>BNJV01000219.1_pt1 | contig 267656 bp, 316 predicted proteins | sample 8540591 | NCBI WGS metagenome assembly BNJV01 (sample SAMD00202457, study PRJDB9452) | human saliva metagenome | host: Homo sapiens
GGTATTTTCCCACTTTGACCTGAATTTTTCATGAAGAATGGGATGTGAGTTAAAATTGAGAGCGATTTTCTGATCTTACGCGCCACTTCGATAAAAAAAGCGGTACAGAGCATCGTGCTCCATACCGCAGTTTTTTTATGGAATCGCTGATAAAATGAAGTCCGTCAGATTGGCGTAGATTTTTTCGTCCGAACGAGGTGGAAAACCGGACGCAGAGTGGTGCTCTGTGGAGGATTTTCTGCCGAAGTGCGGGCAAAAAAGATGCGCTAAGATGGTGGTGCTGAATTTATCAGTGCTTCCATTATTTATCTGCTGCGCGGCGTGTCATTTCCCCGCACAGGATCGCCTCGGCGCGCGCGATCTCCTCCGCCGTCGGCACGGGCGTATCCCCGAGTGAGTACGGCAGATGAAGTGCCTCGTATTTGTGCCGCGCCATCGCATGATAGGGCAGCACCTCCACGCGCTCGACCGTCCGCAGCGTTCCGATGAAGTCCGCCAGCCGGTGCAGGTCATCGGCAGCTGTCGTCCACCCCGGCACGAGCACGTGACGGATCCACATGCTTTTCCCCTGCTCCGACAGGTACCGCGCGAGCGCCAGTACCGGCGCATTGGACGTGCCCGTTAGCGCACGATGCCGCGCGGGGTCGATGTGTTTGATGTCGAGGAGAAAGAGATCGGTGAGCGGCAGCAACGCCCGAAATGCGCTGAAGAACGGCTCATCCTCGGTAAAGGGGCCGCCCGCCGTGTCGATGACCGTGCTGACCTGCTGCTCCTTCGCCAAGCGAAAGAGCTCCGTCACAAACGGGAGCTGCAGCAGCGGCTCGCCTCCGCTGACGGTGATGCCGCCGCGCTCCTTCCAATACGGACGATAGCGCAGTGCCTGCCGCAGCACATCCGCCGGCGTGCGCTCCTCGCCACCCTCTGTCCCCCATGTCTCGGGGTTGTGACAGTAGCGGCAGCGAAAGCGACACCCCTGCACAAAGACGATGAAGCGGATGCCGGGGCCGTCCACCGAGCCAAAGCTCTCCGTGGAGCTGATCCGACCGTTACATCCGGTCATGGAAGGTACGCGAGATCACATCCTGCTGCTGCTCACGCGTCAGGCTGATGAACTTGACCGCATAGCCCGAGACGCGAATGGTGAAGTTCGCGTAGGCGGGATCCTCGGGGTGCTCCATGATGTGCTCGAGCGTCTCGCGTCCGAATACGTTGACGTTCAGATGATGCGCCCCCTGATCGAAGTAGCCGTCCATCGCGCTCACGAGGTTCTCCACGCGCTCATCCTCGTTGTGTCCGAGTGCGGACGGGTTCATGCTCTGCGTGTTCGAGATGCCGTCGAGGGCCCAGTGGTACGGCAGCTTTGCCACCGAGTTGAGCGAGGCGAGCAGGCCGCAGCACTCCGCGCCATAGCTTGGATTTGCGCCCGGCGCGAGCGGCGTCCACGCCTTGCGGCCATCCGGCATGGCACCCGTGTATTTTCCGTAGACGACGTTCGACGTGATCGTGAGAATCGAGGTCGTCGGCTCCGAGTGACGATAGGTGTGGCGTGCCTTGATCTTCGAGAGGAAGGTCTTGAGCACCCATTTCGCGATCTCGTCCGCACGGTCGTCGTCGTTGCCGTAGCGCGGGAAGTCGCCCTCGACCTCGTAGTCCACGACGATGCGGTCGTTGTAGATGGGCTTTACCTTCGCATACTTGATCGCGGACAGCGAGTCGACGACGTGCGAGAAGCTGCAATGCCCGTTGCGAATGTGCGGCGCACATCCGTGTCGATGAGTGCCATCTCCGCCGCCTCGTAGTAGTATTTATCGTGCATGTACTGAATGATGTTCAGCGCGTTGACGTAGACGTGCGCGAGCCAGTCCATCATGCGCTCATACTTCGTAATGACGTTGTCGTATTCGAGGTATTCCGTGCGGATCGGACGGTAGGCAGGGCCGACCTGCGCACCGCTCTTCTCGTCCATGCCGCCGTTGATCGCATAGAGCAGGCATTTCGCGAGGTTCGCACGCGCACCGAAGAACTGCATCTCCTTGCCCGTCTGCGTCGCCGACACACAGCAGCAGATCGAGTAGTCATCGCCCCACTCCGGCTTCATCACATCGTCATTCTCGTACTGAATCGAGCTCGTACGGATGGAGATCCGCGCCGCGTAGTCCTTGAACTTCTGCGGCAGTTTCGAGGAGTAGAGCACGGTGAGGTTCGGCTCGGGGGAGGGGCCCATGTTTTCGAGCGTGTGGAGGAAACGGAAATCGTTCTTCGTGACCATGTGGCGGCCGTCCATGCCGATGCCCGCCATCTCAAGCGTCGCCCAGATCGGGTCGCCCGAAAAGAGCTCATTATAGGAGGTGATGCGCGCGAATTTCACCATGCGGAATTTCAGCACGATGTGGTCGATGAGCTCCTGTGCCTCCGTCTCGGAGAGCGTGCCGCGCGCGAGGTCGCGCTGGATGTAGATGTCGAGGAAGGTCGAGATGCGCCCGACGCTCATCGCCGCGCCGTTCTGCGTCTTGATCGCTGCGAGGTAGGCAAAGTAAGCCACTGCACCGCCTCGCGTGCATTCTGCGCGGGCTGCGCGATGTCAAAGCCGTAGAGTGCCGCCATCTCCTTCATGCCCTTCAGCGCGCGGATCTGCTCCGCGACCTCCTCACGCAGCTGGATGACGTCGTTCGTCATGACCCCGTCGCCGTAATTGAGAAGATCACCCTGCTTGAACGCGATGAGATGATCGATGCCGTAGAGCGCAACGCGGCGGTAGTCACCCACGATGCGCCCGCGTCCGTAGGTGTCTGGCAGCCCCGTGATGATATGGCTGCGGCGTGCCGCGCGGATTTCCTCCGTGTAGGCGTCAAAGACCGCCGCATTGTGCGTCTTGTGATATTTCGTAAAGACCTCGTGGAGCTTCGGGCTGACCTTGTAGCCGTAGTTCTCGAGTGCCTCCTCTGCCATGCGGATGCCGCCGTAGGGCATGAACGCCTGCTTTAGGGGCTTGTCCGTCTGCAGTCCGACGATTTTTTCGAGGTCTTTCAGCGCGGGGTCGATGTAGCCGGGGCCGTATGCCGTCAGCCCCGAGACGACCTCCGTCTCCATGTCGAGGACGCCGCCCTTCGCGCGCTCCTCCTTCTGCAGTTCCTGCACGCGCGCCCACAGGCGGTTCGTCGCGTCCGTCGGCGGTGCGAGGAAGCTCTCATCCCCGTCATACGGTGTGTAGTTGCGCTGGATGAAGTCGCGGACATTGACCTCCTCCTGCCAGACGCCCCCTTCAAAACCGTCCCAGCTCTTGCTCTGCAGCATATTCTGCCTCCTATTCTACAGGTGAAAATAGATTCCCATATGATGCTTTCATAATACTTGAATCGCATTCACTTTTCAACAGAACGAAGGAAATAAATACTATCAATGTTTTTCATGTGAAATATAATTTATGTATATAGGAAGCACTGATAAAAAGGGACTGTTGCACGCAGTTAGAAAACTTCGTGTAACAGTCCCGAGGATCATGCACAGCGTAAAAAAGGTGCGCTACGAACACGGCTCCGGTGTGATATGCGCGAGGATAGCCGCAAGCGGGAGTGCAAGGACGGAGACGAGGAGGGCGGGCGCGAGCCCGATGACATCCCCGAGTGCCGCCGTCGCCGCCACGCCGAGGCTGCCAAGACCGAACGACATACCGAGCATCATCCCCGACGCCATGCCCGCGTTCTCGGGGAGTGCCTGCTGTGCCCAGATGATCGAGCTCGGCTGCGGCGCCATCAGCATAAAGCCCGCCGCAAAGAGGACGGCACCCCCCAGTACGTCCGCGCTGACATGGGTGAAGTAATAGGCAGACGGCAGGATGCCGAGGAGGAGGGCCCCCACGATGATTCTGCGCCCCGAAAGCGAATCGGCGAGGTTGCCGCCGACGAGTCCGCCGACCATGCCGCCGACCATGAAAATCATGAGAAAGAGCCCCGCTGCGTGCGTATCCTCACCGCTACGGACAAGGAGGAGAGTGGGAGGAACGTGCCGAATGCACCGTGTGTCCAGCAGCGCAGCCCCATCGCGAGGTTCAGCGTGATCGTCGTGCGGGCAAAGAGAACGTGCGAGAGCTTCGACGGATGTGCGGGGGTGTGTTCGGGCAGCGTGGAGACGGCGCAGAGCCCCGAGCGCAGGAACAGCACAGCGATCAGGATCGTCGGGAGGAGCAAAAGAGGCAGCGCACGCAGCGGAAAGTAGTCGAGGAAGGCGACAAGAATCAGTGGGACAAGCGCCATGCCCGCGTTCCCCCCCTGCGATGAAATAGCTCATCATCCCGTTTCCGCGCCCCTCTGCCGCCGTCCGTCCGATGAGCATGGAGGAGAGCGGATGATACGCCGCAACAGCGATGCCCGTCACGGCGACAACGAGGAAAAGAAGTGCCGTATGCGATACGTACCCCACCAGACACATGGGAGCAGCGGCGGCAGGCACGAGCCACGGAAGGAGTGGGCTGAAATTCCGCCGATCCATCACGCAGCCAATGATGGGCTGGAGCATATTCGTTGTCACCGACGAGACCATGACGAGCACGCCGCACATCGTCAGGGACAGGCCGAACTGCGTCATGAGCAGCGGAAGCAGGATGGGCAGAAAGTTTCCATAGAAATCCACCATCCCGTGTCCCGTCGAGAGCAGTGCCGCCGCATGACGCGTCTCATATTTCATCTCATATTTCCTCCTGTGATTGATTTCCTTGCACAATGCGTGAAAATGTGCTGTAATAATTCCAACAGCTATCATTCTAGCAAACCGCAGGGAAATGTAAAGGAGTATTGTCACATGAGAAAATGGGCCGTCATCTATTCGTCCGCCTCTGGAAACACCAAAACGATTGCCGAGGAGATCGCCGGGACGGCAGGGGCTGATCTCTTCCCCATCCAGAACGCACCGACGGATCTCTCCGCCTACGAGGTTGTCGCCCTCGGCTACTGGATACGGCGCGGCGGTCCCGACGATCGCATGAAGGCATACCTGCCGCAGGTCGCGGATGCGCGCATCGTCCTCTTCCAGACGCACGGAACGGACGTCGGCTCAGAGCATGCCGTCACCTCCTTTGCGCGTGCCGCCTACCTCCTCGGAGAGGGCTGCGAAATCCTCGGCACGTTCTCCGCGCAGGGAAAACTCGCACCCGCCCTCATCGAGCGTCGAAAAAAATCCGATCCCGACGACACTCACAACAGCCCCGAGGCCCAGGAGCGCTGGGTGCGTGCCGCCGAACATCCAAACGAAGAGGATCGCGCCGCCGCGCGTGAATTCGTCCACAGAATGGAGCACAAAATGGATCTGCTCGAAAAATTTTTGAAGGCACAGGAGGAAAAGAAAAGCGCACACGCTTGAACGCTTTACAGGCTCACTCTACCGCTTTATACTATTGATATAGAAAGGTGCATTTTCTTATGCCCGAACTCAGTCGTTTTATGGGTATGGTCATCAAGATGATCTTTTTCGATGATGACCGCCATCACAAGCCACACGTTCATGTATTCTACGGTGACTTCAAGGCATCCGTCGCCATCGACGGAGAACTCCTTGCCGGCAAACTGCCGGACAAGCAGCTAAAACTTCTCACAGCATGGCTCTATATCCACGAGGACGAACTCTATGCTGCGTGGAACAATGCCGTACGCGGAATGCACTTTGACAAGATTGAGCCCCTCAGATAGGAGACACATCATGTATATTCGAGACGGGATTGCCTATGCCTCAGAGCCTTATGAGGATCTGACCATCACCGATTTCGCATCATTGACGACCTTTACATGGTCGTCACATTTTCAACGGGTGAGGAACGTATTTTCGATATTGCAGGGCTCCTACGCTATCCTGCATTCGCGCCGCTGTCCGACCGCAGCGTATTTGATACAGCGCATTTGGACCACGGATTTCTCACATGGCAGAACGGAGCAATTGACATTGCCCCCGAGGCGGTCTATAAGGAAAGCTACCCTTATAACGCACACGTCGCCAATCGTCTGCCAAGCAGCAATGCCCTCCCGCCTCTGGCATATTCTAGGCCATGAATACCGAAAAAAAACGTGCGATGGAAGCCGAGGTGATGTCGATGATGATCGGCATCTACTGCCGCGGACACCATCACACTCATCGCACAGCAGATGCGACGGATACGTCCGACCTATGTCCCGACTGCCGCCGCCTCCTCACCTATGCCCGCAGCCGTATCGCGGCGTGCCCGCGCATGGACGTCAAGTCGTTCTGCTCCGCCTGTCCCGTTCACTGCTACAGCCATGAGATTCGGGAGAAGGTCCGTGAGGTGATGCGCTGGAGCGGACCTCGGATGCTCCTGCATCACCCGCTCATGACCCTGCACCACATGTGGATTGACTACCGTTCACGACGCCGCGAGAAAAAGGAGCTGCATTCATGAAAAAAATTCTGCTGATCGCCACGGGCGGCACCATTGCTTCGCGGGAAACGGAACACGGTCTGCGTCCCGCACTCTCCGCAGACGACCTGCGCGCCGCGATGGGTCTGAAAGACGCCGCTGTGGAGACGCTCGACCTCCTCTCCCTCGACTCGACCAACATCGCCCCACCGCACTGGGAGCAGATCGCCCGGTGCGTTGCCGACTGCCGTCATACACACGACGGCATCATCATCTCCCACGGCACAGATACCATGGCGTACACCGCCGCTGCCCTCTACTATATGCTTGAGCATATCGACCGCCCTGTCGTACTCACGGGGGCGCAGCGGCCGCTCGGCACGGCAGGCTCGGATGCGGAGGCAAATCTGCGCCTCGCTGCGCGCGCCGCGCTCAGCGGACATGTGGGCGTCATGATCGCGTTCGGCGGGCGCATCATTCACGGCAACGCCGCAAAGAAAATTCACTCCCTCGCCGACGATGCCTTCCGCAGCATTGGGCGTGCAGAGATCGACCTCGATGCCGCGCCCGTCCAGCCATCTGCGCCCTTCTGTCTGCATGGGACACTGGAGCGGCGCGTCGCCGTCCTCCGTCTCTACCCGGGGATGTCCCCCGACGCCGTCACAGCCTGCATCAAGGCAGGCTGCCGCGGCATCATCATCGAGGGCTACGGCCTCGGCAGCGTCCCCACAGGAGATGCGGAGGATAGTTTTCTTCCCGCCCTGCAGCTGGCACGCGAGGCAGGCTGCACCATCGTCCTCACAACGCAGTGCATTGAGAGCGGCGCGGACATCCACCGCTATGAGGTCGGCGTGCGAGCGGCAGAGCTCGGCGCACTCTCGGGCGGCACACTCCCCATCGAGGCACTCTACGCCCTGCTCCTGCAGCGACTCGCTGAGAGCCCTGCGGGGATGCCGCTCACCTCACTCGATGCTGCTGAGAAATAAAGGAATCTCTTGTAAAAATTATTGAAAATTTTTCTCAAAAACCTATTGATTTTCTTTCTCACGTGTGATATATTCTATACAAGCTTTCGTTGAGGAAACATCCTCGGATGTTTCCAAAGCTCTCCTAAAATATAATACACAGCAAAGATAGTCCACAGTGGAGTGTGGGCTATTTTTGTGTTATTTTTTAACAACAACTCTCCAAAAACAGAAATACTCTATTGACAGCCATGCTATAATAAATCAAAAGGTCAATATCGTGGATCACAGGGAGATGAACCTATGGCAAAAGAACATATCGAAAAGGATATTATCATCATCGGTGCCGGCATGGCGGGGCTGACTGCCGCCCTCTATGCGGGGCGCATGAATCTCAGGACGCTCGTCCTCGAGAACTCGCTCGTCGGCGGTCAGATCGCCACGGCGGCGGATATTGAGAACTTTCCGGGCTTCGAGCGCGTGAGCGGGATGGAGCTGATCGGCACGCTCGAAAAGCAGGCGACGAATTTCGGTGCGGAGATCGACGAGTTCGACCGCATTGAGCGCGTCGATCTAAAGAGCACGCCGAAGATTGTGGAGACCGAAACACGCGTCTATGAGACGCCCGTCATCATCATTGCCTCAGGCATGAACCGCCGCAAGCTTCCTCTGCCGCAGGAGCCTCACTACTTCAATCGCGGCGTGCACTACTGCGAGCTGTGCGATGGACACACGTATCAGGACAAGGTGATCTCCGTCATGGGCGGCGGCAACGCGGCGGTCGATGCAGCGAATTTCCTCACGAAGTACGCCAAGCACCTCTACCTTATCCACCGCTCTCAGCTGCGCGCGGATAAGACCTCACAGGATGCGCTCTACGCCAATCCAAAGGTGACGGTTATGCTCGAGACGGAGATCACACATCTGAATGGCGAGGATCGCCTCACGTCCGTCGATCTCCTGCACAAGGATACGGGCGCGAAGGAGACGCTGCCGGTCGATGCGATTTCGTCAACATCGGCGTCATCCCGAATACGGAGCTCTTCAAGAGGCAGCTTGCCCTCACGGAGGCGGGCTACATCCCGGCGGGTGAGGACTGCCGCACGGAGATCCCGGGGGTCTTTGCCGCCGGCGATATCCGCGTCAAGGAGATCCACCAGCTGACGACCGCCGCCGCCGACGGCACGACCGCCGCCCTCCACGCGGAGAAGTATCTCGCGGGTTTGAAGAAGTAATGAACGATTTGATCTAGGGAATCGCTGATAAAATGAAGTCTGTCAGATTGGTACAGATTTTTCGTCCTGTCAAGGAGACAAACCGGACGCATAGCAGAGGCTATGTGGAGGATTTGTCGACACAGAGAGGGCGGAAAAGATGTGCCAAGATGGCAGTGCTGAATTTATCAGTGCTTCCCTAAACAACAAGGAGGAATTCCCATGATTCAGGTTTTTTCGTTCGACGCGTGCCCGTGGTGCACGAAGGCAAAGAAGTATCTCGACAAGAAGGGCGTCGCCTACAAGGTGCGCGATATTGAGAAGGAGCCCGCCGCCTACGACGAGCTCGTGAAGCTCACGGGCGAGGGCGCATGCCCCGTCATCCTCGCCGACAGCGGAGAGTACGTGCGCGGCTTTGATCAGCCCGCCATCGACAAGCTCATCGGCGCATAAGGAGGATCCCATGGTAAAGGTTTACTCCATCACGGTCTGTCCGTGGTGCACGAAGGTGAAACGCTACCTGAAATATCGCGGCATCCCCTACGAGGAGCATAACATCGAGCACGACCCTGCCGCCCTCGCGGAGTGCAAGGCGCTCTCCGGCGACACCATCGTCCCCGTGACGACGGCGGACGGCAAGGACTTTGCTCTCAGCTACGACCGCGAGAAACTGGACAAGATTCTCGGGATCACGGCAAAAAAATAATAAAGGAATCGCTGATAAAATGAGGTATGCCAGATTGGCGTAGATTTTTTGTCCGATTGAGGCAGCAAACCGGACGCATAGCAAGAGCTATGTGGAGGATTTGCTAACGATAAACGGGCGAAAAAGATGCGTCAAGATGGTCGTACCGAATTTATCAGGGCTTCCTAGCTACCAGCGGGCGCAGGAAATTGCGTCCGCTTTTTCTTTCTTCGCACTTGCCAAAATTTTTGAACGGGATTAAAATAGGAGGAGGACTGATCTTTCGTTTTGACGGAAATGCGTACATCGCTTTTCCGCCGCAAGGAGGTATTGCCATGACCGGATTGCCACTGATCTTCGCTTTTTGGCTGGCGATCGTCATCATGATCGTCATGATCTCAAAGCTGCGCATTCATCCGTTTATCTCCATCATGCTTGTCTCCCTCGCCCTCGGGCTCGTCGCGGGCATCCCGCTCGTCGATCATAAGCTCGCGGACGGCAGCGTTCAGCACGGTCTTGCGACCGTGATCGGGCAGGGCTTCTCGGGGACGTTCACGAGCATCGGCATCGTCATCATCCTCGGAGCGATGATCGGCACGGTGTTGGAGAAACAGGCGGTGCGCTGAAGCTGGCGGATATGATGATCCGCCTCGTCGGCAAGAGCAAGCCTGTCGTCGCCGTACAGCTCATGGGCTGGGTCGTCTCCATCCCTGTGTTCTGCGACTCGGGCTTCGTTATCCTGAACCCCATCCGCAAGGCGCTCGTCCGCCGCACGGGAGCCTCTGCGGTCTCCATGGCGTTTGCGCTGAGTGCCGGTCTCTTTATCTCGCACGTCTTTATCCCGCCGACACCGGGACCAATTGCTGCGGCGAGCACGCTCGGCATCGGCGACTATCTCCTGCAGGTGATTGGGCTCGGTCTCCTCTGCTCGATCTTCCCGCTGATCGCAGGCTACTTCTATGCGCGCTGGATCGGCACAAAGGTACAGTCGAAGGACGAGGCGCAGCCCGATGAGGTGACGAAGAGCTATACGGCGCTCATCGCCTCCTACGGCAAGCTCCCCCCTCCGGGTTCAGCACACTTGCCCCGATCATCGTCCCCATTGCTCTCATGGCACTGTCCTCCATTGTCACCATGGCGGGCGTGACCGGCCTCTCCGGCGAGATCATCAAGTTCCTCGGCACGCCGATCATCGCCCTCGGCGTCGGCATGGCGTTCGCGACGCTGCAGCTCTTCTCCGTCGGACGGTCGGAGGAGTTCTATTCCATCTGCAACGACAGTCTCATGACCGTCGGCCCCATTCTTTTCATCACGGCGGCGGGCGGTGTGCTCGGCAAGGTGATCGCGACCTCCGACATGGTAAAATACATCTCGGCGCATGCAGATGTGTTCGGCGGGATGGGGATCTTCTTCCCGTTCCTGCTCGCTGCGGTGCTCAAGACGGCGCAGGGCTCCTCGACCGTTGCTATGATTACGACGGCGGGCATCATTGCCCCGCTGCTCACGGTACTCGGCTTGATACGCCGCTGCAGGCGACGCTCGTCTGCATGGCGATCGGTGCAGGGGCAATGACGGTCTCCCACGCGAATGACTCGTACTTCTGGGTCGTCTCCGAGTTTAGCGGCCTCACCCCCGATCAGGGCTACCGCGTCCAGACGATGGGCACGCTCGTCCTCGGCATCGCCGCCATGATCGAGATCGCCCTCCTGAGCATGGTGCTGCGCTAACGCATAGAGAGAAATATTTACATAAAAAAGGCTGCTGCACGAAGCATCGAATTTCGTGCAGCAGTCCTTTTTTGTGCACCCTTCACCGTCTCACTTCATCAGTGAGCCCTCGTATTTCAGCGTGGCGAAGTAGTCGTCGATGGTTTGCGGGCGTCGGATCAGCTCGATGGAGCCGTCCATACGGCGCAGCAGCTCCGCGCAGTGGAGCTTTGCATTGTAGTTGAATCCCATTGCGCTGCCGTGCGCCCCCGTATCGTGGATGATGAGGATATCGCCAATATCGATCTTCGGCAGGCGCGGTCAATGGCAAATTTGTCGTTGTTCTCGCAGAGCGATCCCGTCACATCGTAGACGTGATCGGCGGGTGCATTCTCCTTGCCGAGGATGGTGATGTGATGATAGGCCCCATAGATCGCGGGGCGCATGAGGTTCGCCATGCAGGAGTCGAGCCCGATGTACTTCTTGTACGTGTCCTTTTCGTGGAGCACGGTGGAGACGAGCCAGCCCGCATCGCCCGTGATGCCGCGCGCGCTCTCCGTGCGGATGCCGACGTCGCCGAGCCCGGCGGGGCGCATGATCTCATTGTAGAGCTTTTCGATGCCCGCGCCGACGGCGTCGTAGTCGATGCCGTCCTGCTCGGGACGGTACGGAATGCCGAAGCCGCCGCCGAGGTTGACGAATTCGACGTGGATGCCGAGTTTTTCCTTCAGCTCTGCCGCCAGCTCGAACATGAGACGCGCCGTGAGGAGGAATGCCTCCGTGCGCAGCTCGGCAGAGATCACCATCGTGTGCACGCCGAACCGCTTCACGCCCATCTCAAGGGCACGGCGATAGCCCTCGAACATCTGCTCACGCGTGAGCCCATACTTTGCCTCGACGGGCTTGCCGATGATGTCGTTGCCCTCGACGAGGTTGCCGGGGTTGTAGCGGAAACAGAGGAGGTTCGGCAGACCGGCGTGCTTCGCCATGTAGTCAAGGTGACTGAGGTCGTCGAGGTTGATGACGGCACCGAGCTCGATTGCCTTCTGGAACTCCTCGTACGGCGTGTCGTTCGAGGTGAGCATGATCTCCTCGCCCTTGACGCCCGCCGCCGCAGAGATGATGAGCTCGGGAATGCTGCTGCAGTCCGTGCCCGCACCGTCCTCGTGCAGGAGCTGCACGATGCGTGGGTTCGGCAGCGCCTTTACAGCGAAGTGTTCGCGAAAGCTCGGCGCCCATGCGAATGTCTCGCGCAGACGGCGGAAATTCGCACGGATCTTTGCTCGTCGTAGAGATGAAACGGGGTCGGGTACCGCTCGATGAGACGCAGTGTCTCCTCCTTTGTGAGCGGGAATTTCTTCTCATTCATATTGTTCTCCCTTGGTGTAAATCCCTCTTCCCCCATGACGGTGAGGAAGCTCTATATAGAAGTTCCGTTATTATAGCAATGAAAAATCCTCTCTGTCAAATGTATCCCTTGACGAACGGCGCACACTCCCGTATAATGTGGACTATATTTTTTGAAGGCGCCGCATCATTCGCGCCTGCCTTCATTGGAATTATTAAGGGGGTATATCCATGAGATTCGGAGGAAAGGCTCTGCGCCTCGCCGCCGCACTCGTCGGAACAGCACTCCTCGGCTCGGCACTCGCGGGCTGCGGAGGAAATAGCGCAAAGTCTGACGAGATCCGCATCGGCGCAAATTTGAAATGACGGGCAACACGGCGAACTACGGTGCGTCGACGCTCGAGGGGCTGAAGCTCGCCATCAAGGAGGCCAACGATGCCGGCGGCATCAATGGCAAGAAGATCACGCTCGTCGAGGCAGACAACAAGTCCGAGGCGGCGGAGTCCGTCAATGCAGCGACGAAGCTGATCTCTGACGATCACGTCCGCGCCATCGTAGGCCCGGCGACGACGGCAAATGTCATCGCTGAGTCGCAGGTCGCGACGGACAACAAGATCCCGGTCATTGCACCGGATGCGACGGCGGTCGATGTCACCGTCGAGAACGGCCAAGTAAAGCCGTGGATCTTCCGCAGCTGCTTCATCGACCCGCAGCAGGGCGATGTCATGGCAAAGTTTGCCCTCGATACGCTGAAGGCAAAGACGGCGGTCATCTACCTCGACAATTCGACGGACTACTCCAAGAGCCTCGCACAGGTCTTTGAGAAGGTCTTCACCGCCGGCGGCGGCAAGGTGCTCATGACCGAGGCGTTCCTCGGCAAGGATCAGGACTTCAAGGCGACGCTGACGCGTCTGCGCGAGGCGAATGCGGACGTAATCTTCGTCCCCGCCTACTATGAGGAAGTCGGCAAGATCGTCAAGCAGGCGCGTGAGATCGGCATCACCGCCCCCATCATCGGCACGGACGGCTGGGATGATCCGAAGGTCGCCGAGCTCGCCGGTGCAGATGCGCTGAACAACACGTACTTCAGCACGCACTACTCCGACAAGGACGAGTCGGTACGTCCCTTCATCGACGCCTATCAGAAGGAATACGGCCACATGCCGAACGTCTTCGCTGCTCTCGGCTATGACGCCGGCAAGCTCCTCGTCGATGCGCTGAAGCGCGCGGGCTCTGACGATCCCGAGGCACTGCGCAAGGCACTGGAGGAGACGAAGGATCTCGTCGTCGGCACGGGCACGATCACGATGGATGCAAACCACAACCCGATCAAGCAGGCAGTCATCCTCGAGAACAAGGATGGCGACCGCACGGTTGTCGCAAAGATCATGCCGAGCGCAAACTAATCTGCACAGAAACGTTCAAAGAGCCGCATCCTGCGGCTCTTTTCATCATCTCAGGGAGGTTTTTCTATGGAGGTACTGCAACAGATTCTGCAGCAGCTCATCAACGGGATTTCGCTCGGCAGCATCTACGCGCTGATCGCTCTCGGCTACACGATGATCTACGGCATCATCAAGCTCATCAACTTCGCCCATGGCGATATCTACATGGTCGGGGCGTACCTCGGCTTCTACGCGATTACGCTCGGGATCCCCGTCGTGCCGGCAATCCTCATCTCCATGGCGGTCACGTCCCTGCTCGGCGTTGTGGTGGAGCGGCTGGCGTACCGTCCGCTGCGCCATGCGCCGCGCATCTCCGTGCTCATCACGGCAATCGGCGTGTCCTTCCTCCTCGAGTACACGATGATGGCGATTGTCTCGCCGACGCCGCGCACGTTCCCCGCCACACTCAGCGATATGTCGTTTGACCTTGGCGGACTCATCATCAGCGGCCAGCAGCTGCTCATCATGGGCGTCACTTTCCTGCTCATGCTCATCCTCACCTACATCGTCCGCTCGACGAAGATCGGCAAGGCGATGCGTGCGGCCTCCTACGACACGGAGGCGGCGCAGCTCATGGGCATCAATGCGAACCGCATCATCTCGATCACGTTCGCCATCGGCTCAGCACTCGCCGCCGTTGCGGGCGTGCTCATCGGCATCTACTACAACTCGATCGATCCGCTCATGGGTATCATGCCCGGCATCAAGGCGTTCGTCGCAGCGGTGTTCGGCGGCATCGGCATCTGCCGGGTGCTGTCGTCGGCGGCATCGTTCTCGGCATTGTCGAGGCGTTCATCTCGGGGCTCGGATTCTCCATGTTCCGCGATGCGGCGGCATTCGCCATCCTGATCCTCGTGCTGCTCATCCGGCCGGCGGGTATCTTCGGCAAGAATGTCAAGGAAAAGGTCTAAGGAGGGGTGACGATGAATCCATCAACAAAAAATGATCTCAAGATGCTCGTCTTTGCCCTCATCATCTACGCCATCATCATGGGACTGACGAGCGCAGGGGTGCTGAACGCCTTCTGGCAGCTCAACCTCATCTTTGCGGGGATCAACATCATCCTCGCGGCAAGTCTCAACCTCATCAACGGCTACACGGGACAGTTCTCTCTCGGACATGCGGGCTTTATGGCGGTCGGCGCGTACGTCGGCGTCGTGCTCACGACGAATTTCCACCTGCCGTTTGCGGCGGCGCTCCTAGCGGGCGGCATTGCGGCAGGGCTGCTTGGGGCGCTCATCGGTCTGCCGACGCTGCGCCTGCGCGGCGACTACCTCGCCATCGCGACCCTCGGTCTCGGCGAGATCGTCCGCATCATCATCATCAACGTTCCCTATATCGGCGGTGCGGCAGGATTTAAGGGCATCCCGCATCTCACGAATTTTACGTGGGTGTTCTTCCTCATGCTCGCCACACTCTACATCATCAAGAACTTTGTGAACTCACGCCACGGCCGCGCCTGCCTCGCCATTCGCGAGAACGAGATCGCAGCGGAGTCCATGGGCATCAACACGACGAAATACAAGGTGCTCGCCTTTAGCATCGGCGCGTTCTTCGCAGGTGTGGCGGGCTGCCTGTTCGGACACAATATGTATATTCTCAGCCCCGCGTCCTTCACGTTTATGCAGTCGTTCAACGTCCTCATCATGGTCGTCATGGGCGGTCTCGGCTCGATGACGGGCTCGATCGCGGGCGCACTCGTCGTGACCTTCCTCTCGGCGGCACTGGCGAGCTTCCCAAATGCGCGCATGATCATCTATGCACTCGCGCTCATCCTGCTCATGTTCTACCGTCCGCAGGGACTCTTCGGCTATGTTGAGGTCACGGCGATGCAGCCGCTTCGCCGCTTCTTTCGGAAGGGAGGGGAGGCATAATGGCAAAGGATCTGCTCTCAGCAACGGATGTCTCCATGGTCTTCGGCGGGCTCAAGGCGGTCGCGGACTTTAACATGCACATCAAATACGGCGAGCTGATCGGTCTCATCGGACCGAACGGCGCGGGCAAGACGACGGCGTTCAACCTCCTCACGGGCGTCTACCGCCCCACGACGGGCGAGATTCTCTTCAAGGACAAGAGCATTGTCGGGCTCGCTCCCTACGAGATCACGGCGCGCGGCATTGCGCGTACGTTCCAGAACATTCGCCTGTTCGGCGAGCTCTCCGTCCTCGACAACGTCAAGATCGCCTACCACTGCCACATGAACTACGGGCTCGTCGAGGCGGTGCTGCGCGTCGGACGCTATCGTTCGGAGGAGGAGAAGCTCACGGAGGAGGCACTGCGCCTGCTGAAGATCTTCCACCTCGAGGGCGTGGCACAGGAAAAGGCGAAGAACCTCCCCTACGGTGCACAGCGTCGTCTCGAAATCGCACGCGCCCTCGCGGCACAGCCCGCACTCCTGCTGCTCGACGAGCCAGCGGCCGGCATGAATCCGCAGGAAACGAAGGAACTCATGGAGATGATCCGCTGGGTAAAGAAGGAATTCGGCATCACGATCCTCTCATCGAGCACGATATGTCGCTCGTCATGGGGATCTGTGAGCGCATCTACGTCCTTGAGTACGGCGCGATCATCGCGAACGGCAGCCCGGAGGAGATTCGGAAGAACCCCGAGGTCATTCGCGCATATCTGGGAGCGGAGGAATAATCATGGCAAACGAAACGAATCAGCCGCAGGGCGGCGCGCCCATGCTCCGCATCGCGGATCTCAATGTGTACTACGGTGCGATCCACGCGCTGAAGGGCATCTCGCTCGACGTGCATCAGGGGGGAGATCGTCACCCTCATCGGCGCAAACGGCGCGGGCAAGTCCACGACGCTGCGCACGATCTCGGGGCTGATCGCACCGAAGAGCGGTGCCGTCGACTTTGAGGGACAGGGCATCGCAGGGCTCGGCGCACATGACATCGTGCGCCGCGGCATCTCACAGGTGCCCGAGGGGCGGCGCATCTTTGCCGATATGACCGTCCTCGAGAACCTCGAGCTCGGCGCCTTCATCCGCAACGACAAGGACGGCATCGCGAGCGACATGGAGATGGTCTTTACGCGCTTTCCGCGCCTGAAGGAGCGTATCTCCCAGCAGGCGGGCACGCTCTCGGGCGGCGAGCAGCAGATGCTCGCCATGGGACGTGCACTCATGAGCCGCCCGCGCCTCCTGCTCCTCGATGAGCCGTCGATGGGACTTGCCCCTCTCCTCATCAAGGAGATTTTTCTCCATCATCGTTGACATCAACAAGGCGGGTACAACCATCCTGCTCGTCGAGCAGAACGCCAACATGGCGCTCTCCATCGCGAACCGCGCCTACGTCCTTGAGACGGGACGCATCACGCTCGCGGGCTCCGCAAAGGATCTCGCGGCAAGCGAGGAGGTACGCAAGGCCTATCTGGGCGGATAAGAAAAGAAGGAAAACACGACCTAAAGCGCGAATATTACAGTAATATACAAATTCACTCTTGCAAGGAGGAGCATTATGTTTGTTGCCAACTGCATGACCAAGAACCCCATCACCATCGCCCCCGATGTGGGGATCGACGAGGCGGCAAAGATCATGGACAAGGGGCATTTCCGCCGCCTGCCCGTCGTCGAGCACGGAAAGCTCGTCGGCTTCTTTACAAACCGCGACCTCCTGCGCGCCTCGCCTTCGGCGGCGACCACGCTCGACCGCTTTGAGATGCGCACCCTGCTCTCGAAGATCAAGGTCGCCGACGTCATGCAGAAGAACGTCATCACCGTCACGGATACGACGACGATCGAGGAGGCTGCGCTCGTCATGGCGCGCGAGAAGATCGGCGGCATGCCCGTCCTCTCTGAGGTCGGCAAGGTCATCGGCATCATCTCCTCCACGGATATCTTCCGCGCGTTCGTCACCGTCATGGGGCTCGACAGCGGCAAGACGCGCCTCACGATTGCGGTTGCCGACCGCAAGGGCGTGCTCCGCGACATCGCAACTGTCCTCGCCGACCTCGACATCAACATCGACAGTATGGTCACCATCCCCCAGCCGAGCGGCACCTACGACATCATCATCCGCGCCGATATTGCGGATGTGGAGACGGTCAAGGAGCGCTAGCGGCAAAGGGATTTACGGTCAGCCACGTCACACAGATCGGATGATCTTCTCTGCAACAAAGACCTGCCATTGGAAACAGATCCGCTTCCGTATGGCAGGTCTTTGTTCACTCGATCACACGTCCATCCGTTCCGATCAAAATGATCTGTGATCCCGGAATATCCGTGAGGAGGCTGCGCCCGCGCTCCGCCCCCATGACGAAGATCGCCGTCGAGAGCATATCCGAGAGCTGTCCCTCGTGCCCCGCCCACATGGTTCCCTCCATCGCAGCCTGCGGAAGGATGACGGTGACGGATGCGAGCCCCGTCTCTGCGGGGTCGCCCGTACGCGGATCGACGAGATGATGATAGCGCCGCCCCTCGTAGAGAAAATATCGCTCATCGTCGCCCGAGGCGGAGAGCATGGCATCCGAGAGCTGCACCGTCGCCGCGAGATCGCTGCGGCTCTCCCCGCGTGGATTGCGGATGCCGATGCGCCACGGCTCCCCCTCCGCATTCACGCCGCACGCGAGAATCGAGCTGCTGCCGAGATCGGCAAGGGCATTCACTGCACCGCCTGCTGCCCAGCTGCGTGCGATGCCGTCGAGCGCCAGCCCCTTGATGAGTGCGCCGCGGTCGATCTTCATCCCCGTACGCAGAAGCCGCACCTCCGGATGCTCTCCATCATCAGCGGCACGCATTCGCAGCTCAAGTGCACGCCAATCGACGCGTGATTGCGCCGCCGCGACCTCCTCCGCCGTCGGCGGATGCTGCGCGGCACGCGCCGCATCCCACAGCTCCGTCAGTGTGCCCGAGGTCACATCAAACGCGCCGTCCGACTGCCGTGCCATCTCCTGCGCCAGAGAGAGAGGGTCTCATAGAGTGCCGGCGGCACCTCCGTCCACGCGCCCGTCCCCGCCGTCCCCTCCACACGGGCGAGCATCGCACCGTCTGCATCCTCCTCCGTCGCCGTGAGCACCGCCAGCCCATCCCGCAGCGCCGCCTGTGACGTGATCTCATCCGCACGCACCGTCAGATGCGCCACCGTCCCCATCACGATCCGCGTCTCCTCCGCTGTCACATCGCCCCCGCATCCGCCGAGGAGGAGTGCCACGCCGAGCAGAAGAACAATGGACGACTTGAACAACTGAAAAAACTTTTGTATCATAGATAGGAATCCTTTCTTCAGCGACAATATCATATCGTCAAATGTTTCATCCGAGGTGACTCATGCCATCCAGATTGCACGAAATTCTCCGTTTCCTCCTCGTCGGCGGCGGCTGCTTCCTGCTCGACTACGGACTGCTCTACGTTCTCACAGAGTACGCAGGGCTCTACTATCTCCTCTCGTCGGGGATCTCCTTCAGCGTCTCCGTTTTTGTCAACTACCGCCTCTGCCTCATCTACGTCTTTCACGGAGCATCCGCCGAGACGCGCCGCGCAAAAATCCTCTTCTTCGGCTCGAGCATCGCAGGGCTCGTCCTCAACCAGCTCCTCATGTGGGTGCTCGTCGATGGGCTCAGCGTCTACTACATGCTCGCCAAGATCATCGCCGCCGGCATCGTCACCGTGTGGAACTACGTGCTCAAACGCCGTGCCCTGCGCGGCTGAGAAAGCACTGATACCCTGTATTCTAACAACATCCCGCGCGCTGCGCAAGCACGGAAATGCTGGTACTGCGTCACATGATGACGCAGCAGCACACATACAGCCCCCCTCCGCTCCGGCAGGGGAGCTTTTTTTGCACTATTCCTCCCTCACACTCCGCAATATTCAGTAAAGTACTTCTTTTATCCGAAAAGAAGGAGTTCTTTCCCCAAAAACGAAATAGGAAAATATTATAGAATTTATTTATAATTGGAATAGATTCTATGTATCATTAGGAGGGGAAAGCAATGGCAATGGAAATCTCACGCCGCACCTTTATCAAGGGAACGGCGGCGGCGGGCGTTGTCCTCATGTCCGGTGCCTATCTCGGCTGCGGGGGAAAGAACATCCCGGAGCAGGTGCGGCGCGGCGACGTGACCTACGACGTGCTCGTCATCGGCAGCGGCGGCGCAGGGATGCGCGCAGGGCTTGCAGCGGCTCAGAACAAGGATCTGAAGGTCGCTGTCCTGACGAAGCTCGTCCCGACGCGCTCGGCATCGACGATGGCGCAGGGCGGCATGAACGGCGTGACGGGCGTCACCGATCCCAAGGACAGTGTCGAGTCGCACACATTCGACACGATTAAGGGCGGCGACTACCTCTGCGATCAGGACGCGGTCGAGTATTTCGCGGAGAACGCGGGCAAGACGATCTACGAGATGGACTACATGGGGTATCCGTACAACCGTCAGAAGGACGGTCACTTTCATCAGCGCAAGATGGGCGGCTCATCCTATCCGCGTGCGGCATACTTCGAGGATCGTGCTGGACACGCCATGGTGCACGCACTCTTCGAGCAGTGCCTCGCACACAATATTGACTTCATCTCCGAGTGCCAGATGCTCGAGATCAGCATGACGGATGCCGGCAAGCTCGCGGGCGTCATCGCAATGGATATGCGTTCGGGCGACTCATCGGCATCCCCGCGAAGACCATCATCATTGCCACGGGCGGCTACGGACGCGCCTACTGGGTGCGTACCTCCAACCCGTACAGCTCGACAGGCGACGGCATCGTCGCAGGCATGAACGTCGGCATCCCGTTCAAGGATCCCGAGATGGTGCAGTTCCATCCGACAGGGCTCTCCGTCAATGGCGTTCTGCTCTCCGAATCCAGCCGCTCCGAGGGTGCACAGCTCTTCAACAAGAACGGCGAACGCTTCATGTCGAAATACGCCCCGGAGAAGATGGAGCTCGCGACGCGCGACATCGTCGCACGTGCCATCGCCACGGAGATCGAGCAGGGACGCGGCATCGGCGAGGGTCTGACCGCCGGTGTCTACCTCGACTTTACAAAGATCCCGCCCGAGCGCATCCACGAACGCCTCGGACAGGTATATGACCTCGCAAAGCGTTTTGCAGGCGTTGATATTACGAAAGAACCCGTTCTCATCAGCCCGACCTGTCACTACTCCATGGGCGGACTTGAGATGGCCGACTACAAGACGGGCGCGACGCGCATCCCCGGCATCTTTACGGCGGGCGAGTGCAGCTGCGTCTCCGTCCACGGCGCGAACCGCCTCGGCGCAAACAGCCTCTCCGAGGTGCTTGTCTTCGGCAAGACGGCAGGCGAGGGTGCCTCTGCCTACGCCAAGGAGCATCACAGCTACGAGGGCAGTCAGGATCAGCTCGCCGCCGCATGCGTCAAATGGAAGAACCACTTTGACAAGGTGACTGCACGTCCGCATACGACGAACCGCACGGTTCCCGAGATCCGTGACGCCATGGTCAATACGATGTGGTACAAGGCAGGCGTCTTCCGCGACGGTGCGCAGCTCGAAGCGGCATCGAAGGAACTGCGCGCACTCGAGGAGGACTACAAGAACTGCTATGTCGGCGACAGCTCCCATGTCTACAACACAGCATTCGAGCAGTATGTCGAGCTCGGCAACCTCCTGCAGGTCTCCCATGCCATCGTGCAGGGCGCGGCGGCGCGCAAGGAGAGCCGCGGCGGACACTCGCGCCGCGATTTCCCGAAGCGCGACGACGTGAACTTCCTCAAGCATACGCTGATCTACAAGCAGCCGGACGGGAAGTACACGGCAGAGTACCAGGATGTCGTCATCACGAAGTATCCGCCGAAGGAAAGGAAGTATTGACATGGACGTAACACTCAAATCCATCGCTATGTCGAGGGCAAATCGTGGGTGGACACGTTCACCGTGCCGCGCTCCACAGGGCTCACCGTCCTCGGCGCACTGACCTACATCAAGGAGCAGCAGGATCCGACGCTCTCCTTCACCTGCTCCTGCCGTTCGAGCATCTGCGGCGCGTGCGCCGTGCGCGTCAACGGCAACGCCGAGCTCTCCTGCGAGGTACTGATCGACGACCTCACGGCACGCTATCAGAGCGACGCGCTCACGATCGAGCCGCTCGGCAACTTCCGCGTCATCCGCGACCTCATCGTCGACTGGGATCCAAAGTACGCGCGTCTCAAAAAGGTAAAGCCCTCCCTCCATCCAAAGGACGAGTTCACGGCAGAAACGGGCTGTCTCCAGTCCCCCGAGGACTTCAACAAGTACAAAAAATACGCAGGCTGCATCCTCTGCGGATCCTGCGTCTCCGAGTGCAATAAAAACGCGCTGAATCAGGACGACTTCCTCGATCCATTTGCCTTTGTCAAAGCGGAGAAACTCGTTGCCGACTCGCGCAGCAAGAGCCCCGAGGAGCACCTGAAGGCGGTCATCGAGGCCGGGCTGTGGCGCTGCTTCAACTGTCAGGAGTGCACGGCGAAATGCCCGAAGGGACTCGATCCCGCCGGTGCCATCGAGAAGCTGAAAGCGGAGACCTTCAAGCATCACCTCGACGACAATGTCGGTGCACGTCATGCAAAGGCGATCTACGACGATATCCAGACCTCCGGCACACTCGACGAGTCGAAGCTCAACATCAAGTCCGAGGGCTACCTCATGTCAAGTCTGCGCCTGCCGATGGCACTGCGCCTCATGAACGTCGGCAAGATGGATCCGCTCGCCAAGCATCCCGTCAACCCCGACATCAAGACCATCGACGCCATTGTCAAGGCAGCAGAAAGCGCCGATAAGGAGGACGCATAATGAAGTACGCACTATTCCCGGGCTGCGTCCTCGACGGCGCGGCAGCCGAGGCATATACCTCGCTCAAGAAGGTCTGCGAAAAGCTCGGCATTGACATCGAGGAGATTCCAAACTGGACGTGCTGCGGCGCATCCCACGGGCAGGGCGTGAACGACCTCGCCATGCTCGCCATAAACGCACGCAACATCTCCATCGCAGAGCATATGGGGCTCCCCATCCTCACCGTCTGCAACACCTGTACCCTGCAGCTGCGCACGGCGAAGTACCGTCTCGATCACGAGCCGTGGCTCAAAGATAAGGTGAACGCCATCCTGAAGGAGGCGGGACATCCGTATGCATATCAGGGAACGAGCGACATCACGCATTTCCTCTGGGTACTCGACGAGCATCCCGAGGTGCTCGACGGAAAGATCACGGATGCGCTGAAGGGGACAAAGGTCGCCTGCTACTACGGCTGCCACATCCTGCGCCCGAAACCGCAGATGCACTATGAGGAGGGCGACTATCCTGAGTCCTTCGAGCGGCTCGTACGTCGCCTCGGTGCGGAGCCCGTCTGGTTTGACGCGGGGCGCAAATGCTGCGGCTTCCACGCGCAGTTCACCGCCGAGCACGACGTACTGACCGTCACGGGACAGATCGCCGCAAGTGCGGCGCATGCACAGGCCAATCTCATCGCAACACCGTGCCCGCTCTGCCAGATGCAGCTCGATATGTACGGACCCGAGGGGCGTGATGCCGTCCACGGTGAGACCGATATGCCCATCCTCCACCTGCAGCAACTCGTCGGGCTCGCACTCGGCATGACACAGGAAGAGATCGGCTTTAACCGCCACGTCTTCGGCCGCAATAAGCTGAAGGTCGGCGCGTAATCACACTTTCTGCGCGCAGGAAACATACAAATAAGAATTACCCCCGATCACGTGCGTCCTACTGCGACGCTGAAGTGGTAAACTAAAACTGGACACAGAGGGGGTAGAAAATGGACACTGCTTGCAGTATCCTGTACACAGGATGACAGGCAGCGGACAGCCTATCTCCCAATGCAGACAGGAGGTTGCCACGTGAAGTACACCAAGGAGCAACGTTTGGACATAGGCCGTCGTATTTATGACGGCGAGCTCACAAGGTATGAAGCAGCCGATGAATACGAGATCAGCGAGCAGACCGCACGCAATTACATGCGGCTGTACCGCGATGTCAACCATCTTCCGCCGCGAAAAGGCGCGCAACATATCTGTGGCCTTGCCAAAACAAGATCTGCGCCGGCTCCAACGGGGCTGGAAGAACTCCAATCCATGACAAAAGAAGAATTGATCGATGCCCTCGTGATGGCAAAAAAATTACAGAGGCACGCTTAAAAAAAGGTTATCTGGTGGAAGGAGTTGGTGCGGAAAAAGACGTTCATTCCTATCGGCAGGGAAGAATACCAAGTAATCATGGAGCTTTCCGGACAGTTCCCCATCCGGCTGCTCTGTACAAAGACCGGAATCCCACGCAGCAGCTTCTACAACTGGAAGAAGAGCGTGGAACATCCACCCGAACAGAAGAAACGGCTTGTGCAGAGCATCGGATTATTTCAGGAATACCATGGGCGCTTTCCCTCCCATGGCTACCGCTGGCTGAATGCCAAGATACGATTGGACAAAGGAATCGTATTTTTCCGATCCCTATGCCCATAAATGCTGTAAGATCGCAGGGGATCAAGAGCCTTTGCAAACATTACAGCTACAAGAAGGCGGGCGATCCGTCCAGAACCTATCCGAACCTGCTGCTTGCAGGAATCAACATTACCGGCCCCATGGAATGTGTGGTGAGTGATATGACCGCCTTTTTATGTGGAGCGCACATACTACGAGCTCACACTATATATGGATTTGTGGAATGACGAGCTCATTGCCCATGCGCTCTCATCCAAGCGCGGCGATCGTATGACCTACCTCGACGGCTTGCAGGACGTGCTTGCGTTCAAGAAGCAGTATCCGAATCAGAAGCTCATCCTGCACAGCGATCAAGGCTCTGTTTACGCCTCCAAGAGCTACAACGAACTCCTGCCCATGTACAACATTGTCAGGTCAATGTCCAGAGCCGGCACACCGACAGACAATGCCGCGATGGAGGCGATTAATGGTTGGATCAAGGCCGAACTCTTTACAGATTTCCATATTACGTCGCCGGAGAATGTCCCCGCTCAGGTATCCGACTACATCCGCTTCTTCAACGAGGAGCGCCCTGCATATGCCCTTGGATACCTTACTCCGAAGCAGTATCGGGAGCAGTTCGCGCCAAAGCACGAAGGTGCGGCTCCTTGATACGTGTCTTTTGAATGGAGGTCATGGATATTCTGTGTATCACATCTTCGATGATTATGTACAGTATCTCAATTCTAATGACTAATTTAGGTTTTTATGTCCAGTTTTTGTTGACTAGTGCAACGCAGCCATTGTATACAGCACAACGGAAAGCATCGTGATCGGGGGTATTTTTTCATTTTATTCCTACATAATCAAAATTTAATGATACGAAATAAAGGAAATTGTCTATTATAATAGAATATAGACTGTGAATTCACTCTTATAAATTTGATTCAATAGATAAAATTGTCTTGCTATTTTGTCTGTTTTGCGTTACACTGAACTCAAAGAACGAACGCTACATTGAATCGCAGATATATGAGCGTTTCTATTTTCATCTGCGTAAAGGGAGTGAATATCATGTTTCTGGAGGAGCGTCAAGAGCTCATCGTCCGCATGGTGGAGCGCGACGGCAAGGTTAAGGTCAAGGAGCTCAGCGCCAAATTCAAAGTCACCGAGGACTGCATCCGCAAGGATCTCGGGTCACTGGAGCGGCAAGGACGCCTCAAGCGCACCTACGGAGGCGCCGTGAAACTGACCCAAAGCGTTCACATGATCGAGGTAAGCCGTCATCGTCACATGGATGTCGAGGCAAAGCGGCGCATCGCGCAGGCAGCTGTCTCTCTCATCCACGACAAGGATATGGTCTTCCTCGACGTGTCCACGAGCAATCTTGCCATTGCAGAACTGCTCATGAAGAGCGACCGTGATCTGACTGTTGTCACGAACATGGTCGATGTGCTCGGCGTCCTGGCACGCAACCCCCGCATCGAGCTGATCTTTGCGGGCGGGCAGATCAACCGCGGACGTGACGGATTCTGGGGTGGGATGACGCAGGACTTCATCGGAAAGCTGAAGCCCGATATTGCCTTTGTCGGCGCCGTCGGCGTCAATGTCAAGGCAAACAGTGTCTCCACCTACGACATCGACGACGGACTCAACAAGGCAACCATCATCGCACGCAGCAAGCGTTCCTACGTACTCGCGGAGGCGCGCAAATTCGCTGCGGACGGCAACTATGACTATGCACCGCTCAATTCCCTGTCGGGGTTCGTCACGGATACGGAACCACCATCCGATATTCGTGCCGCTGCCGCAGACCTGGGGGTTGATGTCGTACTTCCGTAATATCTCTCATTGATCGGACAGAACCGAGACGGACTTGCCGTCTCGGTTTTCTTGTGCGAAAATATAGGTGCTGTGCGTGCTCCTCGCAAACACTTCGTTGCACAGGCGGTCGCACACTTATCTGCCTGAGGAATCGCTGATAAAATGAAGTCTGTCAAATTGGTGTAGATTTTTTGTCCTGTCAAGGAGACAAACCGGACGCATAGCCAAAGCTATGTGGAGGATTTGTCGACGATGGCAGGGCGAAAAAGATGCGCCAAGATGACAGGGCTGAATTTATCAGTGCTTCCCTAAATACCTGCGGATTCCTAAACGCGCTTCGCTTGAATTGTGCCCCCACCACCGCAAGCGGTCCCCCTCCCCCGTGATCACGGGGGAGGCTTTGGAGAACGGCAACATAGCTTCCCCCCCGCCGATGCGAGTATGGAAACGGCAATATAGCTTCCCCCGCCGATGCGGGGGGAAGTGCCGAACGCAGTGAGGCGATGGGGGCGCCCGTAACGCATGCGACTTTCTATCGGAAGAATCTCAGCACGCTGCGGAGTAAGTGAGCATGATTGAAAGGGCGAGAAGTCGTGAGAGAACAACTTCATAGCCCCCAACACATACAACATACAAGGAGAAACAATTGATTGATTTGCTGAAACACTGTACGCTCTGCCCGCGGCGCTGCGGCGTCGACCGCACGGCAGGCGGGCGCGGGTTCTGCGGCGCAGGGCGGCTGGCGCGTGTTGCGCGCACGATGCTGCACACATGGGAGGAGCCCTGCCTCGTGGGAGCGCACGGCGCAGGGGCGGTGTTCTTCGCCCACTGCACACTCCGCTGTGTCTACTGTCAGAACTACGAGATCAGCCATGAGGGACACGGCAGAGAGATGACGGAGGAGGAGCTTGCGGCGGCGTTTCTCTCGCTACAGGCGCAGGGCGCCGCAACGCTCGATCTCGTGACACCAACGCACTACACGCCGCAGATCCTCACCGCACTCGCGCGTGCACGATCAGATGGGCTGACCCTCCCTGTCGTCTGGAACACGGGCGGCTATGAGACGGAGGAGATTATTGCACGCCTCGCGGGCGCGGTGGATATCTACCTGCCCGATCTCAAGTACAACACGGAGGAGAGCGGGCGGCTCTACTCTGTCGCCCCCGACTACGCGACGGCCGCATTTGCCGCGCTCCGTGCCATGGTCGAACAGGTCGGCGCACTGCAGTTTGCTGCGGACGGGCGTCTCCTACGCGGCGTCCTCGTCCGTCATCTCGTCCTGCCGGGACACCGCCGCGAGAGCATCGCCCTCGTGCGGCGTCTCTGGGAGGCGTTCGGTGAGTGCATACAGCTCAGTCTCATGCGGCAGTATACCCCGCTCTATCGCGCGGCGGAGTTCCCGCCGCTCCACCGTCGGCTCACGACCTTCGAGTACGAGTCCGTCGTCGATGCCGCACGCGATCTTGGTATGACGCAGGTCTACGTGCAGGGTGCGGAGGCGGTCGGCACAGAGTACGTACCCGACTTTAGATAATGGATTCTTGTGCCCCCACCACCGCAAGCGGTCCCCCTCCCCCGTGATCACGGGGGAGGCTTTGGCGAACGGCACATTCGTATCCCCCGCCGATGCGGGGCGGCTTTCGGGAGGCCACCCTCACCGCAGGGCGCGCACCATCGCCTTGCGAAGGAGATCGACGGGGAGCATCGTTGCAGCGAGGAGGAAGGCGAGCACCCAGCCGCCCGGATGGATGGGCGTGCAGCTGAACATCGCACCGATCCATGCGCCGATCTCATTGGGGAGAAGCGGTGCATTGATGATGGCCGCCATGATGAGGACGATGCCGCCCCAGACCCGCAGAAATCCCGGATTTGCCCCGAGATCGCGGAAGATGCCGAAGCCGCTCGACCGCACGTTAAACCCGTTCATCAGCGAGGCCAATACGAACAGCAGGAAATATGCCGTGTACTGCTCCGCCTGCCCCGCAAAGCACGCGGCAAACATCGGCTGCGTGAGGAAGGCAAAGCTGAGCAGCACGAGCCATGTCCCCATCCAGAGAATCTGCGCCGCCATCGCGGGGCTGATGATGCTCGCGTCACGGCGGCGCGGCTTCTCATGCATATAGCTCTCGTGGGCGGGCTCGTTGCCGAGCATGATCGCGCCGAGGCTGTCCATGACAAGGTTGATAAAGAGCAGATGCGTCACGCGCAGCGGTTCCATGATGCCGAAATGGCGCAAATGCACTGACGACGACGGCGGCGATGTTGATGACGAGCTGAAAACGGCAGAACTTCAGGATGTTGTTGTAGATCGTGCGTCCATAGAGGATCGCATCCTTGATCGAGCGGAAATTATCGTCGAGGATGACGATGTCGCCCGCATCACGTGCTGCCTCCGTGCCGCTCCCCATCGCAAAGCCGACATCAGCGCGCCGCAGGGCGGGCGAGTCATTGACCCCGTCCCCCGTCATGCCGACGACGAGATTCATCTGCTGCGCGAGGCGCACGATGCGCGACTTGTCCGTCGGCAGGGCACGTGCGATTACGCGCAGCTGCGGCAGGACGCGCTGCACGGCGGCATCGTCCATCTGTGCGAGGTCGCTGCTCGTCAGGACGAGCTCCCCGTCCGCACGCAGGAGGCCCGCATCACGCGCGATTGCGACCGCCGTCTCGCGACGGTCGCCTGTCACCATGACGACCTGGATGCCCGCCGCCTGCACCTCGGCGATCGCCGCACGCGCCTCGGGGCGCACATCGTCGCGAATCGCGGCAAAGCCGATGAGCACGGTGTCCGCGTTCACCTCATTCGTGCGAAATGCCGAGGCAGAATACCCGAACGCAAGGACGCGCATGGCGCGCGCAGCGTATGCGTTGATCGTCTCTGTCAGGGCGTCGGCATCGTAGGGTACAACATTTCCCGCCGCATCGAGTGCATACTGCGCGCGGGCGAGGAGCACCTCGGGCGCCCCCTTATAGACGACAATGCCGCGTGCGGGCAGCTCTGCCTGACTGAATTTATTCACCGAGTTAAACGTCTGCCGCTGCCCTGCCTGGGATGTTTCATCCGCCTGCAGGGCGCGGCAGTTCTTTTCCCCTAGAGCATACATGACTGCCTGATCGGTCGGGTTCCCGCCGACGACGGCCCCGCTCTCATCGTACATGGAGGCGGTGTTCCGGCCGATGGCGCGCCGCAGCTGCGCCGCGAGCACCGTCTCTCCCGCGAGGAGATCGGCGCCGTAGACCGTCCCATCTGCCGTGAAAAACTCGACCACCGAGAGCCGTCCGCCCGTGATTGTCCCCGTTTTATCGCTGAAGAGGATGTTCAGCGCCCCCGCCGTCTCGATGCCGACGGCGCGGCGCACGAGTACGCCGCGTGAGAGCATGCGGCTCGTGTTCTGCATCAGGACGATGGAGATCATGAGCGGCAGCCCCTCGGGTACGGCACAGACGATGATGAGGATGGCGAGTGAGACCGCCTCGATCACGTCCACGAGGACCTGTCCCCAGCCGAGGAGGACATAGGCCTCGATGCCGCCCGCGCGCAGGGCGAAGAACATCATGTAGAGCGCGACGATCACGATGCCCGAGATATAGCCGAACGCCGAGATCTGATCGGCGAGCTTGGCGAGTTTTACCTGCAGCGGAGACGCGGGCTCACGCGCCTGCATCTCCGACGCCATCTGTCCCATCATGGTCGCAGTACCGACGCGGCACACCTGCAGTATGCCCTCGCCGTCAAAGACGACGCTCCCGCGAAAGAGCGTCGTGCCATCGACAAAGGTATCCCCCGTCGTCTTCTCCGGAAATACGGCAGCCGCATCGGCGCGCTTATGGCACTCCTCCGTCTCGCCGTTCAGCGCTGCGTTGCTCACACGCAGGTCACCTGAGATGAGTACACCATCGGCTGGGATCTTGTCGCCTCCCTGCAGGATGACGAGGTCGCCCACCACGATCTCATCCACGGGCAGACATGGAGGCCGCCGTCGCGGCGCAGTTTTGCCCTGTCCTTTGCCGTGCGCGCACGCAGCGCATGGTATTCGTCGTCGCTCGTCAGGCTCGTTCGCGCGGTCACCGTTGCCACGATGAGCACCGTGACGATCGTGCCGACCGGCTCATAGATCTCCGCATAGCCGACGAAGTACATCGTGACCATGAGTGCGACCATCACGAGCAGAATGCGGATCATCGGGTCGCGGAAGGTCTCCAAAAACGCCTGCCCGAAGGTCAGCCGCGCCGGCTCCGGCAGTACATTCGCCCCATGGATGCGGCGCGAGGCCTCCGCCTCCGCCGTCGTCAGTCCTCGATACGTCAAGGCTGTTCTCCTCCCCGCTGCAGCGCCGCCTCACAGCGGCAAACGATCATCTGCGCACGGCTCGTACGAAATACACGATCAGGTATGCACTGAGTACAAGTGCCAGTCCCTCGCCTGCCCATCCGCCGTAAATCGGCGCAACGAAGATCACCAGACTCACCAATGCGACACGTGCGGGCTCCTCCCACGACGCATTGGAGCGTTTCTTCACGGCGATCTCAGCGGCCGCCGCAATGCGGCTGTGCCAACGCGTCAGCCAGAGCACAATGCCCGTGACGATCATCGCCGCTGTCGTGAGGATCAGCAGCGCCCAGAAAATCTTTACGGCGAGGAGCTCATGATTGTGGATGTGGATGTTCAAGAAGAATGGCGCCGCCTTCATCCACGCCGGCACGGGGACGGTGAACGGTGTGCCGCCGTCCGCCGGAAGATAGGTCTGCTCGCCCAGTACAAAGTCCGTCGCGCGCACGGGCGGATCGGCGGTCTGGAAGACGTAGAAGGGATATGATGCTGTCGGCAGCTGCATGGAGATCACATCTCGCCCGAGACGGCTCTCCTCGACGCGTGCCAGTGCATCTGCGGGACGGAGCGTCTCTGCCTGCTGCTCCTGCGCGGCAAAGTGCTCCATCGCCGCAATATGCGCTGTGCTGTGATAGTCCCACATCCCGACGGAGTAGAGGACGATCACGATCCCGCTCACACACATGACCGTCGCCCATGTGCCCGCAAAGATCGACGTGATCTTGTGCCAGTCCGACCAGAACACGCGACTGGTCTTGCGCCGGTGCGTGCCGAACGCCATGCTCTTCATCATCGGCAGATAGAGATAGATGCCCGTCACGATAGAGATGACCGAAAGGGCGCACATCAGGGCGAGAAAGTCACGCCCACCCGTATCCATGCCCATGCGGACGTGCAGAATGTGCATCGTGTGCATAAAGATCTGCACCCCATCATGGCGGTAGATGCGCTCCTTGCGGTCAAATGCCGTATGTGTGCGCACATCGTACATGATCTGCTCGCCGCCCATGCGCATGTGGGAGCGTCCCGCCGCAGCGCCGCGCTCCACGACGCGGAAATAGAGCGTCCCATCCGTGTCATCCGGCGTCACCGCCAGGATCTCCTTCGTCGGATACGCCGCACGCACCGCCGCCTCTCCCTCGGGCAGTGCCTGCCAGAGCTCCGCCATCGGCATTGGCGCCCCGCTCTGCGGCATGTTCACCGTGTTCCACGCATTGATCTCCCCGCGAAAGAGCAGCGGCAGCCCCGTCAGCGTCAGCAGCAGCAAAAAGAGCGCACAGATCAGACTCACCCACTGGTGAATGACATAGATTCTTCGCATCGTTTCCTCTATCCCAATGGCTGCATTATAGCACATCTGCTGAAAAGGATCAGTAAAAAAAGGACGGCCGCAGCCGCCCTTTTTCTCGGGATCCGATCGCGCGATCAGCCCTCTTCGACCTCGATCAGCGCATACTTTCCATCGTGACGCCCGTAGACGATGTTGACCTCCTCCGTCTCCGCATTGCGGAACACGAAGAAATGATGATTGAGGAGGTTCATCTGCATAATCGCCTCCTGCACATCCATCGGCTGGAGCGAGAAGCGTTTCGTCTTGACGACGGGGTAGAGATCCTCATCCTCCGGCATCGGCTGGGCAAACGTCTCGACCGCCTCTGCCTTGAATCCGCCCTGGCGGAAACGCCGCTCGAGCTTCGTCTTCTGCTTGCGGATCTGGCGTTCGAGCTTCTCGATGACCAGATCAATGGAGCTGTACATATCCTCCGAATGCTCCTCGCCGCGCAGCAGGACGCCGCGTGCGACGGGGGCAGTCACTTCTACCTTGTGGTGCTTCCCTTCCACAGAGAGCAGAACCGCAATCTCGCCGACATTATCGAAGTACTTCGTGATCTTGCCGACGCGCTTTTCCACATAGTCGCGCAGTGCAGGGGTAACCTCGACGTTCTTTCCTCGAATCGTGAATGCAGCCATGAAACACAGCCCCTTTCTATCTACGGGAGCACGTACTCCCTCTGTTACCTGTTTAGTTCGACATAAAGGAGAAAATACCTGCAAAGGAATTGCGCGCGCTTCATTAAATTCAGATTTTTGTGAAGTGCTTTTTCCCAAATGAAAAAGCCCGCTGTGTAAGCCGGGCTTTTCAAACCTTTGACCTTATTCCTTTTTGATCACATTGTCCGCCTGCGGACCGCGTGCACCCTCGACAATGTCGAACTCCACTTCCTGTCCTTCGCTCAGCGTCTTATATCCCTCACCCTGAATCGAAGAAAAGTGGACGAACACATCGTCGCCGTCCTCGCGGGAGATAAATCCGTATCCCTTATCCGCGCTGAACCATTTTACTTTTCCCGTCATGTCGGCTCTCCTTTCCATGATAGAAGTATCGTGCAGAAAGCAGAACTATCTCCAATCTACACGTAACCTATCTTTATTATAAAAGCCGACATATCATCTGTCAATCATTATCCAAAATCACAACAAAGAGTAATTATTCACACTTTTTACCGTCATCTCACAGATTGGGGAAGTATTTCGCGATGCGCCGCAGGCGCTCCCGCTCCAGCTCTTCTCTGCGGTCAAAGAGCTCGCGATACACCATGATATAGTCATCCAGATGCCCTGCGAGAAGGCGCTGTTCTGCCACATAGCGGTAGGCGTTCTCCGCAAGACACCGCCGCAGATCAGCGCGGCGGATCAGGAGATCGAGTTTCTGTGCGAACTCCTTCGGACTGTGATAGATCAGCCCCGTCTCCCCGTCGCGCACCGTCGCCGCGTAGACCGTCGGCGCGGCGAGCACCGCCGCACCGTTCCCTGCTGCCTCGATGAACTTGAGGTCGGACTTGGCGCGGTTGAACTCCGTATCATTAAGCGGCAGGAGAGCAATGTCCGAGGAGTGGAGCGCTGCCATATAGCGGTCATACGACACAAAGACATAGCCGGACTGTATGCCGCTGATGAACTCCTTTGCCTCCGTCTGCAGAGCCTCATAGAATCCATAATCGGATACCACCATGAACCGGAGTCGTTCTCCATGTTTATGGATGGCCTCATTGATCAGCGGCATCAGCGGCTCCCAGTCCGCGCGGCGGTTCAGGGCACCGAAGAAAATCGTCACCTGCGATGCGCTCTCATCGTAGCTGCGTGCAGGCGGCAGCTCCGCCAATTGGTTCTCAAAGAGATAGATATGCGGGTTGAACTGCCGCAGCTGATTCACCAGATACTTCGTGGAGGTTTGTATCGCAGAGACCGCACGGAATGAGAAAAAGTTTCGTGCGGCGATATCGCCGATTGCCGACGGATGATCATCAACTTCCTGGAGGAAAATATTATGGCGCCCCCCCAGCTTCTTCATAATAGCGCAGACAGCAGCATCCGGTCTCACATCGCCGCGTTCCAATACGAAAAGTGAATCCCGGCAATCCGCAAAATCATAGAAATCAAGTGCCGCATCGCCCTCCCGCACGGCACCGCTCAGAAAGATATCGCCGCGCCGCTCCAACGCACCAAGCGGTGCATCAAGGCGTATGCTCGTACATGCCTCCACACGATTGATGATAATCATGGGCAGCGGAGGCACATCCTGCTCGTACGCTTTCTGCAGCGCTGCGGGAACCTGAGGAAGCAGAGGAGCAATGACACCTTGCTCCTCTGCCATCCGTGCAAGGACGTGCCGATAATCCTGCTCCTGCGTAATAAAGATACGTTTATGCCAATATTCTTCGACCAGACGGCGCCACTCCACGCGGCTGCGCACGATGACCTCCGCCTGTGCGCCCTCCTGCTCCTCATGACGGCGGTAGAGGCTGAGCGGGCGCGCAAAGATAACCGCATCACCGCGCTCCATGAGCTCCAGCCACATGGCGCAGTCCGAGATCGTCTGATAGCCGCGTACCTCTGCCCGCCAATAGTGGTGTTTTAGATCATCCCGACGAAAGAGCACGGCGGACGGCTCCCCGAGGAAATTCGCCCGATCCATCAGCGTCGCCCGGCCGACTGCTGCCCCGCGGTAGCACTCGTACGTCCCGTGTACCGGCACGTTCCCCTGCCATAATCCGAGATAATTCCCGTCGCCGTCAACAACGCCGCGCAGCGACGTGACCAGAGTAATGCCCGGCTCACGCAGGAAGGCATCCATCATCCGCGTGATCTTGTCGGGCAGGAGGATATCATCGTCCATGCACCACTGCAGATACTCCCCCTGTGCCAGACGCTCGAACGGCATAAAAATTCTCCGCCTTTGTCCGCGCCGCTCGATTGCGCACATAGCGGATGCGCACATCGTCCTCATACGCCTGCATCAGCTCCGCCGTCCGCTCGTCCGTACTGTTGTCACAGACGATGATCTCGATGTTCGGATAGGTCTGCGCGCGTGCAGATTCGAGTGTCTCACGGAAATAATGGGGACGATTATACGTCGGAATCATGATACTGACGAGCGGCGCACGCAGCGCCGTACTGCGGCAGGTCGCGCGCACGAGGGCAGGGTTCCACGCTCCGTCAATGCCGTCGAGCGCTCTCTGCCAGAGCATCTCCGGCACACCGACATCCAGCCCCCATCGCTCCAGAAGGGGTGTGTGCATGGCGGTCAGCGTCAGATCCCAGAGCTCACACTTTCCCGCCGCACGGTGCGCGGCATAGGCAGGTACACGCAGGAGTGTATACCCTGCACAGCGCAGGCGGAACGAGAGATCAATATCGGCACCGCTCCCCCCCTCAAATGCTTCATCAAATTTTCCATGCTGGAAAAATACTGCACGCCGCACAAGAAGTGCAAAACCCTCAAGGAACGCACTCGCCGTAGTTTCCTTGTGATGTTCACGCACCCACGCTTCCGGATCTCCGCCCCCTGCGATGATGCTCTCGGCATTGATATACTGCCACGAAAAAATTGTGTGATTTCCATAGGGCCCAACAGCGGCGACGTGCTCATCAAAGAAGAATACGCGCTCCATCGTCCCCAGACTTTCGGCAGTAAAGATCACGCCCTCCTGCAGGAAGAGCAGCAGATCGCCCGACGCCGCCTCTGCGCCGCGATTGTTCCATGCAGCAGGATATTCCTCCGCCACAGGGAGAACACGGCAGGACAGATCATGGAGCTCCGCCCGCACGGCATCCGCCGCTCCCTGCGGAACGGGGACGATCAGCTCCGCCGTAAGATTTGCCGCAGACGCCGCCGCAAGGGCGGACTCTGCCGTCTCTCGCAGATATTCCCCCGCCTCCGTCAGCGTAAGGATAAGGCTGAGTGAGCTCATGATTTCAGCGTGCGCAGGAGCATGAAGTCCGTCTGCCCCATCTTCGCCGCCACCTGGAGAGCCTTTCGCGCTCGCCGATTTCATGCAGGAGGAGTGCCATATTGCGCAGCGTCACATCACAGCCGGGATCAAGCTCAAGTGCCGCCGTCAGAAGCTCCCGTGCTCCCGCATAGTCATCCTTCACGTATGCCGCACCCGCAAAGGCATTGAGTGCCGCCATCTTCTCGGCGGGGCGAATGGACTGCGCCAGGATCTGCGCGGCCTGCGCCTTGGCGCTGCCGGAGGACTGAGCTGCCGGTGCAGCCGGAACGGATACGGGCGCGATCGGCGCCGTGCCGGATGAAGCAGGAACAGAGGGCACGGTCGATGCAGCCGGTGCGGGGGCAAGTCCCAGAAGTGCCGCGAGATGGGGGTACGCCGTGCGCGTCTTGTCCTGCGCGAGACGTGCGTCGAGCCCTGCACGCTGCTCGATCTCCGCACGCTGTGCAGCGGTAAGTGCAGCCGTATGAGCCGCAAGAATATTCTCATAGAGTTTCAGTGCGTCATCTGTCCGGCGCTCGCGCTGGCAGATGCGGGCCAGCAGGATGCGTACATCGACATTGCCCGGATCCACCGAGAGGGCATTCGACACCCAGTCTGCCGCACGTTTGTAGTCGCCCAGCTCAAAGTAGGCACGTGCCACATCAGCATAGCACTCCTTCGGCGGCTCTCCCCCTGTGCAAGCACATCGGCAAAGGCATTGATCGCCTCTGCGTACTTCTCCTTCTTTACGTACGCATGAATCTGCTCTGCCGTAATGTTTTTCTTCTCTGCCATCGTCATCGTCCCTTTCATCTGCCGTTTCTCTTCCCGCCGCGCACGTTTTTTGCGCGTACGCTCTGCGCGGTTTCTCTTACGTTTTTTCATGAAGATACCGCTCCCATATCATCTGATACGCCGTCTCCATCGCACGCACATAGCCCGCCGCATCCATCAGCGGAGAGGCACGCATCATGCGCGGAACAGCCGTCTGCAGTACGCCGAGGAGCTCCCTGTCACGCGCCAGCAGAACGGCTCGCTCGATATACTCCTCTGTGCTGCCCGCAATCAACTCGGAAAGGCCTGCATTGTGCAGGAGGCTCACGCCGAACCGTGCGCCATGACGTGTCCCTGCCCGCACGACGACAGGAAGCCCCATACAGAGCGCCTCGCACGTCGTCCCACCGCCCTGATACGGAAATGTATCCAGAATCACATCCGCATCCAGATAGTCCGCAAGGTAGTCCTTTGACCCCGGCCGCAGCTCAAGCCGTGCCGGATCGATCCCCGCCTGCACGGCACGCGCCTTCATCTGCGTCAGCGTCTCCTTCAGTGGATGCACATTCTTCAGCAGGAGCCGCGCCGTGGGCACAGCGCGCAGGATCTCCCCCCCCATGCCGTCAGCATCGCATCCGTGATCTTTGCGAAGTTGTTGAAACTGGCAAAGACAACATTCTCATGCGGCGTGCGCTGCAAATGCTCATAGGGGCGGAACCGCTCCGATGGGGTAAAGCACAGATGTGTCTGCGGCAGGCGCAGAATCTGCTCCGTGAAATTGGCCTCTTCCCCGGGCGGGTCGCAGAAGGGATCACCCAGGAAGTAATCCATCGCAGAAAGCCCCGTCGTATTGAAGTATCCGATCCCCGAGAGCTGCACGGGCGCAGGCTTATACGCCGCAATCATGAGCGTCTTTCCGCCCGCCGAATGTCCCGCCAGATCAAAGAGGATGTCGATCCCATCGGCATGGATACGTGCCGCCGCCTCCTGTGGGCTGCACTTCGACAGATCTTTATATCCGTCCGCCATCCCGGCGACCCAGTCCGTCACCTCGCTGTGCTGCCCCCCCGACATCATAGAGATGAACGGAGAAGCGCGCTCGATCGTAGGCGGAAAAGAGCTGTACGGCAAAGTTCAGGACAATGTGATCCGTCATGTTCGGCGAAAGATAGCCGATGCGCAGCTTATCACGATGATGCGATGCGTGGGAAAACTGCGGCAGTGTCCCGAGCATCTGTGCGTATGCTGCATGGGCATCGTGCATCATCGCATCCGTAACGCCGTCCACATAGTGGAGGTACATCAGATAGTTGCTCAATGCAGCAAGGCGATCGCTGTGGTTCTCACGCGGCAGCTCCCACGCCAGCCGCAGATGCGGCAGTGCAGCGGGAAGGTCGGCCAGCCAGTAGAGCAGCTGCCCCATGCGCTCATGCAGTTCCCATGCCCGCTCCTGCGGGAGCATATTGTTCCGTTCGATGTCCCGCAGCGTCCGCAGTGCTGTTTCCAGATGCCCCGCTGCCATCGCCTTTTCCACAGGGGCAAAGACACGGCTAGAGGGACGTGTTCTCGCTCTCCCACGCGTTCCAGACGGCACGATAACATTCCTCCATTTCGCGGATGTAGCGTTCCTGATCCATGACGGGTGAGGTCTTCATCCGATCACGGAGCTCACGATGCAGGGCATCGAGGAGGTCGAGATTCCCCGCCAGCGCCACGGCCGTCTCGACATAGTCCGAGAGGCTGGTCGATGCGAGATCGGAGAGCCCGATATTCGCCAAAAGGCTGTAGGTAAAGCGCGTGCTGTGACGCTCCGTATAGTAGGAGACGACGGGAACGCCCATGTAGAGCGCATCGCAGGTCGTCCCGCCGCCCGGCCACGGAAAGGTGTCGAGCGCGATATCCACATCGAGATAGCGCAGCATATAGTCCTGCGTCGCGCATTCAAACTGCACGCGGCTCATATCAAAGCCGAGCCGCCGCAGCCGCTCGTAGGCCGACTGCACCACCCCCGGTTTCGAATAGGCATTGTTTTTGAGGAGAAGCCGCGCCTGCGGCACACGTTCCATAATCTCCTGCCATGCACGCAGCATAGGATCACGGATTTTCTGATACTGGTTGAAGGAGGCGAACTGGATATAGCCGCGCCCCCGCGCCGGCGTTCCCGTCGATCGAGGAAGGTGCGTATACCCATTATAGCAGAACTGACTCGTCAGGCGCAGGAGTTTTTCCACATAGAACACCTCGCTGCCGCTCCCCTCAGGGTCGCAGCAGTGATCCGTCACGAAGTAGTCCACGGATCGAAGCCCCGTCGTCGCCATGTAGCCGAGCCCCGAGAGCTGGACGGGAGCCGGCTTCCATGCGAGAGCGGCAAGCCCAGTGCCTGCCGTATGCCCGGCAAGATCGAATAGGATATCCACCTCATCCGCATGGATCTCCCGCGCAATGCGCTCCATATCACGCTCATGCGCTGAAAGATCACGCCACCGCGTCACGAGTGTCTTAAAGAAGTCCGTATACTGATCTGATTTGCCAAGGCTGTAAACATAGACCTCAAAAGTATCTGCATCATACCCCGCCAAAAACGGCCATACAAAGTACTGCATGACATGCTGACGAAAGTCCCCGGAGATATAGCCAACGCGAATCTTATCCTTTTTTCGTCGTCCCTGATGCGTGTAGGGCCGAACATCAGCAAAGAGTGCACCATAGCCTAGGCTCTTCTCATAGACCTCCTGTGCACTGACATCAGCAGCGTTGAGTTTCAGCAGTCCGGCACCATAGTAAACGCGCCGGAGAAACGGATCTGCTGCCTCACGCGCATAGGCAATCGCACACTGCGATGCCAGTTCCGCATCACTGTCCGCAGGCGCATGATCTGCATATGCCTTCAGAAGAGCTGCCCGAACCTCCGGTACAACGGGGAGACCTTCTTCGACACGCTTTAATCCATGCTGCACACGTTCAAACACGCCATTCTCTGTTCCCGGCACAATCCCCGAAATCGTGAGATAAAGCCGTGCTCCCTCACGATCCGTGGGAAGTCCTGTGCAGACATTGCCCACCGTGCCGCCAGCGGGGCAGCGCCGCCAAAGTGATAGCCCCACGCAAGACTCATGCGCTGCTCCGCAGAGAGTGCATCATGCCCATCCAGTTGATGCGCAGCAGTGAGAACCGCATCCCAGTCCTGACGGGAGGCGGCACGGGCAAGTTCACCCGTCAGTGCAGCGACAGATCGTCCGTCTCCCTGTGCAAGAATGCGCTCGTAGGCACGTTCCAGCGCAAATTGAATCGCTCCTGCATCGCAAAAATCAATTAACCTCCAGCGCAGTAGTCCATGACACGCTGACAATCGTTCACGGTCAGCGCACAGAGCTAGGCACGCGGCCGCCGCTCCTTGTACGTCGCACAGTGGGGGGAGCTCCAGATGACACAGCAGATGTTTCGCATAGCGATCCCGCACAAGATGCTCTGCCGTAATCAAGGGAATCCCATGCGCTGCCGCACGGCAGACATCGACGAGATCGACCGACAGGCCAAGCACGACATCCAGTGTATCGTATGAGAGATCATCCACGAAATCAAGGGATGACCCCGCACTGCCGCGCGCGGCGATCTGCTCGATGTCCTCTGCGCCCAGCCCCCCCCCGCGATGGACGCGGGCAAAACGAGGTGCACATCGCCGATCGCGGGCAGCAAATACGACAGGAGTTCCAAAAAATAGGAGGATTCGCCTGCCGTCATGCTGCCGCACACGCCAATGGTGGGAATGCCCGTATCGAGCAGCGGTGCACGATAGGTATATGCCGCATCCTGCTCGATCTGCGTATAGCAGTAGGGGAAGACCTCCTGCCCCTCGACCATCGGAAGGCGTACGGCAAGCCCCGCAGGAATATGCTCCGCCAGTGACACGATATGCTCTGCCGGTCTCTGCCGCATCACCGCAGCATGATGCTCTCTGACCGCATCGAGCGAAAGATCGACGAGCAGATCGAGATGATCACGGCGAATGAGCGCTGCCGCTTCTTCGGGCGTACACATACCAATCTCACGTACCGTCGCCTTCTCCGCAAAACGTGACGAATCGCCGCCGATCTCTGTATGATAGGCATAAATTTCATAGCGAAAGGCATCGTACGCCATAAAGAACATGGGCAGCAGCTCACGCAGTCGCCCTTCACCAAGATCGGCCGAAAGATAGCCCAGCCGAATCTTCTGCACCTTGCAGCGTTTTTTTCCGCATGTACCTTCTGCTTTTTTTCTTCTTTTTCATCATAGCCCCTGTCCGACATTTCTCAATGCCATGATATAAGCCTCTTCCAGCGCGCGCATATAGCCCCTCTGATCCATGAGCGGCGATGTCTCCATCTTCCTGCGCAGCGTGCGGTGCATTTCGTCCAGACGATCCATATCCTCCGCCAGTGAGACGGCACAGGAGATGTATGCCGCGGCAGATGTGACCGCCAGAGCCTCCGCACCGACGAGGTGAAGCATTGCATAGGAAAAGCGCGTACTGCGCCGCGCGCCGTACATCGACACCACGGGCACGCCCATATAGAGCGCGTCGCAGGTCGTCCCGCCGCCCGGCCACGGATAGGTATCGAGCGCAATATCCACATCGAGATAGCGCTCCATATAGTCCGTCGTCGCGGGTTCCAGTATGATGCGGTCAAGATCAAATCCCAGCCGCGCAAGGCGTTCCTCTGCCTCCCTCCACATCGCAGCGGCAAAGAACACCTGCGACTTCAACAGCAGTTTGGCCTGCGGTACGCGTTCCAAAATCCCCCGCCATACACAGAGCATCTCATCGGACCACTTGCGGTACTGGTTGAACACGCCGAAGAGGATCGATCCACGCTGACGCGCGGGCGTCCCCGTCGGCGCGGGCAGCCCCGCGCGCGGCACATAGACGAATTGGCTCGGCAGACGGATCAGCTTCTCGGTGAAATACCGTTCACTCTCACCACCAATGGGATCGCACAGCGCATCCGTAAGGAAGTAATCGACGGCAGGAAGCCCCGATGTCGCCATATAGCCGAGCCCCATCATCTGTACGGGAGCGGGACGGCGTGCGAGCACGGGCAAGGCGCCGTTCGCCGCGTGTCCTGCCAGATCGACGAGAATATCCACCTCATCCGCATGGATCTGCGCGGCGATCTCCTCCGCCGTATGTCCGCCCATCTCCCGCCACTGATCCGCATGAGGACGCAGCCCAGCCGTCACCTCATCCGGCTGCTCCGCCATGCTGTATACATAGACCGCAAAGCGCGTGCGGTCATACATCGTCAGAAAGGGCTGCACGAAATGCTGCAGCACATTGCGGCGAAAGTCCGGCGAAACATAGCCCACGCGAATCTTTGGATGCGCGTATGATTTCCGGTAGGTATACTGCGGCACACGGGCGAAAAGCTCACCGTAGGCACAATGCGCCCGAAAGAGCTCCTCGTCATCCACATCCTGCGCATTCTTCGCCAAAAGGAAGGAACTATACAGCGATGGATCGGACGGCTCCTCCTCATAGGCGCAGCGATAGTACTCCGCTGCCCGCACATCGCCCATCCGATAGGCAACGGCGGCACGCAGCCGCATGAACTCATGGCGCAGCGCATTGCTCCCCGTCTTCAGATATGCCTCCGCGAGAGCCATCGCGCGCGGCAGATCCCCCTGCCGCTCTATGGCGTAGGTGTGGAGATAGCGCAGCATATCCTCCGCTGCGCCATGTGCCATGGCATTCTCCGCGAGCTCCTGCGCCGCAGCATACTGCTCTGCCCGAAGGAGGGCAAAGAGCCGCTCCCGCAGAGCCTTACTGTCCTTATAGATACTATCGTCATGATCATCGATGGACTTTAGCTGTTCACTGTGCTGTTCATAGATTGACCACACCTGTTCGTATGCCGCGCCGACCGCCGCGCCGTACCCCGCCGCATCCATCACGGGCGACTGCGCCAGCATCCCGCGCAGCCCCGTATGCAGTGCCTCCAGCGTCTGTCTATCCCCGGCGAGAGAAACGGCCAAGGCGATGTACTCCTCCTCCGTATGAGCAACCAGCGCCTCTGCCCCGATGTTCACGAGGAGCGACGCGCCGAAGCGGCTGCCTAGTGTTTCCCCTGAAAGCGTCACAACGGGCACGCCCATATAGAGCGCATCGCAGGTCGTCCCGCCGCCGGGATAGGGGAATGGATCGAGCGCAATGTCCATGCGGTTGTACGCCGCGAGATAGTCCGGAGAATTCCCCTCTGCATCCACACGGCTCGTGGGAATGCCTGCTGCGGCAATCCGTTCCAGCACCTCCGCGCGTGCATCGTCTCGGAAAAAATATCTGCCTTGAGAAAGAGCCGACTCTCCGGCACACGGCGCAGGATCTCCGCCCATACGCGCAGGACATGGTCATTGACCTTGGTAAAGTTATTAAAGCTGCCGAACACAATGCCGCGGTCGGCGGCCGGTGGATGCTCGGCGGCAGGAGCAGGACGGAGCGGCCGCCAGCAGAAATGCGTCGCAGGGAGAACGAGCAGTTCCTCGGTAAAGCCCTGCTCTGCGTCTCCTGCGGCAAGGACGGGATCGGCGAGAAAGTAATCCACGGTTCTGAGTCCCGTGGAGGCGAAATAGCCGATGCCCGAGATCTGGACGGGCGCGGGACGATAGGCGAGAATTGGCAGCGTACTGCCCGCCGTATGCCCCGCAAGGTCAACGAGGATGTCGATCCCGTCGCGATAGATCGCATACGCTGCCTCCTCCGGTGTGAGGCGCGACAGATTGCGAAAGTCCTGCACCGAACGCTTGACCTGCTCCGTATAGGCGTCCTCCGTGCCAAGCGCATAGACGGTCACCGCAAAGCGCGCAGGGTCGAGCGCCGTCATCAGCGCATAGAAAACGAGAGCACCACATGCTCTCTGACATCGGGAGAGAGATACCCGATGCGGAGCCGCTGCCCTCGTCGGTGTGCATGGTGATCAAGCATCTGAATCGCCGCAAAGAGACTGCCGTACTCCTCTGCCGCCTGCCGATCCTCTGCGGGCGCAGCAGGAAGATAGTGACGGTTAAAGAGCACATTGCTCGCATTGAGTGCACGCAGCGCGAGATTTGGCGCGGCATCGCGCGCACGCGCATAGAACCCGACGGCCTTATCCGCAGCCCCAAGAAAACGCGCGCACTGCCCCGCGAGATTATAGATTTCTCCGCGACTTCCGCAGACATGGGCGCATCGAAAAGAGGCGTCAATACGCGTAGCGCCGCTCTGCGTTCTCCCATCAGGAGGTGGATGCGTGCACGCAGGAAGATCGTATAGGGCTCGTGCGGCGCACGCGCCCTGCACTCCTGCCACGCCTTCAGGGCACCCTTCGCATCCCTCTCCTCAATGCAGAGGGCTGTCAGGAGACTTGCCGCCTCCGCTGGCTCATAGCGACGCAGCTTCTCGATGCCGCGCCGCGCTTCCCGCGCGGCCCCGCGTCCAAGCGCCGCAAAGATGCGGTCGCGCAGTGCCTCCAGTTTCTGTCCGTTCATTGCCGCACCTCCGCCAGCCGAGCAACGCGCCGCAGCATCCGCTGTGCTTCGGGTGCCGCGAGAACCTCGGTGCAGGAGCGCGGCAGGAGCATGGCGAGTGCGCTCTGCTGTTCGGGAGAGAGCGTCGTTCCACAGGCCGCTCCGACCGCAGCCGCGCACTCCATTTCCTCGATGAGCGATGCCGCTGCTGCATTTGCATCCCCCGCGAGCAGGAGACGGCGGCGCGGCGGGAACTTCGCCGTACTGCGCCGATCATAGTAGAGCGCCGCGAGGGGAACGTCCGCGCCCGCCAGCACCGAGGCGAGAAATGCCGCATCTGCCTCACGATCATAGATCCCGTTCAAGATCTCGATCAGCGCGGCATCGTCTGCGCCGACCGCCGCCATGATCCGCAGAAACGCGGCGAGGAGTGGTGCATGACGCGGATTCAGGCGGAGCGCATGCTCCGCTGACAGGATCGCCTCCTCCCGCGCATTGCGCATCAGCGCTGCCTCGCCGAGGCGCATATACGCCGTTGGAAGAAGCACGGCAGAGAAGTCCCCTTCACGATAGTGCTGCTCATGCAGGCGGATCCCCTCCGCATAAGCAGCACACGCCGTCATGAAATACGACTGATCCCACGCATACGTCCCGTAGATCAGCGGATAGTCCGCCTTTTCCGGGAGTGCCGCGCGTGCCGCATCATACGACTCTCGAATCTCCGCGTCCGATGCCCCCATCAGAATAAGCGACTGCAGGAGAACCGCATGGGGGCGGTTTTTCCGAGCCGACCGGCCGATCCGCACTGTCCCGTGCAAGGCGTGCATAGTGTGCCGCCTGCGGATAGTCCTCAAGCGTATAATAGCAGTCCATCAGATGGTATTCGTCGAGTCTCGCGTACTCTCCGCGTGCACGGCGCGCAAGGAGGAGCTCCAGATCGCGCTGCGATTTTCCCTTGATGATGCGCGGTGAGTAGCCCGTATGATAGAGCGTCAGGCCGGGCGCGATCATCATCTGCCGCGCCGTATCGCCGCTGAGATTTTTCTATGTGTTCATGAATGCTGCCCACAAAGCGGATGTGCGGTGCACGGCGGAAAATACGCTGCACCTCGGCACTCGTCCCGAGAAGAGCCCCCGTATCTACATCGATGTTGACGAGATGCACAATGAAGCCGTCAAGATACGGATGTTCGTTGTACTCCTCGAGCAGAGGGCGCACGCGCGGATTGCTCTCCTCCGTAAAGTACTCATCAGCATCGGGGAAAACGATCCAGTCCCCCGTCGCCGCATCGAGCGCAAAATTTTTCGCTGCGGAAAAATCATTGATCCAGTCGAAATGGAGCACGCGCGCCCCACCCGCACGTGCAATCTCCACACTCTGATCCGTGGAGCCCGTATCGACGACAATCATCTCGTCGGCAAAACTGCGCATCGAGCTGAGCCAGCGCGGAAGATTCTTCGCCTCGTTCTTGACAATGACACACGCTGAGATTTTCATCCGATCCACTCCATCAACTCCCTCGCCTTGCGATGTGCAGGATCTGCCGCCAGCGCCTGCATGAGGTATTCACGTCCCGCGTCCACATCACCCATGCGTATCGTGCAAACCCCCGCACTGTAGAGAGCCTCCGCATCCTGCTCCTGCCGCGCGCAGAGTTCCCATGCCGCACGCGCCGCCGCATGGCGTCCCGCCGCCATATAGGCGTCGGCAGCGATACGCAGCTCCTCCATGCCGTATGATACCACGATGCGCAGGAAGCGCTCCGTCTGCGCCGTATCCGCATGGCGCACAAACGCCTCGCGCACGAGATGCAGCCCCTCCGCACGCTGCGGGCGCGGGATGGCATCCGGCTCATCGTAGTGGTGCCAAAACTCCTGCATCTCCCGTGGCAGGAGGCCGCGCAGCCGCTCATAGAGGCGCAGACTTTCCGTGTGTGTGGATTGTCCGAGGCGGAGCAATACCTCGGGCATCTCCCGTACGTCTCCCGCAAGCATTCCTACGATATGCTGCCCCAGTTCTGCGGGCGCATCCGAACGCATCCACCGATAGGGCAGGGGCATTGGAAGTTCCGTGCCCATCTCCTGCCGATACATATCGCGTGCCGCCTCGCCCAAGTGCAGCCAGCCATAGCTGTCGGCAAAACGGATAAGATACAAAAGGCTCTCCCGATCTCCGCCGAGTCGCTCGCGGAGTGCTGTGAGCAGCGCGCTCGTATCCCTATCGTGATGCAGCTCGACCAAGACATCCATGGTCTCCTCCATCGCCGTCCCGAGCGAGAACGCACGTGCAAGCTCCTCCTCAGCCGCCGCGCGCGCTCCCGCTGCGGCAAGAAGACGTGCGCGTGCCGCCGACACCGCACCTGCCCATGCAGCGAATGCCGATGTTTCGCCGCCCGTATCCTCGGGCTGCGCATGGAGCTCCATCGCACGCGTCAATGCAGGAAGTGCATCCTCTCCCGCTGCATCTAGGAGGAGACCGAGCCGCCCATAAAGGTCCGGCAGATGTGGAAAGCTCTCACACGCCGCATGCGCTGCTGCGATCTGCTCGGCAAGAGGAACATTCTCCTTTTCCATCGCGTCGAGCAGGAGGTGATGGAGGTGGCTTTGCGCACCGACGGACGTGACATTTTCCTTCAAGGCCGCACGCACATAGAGGAGCGCCGCTGCATACTGTCCAAGGCCATAATAGGTATCGGCGAGATAACGATAGTCCCCCGGACGAAGTCCCTCCTCATGGATCCGCCGCTCCATCAGGGCAAGGTTGCGCGCATGCTTGGCACGGATCCGCCCCGCCGAGTACCCCACGTGGCGGATGGCGAGGGCGACGGGCTCATGATAGAGCTGCGGCGCACCATCCCGCTTTTGGAGAGCCTCATGTACGCGCCCCTCATAAAACAGTCCGCGCCCCATGCGCAGAGACGGATGTGCGGCGCTCGCCCGATCTCGCGGTCAGCATCGTCCTCATCCACATGCACAATCGGCAGGAGAACAGCATCCTTATGCGGCATCACGACATCCATCATCGCAAGATAAGAGCGCAGTTCGGACGGATCAAAAAAACTCTCATCCACATCGAGCACGACCGCCCAATCCGCATCCGTATGCGCCAGCACGGCATTGCGCGCGGCAGCAAAGTCATCCTGCCAGAGGAAATCGTAGACCTTCGCACCTGCGCGTTCCGCACATGCCCGCGTACCGTCCGTCGAACCCGTATCGAGGACGATGCGTTCATCCGCATAGACTGCCGCGTTTTTCAGCCAATGCTCCATATCCTGACGATCGTTGCGGGCAAAGACACAGGCTGCGATACGGATCTCTCTCGCATGTGTGTCGATGCGCTGCCAGATCGCCATGCGCCGCCGCAGTTCTGCTTTCATCTCATCCGTAAAGAAGGACTGCTCCGTTCCCGTCGGGAGCGGCAGCTCCAGTGCCGGCACAGCCGCCTCTGCCGCCTCACGATAACGATGAAATGCCGCCAGCGCCTCCGCATATTCCGCATGCATCTCGGGCAGCTCCGGAAACGCCTGCACCGCCTTTTCCGCAAGAGCCAGATACGCATCCCGCCGCTCCGGCTGTACGCCATAGATGCGCAGCAGAATACGCCAGCAGCGACTCGCATAGACGACGCCGCGCCGTCCGAGCCCCACATCTTTGCGTGCGTACTGCTCTGCATGATAGGCGTCGCCCAGATTATCATAGGTCTCCGCGAGATAGCCCCAGATCCGCTCCGGCTCCTTCGTCGTCTCGAGTTCCGCCAGCAGAATGCGCAGATTGCGCTCTCCCTTTTCATGGGTGAGCACAGCAGAGTAACCAGTATGTACGAGTGTCAGCAGGACAGGAGCAACGGCATTCGTTTTTGGCACAGTGCCATCTGCATCGCGCAGCTCTTCATGAATACGGCCAACATAGCATCGTCCTGCACAGCGGTGGAAGATGCGCGGCGCATAGGAGTCCAGCAGCAGCTCGCCCGTCACTTCGTCGATATTATGCCAAGGGATGAGAAGCACCTCCGTACCCTCGTCATCCGCCGTCGTGATCGCCGTGCGGAGATTTCCTTTTGTCCCATCTGAAAAGTACTCATCTGCATCGATAAAAACAATCCAATCCCCTGTGGCATGGGAAAGCGCTGCATTGCGCGCCGCAGCAAAGTCATCTGCCCACGGAAATTCGTACACAGCGGCTCCGCAGGACTGCGCAGTAGCCACGGTATCGTCACGTGATCCCGTATCGACGACGATGAGCTCATCCACGGCATCCCTGAGGCTCTCGATTGATTTTTTCAGATGCACAGCATCATCGCGCACAATATAGCAGGCACTGATGCGAATATCCTCTCCGATGTCAGCCGCATTTCCCTGCATATATGCCCTTTCTCTCTCCTGCCAGTGCTTTGCCTGTGCTTCATTCCCCAAATGCGTATAGATCTGAGCGAGACGCGCCGATACACGCGCAGCCACCACGGGGTTAAAGAAGCTCGAATCGTGAAGCGCAGAAAAGCCATGATCAAATTTATATAGTGCCGTCGTCAGCACTCTGCCGCCTCAGGATATCGTATCAGTCCACAGAGAATCATCCCGCGCTGCGCATAGAAATCAGGAAGATCCGGGTACTTCGCAAGAGCCTCGTCAGCAAGGGCAAGCATTTCCGAATCAGAATAGTGCAGCGCACGCATCGACTCGATCATCTGATGATATATCTTGCTCCCTGCGCCGACAAGAATCATATCACTTGCCAGCACCTTACGAGAGAGGGAAAGAACACGTGCATAATCCTGCAGACCAAAGTAGCAGTCGGCCAGATAGGCATCGTGCATCGTTGTATGTCCATGCCGCGCCGCATCCTCCTCCAACATGGCAATATTGCGTTTTATCTTCTCCGGTCCTCGCTCTGAAAGATATCCCGTATGACCAAGAGAAAGTTCCTCATCTGCATAGACGAGAATCCACTGCTCTCCGTCGTCGCGCACCAGCTGCTCATGAATCATTCCCTCGTAGTGCATCCCCGGCATACGAAATATGCGTGGAACTCTCTCATAATCTGCATCTTGGCCATGAGCGCTACGATAGCTGTATAGACCGACCATGACGATATCCCATTGCATCTGCCCATGTGCAATCTCTGTGATCGCCTGACGCACGTCATACGGATGCAGAAAATATTCGTCTGCGTCCAAGAAGATGACGATATTCCCCGTTACATACTGCAGCGCCTTATTGCGGGCAAGAGAAAAATCATTCACCCATGCGAAGTCGTGAACTTCCGCCGAAAATGCAGTACACACGTCCCACACCGCAGAGCTGCCCGCCGTCGAAACAACGATGATCTCATCCACTGCAGCCCTTACGGAGGCAAGAGAACGGCGCAGCTCCTCCGCTTCGTCCTTGACAATATAGCACGCAGATATCCTCATCCGGTACACCCTCTCTCTACGCTCCATTATACGCGATACAGGGATTTTTGGCAAAAAAAGAACCCCTCCCCGAGGGGAGGGATTCCTGAATTCCGTATAAATCGTCGAAACGAATTAGCGGAGGAGCGAGAGGACAGCAGAGCTGTTCTGGTTCGCCTGTGCGAGCATCGACTGAGCAGCCTGGAGAAGAACGTTGTTCTTCGTGTACTCCGTCATCTCCTTTGCCATATCCGCATCGCGAATCGTGGACTCGGAGTTCTGGACGTTCTCGGACTGCGTCGTGAGGTTCGAAGCCGTGTAACGGAGACGCGTCTGGACAGCACCGATGTTGGCCTGCTCGTCGAGCGCCTTCTGGAGAGCGGAGTCGATCGAGTTGATCGCTGCATTCGCCTTGTCCTGCGTCTGGACGCTGATGACAGAGCCATCCGTGCCCTTCATGCCGAGTGCGAGCGAACGCATATCCGTCATGCTGACCTTGATCGCCTGGTTCGACTTCACGCCCGTCTGGAGAACGAGAGCGTTGTCCTCGGACTTGTTCTCTGCGCGGATGCGCTCGTTGAAGTTGTCGAGCGCCGTGTTCGCCGTCTTGCGGAGAGCACCGGTGTTGTCCGTGATGCCGATCGTGAACGCCGAGATCTGGAACGTCGTACCTGCACCAGCAGCGTTGATCGAGAGAGCCGTCTTGTTGTCAGCCGTGTAGACGCTGTTGCCGGCCTTGTCGAGACCGATCCAAGCACCAGCCGTCGTGCCGCCAACGAGATCCGATCCCTTCAGGGAATCCGTGCCGTTGTACGCCGTCTTGCCGATGATGTCCGTGAGCGACTGGCTGCCGACCGAGAACGTCGTCGTGTACGTACGACCCTGGCGGACATAGGAGATCGTAACGTTATCCGTCGACTGGATGTTGAGGCTCTCGTTCTGGCGGCTCTGGAGAGACGTCAGCGAAGAACCCCATGCCGAAGCCGTGCTCAGCGCGTTGTTCGTCAGCGTCGTGCAGGTTGCCGTACCGATGCTGTTGCGCGAGCCATCGACGAGGTACTTGCCGTTGTACGTAGCAAGCGCGTTGTCGTCGATCTGGTCAACCATCTGGTTGATCTCTTTCTGGATCGTGCGGCGATCCTCGTCCGTGTTCGTGTCGTTCGCAGCGTTGATGGCCTTTTCCTTCAGGGTCTTGAGGATCTCGACCGTGCTTGCGACAGCGCCCTCGGCCGTCTTCATCATGCTGTTGCCGTTCTGCGTGTTCTGCTTATCCTGATCGAGCGAACGGATCTGGACGCGCATACGCTCGGAGATGGCATAGCCCGATGCATCGTCGCCGGCATCGTTGATCTTCATGCCCGAAGAGACCTTCTGCAGGCTCTTTGCAAGAGCCGACTGGTTGCGGTTCAGGATGTTGAGCGTGTTGACCGCCGACATGTTGTTCTTAACTACCATTGCCATGTGAAAATTCCTCCCTGGTGTGTTTCCGGATGATCCGGAATCTTAACTTTTATGTGCGGACATCCATGCCCGCTATATAATATGCAAGTGACGCGTCTATCCTGGTTGGCTGCTAGCTGGCCATCCATGGCAGCCGCACCGCTTGCGTATTACCCTGTTACATATAGTATATCGTCAAAGCGACGACATTCTTAAGCGGCTTTCATAAAAAAGTTTACTTTTTTTATGATTGTTTGTCAAGGGTCGTTGGGAAGAGGCCCCGCACCTCAGTGCCGCCGGTTGAGATAGCCGCCCACAGGGCTGCCCTCGCCCGTATCATAGCTGTGCACGGCTGCATTGCGGCGGCGCGAGCGGTTCAGCCACGCGCGCGCCTTATACTGGATCTGCATCTCAAGCGGGCGGAGCTCCGCATCGAGTGCCGCAAAATCCGCACTGCCCCGATAGGGATCAGCAGGCAGAGCCTGCAGCATCTCGATCACCTGCCCGCGCTGGTCGACGAGATCGAGGAAAATATCGACCTCCTCCTCGTCGATGAACTTCATGAGTTCATGCGTCAGCACGCGGTACTTCTCCCACAGGGAACGTGCCTCTTCGTAGGCTTTATCCGGCATAGACGCCGCTCCCCTCTGCACTCTGCGCGCCCTTCTCCTCGCGTGCCTTCTTCATCGCCTGTGCCCACGCATCGCGGAGCTCCGTGATGATGTCCGTCGCCTCCTTGATGGCGTCGAGGTTATCATCGAGATTTCCTTCGACCAGACGGTCGTACGCATAGTTGTAGAGCGGCAGGAGCTGATGCGAGATCTCGTAGTCCATATTAAGGGTGACGCGGAACTCCGAGATGATGTTCTGTGCCTTCTGCAGCGAGGTGTTGGCCGCCTCATAGTTCTTTTCGGCGAGCGCGTCGGCACCCTCCTTGATAAACTTCAGACAGCCGTTGTAGAGCATGAGCGTCAGCGCCTCGGGCGTTGCCGTCATGATCTGCTGCTTCTTATAGGCCTCCGCGGCACTGTTGACCATGTGGGAATCCTCCTAGCATCACTGTCTGGAGAAGAAACCGAACTGCGTGGAGAGCTTCGAGATGGCTTCCTCCATCGCATTGTACTTCTTGTAGAGCTGATTCTCAAAGGAGCTCATGAGCTGTTTGAAATCGCTCATCTGCTTCTCGTAGTTTTCGATGAGCTTGCCGAGTTCACTGCGGTCGGACTTGTTTGCCGTCATACCCGCGTGGCTCTTGAGCGACTCCATGCGCTTGCCGAGACGCTCGGCGAGACGCGTTGCAACACCGTTATCTCCATAGTTGTCGTCGTCGTCCGTATGGGAGAAGATCTGGTTGACCGCATCCGGCTCCGCTGAGATCGCCGTGCGGAGCTTGTTCTCGTCGAGCTTCAGATGCCCGCTCTGATCCTTCGACGTAATACCGATTGCCGCGAGGTTGTTGTAGCGTCCCGGCGCAGAGCCGACACGATTGGTTACGGCATCGCGCATATCGCTGATGATCGAGCGGAGGTAGCCATCGCGGTAGAGCAGCCCCGACTTGGCGCGCTCGTTCCACTTCTCCACCTGCTCGTGGGACATCGATGCTTCCTGATCCTTCGTCAGAACCTCGTAATCAGGATACTTATTGTTGTTGTAACGCCCGTGGAGATCATCGAGCAGCTTATTGTAGTCCTCGACGAACTTCTTGACGTTCTCGACGAGCTTCTCCTGATCCTGTGCGATCGTCACCTGTGCCGTCGTGCCGGCGGGCGTCGCTTTCTTAAAGGTATAGGTGACGCCGTTGACCTGCAGCTTGTTGTCCTGCAGATCCGTATAGGTGCGGCCGTCGATCTTGACGCTTGCATTCGTGCCCGCCGCTTCAAGGGTAGAGGTCGTGCCCGCCGCCGTAAACGAGAGCGGTGCGCTGATCGATCCGCCGCTGACCTGTCCGAGCTTCAGATTGTTCAGCAGTGCCGTCGTATCCGCCGCCGACCCCGCCCCCGTATCCACGGAAAGGCTGACCTTATTGTCGCTGCCCGACTTCGTGTTCACAATGGAGAAGGCGTCGGACACGGCGTCGTAGCTCGCCGTGATGTTAAGCGCTGTCTTCTTGCCGTCGCTGTCGATAAAGCGTGCATTGTTGATGCGCGTCGCGAGATCGTTGAGCGTGAGGTTCTTCGTGAAGATCTCCTCTGCCGTGAACTTGACCTCCGCCGTGCCCGTCCCGTTCGAGAGCTTGAAGCTGAGGGCCGTATCACCGTTCGCCATGCCTGCGGGCATCGTGCCGCCCGCGAAGGCGACGTCCTTCAGGGCAACGCTTGCCGGTGCCGCAGTATTCGTACGCGCCACCTTCTGCCCCGCCGCCGTCATCAGATAGGCGTTCGACGCCGCCTGCGTGACCTCCACGGTATGCGACATCACACCGGCATTTGCATTCGCCGTCGCCGTCACCACATCCGAGAGCGAGCTCGTCGCCGTCATTGGCTTCGTCCGCGAGCTCAGGCGCATGTCAGACATGCTGCTGCGGAACGTATTCACCGCACTGTAGACATCAGCGAAGGCCTCTTTGCGCCACTCCGTTTCGACTTCCTTCTTATAAAGCCGGTCATACTTCTTCTGCTCGGACATCATGCCGACCTTGACCAGTGACTCTACATCAATCCCCGAACCCGAAAGTCCGTAGATACCTCTTGCTCCTGCCATAATTTCCTCCTTATCGCCTTACGCCGTCTTGTCCAGGAATGCGCCAAGCCAGTCGCGCACCTTGATCATGTGCTCGACCAGCGATTCCGCCGGAATCTCGCGCAAGAGCTCGCCCGTCTTCTTGTCCAGCATGCGTACCGACATGACGTTGATCTCTTTGTGATACTGAAAATTGAGGTTCACGTCGATGCGCCGCATGATCTCGTTGAGCTGCTTCGTAATATACGCCGCCTGCTCTTCGTTGATGGGCTTCTTCTTTCATGGGCAGCGGCGGCATCGGCTTCCTGCCGTGCCTTCTCTGCAGCCGCTGCAGCTGCATTGGGCGGCGCTGCCGCCTCCGTTTTCCCGTCCCCCGGCAGGGAACGCTGCGCTCCTGCGCCGTCCTGCATACTGCTGACAGCGACCGCCGCCAACATGTAATCCTGAACACTACCTACGGCCATAAGGCATCCCTCCATGTGCTGCAGGGTGCGCATCCCGCGCACCCGTCTGTCCTTCCTTGGGACATGTTGTTTTTGATATATTTTTATGATGAACGCGTGGGCAGCGCTTCGAGATCAATCATCTGCGGTGCTGCGGCACGCTGGTTCTCCTCCTGAATGGCGCGGTAAATCTCACCGCGATAGATCTTGACGCTGCGCGGCGCATCAATGGCGATGCGCACATTGTCGCCCTGAACCTCCACAATGTTGATGACGATATTGTCGCCGATCATGATCTGCTGTCTGGGCTTCCGTGTGAGTACGAGCATTACTTTTCCTCCTGATCCTGCGGGAAGAGCCGATGCTTCGTCGTATACGGGCTGCGGTCAAGCACGATCTGTTTTCCCTTGCGGGTTCTGGCATTGATGACAATCGGCGCGATGAGATTCGCCGTCAAGTCGCGGATGTTGCTGCCCGAGAGCGTCAGCACGGCGTAGATCAGCACATCATCCGGCGAGTTGAGTGCGAGCTCGCGCTCCACATCGTCGTCAATCGTGACCTCGTAGTCCGGGAAGAACGTGTGCGGCATCGCCATCAAGAAGGCAAGATCCGGTGTCTTCACCGACTGAAGAAATGAGTACGGGCTGTCATCCCCATAGGGAATGATGAGGAACTCGTGCTCCTTCTCAAACGCGGGAATGCCTGCTGCAAAATGGATGACGGCATCCTCAGCGACTTCAATCTCACCGAAACGGCTGGTCATAATCTTCATCGTCAGAGACTCCTGTTACGCAAGTATATCATATTTCCCTTCGCTGACCCACGCGCGGATGCTGCCCTTCTGCTGCAGATAGATCTCGATATTGCCGCGGTTGTACTCGACACGTGCACGACTTGTGACATTCCAGTGCGGCGTCGTGCGCCCGACGGTCGGCTCGCCGGCAACCTCACCAACGGTGAAATGCACCTCAGGGTCAGGGATTGCCTGTGCGACGAGCACGCGGTTCTGGTCGGCGATACTCATCATATCACGGTAAATCTGCTCGATCGCTACCTGCCGCCCAGGCTTCGGTCCGTCCTCGGCGAGCGACCAGCCCATCTGCGTGTGCTTCGATGTGCCTTCCTGCACCCCAGAGAAGCCACGCTGCATATTGTCTGCGGCGAAGTCCGCATTGCTGCTGTGTCCGTAGCTGTGACGGCTCGGATAGCTGTCAATATCGAGTTTTGGCTGGGTCGCGTACAGATTGGAGCGCGCATTCTGCGTCTCCTGGTCATACTGCGGCTGTTGAATACTGGCGTCCAGTGTGTTCTTCTGCGACTGGATCCCAATCATCGGCAGCGTATGGCGCACATTGAGGTAGAGCATCGGCATCTTGGGCATCCTTTCCCATCATATCATCCGTGCGGCGTCCTACCGCAGATAGTCCACGAGCGAGAGCGGCAGGATGCGTGCCCCCATCGAGAGCGACATGCTCATGACCGTCTGCTGCTGCATCATCTTCATCGCGAGTTCCGCGACATCGGTCGAGGAGACATTCGTGATATCGCGCGTGATGTTCTCACCATGATCGGTGAGAATATCCGTCATGTTCTTATAGAGCTGCGTGCGTGCCCCCGTCTCTGTATGTGCCTGCAGCGTCACTTGGTTCGCCGCATCGGCAAGCGAGATGCCGTCCGAGCTGAGCCAGTGCGGGTCGGCAGAATTCGTCTTGGCGTATACGGTCAGCATGCTGTTGACCATCGCTGTGCCCGAGGGCTCGTTGCCCGAATTCTTGTCGTCAAAGAGATCACGCCCGAAGATGTCGAGCCCCGTCTTGTTCACCGTATCCGCCGTCGGCTCGGTCGAGCCGTTCTGCTTGACCATCGAGATATAGCGGAAATCGCCATTATAGGAGACGATCTGTTGGCGCACCGTCGAGAACTTCAGCGTCACACCTGCGACTGCCGCCGTATCCGACCAGTTCGCACCAAGACCGGGCGAGGCAGCAGGATCATCGATGATTTCGCCCGTATTCTTAAAATTATCCTTGATGAAGTTCGTGCCTGTCGTGATGTTGCCGACACGATCCGCCGACGATACCGTCGAGCGCCCGCTCGCGATAACGTCCTTGTACCCCTCCTGCACGAACTCTTTCGTATAGATGTCACCCGTCAGCGTATTGAGGTAGTAGCTCTTGCCGTCACTGCCGTCGAGAGAAAGCATCTGATGCAGGAAATTGGCACTGTCCGTGTTGCTTGCATCGTTAAAGAAGGCTGCCTGACGGTCATCGAGCGTCTTGGCGAGGCCACGATGACGTGGTACGTTCTCATCCGAGATGGAGAACGGCTGGCGCAGATCCGCCTGCCCCGAAAAGATATAGCGGTCACCGAGCTGGGTATTGCCGAGCGAAATGATCTGCTGGATCCCCGCCTTCATCTCGCGTGCAATCGCGGGCCAATCGCCGCTGTTCTCATCCTTATCGTCATTCGCGCCCTGAATGGTCTTTGCCTTGAACGTCTTCTGGATGTCCTCAATTCCCGAGAGAGCCGTCTGTGTCGAGTTCATCCATGAGATGCCCGCCTTGACGCTGTCCTGATAGCGGTTGTTCTCGCCTTCGGAGACGTTGTAGCGCAGATAGCGCGAGTAGTCCACGGAGTTGTCTGAGGGACGGTGGAGCTTCTTCCCGTCGCCCTGTTCCATGAGTTTCGACTTGGTGTAGTCCAGCTCATTCAGATCTTTTTGGTAGCGCTGAACCATGTAGTTACTGCTGATACGAATCATCGTTCATCCCTTACCTTCCGACGACGCCCGTGCTGTTAATGAGGCGATCCAGGATCTCATCCATCGATGTCAGGACACGCGAGCACGCGCCGTAGCCCGTCTGGAACTTGAGCATATTCGTCAGCTCCTCGTTCCAGTCCACGCCCGCTGTCGACTGACGCCACTGATTGATCTGCACCATGAGATCATCCTGCTGCTTCATCTTCTTGTCGAGGTTCTCAGCATCTGCGCCGAGCTCGTTCATCACACCATTGTAGTACTGATTGATGGACACCGATCCAACCGCGCGCTGGCGCTCGTTCGTCGGCAGACCGATCAGCTCTGCCACATTGATCGTATTCGCCTGATCCTTGTTGAAGAACTTGCTCAGTTCGACCGCCATCGTGCCGTCGCCCGTGCCGTTCATATCGGCAAAAGAATAGGTATACGTAATCGTACCGCCCGTAACCGTCGGCAGCACCTTGCCAATCGGATTGGCATGGGTCGGAGACGCCGGCACCGGGTCCACGATCTGACGAGCGGCGACGAGATTCTGCCCGTCCGGAGCCGTCAGCTCATCGCTGATCTTGATGGCATTGATGATCTGCATGGAGCGCATCTCATGGATGTCGGCAGCGATGGTCGTATCCACGGCCGTCACCGTTGCCGATGTCGGCGGCGTGCCGCCGCTCGTCGTGCGGGTCACGCTCTGCGCCGTTGCCGTCATCCAGCGATCCCCCGTTGTCGGGTCGACATGCCACGCATAGCGCTCGCCCGTGTAGTTGTTGCCCGTTGCATCGCTGTGAAATGCGTTGCGTCCAAAGAAATTCGTCCACGTCGTCGACTCATTGTCGATGCCTGCGCCGAGCTTATGCGCATCATTGAACGTCGTCATGAGCGTTGCCGAGATGTCCGCAAGGTTGTCGATATAGCCCTTGTCCTGCACGATCGTATCCTGCAGCGCCTTTAGGATGCCGCCCTGAGGGACATAGCCGATCCCGCCCGCCTCTTTAATGCGCAGCGTATAGTCGTTGATGCCATAGCGCTCGTTGTCGATCGGCGGGCTCATCTCGATGGTGAGATGGCTGTCGCGCTGGACGAGTGTCATGCCGTTCGAGACGACGGTGTACTGTCCGTTCGCCTCCTCATAGACATTGACGTTTGTGATCTCCGAGAGCTTATCCACGAGGAGATCACGCTGGTCACGCAGGTCGTTCGCCTTGCCGCCGTGATTCTCGGCGAGCATGATGTTCTGGTTGAGGACGGCGATCTTTTCCGTAATATTGTTTGCCTTGCCAACCTGGATGCGCATCTCATCGTACTGTGCATTGATCTGATCCTGCAGCTGACGTGCGCCTGTCTTGATGCGGTCGACGAGGTTGTTTCCCTTCGTAATGACCGCCGTACGCGACGCCGCGTCGCTCGCATAGTCGGAAAGGTTGACCCAGGCGCTGTAGAACTGCTGCATCGCATTGAGGACGCCCGTCTCCTTTGCGTCGTTAAAGACCGCCTCTGCCTTATCGTAGTTGGTCTTGTACGTCTTATAGAGGTTCTGCGTCGAGGTCTCCGACCAGAACTGCTTGTCCGCGTAGATGTTGCGTGCACGGTTCAGCGCGATGACATCAACACCGCCGCCGACGTAGACATTCCCATAGAGGGACGGCCGCTCCTGATAGTTCGTCGCCGCCGAGTCCACGCGCTGACGCGAGTACCCCTCTGTCGAGGCGTTGGTAATGTTGTGCCCGGTCGTGTCAAGCGACAGCTGGTTGTTCTGGATGCCCCGCACCATCGTATTGAGTCCGGCAAATGTTGACCGCATATTCCCTCACTCTTTCCCTGTTTGGAAATCCTGATTATTCCATCCGTTATATCGTCATACGTCCGCATCGAACATGGCGATCTCACGCCGCAGTCCGACGGGCGGTCCTGCCACGGGCTGCGAGCGTCCGTAGGTATCGTCCGCCATCGTGCCCGAAACGACGTTGAGCTGATAGCGGATAAACTCCGCACTCTTTTCCAGCAGCTGCTCTGCCGTACGCACGCGCTCGCGCAGTCTCTCATGCCGCGCCTGCACAGCGCGCATGGCACGCACCGCAGCGAAGTGCTCCCGTGGATTCGGCTCGCTTGCAACGGCGGCCGCCATGCTGTCCGCCTGCACCTCCGCGAGGTACTCTGCCTGCCGCCGTGCGAGTGCACGTACCGCAGAGAGGCTCCGCTCAGCGGCCGCCGTTGCGTCGCTGATCCCCGCACCAAAGGCACTGTGCTGGAGCGCAGCGACGAGCGCATCATAGGAGGCGAGTGCCTCCTCCGCGGCAGAGAGCTGCTCTTTCAGGAGCACGAGTGCCGCACGGGTCTCATTCGTCATTGCCGTTCACGCCTTATAGTCCAGATTCTTGCGCAGATGCCGCACCTGCTCCGTGCCGCCGCTCCCATACACGGGGTCGACCACGGCACCGCCGATACGTCCGAGCTGACGGTTCACTGCCATGAGTGCACCCTCGATGAGGAGGGCATTCCCATCGCGCAGTTCCTTCGTCTCCGCGACAACCTTGCTCAGCCTGCGGCTTGCCGCAAGCACGCTGCGGTGGACGGCATCGCTCGGTGCGAGGAGAGCAAGCTCCTCCATATTCGTCTCGGCACTCACGCCCGGCGTCGCCTTCGCAATGTGGGCGAGATGCGCGAGCCGATCCGTCTCGAGCCGCTCCACCGCACGCGCGAGAAATCCTCCTCGGCGGTCAGCTTTTCGAGTGCCTCCATGTCGAGTGCGACGAGAATCTTTCGTTTCTTTTCCTGCACGGCACGGATCTTCTCATACTGACGCGAGAGCTCTTCGAGCGTCGCCGTAAATGCATTCCACATGAGCTGCTCCATCAATAGCGCATGGCGAGCATCTTTGCCGCGATATCCACCGAGGCCGGTGCATAGCTGCCGTTCTCGACGCGCGCGGAGACCTCCACAACGCGCTCCTTGCGAACATCGCTCATGCCGCGCAGCTGCTGCAGGATATCGCCAAAGCTCTGCGCCTCGCCCGAAAGCTCGAGCGCATCCGGTGCCTGCACGGCTCCCGCCGCATCCACACGGCGCGTTCCCGCTGCCGGTGCACCGGCGTAGAGTCTGCTCACTGCTGCGATTGTCTGATTTCTGATTAACATATCGTTCACCACCTGTATCTCCGAACCGATCGCTGCACGCACTTCGCGTCTTTGCTGCGAAATGAGTTCGGAATCCTTTCACCTTCTTTATCGAAAAAAAAAAAGATACGTACTTAAGATTTTTTTCTTAAGTACGTATCGGAGATTCTTACTTCCCGCCGAGCGTCACATAGCCGCGGCGGCTGCTGCCGCCTTCCGACGTGGTGCGCATGCCCGAGGCGCTCTGCTTGCTGACGGCTGCCTTCAGCTCGTCACGCATCTCCTTCTGGCACTTGTCGCAGTACTGCCCCTTCTGGATGGGGGAGCCGCACTTCTCACACGGGTAAAAGAGTTCCACGTTGCTCGAGAGGAAGCGTCCCTCGCGGATCATGCGGCGGATCACCTGCTCCTGCACACCCGTTGCCTCGACGATCTCAGGGATCTGGCTCTTCGGATGGTCACGCACGTACTCGATGATCTCCTTTTCCCACTTCTCTTCCTTCTCGCGGCAATCCGCGCAGATGCGGGAGTTGTTGATTGAAACGAACACCTTCCCGCAGCTCGAGCAGTTCTTCATTTTTCCTGCCATTGGTCAAACTCTCCTCTCAAAACAGCGGATCGGCATATCGTAGATCCTATCCTATCCCCTCATTCATACACCGTATTCTACAACAGGACGAGAGAAAAATCAACAAACAAAGATTCGGCTTTCTACTTTGTCATCTTCCGTGCAAACATGCCGCCCTCAGGCGTCAGAATGCGGCAGCTGTTCAGCACCACGGCAAGCGTTGCCGTGTTGTGAATCGCAGCGGCTGCGAGCGGGCTGATCGCGCCGAGCGCACCAAGCAGCATCGCCGACGAGTTGACGAGCAGCGTCGCCTTAAAGTTCTGATGCACGAGATGCATCGTCCGCCGTCCGAGGCGCAGTGCCTCCACGAGGCGGATCGGATCCTCGCCGTGAATCGTCACCGCCGAGGACTCTGCCGCAATATCCGTCTGCCGACCGCCGAGCGACACGCCGACATCGGCAAAGGCGAGTGCGGGCGCGTCGTTGATGCCGTCGCCGACCATCATCACCGTCCCGCGCTGCTTCAGCTGGTTCACATAGCGAGACTTATCCTCGGGCAGGATCTCCGCATGATAGGAGTCCACATCCATATCGCGCGCCACCTCGGCCGCAACTGCCTTAGCATCGCCCGTCAGCATGACGATCTCGTCCACGCCGCAGCGGCGCAGCTGGTTCAGCGTCTTCTTCATCTTCGGACGGATGGGATCCTCGATCCCGATCACGCCGATGAGGCGCGTATCACGCGCAACAAAGAGCACATTTTTGCCGGAGGTGGACGCAGCGAGATCCTCCGGATCCGTCACACCGTTCTCCTGCAGGAAACGGCGGCTGCCGACGCGGATCGTTCCGCCCGTAAAGCCCTCGAAATCCGGCACCTCGGCGAGCATCCCGCGCGCCACAATCGTCTCGGAGGAGCGATGCTGCGGCGCATGCCAGGCCTTTTCCTCCACATACTTCTGGATCGCCACGGCGAGCGGATGCACGGAGTGCTCCTCGGCGGATGCCGCGAGCAGGATCATCTCCTTCTCCGTCACGCCCGACGCCGTGCGGATGAACGTGATCTCGGGGATGCCGACCGTCAGCGTGCCCGTCTTGTCGAGCACGACCGTATCCGTGCGCGCAAGCGCCTCGATGTAGTTGCCGCCCTTCACGAGAATCCCGCGCTTGGCCGCCGCGGCAATCGCGGCCGACATCGCCGTCGCCGTCGAGAGCTTCAGCCCGCAGGAGAAGTCGATGAAGAGCAGGTTCAGCACACGTCCCCAGTCGCGCGTTGCCCCGTAGACAATCGCCGCCCCGAGGAAGGACACGGGCACGAGATAGTTCGCCATCTGATCGGCAAATTCTGCACGGGTGCGCGGCGCGTCTGCGCCTCCTCGACGAGGTGGACAATGTGGGCGAGCGACGTATCGCTGCCCACCTTCTCCACTGCGATCACGAGCTCGCCCGCCTCGACCACGCTGCCCGCGTAAACCGGCGTGCCCTCCTTCTTCATCGCGGGGGCGGACTCACCCGTCACGGACGCCTGCGTCACAGCCGCATTGCCGCGCAGAACGCGGCCGTCGATGACGATTTTCTCCCCTGCGTGTACGGCGATCGTATCACCGGGGCGCACCTCCTCCACGGGTACCTTGCGCTCCACCTCGCCATTCGGCGTCTGCTCCACGAGCCAGACATCGCGTTGGCCGAGCGACAGCAGCCCTGAGATGTGCGAGCGCGCTTTTTCCGCCGCGTAGCTCGTCAGCATCTCCGCTCCGTTGCTGAGTGCGAGGAGCATGAGGCTCGACTCGGGTTTCCCCGCGAGCACCGAGGCGATCACCGCCGTCGTCGTGAGCGTATCCGCATTCGGCTGCCGCTCCTCGATCAGACCGCCGATGCCCGTCTTGATGAAATTGCGCGAAATCGCAAGCACGAGCAGCGAGCGCAGCACCTTCACCGAGGCAAAGAGCTCGGGCGCACCGCGCCGCAGCAGCTCCATCGCCGCAAAGCTCGCGAGCGAGATCACCGCATCGCGGCGGAACTCCGCCAGCCGCTCCGTCGGCGTCACTGCCTTCTCTGCCGCCGCGCGCACAGCACGCTCTGCCGCCGTGAGGACACGCGCCGTCGGAAGCATCCCCACATGCCAGAGATCCACGCATTTCTCATGAGCGGATACCGCCACCACGGCAGGGAAGCGACGCAGACGCGCCGCGAGCTGCTGTGCATCCTCGCGCGGCAATGCCGCCGAGAGACGGATCCGCTTGTGCATCACTCGTGTCATACCTTCCATCCCCTCATCAGCGACAGTGCCCACCAGAGCATCTGAGAGCCCGAGGGCGTATTGTTGGAGATCACCAGCTGGCGCACGCCGCGCATGATGAAGACGCCGGCGACCAGCGAGCTCAGATCGAGTGCTCCGCCCGTACTCCGCTGAATCCACGCGCTGAGCGACTCCACCGAGCGGCGCACGCTCTTCGCGAGCGTTGCGGGCGGCTGCACCTTGCCCTCGGCAAAAATCGCGCACAGCCCCTCCGCCAGAACGAGGACATGTGCTTCATCCTCGGGTGCATAGATGAGCAGGATGCTGCCCGACTCGGTATTCGTGCGCACGGCACGGATGAACGGCAGGCGCAGGAGACGATCCTCCAACACCTTGGCAAAGGCTTCCGTCAGATACGGCGTACGATAGCGGCGCCGTCCCGGCGAGGCATGGACACAGGAAAAGACCGCCGTCGGCACTGCACAGGAAACCGGCATGGCAGACGGTGCCTCCGTGTGCGCCAGCACGTGCGGATGCTTTCCATGCGAGCGCTCCGGCGCAGCGAACAGGCCGCCACCTAGGCCGGATAGCATCTGCCCCCCCGCAGTGCGCCCCCCCGTGCCGAGGATCATCTGACGCGCCATATTGGCCAGTGATGCGCCGAGCATCAGTCCGGACAGATACGTCATGATGCCCGCCTCCTCGCATGGGTGCGCATATAGTCCTCCACGCGGCGCAGCTCCGCGTTTGCACGCAGGCGCTCCGGCTCATAGGTGATGAGAATCGACCCCGTCGCAATATTGGTATCCACACGCTCGATCTCCACGAGCGCATTCAACCGCTCATGCACCTGCTTCTCGAGCGAAGCATTGTTCACGAGCTGCTTGCTGTAGAGGCGCACCCGTCCCGGCACATAGGAAGCGACATCCGTCGAGCGGATGAACAGATCCATCGCCGAGTGCGGAATCGCATTCTTGATCGTATCGAAAATACTCATTGAAACCCCCTTCTCTTTATCCACATTGTTGAAAAAGGGCTGCGCGCAGCGATGCGCAGCAGCCCCCGTGGCGTGGAAGTCTGAAGAAAGCACTGATAAGGAAGCACTGATAAATTCAGCACTACCATCTTGACGCATCTTTTTCGCCCGCACTTCGGCGGAAAATCCTCCACATAGCCCTTGCTATGCGTCCGGTTTTCCACCTTGTTCGGACAAAAAATCTACGCCAATCTGAGAGACTGTTTTATCAGCGATTCCTTAAATTCAGCGATTCCTTACTTCTCCGATGCAGCCTGTGCCGCGATCAGATCCTCGAGCTCCTCCTTCTGACGCTGGAGTTCAGCGAGCGAGAGATCCGCCGTGCCCGCCTCGAGCGCCGCCAGCTGCTGCGTGCGCTCCTGCATGAAACGATAGCCAAAGATACCGGCAACCGCACCAACTGCAAGGCCAATCCAAAAATCCGTCTTCGAGAACATCGTATTTCCTCCTTTGCCATATCGCTTTCCCGCGTCTGCCGAGACTCCCTCCGCAGTCCGCCGAAAGCCCTCTATCCTCCTTGGCGCCTTGTCCCGCCATAGGGCAAGCATCTCACGAATCCAGACGAAATAAATCCGAATAAAGAAAGACCGCCCACTAGCAGCCTTGACGGATTCCTCCGTGAGACGATGATAATCCCTGCGCCGCGAGGCATGACAGAGCCGCCATCCTCTCTGGAATTATCTCGTTGTTCTCAGTATATATGAGAATGATGTATCTGTCAATAGTTCTTACATAATCAGGAATAGCTATTGAAATCACTTTTTCTTCGTGCCATAATATGCGTAAATACTGTAACAATTCAAAGGAGTTCGTCATGAAACATTATCCCCGCCGTCTGCCCCGCCTCCTCATCGCAGTGCTCTCCCTCGTCCTCCTCTATGCTGTCCTCACCCATCTCCCAGCGGGCGAGGACGGTGACCCGCCGACCTATAAGGCAGAAATCCTCCACGTGGAGAACGCGGCGGGCGGCACGACCTCCTTTGCCCCGACAGTGCCGCCTATGAGGTGCGCATCCGCCTCGACTCAGGCCCTGCGGCAGGGACGGAGGAGACCATCCTCCACCACACCTTCAATAATCCTGCCTTTGACATCCACCCGGAGGAGGGGGGAACACATCCTCGTCCGGCCGGCAGGTGAGAGCTATGCCATCGTCGACTATGACCGGCTCCCCGCCATGCTCCTTCTCCTCACTCTCTTTGCCGTCCTCCTCATCTGCTTCGGCGGTGTGACAGGCGCGAAGGCACTCCTCGTCCTCCTCTTCGCCGTCCTACTCATCGCGAAGGGGCTCATCTCCTTCATTCTCTATGCACCCTCGCACATCATCCTCTGGACGCTCCTCATCGGCAGCATCATCACCCTCGCCACCCAGCTCATCGTCAGCGGACGAAACGTTAAGGCGGCGGGTGCCATCATCGGCACCATCGGCGGCATCCTCGTCGCGGGCATCCTCGCCGTCATCGCCATCCACGGCACCTACCTCACAGGCATCGCCGAGGAACAGGCGGGCATGCTCAAGGCACTCTACCTGCAGGCGGTGGACTTCCGCGAGCTGCTCTTTGCGGGCATCGTCCTCGGTGCCCTCGGTGCCGTCATGGACGTTGCCGTCTCCATCGCCTCCGCCCAATACGAGATGAAACAGCTCGCCCCCAAGACGAAATTCGACGCTCTCGTCTCCTCTGGCATGAGCGTCGGCCGCGACGTCATGGGCACCATGGCGAACACCCTCGTCCTCGCCTACATTGGCGGTGCGCTCCCGCTCATCCTCCTCATCTCCGCGCAGCCCGATCTCCCACTCCGCCATGTCCTCAACCTCAACATGATCGCCACCGAGATCGTCCGCTCCCTCGTCGGCAGCATCGGCCTCCTCTGCGCCATCCCCATCACCGCCTACACCACCGCCTTCCTTATCACCATCCGCCCGCGGCGCAAAAAAAGAGCGGAAGTATAACTTCCGCCCTCTCGTTTGATACAGCACTACCGCCCCGCGTGCACAGCATCCCGTATGACCTGTGCCATATAGTCGATCTTCGCATCCGTCAGCCCGGGGTAGACACCGAGCCAGAACGTGTCGTTCATAATGCGGTCGGTCGCCGCGAGCGTCCCTGCCACACGATAGCCCTCGCCCGAGGCGCGCATGGCATCAAAACAGGGGTGCTTCGTCAGATTCCCCGCGAAGAGCATGCGCGTCTGGATGCCCCGTCCCTCGATATACGGAACGATCTTGGCGCGGTCCACGCCGTCACGGCAGGTCAGCAAAAAGCCAAACCAGCTGGGATCTGCATGCGCCGTTGCCTCCGGCAGGACAAAGGCATCGCCCAGATCGGCGAGTGCCGCGTGGAGGCGCGCAAAGTTATGCCGGCGACGCGCGACAAAGGACGGCAGTTTTTTCAGCTGGGCGACACCGACGGCCGCCTGCATATCCGTCACCTTGAGATTGTAGCCGAAATGCGAGTAGACGTATTTGTGATCGTAGCCGCGCGGCAGCGCACCGTACTGCCCGTCAAAACGATGCCCGCAGCGGTTGTCCTGCCCCGACGCACAGACGCAGTCGCGTCCCCAGTCGCGCAGGGATCGTACAATGCGGTGGAGGAGCGGATCATTCGTATAGACCGCGCCGCCCTCACCCATCGTCATGTGATGCGGCGGATAGAAGCTCGACGTACCGATATCGCCGATCGTCCCCGTATAGCGCGTCTCTCCGTCGATCGTATACTGCGAGCCGAGCGCGTCACAATTGTCCTCAACGAGCCAGAGTCCGTGCTTTTGGCAGAACGCCTTGACCGCCGCCAGATCGAACGGATTGCCGAGCGTATGCGCGATCATGACGGCCTTCGTCCGCGCGGAGCGTGCTCCCTCTAGGAGCGACACATCCACATTGTACGTCGGCAGACTCACATCGACAAAGACGGGCACCGCACCGTACTGGATGATCGGCGCAACCGTCGTCGGAAAGCCTGCCGCCACCGTGATGACCTCATCACCGCGCCCGACGGCACGCCCCCCGAGGAGCGGCGACGTGAGCGCCATAAAGGCGAGCAGATTCGCCGACGAACCCGAGTTCACGAGCGAGCAGTGCTTCACCCCGAGATACGCCGCCAGCCCACGCTCGAACTCCTCCGTATAGTGCCCCGCCGTCAGCCAGAACTCAAGCGCACTCGCGACGAGATTCTCCATCTCCTCATGATCGTAGACACGCGCCGCATACGGCAGACGATCCCCCGGGGAGAAATCCTCCTTTGGTGCATGATACTTCTCACAGTACGCCCGTACAAGCGCGAGAATCTCCCCACGCATCTCCTGCTCACTCATCCGATTTCTCTCCCTGCTCTAAAAAACGACTCGATCTGCTCCTCACTCACCGCGCGCATATCCGCACCTGCCGCCCATGCCTTTGCCCATTCCACCGTTTTCTCCACGGCCTCGGCGATATGCCAGCGCGGTTTCCACCCGAGTTCACTCTTTATTTTCGAGCAGTCGAGTTTCAGAAAATGCGCCTCATGTGGGCCGCCGTCTGCATGTGCCTCCCACCGTGCGCCCGCGCCCCACGTCCGGCAGAAGAGATCGGCGAGCTCTCCCGTCGTCACGCAGTCTGCATCGTCGGGGCCGACATTCCATGCCCCGACCAGAGCGGCATCCTCCACCTGCCGTGCCGCGAGCATCAGATACACGGAGAGCGGCTCTAAGACATGCTGATAGGGGCGCGTCGAATGCGGATTGCGAATGTCGATCACCTGCCCGCGCACCGCTGCGCGGATGCAGTCGGGGATGATGCGGTCGGGCGCAAAGTCGCCGCCCCCGATCACGTTGCCCGCGCGTGCCGTCGAGAGCCGCACCCCGCCGTCCGCGAAAAAGCTCTGCCGATAGCTGCAGGCGGCGATCTCCGCACAGCTCTTGCTCGCCGAATACGGATCATAGCCCAAAAGCGGCTCATTCTCGCGGTAGCCCCACGGCCACTCCTTATTCTCATAGACCTTATCCGTCGTCACAATGAGCGCAGAACAAACGGTGTCCGATGTGCGGATACATTCAAGGACATTGACTGTCCCCATCACATTTGCCGCGAACGTCTCCACGGGCTGGCGGTAGCTCGTTCGTACAATCGGCTGCGCCGCGAGGTGAAAGACGACCTCCGGCCGCGCCGCAGCAAACGCGCGTCCGAGTGCATCGGCATCGCGCACATCGCCGCGCAGATCGCGCAGTTCCTTCAAAACGCCAAGTCGACGGAGCGCCTCCCGTCCGCCCTCCGTCGGCGCATCGAGTGCAAATCCCGTCACCTCTGCCCCTGCCCGGAGGAGCAGGAGGGCAAGCCACATCCCCTTAAAGCCCGTATGCCCCGTGAGAAGCACACGCTTCCCCCCGATAAAAGCTCAATACATCCTTCATTGTTTCTCCCTTGTGTACAGCACCCTATCCCTGTATCATCCGCGGACTTCATGGTGCATGTCCTGCACCACGATCAACTAGTATGCCAAGACGATCACATTCCTTTTTTCATTATATCAAAGATCGATAAAAAAAACACTTCCCAATATACGGTACCATATAGCACGGCAGAAACGGTGTGCTAACAGCCGACACACATTATTCTATTTCACAACTCATTCAAACTTGCTCAAAATTTTATCAAAATATCTTAGCTTTTTCAAAAATGTTATGCTATAATATTATCAAACAGGAGAGAAAACATCTCCAGATAAAGAAAGGTGGTCATTTCTATGATCAAAGTTGGTATCATTGGCGCCGGCCGTATCGGCCACGTCCACGGCGAGAGCATCTCCAAGTTCGTCAAGAACGCGACGGTGAAGACGATTGCAGATCCCTTCATGAACGAGAAGATCGAGGCGTGGGCAAAGTCCATCGGTGTCGAAAAGACAACAAAGGACTACCACGACATCCTGAGCGATCCCGAGATCGAGGCAGTACTGATCTGCGCCTCCACGGATCAGCACGCTCCCGTTTCCATCGAGGCGCTGCGCGCAGGCAAACACGTCTTCTGTGAGAAGCCCATCGACCACGATGTCGAGAAGATCAAGGAAGTCCTCTCTGTTGTCAAGGAGACCGGCAAGAAGTATCAGGTCGGCTTCAACCGCCGCTTTGACCACAACTTCCGTGCCATCCACGAGGCCGTAAAGGCGGGTAAGGTCGGCAAGCAGCAGATCATCAAGATCACCTCGCGCGACCCGGAGCCGCCGCCAATCGAGTACGTCAAGGTATCGGGCGGCATCTTCATGGATATGACCATCCACGACTTCGATATGGTGCGTTATCTCTCCGACTCTGAGGCCGAGGAAGTGTTCGCCGTCGGTTCGGTCACGGTCAACCCCGAGATCGGTAAGGCGGGCGATGTGGACACGGCCGTCATTACGCTGAAACTCGCAAACGGCGCAACGGCCGTCATCGATAACTGCCGTGCTGCCTGCTACGGCTACGATCAGCGCGCCGAGGTGTTCGGCACGGAGGGAGCCATCGCGATCAGCAACGACTCCGACTCGAACGCCGTATTCTCGTGCAAGGACGGTGTCATCGCCGAGAAGCCGATGTTCTTCTTCCTCGAGCGCTACATGGCGGCGTATGCACGCGAAATCGACGAATTTGTCGAGGCGATTGTCAACAACACGGAGACGCCCGTGACCGCAAATGATGGTCTGCAGCCTGTACTCATCGGTCTTGCGGCAAAGAAGTCCTGTGAGGAAGGCCGTCCCGTCACCCTTGCAGAAATCAAGAAAGAATACAGCCTCTAATACCCCCACACCGCTCAAAAAGCCCTCATGCGGAGGGCTTTTTTCTTGCACTTGCTTCCATTTGCTGATAAGATGCGCTTATCCTTGGTATTCGATCTCAATCAGAAAGGGCTCCCATGCTCCAATACTTCCCAAAGCGCAGCTTTCGCTCTCTCTTTCAAAAAAATTCATCGCCCTCACTTGCCTACGTCTGTAATGTCGGCCCCGAGGCTTCACACATGCCGCGCAGCATGCACGAACACCCGCATTTGGCAGAGATTCTGCTGCTCTACGGCGGTGCCGGAATCTATATGATCGACGGCCGACGCTACACAGCGCAGAAGGGCGATCTCATTCTCTACAACAGTCACGTTGTCCATGACGAGCACGGCGACAGCGGCAGCGGACTGGGCATCTACTGCATCGCTGTCAGCGGACTGTGTGTGGACGGACTACCGCAGGGACACATCCTGCCGTCCTCGCTGTCCCCGATTCAGTCAACGGGGGATGATTTTGATGAATTTATGGCACTCTTCGGAGCCATTGAAAAAGAGGCACCTGCACACCCGGAGACCGCTCACTACCTCACGCTTTCCCTCCTGACGAAAATCTCTGCCCATCTGGCAGAGCACGGGAAAAAGGAGGAAGCCGCCGTCCCATCAACCGTGCGTGCAGCGCGCGCCTATATCGACCAAAACTACAGGGACGCCATCTGTCTGGAGGACATCGCCCGCGCCACCCACACAAATCCATATTATCTTGCTCATCTGTTCAAAGAGGAAGTCGGGCTGCCGCCGATGAAGTACCTCGCACTCCGCCGCATCGGCGAGGCGCAAAACCTCCTCATCAATACAGAGATGACCGTGACACAAATTGCGGCGCAGGTCGGCTACAACAACTCCAACTATTTTCAGTCCGTCTTTAAGCGTGCCATGGGCATCACACCACGGGAGTATCGTGTGCGCTGGGTACGCTGAGCAGCCGCCGCATACAAATATCCCCCACACAGCATTTGTGTGGGGGATATTTGTATGCCGAGGGAAATGACTCACGGGATTACTGCTCCGTGCTGCCCTCCCACGTTCCAACGACGCGCTTTCCCGCCTCCTCGTCAAACCAATGAGAGGTGACGGTCTTGGCACGCGTGAAGAAGAGAACACCGTCCCTGCCGAGGACGTGGAGATCGCCAAAGAAGGAATCCTTGTTGCCCGAGAACGGATAGTAGGCGCTCGGTACAGGAATGCCGACATTGACGCCGACCATTCCACCGTCCGTATCCATGACAAACTTACGCGCATAGTACCCGCTGCTCGTAAAGATGCACGAACCGTTCGCGAACGGGTTCGCGTTCATGATGCGAATCCCTTCCTCGTAGTTCTTGACGCGCTTGATACAGGTGACAGGACCGAAGATCTCCTGATCGCCGACCGTCATGCCCGGCTTTACATGATCGAGAATCGTAGGCCCGACAAAGAATCCATTTTCGTAACCAGCGACCTTCGTCTTGCGCCCGTCAAGAACGAGCTCTGCCCCCTCGTCAACGCCCTTCTGGATCCAGTCACTGACCTTTTGCTGATGTCCTGCATTGACCACAGGGCCAAGCTGCGTCTCTTCCTTATAGGCACAACCGATTTGAGCGCCTCTGCCTTTTTCTTCAGCAGTGCGACAAATGCATCCGCAATGCTTTCCTCGACACAGACCACAGGCAGGGCCATGCAGCGCATCCCCGCACAGCCATACGTCGAGTTAATGATCGCATTCGTAGACGCCTCCAGGTTTGCATCCGCGAGCAGAAGCGCATGGTTCTTCGCCTCGCACTGCGCCTGCACGCGCTTGCCGTGCGCCGCCGCCACGGAGTAGATGTGTTTGCCCGCCCCCGTTGTGCCGACGAACGTCACCGCCTTAACACGCGGGTCCGTGAGGAACACCTCGCCCTCCTTGCGGCTCGTCGTCACGATATTGACAACCCCCCCTTCGGGAAGCCGGCCTCCTCGTAGAAGAGCTCAAGCATGCGCATGGAGGTCAGCGGTGTCTGGCTGCTTGCCTTTAGCACGACTGTATTGCCGCAGACGATCGCAAGCGGTACCATCCACCCCCACGGAATCATCGCAGGGAAGTTCATCGGCACGATGCCTGCAACGACGCCGAGCGGGAAGCGGTACGAAGTCGTATCGTAGCCGCCCGTCACTGCATTGCACCACTTCCCTGGATGAGCAAGGGAGCAGCGCACGCCTCCTCCGTCGGCTCGATCGCCTTCTGTACATCACCGCGTGCCTCATTCAGCGTCTTGCCGAGCTCCTTCGCACAGAGAACAGCCAGCTCCTCCTTATGGGCATAGAGCACATCGCGCCAGCGGAACATATACTGTACACGCTTTGCCATCGAAAGCTGCGACCACGACTCAAATGCACGCTGTGCCGAGGTAATCGCTTCCTCGCACTCCTCCACCGTGCAGCTCGGAACCTCTGCCATCACTTCTCCGGTACTTGAATCCGTGATCGAGATATACTTGCCGCTCGTAGACTGCTTCCACTCACCATCCACACAGTATCCCATCCGCTTTACTTCGGCCATAATATGCTCCTTTCGCATATATAGAACTGAAAACAAATATCAGATAATACGAAGTATAGTTCACCAAAACATTATTGTCAAGAGCCCAAAAGAGCATCATCCATAGATATTTTTTGAAATCACAGATAAAACGACGTTCATCAGAATATTTTTTCGCATAAAAATGCCGCACGGGAAACTCCCACACGGCACCAGCCTATCTGTATGTACTTACTTCGCTGCAACCTTCTCATAGAGATTGACGATTTCTTCCGCCATCTCCTTCATCGCCATGCCGGTCATGACATAGTCCTGCGCATGCGCGACGAGGACGTTGAACGGATCCTTGAGTTCGCCAGCCGCCTCCTTCTTGAGGAGTTCGGCGGTCTGCAGCTGATGCGCCTTGAGGAACTGTGCATCCGCAGCCTTCAGCGCGCCGCGTACCTGTCCGAAGCTGCCTTTGCGCGCAGCCTTCAGAGCCTCTGTAACCTTTGCGCGGCCGTCGCCCGCTGCAGCGATGATCGAGAATACGATTTCTTCCGAATGTGTCTGTGCCATGATTGTGTCCTCCACTATATCCTGTGTAAATTCTCTCTGTTACGCGCCGAGCAGTTCGCGCTTGATGCGCTCAAGTGCCTCGGGTGCCTGCACATCCATCTTCTCGGGGAAGCCGAAATAGGAGACGCAGGCAATGTTGTCGCCGCCAACCTTCGGCGCGTCGGGACGGAGCTGGCGGTTGGCAAAATCCATCTCGCGCAGCGTCTCGAAATGCCGTCGAAGTCGACCTCGCCCTCCCCCATCGCGAGGTGCTGATGGATGGTCATATCCGCACGCCCATGATTGTTGAGCCAAGGCGGATTTGCGATGTAACGGCAGTCGAGCGTCTGGTTGAACGTATCCGCAAAGAGCACGTGGGTCAGCTCATCGCCCGCATACTTCAACATCGAGCGCACATCACCCTTGCCCGCATCGTAGAAGAAGCCGTGCGGCGAGGAGTAGACGTAGCCGAGATGCTTCGAGCGGAACGACTTCACGATATCGCATGCCTCGTTGTTCAGCTCGCAAAAATCGTAGGGATGCGACTGAATCTCGACGCGCAGGCTCTCACGCTCAATGATCGGCAGCAGTTCCTCCATGGAGCGGAAGAACATACCGTTGCAGATCTCCTGCTGATTTGGATCGCCCGAGAACTCCGTGTTGATGACGGGCACGCCCATGCTGACCGCGATCTCAATGATGCGCTTCCAGTTGACGACCGCATGCTGACGCTGTTCCTCGGTCGGCCCCGACCAACGATAGACCACGATGAAGGAGGAGATTTCAACCCCTGTCTCCTCGAGTGCCTTGCGATACTCTGCCTCCGTCTCCTCGGAGAAGAGCGGATGCTTGTAGAACGGGTTGATGCGCGGATGCGGGGATTGCTCGATGTACTTGTAGCCCCAGTCCGCAACCTTGTGTACCATGTCGTTGATGCTCATCTGCTTGGCGAGAACATCAACATCGAATGCGATTTTCATGGAAACGACCTCCTCTGATGAATTCGTGATAAAATCATGATATAGAGGTGGACAACTCTTGCCTAAGAGGCAATCATCGACTAAATGTTTGTCAAGAGGAGTTTTTTAGAATATTTTGGTGGAGGGGATATCTGTGGACGAAATCATAGTGATTGTATTCCTGTCACAGCTGGCGGGCTTTGTCATCAAGGGGCTGGCGGGCTTTGGCAATCCACTCCTCACGAACCCGCTGATGGCGATGCGGCTGGACAACGTGGTCATCACGCCGACCAACATCCTGCTCGACCTGCCCGTCAACGCATGGATCTCGTGGCGGGCACGCCACTCCTTTCAGATTCGCCATGTGCTGCCCGTGCTCATCGCCATCCTGCTCGGCGTCATCCCGGGCACACTCCTGCTGAAACTGGGAACACCGTGGATCATCAAGGCTCTGCTCGGCGTCTTCATCATCGGTCTCGACGTCGAGATGCTGCTCCGTAACCGCTCGCACGGCATCACGCCGCGCAGCTGGCTGCGCAATCTCCTCTCCTTCGTTTCGGGGGTGATGTCGGGGCTCTTTGGCATCAATATGCTCTTCCTCGCGTACATCGAGCGCGTGAGCGCCGATCGCGAAGCATTCCGCGGCAGTATCTGCTTCATCTTCCTGATCAAGAACGCATTCCGTGCCGTGACCTACTTTGCAAACGATATCTTTACGGCGTTCACGCTGACACTGACTGTCGTCTCGATTCCCGCCGCCATCCTCGGCGTGTGGATTGGCACAATGATTGACCGGCGCATGGGCGAACGCGCCTCGAAGCGCTTCATCATCTTCATCTTTATCCTCGGCGGGCTGTCCATCCTCATCAAGTCGATCCTCCTGCGTTCCTAGAGAGTTGGCGCAAGAATTTATAGCATTTGTCACAAAAGAGAAGAATTTTACCGATAAATCACCAATTTTGCGTATGTATCATTCTGATTCCTGACATATAATAAAAGAGCAATTTTTCATTAGCAGAGATAAGGAGGTACAAATATGGCGTGCCGCCTCGATGATGTACTTCGCGTAGGTGTCCGTGGAGGAGGCAATGACCACCGCATCGATCTCCGGATCGTTCAGAATGTCCGCCACTTCCTTCGTCACGGAGTCGATGCCGAACTGCTTCGCGTACGCCGCCGTCTCCTCGTTGGCAAACGGGTCGGCGACCTTCTTGATCTCCATGCCCGGAACAAAGAGCTAAATATTCCGGATGTGAACCTTGCCGATGCGCCCCGCGCCGATGATGCCGATCTTCATGATGAAAGCCCCTTTCTGCGTCTTGTGATCTGCTGTTCCGCTCTCTGGTTCTATTATAGGGACAGTATACGCAAATGTAATTTTCCTATTTTTTGAATCGTTGTTTCTTCTTTGGTAAAATTCATGAGGAGCAGACAAAAATAAGACACCCTGACAAAAAACTTCGTCAAGGTGTCTTATTTTTGGATTGTATCAACTAACGTGTATTGCAGCGAGATACCCCACAGCAATGCATACGTCCCTTTTTCGCTAGTTCCTCAAATCTCATGACGCGGTGCTTGAAGTTTACCGTCCTATTCCAAGCGGCGAGAAGATCGCATAGACGGTGAAGATGCCAAGGACAACGACGACCGCAACGTACTTGCGATACTTCCACGGTGTGAGGTCGACCTTGTTCGCGTTCGGTGTGAACGCATATCCTCCTGCCAGCGGCGCAAACTTCGTCGAGCCCCACATAACGAGGATATCAAGGAAAAAGAGCACGCTGTGGATGTAGAGGAAGTTCAGATCACCAAAGAGGACCTTCGCGATGACGTAGGCGACAATGTGGAAGGTAAAGCAGACCTTTGCCCCCACCGCCGAGACATTCTTATTGAAAAAACCAAAGAGAATGATAACGATGAGCGGGATATTGTAGAGCCCCGTCGGTACATTGATCAGCAGCGGTGCAAGACCAATGGAAACAAGAGCGATGACAACAGAGGAATGAAAGAATTGGAATCATTGCAGTTTTCCCCCATGAACTGTTGTGGTCTCAAAGGCATCATCACAGATGTACCAGAAACTACGGATATAATAAGATAAACAAGAGTTATTATACACAATTGCTCCTTATTGGCAAGTCCTAAAACAAAAAAGGCTGCATGACGATGTTATGTCCTCCTCGTCATGCAGCCCCACGGATTCATTCCGTACGTTCGACTTATTGATACGTTACATATCGTCTATGGAACGTGCTGAACGCATCGGTGCTGCCGTTATTTTTACCGCGGCGGCGCAGCTCGACGTAGTTCAGGATAAGCTCCGCAGCCTCCTCGAGCGACAGCTTGCTCGTGTTGATCAGGAGGTCGTAGTTCTCGGGAGCCCCCCACGTCTGTCCCGTATAGTACGCGTAGTACTGCTTGCGGATGGCATCCTCATCATCGAGTTCCTCGATGTAGTGATTGCCGTAGTGTGTCTTCGCACGCTCCTTGCGGAATGCATGATCTGCATAAATGAAGAAGGAGAACGCATCGGGGTTGTCTTTCAAAATATAGTCTGCACAGCGTCCGAGAAAAACAGCACTCTCCTTCTCGGCGATCTTCAGAATCACCTTTGCCTGCTCGATATACATACGGTTGTGCTGTGGCACACGCACGTAAGCATAATCGCCGAGGTTTCCGAGGCAGTTCTCCGGCGAGTTATAGGAACGCTCGATAAGGCTCTCAAAATCCTGTGCGTCCTCAGCATCCGCCACATTTTCCGCCGCCATAGCGACAATTTTTCGATCATAGCGCTTAACGCCCATTTTCTTCGCGAGAATCTCTGCAACCTCGCGCCCACCGCTGCCATACTGGCGCGTGATGGTGATGAGAGTTTTCTGATCCATCATATCGCTCCTTTCAATAAAGCAGGACACGCCCTGCTTTGTGGTTACATTTCACCGCGCGCCTCACGTGCAACAAGATCGCGCATGATCTCGGGATACTTTTGATCCAGCTCATAGAAGTAGAGTACAACAATCAGAACGATCCACACAAAGATCGGCCCCCACATGTAGATGCTGACGATCATATCAATGACCTGCTGGCTCTGCATGACCGAGCCGGCGGAGGACGAAACATAGCCTGCATAGGAGAGCAGCCCCGTGAGGAGCGCGCTCGTAAGCCCGGAGCCGACCTTCGTACCAACCGAGCCACCGGAGAAGATCAGACCTTCCTGACGGAGACGCGTCTTCCACTGTCCGTACTCTACAGCATCACCAATAAAGCCAAAAATGACGGACTGAATCGGTGCGAAACCAATACCGCGAACAACACAGCTAAACACAACCCAGCCAAAATCCGTAGGATTCAAAAGAAAGATGACATGACCAATAAAGCAGATGAGAACACCGCCCAGGGACATGTTGCGCTTGCCGAAACGGCGCAGGAGGCGCGGACTGAACACCGCCATAACAAAGATCGTGACCAGCGTCTCCAGGAGATAGAGGCTGCCGTAAATCGTATCATCGGCAAAAATGTATTTGCAGTAATAAGGGAGAATCGTACCCGTAATCGTGAAGATAACGTTCTGCATCATCCAGATCGTCATGCCCACCCAGAAGTACGGATTGACAGCGAGAGCCTTGAGCGCCTTGCCAACCGGAATCTTCGCCGCCTTTGCACGAGCCTCGATCACAACCGTCTCTTTACAGCGTGAGAAACAGAAGACCAAAAGTACCAGTCCAACGACTGCCCAGATGCTCATGACCTCAACCCATGCCATCTGCGTATCACCAAAGACCTTGACCAGCGGAAGTGTTGCCGAAACCGAAAGAATACGCCCCCATGGCGAGAGACACATACGCGTGATCGAGAGCATATCACGTTCCTTTGAAGCACGTGTCATCATCGCCGAAAGTGAGCCATACGGAAGATTCAGCGCTGTATAGCAAACTGTCGTACAGAGATTGTATGTAACGAACAGATAGGCGAACTGCATTGCTGAGGATCCCTGCGGAACTGTATAGATAAGTACAATGGATACCGCAAACGGTACGCTCATCCACAAAATCCAAGGGCGGGACTTACCCCACTTGGAATTCGTCTTCTCAACAATAAATCCCATGATGACATCAGATACACCATCAAAACAACGGGACAGGAGCATAACCATACCGACCATCGCAGGATCGATCCCTGCATAGTCCGTATAGAAAAATGTCAGAATGCCCATCGCTCCCCATACGACGTTTTGGGCTGTGTCACCAAGGCCGTAAGCAATACGGGTCATCCACGGAAGACGACCTCCTGCTGCCTGCGTCTGCGAATTGCTCATCGCAATTCCCCCTCCTCACTTAGTAAACAAGAAAACTGAACTGCATATTGATTCCTTCTTTCTCCCCCCATTCAGGAATCACTTGTGTCTCTTTGTGATATATCATTCCCATGCTTATATTTTTATATTTTTTTCCATTTCACAATCTCTATTTTTCTTGTCTTTTTCTTCAACATATACCCATAACAAAACATTGATAAATAAAGAGCTCTTCATTTCTTTTTCCATTTTTTTATTCATCAATACTATATTTTCTTGCTTTTTATGGAACTTATCGAGATTTTTTTACTTCATTTTTCTGATATATTTGGGTCATCTTTTGGTTTTATCTTGTTTACCTGTTCCAGTGCAAAATAAAAAATCCCAATAGATTATCTATCGGGATTTTTGATCCATATTGTTTATGCAGATAACGAGTCAAAAACGCTCATCTCATTCAGCTGCTCAGCTTCTCCAGCCGTGAGAGGTCGACTTCTTCGACGGGCTCCTCGGCGGGCGCCTCGGGTTCGGGCGGCTCAGGCACCGGCTGCGGTGCGTGGTCGACGATCTCGAGGTGGCGGTAACGGGTCATGCCCGTACCGGCCGGGATGAGTTTGCCGATGATGACGTTTTCCTTAAGGCCGACGAGCGGGTCGATCTTGCCCTTGATCGCGGCGTCGGTGAGGACGCGCGTGGTCTCCTGGAAGGACGCCGCCGAGAGGAAGGAATCCGTGGCGAGCGATGCCTTCGTGATGCCGAGCAGGATAGGCTTTGCCACAGCGGGCTCGCCGTCCTCCTCGATTGCCTTGGTGTTCGCTGCCTCGAATGCGTTGATCTCGATGTACTCGCCCGGGAGGAAGTCGGTGGTCCCGGCCTCCTCGATCTTGACCTTGTGCAGCATCTGCCGCACCATGACCTCGATGTGCTTGTCGTTGATCTCAACGCCCTGCGATTTGTAGACCTTCTGCACCTCGTAGACGAGGTAGCGCTGGGTCGCCTGCAGGCCGCAGACGCGCAGGATGTCATGCGGGTTCACGGAGCCCTCAGTGATCTTGTCACCGGGCTTCATGACCATGCCGTCACGCGCGGCCATGCGCGCGCCGAACGGCACAGAGTACTCACGCGGTACGCCGCCCTCGGGCGTGATCGTGACCGTGCGCATCCCCTTGCCCGTGTCGTCGATGGCAACGACACCCTCGTTCTCTGCGATGATGGCGTTGTGCTTGGGCTTGCGCGCCTCGAAGAGCTCCTCGACGCGCGGGAGACCCTGTGTGATGTCGTCACTGCGACACCGCCCGAGTGGAAGGTACGCATGGTGAGCTGTGTGCCCGGCTCGCCGATGGACTGTGCGGCAATGATGCCGACTGCCTCGCCGATCTCGACCTCTGCCTGGTTGGCGAGGTCGCGGCCGTAGCACTTCATGCAGACGCCGAACTGTGACTTGCATGTGAGGACGCTGCGAATGGAAACGCGCTTTCGGACGCCTTCGATGCGCTTGGCGAGAGCCTCGTCGACGGAGTCGTTGATGTGGGCAATGGTTTCGCCCGTCGCCTCATCCACGATGTCCTCGGCGAGCACGCGGCCGACGATGCGGTCGGCGAGCGACTCGATAACGCCCGCGCCCTCCATGATGGCCTCGACTTCGATGCCGCGCACGTTGTTGTTGCGGATATTGAGCTCGTGGAGCTCGGAGGAGAGGATCGTCTCCACCATCTTGTCGGTGAGGATCGTGCCCTCCTCTGCGAGGACGGTTCCGTCGTCGAGAACAGCCTCGCGCACGACTTCCTTGCCGCTGAGCTCGCGCACGATGGCAGCGTGTGCCTTCTTGCGCTTTCTCGCATCCGGCTCGCCGAGCGTGATGCTCTCCGTGACCATGGCGTTGCTGACCGCCCCCCCTCCGCATTGACGGAGGAGCCGCGCACCATGATCTCGCGGATGTCGCGTTCGCCGATGGTCTCGAGGACCTCGTCGTCGAGCGTCGTGTCCTGCGGGTAGAGGATCTCCTTCGTCTCGGGGTCATAGATCGCCGCCGCGAGGAGGCGTCCCATGAGGCTGTCGACGAGGAGTTCGAGTGCGTCAAACGCAGACTCTGCCATGCGTGCACGCACCTGCAGGAGGTTGATCGCAGAGACGTCGCAGTCCTCCTCGCGGACGATGACATCCTGTGCCACGTCGACGAGACGGCGCGTGAGGTAGCCCGAGTCCGCCGTACGGAGTGCCGTATCGGCAAGACCCTTGCGCGCACCATGCGAGGAGATAAAGTAGTCGGAAACGGACAGACCCTCACGGAAGTTTGCCGTGATCGGCAGGTCGATGATCTTACCCGACGGGTCAGCCATGAGGCCGCGCATGCCCGCGAGCTGACGCATCTGCTGCTTGTTGCCTCGGGCGCCCGAGTCTGCCATCATAAAGATGGGGTTAAAGGGATCCATGTTGTCCATCATGGCGTCCGCGACGTCGTCCGTCGCCTGTGTCCAGAGCTGGACGACCTTTTTATAGCGCTCGTCCTCAGTGATGAGACCGCGCGAGAACTGACGCTCAACCTTGTTGACCTTCGCCTGCGTGTCCGCAATGATGTCCTTTTTCTTCGGCGGCACGATGACGTCGGAGACGGCGACCGTCATGCCCGCAATGCAGGCGTAGTGGTAGCCGAGGTTCTTCACATTGTCGATGACCTCAGCGGTCTTAGTCGCGCCGAAGTGGTCGTAGCAGTTCGCGACGAGTTTGCCGAGCTCCTTCTTGTTCATGAGGACGCCGAGACGCCACTCGCCGGTCTCTGCATCCTGCGTGTAGTGGCGCAGCTCCTCGGGCAGGATCTCGTTGAAGATGAGCGGCCGAGCGAGCTGCGGACGAGGCCGTAGCCCGCGATCTGCACGCGGATCTCCGCCTGCAGGTCGAGCACCTTTTCCTGATACGCGAGGAGTGCCTCGGCGATGCCCGTGAACGCCTTGCCCTCGCCCTTTGCGCCGGGCTTCAGCTTCGTGAGGTAGTACGAGCCGAGCACCATGTCCTGCGAGGGGACGATGATGGGCTTGCCGTCCTTCGGCGCGAGGATGTGGTTTGCGGCGAGCATGAGGACGCGCGCCTCCGTCTGCGCCTCCGCCGAGAGCGGCAGATGGATGGCCATCTGGTCGCCGTCAAAGTCCGCGTTGTATGCCGTACACGCGAGCGGATGCAGCTTCAGCGCACGCCCCTCGGTGAGCACCGGCTCAAAGGCCTGAATGCCCAGACGGTGCAGTGTCGGTGCACGGTTGAGGAGCACGGGATGCTCCTTGATGACATCCTCGAGCACGTCCCAGACCTCGGGGCGTGCGCGCTCGACCATGCGCTTTGCCGACTTGATGTTGTGGGCAGCGCCGTCCGCCTGCAGTTTTTCATGACAAAGGGCTTGAAGAGCTCGAGTGCCATTTCCTTCGGCAGGCCGCACTGGTGGAGCTTCAGCTCCGGGCCGACGACGATAACGGAACGTCCCGAGTAGTCAACGCGCTTGCCGAGGAGGTTCTGTCGGAAGCGCCCCTGCTTGCCCTTGAGCATATCCGAGAGCGACTTCAGCGCGCGGTTGCCGGGACCTGTGACGGGGCGGCCGCGGCGGCCGTTGTCGATGAGCGCGTCCACTGCCTCCTGCAGCATGCGCTTCTCGTTGCGCACGATGATGTCGGGCGCACCGAGGTCGAGCAGGCGGCGCAGGCGGTTGTTGCGGTTGATGACGCGGCGGTAGAGGTCGTTGAGATCAGAGGTCGCAAAGCGTCCGCCGTCGAGCTGCACCATGGGGCGCAGGTCAGGCGGAATGACAGGCACGACGTCCATGATCATCCACGAAGGCTGATTGCCAGACTTGCGGAATGCCTCAACCACCTCAAGGCGGCGGATGGCACGCACCTTCTTCTGACCGGAGGTCGTCCGCACGTCGTTTCAGCTGTGCGCTCATCTGCTCAAGATCCAGCTCCTCAAGGAGCTCCTTGATCGCCTCCGCGCCCATGCCGACGCGGAAGGTATTGCCGTACTTTTCGAGCGCATCATGATACTCGCGCTCGGAGAGCAGTTCCTTTTTCTTCAGATCAGTTTCGCCCGCATCGAGAACGATGTAGTAGGCGAAGTAGAGCACCTTCTCAAGCGAGCGCGGGGAGACATCGAGGATGAGTCCCATACGGCTCGGGATACCCTTAAAGTACCAGATATGCGAGACGGGTGCGGCGAGCTCGATGTGTCCCATGCGCTCGCGGCGCACCTTTGCGCGCGTCACCTCGACGCCGCAGCGGTCGCAGACGACGCCCTTGTAGCGGATGCGCTTGTACTTTCCGCAGTGGCACTCCCAGTCGCGCGTCGGTCCAAAGATGCGCTCGCAGAAGAGGCCGTCACGCTCGGGCTTCAAGGTACGGTAGTTGATGGTCTCCGGCTTTTTTTACCTCACCGTGCGACCATGCACGAATTTTATCGGGAGAAGCGAGTCCGATCCGCATCGAGTCAAAATTGTTTACATCCAGCAACAGCTGCCACTCCCTTCCTTATAGATCGTCCTCATGAGGATTGTCGATGTCGTCCAGTCCGCCATGAAGAATCGCATCCATGTCGTCCGCCGCGAGATCTTCGTCGGTGCCGAGATCGGCGATGAGGTCCTCATCCGCAGACTCCTCAGCCTCCGCGTTCTCCTCGTAGTCATCCGCAGGAGGCGGCGGCGCGGCACCGTTCTCGTCCACGCCCTCCACATCGAGGTCGAGGGAACGCGCCTTTTCGTTGATGTCCTCGTCCTCCTCGTCGCGGATCGCGATTTCCTTCGCGTCCTCGTTGAGCACCTTGATGTCGAGGCCGATCGCCTGCAGCTCCTTGATGAGCACCTTGAACGACTCGGGTACGCCCGGCTCGGGGATATTGTCCCCCTTGACGATGGATTCGTATGCCTTGACACGGCCGACCACGTCGTCGGACTTCACCGTCAGGATCTCCTGCAGGGTGTACGCCGCGCCGTATGCCTCAAGTGCCCAGACCTCCATCTCGCCGAAACGCTGTCCGCCGAACTGCGCCTTGCCGCCGAGCGGCTGCTGCGTGACGAGCGAGTACGGCCCCGTGGAGCGCGCATGAATCTTGTCGTCAACCAGATGATGCAGCTTCAGCATGTAGACGCAGCCAACCGTGACACGGTTCTCGAACGGCTCGCCCGTGCGGCCGTCGTAGAGCACGGTCTTGCCGTCGGAGGGAAGTCCCGCCGCGCGGATCGTGCCGAATACGTCGTCGTCGCCCGCGCCGTCAAAGACCGGGGTCGCGATATGGATGCCGGCCACGTCGGGCACGGGCATCCCGTTTTTATCGAAATCATAGCCCGCCGCGCGGAGATCGCCCTCCACCGTCGGATCGCCGTCCTTGATGCGCTGACCGAGGACGCGGCACGCCATGCCAAGATGCGTCTCCAAGACCTGACCGATATTCATACGCGACGGAACGCCGAGCGGGTTCAGCACGATATCGACCGGCGTGCCGTCCGGCAGGAACGGCATGTCCTCCTGGCGCATGATGCGCGAGACGACACCCTTGTTCCCGTGACGGCCGGACATCTTGTCGCCGACCGAGATCTTGCGCTTCTGTGCGATATAGACGCGCACGAGGCGGTTGACGCCGGGCGGCAGTTCGTCGTTGTTCTCGCGGGTAAAGATCTTCACGTCAATGATCTTGCCCGCCTCGCCGTGCGGCACACGCAGCGAGGTATCGCGCACCTCGCGCGCCTTCTCGCCGAAGATCGCGCGCAGCAGGCGCTCCTCTGCCGTCAGCTCCGTCTCGCCCTTGGGCGTGACCTTGCCGACGAGGATGTCGCCGGGACGCACGTCCGCGCCGATGGAGATGATGCCGTCCTCGTCGAGATCCTTGAGCGCTTCCTCCGCCACATTCGGGATGTCGCGCGTGATCTCCTCGGGACCGAGCTTCGTGTCGCGCGCATCGCACTCATACTCCTCGATGTGGATCGAGGTGTAGAGATCGCGCTTGACGAGATTCTCGCTGAGGAGGATGGCGTCCTCGTAGTTGTAGCCCTCCCACGGCATATAGGCGACAATAATATTGTAGCCGAGGGCGAGCTCGCCGTTGTCCGTCGAGGGACCGTCGGCGATGGGCTGCCCCTCCGTCACGCGGTCGCCCGCGTAGACGAGCGGCTTCTGATTGATGCAGGTCGCCTGGTTCGAGCGGATGAATTTCTGCAGTTTATAGGTATCAAATGCACCCTCGTCCGAGCGGACGGTGATCGCATCTGCTGTAACGTCCGTGACCTCGCCGCCGTGCTTTGCGAGCACCATAACGCCCGAGTCGCACGCCGCCTTGTACTCCATGCCCGTACCGACGAGCGGCGCCTGCGTCCGCAGGAGCGGCACCGCCTGACGCTGCATATTCGCGCCCATGAGGGCACGGTTCGCATCGTCGTTTTCGAGGAACGGGATCATCGCCGTCGCGATGGAGAAGACCTGGCGCGGCGACACGTCCATATAGTCCACACGCTCGCGCGGATGCAGCCCCGTCTCCTCGTGGAAACGTGCCGTCACGCGCTCGTTGACAAAGTACTCATTCGCGTCAAGCGGCTCATTCGCCTGCGCGATGATGAGATCGTCCTCCTCGTCCGCCGTGAGGTAGCGCACATCCTCCGTCACACGGTGATGTTCCTTGTCCACACGGCGATACGGCGTCTCCATAAAGCCAAAACGGTTCACGCGCGCATAGTTGGCGAGCGAGCCGATGAGGCCGATGTTCGGACCTTCCGGCGACTCGACCGGGCACATGCGGCCGTAGTGCGAGTTGTGAACGTCGCGCACCTCAAAGCCCGCGCGCTCGCGCGAGAGACCGCCCGGGCCGAGTGCCGAGAGGCGGCGCTTATGCGTCAGCTCGGAGAGTGGGTTGTGCTGATCCATGAACTGCGAGAGCTGCGAGGAGCCGAAGAACTCCTTTACCGCCGCCACGACGGGGCGGATATTGATGAGCCCCTGCGGCGTGATGCTCTCCGTCTCCTGAATCGACATGCGCTCGCGCACGACGCGCTCCATGCGTGAGAGGCCGATACGGAACTGGTTCTGCAGCAGCTCGCCCACAGCACGCACGCGGCGGTTGCCGAGATGGTCGATGTCGTCCGTATTGCCAAAGCCGTCCATGAGGCCGAGGAGGTAGCTGATCGCCGCCATGATGTCCTCGCGCGTCACCGTGCGGTACTGATAGTCGCGCGTCGGTGCGCAGAGCATCCGATAGATCTCGCCGTCGGGCTTCTGTACCTGAAATGCGATGAGCTCGCCGTCGCCGAAGAGCGCCGTCTCGCGCTCCTCACTGACCGCATCCACCATCGCAGGCGTGATCGGCTCGCCCTTCGGGAAAACGATCTCGCCCGTCTCCACGTCCACAACGGGCTCGGCGAGTACCTTGCCCAGCAGGCGACGGCGCCAGCCGAGCTTCTTCGTCAGCTTGTAGCGGCCGACCGTCGCGAGGTCGTAGCGGCGCGGGTCAAAGAACAGCGTCTCGAGAAGCTGACGCGCATTATCCTCGTTCGCGGGCTCACCCGGACGCAGACGGCGGTAGATCTCGATGACCGCGCGGCTGCGCGTCTTGACCTCGTCTGTATCGCGCTCGATCGTTGCGAGCATGCGCGGATCGTCGCCGAAGAGCGCACGAATCTCCGCGTCCGTCTCGTAGCCGAGGGCGCGGATGAGATAGGTCACGGGCATCTTGCGCGTACGATCGATACGCACGGAGACGATGTCGTTTGCATCCGTCTCCAGCTCGATCCACGCACCGCGGTTCGGGATCATCGTCGCGTTAAAGAGCTCCTTGCCCGTCGTATCGATTTCCACACCGTAGTACGTGCCGGGCGAGCGGACGAGCTGGCTGACGATGACGCGCTCTGCGCCGTTGATGATGAACGTCCCCGTATCCGTCATGAGCGGAAAATCGCCCATGAAGACCTCCTGCTCCTTGATCTCGCCCGTCTCACGGTTCACGAGGCGCACGTTGACGCGCAGGGGCGCGGCATACGTCACATCGCGCTCCTTGCACTCGTCGAGATCGTACTTCGGCTCACCGAGCGCAAACGACTCAAAGGAAAGGATGAGATTCCCGGAGAAATCCTGAATGGGCGAGATGTCGCGGAAAATCTCCGCAAGCCCCACCTCGAGAAACCACCGATAGCTCTCGCGCTGGATGTCAAGAAGATGCGGCATCTCCATCACTTCTTTGATCCGCGCGTAGCTGTAGCGGGTTCGACGGCCGACCGACACAGGATTGAACATGAACGCTGTCACCCTTTCGCTGGAATATCCTCTGGCATCTGAGCGCCATCCTCAGGATTGAACAGACACAAAAAGAACAAGGCAGCCATGTGAGTACCTTGCTCTCTTGTCCTTTCTAACCGCACAGCATACTGCGCGGCGTCCTCCCCTGAAAAAGGCGCACAAATCCCATACTTACGTCAATAGGTCATTGTATGATACTACATCGAAGATGCCGTGTCAAGGGGGATTTTTCTATTTTTTTCATTTCTCATCAAAGTCGTCATCGTCATCATGCACAAATCCTGTATCCCAACTTCCGATGTTTATGTGATGCTTGTCGATATAAAAGCAGTCCATCGGATAGTCTCGAAATCCAGGTTTTTTGCTGTACATGATTTGTGCTTGTTCAGCTTTCTCTCTCGTTGAAAAGATGCCGAGTATCTTGAAAATATCCATGCCGCGTTCGTTTTCATAGTAGTGTCCCAGTTCGTAACAGTATTCCATACGCATCACTCCTTCGCTTCCGTGATAATTCTGGCATACCGTACCAAGGCTCCGGATTCTTCAGAGAAGAACCTGCTTTTGGGTTTTTCGGTTTTTCCGTGCTTTGCCAAGATTCTCTTGAGAAATTGCCGCGGACGTTCTCCTTTGTGCACTTCTTCCTCGCTTGCCCAAAGAGGGATATCGCAGGAGATGTTTTGCGGGGTCATTCGGGCGATGAATCCTTCTTGCCAATAACAAGCATCGATTTCATATTCAATCACGTAAAAGCAAGAATATGGATAGTCACGGAAACCACCCAGCTTCATGTATCTTGCCGCTTCCGTCTGCGCTTTTTTGCGAGTGCTATAGACTCCGATTCCTTTTGCTTCTATATCGTATTTGGCCAGATCGTAAACATGCAGCAACATATATACAACGGTTGCCTCATTTGTTCTTTTCCACAGCGATCCCTCCATCTCCTTAATTTATTATACACGCTCCTCACCGAGACGCTCCTGCCGCTCCGCCTCCTGCGCTCGTGATTGATCGAGCTGTTCCTGCTGTGCAGGAGCGGCGATAGCTGGGTTGACAGAGAAGGAGAGGAGGGAGGTGAGGAGTAGGCTGAGTATTTTCAAGCGGGGTCACCATATACGTTCAAAAACTCAGTTGTCATATCTTCGCACATCTGGAATGCAAGTGTGAGAATTCCGTGGAGATCCTCGTAGTTGCGGAAAATTGGCAGACGATTTCCATTTTCCAAATTCAGCAGTTCATATTCTAAATTTGGGAAAGTACCCCCTTCATAATATTTATTATCCTTCATAGCATACCACATCAACTCAGCAATACCAGACTTAATAAATATATGGTATCTAAACTCGTATATGTTGCTTTTCTTTTTTGCTTGAAAAAAATTCTCTCTTTTCCTATATTTTGCAGCCGTATAACCTATCTCCTGAAGCATTTTCAAGACATGCTGATTATCATAGTTTTTAAAGCTCTCTTTTAGATCAAAAGAATACTGTATGCGGAGCGCTTGATACCTCTCTGCAAAGCGAATACGGTTTAGTACTTCTACCATCTGGTTGTCCATGCGTTATTCCTCCCTAAAGCGGATCGCAACGTCATAGTGCTTGGCTATACTATAGACATGGTACGCAAGTAAATAAAAAGAGGAAGCCAATTTGTGTTATGCTCTATCTACGCAAACAAGCCACACAAAGGAGGCTTTCTCATGAAAAACATAACACAAGACATCAGGTATTATCAAGCGATTCTTTCCTATGCAGATAAGCACGGTGTCACAATAATGGAAGTCTCCTCGTGAGGCTCTTTCTCTTTTTCTCTCCTGTGTAACATATAATTGACAAACCTACACGACACATCCTTCATCAAATGGCGAAGTCATTGACAAAGCGGCGCGTCTATGCTACGTTTAATCGGTATCGATAAAGAAAGGCTACAAATGATACAGCTAAAGAATATTGTCAAAACATACGCAGGCGATGTGCACGCTCTACGCGGCATCGATCTCACGATTGAGCGCGGCAGCATCTACGGCATCATCGGGCTGTCGGGTGCGGGAAAGTCCACGCTCATCCGCTGCATCAACATGCTTGAGCGCCCGACGAGTGGCGCAGTTCTCGTGGACGGACGTGATCTCATGCAGGTCTCGGAGAGCGATCTGCGCGAGGAGCGGCGGCATATCGGCATGATTTCCAGCACTTTAATCTGCTGTCCTCCGCGACGGTCTACGACAACGTGGCGTTCCCGCTGCGACTCGCGGGGAAATCCGCCGAGGAGATCCGCCCCAAGGTGACGGAACTGCTTACACTCGTTGGGCTCGGCGACAAGGCGGATGCCTATCCGAGCCACCTCTCAGGTGGACAGAAGCAGCGTGTCGGCATTGCGCGCGCACTCGCGGGCGATCCGAAGGTGCTGCTCTGCGACGAGGCAACCTCGGCGCTCGACCCACAGACGACGAAGTCGATCCTCGCGCTCATCCGCGACATCAACCGCCGCATGGGGCTGACGGTCGTCGTCATCACGCACGAGATGCAGGTCATCAAGGATATCTGCGACCGCGTTGCCGTCATCGACGGCGGCGTGATCGCCGAGGAAGGCGATGTGGTGGATGTGTTTACCGCACCGCAGCAGCCCATCACGAAGGAGTTCATCAGTGTCCTCCTGTCGAACGAGCTGCCGACGGCGTTCCGCGGCAATCCCGTCGAGAAAACGCCGAGCGAGGGGAGCTATATGCTCCTGCGCCTCACATTCCTCGGCGAGCGCGCGGACGATCCCGTGCTCGCGGAGATGATCCGCCGCTTCCCCACCATCGAGGTGACGATGCTCTTCGGTACGCTCGACCAGATCAAGGAGCTGCCGTTCGGGCGCATGATCATCGGGATGCGCGGCGCACCGGAGGAGATACAGTGCGCCATTGACTATCTCTCGGAACAGCATTTGAAACAGGAGGTGATCGGCTATGTCCGCCGAAATGATTCCCCTGCTGACTAAGGCACTCGGAGAGACGGTCTACATGGTCGCGGTCAGTATGGTCATCTCGAGTGCGCTCGGCATTCCGCTCGGTGTGCTCCTGCACGTGACCGCGCGGGGCGAGATCCTCGATGCACCGGCGGTGAACCGCTCGGTCGGCGCAGTGGTCAACGCGATCCGCTCCATCCCCTTCATTATCCTGATGGTGGCGATCATCCCGCTGACACGCCTCATCGTCGGCTCGGCGATTGGCACGACGGCGGCGATGGTGCCGCTCGTCATCGCCTCCGTCCCGTTCATCGGACGGCAGGTGGAGACCTCGCTGCGCGAGGTGCCGCACGGTCTCATCGAAGCGGCGCTCTCCATGGGCGCGACACCGCTGCAGATCGTGACGCGCGTGCTCCTGCCGGAGTCCATGCCCGGCATCGTCAGTCAGCTCACGACGGTCGTCATCGCACTCGTCGGCGAGTCCGCCATGGCCGGTGCGATCGGCGGCGGAGGTCTCGGCGATCTCGCGATCCGCTATGGCTACCAGCGGTTCCGTCCCGACATCATGCTCGCGACCGTCGTCATTCTCATCGTTCTCGTCCAGCTCGTGCAGTTCGTGGGCAACACCCTCGCTGCGCGGCTGAATAAGAGATAGATCATTTAAGGAGGTATTTTTATGAAAAAAACTGCTCGCTCTTGTGCTTGCCATCACCGCATTTGCCCTCGCCGGCTGCGGCGGCAGCGCAGACAAACCCGCCGACAACGCCAAGGCGGAGAAGGTTATCAAGGTCGGTGCATCGCCCGTCCCCCACGCGGAGATCCTCGAGGCGATCCGCCCCGAACTCGAAAAGGAAGGCGTAAAGCTCGAAATCGTCGAGTTCAACGACTATGTTCAGCCGAACATCGCCACGAACGACAAAGAGATCGACGCGAACTTCTTCCAGCATGAGCCGTACCTGAAGAATTTCGTTGAGGAGCATCCCGAGCTCAAGCTCGTGAACGTCCTCGGTGTCCACATCGAGCCGATGGGCGTCTACTCGCACAAGATCAAGAAGCTCGACGAGCTGAAGGACGGTGCATCCGTCTCCATCCCGAACGACCCGACGAATGGCGGCCGTGCGCTGCTGCTCCTCGCGCGTGCGAACCTCATCAAGCTGAAGGACGGTATCGGTACGACGGCGACGGTGCAGGACATCGTCGACAACCCGAAGCACCTCAAGATCCAGGAGATCGAGGCGCCGCAGCTGCCGCGTACACTGGATGATGTCGATATCTCCGTCATCAACACGAACTGGGCAATGCAGGCGGATCTCGTACCGACGCGCGACGCTCTCATCATGGAGGACAAGACCTCGCCGTACGTCAACATCCTCGTCGTCCGTCAGGGCGATGAGAACCGCCCCGAGATTCAGGCGCTCGTCAAGGCGCTCCACTCCGAGACGGTCAAGAACTTCATCAACGATAAGTACAAGGGCGCAATCGTCCCCGCGTTCTGATCGTAATAACAAAGTAAAGGAATCACTGATAAATTCGGTACAACCATCTTGACGCATCTTTTTTGCCCGCACTTCGGCGGAAAATCCTCCACAGAGCACCACTCTGCGTCCGGTTTTCCACCTCGTTCGGACGAAAAAATCTACGCCAATCTGGCAGACCTCATTTTATCAGTGATTCCTAAAAGAAGCGTTGTACGATACCAAAATCGTACAACGCTTCTTTCATTCATATTTATGGTGTTGCAGGCGTCTCCGCACTCACCGCCCCGCGGCGGATCATATCACCGACGCGCAGATCATAGGAGAGCGCCATCTTGTGCAGTGTCTCTGCCCGTGCGAAGTCCTCGGGCGTCCCGCCGTTGATCCCCTTGACAAAGCTCTCATACGCACCGATGAACGCCTCCGTCGCCGCCTTGCGCTGTGCGGCGAGGTACTGCGCGCCATTCGGAACGTCCACAGCGTCCAACTCCTTTTGGTACTTTTTAAGGAGGGGGATCATGTCGTCCTGCAGGAGATGGGTCAGCGACTTACGGTAGACCGTCGTATACGTGCTGCGCTCCGTCTCGGTCAGATTGCGGAACTCCCGCTGTTTCGAGCGGAAAACGCCGTTATAGCGGTCGACAATCGGGCGCGTCGCGTCGATGTAGCGCCCGAGGTTGCTCGCCGCCGCCTTCTGCACCGCCTCGAGATAGGCACGATAGTTCACGATGCGCACGACCTGCCAGCCCATATCGCCGCGTTCCATGCGCAGCTGCAGGGGGAACTCTAGGTCTGTCCCCTCGTCACGCACGGTAATGTTCGCCATTGCGGTGCTCCCGTCCCGCACGATGCTGTCGATGTGCAGGAGGGTCGTATCGCGCAGGTGGCTGCACTCCATAAGATACTCAAAGTCAATGCCGAGCTGGCGTCCCTTCAGCGGATCTACCCCCTCAGGGGTCGGCCATGTCCCGCTCCCGATCGCCGTCAAAATGCTCTGTGCCATCCCGCCTGCGACGCCGTCCTTGACGTTCTCGTAGAACTTTCCTGATTTATTCCGTTCTTTTTCCTTCAGATGTGTATCGCCCGAAAAGAGGACGTAGGTGAGATCGTCATACCCCGCCGCCGTTACAGCATTGATATTCACGCGCCGCTGAAATGCCTCCGCATCATGCGCGGTGAGTGCCGCCGCCGCCTGATCGAGAGCGTAGGCAGGACGCTGTATGTAGTAGCCGAGATACCACGCGAGGACGGCGATCGTCAGGATGATCACCCCTGCCGCCGCGCGAAACTTACGCTGACTCGCCCTGCGTCGGCGTGCGAGACGCACGCGCCACGCAAACTCATCCAGCGGCATTGCCGCACCTCCCTTCGCACGAATTCGAACGATGCTATTATAGCATGGAATACGCCCCGCGTTCAATCAGTGAAATTACTCTCTACGAAAAAAGACTGCCGTACGAGGCTCATCTCTCTTCGTACAGCAGTCCGTCATCTTCTTTATATCCCCAGCACCTCATCCATCGACTGCTTCATCCGTGCGATCGCCGTGTCAAGATCGTCACGTCCGATGTTCAGCGGTGGATTGAAGTAGAGCACGTCGCCGAGCGGCCGCAGGAGCAGCCCGTGCCGGAGCGCACAGCGATAAATCGCGTAGCCGAGCCGCCGCCCTCCGTCAAAGGGACGCTTCGCCGCGCGATCCTCGACCAGCTCGACGGCGTGAATCAGCCCGATATGGCGAATCTCGCCGACGTTCGGATGTGCACCGAAGGTCTCCTCCATGCGCGCACTCAGCCACGATGCCGTCTCCTCCGCGCGCTCCAGAATATTCTCCTCATCGAGAATATCGAGCACGGCGAGTGCCGCGCTGCAGCCGAGCGGATTCCCCGCATACGTATGACTGTGCATGAACGCTTTGCCCTCGCTCCAGTCCGCATAGAATGCATCGTAGATCTTCTGCTTGACGACGGTGATGGACATGGGCATATAGCCGCCCGTCAGTCCCTTCGAGAGGCACATGAGATCGGGCGTGATGCCCGCACGTTCACACGCAAAGAGCCGTCCCGTACGCCCAAACCCCGTCGCGATCTCATCGGCGATGAGGAGGACATCGTGCGCGTCGCAGAGGGCGCGCAGCTTTCGGAGATATTCCGCGGGGTAGATGCGCATCCCCGCGCTCCCCTGCAGGAGCGGCTCGACGATCATCGCCGCCGTCTCATGTCCGTGCGCGGCAAAGGCACGCTCCGCGTGTTCAAAGCACGCACAGGAGCAGGTGTCTCGCGTCTCCCCGTAGGGACAGCGGTAGCAGTCGGGCGCCTCGATATGGATGTTGTCCATCATCATCGGCTTATACATCTCGGCAAAGAGATCCATGCTCCCCACGGAGAGTGCGCCGATCGTCTCGCCGTGATACCCCTCGGAGAGACACATAAACCGCGTCTTTCCCGTGCGCCCCGTCTGCTGACAGTATTGGAACGCCATCTTGAGCGCCGCCTCCACAGCGGACGAGCCGTTATCGTTGAAATGAAATTTCGTCAGCCCCTCGGGCACGAGCGTCGCCAGCCGCTCCGCGAGCTCGATCGCGGGGCGATGGGAGAAATTCGCAAAGATGACGTGCTCGAGCCGATCCAGCTGCGCCGCAATCCGCGCATTGATCTTCTCGTTCGTATGCCCGAGGAGATTCGCCCACCACGAGCTGACGATATCGAGATAGCCCTTGCCGTGCACGTCGTAGAGCCACGCCCCCCCTTTGCGTGGTCGATCACCATCGGCGGCAGCTGCTCATAGTCCTTCATCTGCGCACACGGATGCCAGATATGGCGCAGGTCACGCTCCTCAATCGTCGGCATAAAATGTCCCCTCCTACAAAACAGGGAATCACCGATACACGCAGTGATTCCCTAGCCCTAACCACACATTACTCGTACAGCGCGGCAAGCGCATCCGCCCCCATCGGCAGCTCCGCCGCGCCGTGCGGCACACGCGCCAAGACGCGTGCGCCCGTGATCTCCTCGACCATCCGCACATTGTCCTCCTGCATCAGACCGCCCTGCCAGTTGTTGAAGACAAAGCCCCGCAGGGGAATGCCGCGTGCATGGAGATGCTCTGCCGTCAGCACGGCAGCATTGATTGTCCCGAGCCCCGCATCGGCAACGACGAGGGCGGCAAGCCCCAACCGCACGGCGAGATCGTCGAGGACGACGTGCTCATCGTCGTCCCAGCGCAGCGGACAGATAATGCCGCCGCTCCCCTCCACCGTCAGATAGTCCGTGCGCTCCTTCGCATGGCGGTAGTCCTCTGCCACCTTGACAAAGTCCATCGGGCGGTGCTCGATCTGCGCCGCGAGATGCGGCGAGACCGCATCACGATAAACATAGGAGACGGTGACATCCGCTGCATCGAGCCCCGCAGTGCGCGCCACATGGAGGGCATCGCCCGGCAGAAGTGTGCCGTCCGCAGCGACCTCCGCGCCCGAGAGCGCCGCCTTATAGTAGCCCGCCGAGAGATCAGCATCACGGAGACATTTCACAATCAGCCCCGTGACATACGTCTTGCCGATGTCCGTCCCCGTTCCCGTGACAAATAACGCCTTACCCACGTATGATGCGCCTCCCGTCAGGCATCCATGCGATTCGCATGCACCGCCGCGCCCTGCACAGGAGCCGTGCTGCGCGTCTGCATCTCCTGCGTCTCACGAATCCAGAGCCCTGCCTTGTAGAGGCGAATCCCGATATACGCCGCCGCGACGCAGAGCAGGAAGTCCGGCAGAACCTGCAGCACGCCGCAGTACCAGACCGCCACCCAGAAGCCGATCGGTGCATCGATGATGTAGTTCGATGCAAAGTAGAAATACGAGATGCCAAGGACATAGACCACCACCATGCCCGCCGAACACGCGGCAAGCGCGCGGCGGAACGTCGGCACGCCGCGGCGCACCAATGCGCCCGTCACCCAGCCTGCAGGGTAAATCCGACGAGATAGCCGAACGTCGGCTGAAGCACGTAGGCCGGGCCGCCGCCCGAGGCGAACACGGGAATCCCCACGAGCCCCATGAGCACGTACGTACCGACGGCGAGTGCACCGAGACGCGCACCGAGCATCAGCCCCGCAAGCAGTGTAAAGAGGAACTGCAGCGTGTAGACATCCGTCCCCACAGGGATGCGCACGAACGTCCCGACCGTAATGAGAGCGATAAACAGCCCGCACAGGATTACTTCACGTAACTTCATAATCTTCAGATACCTCCATAAAAACTGATCGATTCATAAACTTGCTTTATCTTACTCGCTATTTTGTTTATTGTCAACCGGAATATCATGCATTGGTTTACTAATATTGTATATCAATTACAGAGAGAAAGAGGGACTGCTGACGAAGCTGCAAACTTCGCATAGCAGTCCCTTATGCGTCCCTTCCACACGAGCGGGCGATCCCCTTACTGTTTCGTCACCGTCACGCGATCCATCTCCGTCCCGTCGGGCAGGAAGCACGCGATCTCGATCTGATCGGCCGCGACCTCCATCGTGAGATAGTTGTCCGTCTCCGGCTGCGGGAGCGTCACCTCGTCAAAGGCATGGTCGATCCAGAGATTCGGATAGCGCACATTCCCCGCAACACCCGTGAGGATGTAGAGCGGGCCCTTCTGCTCCGGCGTTTTGGCAAACGCGTAGATATGCCCGCGGTTGCGGTAGGTATGCAAATGCGCCGTGAAAACAACATCGATGAGCAGCTCGTCAAAGACGGGCATCCACACCCGGCCGATCTCCTCATCAATGCCCTCACTGCGCTCAGGGCGCCCATGAATGCGGTACTGCAACACGTCCTTGTGCATGAGGACGATGTTCCACTTCTTGCGGTGCGCCTTCAGGTCGCGGCGGATCCACGCGAGCTGCTCCTCGACCAGCCCGCTCTTAAAGCCGTCGATCTCCTTCTGCTGCGTGCAGAGCACAATATAGTGCGCCTGCCCGTAGTCAAAGGAGTAGTAGTACCGCCCGAACCCCTTGCTCCCGTTGCGCGGCGTCCGAAAGTAGTTCAGATACGCGACGGGGAGACGCGTCTGCCACTGGCGGTCATAGGTCTCGTGATTTCCCATGACCGGTGCCATCGGGATCACGCGCTCCATCTCATCCACGCCCTTAAAGAACTCCGTCCACTGATAGCGATCTTCGCCGTTGTCCACGAGGTCGCCGAGGCAGGCGAAGAATGCCGCATCCGTATTGCGCGCCCATGCGAGATGTGCCATCTGCTGCCAGTCCGCATAGTCGCTCGACTGGCTGTCGGGAAAGAGCAGCATCTTGTACGGCAGATCGGGGTCGGGCGTCACGAGCGGCAGCCATGCCGTCGTCCCACCATCCGCGGTGATGCGATAGCGGTACTCCACCCCCGGCACGAGCTGATCGACCTCCACCAAGTACTGATGCACCGTCACATCGTCGTCGGTGAACGCAGCATCCACGGCAGGAAACCGCAGCACATTATCCACGTCGGGTGCCTGCACCTCAAGCATCTGTCCGGCGGATTCCTTCGGCGTCTCCCACATGATGACGCGGCCGCTGCAGGGATCCTGCGTGACGATCTGCCGCAGGCGCTCCACGTAGAAGCCATCCGAAAAGGGATAGAATCCCATCCGCTGCAGCCACTTCACCAGTGTATCGTGCCAGAGCACCGCGCCGCCCGCGACAACTGCACCTGCCGCCACCGCCCCCCTTGATAAACGTGCGGCGCGTGATGCCGCGCTCTTCTTCTCTTACTTCTTTCCTTTCTTCTTTCATGTCCTCCATATTTTCCATTCCCCCAGATCGGAGGCACAGAGCAGCTCCATGCCGCCCGAACCATTTCATCGTGTGTCCGACGCTTCCTTCGCGCGCCGTGGCTTTGCCTGCAGGAAGCAGGACGCGCACTCCTCGAACGAGAGCCCGTGTCCGCCGCGGCGCAGGCGCAGATACCGTGCTACGTCCACACAGCTGACGCGCCCATCGGGCAGATACGAGCCCGTGTCACAGGCGACGATGTTGTTCGGCAAAAAGAGAGGAACAGGTGCACGGTCGCGCCGCAGCCTCTGCGTCGGCGTATGCCCGACCACAACAACAGTATCGCCGTAGTAGCCCATGAAAAACGCCTCACGGATCCAGAGCATATCCTCGCGGCTGTCCTCTGCCGCAGGGTTCACCCCTGCATGGACAAAGAGGATCTCCTCATCCTCGTGTGATGTGCGGAAGAAAATCGGACGCTGCCGCACGAACTCCGTCAGCGCCTGCGCCTCTGCCGACGGCAGCGCGGCCAGCTGCTTTCTCGTGATCTTGCCGCCGTTCGCCAGCCACAGGTCGAACTGCCCCAGCAGCGTACGCCCCAGTCCATACGCATCCATGTAGCTGAGCATCATCGCCTCATGGTTGCCCATGAGCGCGTGGACATTGCGGTACGTTTCCGTCTGTCGCCGCACGAACTGCAGCGTACGGACAGGCGCAGGCCCACGGTCGATATAGTCGCCGAGAAAGACGAGCAGATCGTGTGCATCGTCAAACGCAATCCTTGTCCAGAGACGTTCGAGGCAGTCCGCCTCCCCGTGCACATCGCCGACCGCAAGAATCCGACGAAACATCCGACCGCCCCCTTTCTCATCCCGTGCCTCTATTATATCGTAAAAACATGAAAATGATATGATAATATATCGCACACGAAACCACAGAGGGCATACATTGACATTCGTCCCATGGAGATATATGATAGTATAGGGTAAGATCTGTTTAATGATAATCTTCAGTCAGGAGGACGCACATGATAGAACGCTATACACGACCGGAGATGGGGCATCTCTGGTCGATCCAGAATGAGTGGCAGACCATTCTGAACGTCGAGATCGCCGCGTGCGAAGCGATGGCAGAGCTGGGTGAGATCCCCGCCGCCGCCGTGGAGAACATCAAGGCAAAGGCAAAGTTCGACGTCGCGCGCATCAACGAGATCGAAAGACCACCGACCACGACATCATTGCCTTCCTCACGAACCTCGAAGAGAACATCGGCGAGGACTCGAAATACATCCACAAGGGACTCACCTCGAGCGATGTGAAGGACACAGCATACTGCGTCATGATGCGTGATGCGGCCGCCATCATCCTCGATGATCTGCAGGAGTTCCGCACCGTCCTGCGCCGCCGCGCAAACGAGTTTCGCCACACGCCGTGCATCGGACGCACCCACGGCATCCACGCCGAGCCGATGACCTTCGGTCTGAAGCTCCTCCTCTGGAGTGCAGAGATCGAGCGCGACATCGAGCGCCTCGAGCACGCCAAGAAGATCGTCTCCGTCGGCAAACTTTCGGGCGCGGTCGGCACGTACTCCAACATCAACCCGCGCATCGAGGAGCTCACGTGCAAGCACCTCGGACTGACCCCGTCCGCCTCGCGACACAGGTCATCCAGCGCGACCGCCACGCCGAGTTCGTCACGACACTCGCCATCATCGCGAGCACGCTGGAAAAGATCGCCACCGAGATCCGCAACCTCCAGCGCACGGACATCCGCGAGGCAGAAGAGTTCTTCAAGGCGGGACAGAAAGGCTCGTCGGCGATGCCGCACAAGCGCAACCCGATCAACTGCGAGCGCGTCTCGGGCATGGCACGCCTCGTGCGCGGCAACGCCGTCGCGGCGATGGAGAACATCACCCTCTGGCACGAGCGCGACATCTCGCACTCCTCCGTCGAGCGCGTCATCCTGCCCGACAGCACGATCAACGTCGACTACTGCCTGCACAAGCTGACGGGCATCGTGGACAAACTCCTCGTCTACCCCGACGCCATGCTGCACAACATGAACCGCACGGGCGGGCTCATCTACAGCCAGCGCATCCTGGTGGCACTCGTCAACAAGGGCATCCTGCGCCAGACCGCCTACGTCTGGGTACAACGCAACGCCATGAAACGCTGGCTCGAAAAGGAAGACTTCCGCACGAACGTCGAGAAGGATGCCGACATCTCCGCCCACCTCACGAAGGAGGAAATCGACGCGTGCTTTGACTACCAGTACTTCCTGCGCAACGTCGACGACATCTTTGCACGATTTGATCTCTAAGGAGAAGAAATAAGGGGGACTCATTATGTCAACCATCGTTATTACCGGTACCCAGTGGGGCGACGAGGGCAAAGGGAAAATCGTCGACTACCTCGCGAGCAAGGCAGACACCGTCGTCCGCTATCAGGGCGGCTGCAACGCAGGACACACCGTCGTCGCGGCCGGCGAGGAGTACAAGCTCCGCCTCCTGCCCTCGGGCATCCTCTACAAGGGCACGCACAACATCATCGCGAACGGCGTCGCCTTTGACCCCGAGGTCTGCCTGCAGGAGATGGACGCCATGGCGGCGCGTGGCATCGACACATCGAACATCCGCATCTCCGACCGTGCGCACGTCGTCATGCCCTACCACCGCCTGATGGACGGCATCGGCGACGCCCAGCGCGGCGCGGACAAAATCGGCACGACGGGACGCGGCATCGGCCCGTGCTACATGGACCGCGACGACCGCATCGGCATCCGCGTCTGTGACCTCATGGACGGCGCAGAGTTTGCCAAGAAGCTCAAGAAGAACCTCGACAACAAGAACGCAGAGCTCGCCGCCGTCTACCACCATGAGCCCCTTGACTATGACGAGGTGCTGGAGGAGTACCAAGGCTACGCCGAGCGGCTGCGTCCGCTCGTCACCGACACCATCCCCCTCATCAACGAGGAGATCGCCGCCGGGCGCAAAATCCTCTTCGAGGGCGCACAGGCGACCATGCTGGACATCGACTACGGCACCTATCCCTACGTCACCGCATCGCACCCCATCTCGGGCGGCGTCACCATCGGCGCGGGCGTCGCGCCGAAGAAGATCGACAAGGTCGTCGGCGTCGTCAAGGCATACTGCACGCGCGTCGGCGAGGGTCCCTTCCCCACGGAGCAGCTGAACCCCATCGGAGAGAAACTGCGTGAGGCGGGACATGAGTTCGGTACCGTCACGGGGCGTCCGCGCCGTACCGGCTGGCTCGACGCCGTCGTCGTCCGCCACGCGGGGATGCTCTCGGGCATCGACTACATGGCGGTCACGCGCCTCGACATCCTCGATGGCTTTGACGAAATCAAGATCTGCACGGGCTACCAGTACAAGGGAGAGCTCCTCAAGGGCGTCCCCGCGAGCCTCAACGTCCTCGCCGAGGTCGAGCCGGTCTATGAGACCTTCCCGGGCTGGAAGACGGACATCTCCGGCATCCGCAGCTACGGCGACCTCCCCGAAAGGCACGCAAATACCTCGAGCGCATGGCAGAGATCACGGGCATCGCTCTCGGCATCGTCTCCGTCGGCCCCTCGCGTGAGCAGACCATCGTCCTCGCAAACGACTTGTTCTAAGAGAATACAAAAACGGCACGGTATGAATCATCTCATATCGTGCCGTTTTTAGGAAGCACTGATAAATTCAGCACCGCCATCTTAGCGCATCTTTTTTGCCCGCACTTCGTCGGAAAATCCTCCACATAGCTTTGGCTATGCGTCCGGTTTTCCTCCTTGTTCGGACGAAAAAATCTACGCCAATCTGACGGACTTCATTTTATCAGCGATTCCTTTATTATTCTGCTACTCCGCCACCGTAAACCCCGCCGCGCGGAAGAACTGCCGATACGCCTCTGCCTTCTTCTCGAGCTTCATCGGATAGGCGCGCGAGGTGGATGGGAGGCGCGTGACGAGGAGCTCGCGCGTGCCGCAGCGGGCAGAAACGGTCTCACCCGTCTTGACATCCTTGCCCTTCTTCTCCGCCGTGAGGAGATCAAAGAGGATCTCCGTCGCCTTTCCGCCCGTCGTGCAGATGCGGCGACACTGTGGGATCTGCGCCAGAATCTCGGGCAGCTCCACCGTCTCCACGACCTTCAGATAGGCGTCGGACGCGTTGCCATGCGTGCGGATGGCGCGCCGCACGCCGGGACATGAGCCGATGCCGCGCTCCGTGAGGAACGCCTTGATGCGCTCCGCGTCAAAAGCCTTTTCCCCCGGCACCTGAAAATGCGCCGCATCATCGAAGAATACGAGCCCATAGACCCGCCACATATCATTCTGGAAGTTCGGATAGTGGAATGCCATCGCCCGCTTCTCCGCTGCGGGCGGAAAACTCCCCATCATCAGCACAGTCGCCTGCGGCGGCAGAAACGGCGGGAACGGCCGCAGCTCGACGTCCTGTTCATCCACGGCAGTATTTTCTTGATTCGTTGTCTTTTTATTCCCCATTGTCCCCTCTTACAGCAGCCCCAATGCGTGCTGGACGACGAGCGACGTCACCGCCACCGCAGCCCAGCACACCATCCCGAGGGCAAGCGGCCGTGCCCCATTCTTTACGAGCGACGGGAGATCCGTGTTCAGCCCGATCGCACTCATCGCGAGCACAATCGCGAACTTTCCGAGCATCCCCAGCCCGTGTGAAAGCTCTGCGGGGAGAATGCCCGTCGTGTTCACAACGCACGCGACGATGAAGTAGAGCACGAACATCGGAAAGATGCGCCGCAGGGAGAAGCCTGCGCCGCTCTTTTTCGCCCCGCGCATCACGAGCAGCGCGAAGAAGAGACAGACCGGCACGATCATCAGCGTACGTGTCAGCTTCACAATCGTCGCATACGCACCCGCATCGTGACTGTACGCATAGCCCGCCGCGACCACGGACGACGTATCGTTGATCGCCGTACCCGCCCACATGCCGAAGCCCTGATCGGACATCCCCATCGTGTGCCCGAGGAACGGAAAGAGAAAGACCGCAATCACGTTAAAGAAGAAATCGTCGCAATCGAGATCACCACATCCCGATCCTTTGCTCCGATCACAGGGGCAACCGCCGCAATCGCCGAGCCGCCGCAGATCGCCGTCCCCGCGCCGACGAGTGCCGTCATATCGCGATCGAGCCCCATCAGGCGCCCTGCGACAAACGCCGCAAGGAACGCCGCCGCGAGCGTAAAGACCATCACGTAGAGGGACTGCTCGCCCACCTCCACGACGTGAAAAAGATTCATCTCAAAGCCGAGCAGGATGATCGCATACTGGAGAATCTTCTTGCCCGTAAAGCGGATGCCGCTCTCTGTTTTCTCCGGCCGCCGCTTTTTGGCGAACAGCATCCCGAGCAGAATGCCGAACACGGGACCGCCCACAATGGGGAAATACAGCCCCAGCACGTAGGCCGGCACGGCAAACAGCATCGCATAGAGGATGCCGTCCATGTACTCTCGTTTCATCGAAATCCTTCTTTCAAAACGCAGCTGCGGGATCATCCCCTACGCAAACAGCTCTGCCCACTCCGCCTCACGGAAGCCCGTGAGCACGCGCTCCTTCGTGATGAGGAGCGGCCGCTTCACGAGCATTCCGTCCGAGGCGAGCGCGGCGTACTGCTGCTCCTCCGACATCTTCGGCAGCTTATCCTTCAGCCCGCGGTCGCGGTAGACCATCCCGCTCGTATTGAAGAACCGCTTCAGCGGCAGTCCGCTCTTCTTGTGCCACGCACGCAGCTCCTCTGCCGTTGGGTTCTGTGTCTTAATGTCGCGCATCGGTGCCGCACAGCCATGCGCACGCAGGAATTTCTCCGCCTTTTGACACGTCGAACACTTCGGGTAGCCGATAAAAAGAACTTCCATATCTGCCATATTGTTTCCTCCGCTTCCATTCACGAAATAACATATATCTTTATTTATTATATCGCCGTGCAAAAATTTTTCAATTTTTTCTTTTTGATCTATTGACTTTTTGACTTTTAGAGGTATAATAACAATCGAAAGGTGATTGAAACACCTTCCCAAGAAAGAAAATGACATGACTGATGCAGATACCAAACAGTGCATCAGCCGACAAAACAATCTAAGGAGTTGATCATCATGTTTGGACTTGTACCTTTTGGCGGGCATCGCGGGCTGGCACGCAGCGAGCAGAACAATCCGTTTGCCCTCTTTGATTCCCTCTTCGACCACGACTTCCACGCAGCAAATTGGGGTGCGTCCTCGTTCAAGGTAGACGTAAAGGACAGCGGCGACCACTACGAGCTCTCCGCTGACCTGCCGGGCGTGACGAAGGAAGATATCAACCTCCGCTACGAGAACGGCTATCTCACCATCGCGGCCGTGCATAACGAGAGCAAGGACGAGAAGGACGATAGCGGCAACTACATCCGCCGCGAGCGTCATACGGGCGAAGTCAGCCGCTCGTTCTACATCGACGGCATCGACGACGCGAACATCCACGCCGAGTTCAAGGACGGTGTCCTGCAGGTCAGCCTGCCGAAGGCGGCAGATGCGCCCGAGCGCAAGCAGATCGAGATCCACTGATCCCGTGCCTTTCTGTCATAGATAAGCAGAGCCACGCGAAAGAGTTACTTTCGCGTGGCTCTTTTTGCCGTTTTTCACAATTATGTGTATGGATAGATGGCGAGATTGCCGTCCTTGTATTCGCCAACGTAGACATTCTTTAGTTCGTAGCCCGCATCGCGCAGGGCAGCATTCAGCCACACGTGATCTTTTTCGATGAGCTCGAGAATATCCTCATCGACCTGCCCATCGAGGATGAGCGGATAGCGCGCGTTTCCTCACCATACTGGATGATGGTGAGCTGTCCGTTCGGCTCGAGCACGGCACGCTTGACATCCTTGATGTAGTAGACGCCCGCCAGACGCAGTTTCAGCGTGAGATCATGCGCGAGGAGGCCCTGCCGCATGCACTCGTCCATGAGGATTTTGCCGCGCTCGATGAGGATGGCAGGTGTGCCGTCAACGATCTCCTTGACGCGGCGGTTGTTCGCCTTGATAAATTTCAGCAGGAGCACGAGGAGCGTCCACGCGACGAGCACGAGGAGGAAGTCAATCACAGAGATGGCACTGCTGTAGATAACACCGCCGATGATGCCGCCGAGCACGTAGTTCTGCACCTGGTCGGTCGCGGACGTGGGGGCGAGGTTGCCCTTGCCGAGGAGGTTGATCTGCACGATGAGACAAAGCAGACCGAGAGCGAGTTTTGCGAGTACCAGTAAGTAGACGATCATCTCAGTCCTCCTTATCTACGATCTGTATATCCCGCCGCAGGAGGTGCGTGCGTTCATACTGAAACGACGTGAAGTCCGCATTGAAATGAATCACGTAGAACGTGCCCTCTACATCGACGAGCATGCCCTGCTTCAGATTGGTCGAGTTCACCTTGATATCACTGACAGGGACATCGAGATCCTTCCCGAGGCTCTGCACGAACTGTGCCATGCGTGAGGTCTGCTCGCGGTCGCTCTTCATGCGGTTGTAGTCGCCGTACTGCATGCCCCCGAGAAAGATCACCGCCAGAAACAGCAGGATGACGAGATCGCGGTAGCGCGAGGAAAAGCTGCTGCGCAGATACTTGATGCTCACGACAAGCAGTGCAGCGAGCGCGAGAAACGAAACGACATACCACGCCGTATGGCTCGCCTGTCCGACCTGCTCAATATAGCTGTAGGTATAAAATGGCAACGAAACGCCCCCTTTCCATGTTCGTATAGGCTACTACGACGAACGCCTTCTGTCAATGGCATTTTGAGCGGTGTATGGATTTGGCACGCAAGAGAAATGACAATCTTGCAAAAAAGAGGAACGCCCCTCGTCCGCCCTGTCCATGCAAATAACATGGTATGGATAGTCCCATAGGCATGGATATTCTGCAAAAATGACGCAGGACAAGGGACAAAACTAGCTATTTCGTCCGCTGAGAAGGAGATTATACATCTCCAACTAAGACCTCAAAAGTGATGCACAAAGGAAAGCGAGGATGCTGCACGGCATCCTCGTTTTTATGTTGCAGCCATCGTTTCACGCAAGCCAAAATCCACGTTTAAAGGAATCACTGATAAAATGAGGTCTGCCAGATTGGCGTAGATTTTTTCGTCCGAACGAGGTGGAAAACCGGACGCAGAGTGGTGCTCTGTGGAGGATTTTCCGCCGAAGTGCGGGCAAAAAAGATGCGTCAAGATGGTTGTACCGAATTTATCAGTGCTTCCCTAAAGCCTTTGCCAAGTGTGTCCTGGTAACCCCCTTCGCACACCGAACACGTTCAATATTCTGATGCACTGCCATTTCATCACCTCCTTACATATAACGCAGCTCGTTATAATCATAATAACAACGGAATCCGTTGATGCCAAGTGCTGTGGAAAATAAAATCCCATTTTTCGTTAGTTTTATAACTAATTCCGTTATTTATGCTATAATCACATTATCATCGAACGGAGGTGCGTGATGTGGAGATTAGCGAACGCATAAAATTCTATCGAAAAGAACGCGGTCTTACGCAAAAAGCCCTTGGAATGCGAATCAACAAATCATCTCAGGTTATATCAAACTGGGAGCGGGGATATACTACCGCCATCAACCAAGACGATATTCTCAATTTAGCTAACGCTTTCAGCATTCCAATAGAAAAATTGGTCGATAAGAACACCTCGTTTTTTGAGACTACATCGCACACGAACTCCGACGGTCTCCCTCCACTTACGCCGAAGGACGAACGTCAAATCGCACGCGACCTCGAAAACATCGTCGATTCTCTCAACGGCGCAGCGGCGATGAGCGACGATCCAGACGATGAAGAGGATCGCGAGCTACTGAAGGCTGCTCTTCTGCAAGCCATGACGTTGTCTAAACGGATTGCAAAGAAGAAGTTCACGCCGAAAAAACACCGTCGCGAGAACTGAGCTATGAGTCCGCGAGAGGTTGCGATAGAGATTGCAGATCGCCATAACACGAACAATCCTTTTGAGATCGCCCGAGAGCGAGACATCAGGATCCTGTACGTCTCTATGAAAACGACATTCGGATTTTATGTTCGCTATCGCAGGATTCAGCATATCATCTTGAACGACGAGTTATCAGAGGGAATGCAGCGTTTTGTCTGTGCCCATGAACTCGGGCACTCCATCCTCCACGCTAATCTGAACGTCCCGAAGCTCACGAAATACACGATGTTTTCGCGGGACAAATTCGAGATGCAGGCAAACACATTCGCCGTTGAGCTTTACTCCCCGATGGCTTTCTGCGAGAGTATGCGGACTGCTCCATTTACCAGCTCGCCGCGTCTGTCGGCGTGCCGAAAGAGTTCATCGAGGAAGAACAGTGTAGATGTTCTTCTTGCGCGACATGAATCAGTTCGCGCCTGTGCGGCCGCGTCGATTCGATAAACTGTTCTCCTATCTAGGCTTAGACTTCAAGATGAGCTGGTGCATCTCTTGGGACAACTATTCTGCATACAACAACATTTTGCAGCAAGCTCGTCCTTTGATCGCCAAACGTTTTGAAACAGAACCGCGCCTAATTGACGCGCAGACCTTTATGTGGGTTGCCATAGAGAAGACGCTATTTGAGGAATAGCATACAGGTAGGAGGTTATCAAAATGAGCGGCTTTTTCAGTGCTGTGTTCGTCCTCTCAACCATCGTTGTAGTTATCGCACTCATTATCGCTCTCGTCGCATTCCTCCGAAAAAATCCCCACCGAAAATATCTAAAAATCGCAGGCGTCTCAGCAATCATCGGCATCACCTCATTAGTCTGTTCAATGGCGACGCAAACACCAGAAGAACGCGCTGTACAACAGCAACGTGCCGCCGAGAAGCAGGCAGAGAAAGACCGACTGGCGGCTGAAAAGCAAGCTCAGAAAGAGAAGGAAGCCGCAGAAAAAGACGCCATAAGAGCACAAGAAAATGCGGAAAAGAAACAAAAGGAAGAGCGGAACTTACAGGAAAAAGAAAAGGCAGCTGCCGATGCCGCTGCACAAAAATTATATGATGATCAAGCAGAATACGAGGAATGGATAAGGACAAACGCAACTATCGGGAAAAGCCCGGGGCTCGGTGACCGTGTGAGTGCATTCGCAAAGAAGCATAATCTCACGAACGACAACAACGTAATAAAGGTATATGACGATGGGCATTTTAGCGCAACTATTCTTGACGGGCGTATTGTCAACCTAGACATCGACCATACCGAGGGGCACAAAATGGATTCTATCGTGACTGATTTGTTGCCCGCCGATGGTGTTGAGATATCGTCCTCGGTGGATAACTCAGATGCGCTTCTTTCGAAACACATTTCTGTTGGACATAGTGACATACTAGATATAGCCGTTCCGTCTAGCGGAGGGTATTACACACGAGTGGATATATATGATTCTAAGTCAGGAAACTATATACACACCGTAATTGCAACGGGAGAACATTCATATTAAGGTAGTGTGCGCAGTTGTGAAGAGATGCTTTACTGCTCAATGATTTGTCATCGCCGACAAATATCCATCCCCATCATACAACAAAAGCGGCGATCCCCTATAGATGGATTCGCCGCTATTTTTTAACCAGAATCACAGAACATTTGCTCTCAATCTATCGGAGGTATAGCCATGCCAACCAAACGCAAAGACGGACGCTATCAGTCGAGCGTGACCGTTGAGAATCCGATCACTGGGAAACGAGTCAAGCGGTACATCTACGCCTACAGCCTGAAAGACTTAGAAGTAGAGCGTCGACGTGTACTTGCCGCGAACTTCTCCGACTTCCTCCTCGTTGACACATTCCACAACTTCGCCGAGACTTTCTTGCAAACAAAGCGCGAGGTGGATAAACTCGAAGAATCGACGCTGACGACCTATTGCAGGTTTCTGTCCAAGTATATCCTCCCCATCATCCCGCCCAGCATGAAGATCAATGATGTAAAGCCCGCACTAATAAAGCGTGTTCTCTCACAGATCAAGGGAGATCGCACGAGACAGGCAGTCTATACGCTTCTCCACTCCATCTTTAAGGCGGCAAAATTTGAACAACTGGTCGAGAACAATCCGATGGAGTTCATCCGCAAGCCAAAACACACGGCGACAACGACAGGGATTGTAACACCTGAAATTTATCACGCGCTCATGGGTGCCGTGAGTGGATCGCAGATCGAGCACCTCTTTTCCTTTGCATGGGGAACTGGATTGCGTCGTGGTGAGATTGTCGCGCTGCGCTGGTCAGACTTCGATGCGGATGCCGCTCTCATCCATGTTTCCAAGGCACGAAAGCGCGGGTCTGAGGAGTATGAGGGCGCACCTAAGACGGCGTACAGTGTTCGCACGGTCACACTCTCCCCCCGCTGCCGTACAAAACCTTCTTGCGTGGAAAAAGAAGCTCGCCGAACAGCTACTCTCGCAAGGCATTCGTCTCACGAAGGATGACTATATCTTCCGCTCCCTCAAAGATGTACGTCAGCCCATGACACTGACCGCCCTGACGCACATCTTCGCCGATTTGAAGGAGAAGCTGAACCTGCCGAAGAACCTGCGCTTTCATTCCTTCCGACACACACACGCGACCATGCTTGCAGAGCAGGAGATCAGCGCGAAGAAGATACAGCTGCGCCTTGGTCATTCATCTGCATCCTTCACGATGGATAGATACGTGCACAACACAGAGCAGATGCAGGAAGGTATCACGGAAAAAATAGTCAAGTGTGAAGAAAAGTATTCCCCGTGACAGCCAGGCTGTCAAAAAGGCTGTCAAAAATAAAAATAGAACAGAAAAAGGCTTCTGAGCAAAATGCTCGGAAGCCTTGATTTTACTGGCAGAGAGGGTGGGATTCGAACCCACGGTGGCTCATCACCACACTTGATTTCGAGTTTTCTAGTCCTCGTTTTTGCTGTTGTTAGGAATTCCAAAGAAGCCTTGATATTACTGGATTTAAAGGCATTCTCTTCAATAGATATTCACTGTAAATCCCGGCTAAATCCAGCTGTTTTTATGGAGCGTGTGCCCAAAATGTGCCCAAGTTTCATATCCCTAAAGCAACAAATAACGTACTCCATGATCTATCTCTATTATCCGATTCTCCCCACGCTCTTCTTCCAGCAGCCAGATACAATCTATACACAGGACAGGACGGACAACTGGACAACCACATTGTATTAGAAGCAATAAGTTTGTCATGTCCTAACACTTTATCCCTCATCAAGATGGTGGGGGATTTTCTATGCATGGAAACAAGTAATATGGGCATACTTGGATAGTATTTACAAAGGAATATACATACGCATTTATATAGAAACAACTTCAAATTTATTATCATCTAGGTTTCTGTATTCCTATTCAGGCGTCTGTATATTCGATGTGGAAGGAAAAACATCCTATAATATTGGTAGAAGATTAACGAAAGGAGTGTGGTCTTTGGGCATTCGCAGAGATATATTTTTCAAACAAATAGGCGCAAAAATTGCCTATTATCGGACATTGTATGGTATGGGACAGGTCGAGCTCGCAAAGCGTGCACACATCAGCCAAAGTGCATTAAGTCGCATTGAGCATGGGAAATACAACGAAAATGTCTCCATATCAATGATTCTGGACATTGCCGAGGGGCTGGAAATTGATCCCTCCCTATTGACCACGTTCAGTGATATGGAGAAAAAGATGTGGGGGATTCAGGAGTCCAGAAGATATGTAAGATCAACTTCTGGGTAGGCGATAATGAAAGAGGTGATGTGAAACAGACAAAGCAGATCACCCATCCAAAACCAAATGTATTTCTAGAAAGAGGGAATGAAATTGGCTATCAAGAGGATTGAGTACATGTGCAGTCAGTGCGGCAAAAAGGAACTCCGCTTTGTATCATCGGGGCGTCCACAGCCTGGCAAGTGCCCCAGAAGAGAGGGCAACAAACCGCACACTTGGGTCATCAACAGGCAGTTTGAGAATTAAGGGGGACATCGATTTTGGGGATTGGAAATCGTCTGCCCGATGAAGCTCTATCAACACCTAGCACAGATGAGCCAAAAAGCAGAAAAAGCCGAAAAGGAACAGCCCAGCGTAAACTTTGTCCCTGAAGAACCAAAGTATGAACTGGGCGATATTATCCTTCCGCAGGGAGTAAGGGACGATATTTTTTGGATGTTGCCGACTACGCACGCAACAGCAAGATTGTATTTGAACGGTGGGGGCTTGGTAAAACTCATAAATACTCAAAACGTATGGGAATCAACCTGTATGGTCCGCCCGGAACGGGAAAGACAATGGCTGCTCACGCCATTGCAAAAATATTTGGGCAGGAGGATTCTCACAGTCAGCTATGCCGAAATAGAATCCAAATATGTGGGTGACACGCCGAAAAAAATATACGCAAGGCATTTGAAGTTGCAAAAGAAACAGGAAGCATTCTGTTCTTTGATGAGGCAGATGCAATCCTCAGCAGACGTGTCACCAACATGAGTAACGCCACTGATGTCAGCGTCAATCAAACGCGCTCTGAGTTGCTCATGATATTGAACGACCATGAGGATTTCATCATCTTTGCAACGAATTTCATTGAGAACTTTGACCCAGCCTTCATGCGGAGGATTGCAAAACACATCAAATTCAGCCTGCCGGACGAAGCGTGTCGTCGTACGCTCTGGAGAATGTATATCCCCGAGGAAATGCCGAACAGTATTGATATTGCTGCACTTGCAAGTAAATATGAGGGCTTATCGGGAAGTGACATATCCACAGCAGTCTTGATGGCAGCGTTTAAGGCGGTCAGAAATGGCGCGAGCTCTGTCGATCAAAGTTACATTGAGGATGCCACGGCCAACATATTGGCAAGTAAGGAGGACAATGCGGCAAGAACAGGTGTCACCACGAAACGGGTCGTTTCGGAAGAATATGCAAAAAGTCAAATGCAGAGAGAACGTTGAAAGGATAGTGCTGTATGTTACCAGTTTTGATTGGTTTGGGTGTTTTAATCGGCGGCGCACTGATCGTCGCGAATTGGGATGACATTGTAAATTGGCTCCACGATTTTATCCCGAAGCTGAAAGCCGCATGGAAACAAGTCAGAGAACTCGTTCCACATGGCGCGCGTATCTATGGGGATCTCATCACCGAGGGAGCAGATTTCCTGATAAAAATAGCGCACAAGCTTTATTATCAGGAAGACGGGCAGTGGATCGAGCAAACTACGAGTAGAAAGCTCCCGGAAAGCGAAGTTCCGCCGTTTATCCGCAACAGGGGGCTTAAAAAGGAAACGGATATTACAGAGGAAATGGAAGAAGCACTGGGTTTGGAAGTCTAAAGGAGACGAATCTTATGCCAACACGGGACGATGACAGGCACGATAATCGTTTGCAGAATGCGATCAATGATCTGAAAAACATCTTCAACACGATTATGGACATACTCACCAAAATGGATTTGGATGAGATGGTGCATCTTTATTCCAAGAAGATCGATGCACAAATCCTGAAAACAGTCAAAGAGACGGGCTGGATGTATCGAGGCGGTCAGTTTACGGTCACGTATGTTACGAAAGAAACTTTCTCACTCGAAATCTCACTGTACTATCAGGATGCCGAAGGAGAGTGGAGGCAGGTTAAGTCCGTTACCCCGCGCGATATGAAGTATCTGAAGGAAAATGCCGTCAAGGAACTCTTTGAGAAGAAGAAAATATCATACGATATTGATGCTCCAAAGGAGGAAAAGTCTGAGGAGCAGAGTTCACCGATCGCGTAAGGGGGGGGGCGTATGTTTCATTGCACACAATGCGGCGAGTGCTGTAAACGCGTGGGAATGACCATATGGGGAAAAGAAAGGGCTCTTCCTAGTGGCGTATGTAAATGGCTTGATCTCACAACAAATCGTTGCAAAATCTACACCACTCGCCCACTGATGTGCAATGTTGATGCTGCCTATGAGGAAATATATTCCTCTGCTATGTCACGTGAACAGTTCTATGCACTCAATGTGGCAGAATGTACAAAGCTGCAAGCCATGAGTAAAAATAGTATTTGAAAGAGAGCGGGATATAAATGGGGACGATACTTCTAATCATTATAGGTGTTGTTGTTGGAATCGCGATCCTTTCTATAGTCGTGAGCGGTATAAAAGAATTTCTATCTAAAACTTTCTCTATTGTAGGACGTTTTCCAGGCTTGTTCGTTCTTCTGATTGCAGGTCTATTTTATTTTGATCGCGTGTGGATTCCTGTCGTAATCTATTGTGTCCTATATGCCTTGAAGACAAAAGAAGTGGCAGAAAAAGAAATAGAAAACCGAGCACGTAACCGCATAGAAACTATGGGGCTCATCAGCAAACAAGAGGCGCTAGGTTTGCTCCCAGGGTACTCCCCTCTTCCTTGGCTAACTGATGCCATGTATGAGAAAGAACACGGATCAAAGTACTGGATAAAGAAATTGAGAAGGGAAATCTTGTTTTACGCAATTACAACGGTATGGAATTCTACTGTAATGAAGCGCGATGGAAGGATGTTCAAACTGGAATTCTAAAGAAAACGATAAACACTATCTCAGAGCACATCAATTCTCGGGGCTTTATAGCAGAGGATATTCGTTTTAATGTGATTGAGGAGTGGTGTGGATATGATACCGCGATGTTGGTTAATGTTCTCACAAAGAAGATCTTCGCACAATACATGGACAAAATGTTGAGGGAAGGTCGTGTCTTTGTTGAGGAAACAGAAAAAGAACGGCGAACAATAAAGTTGTATATAAGTAAGGACGTATTGTCTGCAAAACAGCAATATATTCGTGGGTGCGATATTATAGAGAAAGATGATTTAGCTAAAATATTTGGAACAAACGATGTGGGTGAACAAAAAGGCATAATGAATGCCATAACCTCTCACATCTGGACAGGAACATCCTACGTATTCCTTGATGGTATTGATGATAAAAGAAATTATATATGGCTAAATGAAGCAACGATCAAAGACCATACATGTGCAAAATGTAAGAAAATAGTGCGAAAGCTAACTCAATACGGGAAAGAACAGTATTGTGCGTCGTGCTTACAAGAAATTCATGCGCAAGAAGATGCTGACGAAGCTGAAGGAAAGGCTGTAAAGCGTTATATTTCTGCGCCACCTCCAGGTGTGAAAATTAAAATGTGATAAAATCTTTGTTTTCAACGATATACTATGTATATGGAGAGTTTGAATGTTTTTATGGAAAGGAGCTGTTTTGTTATGAGGATATTCAGGGTATTGATGACGACTACATTGATGGTAGTCGCACTGTTCGGCATGAGCAATACAATTCATGCGGAACATTGGGTCGATGTGCAGAATAAGTATCTTGTTGACTTAGACTCACTCGGAAAAGACTACGAGTATATGGATCCTCAAAATGGATGGTATATTGCGGGTCATGCTCAAGTCTACAACAAAGCCACAGGAGTATCTAAAACGTGGTATGCGCAAAACTATAATTCTGAAGGAATTAAGGGGACACATAACACGCTGTATTTGAGAATGGGATATGATAATATCCTTCGTGGTGTAACGATGAAAGATAGGGCTGAATGGAATGTCGCTAATTTCATCCTTGTCTGCTTTGAATAAGTGAATCAGAAATGGAGGTGAAAGAAATGTTCTATGGGAAAAAGTTACTCTCTTTCATGTTTGCCATGTTGCTTGGGGGACTGATTGCGGCTGCTCCGACAAGTGCAGATGCCGCTGCGGTCTATATCTATCAGGGCAAGGGCATCGGAGTGATAGCTGACACGACCTCACGTTGGTTTGATGGGAATGCAGGAGGTGTTGCCTGTACCTTTGAGCGTGAGAATACTGGTGTCCTGACGTATCGCTTTACGCGCACAGCAAACGGATGGGAGTATGAGACGTTCGGCACCAGACCATCTTACTACAATGCAAAACCGATCATAAACGCCATCCTCAACTATATTGTGACGGGGAATACCACGAAAGAATACAACCCGTCATAATTTGCAAATCGCATCATCGAAACCGTTTTACCCCCATAGCCACTCGGCTATGGGGGATTTTCTGTCTTTATAGGAGGTAAACAACATGAAGCAAGGTCGTACGTTACAGGAACTCGGGCAGGAGCTGACACGTCAGCGCGAGGCTCGGAAGGATTTTATCTCAGATACGCGGTCACTCGCCATGGATTCGTCCGCTCCGGGCGGTCGTTTTCTCATCGCTCTTCGGGGATGATACGCAGGAATATACGATTGGTGAGACTGCCCATCAGCAGATCGCTGCGCGTCTGCAAATCCCCTACCGTTATTATCAAAAGATGCAGAAGGAATATCCGACGCTCCTCGATGAGAATGTCAACGGATGGTTTCGACAGTCACCCGAACGTCGCATGATTCGCGTGCTAGATGGGAATGTGCGCGCATTCCTCTCCGACCGCTATCGCCGTCTGGACAATCTGGAACTCTGTGCAGCTGTACTGCCCGTCATTCAGGAGATGCGGGACGCGACGATTATGAGCTGTGAGGTTACAGAGTCGCACCTCTACCTGAAGGTCGTCAACAAGAAGCTGAAAGCCGAGGTCGGCGTCGGCGACGTGGTACAGGCGGGCTTTGTCGTGTCCAACAGTGAGGTTGGGCTTGGCAGTTTGAAGGTTGAGCCGCTGATCTATCGCCTTGTTTGCAAGAATGGGCTGATTGTCAAGGACTTCGCACAGAAGAAGTATCATGTCGGACGGCAGGTCGCGGCAGAGGACGATGCTGCATACGAACTGTACTCTGATGAAACACTGGCGCAGGATGATAAGGCATTCTTTATGAAGGTGCAGGACACGGTGCGTTGTGCCGTGGATGCTGCGAAGTTTCATGTAACCGTAGACAAGATGCGTGAAGCGATGGAGATTCCGCTTGCGGATAATCCTGTGCAGGCGGTTGAAGAGCTGGCAGATCGTTTCCTCCTCACGCAGAATGAGCGCGGTGATGTCCTGCGTCAGCTCTTTATGGGCGGGGAGAACAGTCGCTATGGGCTGATCAATGCGGTAACGGCAGCAAGCAAACTTGCAGACAGCTACGAGCGTGCGACTGAGTTGGAGCGCATTGGTGGAGAGCTGTTAGCCTTGCCCACAGCACAGCGGACTGCCCTGCGCGAGCATAATGTTACACCGCTGCGCAAACGATTGGCGCAGTCATAGGATAGATAAGCACCGCCCTCTTTGTGGGACGGTGCCATTTTTATGAATGGAGGATTTTTATGTCACATTATCATCATTTCTGTTTGGCGTTCTCTGATCTGAGCGGGGAGGTCTATACATCGTCGGGGTCGATTGTGCTGAGCCTGACGAATGGCGCGGACTGTGACCGCACGGTACTGACACTCAGCCCCATGCAGACGCTTGTTTTTGTCGAAGGGGCTGCACAATATCGTGAAGGAGCTTCGTATGGAGGATGTTGACTACGGCAATATCGCGGGTGGCTTGACGCTTGATTTTCCGCAGGAAATTCAGACCAGTGCGCGTGAAGGAGCAGGGTGTGAGCAGGTCGTTTATCTTGATGAGATGCGTCCTGTCGCGTAGGGAGGCGTGGAAATATGAGTGCATTGTATGAAATTCAGGAGGACATCCTCTCCTGCATTGACCTAAAGACGGGTGAAATCATTGATGTGGAGCGGCTGCATGGACTTCAGATGGAGCGGCGGCAGAAGATCCGCAACATTGCCTGTTGGATTAAGAATCTGCTCGCCGATGCGCGTGCCTACGAGGAGGAGGAAAAGAGCTTTGCAGCGCGCAAGACGGCGGCGAAGAATAAGGCAGACAGCCTCAAACAGTATTTGTCCGACTGCCTCCACGGAGAGAAGATGCAGGACAAGGAGTTCTCGATTGGTTGGCGCAAGTCACATCAGGTGCAGATCGACGAGGGAGCAGCCATACCAACGTCATATCTTATCCCCATGCCGGACAAGGTGGACAAGCAGGGACTAAAGGATGCCCTGAAACAAGGATGTATTTTCCCTGGTATTTATCTGAGCGAAAAAGAAAATATTCAAATCAAGTGAACGGAGATTTTTCCATGCAAAAATTAGCAAAAAAACTTATCGCAGTTATGCAGGAATGTCGGTATGTCGCGAAGAATGGAGTGAATACGTTCCATAAGTACAAATACGCGACCTGCGCCGACGTCTTGGAGATGGTCAATGCTGCCTTTGTCAAACAAGGTATTGCCAGCATTACCGTTCCCGAGGTGGTTGATCTACATGAAGTTACGACCGCAAAAGGCAGCACAGAGCACATCGCTACTGTCAAGGTCACGATCAAGCTCGTTGATGCGGATTCTGGAGAATCCCTTGAGATTTCGGGTATGGGCAGTGGACAGGACAGTGGGGACAAAGCAGTGATGAAAGCGCAGACTGCCGCGATCAAATACGCCTATCTTCTCAGTTTCGCTATTTCTACAGGCGACGATCCAGAAGCCGACCAGCGGACAGACGAGAGTGCGTCCGTTTCGTCCGTCCTGTCCGCTGCATCAACAAGCAAGGCATTTCAGCAGAAGTCAAAAGCAAAAGGACAAGTCTATGCCTGCCATGAGTGTGGCGAAAAGCTAACAGATCGTGTGGCAACATTCTCGATGCAGCGCTATGGACGTCCACTGTGTATGGGTTGTCAGAAGCAAGCCATGGCAACTGCCTAACCTATCTTACTCCTAGAAAGAAAAGGATTCCTCTCCTTTTCTTTCTAAGGAGATAAACACGTTAAAATATACGGAGGCATAATATTGTGTGTATGAATGAAAACGTACATCCTTTATACGATAACATTGATGCCGCAATTCAGGATTTATTTGATGATGTAGATGCAGAATTAAGCATACATTCTTTCGATGAAAACAGTTTATTCGATCATTTTATGGTAACACTTCACAAATTATTTAGCATTGTACGATTCAAATATGGGAAACCGGCAAGAGATCTATCGAAAGAAGATATTGCAGAATTTGTAACTCCCTATTGGACAAAATTCAATGCGCTGCTTCCATCTCATCGCATCAAAGAACTTACAAAATACGATTACGATACATACTACGAGGAATATGTAGGCGTTCTCTTCCCTAAAAACAGGGGAATTTCTATATATGACTACATTTTGCTCGCTACAGGAAAAGCTTCAAGAGATGAGGTTGAGGAATGGGAACGTAAGCGTTTCATAGCGGCATATCGTGACCACCTTCCAAACTTTTTCGGCATCAAATATAGCAAAGAGCAACCAGATGAATGGAGGTACGAAGTCATCCGCCTGGTAAAAATCCTTTATGATTGTTCGGATAAAGTTATAAGCGGTTCTTTTCTCTGTATACAACACCCGTCTCTTGTAAAATTCAATCCGCTCCTGCATACGAATTATACGGATGCCGTAAAGTTTATTAAAAGCAGAGTAATCTTGCGAGAATGCTATTCAAATGATATGGCAGGATTGCAGAGAATTGCCTATATGGAAAAGTATGCGGATGCCCTACAAAGTTTCTTGCAGTCCATCTCATATCAATCAATCGACTATGTCATTCAATATATAGAAGGCAATATTTCCTGTGCAACGAAACGAAATATATGTCATAAAGTCTACAAAACAATCACACACAACATAAAAAATGTGTCTCTGAAACATCCTCCTTCTTATGATCATATAGGCGATCCAAATGCTGTTCCATACTACGCATACATCCATTTCGTTTTGTCTGGGATAGACGGCTATTTGACACTAATGGAATCTTCAAAGGCGTACTATCCAACAGTAGATGACTCCTTCTATGACAGCGTAGCTCTCCTGCCTTGTGAATTCATTGAAAATGAAGCCGCGCTTTCATCATATATCCAAAATAATCTGTCAACAATCATTAGATTAGTATACAAGGAAGATTGCACAAAGGAGGAACTCAAAAAATATGCAAAGTACCTGTCACGACATATGGGAAATTACCAGTTTCTCTATACTTTTATCAAAGAGCTTACCGATAATGAGGCTGGTTCCCTCTCATCAAAAGATATTTTGTACATCGTCAAATTTTATGAGGCCATCTCACAGGACGGAATCGGTATTCCTCTCAGTAGCGGATATACGAAGAAAAAGCCAAAGACACTGAAAATCAATGCGTTATTACAAAAAATGAGTAAGAAACACCACGGCGAAAATGACGACATACTATCTGATGAAGAATACGTCATTGCCAGCCTATGGCTTCAAGACAGAAGATCTGCTTTCTGGGATATGAGAACTGCCGACATTCAAGCAGCGATGTGCAAGATGCAGCATGAGATATTAAAAGTCTGGGAAGACTGCTTTCCACGGCTGACTTACCAGAAGGACGAGCCACCTTCATTAAATGAGTTTGTCGCTCAAATATTGCCAGAGAAAGATCTCCAAGAGCTTGTAAATCAATATTCAAAACCGATGTAACTACATAAAAGCCCAGTCACAAATCGTGGCTGGGCTTTTTATGATGCGGGAAATTAGTCGGAGACAAAATTGGGGAATTTTTCGCCCCTAAACGCAGTCGCTGGGAGATGTTAAGATCGCCTCAGCAGCTGCGACAAGATGTATCAGGAACAAGGGTCAAAACAGAAGGAGTGTTCTATATGCTCAAAATAAACCCGCCTACAAGAATATGGGGCGTGATCGAACAAGGAGTACCGCCCGCTTGCACATCACACACCCCAGTGGAGATACAGCAAGACACCGACCTGCCCGCTCACACGATTATATGGCAGACAACACCAACAAATCGTGCGGAGTATCACCCCGATACACACTCATGGCGAGCAGTCATCAATGAAGGACGTGGCAGAACGACTTCTCCACTCTCAGTTTCGCGGGATTATTTATGAAGACTTCGCAGAGGGACTTTACGCAGTTGGAAAGAACGACCTCCCCGAGTTGATCTCAAATGCCACTGTACGCCTCCTTGCGGTTAAGGAAATATGGTCGGACGAGAATATTCCTGAGGAGGTTTATGTGCTAGAGGTGCAGTCTACCAAGTGGGAACCACAGCGAAAAACAATCGAAATTCCTGCCGAAAAATATAAGAATGCCTACGCAATTCTGCGAAAGCGTTTTCCAGACGTATTTTACAGCAACTCGGATTCGACTGTTGTGGAGGCATATTTGACAGACGTATTCACACGTAGTCAAGCAACCATGGAACACATCATCGAAACTGAATTTTCCGGATGGTTTGACCTCCACACGGATATTTCATATCGAATTGGGCGCAATTCATATTACAAAGATATGCGCCTTCCACAGATTCCAAACGGTACAGAGACAGAGATTTTTCAAGCAGGACAGCACTTTTTGTCGATTGGTTCAGCACAGCCCCCTATCACTCTTCTCTGGATGTATGCACATCTCGGATTCCTCCTGCATTGGTTAAAGCAAGGAGGACAAGTATCTATGTTCGCCCTCTATCTCAGGGGGAAAGACCGGCTCTCTAAAAACCGCTGTCGCAAGCGAAATCTCTAACGTGTTTGACCACGACCGCACTCATGCCACAATTCGTATGACATCGACTGCGGCAAGTATTTCAACCGCACTGGCAATGTCGCGCGACACGTGTTTGTGCATTGACGACTTCTCGAATAGCAGTCTCCCTGACAGCCGCAAATCCGAGAGTAACGCCGAGCTCGTCATCCGTGCCATTGGCGATGGAGTTCTCCCAAGCAAGATGAACGTTCAGGACTTCTCGAAGATCGTGCGCAATACCGTGCGCTGTGCGGTGATTATGACCGGCGAGGAGAAACTTTCCCTTGGGGCATCAAGTTTGCTACGGGTCATCGAAGTCCCTATTGATGAGCACACCTTTGTAGGGGAACACTTGCAGGTGTTTCAGGAATCGCCTGAGATCATGCGCAACTATTTTGCCTTATTCGTCCAGTACCTGTCGATACACGGTCAAGAAATTACGGCAGCATATTCCCGATTACAAAATATCTATCGTCAAGAGTATGCTCGCACTTTCAAGGACAAGCGATATGTCGATGCAGCCGTTCTTCTTCGCATCACAGCAGATACAATATCAAATTTCGCCCAATTTTGCGGTGCCTCGTTGTCTTGCGAACTCTTGGCAAGGCTCCAAAATTCCATAGCTACAGGGGTCAATCACAATGCACAGGAAGCCTCCACGCAGATCCCCGAACTTCGTTTTCTCATTGCCTTGACAGCTTCCATTGACACGTCGCCCAACAGCAAAATAGCTCTCAGCGAGGATACCTACGTTGGAAATGAAATTTCCTTTGTCGGTTTTTGGGAGCAAGGACAAGATTTCTTGTGGATTCGTTGGGATTCTGCGGTCAGCCTTGTTTATTCCTACTATCAGCGGGTCGGAGAATATTGGCTTACCAAAGAGTCCACCGTTAAAGAACGACTTCTGCAACAAGGGCTTTCCAAGGGAAAGCTCAAAGGAGAAGGTTCAACCGGAAATGAATATCTCATTCGTGCAAAAAAAGGAAAACGACAGCGGATGCTTGTTCTGCGAATGAACGCCGTCCAGAAGTATATGGAGGAGCAAAAATTATGATGTACCTCGTCGAATTTCATCGCGGATTTGCGGCTTTTAATTCCCCTCACGAGATGTCGGATGTCATCAATCAAGAAGCCGGCATTCGATTATCGACACGCGAAAGCTATGAGGAGGCGTATGTCGATGCCTGTCAAAAATATGCTTGGAAGGAGTGGGAACGCAATCCGTGGGTGCTCCCAACTCTCCCAAGATTTGAGGATTGGCAAGCGTCAGGATTCCATTTTACTTCAGGTGTTCCGCTGATGCAGCCTCCATGTTGGCGTGTCTTTTCAGCGAGATCATACGATGTCATTGCCATCCTGACAAGCACTGTAAATGTCATCGATTTTCTTGCACAACACCCTGATTCGATTGTAACGGAAGAGCCAAGCGTGCAAGCTGCGCAAAATGCCCTAAACTGGGTATTATTGCAGCACCTCCTGGCATTCGCCCCCTACATCACTGGAGGTCTTCCATGCCTCCAAAACCTTCCTCTTGATACAATCATCCCGGTTGATTTCGCTGAAAAATTCAAAGAGTGCCTGTCAATCGTTCCTCAACAATTACCTCATCCACATCCACAATGGCAGCTAACCGCACCCGAAGGAGGAGTCGCTCATGTCGAATAACGTTATCCCCGCCACCTATACCGTCCGCGAACTCGCAGAAATCTTGCGCATCGGACGTAACAAAGCGTATGGCCTCGTCCACAACAAAAAGATTGGCTCTATCAAAATGGGACGCGAGTATCGTATTCCGAAAATCTGCGTCGAGCGATTCTTAAGTGAGGGCCTTCAGAACTAACGCCCTTCTTCTACTCACAGGGAGCAGCGTTTGTGCTGCTCCCGTTTTTATCGAAAGGACTCACCCATGCAAGGAACAATAGAAACACGCACACGGAAAAACACCCGTGATGTGAACGGAAAACTCCGAGCAGAGATAAAGGTCTACGATGTTCGCTACAACTATCGTGACCCCGCAACAGGACAGATCGTCCGCAAGAAAAAGAGAGGCTTCCTCCGTCGTGCAGATGCCGAGGAGTTTCTGCTTCAAATCAACAAAGCACAGCAGGAAGGTGTTTTCCTCACTCCAGAAAAACTCACCCTATCCACTTATTTGAACACATGGCTCGGCAGCTATGCCAAGGTAAATGTCAAAGCCAGTACCTATGCCCAATATGAAGCAATCGTGAAGAAACGCCTCATTCCTTGGGCTGGTGGCTGCGACATCAAGGCGATCACACCGATGCAGATTGACGATTTTTATGCAACATTGTTGCGGCAGGGACGCGCAGACGGCAAAGGAGGTCTCTCAGCAAAATCTGTACTCTACATCCATCGCGTTTTTGAACGAAGCTCTTGGACATGCCGTACAGAAAGGCTTGCTGGTCAAGAATCCATTGATCAGTGTAACAAATATCCCAAAGGCAAAGAAGTTCAAGGCATCCGCATACAGCGCGGAGGAGATTCGTTCTTTGTTAGAGGCAGCAGCTGCTGAAAACAGTTTTTGGCAAGCAGCAATCGCACTCGCGGCAATATGCGGTCTACGGCGCGGTGAATGCCTTGGTCTCAAATGGTCGAAAATTGACTTTGACAGCCAATCCATCACCATTGATGAGCAGGTGATAGAGATTCATCACAAAATACATTTCTCCACGCCTAAGAGTACTGAAAGCATTCGCACCATTCACGCCCCCGCTGAGGTTTTCGCCATATTGAAGCGACGAAAGGAGGAGCTAGACCAACATAAGGAATGGCTCGGCAATGCATACGACGAACACGATCTTGTTCTATGCCGTGGGAATGGATCGCCGATCCGTCCCGGCAACTTCACCCGAGGATTCAAGGACTTCTTGTCTCGTCACAGTATGCGCTCCATTCGTTTTCACGATTTACGTCATTCATGCGCTTCGCTGATGCTGCAATCCGGCGTTGCAATGAAAACAGCTTCCGAAATCCTTGGACACAGTTCGATTGCCATTACAGCTGACCTTTATACACACGTAATGCAAAAGACGAAGGAGGAAGCTGCTGGGAAAATTGGCGATTACGTTTTTGGCACGCAAGAGAAATGACAATCTTGCAAAAAAGAGGAAATCCCTATAAAATATAGGTAGATCATTTGATTTGAGGTGATTATCATCGAGCTCGAACAAAAGAAAAATCGCTACCTTGAGAAGATCAAGCAGCTTCGGTTGATGGATGACACGTTCTTTAACAGCTGCTTCGACGGGAATATTCCCTGTATGGAGGTCGTGCTTCGTGCTGTGTTGGGCAATGACCGTCTGCGTGTGACGGAGGTCATTACGCAGCAGAGTGTGCCGAATCTCTACGGACGTGCTGTACGATTTGACGCACTTGCAACCGATGGCGAGACCATTTACGATGTGGAGATACAGCGCAGCGACGAGGGGGCAAATCCCCGTCGCGCGAGGTTCAACAGCAGCATGATTGATTCGCGTGAGGTCAGCAAGGGAACACTCTTCCCCGATCTACCGGAAACCTACGTCATCTTTATCACGGAGCATGACGTTTGGAAACGTGGGAAACCACTCTACACGGTGAGGCGAACATTCGAGGACACCGAGGAGGTATTTAACGACGGCACACATATTCTCTACGTCAACGGAGAATGCCAGAGTGAAAGCCCGCTCGGACGTCTCATGCACGACTTCTTTTGCAGTGATCCGAACGATATGTACAGCGACGTGCTCGCCGAGCGCGTACGCTTTTTCAAAGAAGACGAAAAGGGGGGTTGCCGCTATGTGCAATGTGATGAAAGAAATTTACGATGACGGATTTGCGAGCGGAGAGGCACAAGGAGAGGCGCGCGGTGAGGTTCGTGGTGAAATTCGCGGTGCAGAAACAGAACGTATAAAAAGCATCAAAAACCTCATTTCAAGCCTAGGCATCACCGCCGAGGCAGCGATGGACGCGCTGAAGATTGCTAAGACCGATCAGCCAAAGTATCTGGCACTCCTCTAAGGGGAAGTCTGCATCACTTTCAACGTACGCTTCTTCAAAAAGTGATGCAACGTCCGCCGAGCTGTTGTCCCCTCGTCCGCCCTGTCCATGCAAATAACATGGTATGGATAGTCCCATAGGCATGGATATTCTGCAAAAATGACGCAGGACAAGGGACAAAACTAGCTATTTCGTCCGCTGAGGAGGAGATTATACATCTCCCACTAAGACCTCAAAAGTGATGCTCAAATGAATGCGAGGATGCTGCACGGCATCCTCGTTTTCTATGTCATAATCACCTATTTCTCTTACCCCAAAATCCATGTTCAAAATCTCGTGTGCCCAAAATGTGCCCAAAATCGTATTTTTCACCAAAAAATGCGTGCAGAAAAGGCTTCGTGGAAATCTCCACGAAGCCTTATTTTTCAATGGCAGAGAGGGTGGGATTCGAACCCACGGTGGCTCATCACCACACTTGATTTCGAGTCAAGCACCTTCGACCACTCGGACACCTCTCCATGCCGCCGTGCGACAAGTCGCATTATATCATAGGAGCGAATGCATGGCAAGGAATTTTTCTGCACTGTATGCCAAGGGCAAATTGCAAGGTTCATTGCAAGTTTAATTGTCGCAAGTTCTCGTTAAACTTTTAGCGAGTTATGTCATCGCAGCATACATATCGTTTGCTGACTTAATACTTTTTCCCTTCTGTCTTTATATCGAATTCTAATCCCCTTTTCCCGTACTTATGTTAAAATGATTCTCGTATTGAGTGACAGAATCTAAGGAGGAAAAACGATGGGACTGATTCAGGCAGCTGCCGGCGCGGTGGGCGGGGTTCTCGCCGACCAGTGGAAGGAGTTCTACTGCTGTGACAGCCTCGATGCCGACACGCTGGTCGCAAAGGGCGAGAAGCGCACGAGTGCGCGCGGGCGCAGCTCGAACACGAGCGGTGAGAGCAATATCATCACGACGGGCTCGGTCGTTGTGGTGAATGTCGGACAGTGCATGATGATCGTCGATCAGGGCAAGGTCGTGGAGATCTGCGCGGAGCCGGGCGCATACACGTACGATGCCTCGACCGAGCCGACGGTATTCGGCGGCGATCTCGCGAGCGATCTGAAGGCGGTGCTGCGCAATATCGGCAGACGTTTTACGTTCGGCGGCGATCCTGCGAAGGATCAGCGCATCTACTATGTCAATACGAAGGAGATCATCGGCAATAAGTACGGCACGGCACAGTCGATCCAGTTTGAGACGGTGCTCGGCGCCTATACGCTCAACGTGAACATCCGCTGTTTTGGCACGTACAGCTACCGCATCGCGAATCCGATTCTCTTCTATACCAATGTCTGCGGCAACGTGGACGGCGACTATATGCGCAGCGAGATCGACGAGCAGCTGCGCAGCGAGCTGCTGACGGCATTGCAGCCCGCATTCGGACGCATCGCAGCGCAGGGTATCCGCTACTCGCAGCTCATCAACTATACGAAGGAGATACGTGACGCACTCGCCGTTGAGCTGTCTGCCGAGTGGGGCGAAACGCGGCATCGAGATTGTCTCCTTCGGTGTGTCGAGCGTCAAGGCGGACGAACGCGATGAGCAGCGCATCAAAGATCTGCAGGACGGCGCGATCATGAGTGATGCGAACCTGCGCGCCGGCCGTATCGCAGGTGCAGCAGCGGACGCGATACGCACGGCAGCAAGTAACGAGAACGGCGTCGCATCGAGCTTTATGGGGCTCGGCATGGTCGGCAATCTCAGTATGGGCGCAATGGGTACGTTCGGCCCGCAGGGCAATGCAGGCGGCGCGGTGAATCCATTCCCCGCACAGACACAGCAGGGGGGGAGAGCTCGGAGGGCTGGACGTGTGCATGTGGTCATGCGGGCAACACGGGAAAGTTCTGTGCGGAGTGCGGCAAGCCTCGACCTATCCCCGAGGGGTGGACGTGTGCATGCGGTGCTGTGAATCAGGGCAATTTCTGTACGGAGTGCGGCAAACCGCGCCCCGCAGGAGCACCGCTCTATCGCTGTGACAAATGCGGCTGGACGCCCGACGACCCGACGCATCCGCCGAAGTTCTGTCCGCAGTGCGGCGATGCGTTTGATGAGAAGGATAAGCAGTAGGCCTCTTGCAGGGACACCATACGCCAGCCAAATAGCGAGGTAAACGCATGACCGAAACAACCGTCAGTTATCAATGTCCGAACTGCGGCGCGCCCCTCCGTTTTCATCCGGGAGATGCGCGCGTCGTCTGCGCGCACTGCCATACGGAGCTGGATGCCGTTGCCCTCGAGGAGCGCTACCGTGCACAGGAGGAGGCAGCTGCTAAGACGGCAGAGGAGAAGGAGGCCGCTGCAAGCGCGCCGAACGCACAGTGGTCAGAGGAAGAGCGCGCTGCAATGCAGGTGCAGACCTGCTCTGCCTGCGGTGCAGAACTGGTCTCCGATGCCAATACGATGGCGACCTCCTGTGCCTACTGCGGCAGTCCGAACCTCCTCCCGCGCCGTTTCGACGGGATGCTGCGCCCTGCGGTCATCATTCCGTTCAAAAAGACGAAGGAGGACGCCGTCGCCGCGCTCAAGAAGTTCTACCAAGGGCGGTGGCTGCTCCCAGATGCATTCAAGGACGCGAACCGCATCAAGGAGATCCAGTCAATGTACGTCCCGTTCTGGCTCTTTGATGCCGATGTCAGCGCAAGTGCGACGTTCCGTGCGGAGACCGACTATGTGACGGAGACCTCGGATGAGACCATCACGGAGACACGCATCTACGCCTGTCACCGCAGCGGTACGATGTCATTTCACGCCGTCCCCGCAGACGGTAGCCGCCGTATGGACGACAACTATATGGAGAGCATCGAGCCATTTGACTTCAGCGCGCTCATCCCCTTTTCCTCCGCCTATCTTGCAGGGCATCTCGCGGACAAATATGATGTCGATGCCAAGGCCTCCGCGCCGCGCATTGATCGGCGCGTGCGCACGAGTGCGGTCAGCATCCTCGCGGACACGGTCAAGGGCTATCACCGCCGCAGTCTTGATGGCAATGCGCAGATTGTAAAGCGGGACGGCGCGGTGCGCTATGCAATGGTGCCCGTGTGGATTCTCACGACGCGCTACGAGAACCAGCCCTATACATTCATGATGAACGGGCAGACGGGAAAGGTCGTCGGCTCGCTGCCCATCGACCGCCGCAAGGCACTCCGCTATCCGCTCATCCCCGCGCTGATTGCGCTGCCGCTGCTCTACTACGCCATCAAGTACATCATCGGATAGGAGGGTGTCATGACAAAGCAAATACATCGTATCTCGGTTGCACTTCTCCTGCTCCTCATGGCAATATGTACCCTGCAAATATCGGCAAATGCCGCCCCAGCAGCGGGCAGTGCCCCTCTCCTGTCGGATGAGGCGGGTCTGCTCTCCGCGGCTGAGGCGGCATCACTAAACACAACGCTCGAGGAGCTCAGTGCGGCGCACGGGGCACGTATCGCCGTCTATACGCTGAAGGATCTCCACGGCAAAAGTACGGCGCTGGCGGCAAACGAGATCAATGACCGCCTCGCACCCACGGCAGAAAACGGTGCGATCGTCCTTCTCCTTGCGCCGAAGGATCGCGACTGGCATATCTCCAGCAGCAGCAACATGCGCACGCGCATCACCGACGGCAGGTGCATGGATGCGCTGACCGAGGCGTTCCTCCCCGCTCTGCGCGAGAACCGCTATGCGGATGCGTTTGCCTCCTACGCCAAGACGACGGACATGATGCTCACCCACTATGAGAAGGAGGGCACACCCTACGACCCGCGCACGGCGTTCAATGCGACGGCGCTCGGCATCGCGGCTCTTCTCGCCGTCGTCATCTTCTGCCTCGTTCGCTGCTTCCTGATCCGCAAGATGAGCAACATCGCCGCGGCAGCAGCAGCGGATGCGTACCTCGATCACAAGAGCTTTCAGCTCACGCAGAGCGACGACAACTACATCACCTCGCGCGTCGTGCGCACGGCGAAGGCAAAATCCTCCTCCTCGTCATCGTCCTCCTCGGGCGGCGGCAGCCACGGCGGCACGGGCGGGAAGTATTGAGGGGCTTTATAAATATATCTATCGATAGAAAAGAACTTAAGTCACAGGTGCTCCCATCGTCACGCATGCGAGTGACACTTACTGACCTGTCCGAGCCTCCCCCGTTATCACGGGAGAGGGGCAAGGCGACGGCCCGCCTTCGTGTATGTTTTATTCCCGCACCTCATGTTCCAAGGCAAGGATCACCAAGTCCTCAAATGCCTCTGCGAACATTCTGCGCATCAGCTCTTTGTATTTTTCTTATATGTATGCTGAAGAACCCGCGTGCGTTTCCGCTGCTTTCTTTGTGCGGCAAGCTCCTCCTCGCTCAGTTTTTGATAACGCCATCCCCACGGGTGTATGACGTAGGCTCCCTTACTGAGTGCGAACATCGCCAGCCCATAGTCCTGTGTTACGACGATATCGCCCGTACGGCAGCGGTTGATCAGCGCAATATCCACAGCATCCCGTCCCGCGTCCACATGACGTATCTCGCAGTAATCCGAACGCAGGACATGATGCGTATCGCAGAGGAACGTGACCGGCACCACATACATCCGCGCCGTATCCTCGATCTGCTCACGTACCGGGCAGGCATCCGCGTCCACATAGATCCGCATCAGTGCCACCTCCTGTCCCCATTATACAGCAAAGGAGACATACGCGCGACAGGTGCGCGGAGACGGTCTCGTATTTCACACCGTTCAGCCTGCCTTGAAATTATAGATCGGCTTCAGCACCTCGATCACATCCACGGAGTCCTCGATCACATCGATGATGTCCGTGAGCGACTTATACGCCATCGGAGCCTCGTCGAGTGTGCTCTTGTTTACGGCCGTTGTATAGACGTTCGCCATTGTCTTGCGAAACTCGTCCATGGAGAACGTTTCCTTCGCCGCCTTGCGTGACATGATCCGTCCCGCTCCGTGCGGTGCGGAGTAGTTCCAGTCCACCGACCCGCGTCCGACAGCGAGGATGCTGCCGTCGCGCATATTGATGGGGATGAGGACACGCTCGCCCGCGTGTGCCGCGATGGCACCTTTGCGGAGAATCCGCTCCTCCGTGTCGATGTAGTTATGGATGGTGTGAAATGCCTCTCCCGCCGTGAGGCCCGTCCGCTCGAGGAGGATGCGCGCGATGACCTCGCGGTTCTTCCGCGCGAACGCCTGACAAATCTCGATGTCATGCAGATAGTCCTCAAGGTAGCTGCCATAGAGGTAGGCGAGATCGGCGGGGATCTCCGCCGCCTTTGCCTCGAACGAGCGGTACAGCTCCATGATAGCCCCTTGCAGCTCACTGCGCCGCCCCTCCTCCTTGTAGCGGCGGATAAGCTCGTCACGCGCGCGGAACAGCTCGTCCTTACCGTGCGAGAGGTCGATGGCGATGTTCTGATAGTACTCCGCGACCTGTTTGCCGAGATTGCGGCTGCCCGTGTGAATAACGAGATAGTTCGTGCCGTCTGCGCTGCGGTCGATCTCGATGAAGTGGTTGCCTCCGCCGAGTGTGCCAAGGCTGCGCGCGACACGCTTTGTGTCCTTGAGTGCACGATAGCAGTGCAGCGCGAGGAGGTCGAATTTCTCCTGCCGCCCCTCCCATACGTCACGCCCCGAAGGGACAAAGTGCGCCGCCTCATCAAAGCGTGCGAGGTCGATCTCACCCTTGCCGAGATTGACCGTATACATGCCGCAGCCGATGTCGACACCGACGAGATTCGGAACGACCTTGTCCCGCACCGTCATCGTTGTGCCGATGGTACACCCCTTGCCCCAATGCACATCGGGCATGATGCGGATGCGCACGCCTTCCGTAAACTCATAATCGCACATCCGGCGGATCTGCTCGATCGCCTCTTCCTCGATCAACTTCGCATATACAATCGCCGTACCACAGCGTCCGTGTATTTCCATGCGTTCCATGTGTTTCCTCCTTCATTTTCTCTATTCTGTCGCCGTCCACGATAGACATCTGCCCTGATTCTAGCAAAACCCACACATACATGGGTCGCTGCGCAGGCGACATTTTGCCCCAAGATAATAAATGTCATGGACAAGAAAAGCCCATGCTGTTTTCTCCGCTCAGCCACTTCTCCATGCACTAGTCAACAAAAACTGGACATAAAAACCTAAAAATTAGTCATTAGAATTGAGATACTGTACATAATCATCGAAGATGTGATACACAGAATATCCATGACCTCCATTCAAAAGACACGTATCAAGGAGCCGCACCTTCGTGCTTTGGCGCGAACTGCTCCCGATACTGCTTCGGAGTAAGGTATCCAAGGGCATATGCAGGGCGCTCCTCGTTGAAGAAGCGGATGTAGTCGGATACCTGAGCGGGGACATTCTCCGGCGACGTAATATGGAAATCTGTAAAGAGTTCGGCCTTGATCCAACCATTAATCGCCTCCATCGCGGCATTGTCTGTCGGTGTGCCGGCTCTGGACATTGACCTGACAATGTTGTACATGGGCAGGAGTTCGTTGTAGCTCTTGGAGGCGTAAACAGAGCCTTGATCGCTGTGCAGGATGAGCTTCTGATTCGGATACTGCTTCTTGAACGCAAGCACGTCCTGCAAGCCGTCGAGGTAGGTCATACGATCGCCGCGCTTGGATGAGAGCGCATGGGCAATGAGCTCGTCATTCCACAAATCCATATATAGTGTGAGCTCGTAGTATGTGCGCTCCACATAAAAGGCGGTCATATCACTCACCACACATTCCATGGGGCCGGTAATGTTGATTCCTGCAAGCAGCAGGTTCGGATAGGTTCTGGACGGATCGCCCGCCTTCTTGTAGCTGTAATGTTTGCAAAGGCTCTTGATCCCCTGCGATCTTACAGCATTTATGGGCATAGGGATCGGAAAAATACGATTCCTTTGTCCAATCGTATCTTGGCATTCAGCCAGCGGTAGCCATGGGAGGGAAAGCGCCCATGGTATTCCTGAAATAATCCGATGCTCTGCACAAGCCGTTTCTTCTGTTCGGTGGATGTTCCACGCTCTTCTTCCAGTTGTAGAAGCTGCTGCGTGGGATTCCGGTCTTTGTACAGAGCAGCCGGATGGGGAACTGTCCGGAAAGCTCCATGATTACTTGGTATTCTTCCTGCCGATAGGAATGAACGTCTTTTTCCGCACCAACTCCTTCCACCAGATAACCTTTTTTTAAGCGTGCCTCTGTAATTTTTTGCCATCACGAGGGCATCGATCAATTCTTCTTTTGTCATGGATTGAGTTCTTCCAGCCCCGTTGGAGCCGGCGCAGATCTTGTTTTGGCAAGGCCACAGATATGTTGCGCGCCTTTTCGCGGCGGAAGATGGTTGACATCGCGGTACAGCCGCATGTAATTGCGTGCGGTCTGCTCGCTGATCTCGTATTCATCGGCTGCTTCATACCTCGGAGCTCGCCGTCATAAATACGACGGCCTATGTCCAAACGTTGCTCCTTGGTGTACTTCACGTGGCAACCTCCTGTCTGCATTGGGAGATAGGCTGTCCGCTGCCTGTCATCCTGTGTACAGGATACTGCAAGCAGTGTCCATTTTCTACCCCCTCTGTGTCCAGTTTTAGTTTACCACTTCACCATGATAGCACATTTCCCCCACAAAAGACATGTGCCCCCCCTACCATGCGTGCCCGTTTTGTTCTATAATAAAATGTATCTCATTCAGCAGGGGGCATTTTGTGTGGCAACAAAAAAGGTAAGAACCTATAACTATCTGATCTCGTGCGGGCATCTGTGCTCGGACATCAATCAGGGCGCGCTTGCGGCGGTGCTGCCGTTCCTGATCGCGGCCTATCACTACGACTATGCGACGGCGGCGACGCTCGTGCTGTTCTCAAATCTCGTTGGCTCAGTGGTGCAGCCGATCTTCGGGCAGCTCGCCGACCGGCACAATCGCCCGTGGCTGATTCCGCTCGGGCTTCTCCTCGCCGGCGGCGGCATGGCGCTCACAGGTGTGGTGACAACATTCCCTGCTCTGTGCGCGGCAGTTGCGGTGAGTGGGACGGGCGCGGCGATGTTCCACCCGCAGGCGGCGCGGCTCGTCCATCACGCCTCGGCGGAGGGCGAACGCGCGAAGAATATCAGCATCTTTTCTTTCGGCGGCAATCTCGGTTTTGCCCTTGGTCCTGTGGTCATGACCGCCGCCGTGACGACGTTCGGCCTCGTGGGAACGCTCGTCTTTCTCGTCCCCGAGGTCATCATCTGCGCTGTCTTCCGCCATCACCTGCTCGGGCTCTACGAGCTGAACGCTGCACCGCAGGCGGCGGAGGTAAAGGCACGTCCGCAGGGCGTCGATCAGTGGAGCTCGTTCCTGCGTCTGACCGCCATTGTCTTCGGGCGTTCGATCATTTTCTTCGGCATCAATACCTTCCTCGCGCTGTACTGGATTCAGGAACTCGGGCAGACGGAGGCGATGGGCAACGCCGTGCTGAGCGTCTACTACGCGATCGGCGCGGCGTGTACGCTGCTCGGCGGACGGCTCGCCGACCGCTATGGCTATCACCGCATGATCCGCATCGGGGCGGTGATTCTGCCGCCGTGCATCTTCCTCTTTACGCAGGTACACTCCCTCGTGCTCGCCGCCCTGCTTCTCCTGCCGATTGCGGCGTCGCTCAGTCTCATCTACAGCCCGATGGTGGTACTCGGTCAGCAGTACCTCCCGAACCGCGTGGGGCTCGCCTCAGGCGTGACGCTCGGCCTCGCGGTCAGTGTCGGCGGCGTCTTTACGCCCGTGCTCGGCCATATCGCAGATGGACAGGGCTCACGACGGCGCTTCTCACCGTCGCTGCCATCGCCCTCATCCCTGCCGTTTTTGCCTTCCTCTTGCCGCCTGTGAAAAGGGGCGCATCCGCATGACCTACACGACATACTATTCCTCACCGCTCGGCAAAATGATCCTCGTGAGTGACGGCACGGCACTGACAGAGCTGGACTTTGCAGAGGATGGCCTCCCTGCATCAGTGGAGCACACGCAAAAAGACCTCCCCGTGTTCGAGGAGGTCTCTCATTGGCTCGATCTGTACTTTTCGGGGCGCGATCCCGGTGCTCTGCCGCCGCTCGCGCCGCACGGCACAGCATTTCAGCAGGCTGTCTGGAATATTCTGTGCGGGATTCCCTACGGCACGACAACGACGTACGGCAGGATCGCCGCGCATATTGCCGCTGCACGCGGCGGACGGATGTCAGCACAGGCCGTCGGCGGTGCGGTCGGGCGCAACCCGATCTCCATCCTCATTCCCTGTCACCGCGTGATCGGTGCAGATGGCAGCCTCACGGGCTATGCGGGCGGGCTCGACAAGAAGGAAGCGCTGCTGCGGCTGGAGGGCGTACATCTCCCTCCTACAGCCGCAGAAACTCTGCAGGAGTAAGGATGCGGGGCGTCGTCAAACCAGACGCCAAGAAATCCTTATCCCCTGTCAACAGCACATCCACTTTAGCAGCATAGGCTGCCCGGAGAATTGGTCGGTCTGCCGCATCACGAATCTGCTGTTCTGCCGGAATCATCTGCTCCGGCACGGCAACAAGTTCGATTGCCTCGTATGCGAGCTGCAAAAAGTGTTCCATGGCAGGTAGCTTCTGTGGGAATTTCCGTGCAAATACGCTTCAATTCACTGACATTCTGATCGCAGAGAATCGCTGTATGCGGGTATGTGACCGCCTTTACATAGGCACGATACGGTGTCCCATGTCCAAGGATTGCAGAAATCAGGACATTCGTATCAATCAGAATGCGCACGATTCCCTCCGCGGCGTTCCTCTTCCACCAGTGCTATGACATCATCCTCAGTCAGGTCTGCTCCCACGCTGCCCATCTCGCGCTGCATCATCTGCATCGCATAGACGGCAGAGTTCACCAGCCGCACGGAGCCCTGCTCCACCACGAAGGTCACATGACTGCCGTTTGTGACCCCGAGGATGTTGCGCACATCCTTGGGGATCGTCACTTGCCCCTTTGCCATGACCTTTGCATTGTCAATAAACGTATCCGATGAAACAGCCATTGCCACGGTGGACACCTCCTCAAAGTAGGGAAAGTAGGGATTCTTCCATCATTATAGCAGAAAGCCCACACCACAGCAATCTGTCCTTACTGCTTCTCCGCCTCTCGCTTTTCACTCGCCGCCTTCGCCTGCCGGGCAATCGCGTCACAGACACAGCCGCCCGTGGGAATGGTGACGCCGCGCTTGCGCGCCTTGTGTGCCTCGTAGCGGCGTTTGCCCTCCTCAAAGGCAACGCGCGCCTCCTCGGTCTTGAGCTCGAGCGGCGGCACTGTCTTCGGGCGTGCGTTGCGGTCGAGCGCGACCATGGTAAAGTACGCCGAAAGGCCGAGCTGCGGATCGCTGCCCTCATCGAGATCCTCGACGATGACGTTGACGGAGATCTCCATCGAGCTGTGTCCGACGTAGACGATATCCGCCGTCACGACGACGAGGTCACCGATGCGGATCGGCAGGTGAAACTCGAGCTCATCGACGCGCGCCGTGACGACGTTCGAGCGCGCGTAGCGCCGCGCCGCCGCGTATGCTGCCGAGTCCATCAGCTTCATGATCTCGCCGCCGTGGACATTCCCGTTCGGGTTGGCCTGACTCGGCATCATGACTTCGCTGATGACGATGCGGCTGTCCTTCATTTTGCATTCACTCATATTCTGTTCCATCCCTTCCATAAATTACGTAGATCAAAATGATTCTACCACACTTTACTGAAAAAATCCGTCACATGGGAAACAAAAGATGACCGGCAAAATCCTCCTTGACACCTGCGTCTCCATCGGTGGTATAATCGCCATAGGAATGGATTGGGAAACAGGAAAAGGGGGATTTCTTTGTATCTGGAAAACATCACGTCGCCTGCCGACATCAAGGGGTATACGGCAGAGCAGCGCAGGGCGCTCGCACAGGAGATGCGCGAGGCGCTCCTAAAGCGCGCGAGCATTCACGGCGGGCACTTTGGTCCCGACTTTGGCGCAGTCGAGGCGATCATCGCCTGCACACGGTGTTTGACTCGCCGACGGACAAGATCGTCTACGACGTGTCGCATCAGTCCTACCCACATAAGATGCTGACGGGACGCGTCGAGGCGTATCTCGTAGAAAAGGAGTACGATGAGGTCTCGGGCTATACGAATCCCGAGGAGAGCCCGCACGATTTCTTCAACGTTGGGCACACGTCCACCTCGATCAGTCTCGCGACGGGTCTCGCCAAGGCGCGCGACCTCGCAGGACGCCGCGAGAACATCATCGCCTTCATCGGCGACGGCTCGATGTCGGGCGGCGAGGCACTCGAGGGGCTGAACGTCGCGGGCGAGATGCAGACGAACTTCATCATCGTCTTGAACGACAACGATCAGTCCATCGCCGAGAACCACGGCGGCATGTATAAGGAGTTTCGCCGCCTGCGCGAGACGAACGGCACGGCGGAGAATAACCTCTTCCGCGCGATGGGACTCGACTACCGCTACGTCGCCGACGGCAACGACTGCGAGGCGCTGATCGCTGCGTTCCGCGCGGTAAAGGACAGTCAAGCGCTGTCGTCGTCCACATCCATACGCAGAAGGGCAAGGGCTACAAATTTGCCGAGGAAGACCCTGAGACGTGGCACTACCGTATGCCTTTTGACATCGAAACGGGCGCGCTGAAGCAGCCGTACACCGATCCCTTCCTCGCGGCGACGGTGGACTTCGTCAAGGCAGAGGCAGCGCGGAATCCGAACTTTGTCTTCCTTGCGGCAGGTACGATGGGCAGCATTGGACTCACGCCCGCCGACCGCGCGGCACTCGGCACGCAGTACGTCGACGTGGGCATCGCCGAGGAGCAGGCCGTCGCGATGGCGTCGGGGCTCGCACGCGGCGGCGCACGTCCCATTTTCAGCACGTGCAGCACATTCTTCCAGCGCGTCTACGATCAGATGGCGCAGGATGTCGCGGTGAACAACAACCCGGCCGTCTTCCTCTCGACGTACGCGACACTCTACGGGATGAACGACGTGACGCATCTCGGCTTCTTCGACATCCCGCTCTTTGCAAACATCCCGAACCTCGTCTTTCTCGCGCCCGCAGGTATCGAGGAGTATCTCGCGGTGCTGCGCTGGGCGCTCGCGCAGACGGCGCATCCCGTCATGATCCGCGTGCCGGTCATGGGCTATGAGCCGTCGCCCTACCCCGTGCGCACGGACTACAGCGCGCTCAACCGCTATCAGGTCGTCACGGAGGGCGCGGAGGTCGCCATCATCGGTGCCGGCAACTTCGCACAGATGGCGAGCGACGCTGCCGCCGAGCTCGCAAAGGACGGCGTGCACGCGACGGTCATCAACCCCATTTTCCTCTCGGGGCTCGATACGGAGCTGCTTGACAGGCTGAAAGCGAAGCACCGCCTCATCCTCACCATCGAGGATGGCACGCTTGAGGGCGGTTTCGGGCAGAAGATCGCCGCATACTACGGCATGGACGAGCACATCCGCGTGCGCTGCTACGGTCTCTCGAAGGAGTTCCATGACCGCTACCATCCCGAGGAACTGGCGCGGGCGCATCACCTCACCGCCGAGCAGATCGTGGCGGATACGCTGCGCACGCTAAAGAAAAAGTGAGCGCCGCACGGACGAAAAATCTACAGCAGCCCGAGGGCTTCATGTGATCCATCATCCGCCAAAATTATCCCGCTCTCACAGCGGTGAGAGTTATTGAAAAGCCCCTTCATTTATAGTATAATATCCATACTGTTGATTCATGTGCGCGTCCTCACCGGCGTGGCACAGGGGATATGGTCATCTATCTATTCGGATGGGAGAGGTTTTATATGACGCAGGAGACAGTAACGATCGAGAACAAGACGGGCATTCACGCGCGTCCCGCATCAGTTTCGTTCAGACGGCGACGAAGTTCAAGTCCAAGATTCAGATCGAGGCAAAGGGCAAGAAGGTCGACGCGAAGAGCATTCTCATGCTGATGAGCATGGGGCTCGTGCAGGGCACGCAGATGAACATCATCGCTGAGGGCGAGGATGAGGCAGATGCTGTGAAGGCTCTTGCCGATCTCGTCAACTCGAAGTTCGGCGAGGAGTAAGACCATACGGAGGACGCCCGAGGGGGATAGGAAGCACTGATAAATTCAGCCCCGCCATCTTGACGCATCTTTTTTGCCCGTACTTCGGCGGAAAATCCTCCACAGAGCACCGCTCTGTGTCCGGTTTTCCACCTCGTTCGGACGAAAAATCTACGCCAATCTGACGGACTTCATTTTATCAGCGATTCCTATATATTCCTCGCGGCGTTTTTTCATCGTTCATCACGGTGAAAAGATTTTTATCGGTCACCACAGAAAATTTTTCACTGTGCAGATTCCCATGGGGAAAGGGGATTGTTATGGCAGAAACCATCCGTGGAAAAGGGGTCATCTCCGGCATCGCTGTCGGACAGGTCCTGCTCGCGGGACAGAACCTCGACGGCTACCTCGCCGCCTACAAGGCGGGTGCGGTGGATGAGGAACAGGAAAAGGCAAATGTGGCCATCGCCGCCGTGACGGAGACCCTGCTCACGACCATCGAGCGCCTGCGCAAAGAGGAGCAGACGGAGCAGGCCGCCATTCTCGAGGCGCACCGCATGATGGTGCAGGATCCCATGATGGCAGAGAACATCACCGCCAAGATCGCGGCGACGGGCAGTGCGCCACAGGGTATCCTCGATGCGGCAAACGAGCAGGCACAGCTCTTTGAGCAGATGGAGGACGAGTACTTTGCCGCGCGTGCGGTCGATCTGCGCGACGTGGGCAAGCGCATCGCGAAACACGTCCTCGGCGTCAAGGAGCCGGAGATCGGATCCAGTCAGGTCATCCTCGTCGGCGAGGAGATCGAGCCGTCCGTCGTCGCAGGCATGCCCACCGAGCAGATCGCGGGCGTCATCCTCGGCTCGGGCAGTGCGACGAGCCATGTCGTCATCATCGCGAAGGCACGCGCCATCCCGACCGTCCTCGGCATCGGCGACAAGATCAGTCTCATCAGTGACGGCGACGAGGTCATCCTCGACGGCAGCCGCGGCGATATCGTCATTCGCCCGACGGAGGAGGAGCGCTCCCTCTACGAGACGAAGATCGAGGAGCAGAAAAACTCGCGGCACACTACGCCGCGCTCAAAGATCTCCCCGCCGTCACAAAGGACGGCGCGCGCGTCGAGCTGACGGCGAACATCGGCACGCACATGGACGTGGACAACGCACTGACCTACGGTGCAGAGGGCGTCGGACTGTTCCGTTCCGAGTTCATCTTCATGGGCTCGACGACGATCCCGACGGAGGAGGATCAGTTCAAGGCATACCGCGCTGCGGTCGAGAAATGTGGCGGCAACATCTGCGTCATCCGCACGATGGACATCGGCGGCGACAAGCCCCTGCCCTATCTCAACATCGACCCGGAGGAGAACCCGTTCCTCGGCTACCGCGCGCTGCGCATCAGCCTTGACCGGCATGACCTCTTCCTCCCGCAGATCAAGGCCATCCTGCGTGCCGGCCTTTACGGCAAGGCCGCGATGATGGTGCCGATGGTCATCAGCGTCAGCGAGATCCAGCGCGTGCAGAAGCTCGTCGAGCAGGCCAAGGTCGAGCTCGCCCACGAGGGCAAGGAGTACTCCGACGACGTGCAGGTCGGCATCATGGTCGAGACCCCTGCCGCCGCTGTCGTCTCCCCGCTCCTCGCGCCGTACGTGGACTTCTTCAGCATCGGCACGAACGATCTCATCCAGTACACCCTCGCGGTCGACCGCGGCAACGCGCAGATCGCCCATCTCTACAACCCGTTCAACCCCGCCGTCCTGCGTCTCATCAAGCGCACGATCGAGAGTGCGCGCGAGGCGGGCATCTGGGCGGGCATGTGCGGCGAGATGGCGAGCGACCCATACGCCGCCGTTCTCCTCCTCGGCATGGGCATCTCGGAGCTCTCCATGAGCGCGCCGTCCATCCCGCGCGTCAAGGAGATGATTCGTTCCGTCACCATGGAGCAGGCAAAGCAGCTCCTCGACGATGTGATGAAGATGGAGCACGGCGTCGATATCCGCGCCTACATGCACAAGACGCTTGAGGCGTCGGACGCCAGCGCGAAACTCTGAGGAATCGCTGACCCGTGATTCTCTGAAATCTATGCAGAGCAGCTGCGGTGTGGAATCATACGCCACACCGCAGTTTTCATTTGGAGGATATGATGACCCTATCCATCGACAGCACCGCCTGCGTCTCCTGCGGCATGTGCGCAGAGCGGCTGCCCGCCCTCTTTGTGATCGACCGCGCTGTGCGCTGCGCGCGCCTCCTGCGTCAGCCCGCCCCGATGGAGGAGGACGATGCCCTCGAGGCGGCAGAGGACTGTCCGACGGGTGCGATCATTTTTTGTACGAAAGCCATCTCTTGTGATAAAATAAGCGTGTCAGGAACAAAGGGGGGATATATCATGACAGAGGTAACAAAATCACCGTTTGGCACGATGCCGGACGGGCGCGCGATCGAGCTCTATACGCTGCGGAACGCACGTGGGACAACCGTCGCCGTCACCACCTATGGAGCGCGGCTCGTCTCGTTTACGCGCGAGGTGAACGGCACGCCGATCGACATCGTACTCGGCTATCGGAGCGGCGCGGACTACCTGCGCGACACGACGTCGATGGGCGGCATCGTCGGGCGACACGCAAACCGCATCGCGGACGGGCGCGTCACGATCGGCGGGCATACCTACCAGCTCGAGCAGAACTCGGGCTCGCGCAAGCAGAACCACATCCACGGTGGAACGCACGGCCTGCACTACCATCTCTGGACGGCGGAGCCCGTCGCGGACGGTGTGGCACTCACGGCGATCAGCCCCGACGGCGAGGGCGGCTACCCCGGCAACCTCGAGGCGACCGTGACCTACCGCCTCACCGACGACGATGCGCTCATCCTCTCCTACCGCGCTGTGAGCGATGCGGACACCGTCTGCAACCTCACGAACCACGCCTACTTAACCTCGACGGCACAGCCGCCCCCTCCGTCATGGAGCACACGACGGAGATCTTCGCCGACGCCTTTACATGGGCGGACGCCGAGTCCCTGCCCGACGGGCGCATCCTCCCCGTCGCGGGCACGCCGATGGACTTCACCCGTCCACATCGCATCGGCGAGCGCATCGACGCGGACTATGACGAGCTCCGCATGGCCGGCGGCTACGACCACAACTGGGTCCTGCGCGGCGATCCCGCCCCCGCGCCCTATGCCCATCTCAAAAAGGCGGCGCGCGTCACGAGCGCGCAGACAGGGCTCGCCCTCGACTGCTGGACGACCCAGCCGGGGCTGCAGTTCTATACGGCAAACGCCCTCGGCAAGTCGCCGCTCATCGGCAAGGGCGGCGCCCCCTACACACGGCGCAGTGCGTTTTGCCTTGAGACACAGTTCTTCCCGAACGCATTCGCACATCCGCATTTCCCACAGCCCATCCTGCGTGAGGGCGAGGTCTGGACGGCAGAGACCGTCTACCGCCTGAGTGAGATCTGAGTGGACGTACTTCATCGTGAGACTGCTGCGCACCTTTTGCGCAGCAGTTTTTTGTCCACATCGTTCCATATCCATAGAAATTCTTTATGCTGCACGAGATTTTTTCAATCATTTATTTATACAAAATTGCTAGACTTTTACACGCGAGAGGACTAAAATAGGAGTAAGAGTTGTGCTTTCGTCACAAAAGTTAAGGGAGAATTGCAAATGAACATTCACGAGTACCAATCCAAGCAGGTTCTGCGCGAATTCGGCGTCAATGTCCCGAATGGACTGCCGGCATTTACCGTCGATGAGGCAGTCGCGAACGCGGAGAAGCTCAGTACCCCCGTCATCGTCGTCAAGGCGCAGATCCACGCAGGTGGACGCGGCAAGGCAGGCGGCGTCAAGATCGCAAAGAACAAGGACGAAGTCCGTGCCTATGCACAGGAGCTCCTCGGCAAGACGCTCGTCACCCACCAGACCGGCCCTGAGGGCAAGGTCGTGAACCGCCTCCTCATCGAGGAAGGCTCGAAGATCAAAAAGGAATACTACCTCTCCTTCGTCGTTGACCGCCAGACGGCGAGCATCGTCATGATGGGCTCCGAGGAGGGCGGCGTCGAGATCGAGAAGGTCGCCGCCGAGTCCCCCGAGAAGATCATCAAGGAGTACATCGACCCCGTCATCGGGCTTGCGCCATTCCAGGCGACGCGCATGGCGTACGCCATCAACATCCCCGGCCCCGCCGTCCGCAAGGCAGCGGCGCTCATGCAGGGACTCTACGCCGCATTCATCGGCAAGGACTGCTCGCAGGTCGAGATCAACCCGCTCGTCGTCACCGAGGACGACGATGTGATCGCACTCGACGCGAAGCTCAACTTTGACGACAGCGCCCTCTTCCGTCACCCCGACATCGCTGAGCTGCGCGACGAAACCGAGGAGGACCCGAAGGAGCGCGAGGCGGCAGCCGCAGGGCTCAACTACGTCAACCTCGGCGGCGACGTCGCGTGCATGGTCAACGGCGCAGGTCTCGCCATGGCGACCGTCGACATCATCAAGCACTACGGCGGCGAGCCCGCGAACTTCCTCGACGTCGGCGGCGACTCCGAGCCCGAAAAGATCGCCAAGGCATTCAACATCATGCTCGAGGGCGGCCAGGCCAAGGGCATTTTCGTCAACATCTTCGGCGGCATCAACCGCTGTGACAACATCGCCAACGGCATCATCGAGGCGGCCAAGATCATCTCGAAGGACGGGAAATCCCTCCCGGTTCCCGTTGTCGTCCGCCTCGAGGGCACGAAGGTCGAGGAGGGACGCGAGATCCTCAAGAACACACCGATCGGCAACGTATTCCCCGCACCCACGATGGAGGGCGGCGCAGAGCAGATCGTGAAACTCGTCGCACAGGCGAAGGCGTGAGAAAGGGAGGTATACGATATGTCAGTCATGATCGATAAGGACACCAAAGTCATCGTCCAGGGCATCACGGGCAAGGCGGCGATGTTCCATACGCAGCAGATGCTCGACTACGGCACAAAGATCGTCGGCGGCGTCACCCCCGGCAAGGCAGGCCAGGAGGTTCACGGCGTCCCCGTCTTCAACACCGTCGCCGATGCCGTCAAGGCAACGGGCGCAACGGCATCCGTCATCTACGTCCCCGCACGCTTTGCGGCGGACTCCATCCTCGAGGCGGTTGATGCGGAGCTCGACCTCGTCGTCTGCATCACTGAGCACATCCCCGTGCTCGACATGGTGAAGGTACGCCGCTATATGCAGGGCAAAAAGACCCGCCTCGTCGGGCCGAACTGCCCCGGCCTCCTCACCTCCCAGCAGTCGAAGCTCGGCATCACACCGGGCACCGTCAGCAAGCCCGGCCACGTCGGCCTCATCTCACGCTCCGGCACCCTCACCTACGAGGCGGCCTTCCAGCTCACGAACGCGGGCATCGGTCAGACGACCACCGTCGGCATCGGCGGCGACCCCGTCAAGGGCACAGACTTCATCGACGCGCTCCAGCTCTTTAAGGACGACCCCGACACCTACGCCGTCCTCATCATCGGTGAGATCGGCGGCACGGCCGAGGAGGACGCGGCAAAGTGGATCAAGGAGAACATGCCGAACAAGCCCGTCTCCGCCTTCATCGCAGGGCGTCAGGCGCCTCCGGGCAAACGCATGGGCCATGCCGGCGCCATCATCTCCGGCGGCAAGGGCACGGCGGCAGACAAAGTCGCAGCACTCAACGCGGCAGGCATCCCCGTCGCGGACACCGTCGCCCACATCGGCGAGACCATGGTCAAACTCCTCAAGGAAAAAGGCCTCTACGACAAGTGCCACACCTGCTAATCAGCAGAAAAACAGCGAATCCCCCGCACATTGTGCGGGGGATTTTTGCATGATGTCTATGGCATAAACGATGGTACAGTATGATTCACCGATCTCTACATCTCCGCAGCTTCTACCGTGCAGCAGCTCTACGGAAAAAGCAAACACGTCACTTTTGCACGGCTAACGAAACAGATCGGCATGCGTCCCCGTGTCCATCAACGTGAGTACCAACACATCTCCGTCAATGCGATAGATCAGAAGCCAATCGGGTTTAATATGACATTCGCGGCATTTGGAATAGTCCCCCGTGAGCCAATGATCCGCATACTTTTCGGGCAGCTCCTTGCCGCAGCGAAGCATTTCGACAACTTCACCAAGGAGCGATACATCCCATCCTCGTTTTTTTGCTCGTTTGTAGCTGCGGCGAAAGGTCTTCGTATACTTCAATTCATACTGCATGCTCATTCTCCAATGCGCGTTCCAGTTCCTCCCAGTTCTTGTAAGACGGAACGGACGGGTCATGCGCAATCTGCTCGGCTTCCTGAATCGCCTCAAGAAGCTCGGCGGTATACTTTTCCTCCTTCACAGAGAACGGAAGCCCACGATGGATGAGGCACTGACGCAGGAATACGTTGACGGCGGTGGAGAGATCGAGTCCGAGATTCTGGAAGAGTGCCATCGACTGTGCCTTGACATCAGCATCTATACGGATCTGTGCGGATACGGTTGCCATAGGATCACCTCCTTTTTTCATTCGATGACCTTATTATATCGTTTTTGCGGTACAACGTAAACAACTTTTCAAAAGATGTCGCCCAATCTTCTGCGATCATATTGGTGGAACAACACCCATCGAGGAAAACTCCATGATCATTGCCCCGAGTGATGCGAAGGTCTCGCGCCCCCCTGTGCTGTCGCAGGCGAGCGGGGGCGGGCGTCGCACGAAAAGCGCGATTTCTCACGAGATCAAAAAAGGCGCAGGCAAACGCCTACGCCTTGCTATGAAAATGCAGTTTACACGCGATGATTCAAGTCTTTACGCTCCATGTCCGAAATCCCCGTCAGCGTCCCAATTTTTGCTCTCTGCCAATCATCACATTCGTCGTAAAAGTACAGATCCTTTCGCTTCTTAAAGATACGAAATGGCTCCTCCTCCGAGTTGTCGTAGATATGGCAGATGTCGCTCACGGCGACGACCTTGGGAACTAACACTATCGCACGGTCATAACGCGCATAGATCTTCTCCTCGGGAACATCGTGCCCGCCCGATGCTACACGAGCCTTTACACGATAGACATTGATCATCGGGTCTATGGTCAGGACATAGTAGCAACGAATAAAATAGCCCATCTCCTGCGCACGTTTCAAAAGGTCCAAATTGCGCGACGTGGAAAGTACGGTCTCAAAGCAAAGTCTCTCTTGTCAGAAAGATAGGTCTCTCGCTGCCGTTCGGCAAGCTGCGCTGCTTCAAGATCATCACACTTGAGATTCTTCTTGATTTCATCAGCATTGATATAATCCATCTGAGAGGGATGCAGAATCTCTGTAAAGGTGCTCTTGCCCGAGCCATTCGGTCCCGCAAAAACGATGATTTCAGGCTTTTTCTGCATGTTGTTCATCGCATCTTACCCGTATCGGCACACGCTGTCCATCGCTCCTGATCTCGTAGATTGTCTTCGTCTTGCGATCGTAAGCAATACTCGACACGCCTCTTGCCTGGTTCTTTGCCAGTGCAATACGCACCGCCGCGCGAGCGCCCTGCACAACCATATCATCCGTCATCTCCGTGGTCGCCATCGTGCCACCTCCTTCGGTATTTCTACTATATCATATTTTGATGGAAAGCACACGGGGGACGATCACAGGACATTTCCTTTACCATGGGCCTTTTTCATACCTCAATACCTCACATCTCCTCCGCGCGTGCGATGCGCTGCAGGAGGGTCTCTGCGTATTCCTGCGCACGGCGAAACTCCTCCATGGACAGAATGAGCAGCACGTAGTCATCCGTGCCGTCGTCCATCCCCGCGAGCAGCGTATCCGTCCACTGTGCGTTTACCTCCTCACACCACGCGGGGACGCCGTATTCTGCGCTGAGGGACGCCGGCAGTGAGAGCTCCCGTCCTGCGGTGAGCTCCTCCAGTGCCGCGACGAAGTCCTCCTTCGCCGTTCTCGTAGCCAGTCTGACAGCCCGTCCGCAGGAGATCATCTCCTCCGAGAGCTCATACCACGCATCATTCCACGCGTCGCTCTCCTCGGTATGCGTCGGCAGTACCACACGGCGACAGAACGCCTCCGCGCGTTCCGTCCCGAGCAGCATCTCTGCCAATGCCGTGAACGCCGCCTTTGCTCTGCGCCGCTCGTCGCGTGCATCTCTTGATACCGCTCTTTGGGCGGCAGTACCCTGCGCTGCACAAACGCCCGCATGATCGCAGCAGCCTCCTCGTCGCGCAGATCGGGGATCCCGCAGGTTTTTCCGTCGATCGTGAGGGAGAGATTCACCGTGCCGTGCACACGCCCGCGCGTCGCCTTCATGCACGTGCAGCCCTCAATCGCCTGCGGCGGATACAGCTCCAAATACATATTGTTGCCGTCCCGCATCGCTGCGAGATGGTTGTCGATGCCAACAATATGAAATCCGGGGCTGTTGGATAGACTGCTCTTCAGCCGCCACGTCTCGTAGGTATCAAAGATCTTTTCCTGTATCCACTGATAAAGTCCCATGGCATATCTCCTATTGCACCATCATGGATGTTCCTCGGTGCCCCACATCGTGAGTGCACAAATGCATGAAAAGACACGGATCGCGCGTCCGTGTCTTTTCGCGTATTCTCATATCAGCCCCGCGCGACTTCCTGTACGATCGCGAGGGTGAGCTCCGCCGCATCATAGAGATCCTGTACGAGGATGCTCTCCTCCTTCGTGTGGCAGTCCGTCATGCCGACGCCAAGGACGGTGGTCGGCACGCCGTAGGCGTTGAAGTGGTTCGCATCCGAGCCGCCGCCCTCCTCCTCGAGCACGACGGGAAAATTGCACTTCTCCGCCGCGCGCCGCAGGTAGCGGATGGGCAGTGCATCGGCGGGCAGCTCGTACGGATCATAGTCCTTCTTGATCTCGATCTCGGCGCGGCAGCCTGTCCCCTCAAGCGCGCCGTGGATGGCGTCCACCATGCGCTGTGTGAGGGCGTCGAGCTTCCCCTTGTCACGGCTGCGCGTCTCGAAATCCAGCGTGCAGAACTCTGCGACGACATTCGTCGCCGTACCGCCCGCGATCTTGCCAACGTTGCAGGTCGTCTCCACATCGATGCGCCCCTGCGGGACGGCCGTGAGCACGCGCCCCGCCGCCGTGATCGCGTTCTCTCCCGCCTCGGGGTCGATCCCGGCGTGCGCCGCCTTGCCGATGATGCGCACCGCCAGCTGGTTCTTGCCCGGTGCCTTAAACGCCGTCGTCCCCGCGTGCCCGTGGGTATCGAGCGTATAGCCAAAATCCGCGTGGAGCAGCGCCGTATCGAGACAGCGCGACCCGTTGACCCCGCCCTCCTCGGCGACGGTAAAGACGATCTGCAGGTCGCCGTGCGGGAGATTCTGCTCCTTGAGACAGCGCAGTGTCTCGAGAATGGCAGCGACGCCTGCCTTGTCGTCCGCACCGAGAATGGTCGTGCCATCGGAGCGGATCACGCCGTCCTCGACGATCGGCTGATATTGGCACACGGCTCCACACAGTCCATGTGCGCCGTGAGCATCACGGTCGGCGCATCTGCCGCCATTCCCTTAAAATTCGCGACGATATTGCCGCAGTTGCCGCCGAGGAACTTCCCCGCAGCATCCTCGTGAATCTCCGCCGCACCGAGCTCACGCAGGCGTGCCGTGAGGAGATCGCCAATCTCGCGCTCATCGAGCGTCGAGCAGCGGATGGAGACGAGGTGCAGGAAATCGTCCAAGACTCTTTGCTGATCAATCATGAGATGCCTACTTTCCGAGGAAGAGCACAATCATAAAAAAACTACCATAGACAAAATTACTGCCTATAGTAGTTTCGCCGAAATAATAGAAAAACCTCTACTTTTTCCAATTAAATCACAGTTAGGATATTGCTACTCCGCAATGCCCGGGCGCGTCATCTGGCGCGGCGAGAGGATGTGCGAGAGCTCCTTCTTCGTGAGAATGCCGCGATCGAGGATGATCTCGCGGATGGGCTTGCCTGTTGTATACGCCTCCTTCGCGAGCTCGGCGGATTTCTCATAGCCGATGTGCGGCAGGAGTGCGGTGACGATGCCGACGCTGTTGTCGAGCCATTTCTGGCACTGCTCGACGTTCGGCTCGAGACCGATGAGGAGCTTGTCGACAAATGTATTGACGGCGCGTGTGATGTAGTTCAGCGAGTTGAACATATTGAACGCCATGACGGGCTCCATCACGTTCAGCTCGAACTGGCCGTTCTCTACGCCGAGCGTCACGGCGAGATCGCCCGCAATGACCTGATAGCACGCCTGGTCAAGCACCTCGGCGATGACGGGATTGACCTTGCCGGGCATGATCGAGGAGCCGGGCTGGCGCATCGGCAGGTGCAGCTCGTTCAGCCCGCAGCGCGGTCCCGACGCCATCAGGCGGAAGTCGTTCGACATCTTGATGAGGACGAGCGCGGCGTTCTTGAGTGCTGAGGAGAAATCGGCGAACGCATCCGTGTTGTTCGTCGCGTCGATGATGTTCTGCGACGTGCGGTACGTCTCCCCCGTGATCTCCGAGAGGCGCTTGGCGACCGCCTTGATGTAGGCGGGCTCGGCGTTCAGCCCCGTGCCGACGGCGGTGCCGCCCATGTTGATCGTGTGGATCGCGCGCTGGACAATGCGCGTGCGCTTCATGCAGCGGCGCACGGCGGAGGCGTACGCCCCCATCTCCCTGTCCGAGCGTGATGGGCACGGCATCCTGCAGGTGCGTGCGCCCCATCTTGAGAATGCCGCGGTAGGCCGTCGCCTTCTTCTCGAGCTCCGTCGCGAGACGCTCGAGCGCGGCGAGGAAGTCGTCGCTCTTTTTCGAGAGACAGACCTTGATGCCTGTGGGAAAGGCGTCATTCGTCGACTGCGCCATATTCGCGTGATTGTTCGGCGAGATGATGTCGTAGCGTCCCTTCGCCTCGCCGCGCAGCTCCAGCGCGCGGTTGCAGAGCACCTCGTTCATATTCATATTGATCGACGTACCTGCGCCGCCCTGAATCGGGTCCACGGGGAACTGGTCGATCAGCCCGCCCGCGATGATCTCATCCGCCGCCTGCACGAGCACATCACCGATCTCACGCCGCAGACGTCCCGTATCCATGTTTGCGAGCGCCGCCGCCTTCTTCACCTTCGCGAGGGCGACGATAAAGTCAGGGTCGAGCTTCTGCCCCGTGATGTTGAAGTTCTCCACCGCGCGCATCGTCTGTACGCCGTAGTAAACCTCATCCGGCACCTCTAAATCACCAAGGAAATCGTGTTCTTTTCGCATCGTGATCTCTCCTTTGCCCCCTACATGTTTATCAACAATTGTATACAGTATACCACAAAATAGAAAAATAGATAGGGGTGTAAGCAAATAAAATTATCCTATGCTTTAGCCATTCCATACTCTGTCCGTGCACACAATTTATGCCCCTTCTGCCATGGATATACCATCAACCATACAGCAGGAGCGAGAATGTTTATGTCGAATTGTCAAAAAAGACGTAAGGAAGTGTAGCGTTTCCTTTTAGGAGGTTCGATATCATGCCATTCGCGATTGTACGCAACGACATCACAAAGATGCAGGTGGACGCCATTGTCAATTCTGACAATCCCCGCGCCATGGTCGGCGGCGGTGTGGATCGCGCCATCCATCAGGCGGCGGGAGCGGAACTCCTAGCCGCGCGCAAGAAGATCGGCGATATCGCCACGGGCACGGCCGCCATTACGCCGGCGTACCGCCTCCATGCCCGCTATGTCATCCATACGGTGGGGCCGGTCTGGCAGGACGGCAGTCACGGGGAGCGCGAACTTCTCAGCCGTGCGTATCAAAATTCCCTACGGCTGGCAGCAGAACGCGACTGCTCCTCCATTGCCTTCCCTCTCCTATCCGCGGGCGTGTTCGGCTGTCCTTCGGAGATCGCGATTGCTGCGGCGATGCAGGCCATTCGTGATTTCCTGCAGGAACATGACATGGACGTCTATCTGGTGGTGTTCGACCGAAAGAGTTTTAAGATTTCGGACACGCTCTTTGACGACGTGCAGAGCTATCTCGACGAGAGATACGTCGCAGAGCTGCTGGATGAGGAGTATCGCGGCGATGATCGCGACCGTCGTATCGCGGCCTGTCACGAGGCGGCATATCTGGACGCCGCGGAGGCCTGCGTGCGCGAGGCTGCGCCGATGTTCGCAGCGAAGGATGCTGATGTAGGCGCCCGCTCCTTGGAGCATTTACTGGACGACATCGACGATACATTTTTCTGAGACGCTGCTTCGGCTCATTGACCTCAAGGGAAAGAGTGATCCAGAGATATACAAACGGGCGAATGTGGATCGCAAGCATTTCTCGAAGATCCGCAACAATCCCTGCCTACCAGCCCAGCAAGAATACCGCCCTGACCTTCGCTGTGGCGTTGGAACTCGATCTCGATGAGACGCGTGATTTTTATCGGACGCGCGGGGTATGCGCTCTCCCGCAGTTCCAAGATGGACGTCATTGTGGAGTATTTTATTGAGCGAAAGGAGTACGATATCTTCACCATCAACGAGACGCTCTTTGCGTTCCAGCAGCCCTTGCTTGGCTGCTGAGGGATGCACGCGGATAAATATAGCGATTCTTTCGATGTCGCCTGACAAGCGACCTTGCGCCTTCGCATTTTTGCTAGAATGTAGTCAGATAAAAGAAGGAGGCGCTTATCATGAAGAAGGGTTTAACGGAGATCGTGTTCATTCTGGATCGGAGCGGTTCGATGAGTGGCTTGGAGTCAGACACCATCGGAGGGTTCAACGGGCTCATCAAAAAACAGCGCAAGGAGAGCGGGGAGGCTCTTGTCTCCACCGTGCTGTTCGACGATGTGTGCGAGGTGCTCCATGACCGCGTGCCGATGGAGCAGGTGGAGGAAATGACCGCAGACACCTACTTTGTCCGGGGGTGTACGGCGCTCCTCGATGCCGTGGGCGGTGCGATCCATCACATCGGCAACATTCACAAATACGCCCGCGACGAGGACCGGCCGGAGAAGACGCTCTTTATCATCACCACGGACGGCATGGAGAATGCCAGCCACCGTTATACCTATGAAAAGGTGAAGCAGATGGTCGAGCGGCAAAAGGCAAAATACGGGTGGGAGTTCCTCTTCCTCGGGGCGAACATAGACGCCATCGCGGCGGCGGGCGATATCGGCATCTGCGCAGATCGTGCGGTCACCTACCAAAGTGACCAACAGGGGACAGCACTCAACTACGAGGTCTTGCAGGAAGCCATACACCACGTGCGGACCTGTGCCGCTCCGCTGACGGGCACGTGGAAAGACCGCATTGATGCGGATATGCGCCACAGAGAAAAACGCTGGGGGCTTTAAGTGAAATGCCTTCGGGCAGAAAAAACGGGGCGTTGTACGAAGTTCCGGCTTCGTACAACGCCCCGTTTTTCATGTGTATGTGATGCTTTTACAGATGATTTCTGAGCTGGTCCCGCAGCGGAAAAGTTTGCTGAATGGCTTCGTGGAAACCTCTGTATTCCTGATCAAGAGCATGTTGATTCTCTAATTTGGCTTTGATACAATATTGTCGGTTACATTTTATCAGCCATTACCTAGAAAATGTCAAATTCAGGAGGTGCTTGTATGGACCAAATAAAAAAATTCATTATGGACAACCATATTCAAATGGTAAAGGATAAGGATCCTTTACTCAAGGATGGGTTTTCTCCCTACAAGTGGCCAGCTCCTGTCATCCAACAACCAAACCATTTGAAGGAATACGTTCAGTTGCTCGGAATCTTTGAGGCCGTGATACAAGAGGTCGCTGTCGTAGAGTATCCTTGTATGTTTGGCCCTCCTTCGATATGGGAAACCTCATGGTCATTTGAGCTTTGCAATCCGATCGTTCTGATAACCACACACGGAAAGTTTGAAATCGAGTATGCTGAATCAAGTTCTGTTCGCATATCCAAAGACTGCATTCCGGAAATTTTACTGCAATCCCGAGGATTTAGTTCGCTTCCATCTGCAAGACCTATTGTCCCATTTGATTGGCGAAAAAATAACGGGAATCACGGTACACGAGCAGACCTTCAATGCAGCAGACTTTGATTTTACAGGATCCTGCGGGATTGATCTTCCAGACGATTTGCCTTCGTATATCAAGGAAATGCAGCTTCGTCTCGAAAGTGGACGCCTGCTCTCGTTCTCCAGTGATTTTGACTGGGGAATCATCTCCCTGATATAGCAGAGAATGGGCCCTCCTCCTCCCATGCCCCAGCACGCCTTTTCTACGCCTCCACAACCCCCATGAACTTGTCGAAGAACGCCTTGAGCTTCTCAATGACACTGCGCTTCTTTGCGGCGCGTCCGCCGCCAAAACGGCGCACGGGCGGGAGGATGGCGTCGAGGGCGGTGCCCGTGGTCTTGAGCCGTCCGTCGCGGAAGGTGCTCGCGACGAATTTCTCCGTCTCGGCGGGTTTCAGGTTCTCCTCCGCGACAATGGAGGCGAGTTCCTTTTCCTTCTCCTCTGTGACGTATTTGCGCCAGTCCTCCATCACCTTGGTATCCGTATTGACGGTCGCGAGGAAGCCGTCGATCAGCTCCTTCTTGCTCCTGAGCTCGGGGCTCGATCCGACGGCGCGGTCAATCGCGCCGATGATGCTCTTATCCGCGCCGTTCGTCGCGTGATACTTCTCCACAAGCATGAGAATGTAGTCGATGTTAATGTCCACCTGACGGATGAGCTCCAGCTCGAACACGACATCGTCGTTGATGTTCTCCTTCTCCGCATTCCCCTGCCCCGTCAGCAGACGGTGTATATCGAGATAGACGCTCTGGTAGTCCTGCAGATCGCGCGGCGGCAGTAGAGGATCGTCCTCCGCAAAGTCGTCAAACGCCGTGAGGATGTTCCGCAGGCGCAGGATGCTGCCGAAGATCCGCACAAAGTCTTTCTGTGCCGCCTCACCTAAGACCTGCTCACCGACGGCGAACTTCGCACGCAGCTCTGCAATCAGCTCCGCATAGCCCTTGTGATGCTGCCCCTTTTCATCGTCATAGCCATCGTAGTAGTCGCGGAAACCGCGCAGGAGCACGACACTCTCGGCATCCGCATCGCCAAAGAGCGAGATCGCATCGTCCGTCGCCTTCGCGAGATTGCGGAACGCGACAATATTGCCGAATGTTTTGACGGAGTTCAGGATCCGATTCGTCCGCGAGAATGCCTGAATCAGCCCGTGGTATTTCAGATTCTTGTCCACCCAGAGCGTATTGAGCGTCGTCGCGTCAAAGCCCGTGAGGAACATATTCACCACGATGAGGAGATCGATCTCGCGTTTCTTCATCCGCTGCGAGAGATCCTTATAGTAGTTCTGGAACGAATCGCCGTCCGTCGAGAAATTCGTGTGAAAGTGCGCGTTATAGTCCGCAATCGCATGCGCAAGAAAGTCGCGGCTCGTCGGGTTGAGGCTCGCCGTATCAAAGTCCTCATCGGGCAGCGCATCCTCGGGATCGTCCTCGTTCGCCGCATAGCTGAAGATGGTCGCAATCGTGAGGTCACGCCCCGCCGCGCTCAGCTGACGGCGAAACTCCTCATAGTACGCCATGCAGGCGGGAATCGACGCGACGGCAAACATCGAGTTAAAGCCGAGCACACGCTGCCCCTTCAGCGAATACGCCTTGCTCCGCATCGTCTTCTGGTCGAAATGCGCGAGGATATACTTCGTCACCTCGCGGATGCGCTCGGGTGCAGCGAGCGCCTTTTCCCGATCAATCGCGCGCACCTCTTTATCATCGACCTCATCTTTGCTCTTCATCGTATTGATGTAGTCGATGCGGAACGGCAGGACATTCCCGTCATTGATCGCATTCACAATCGTATAGGTGTGCAGCTTGTCCCCGAAGAGCTGTGGCGTTGTCCGCGCCGAGGGACGCCCCGCCCCTGCCGCATTCGGCGCAAAGATCGGCGTCCCCGTGAAGCCGAAGACGTGATACTTCTTGAACGCCTTTGTGATTGCCGTGTGCATCTCGCCGAACTGCGAGCGATGGCACTCATCGAAAAATCAGCACAACATGCTTGCCATAGATCGAGTGCGTCCTGTTCTGCCGGATAAAATTCGACAGCTTCTGGATCGTCGTCACCACAATGCGTGCACCATCGTCCGCAAGCTGGCGCGCGAGCACCGCCGTCGAGGTATTGCCGTTCGCCGCCCCCTTCTCGAAGCGGTCATACTCCTTCATCGTCTGGTAGTCGAGATCCTTGCGATCGACCACGAAGAGCACCTTCTCGATCTCAGGGCATTGCGGAGGCGAGCTGCGCCGTCTTGAACGAGGTTAGCGTCTTGCCCGAGCCCGTCGTGTGCCAGATATAGCCGCCGCCCTCGATGCGCCCCCACGTCTTGTAGTTCGACGAAATCTTGATACGGGCGAGAATCCGCTCCGTCGCCGCGATCTGATACGGGCGCATGATCATCAGAACTTCTTCCGTCGTGAAAATGCAGTAGCGCGTCAGGAGTGCGAGCAGCGTGTGCCGTGCGAGGAACGTCCGCCCGAAATCCATCAGATCGGTGATGAGACGGTTGCCCGCATCCGCCCAGTAGGACGTAAACTCAAAGCTGTTGCTCGTCTTTTTGCTCGCCTTGCGCCCCGCCGCATCCATCTCGCGGATATGGCTCTCGCGTGTCGTATTGGAATAGTACTTTCGTATTCGTCCCGTTCGAGATCACAAAAAAATCTGGACGTACTCATAGAGCCCCTGTGCCCGCCCAGAAGCTATCCCGCTGATAGCGACGAATCTGGTTGAACGCCTGACGGATCTCCACGCCGCGCCGCTTCAGCTCCAGATGCACGAGCGGCAGCCCGTTCACGAGGATCGTCACATCGTAGCGATTCGCATGTGCCGCCGCATTCGCCCCCGCGTCCGCACCACCCTCCACCGCGTACTGATGAATCACCTGCAGGTGGTTGTTGTGGATATTGTCCTTATCGATCAGACGGATATTCTTCGTCGTGCCATCGTCACGTCTCAGGTTCTGTATATAGTCCGTCTGGATACGGCGCGTCTTCGCTGCGATACCGTCACTCGCGGGTGCGATGGACGTTTTGAAGAATCGTTCCCACTCCGCATCCGTGAAGTCATAGCCATTCAGCGCCGCGAGCTGCGTGCGGAGATTGGCGATCAGCGCCGCCTCATCGTGAATGGGGAGATAGGCATAGCCCTCCTCCTCGAGGAGACGGATGAGCGCCCGCTCCAGCGCCTCCTCCGACTGATACGAGCCGTACGGCGCACGCTCCTCCCGCACATACTGCGCGAGTACCGTACTCTCCTCCGCACTCGCGATGAGATTGTAGTACATGATGCCCCTCGTTTCTTTCTCTGTGGATGTGCTCCCGAAACACCTCACATCCACTTGTCTAAAATACTTTACAAAAAAATAATTTTACGCTATAGTGTAGATAACTTCTCCCCCATGCCTCTGCCATCCCATGGATGATATGCACACTTGGGGGCGTTTTGTTTCAATCAAAACCACAGGAAGGTGGTTTTTACTTGTTATATCTCGGGGAAATTGACAAAACCATATTTATGTCAATTACAACAGATTTATTGACAACAGAGGTAATTCTATCTGATACACAGATCAAACATATCCAATCACATCACCCAAATATTTTTGAAAGGTACTGCACATATCTAACTCAGATGATTGAGTTTCCGGATTACGTTATTGAAGCAAATCTTCCAAACACAGCTCTGATTCTAAAGAGTTTTTACGAATATGGCGAACAGTTCAAGCTAGTTCTTCGCCTCCAAACCTCTAACGATCCCAATCATTATAAAAACTCTGTCATAACGTTCATGAAGATTGATGAAAAAGAATGGAATCGTTTGCTTCGCAATAAAAAAGTTCTTTACAAGTCGAAGAATATCGGCTAAACTAAAGCTAACAACAGGCAGTTATTTGAGGTGGTAAATTTCGTCCGAACCACACGCCGACGGTATGACAGGGGAAACTCGAGAGATGCAGGAGACGCGGACGCCTGCCAAATAATTGTCTGTCACTGAGGGGAGCGCGCGCAGAGATGCGGGCGCTTCTTTTTTTATGCGTCCTTGCGTGGGAAGGTGAGGAGCTTGTCGCGATAGTATTCGTACTGCTGTTTGCGGGCGGCGATCTCGGCGGGCAGCCCCTGCGTGAGGTCGTTACAGAGAGTATCGAAGTGGTCGAGGATATCAGCAATGCGTTTTTGGGCTTCGATTGTTGGTACTGCAATATGTACTTGATTCAATCGTTTTACAGACAATCCCGGTTGAGCTCCTGCCGTTTTATACTGACTCAGATTCATATTTCGTAGGATATGAAATAAGAAACGATTGTCGAAATGTCCCAGACCATCAACGACAACGGCGTGTTCCGTTGCATAATACGGTGCTGTGGCATAACATACATTCCCGCATAGTGCCCCCTGTCTTCCAATAAGCGGTGCATCTTCTGATTGGTTCGCCTGCCGAACGTACCCACGAAGACCATTCCCACCATAGCAGGGAACAGCACTGTCAGCAGTTGCGTTTGTGCTGATGTTGAGCGCAGCTATTGCTGTCCCTGCCTTTAGTCTGCACATTTCCCCCAACGTTTTCCACTCAACATCCACATCATCCCGCGAAAAGTTCAAAAGACTGTCACGATAGAAAGAATACTGCTTTTTTCGCAACTGAAGCTCCGCTGTTAGCTCCGCTGTTAGCTCCGTAAAATTGTCTAACAATTTTACGATTTCATTTTGGATGGCAAGTGGCGGAACAGGTATTAAAATCTCTAGAAGATTCTTTTGGTTCAGTTTTGGTGGAACACCTTTTACAAGATGTCGGATATTAACTGTTTGCAGATAGTGAAATAGAAACCTTAATCGAAGTTCTTCTTTCTCTTTCAATATATGTGCATGATTGTTTACCCATATTTTTCCTGTTGCCCAATGAATCACAGGGCTTCCATGCTCCGTCACCACACTTCCATCTTCACCAACTAACAAAAAAATCCCATCAAAAATGAACTTATCAACATAGTCTTGAATGCCATTTGCTCCGTAATATGGATACTGTCCAGCGGTTCTATCTTTTTTCGTAACAGGTTTTCGCTGGCTATCCAATATTTCACAAACTTCCCCCAGTTTCTTATACTCTACCCCATCGGGACAGAGTTCCTTGATCATCTCACTCAGCCGACTCATAGCGCGATCCCCTCCTCTCCCTCGATCTCGGCGACGATGCGGTCGATCTCCGTGCGCAGGACTGCCTCGCGCGCGACGATCTCACGGAGCTCGGCGTTGAGCTGTGTGATGTCGATGATCTCGCGCGTGTCCTCCGGCTCGACGTAGGTGCTGACGGAAAGGTTGTAGTCCTCAGCGGCGATGTCCGCGCCCGTGACGACGTGAACGGTATGGGGGACATCTACGCGATCTGTATAGAGCTTTAGGATGTTCTCGATGTTCTCCGGTGTGAGTTTGTTGCTGTTCGTGACCTTGACACATTCCTTCGATGCGTCGATGAAGACGGTCTGCGTATCCGCCTTGGACTTCTTGAGTACCATGATGCAGGTCGCGATCGTCGTCCCGAAAAAGAGATTTTCCGGCAGCTGGATCACGGCATCGACGTAGTTGCTGTCCACGAGATACTGACGGATTTTCTTCTCTGCGCCGCTGCGGTACATGATGCCCGGGAAGCAGACAATCGCCGCTGTGCCGCTCGCCGCGAGCCACGCAAGGGAGTGCAGGATAAAGGCGAAGTCCGACTTGCTCGTCGGGGCGAGAACGCCCGCAGGCGCATAGCGCGGGTCATTGATGAGCAGAGGGTTGTCCTTCCCCGCCCATTTCTTTGAGTACGGCGGGTTGGAGACGATCGCCTCGAACGGCTCATCGTCCCAGTGGTGGGGGTTGATGAGTGTGTCCCCATGCGCAATGTCGAAGTCGTCGAAGTTGATGTCGTGCAGGAACATGTTGATGCGGCAGAGATTGTACGCGGTGATGTTCTCATCCTGCCCGTAGAATCCGTTGCGGACGTTCTCCCTGCCGATGACCTTGGCGAATTTCAGCAGGAGCGAGCCGCTGCCGCAGGCGGGGTCATAGACTTTGTTCACCTGCGTTTTCCCAATGACGGTGAGGCGCGTGAGGAGTTCGGAGACCTCCTGCGGGGTGTAGTACTCGCCGCCGCTCTTGCCCGCGTTCGAGGCGTACATCCGCATGAGGTATTCGTATGCGTCGCCGAATGCGTCGATGGTGTTGTCCTGATAGTGTCCGAGGCGCATCGCGCCGACGCCGCTGAGGAGTTTCGTCAGCTTGGCGTTGCGCTCCTTGACGGTCGCGCCGAGCTTGCCGCTGTTCACGTCGAATTCGTCAAAGAGGCCCGTGAGGTCGTCCTGACTGGGCGTGCCCGTCGCCGAGCTCTCGATGTGACGAAAGACCTGCTCGAGTGTCTCGTTGAGGCTCTCGTTGGTCTCCGCCCGTGCGAGAACGTTCTGAAAGAGCTCGCTCGGCGGGATGAAGAAGCCGAGGATCTGGACGATGTTGTCCTTCTCCGCCATCGCCTCATCATCGGGCAGCGCGGCATAGTCAAAGTCTGTATCCCCCGCCTCGCGCTCCTCCGCGTTGAGGTAGTCGGTCAGTTTCTCCGAGATATAGCGGTAGAAGAGCGTGCCGAGGACGTACTGTTTGAAGTCCCAGCCGTCCACACTGCCGCGCAGGTCGTTCGCGATCTGCCAGATGGCGCGGTGCAGCTCCGCCCGCTCTACTTCTTTCTTGTTGTCCATGGTCTTTCCTCCGTTCGTCGTATCCTTTATCATTCGCCATGGCGAAAGCGTTGTCCTGCTTTTATGCAGGAACATACATGGCAACTTGTATTTTGTGTTTCACAGACATAGAGGTGTCGCTCATGGCGCCCGCTCCGTCACGCTAACGCGTGCCACCTCCCCCGCTGTGGCAGGGGAGCGGGAGAAGCGCACAAAGACTGCCGCACGGCGATTGCGTACGACAGTCTTTCATCAACACGTATTTACTTGATCCGATACGCCGCGGCGTACATGACGGGGAGGACGAGGAGTGTCAGGACGGTGGCGACGATGAGGCCGCCCGCTATAGCGACGGCCATGGGTCCCCAGAAGATGTTGAACATGAGCGGCAGCATGCCGAGGATGGCAGCGGCTGCCGTGAGCATGATGGGGCGCAGGCGCAGGATGGCGGAGTCGATGATGGCGTCCCGTGGCCGCTCGCCCGCCGCCTCATGTTTGGATCTGGTCGATGAGGATGACGGAGTTGCGGATGATCATACCAAAGAGGGCGAGTACGCCGAGGTAGGCGACGAAGCCCATCGCGGAGTCCGTGAGGAGCATGGCAATGACGACGCCGATGAGGCCGAGCGGCGCGGTGAGGAGGGTGAGTGCCATCTTGCCCATGCTGCCGACTTGGAACATGAGCAGGGTCATGATGATGAAGATCATGGCAGGGACGGGTTTTACGAGGTAGTTCATGGAGTCGTCAGCATCCGCGAGTGCGCCCGACGGGACGATGGTGGTGCCGGCGGGGAGGTTCTCGCGCAGTTCCGCTGTCGCATCGTAGATACGCAGGGCGACGTCGTTGCCCTCGCCCTGTGTGACGTCCGCCTCGACCATGATGGACGGGAGGAGGTTGTGACGCTTGATGAGTCCATCCTCCGCCTCGTAGGAGAGTCGGGCGATCTGGGCGAGCGGGACGCTCCCGCTGCGCGTGGGGATGGGGAGCGCACCGAGCTGGCCGAGGTCTGTGCGGTCTGCCTCTGTGAGCCGCAGGACGATGCCGAGGGTGCGGTCGCCCGTGTAGAACTCTGCCGCCTTTGCACCCGAGATCTCGGTGTAGAGCATCTGCTTGACATCCTTGGCGCTGAGGCCATAGCGTTTCAGCTTGTCCTTGTCGAGGTCGACGCGGATGCCCTTTGCCTTTTCGGTCCAGTCGAGATGGACGTTGTCGGTCGCAGGGTCGGCGGCTGCAATGGCGGCGACCTGCTCGGCGACGCGGCGCACCGCGTCGGTGGTCGGTGCCGAAACGCGCAGCATAACGGGATAGTCCGCGGGAGGGCCGGTCTGGATGTACTGCGTTGCGACGCGCGCGCCCGTCAGCTCGTCGTCGGCGGCGTCACGAATGATGGCAGCGAGTGCCTCGCGCTCCTCTGTGCCCTTTGCCGTGATGACGAACTGGGCGCGGTTGTCCGCGTCCGCCTTCGGGTTGACGGTGAGGACGAAGCGCGGCGTAGACTGTCCGATGTAGGCGACGTAGTTCTCGATTTTGTCGCTGTTCTCGTCCAGTATGGCGGTGAGGCGATCCGCCTCTGCCTGTGTGGACGCGAGCGAGGAGCCCTGCTGCAGGGTGAGGCTGACGAGCAGCTCGGGGCGCAGCGAGGGCGGGAAAAAGGTCTGTTTGATGTGCGGAAGGCGGCAAGGCTCACGAAGAAGACGAGAGCCGTGCTGACGAGGACGACGGCACGATGCGCGAGGAAGAAGGTGAGCACGCGCCGAAAGAACCGATAGAACGGCGTTGCGTACGGGTCGTGCTCCGCGTTCCCCTCGATGCGAATGAGATGGTAGCCGAAGAGCGGCGCGACCATGACGGAGACGATCCAGCTAAGGAGGAGCGCGATGCCGATGACGGGGAAGAGTGCGGCGCAGAACTCGCTCGCCATGCCCTTGGAGAAGGCGACGGGGATGAAGCCCGCGCAGGTGATGAGGGTGCCTGTGAGCATGGGTTTTGCCGTCTGGGTAAAGGCGTGGCAGGCGGCGTCAAAGCGGGTCTTGCCGCGCTCGAGCTGGACGCTCATCATCTCGACGGCGATGATGGCGTCGTCGACGAGCAGTCCGAGGGCGATGATGAGTGCACCGAGGGAGACCTTGTGCAGGTCGATGCCGAGGGCGTACATGCAGACGAATGTGCCTGCGAGGACGAGCGGGATGCAGCACGCGACAACGAGCCCGGTGCGCAGTCCGAGCGAGAGGAAGCTGACGGCGAGGACGATGACGATGGCGATGGCCAGCGTCTCGACAAAGTCGTGGATGGAGTGCTGTACGACGGCGGGCTGGTTCGATACCTCGTGCAGCTCCATGCCGAGCGGGAGGTCCTCTCGGAGCTGTGCGGTGAGTTTCTTGAGGTCCTCGCCGAGCGCGAGGATGTTGCCGCCGTCCTCCATGGAGACGGCGATGCCGACGGCGGGGACGCCGTTATACATCATTTTCGGATCGGCGGGGTCAATCGGGCGACGCGAGATGTCCGCGATGTCGCCGAGGCGGAACACGCGCCCATCTGCCGCGATGGGGAGGGCGCGGATATCGTCGAGGCTGTCAAAGACGCCCGAGACGCGCAGGTTCACGGTGCCGTTCACGGTCTCAATCGAGCCGCCCGGGAGGACGGTGTCCTGTGTACGCAGGGCCTCCGTGATCGCCGTGGGTGGGATGCCGAGGGAGGCGAGGCGGTCGCGTGCGATCTCGACGTAGACGCGCTCGCGCTGGACGCCGACCAGCTCGACTTTCTGTACGCTCGGGACGGAGAAGATGCGGCGGCGCACGTTCTCTGCGGCGGCGCGCAGCTCCTCGTCCGTGTAGTCCTCGCCCGTGACGGCATAGATGGAGCCGTATACGTCGTCAAAGCGGTCGTTGTAGAATGGCCCAATGACGCCGTCCGGCAGCTCACGCTTTGCATCCTCGCCGAAGTTGCGCACGTCGCGCCACGTCGGGCGAATGAGGTTCTCGTCGACGTCGTCGCGCAGGTCGACGTAGATGATGGTCTGCCCGGCGCGCGTCTCGCTCGTGATTTCCTTCAGCCCCGGGGTGTCTTGGAACCGCCGCTCGAGTTTGTCCGTGACCTGCTCCTGCATGTCCTCTGCTGTCGCGCCGGGCCATGCGGCGGTGATGACCATCTGGCGGATGATGAAGGAGGGATCCTCCATGCGTCCGAGGGACTCGTAGGCAATGATGCCGCCGACGGCAAAGACGATGATGAAGTACCAGACGACGGAGCGGTGGCGCAGAGAGAGCTCGGTGAGGTTTCTCATTTCGTGCGCACCTTCTCTCCGTCATGGAGGCGGTGGACACCCGCCGTCACGACGACGGCGTTCTGCGGGAGCCCTGTGACGACGGCGTCCCGCTCGCGGAATGCGGTCACGGTGACGGGGCAGAGGTGTACGACGCCATCCTCGACGATGTAGACCTGTGCCTCGTCGCCCGTCTGATAGATGGCGGAGAGCGGGAGCACCGCGCCGACCTCTGCCTGTGTGCCGAGGCGCACGCGTGCTGTCATGCCGAGCGGCAGGTCGGCGGGTGCGTCCGCGAGGGCGATGCGTACGGTGTACGTGCCACCCGCTGGATCGGCAATGGGCGCGATCTCGCGCACAGTGCCTGTAAGTGCCGTCTGGTTCGCCCAGAGAGAGACGGCGGCGGGCATGCCGAGGGAGACCTCGGCAAGGCGGCTCTCGGGGACGGCGATCTCGATCTCGCGCTCGCCGTCCTGTGTGAGGGTCATGACGGTCTGCCCTGCGGTGACGACCTGTCCCTCCTCGGCGAGGATGCCCGAGATCACGCCATCCGCGCCCGCGATGAGGTTCGTATAGCCGAGCGCGTTGCTGCTCTGCGCGTTCTGTGCGAGTGCCTGACGATACGCCGCCTCGGCAGCGTTCTCGTTCGTGCGGTACTGGTCGAGCATGGCGGCAGAGACCGCCTGCGCGGCGTAGAGCTCCTCGTAGCGCGCGCGGTTGGCGCGGGCGAGGTCGAGCTGTGCGCGCGCCGAGGCGACGCCCGCGCTCGTCGCATTCACCTGCTGCTGTACGTCGCGCGCGTTGATGACCATGAGCACGTCGCCCGCATGGACGTGCGCGCCCATGCTCACGTTGCGCGAGAGTACCTGCCCGCCGACCTGAAAGGCGAGCTTGGTCTCGTAACGTGCACGCACGGTGCCGCTGTAGTCCGCCGTCGTCGCGCCTGCTGCATCGACGGACATCGTACGCACGACGGGAGGCGGCGGCTCCTTTGCTGTATCATTTCCACAGCCCGCGAGCAGGCTGAGTGCCGCCGCCAGCACAAGTGCGGTATATTGCTTTTGCATAACGTTCTCCCTTGCGAATCCCATTCTGCTCAAATTCTACCATTGTAGGAGCAGAGAGTAAAGAAGGAAATAGGCGTAGGGAAAGAAAAAAGAACTGCCGCGCGGGTGGTGCGCCCGCGCGGCAGTCCTATGCATGCACGTCAACGACGCAGGAGAGCAGCGGGGCGTCGTCCCCCTTTTTGTCCTCCGCAGCGGTGTTGTCGTCGCTTTTTTTCTTCTTTTTCGACTTTTTATCCTGTGACATCTGTTTGATCGTCAGCATGAAACTCCGTCCGCGTGCCGTGCGGATGAGGTCGGAGACGTTCGCGCAGGACTTTGTGTGCAGGACACCGCACGCGATCGCGTCGGCGTCGTCCAGCGCGGCGAACACGCCTCCGTCGGGGCGCGGCTTCTGCACGGGGAATGGGATGCCGTCGTGCAGGAGGATCTGGTGAAAGAACAGGTTGATCGCCTCGTCCGTCGAGAGCCCCAGTGCATGGCAGATCTCATCGACCTCCGCCCGGACGGCGGCGTCGACGCGAACCTGCATCAGCTCTGTCTCTGCCATGAACTCCCCCCCCCTTTTTCAGGAAGCATGGATCACCACTAATAATATAAAATTGTAACATGATTTTAAGATATGTGCAAGATTGAAAGCATCACGTCCCTGATAGATACTTTCATATTCATTGCCTTTTTTATCCAATTGCAGTATAATAGGACGCGTAAGGATTTCGATGGGGGCGCAGTCCGGAGGAACATGGAGCCGAATGACTCTGTGCGCGGGCCGTCCGCCCCACGGATACGACAAGGAGGAATCCACCATGAATCAGCAGCAGCTCACCCGCATGGAGCACGATAAGGGCTTTATCGCCGCACTCGATCAGAGCGGCGGCTCGACACCGAAGGCGCTGAAGGCATACGGCATCGACGAGAGCGCCTACCACGGCGACGAGGAGATGTTTACGCGCGTTCACGAGATGCGTACGCGCATCATCAAGAGCCCCGCATTCGACAAGAGCAAGATCCTTGCCGCCATTCTTTTTGAGAACACGATGGACCGCAAGATCGACGGGCTCTACACGGCCGACTATCTCTGGGAGAAGAAGGGCATCATCCCCATCCTGAAGGTCGACAGGGGCTCGCGCCTGAGGCGGACGGCGTTCAGCTCATGAAGCCCATCCCGGGGCTCGGCGCACTCCTCGACCGTGCAAATGAGCGTCACATCTTCGGGACGAAGATGCGCTCCGTCATCAAGGAGGCCAATCCCGACGGCATCCGCGCCATCATCGACCAGCAGTTTGCGTTCGGTGAGGACATCATCGCAAAGGGGCTCGTCCCCATCCTCGAGCCCGAGGTCGATATCCACTGCCCCGATAAGGCAATGGCAGAGGAGATCATGCTCGGCGTCATCAAGGAGAATCTCACCAAGCTCCCCGCTGGCGCAAAGCTCATGTTCAAGTTCACCATCCCGAGCGTCGACGATCTCTACGCCGATCTCATGAAGGATCCGCACGTTGTCCGCATCGTCGCGCTCAGCGGCGGCTACTCCCAGAGCGAGGCGAATGAGAAGCTCGCACGCAATCACGGCCTTATCGCCAGCTTCTCGCGTGCGCTCGCGCAGGATCTGCGTGCGAGCCAGAGCGACGCGGAGTTCGACGCCGTACTGGAAAAGGCGGTCGACGGGATTTACGCCGCGTCGATTACCTAAGGAAGCACTGATAAATTCGGTACAACCATCTTAGGGAAGTACTGATAGACTCAGCACCGCCGTCTTAGTACATCTTTCGCCCTGTCTGTGTCGACAAATCCTCCACATAGCCTCTGCTATGCGTCCGGTTTGTCTCCTTGACAGGACAAAAAATCTGCACCAATTCGACGGACTTCATTTTATCAGTACTTCCCAGCGCATCTTTTTTGCCCGCACTTCGGCGGAAAATCCTCCACAGAGCACCACTCTGCGTCCGGTTTTCCACCTCGTTCGGACGAAAAAATTTACGCCAATCTGAGAGACTGTTTTATCAGTGTTTCCCTAAGAGCGTACGATCTACGGCAAAACAAGCGGGACACACGGTATCCACGGATCATTCCGGCCAATGGATACCGTGTGTCCTATTTTTTTCGTATTTTCCCGTAACCGATATTTTCTCCAACAAGTTATTAGAATATATGTTATAATAGTTACAGTGTGTTTTCATTTGTCAATATTGGGCGTGCGGATGTCGCCGCACGTTCTCTAGGAGGGCTTTCCCCTTGTATCTTGAACAGATCCACAGCCCATCGGACATCAAGGGCTATACCCCCGCGCAGCGGCGTGCGCTCGCGGCGGAGATGCGTGCGGCACTCATCGCGCGTGCTAGCCGCATCGGCGGGCACATTGGGCCGAACCTCGGCGTGATCGAGGCGACCATCGCCCTGCACACGGTGTTTGACGCGCCGACGGATAAGATCATCTACGATGTATCGCATCAGTGCTATCCGCACAAGATGCTGACGGGGCGTGCCGCCGCCTACCTTGATCCCGCGCACTACGGCGAGGTGTCAGGCTTTACGAATACGGAGGAGAGCCCGTACGATCACTTTAACATCGGGCACACCTCGACCTCGATCAGCCTTGCGACGGGGCTCGCGAAGGCACGCGATCTCGCGGGGCGCAGCGAGAATGTCATTGCCTTCATCGGCGACGGTGCGCTCTCGGGCGGCGAGGCACTTGAGGGGCTGAATGTCGCGGGCGAGATGCGGTCGAACCTCATCATCATCCTCAACGACAACGACTGGTCGATCTCTGAGAACCACGGCGGCATGTACGAGATGCTCCGCCGTCTGCGCGAGACGAACGGCACGGCAGCGGACAATCTTTTCCGCGCGATGGGTCTCGACTACCGCTACGTCGCGGATGGGAACGATACCGAGGCGCTGATCGCGGCGTTCGCTGCGGTAAAGGACAGTCAAAAGCCCGTCGTCATCCACATCCACACGCAGAAGGGCAAGGGACTCTCCTTTGCCGAGGATGATCCCGAGGACTGGCATCGTCATGCACCGTTCCATACGGAGAGCGGTGCGGTCAAGCATCCGTCTTCCCCCGATCCGTGCCTTGCCGCAACGATCGATTTCGTTCTGGCCGAGGCAAAACGGAATCCGAACTTTGTCTATCTCTCGGCGGGCATCGTCGGCGGCATCGGGCTCACGCCCGCTGAGCGTGCAGAACTCGGTGCGCAGTACGTCGATGTGGGCATCGCCGAGGAGCACGCCGTCGCGATGGCGTCGGGGCTCGCACGCGGCGGGGGCGCGCCCCGTCTTTGGCACATACAGCACGTTCTATCAGCGCACATACGATCAGATGGCGCAGGATGTCTGCATCAACCGCAGCCCTGCGGTCTTTCTCGTGACGGGGGCGTCGCTCTATCGCTCGACCGATGTGACGCATCTCGGGTTCTATGACATCTCGATTTTCTCCCATGTTCCGAACCTCGTCTTTCTCGCACCGACGAGCATCGAGGAGCACCTCGCCGTCCTGCGCTGGGCAATCGCACAGACGGAGCATCCCGTCATGATCCGCACGCCGCTCGGCGGCTATGCGGAGAGCCCCTATCCCGTCCGCGCGGACTACAGTGCGCTCCATCGCTCCATCGTCGTCACGGAGGGCGCGGAGGTCGCACTCATCGGCGTGGGGAACTTTGCCGTGCTCGCTACGGCGGCGGCAGAGGAGCTCGCGCGCGACGGCATCCATGCCACCGTCGTGAACCCGCTCTACCTCTCGGGGCTGGACGAGGCACTTCTCACGCGTCTCAAGGAAAAGCACCGCCTCATCGTCACCGTCGAGGACGGCATCCTCGACGGCGGTTTTGGGGAAAAGATCGCGGCGTTCTACGGGGCGGACAGAGACGTCGAGGTGAAGAGCTACGGCCTGCCGAAGGCCTTCTTCAACCGCTACGACCCAGCCGCCCTCGCACGCGCGCATCATCTCACCGCCCCGCAGATTGCGGCGGACCTGCGCGTGAGGCTAAGGTATTGATTCTGCCGCTGTTTGTGGTATAATGCAGATAGGCTAAGCGTGACGAGAATAGCCCATAGCAGACGAAAGCCACGGAGAATGGGACTCTCCGTGGCTTTCTTGCCGTTTGTGCAGGGTGGCTTATGCCCTAGGCTGGCTGCCTCTACGATTTGTCTCCATCCAACCATTTGCAGATAAAGTGGGACACAATACCTGCCGCGACAGAAACAGCGAATGTGACGAGAAAGTCGCCCATAGAAGTCACCCCTCTCCGTGCCCGTATCGGGATGGCAACACATTCAGTATAGCACGACAGCGAACATAGTGTCTATACAAAGTGCAGTCTTGATTCTGCCGCTGTTTGTGGTATAATAAGGGCACGCAGAGACGATGTGAAACCATCTGCACAGAAAAAGCCTCCGCAATTGCCGTTGCGGGGGCTCTCTTATGGGTCTATCCTCTCCCCGTGTAAAAAATTCGCTTGCATTTTCCTCCCGCACGGGTTATAATAGCCCCTGTCAGTCATGGGGACGTAGCTCAGCTGGGAGAGCACCAGGTTCGCAATCTGGGGGTCGAGAGTTCAATCCTCTTCGTCTCCACCATCTCGATGACAAAGAGGCATCCACGCGGATACCTCTTTTTTTGTATTATGAGGAGTAAATATGTTCCGTCCGATGCGCCGCAAACGCCAAGAGCTCACAAAGGAAATGACCGAGGAAATCCTGCACCGCAATACAGCTGGCGTTCTCGCCCTCGCGGGTGATGAGGAGTTCCCGTACGCCGTCCCCATCAGCTACGTCTACGACGGCACGCACATCTACTTCCACACGGCGGTGACGGGACACAAGGTCGATGCCCTGCGTCAGAATCCGAACGTCTCCTTCGCCGTCATTGACCGCGACGAGATCATCCCCGAAAAATACACCACGGCATATCGCAGTGTCATCGTATTCGGACGCATTCGCTTCATCGAGGACGACGCGGAAAAACGGGCGACTGCGCGCAAGCTCGCCCTCAAATATGCTCCGCACAATACAGAGGAGCAGCACACACGCGAAATCGACGACGCATGGAAAAGGTTCCACATGCTCGAAATGACCATCGTCCACATCACGGGAAAACAGGGCAAAGAGCTCGTCGGAAAAGAATAACGAACAGCAAAAAGAGCAGCCGCATGACGACTGCTCTTTTTCTATGAAAAACTTTACCCCTCAACATTCAGCACGATGAGCTTTTCCTCCGTCAGCTCGCGGATGGCATAGGCGGGACCCTCGCGGCCGATGCCGCTGTCCTTGACGCCGCCGTAGGGCATGTTGTCCATGCGGAAGGTCGCACCGTCACCGATGATGACGCCGCCGACCTCGAGGTTCTCGGCGCAGTAGTTCGCGACGGCGAGCGAGCGCGTAAAGACGCCCGCCTGCAGACCATAGCGCGTGTCGTTCGCCATGCGTACGGCCTCCTCGATCGTGTCGTAGGGGATGATGCTGAACACGGGGGCAAACGTCTCCTCGGAGACGACATTCATCGCGGGGGGTGACGTCCGTGAGCACGGTCGGCGCATAGAACGCACCGCGCCGTGTGCCGCCCGTGAGGATGCGCGCACCTGCCGCCTCTGCCTCACGCACCCACGCCTCGATGCGCTCCGCCTCGCGCTCTGCGATCATCGGGCCGATCTGCGTGTGCACGTCCATGAGGTCGCCGCTGCGGAAGTTCTCCGCCGCCGTGACCGCCGCATGGCAAAACTCCTCATAGATACTGCGTGCGACATAGACGCGCTGGCAGGAGATGCAGACCTGTCCCGCGTTCACAAACGCATGCCGCGCACAGTGCTCCGCGACCCACGCCACGTCGTCAACATCCTCGTGGACGATGTTCGCCGAGTTCGAGCCAAGCTCGAGCGAGATGCGGCGGAATCCGACGGCCTCGTGGAGTGCCTTTCCGACGGGGACGCTCCCCGTAAAGGAAAACATACGGATGCGTTCGTCCGCCGTGAGGAGATCGCCGATTTTGCCGCCCGCGCCGTAGACGAGGTTGAGACAGCCGGCGGGCAGCCCCGCCTCGACAAATACGTCGCAGAGGAGCGACGCCGTGAGCGGTGTGGCGGAGGCGGGCTTGTAGACGACCGTGTTGCCCGCCGCGAGTGCCGGCCCGATCTTGTGTGCGGCGAGATTGACGGGGAAGTTGAACGGCGTGATGGCACAGACCACACCGAGCGGGCGGCGGATGGTGAACGCCATCCGATTACCGCAGCCGGGCGCCCCCGCGAGCGGTACCGTCTGCCCGCGCAGGCGCTTTGCCTCCTCGGCCGAGAGGATGAGCGTCTGATAGGAGCGGTCGATCTCACCGCGTGCGTCGCGGATGGGCTTGCCCGCCTCAGCCGAGAGCGCCTCGGCGAACTCCTCACGCCGCTCGCGCATGAGATTTGCCGCACGCATGATGATCTCGTAGCGTTCGTACGGGCTGAGCTCCACCGTGTGGAAGGCGCGCTCCGCCGCGTCAACCGCCGCGCGCACCTCCTTTTCCCCTGCCGTACATATCTCCGCAATCACCTCGCCGGTCGCCTTGTGATAGACGGGGAGCATCCCCGCCCCCGTAACACGCGCACCGTCAATAAGCATCTCGATCGTTTTCATCGCTGCATCCTCCTTGTCGTCTTATCTTTCTATCAATTATAGACGCCCCCTGAGAAAGTCGCAAGTCCATTATCAGCGTATCTGCACGAATAGATCGATCATGACCGTACGGAACGTACAACTTCTGATTTGGGATCACACACAGAAACGGAGCAGCAAGCGTCTGCTCCGTTTTGTGCTTTCCTGTAACGAATCTACGTGCTATAATGAATCCAGCGACTGGTGAATGTCGGTTTACTCCCTTTGTTGGGGTGATACACGTGATGCTTTTTGAAAAGCTATCGCTTCTGATTGCGGCGGCAACGCTTGTAGGAACGGCGTGTCTCATCGTGGAGATGCGCCGTTTTTGATTCTGCTGCATGAGCGCATTGCATTTCGCCCGTGCTTTCGGTAGAATGAGGGCAAGGGTGCAGGAAAATAACACACACATAGAAGTGTATCAGAGGAGGATTTTATGTCCATCAAAAAGATTCTCATGTCAGCCGTATGCACGGTTTTCCTTCTGGTATCGACAGCATCGGCAGAAAACAAAGAGAACACAGAGCCCTGGACAGCACCGCTGGAGGCAGCAATACTTGAAGGGTTCGGCACACGATTCACAATATTACTGCCGCCGATCGAAGCCTATCGCATTGGCGTATTTTCGCCGTCCCCCGGTGACGGGTTTGGATTTATTGGGAACACATTCCCCGCCTCAGACAGCACAAGAGAAATCTACCTTGGCATCACAAGCGAGAATTTCCCAGCATCGTCTGCGCATAAAACTGCCGCCGACCGTCTCAATGAAAATGTGGACCGCTTTATTGCCAATATGCCTATGCTCAAATCAAAATCCTCTCATATCTCCCAAGATATATCCCTGTCACAGGACGGACACCCTGCACGACTGATTCGAATCGCACATGAAAACGAAGCCATTCGACGCGACCTTCTCTTTGTTGCTGCCGACAACAGGGAGTGGCGCATTGACATCCTCTATTATATCCAGGAACCACAACAGAGTACACGTATCGATACGATATTCTCCTCCATAAAAATTGATCGTTCAAATGCAACAGAGCCCGTGATCCACTTCGACGGATTCCAGCCGACAAAATCTTTCGAGGAATAATTCGCCCATCACCCCCCGCGCACATCGGATGAAAAAGCCGCCATGCACTTTGAAGGATTTCAGCCCATCAAGGATTTTGAACCATAATCCTGCAAAATAAAAGGAGGCCTCCCATGAACAAGATCGCAAGGCTCAAAGAAATCCTGGAGAGTAGCCGCCGTGCGGTCTTCTTCGGTGGGGCGGGCATGTCCACGGAGTCGGGGATCCCCGACTTTCGCAGTGCGGGCGGGATATACAGTGAGACGCTGCATCAGGAGTTCAGTCCCGAGCAGATGGCGTCGCACAGCTTTCTCATGGCACATCCCGCCGAGTTCTTCGACTTCTATCGGCGGCGCTTCGTCTATCTCGATGCGACGCCGAACGCGGGGCACTACGCCCTCGCGGAGCTCGAGCGGCGCGGACATCTCGCGGCGATTGTAACACAGAACATCGACGGCCTCCATCAGGCGGCAGGCTCGCGGACGGTCTACGAGCTGCACGGCTCGATCCGCCGCGCGCACTGCATGGACTGCGGCACGCACTACGCGCTCGACTACATCATGGAGCACACGCCCATTCCCTACTGCTCCTGCGGCGGCATCGTCCGCCCCGACGTCGTACTCTATGAGGAAAGTCTCGATCCCGCAACGATCGAGGGCGCCGTCGCAGCGATCCGCGCGGCGGACACGCTCATCATCGGCGGCACGTCGCTCATCGTCTACCCTGCGGCGGGACTGATCGATTATTTTCAAGGAGAGCATCTCGTGCTCATCAACAAGAGCAAAACGCGTGCCGACAGCCGCGCAGAGCTCGTCATCCGCGCGCCGATCGGCGAAGCACTGCACGCGGCACTGCCGGTGGAAAAATAATATTCACGTCCGCGCACTGCGCTAGGGAAGCACTGTGATCAGCAATTTTCTAGCACAATGTCCCCTTACCTCAAAGCAAATGGGTATGTCTCGGGAAGCCCCGGCGCCAGTTCCCGCATCGCGTTCCGCAGGTGCTCCTCCGCCTGCGACGTATGAGAAAGTCGCAAGTACATTATCAGCGCATCTGTAGGAATAGATCGATCATGACCATATGGAACGTACAACTTCTGATTTGGGATCACACGCAAAAACGGAGCAGGCAATCGTCTGCTCCGTTTTGTGCTTTCCTGTAACGAATCTATGTGCTATAATAAATCCAGCGACTGGTGAATGTCGGTTTACTCCCTTTGTGGGGGTGATGTGCGTGACGCTTTACGAAAAGCTATCGCTCCTGATTGCGGCGGCAACACTCGCAGTCAACATCATATTTCTGATCTCTAAGTAGGCAGAAAGAAGAGCCGTACGTGCGGCTCACGTCGGCTCCTCTTTCAAGAAATCTAATTTCGCAGGAGTGACCGACGTAACCACACACCGATCATCCTTTTATGCCGTTATTATAGAAAAATATTCCACAAATGTCAAGCACGACACATCCCGCTCGATGAGATGTGTCGTTTTCTTATGGCATCCTTCTCCCTAATCTGCGTGAATATATCTATTTTATAAACTGCGATAGATTTTCATTGACAGTAACCATAAAATGCCGTATTCTCAACATGAATATTATTCGCGTTTAAGAACATATCGGCGTATTCATAGAAAGGGATTTGCCTTGCGCATCAAAGCTTTGCTCGCATCGCCGTTCGCACTATCCATCCTGCTCGCCCTCATCGCTGTCTGTGCGGTATCGGCGGGCAGCGTCTCGGTTCCTGCGGGCGATACGCTTGCCATCATCACGGCGAAACTGACGGGCAATGTCCCCGCCGTCGATCCCGCCGTCACAGACATCATCTGGTCGCTGCGCGTGCCGCGTGTCTTACTCGCAATGACGGCAGGGGCGGGTCTCGCGCTCGCAGGGGTTGTCATGCAGGCGAGTGTTCAAAATCCGCTCGCCGAGCCGTTCATCCTCGGCATTGCCTCGGGTGCGTCCGTCGGGGCGACGCTCGCCATCCTGATCGGCTCAGCGGCGATCCCGTTCGGTGTGCCCGGCTGCGCCTTCCTCGGCGCGATTCTCGCGACACTCGCCGTGCTCCTGCTCGCGGGGATTCATCGGCGCGCCTCAACGGTAAAGCTTGTGCTCGCGGGCGCAGCGATCAGCGCCCTCTGCGTCGCGGCGACGAACTTCATCGTCTACATGGCGGCGGATGCGGAGGGCATGCAGTCCGCTGCGTTCTGGACGATGGGCAGTCTTGCCGACGCGAAGTGGCACAGCCTTTTCCTGCCCGTCCTCATCGTCACCGCGCTCGCCGTCTACTTTCTCTCCCAGCTGCGCACGCTCGACGTGCTGCTCCTTGGTGAGGAGCTTGCCGTAACGCTCGGCATCGACGCAAGTGCAAAGCGCCGCCTCTACATGGGACTCCTCGCACTGCTGACGGGTGTCCTTGTCGCGACCTGCGGCATCATCGGCTTCGTCGGTCTTGTCGTGCCGCATCTCGTACGCGCGTTTACGGGCGCATCCCATCGACGGCTGCTGCCCGCCGCCCTTCTCGTCGGTGCGATCTTCCTCGTCGTCGCGGATCTCCTCGCGCGCACGCTGCTCCCTGCAGGCGACCCTGCCCATCGGCATCATTACGGCACTCATCGGCGCCCCTCTCTTTATGAAGCTGCTCTTTGGCAGCGGCGGGAATTTCGGAGGCGGGAAATGAAAAACATCCATATCGAACATCTGAAATTCCGCATCGGTGCAAAGGAGATCCTGCACGACATTACCGCCGATCTTCCTGCCGACCGCTTCGTCGCTCTCCTCGGCCCAAACGGCTGCGGCAAGTCCACCCTGCTCAAGCATCTCTACCGCGTCCATCGCGTACAGGAGGGGCAGGTCACAATGGACGGCACGCCGATCGCAGAGATTCCCCTGCGTGCCGCGGCACAGGAGATCGGCGTCATGGGGCAGTTCCACGCCGTTGACTTCGACTTCACGGTCGAGGAGATCGCCCTCATGGGGCGTGCTCCGTACAAGGAGAGCTTCGAGGAGGACACGGAGGAGGATCTCGCGCTTGTCCGCGCGGCACTGGAACGCGTCGGCATGGCGGACGCGGCACAGCGCAGCCTCAACGAGCTCTCGGGCGGCGAGCAGCAGCGCGTCATGCTCGCACGTTGTCTCGTACAGGAGCCGCAGCTGCTCATCCTCGACGAGCCGACGAATCATCTCGACATCAAATATCAGCTGCATATCCTCGACCTGGTCAAGGGACTCGGCATCGGCGTCATTGCCGCCCTCCACGATCTGAACCTCGCTGCAATGTACGCCGATCTCCTCGTCGTGATGAAGGCGGGACGCATCTCGCGCATCGGAACGCCGCGCGAGATCATCACGGAGGAGATGCTCGCTGCGATCTACGGCGTGCGCGCAAATGTCAGCTATGATGCGGCGGGACTGCCGCTCGTCGACTACCGCACGGAGCAGACGCTATGAAGGGCACGCAGACAAAGGGCAGAATGCTTCGCCGCATCTCTCATATGCTGAGTCTCCTCCCCCCTGCTCGCACTCTCCGCCCTCATCCTCTTGCTCTCCGCGACGGACGGTCGTGGCTCACACGCACCATCGGAGCAGCCCGTGGACGGCATCACCTACACGACCGCGGACAGCGAGGGACGCCCCGCCACGTTCACGCTCGCCCATCCGCCGGAGCGCGTGCTTATCTCCTATCCCGGCGCGACAGAGCTGCTGATCGACCTCAGTCTTGAGAGCCGCATTATCGGCACGATCGCGCCCTACGGCGCGGAGCCGCCCTCGTATGCGGACGCCTACACTGCGCTCCCCATTCTAGCCGCGCCCTATGTGCCGAGCCGCGAAGAGGTCGTGGCACTCCGTCCCGATCTCATCATCGGGTGGTCGCACCACTTTACCCCCGAGGCACTTGGCGACGTGTATTCATACTTTGACCGCAGCGTGGGTGCGTACATCGTCCCCGCCACCGTGCGCAAGGGGCATCCGACACTGGAGGAAACCATCTATCCGTTTATCAGAGATATGGGTCACATCTTCGGCGCGGAGGAACGCGCAGCCGAATATACAAGAGGTTTACAGGAGCGCGTTGCCGCCGTTGAGGAGCGAACAGCGGCACGCGGGCAGCGATATACCGCCATGATTTTGCAGTCGCACGGAAACAGTCTTTACAGCATGTACGGCCCCGCCTACATCATCGACGACATCGCGCGCAAGGCGGGCGCGGACAACATTGTCGACCGCCAGATGCGTTCGGTCGGTCCCGAGCGCGTCCTGGGCTTTGCCCCCGATGTGATCATTTATGTCAATCCGAAGAACGTTCCCCCAGAGGGGGCGCGTGAGGAGCTGCGTGCCGATCCGAACCTCCAACACATGAAGGCGGTGCGCGAGAACCGCATCATCATCGTGAATTTTTCCGACGTCAACAACGGGAACGGGCGCTGTATCACGGCGCTTGAGGATATATCCGCGGGGCTGGATGCCCTCAGGGATGAATAGAAAGGACAAAAAGGATGAAGAAAAGTGTATTGAGCGGTCTCATTGCAGGGGCGCTCACCGTTGGAATGGGCTATCCCGCACATGCCGCAGAGGCAGCAGACGACAGCACGCAGACCTACCAGACCGAGGCCATCGTCGTCACAGCGGGCCGCAGCGAGACCGCCATCAGCGACGTGCCGGCAGATGTCACGCTGATCTCAAGGCAGCAGATCGAGCGCGGCAACTACAAGAGTATCTCCGATGCACTAAAGGGCGCGAACATCAACGTCGTGCAGAAGGGGTTTGCCGCCTACCCGATCATCAACGGTGACTCGCGCGTCCTCGTCATGGTCGACGGGAAGAAGGTCAACTGGGATCACCTGATGGTGCAGGGGGATGACAACGCCGCCAACGTCGATCAGATTGCCATCGGCGACGTGGACCGCATCGAGATCGTACGCGGGCCAAACTCCTCGCTCTACGGCGAGCGCGCCGTCTCAGGTGTCGTCAACATCATCACGAAGCGCCCAACAGCGGGGAAGCCCACGGGTTCCTTTAACATACAGCTCGGTTCGTGGGGCGAGAAGCGCGCGGGGGTAAATGTCAGCGGCGGCGATGAGAGGAACAGCATCAAGGTCGGCGTTTCACATGAGCGCCGCAAGGATTTCCAGTACAAGAACGCCTACGGCGAGAAGCGCACCTTCGAGAACAGCGACATCAACCGCACGGAGTACAACGTCGGCTTTGACCGCATCATCGGCAACGACCGCCTCCGCCTCGAGTTCAGCCGCCATGAGGCGGACGACGGCTACGGTGTATACCTAAAAGATCCAAGAACAGGCGAGCCCTATTACGACGGGCGTCAGCTGATGACCGACAGTGTATACGGTGTCACCTATATGTTCGGCTCAGAGAAGGAGGGCGAGGGAACCTTTCTGCGCTACTACCGCAGTGAGTCCACCGCTGACGCTCCGTTCGGTGCCCCCTACACCCACAAGCTGCGCCGCAACACCTTCGAGGGGCAGAAGCTCTGGATGCTCGGCAACAAAAATATGCTCGTCGGTGGTTTCCTCTGGGCGCACGATCAGATAAAAGAGTATAATTATGCGCCGCTCGACGTGTCTGCCACAACGAAGGCACTCTTCCTTGAAGACGACTGGCAGCTCGGGCAGGGCTTCTCGTTGAAGCTCGGCTCACGGCTCGAGCACCACAGCGACTTTGGCACGGATGTCGCCTCGCATATCAGCCTCAACAAGAAGTTCAACCGCAGAACACACGCCTATATTTCATGGGGACAGGCGGTCAACAATCCAACGCTCAAGATGCGCTATGCCGACACCCCATATATGAAGGGCAATCCCGATCTAAAACAGGAGCGTTCGCATACGTTCACCATCGGCGCGGACAGTCAGATCACGCGCAAGTGGAATGTATCGGGCAGCCTCTACTGGAGCAGGCTGAAAAATGCGCTGAGCTGGGCGTGGAATCGTGAGGGGGACTTCAAAACTCACTACTACAACACTGATCGCGAAAACCGCCGCGGTCTCGAGCTCTCTACGCGCTATCGCGCCGACGACCGCTGGACAATCCGCGCGGCATACAGCTACGCTCATATTGACTCCACGGATGCCGCAAAGGGCTATCTCTCCACGAACACGCGCCCGAACGGCTACAATCTCGGCATCTCCTACACGCAGGGGAAATGGGAAGCGGACGCCGACCTGAACTACGTGACGGGACGCAGTGTGGAGCGCTTTACAGATGCGCGTTATCTGACGCTTGATGTCGGCGTGAACTATCACGTCACGAAGGATTTCAAGGTCTATTTAAAGGGCATGAATCTCACGGACGAGAGCTATGAATCCATCGGCGTAACGCCGTCCATATGGACACCTATGGGCGCCTACGCCATGCCGAGCCGTCACTTCATCCTCGGCGGAACGTACAACTTCTAAGCATACTAAGCAATGAAAACCACCGGTTGAACTGGTGGTTTTCATTGTTGCTACATGAGCGCATTGCATTTCGCCCCCACTTTCGGTAGAATGAGGGCAGGGAGGATCTATCATGCTGAAAAAAAATTATTCCTGCCGAGCCTCGTGCTCGTGCCGCTTCTGTCCCTACACCCGTACGGACAAGTTCAGGCAGAAAAAGCCCCTTCCCAAAACGACGTCAGTCCAGCCGGTTCCCGAGGATGCGGTCGGCCGCTCAAGATTTTCATTGGCGACAGAATACCTGAGATTCCGTGACCATGGCTCCGCCCTCACGATGTCAGTACCGCTCATTAATGGTCCATTTTATATCTATAGGCTCAAAGGCGGCATTACCCTATTTGTCAATGACAAATTTTTAAACGGCGATGTGCCGCTGCGCCTTGCAGCGTTGCTCACGCATATGCCTGCTCCTGCAGGAAAGGCACAGACGACAGCCGAACCTTTCAAAGACGACGCTGACCGCACCATCCTCTCTTACCAGACATCGCCCCTCATGCGCAATGTCAAGATCCTCAGCAACGAAACACTGAAACAGAATGGCTCTCCCGCACGGCGCCTGACGATGAGCGTATTCACACACGAGAGAGATACCATTGTCGAAATCCTGTGGATTGGCGATTCATCGGGAGCATGGCTCGTTCAATTTGACTGCAATGCCGATGATACGAATACGGTTGATCTCCTTCCTCGCCTCCTCTCCTCTGTGAGCGTCGGCGAAGATACAGAAAAATAACTCCCATCTATGGATACCGGATATCGAGAGGAGGACAATGATGGACTCCATCGAAAAACTTCGCACCATCCTCAGTGCCAGCCATCGTGCGGTATTCTTCGGCGGGGCGGGCATGTCCACGGAGTCGGGGATCCCCGACTTTCGCAGTGCGGGCGGGATATACAGTGAGACGCTGCATCAGGAGTTCAGTCCCGAGCAGATGGCGTCGCACAGCTTTCTCATGGCACATCCCGCCGAGTTCTTCGACTTCTATCGGCGGCGCTTCGTCTATCTCGATGCGACGCCGAACGCGGGGCACTACGCCCTCGCGGAGCTCGAGCGGCGCGGACATCTCGCGGCGATTGTAACACAGAACATCGACGGCCTCCATCAGGGCGGCAGGCTCGCGGACGGTCTACGAGCTGCACGGCTCGATCCGCCGCGCGCACTGCATGGACTGCGGCACGCACTACGCGCTCGACTACATCATGGAGCACACGCCCATTCCCTACTGCTCCTGCGGCGGCATCGTCCGCCCCGACGTCGTACTCTATGAGGAAAGTCTCGATCCCGCAACGATCGAGGGCGCCGTCGCAGCGATCCGCGCGGCGGACACGCTCATCATCGGCGGCACGTCGCTCATCGTCTACCCTGCGGCGGGACTGATCGATTATTTTCAAGGAGAGCATCTCGTGCTCATCAACAAGAGCAAAACGCGTGCCGACAGCCGCGCAGAGCTCGTCATCCGCGCGCCGATCGGCGAAGCACTGCACGCGGCACTGCCGGTGGAAAAAAATAATATTCACGTCCGCGCACTGCGCTAGGGAAGCACTGTGATCAGCAATTTTCTAGCACAATGTCCCCTTACCTCAAAGCAAATGGGTATGTCTCGGGAAGCCCCGGCGCCAGTTCCCGCATCGCGCCCCGCAGGTGCTCCTCCGCCTGCGACGTATCGGATGGCTCTTCATCCAAAAAATCCTCCCACTGCGCCATCAAATCGGCCAGCTGAAGAAATCCCAGGAAATCAATCGCCAGCTCCGTCAGCGGCATCTCCCACGCCCCGTGGTCAAAGAAATACATTGTCCCACGGCGGAGGTGCATCAGCCAAAGATCCCCCTGCCCATCATCGGCAATCGCAAGATACTCCTCCGCGAGGCGGGAACTCCATATAGAGCTCCTGCCCAACATCGGCGAAGAACGACACCTCCGCCGAGATCGACACGCCCAGCAGACGTGGGAGGACATCACGCACATAGACCGCATCGTCCCCACAGCGTGACAACTTCTCCTGCGTCGTAGGCGGCAGGGGCGTCGGCGCGTGCCCCCACCGGGTGAGAATCGCCTGCGGCGCACGGATAACAAACTGCTCCATAGATAACCTCCCGTTATTCCATCGCCACGTTTATACAGCGATTGACGAATGCACACGCTTTCGCTTTAATTGCCACAGCCTCCCTTTCCCGTCTGTGCCCACGCGGTACAGGCGGTTTTTATACCACAGCATGCATTGTATTTCGTCTGCACTTTGGGTAGAATAAGAACAAGGAGGTTGTATTATGTTGAAAAAAATTTATTCCTGCCGAGCCTCGTGCTCATATCCGTCCTCGCATTTTTCCTGCGTGCCGGTGCACGCAGAGAAACCGCAGGTCAGAACGATGCTCATCCAAGTTGACCCGAACGCTCCGCGCACCAAGGGCAGCCCCGTCGTGATCGAATCTTCATTGGAAATCGAACGAACGACACTGCGCGACCGCGGTACAGCACTTACGATGTATCTGCCGCCGATGGAGAGGGCGTTCAACACTTTCAGGCTCCGAACTGGTGAGACCATATTCATCAATGACCGCTTCTCCAACAGGAAAGCGCCTCTTCATCTGGAAGCACTGATTGCACACACCCCCACAGCGGCAGACACAAGTGCCCGTACGGTCCCCATTCCCGGATTTGGCATGCTTACGGGTGCACCCGCGCAGGGAGATGCGGCAAAGGCACGTTTCAAGGAGGCGTCTGATCAGCTAATCGCAAGCCTCCAAGCTGCCGCCGATATAAAAGACGTAGAGGTGCTAAGCGATGAGGAAGTCTCGCAAAACGGGTATCCCGCGCGGCGCTTGACAGTTCGGCTCTCTACAGACAAAGGCGAAAGGATCTCCGATATGATGTGGGTCTCTGAGCCGGCGGGCGAGTGGTTCATCCACCTCTTCTTTGATGCGGACAACAAGAATCTGACCAACCACGCATACTATCTGTTTTCCTCGATCGAGATCAGCGCGGATCGTGGAAAATAGCAATTTCGCAAAGAGTCCCCCTGAATCCTGTAAGAACGAAAGGAGGCCTCCCATGGACAAGATCGCAAGACTCAAAGAAATCCTGAAGAGCAGCCATCGTGCGGTCTTCTATCGGCGGCACTGCCCAAACCACGCCGATCCGCTCCGCACACAGCATCATCAGACACAGAACAAGGCGGTTTCCATGTCCATCAAAAAGATTCTCACAGTGATCGTCTGCGCCCTTCTCCTTACTGCGGCAACTGTCTCGGCACAGGAAACGGCAGAGACCACCCCGTGGACAAGCTCTCTGCAGACAACGACACTGGAGGGGTTCGGCGCACGCCTCACCATCGATCTGCCGCCGCTGCAATACTGCCAGCTGGGACGTTTTTCGACGAAATCGGAGGGAAACGATTTTGGATTTGTCGGAAACACCTTCTCATCAAGAGATGCCCGTGATGCCCTCTACATCGGAATCTCCTGTGAAGAAAATGCCGCCTTTTCCAAGGATGGCAATACGATAAATCAGCTCTCCGACTATGCGCACCATTTTATTTCCACCATCCCCGCGTCCAATTCCGCCCCCCGCATCATCCGTGAATATTTGCTCCCACAGGACAAACATCCTGCATGGATGATCAGCCTCTCCTATAACGGGGGCGCCATGCGGCGTGACTTTCTCTTTATCGCCGACGTGGGGAGGATCTGGCGCATCAGTACATTCTGTTATACCCTTGACGCACAGCAGGAAAGGCGCATCGACGCGATACTGACCTCTGTCAAACTCAGCTCTGCCGAGGTGACAGAGCCTCGTGTTCACACGGACGGCATACAGCCCATCGAGTTCACAAAGAGAGCCACCGAGAACGGCGATGCATCTTCCCCCGCGCTCAGCACGACAACATTCCGCGACCGTGGCAGCGCCCTCGTAGTGCAGCTGCCAACCTCCGGGGTGCCGTTTTCCGTCGATACCTCGCGCACGGAAGGCACATTCTTTACCAGCAACCGCTTCTCACACAACGACACGCCTCTTGCCCTGTCCGCCGTGCTGATCCATACGCCCGATACGGACGCAGAGCAAACGAGCGGATCCATGGAGGAGCGCCTGAACGAACAAACGACGCTGCTGATCCAAGGCATTCTGACCTCCTCACAGGGAAGCGAGAAAGATCCTCCGCGATGAAGTCCAATCCCAAAACGGCCGCCCTGCACGTCGGCTGACCGTGCAAGCGCACTATCATGGTCAAAACATCATCACTGAGATCCTGCTCATCCGCGACAAAACGGATACATGGATCGCCGAGCTAACCTTTTATGCAGAGGACACCGTACTGGCGAAGCTTGTTCCCATTCTCTTATCCTCCATAAGAATCGGTGCATAGGAATCTGCCAAGGGCATTCAGATAATCTCCCTTGCCGCATTTTTCCATGCTTCGACAGAAAAGCTCCACACAGCCCTTGCTGTGCGTCCTTTTTTCCACCTCATTCGGACGAAAACGTCCGCGCCGACCAGCCGACTCCATTTCAGTCACGTTTCGTTAGAGAAAGGAATTTGCAAATGTTTCGACGAATAATGCCACTATGCCTTACGTCCCTATATCTTTTTGCCTGCGCACCGGTACATGCAGAAATCCAGGCATACTACGATACAGAGTCAGCATCGGAGGAAGTGCGCCATTTCCCTGAACCGACCACCCCCACTATGTCCGTCAAAATTGGCGAATTCCACGACCGCGGCTCTGTCCTAACGATGAAGATCCCCTCGACCGATACACCGTTCGTCAAACATCATCTTCACAACGGCGACACCGTCTTTATCAACAATCAATTCGCGAACTACTACAAAACGCCTCTGGCATTGGCCATGGTACTCTCCCACCACTTTCCTGTGTCAGACGCAGCCTCAAAAACGGCAGACCAATGCTTGGACGAAATAGTTGCTGGATTTCTCGACAGCATGATGACATCTGCAAAGCTGCAAGAGAAGGAACTACAGCGCAATGAATCCCTGCTGCAAAACGGTTCTCCGGCACGACGACTAACGATACGATCATTGGTAAACGGACGGGAAATCATCACAGACGCCCTGTTTCTTTCCTTCAAAGGCGATATGTGGAGCATCCAGCTGATGTACGACACCAGTGACCCGATTATCCCCTACCACGCAGCCGGCCTTCTGGACAGCGCCGTGATCGGCACGGACGCAGAGGAATTATCCCCACGCCGACGGCAATGAGGAGCTTACCTCGTGCGCTCGCCCCGCCGCACATTCTGGAGCAGTATCCCGCCCATGATGAGCACGAGGGCGAGGAGTGCCGCCCCCGTCATGCGCTCGCCGAGGGTAACGGCGGAGACGACGAGCGAGAGCAGCGGCACGGCGTAGGCGAGATTCGCGACGGCGGCAGAGTTCGTTGCCTGCTGGAGTGCCATCGCCCACCAGAGATAGCCCACGGCGTCGATGAAGATCCCGAGCCAGAGGAGGCCGCCCCACTGCGTCCACGAGAGCGAGACCCACTCCTCCATGATGAGCGTCACGGGCAGCGAGCACAGTGCCGTCACGCCCCACGCCACGACCATCATCACCGTCTGGTCGAGGTTTCGCCGCTTGTTCAGCACGCAGAACAGGCCGTAACAAAGCGCCCCCAAGTATGCAGGCGGCGGCGCCGAGCATTCCATTTCCCGCGGCGCTGCCCTCCCCGCCGAGCGTGAGCACCACGACACCCGAGAACGAGAGGAGGAGGGCGGCGGCGGTGCGAACGGTGATCCGCTCCCCGAGGAGGAGTGCCGCAAAGAGGACGATCATCATCGGCCAGAGGAAATTGAGGATGCATGCCTCCTGCGAGGTCAGCTGCGAAAGCCCGTAGTAGTAGAGCCCCGAGTAAAGGAATATCCCGAGAAAGCCCAGCCCCGCCATCGCCGCATAGCCGCGCACATCATAGGCGCGGAACACGCGCCCGCCGCCGCGCACGAGCTGCATGACGATGAGAAAGAGCGCGCCCGCGAGACTGCTCACAAAGAGCGCCTCGTACGTCGGTATTTCCATGAGAAGGCTCTTCACCAGTGCCGCCGTCGTCGACCACATGAGAACGGCACTGATCGCATAGAAATAGACACGCCTCTGCATCGTCACTGCTCCTTCATGCACAAGATGATTTCTTCCTATTTCTCCCACCATCCCTTATATTCCTTCTCGAAGGCAAAATCTTTTAATCATTCTCACGTATCAGGGATACAAAAAAAGGCTTCCGATCTCTCGGAAGCCTCTGCGTTTCAAATGGAGCTGATTATAGGACTTGAACCTACGACCTGCTCATTACGAATGAGCTGCTCTACCAACTGAGCTAAATCAGCATACCGCCTCACAGGCGATAGTGGAATTATACCCGAGCCGCGCGCTCCTGTCAACCCCGCAGCAAATATTTTTTACGACGGGAATCATCTGCGGCTAATCCCCGTTTCACTTCACTTTAAGGATTATTTGGAACAATACGAGATAGCTGATTCAGCATCTCGGGGCGACTCATGCCCCATCAAGGAGTGAACTGCATGATCGGACATATTCTGCGCGCCCTCTGCTGCGCGCTGTTTCTCCTCACCGCAGCGAGTACGGCACTCGCCGCCCCGCAGACCATCGAAGCGGAGGGCGTCTACACCGTCGGTGACAACGACTCACCGAAGATCGCCCGCGACGCCGCACGGCAGGAGGCGATGCGCTCCGCGACGGAGCAGGCCGGTGTCTACGTCGAGAGCTATACAGAGACGCAGAACCTCACCCTCACCAAGGACGAGGTGCGCATGGTCGCGGGCACGGTGCTGCGCGTCCTGCACGAGGATGTAACGCCCGAGCTCGTCGGCGACGTGTGGCGTTACCGCGTGCATCTCGTCTGCGAGGTCGACACGTCAAAGGTCGATCTCGCTGCCCTCGCCCAGAACAAGGCGGAGCTGGCACGCCTCCAGAAGGAACGCGACGAGCTGAAACGCCAGAACGACGAGCTCCTCGCACGCTACGAGCAGGCACGCGGCACGGAGAAGGCGGAGATCGGCGCACAGCTCGAGGAGAGCTACAAGCTCGGCCGCATATTTGACGACGCGACCGCCATGATCCAGCGCGGCGACGAGCAGCACGCCATCGCCGACCTCTCCCTCCTCATCGAGGATCCCGCCGTCACGGGAAATGCGCGCGCGTATGCGTTCTACCTGCGCGGGCGCGCCTACTACGAGCTCCACAGCGACCGTCTCGCACTCAATGACTTCGACGCGGCTGACCGCACGCCGCACACGAACACGCCCTATCCCATCTGGCAGCTGCACCGCTACCGCGGGCAGATCTACTTTGACATGGGACGCTACGACGATGCAGCGGCAGAGCTGCGCATGGCGTGGGACGCCTCCGACAAAACAGACGACGAGCTCTGGATGAAGCTGCGCCGTGCCGAGCACAAGGCGGAGCAGGAGGCACGCCACGCCGAGCGCGGCGACGGCGGCGCGCGGGGCGGCATCGACTGGACGCGCGTCATCACCGAGGTCATCCGCGGCGCAATGCAGCAGGGGCGTACGACAGAGTAACGATGCACAGCGATCTTCCTTGACAGAGACTTTCATCTATCATATACTTTTTATAATGAAGGTTTTATGTAAAGGAGGATTCCCATGCTGCACACACTTTTTGCGGCGCGTATGCGCTGCCCTCGCCCTCTGCATCGTGCTCACCGTGCCGGCCATACTGCTCACGGGCTGCGGCGGCCCCAGCGCGGAATCCCCCATCCCGACGCAGCAAATACCTGCACGCAGCATGGAGGAGCGCAGAGCGTCACTCGGCCCATACATGGAGGCAACGACCGCCTACAACAGCACGATGCTCCCCCCTGAGCCTCGCCGTCTCCACCACCGTCAGCGACCTGCGGCAGGGGAAGCACCTGACGAGTATCATCCTCCCACCGCTCTCAAAGCTCCGCCGTGAGCTCGACGCGGCGCACGCTGCGCCCGGCGGCACGGGCGTCTATCCCGACGTCGATGCGGCGACAGAGGAACTGCGCAGCACGCTGGAGGAGCTCGCCCCGCTCACCGACCAAATGGAGAACTACTACGCCGCCGGGGCGTACACGACGGACGGCTACGCACAGGCGGACGAAATGACGGCACGGTTTCTCCCGCTCTATGACCGATTCGTCTCAGCCTACGACCGGCTGGATGCCATCGTCACCGACCACTACAAGGAGATGCGGCTCGCCCAGATCGACGCGATGAACAGCGACGGCAGAGAGAACGCCGCCACCTTCCTCGAGCTGCGCACGAAGGCACGCGAGCTCGTGCGCATGCTGCGCAGCGGTGAACACGATCAGGAAGCCACCGAGGCGAAATCCGCGAGATCAACACCCTCATCGAGAAACTCCCGGCCGGCACCGGCTACCTCGTGACCTACAAGAACGGCATCAACAGCCTTGTCGCGGCCGTTCGCGCGTATAATGCGGGTTCCCCCGACCCGAACAAACTCGGCAACGTCGTCGAGGAGTTCAATCGCCTCGCCGCCACGGGCAACAACGTCGACGTCAACGCGCTCGACGCGAAAAAATAGCACCGAAAGCAAGGTGCATCACGTCGCATATCGTTTGACAGAAATTCTCACCTGCGTTATACTTATTGCAATTATTTATCCTAGGGAATCGCTGATAAAATGAGGTATGCCAGATTGGCGTAGATTTTTTGTCCGATTGAGGCAGCAAACCGGACGCATAGCAAGAGCTATGTGGAGGATTTGCTAACGAAAAGCGGGCGAAAAAGATGCGTCAAGATGGTCGTACCGAATTTATCAGTGCTTCCCTATATTCAGATGCTTTCAGCAAGGAGGATTTTCATGACCCATCCATCGATTCGGCGTGCCCTCTCCATCCTCACCGCGTGCAGCCTGCTCGCCGCCCCTGCCGCACTCCTCACTGGCTGCGGCAGCAGCAATAGCGACAGTGCCGCATCACAGCAGACCACGGCAAGCAACGCACCGTCGCGCGAGGCGGCGCTCAATCCCTACCTCGAGGCAACGAACGACTACAACCACAACATCGTCACCTTTGACTTTTCCATCGCCCCGTCCCTCGACAGCCTCCGCAAGGGAGAGCACAAGGAGCACATCTCCCTGCCGAATTTTGAAAATCTGAAAACCGCCCTTGAGGCGGCACGTTCCGACCCGAAAGTCGCAGGTGTTTACCCCGACATCGACGCAGCGGCAGATGACCTGCTCGCCATCCTGAAGGATCTCGAGCCACTCGCCACAAAGCTGAAGAGCTACTACTCCGCCAAGACCTATATGACCGACAACTACGCGCAGTCGGACGAAATGGTCGCGCAGTTCTTCCCGCTCTATGACAAATTCGACGCGGCCTACGACAAATTCGACGCCGTCGTCACCGACCGCTACAAGGAACTCCGCCTCGCCCAGATCGATGCACTGCACAGCGAGGGCAAGGAGAACGCCGCCTCCTTCCTCGAGCTGAACGGCAAGACACGAGAGCTCGTCGAGATGATCAGCGGCGAGCAGGTCGACAAGAACGCCGCCGAGGCGAAGATCGGCGAGATCAGTGCCCTCCTCGAAAAACTCCCCTCCGGCACAGGCTTCCTCTCCTCCTACAAGAGCCAGGTCAACAGCTTCATCGGTCAGGTGCGTGAGTACACCTCCGGAAACCCCGACCCGAAGAAGTTCAACAACGTCATCGAGGAGTTTAACAGACTCTCCTCCACCAGCAGCAACGTCGACATCAACGAACTCGACGGAAAGAAGAAGTAAAGGAAATACTTCCGAAACACGAATCCCCCGCAGATGCTCTGCGGGGGATTTTCAGCAGGAACGAGGCGTGACACCATGACAAGATCAGCAGACCAAGAGTACATAACAACCGCTATCGGCAAGAAGTACCGCGTGGAGAAATCCTCGGACTTTGAGTACGTAACCACCGCCATCGGCGAGGAATGCTTCCTCTTCGGCGTGGACGTATTTGCCCACGAATGGACGAACACACGCAAATGCATCCGTGTCCATGACCCACTCTACGGGCAGCCTACACCATGAACGTATACGAAATCACCGTGGACGGCAGCGTGCACCGCTTCGCCGCCGGCGAATTCTCCAACAACGTGTGGGGCTTCTGGCTGCCAACGAACTGCGCGCGCCCGGACGGACACGACAGCGCACCCATCCCGCCGGCAGAAAGTGCCCCTCCGACGAAATCAAAGGAGCAGGAGGAAATAGCGCCGCGCGAATTGATACGACCAGCTGAAATATCGAAACGCACACTACAGATGATGGATGAATCGATTCGCAATCTGAATGCAGGAAAAGTCTCTGCACCGATTGATCCCTCCGAATCTTGATATTGCAATTTAATATGATGCGAAACGAATCCTTTATCTTATGATAAAATCTCCATCTTACTCTCGCACAGTCCCATGAAAATCACCTCTGCACGTTTGTCGTACAGAGGCGTTTTCGCGTTTTATATACGATTCATCGTCTCGCTGCCCGAGGGCTATTGTTTGAGTTCGCCCTCGCAGGAAGCAAGTACCTGCACAGCGTAGTAGTAAAAGCTATAGAAGAGATCTGCGGGGAAAACATCATCATCCTCCCAGCGCAGTTCGTCCTCCTCCTCGTCGTAGACCTCCGACCAGAGGTATTCTTCGCGCAGGAGATCGGAGAAGTGCGGCAGGGGCGCGGCGTGTTTCAGCTCCTCCCCCATGTGGACACATTCTGCGATCAGCTGGAAGTGTTCGAGGAGCCGCTCTGCAATCATTCGAGCGATTTCACTATCTGCCTGCGCAGCACGTGCGCGCCGAAATATCCGCACGAGAAAGATCATAGCAAACGGTGTAGCGTGCCAGAATGTCCCCTGATGTTCCGTATTGATCTCCAGCTCGTAGAGGGCATCCTTCACCGCCGCAAGGTCGTCCATCGCCTCCAGCACGGCAAAGTACCGAGGAAACTCCGTCGCGCGCCCATAGGCGTCGTCAGTCGATGCCACGGCACATCATTCACGGTCAGCGTCGCAATATAGTGTTCATTCTCATCCATGCGGAGTCCCACTTTCTGTCATATCAATTTGGATTTTCTTTGCGCCGTACATTCTGCCGCATCAACAGGTCATTCCTTAATACGCATCGTCTATATAGCTGGCAGCCAGCGGTTCGAGCGTTGGATATGTTTGCCGCAGTTCTGCCAGATCAATATGTTGTGCATACATGGTAAAGAACGCATCCATTTCTCGCTCCATATTTTCGCGAAGCAACGTATCAAATGGTGCAAGATTCTCCTGTATGGCATATTCTTCCAACGCAGAAAAATATGCTTCGCGATTTTGCAGCTTAATGGACGTTGGCGGAAAATCATTTGCCATCAGATGATAGTTCATGATCAGTCGTGCCGTCCGACCATTTCCATCCTGAAATGGATGGATCTTCACAAACTCCGCGTGAATCCACGCCGCCTTTTCGATGGCATCGGTGAATGAAGCGTGCTCCATACGATAGACAAAATCTTTCATCGCGTCCCATACTCTGCGTGGATTGGGAGGAACATGCCGTGCGCCGCGAATATAGACGGGGACAGTGCGATAGACGCCGCCGGCTCCTCGTGCAGGAAGGACGCGCTCGTGAATGTCCTTGATCATCGTCTCCGAAAGAGGCTTTCCTCCCCGAACACAATCCTTCACGAACTGCCATGCATCCGCATGCCCGCGCACCTCGTCCAGCTCCCGCAGCGAGGTCTCCGACGGGACGACCGCATCGGTCAAGATCATTTTCGTCTCAATCAGTGTCAGCGTATTTCCCTCGATGGAGGTCGAATCATGCGTAAACTCCACGAGAAAATTCTCTTCCCAATCATTTGTTTCAAAGCTGCTCAGACGTGGAAAAAGAAGACGAAAGAGTTCAATTTTACGATCCAAATCACGCATTCCGCATCACCTCCACGATCGCCTATCTGTGCCGTTGAAGAGCCCTCGGTGATGTTCGACACCGTATCGTGGCCGTCTCTGCATCACAGCATAGCGGCGAAGCCGTGCATATCGTCTCAAAAACTCGGATACAGCCCGTCCCAGACGACGCGACGGTAGTTCGTGCGGTCGGTGTCGCCCTCGGTGGAGATGCAGAGGATGCGGGAGTCCTTCGTGAGGCCGATGGCGTCGCGCAGGTAGTCGAGGCTCGCGTTCTGCATGAGCTCGGCGACGAGCCCCGTGGTGACGGCGCCGCTCTCGCCCGAGACGACGCGCAGGTCGTCATCCAGCGGGTTGCCGAGGATGCGCATCCCCTTCGCCGCGACCCACTCGGGGACGGAGACGAAGTGATCGGCGTAGTCCCGCAGGATTTCCCATGCGAGGGGATTCGGTTCGCCGCACGAGAGCCCCGCCATGATGGAACTAATCTCCCCCGTCACGATGTGCGATTCCCCGTCGTTCGCCGCCGCCGTCCGATAGATGCAGTCGGCGCGGTTCGGCTCGACGATGGTGATGACGGGGCGCTCCGCCCCATAGTGCGCGGCAAAGTACCCCGTGATCGCCCCCGGCAGCGACCCGACGCCTGCCTGCAAAAAGATATGCGTCGGCATCTCAGCGTACTGCTCCATCGCCTCATGGGCAAGCGTCGAGTAGCCCTGCATGATCCACTGCGGCCGCTCCGTATAGCCGTCGAACGCCGTGTCCTGCACGAGCACCCAGCCCTTTTCCTGCGCCATCTGCGAGGCATAGCGCACGGTATCATCATAGTTGTAGGTGGTGAACGAAGCCTCTGCGCCGAGCCCGCGGATGTTCGCCAGACGCTCGGGCGAGCCGCCCTTCGGCATAAAGACATGCGCAAAAATCCCGAACAGCTTCGCTGCCCACGCAATGCCGCGCCCGTGGTTGCCGTCCGTCGCCGTGACGAGGGTGACGCCGCGCAGTCGCTCGCGGTTCTCCGGTGCACGCAGGCGCTCATAGGTCATCTCGTCTGCGGGGATGCCCAGATACTGCGCGAGATAGCGCGCGACGGCGTAGCTCGTGCCGAGCCCCTTGAACGCGTTCAGCCCGAACCGCTTGCTCTCATCCTTCACGGCGACCCGCGCCAGCCCGAGGGACCGTGCGAGATGCCTGAGGTCGGCGAGCGGCGTCGGCTCGTACGTCGGCAGCGTCCGATGAAACGCCTCCACACGCGCCGCTGCCCTCTGCGCCGTAGGGGTGATATCTGCCTGCGGCTCTGTACCATGCGTGAGATGAGCCGCCTTGATTGATTCATTCATACGATTTGCTCCTCCATCCGTTGAAATAGTTCTGTGTTTTCTTCATTATACCATATATTTCCCGCGCTGATGATACGAATCATGTTTGTCAATTTTATTCTCTATATTTAGGGAAGCACTGATAAATTCAGCACTACCACCTTGACGCATCTTTTTTGCCCGCACTTCGGCGGAAAATCCTCCACAGAGCACCACTCTGCGTCCGGTTTTCCACCTTGTTCGGACGAAAAATCTACGCCAATCTGGCAGACCTCATTTTATCAGTGATTCCTTAGAATATTATGCTTGACGTTTCGTCTCAATATTATGTATAATGAGAAAGGTTATTATTATTTATGCGAATTGATGCAGCAAATGTCACGGACACCATCCACGATGGGAAACACAGATGGGCGATGCCGATTCGCATGATCCGAAAAGGAGGAATTTTCGATGAAGAAAAACTCTGGTGTCCGCACTCGCGGCGGCTCTCGTCGTGGGAGCGGCAGGAACGACGTTCGCGGCGGCGAATCCGTTCAGCGATGTGCCGCGCGACCACTGGGCGTACGATGCCGTGACGCAGCTCGCCAATGACGGGGTGGTTGAGGGCTACGGTGACGGGACGTTCCGCGGTGACCGCAATATCACGCGCTACGAGATGGCACAGATGGTCGCCAAGGCGATGGCAAAGGGCGATCTGTCCGCCTCCGACCGCGCGCTCGTTGACCGCCTCGCCGCCGAGTTCGCCGACGAGCTGAACAACCTCGGCGTGCGCGTGTCGAACCTCGAGCGCAATGCCGATATGGTGAAGTGGAACGGCAAAGTCGAGTACACCTACACGAACAACCGCACGGAAGTATCGCGTACATCCTCGGGAGCGACCAAGGTCAACGACAATAATCTGCTGTTCCGTCTGGAACCGTCCGCTGAGGTCAACAGCCACTGGCACGTCAATGCACGCCTCGATGCCTCGATGAAGGTAAACAAGGACGCGGGCGAAGATGACAGTGACAAGGTGACGCTCCAGCGCGCATGGGCAGAGGGCGACTATGACAATTTCAATGTCAAGCTCGGTAAATTGGAGCTGCTCTCGGCAGAGGCGTATGCCAAGCCGGGTGCACTCATCCTCGACCGTGAGTTCTCGGGCGCAGAGGTAAACTTTGGCAAGGATCTGCGCGTCAAACTGCAGGCAGGACGCGTGAGCAGTGACGAGTTCCAGTATGACAAGGCGGCAAACTATCAGGGTGTGGAGCTCCAGTACAACGGACGTCTGACGGCAGGGCTCGGCTACTACCGCTTCAATGCGAAAGATTTCCAAGCGATGCTCAAGAACAACAAGAAGACGATGCAGATTTTCGGGGTGAACCTCGCCTATCGCTTCGACAAGTACAATTTCCTCTCGGGTGCGTACGCATACAGCAAGGATTTCCAGTGGGGGAATATGCCCGACAAATCCTATCAGATCGCATACGAGTACAAGGGCGCAGAGCCCGAGGATCGCGGCTCGTGGGGCGCATACGTCGCCTATCGCCAGATCGCAGGTGCTTCCTTTGAGCCGACGACGGATGGCGCGATGGAGGGGGCAAGAGGCGTCGAGATCGGCGCAGACTACACGCTGCTGCCGAACGTCGTGCTCTCCGCGAAGTATTTCCGCGGCAAGGATCTCTACGCACGTTATAAGGGCTCGGACAAGGACAGGGCATCGAAGCTCTTCGGCCGCGTCGAGTTCTTCTTCTAAACGATTTCCATTCGGTCAACTTCCTTCTATCTATGAAAGCCTCTCTCGTCATGACGGGGGAGGCTTTTCGCACGCCTCTTGACTCGTGCCCCATTCTGCGCTATAACGATAGAAAGGAGATAGATACACGATCCCGTCCCCATGATGCACTTCTTCGCCGCAGCTCCGCTCACCGCCGCCCTCCTGCCGCAGGAGATGCTCTCTGCTCCGAACCGCGGGGAGGAGTATGGCATTGTCATGACAGACGGTACAAACAGCGCTGCATGCGCGGGAAGATATTGCCGCCTTTGTTGCGCAGTATATGAAGGAAGGAATTCCCCATGAACATTGTGTTTGAAAAAGAGCGCAACCGCAGCGCGGCGTACGACGGAACCTCCTGCATCGGCTATGCCGTCATCGAGGAGAGGGGCGGCCGCTGGGTCATCCCGCATACGGAGGTCGATCCCGCCTACAGGGGACAGGACATCGCCCGCCGTCTGATCGAGGAGATCATCGCGGCGGCACGCCGCGAAGGCAGGAAGATCATCCCCGTCTGCTCCTACGCCGCGAAGATGATGCTGTGCCAGAAAGTGATGTGCCCCATGAATAAAGCGGATTTGTCGCGCAGATTTCTGCTGCGATGGAGGAGTTTCTCCGCGCACATCCCCGGGAGAGATTTTACGCGCTGGCGTTTGACTGCAATACAGAGTATGCAGAGTTTCTTGTCGGGATGAACACAGAGGAGGCGTTCCAAAAGACGCTGAGGGAATACCAAGAGGGTGGCGAGAGCTGTCGCACGGATGCGTCTGCCGTCGCGAACCTGCGCTACAACCCCGGCGACTGGATGTATACGGATATCGCAGAGGCAGAATTGTTCGACGAAGATGAACTCATCGTGCGCTATCAGGACAACATGGAGAAGCAATGCGCCGATATGCGCCGACTGTGCGAGGAGATTTTAGCGGATTTCCGCCAAACAGATACGTTCCAAAACATACCGAAAACAGCGGATTTTGTCTCATACTGCATCGACCACGACGAGGATCCTGCCGATGCGCTGGCTCGCCCCCTCCTACGGAGGGCAGGGCATCGCACGCCGCCTCATCGAGGAGATCATCGATGAGGCACGACGCGACGGGACAAAAATCATCTTCTCTGCTCCTATGCAGATAAGATGATGCAGGGGAAGGACGAATACCGCGATGTGCCGGCACGATCGCCCATCGAATGACCAATAGAAATATGAGGGGATGTACGAAGCTGTCGCTTCGTACATCCCCTCATTGATCGTTCGGGAGACACGGATTCCCTCGTCGTCTCAGTACGTCGCCTTCCAGACCATCTCCTCAACAGCTGCTTTGACATCCGTCACCGACCGACGGTTCAGCCCCTGCTGCACCGCGCACGTAGCGACAGCAACCGCAACGGCGGCAGAGAATTCCTCGATACGCGCAACGGGCGGAATGACCGCCGCCCCCTTTTCCTCCGGCGTGAGGAACGCCCCCAGTGCATGAGCAGCGGCCGAGATCATCTCGTCCGTCATGAGGCGCGCATCGACCGCCATGCTTCCGAGTCCGAGCCCCGGGTAGATGAGCGCGTTGTTCGCCTGCCCGATCGTGTAGGTCGTCCCGCGATAGGCAACGGGATCACGCGGTACCCCCGTTGCAACCATTGCGCGGCCATCCGACCAGCGGATGAGATCCTCAGCCGTCGCCTCGGCAAGCTCCGTCGGATTGCTGAGGGGGAAGATGATCGGATGCGCGCACCACGATGCCATCCCGCGCACAATCGTCTCCGTGAATGCCCCCGGCATCGTCGATGTGCCGACGAGGATCGTCGGGCGCACTGCCATCACAGCGGCCGTGAGCGTCGTGAGCGAATCCGCATGGTCGAACTCGCTGCGTTTTCGTGCAAACGGCTTTTGCTCCGGCGTCAAATCTCCCATATCGTCAAAGAGGAGACCCTGCTTGTCCACGAGGTAGAAGCGGCTGTGCGCCTCCTCCTCGCTGAGCCCCTGCTCCACCATCTCGCGGCAGACACGGGCGGCAATGCCCGCCCCCGCCGTGCCCGCGCCGAAGCACATATATCGCTGCTCCGTGAGCTTCTCCTTGTTGATCTTCATCGCACCGAGCAGACCCGCGAGTGTGATGATGCCCGTCCCCTGACAGTCGTCGTTGAAGACGGGGTAGGTTTTTTGGTAGCGGCGCAGAACGGGCGCGGCGTTCGGACGGCCAAAGTCCTCGAAGTGGAGGTAGAGCTGCGGAAAGAGCCGTTCTGCCGTCTGCACAAAGGCATCAATGAAGTCATCGTATGCCTTGCCGCGCACACGTGTGTGACGGTTGCCGAGGTAGAGCGGATCCTGCAGGAGACTCTCGCGGTTCGTCCCGCAGTCGAGCATGACAGGCAGAACCGTGGCGGGATCGATCCCCGCCGCTGCCGTATACACCATGAGTTTTTCCGACGGCAATATCCGCCCCGTTCGTCCCCCAGTCGCCGATCCCGAGAATTCCCTCGGCATCCGTCGCAACGATGAGCCGGATGGAACGCCCCTGTGCCGCCGTACGCAGCGTCTCCTCAATCGCCTCGGGATGGTCGATGGAGAGATACGCCGTCTCCTGCGGATTGATAAATTGTTCGCTGTACTGCTCGATGCTCTCGGCGATCACGGGATCGTAGACAATCGGCATGAGCTCGACGATGTGCTGCCGGAACACGTAGTAAAAAAGACGGCGATTCCGATTGAATACATCCATCAGGAAACGTCTCTTTTCGATGCCGGAGGTCTTGTGCTCCATCTCCCGATAGATGCGTGCCGCCTGCTCCTCGATCGTATCGATATGCGGCGGCAGAATTCCAACCAGACCATGCGCTGCCCGTTCCTCCTGCGTAAACGCCGTCCCTTTGTTCCGGAACGGATCGTTCAGCAGTTCATACCCCATTTTTTCCATAGAAACCTCCATTTCCATATCAAAATACACGGATCGCCCCCCATCGAACGGACGCAACCCATCCCCCTTCTGCTTGGAATATTCGACAAAAGAAATGATTCTCCTTCCCTCTCGCACGACCGCTTGCGGAACTCTGTGTTCGCGGAGGGGAACACAAGACCCCACAACATACGTGATAGAACCCAATTTTATGGTTTCTTTTGCATGATTATGGGGCGGTACTTGACAGTAATTATATAATGGAGAAAATACTTATCATAGGAAGGGGATCGAATGCGAAAGGCACGATTCAATATCACAGGCATGACCTGTTCGGCGTGCTCGGCGCGGGTCGAGCGCACGGTGGCAAAAACAGCAGGAACGGCGGATGTCTCCGTCAATCTCCTCACAAATAGTATGAGTCTCGCCTATGACGAGAATGTCACGAGCCCCGCCGCCATCATCGCGGCGGTGGAAGAGGCGGGCTACGGTGCAAGCGTCAAGGGTGCATCCGCTGCGAAAAGGGCGCAGACCGCCGCCCCCACCGCTGTGCAGGCAGGAAACGCGGAGGACGATGCGGCGGGCAAGGCCATCCGGGCGATGCGCACGCGTCTCCTCATCTCCATCCTCTTTCTCGTGCCGACGATCGCCGTCTCGATGAGCCATACATTCGCGGCATGGGGCATCCCCTACGCGCCCGCCTTTATAGATATTTTCTGGGGCGCGGAGAATGCGCTGACCTTTGCGCTCGTACAGTTTCTGCTCATTCTGCCGATCATGTATGTCAACCGTGCATACTATGTCAACGGTTTTCGCAATCTCCTGCACGGGGCGCCGAACATGGACAGCCTCGTCGGCATTGGCTCGATGGCGTCCGCTCTCTTTGGCGCATTTGCGATGCTGCGCATGAGCTACGGTCTGGGGCACGGCGATCTCGCCCTCACCGCGGAGTACGGTACGAATCTCTACTTTGAGTCGGCGGGCATGATCGTTACCCTCATCACGGTCGGAAAATATCTGGAGGCACGCGCCAAGGGGCAGACGACGGACGCCCTGCGCGCGCTGATGAAGCTCGCACCGCAGGAGGCGACTGTCCTCCTCGACGGGGTGGAGCTGACCGTTCCCGTCAGTGCCCTCGCCACGGGCGATACCATCGTCGTGCGTCCCGGCGCACGCATCCCTGTCGACGGCACAGTCACGGAGGGCACGACGAGCGTCGATGAGTCCGCCGTCACGGGGAGTCGATGCCCGTCAGCAAGGCGGCAGGGGATACGGTCACCTCGGGCACGCAGAACATCGAGGGGACGATCCGATTCACCGCGACGCGCGTCGGCGAGGATACGACCATCCGCCAGCTCATCCGTCTCGTGGACGAGGCGGGCGGATCAAAGGCGCCGATCGCACGTCTGGCGGATCGTGTCGCAGGAGTATTCGTCCCCGTGGTCATCGTGCTCGCCCTCACGGCGGGCGCGATCTGGCTCATGATGGGCGCGAGCCTTGAGTTCGCATTCTCCATCACGATCTCCATTCTCGTCATCTCCTGCCCGTGTGCGCTCGGGCTCGCGACCCCCGTCGCGATCATGGTCGGCACGGGGCGCGGGGCGGCGCACGGCATCCTCATCAAGTCGGGCACGGCACTTGAGACGGCGGGCGGCATCGACACGGTCCTCATGGACAAGACAGGGACGCTCACCGAGGGGCGTCCACAGCTCACGAGCATCCGCCCCGTCGGCATCACGGCAGACGAGCTGACGGCGCTCGCCGCCGCCCTTGAGACGGGCAGCGAGCACCCCATCGCGGCGGCGATCACGACATACGCGGCGGCACAGGGGCAGAGCATCCCCATCGCGGCGGACTTTCACGCCGTATTCGGCAAGGGCGTGCGCGCCCGCGTGGACGGTGCGGACTGCGCGGCGGGCAATACGGCGCTCCTCGCGGAGCTCGGCATCGCCCTGCCGCCCGCCATCGAGACGGTACGTGCCGAGATGGCGTGGCGCGGCGAGACGGCACTCATCGTCGTCCGTGCGGGACAGATCGTCGGGCTCCTCGGCGTCCGCGACGCGGAAAAAGCCGACGAGCGCGGCAGCGATCGCCCAGATGAAGGCGATGGGGCTCACCCCCGTCATGCTCACGGGCGACGACGCACGCACGGCGCGCACGATTGCCAATCAGCTCGGCATCACGGAGGTTATTGCCGGTGTCCCTGCCAAAGGATAAGCAGGAGCACGTCAAGAGGCTGCAATCCGAGGGACACCGTGTTGCCATGATCGGTGACGGTGTGAATGATGCGCCCGCCCTCGTGCAGGCGGATCTCGGCATCGCTATCGGCGCGGGCACGGATGTCGCCATCGAGAGTGCGGACGCCGTCCTCGTGCGGAGCGACCTCCTCGATGCGGTCAGTGCGATCCGCCTGTCGCGCAGTGTCATGCGCAACATCAAGGAGAACCTCTTCTGGGCGTTCTTCTACAACGTCATCGGCATCCCGCTCGCGGCGGGCGTGCTCTACCCCGCGTTCGGCATCAAGCTCTCGCCCATGATCGGGGCGGCGGCGATGAGCCTGTCGAGCATCTGCGTCGTGCTGAATGCCCTGCGCCTGCGCTTTTTCTCCATCACGAAGGAGACGGCGGAGCGCACGGAGTCAGCCCCCGCCGCACCGACGATCGCTCCCCATCGACGGCGCGCCGGACGCACCGTCCCCATCCATCACCGAAGCCGCGGCAGAATCTGCCGCCGACAGAAAGGAAACAACCATCATGGAAAAGACCATTCACGTCAAGGGCATGACCTGCCCGCACTGCGTCAAGCACGTCACGAAGGCACTCAGCGGCATGGACGGCGTCACGGACGTTGCCGTCAGCCTTGAGGCGGGCACGGCAACCTTTAAGACGAGCCGTGACATCCCCGACAGCGAGTACGCTGCCGTCCTCGACGACGCGGGCTACGAACTGGGCTGATCGCCAGAGGATATACAGAGAAAAAACGGTCATGCGGGAACATCTCCGCATGACCGTTTTTAGCGTCTTTGTTTGTATGATCGACGATTTACAAATGGCGTGATTTATCTTACAATAAGAGAATCAAATGACAGTAATGAGCAAGGTGATATGATGGAGCAGGGCATCGGCGCGTCACGGCGCGCGGTTTTTCTCGCGGGGGTGCATGACGGCGTCCCGATTGCACTCGGCTATTTCGTCGTGGCGTTTACGCTCGGGATTCTCGCCAAGACGGCGGGGCTGACGCCGTGGCAGGGCTTTCTCACGAGTTTTGTCAATCTCGCGTCGGCGGGCGAGTACGCGGGTTTTACGGTGATCGCAGCGCAGGCACCCTATCTTGAGATCGCGGTGCTAACCCTCGTCGCGAATGCGCGCTACTTCCTCATGTCGGCAGCGCTCACGCAGCGGTTTGCACCCGATACCTCCCTCCTCCACCGCCTCGCCGTGAGTTTTGGCGTGTCCGATGAGATCTTCGGCATCACGGTGGCACGCGGCGGCATGGTCAATCCCTACTATAACTATGGCGCAATGACGATTTCCGTCCCCGCCTGGGCGATCGGCACGTCGGCGGGCATCCTCGCAGGCGGTATTCTGCCGGCGGCGGCACTCTCCGCACTCTCGGTCGCGCTCTATGGGATGTTCGTCTGGGTGATCCTCCCGCCCGCAAAGAAGAGCCGCCCCATCGCGGGGATGGTCGGTGTGAGCTTCGCGCTCTCGCTTGCGGCGACGTACGCCCCCATCACGTGTGAGCTCTCGGGCGGCACGCGCACGATCATCCTGACGCTCCTCATCGCGGGCGTCGGTGCGTGGCTGTTCCCCGTCACGGAGCAGAAGGAGAATGCCGATGCGTGACGTATGGATCTACATCGCGGTCATGAGCATCGTGACCCTAGCCATCCGCCTCATCCCACCGCTCGTCCTGCGCAGTGAGATCAAGAGCCGTTTCGTCCGCTCGTTCCTGTTCTACGTCCCCTACGTGACGCTCGCCGTCATGACCTTCCCCGCCATCATACTCGCGACGCGCACCCCTCTGGCGGGCGGCGCGGCGTTCGTCTTTGCCCTCTTTCTCGCGTGGAACGGCGCGAGTCTCTTTCGCTGTGCGGCGGGGGCGAGCATCATGGTCTTTGTGGTCGAGGGGCTTGTGATCGGCTTTTAGGAGAGCCCTGATGCATGCGGCGCGACCATCTTAGTGAGGTCGGAGCCCTTCGATGAAGAAATTTTGTAAAATTTTATTTATTTTTAAGAAATCGTTGATAAAATACTAGACAAGAAGTTCTATCAGGAGAAAGGAGGCGAGGGATGTCCATCGAGTTTGACTGCTGGTCCGGCATCATCATCGGCGGTGTACGCTACATCATCGCGGAAAAGATCTGCTACCGCGAGCAGAAGGGAAGCGACACATGGACGGAGTACGGGCTCACCCTAGAGGAGGACAAGGACAGTGAGGCGCGCATGTGGCTGAGCATCAGCGCGGACGGCGCGGAGTGCACGCTCTCCACCCCCGTCGCGCGCGTCGTGCCGGCGAAGTCCTACCGTCTGATCGACACGGGGATCGAGGTCGTCACGAGCGCACTCGGCGACACAGAGGCCTCGTACGGCGATTGCGCGGCCTACGAGCAGTACGAGATTGACGACAATCAATACTTCTTCCTTGAGGACTGGGACGGGTCAAAATACGGGTCGCGCGGGGTGAGAATCGATGCACATCTGATTCAAACCTTTGACCCCGGCCCCCAAAAGCGCCATGGGTTCCTGACCAAGAAACAGAAGGCCCTCCTAAGCAAGCTGTTCTCCAGCAGTGCCGTATGGGGGGTGACCATATTTCTCGTCGTCATCATGCTGGATGTTGACCTGGACATCAACTCCATCCACGACATACGCCGCACGTTCGGTTTCCCGTATGCACTTCATGAGCGCCTCTCGGATGCGCCATACTACACGGAGGAGCCGGCAGAGGGGGATGCTCAGGTCTACCGTGCCAGTATCGACAAGAACGCCGTCGCCCTCGATCTCATCGAGGGGCTGGGCAGGGTACGTGGATGAGATCGCCGAGAGTGACACGGATGCGCCGCAGCAGCTGATTTTCCTCCGCGCGGAGAAAGAGAACCTGCAGATCTCCGATGATGGCGAGGGGAAGGCGCGCATTGTCGTCTCACACGCGCCGCTGCATGCGGATCGCGTGGCGTCGGTGACCGCCCGCACGCTCGGCCACTATGCCGAGACGGTGCGCGGATGGAGTGAGACCGGCCGCCGCGGTGTTGTCGAGCCCGGCCCGAATGAGGCCCCCCCTGCCGCTCCCACGATCCATCTATGCACCGCCGCCGAAAACGCCGCCTGCCGCCTCCGCCGCCCATGCGTCCACAGCTGCGCCCTCTGATGTGGCAGCGGCACAGGACAAGTCATCTATCATGACACGCGCCGAATGGGTTGAGAAAATGCAGGCGGCGTCCGATGGGAGAGCGGTAAAGCCATCCCTGCATCTCGCACACTAGGGAATCGCTGATAATATGCAGTCCACTGACGATAGGAGAACCGCTATGATTGATCTGTCCACCCTCTTGCTCACCGCGTTCTATGCGCTCTTTGGCATCCTGCTGATGATCGTCTCCAATACGATCATGGATTTCTTCGTTCCCGGTGATTTCGCCGCTGAGATCAAGCGCGGCAACTGTGCTGTCGCGTGGCTCTCCGCCGGCTCCTTCATCGGCATCGGGCAGATCCTGCGCGCCGTGATCCTCTCCCCCTCCTACGACGCCATCCCGCCCGACTTCCTGCAGGGCGTCTTGCTCAGCATTGTCTACGCGGCGGTCGGCATCGTGTTCTTCGTTCTCGGCTTCTTCATCATCAAGATGTGGCATCGAAAGTACGCACTCGCCGAGCAGATCATGCGCGGCAACACGGCAGCGGGCATCTTCCTCTTTGGCGTATTCGTCGGGCTCTCCCTCGTCATCAGCGGAGCAGTGCACTAAGGAGCGGGCGCATGGAAAATATGGGACGCAAGGCTGCCATCCTCGCCGCTGCCGTCGCGGCCGTCGGTGCTCTTGGGGCAGGGTATTACTATCGTAACGACATTATATATAAAATATGTGACATCGTACATCCCGAATGGAATGAGGGCGAGGCACGTCTCACGGATGATCTCGATCGCCGCTGCAGCCTCCTCAACAACGGTGACGGTACAGAGACCGTGCTCTACGACAACGATACGGCGGTGACCTTCCGGCGTGACGAGGGCGGCGACCTCGTCTGGCTGTACGGCACGGCGAGCATGATCGCTCCTCTGGCGGCAAACTATTTCGCCTTTCACGGGTTCTCCTACCCCGGCGGTCACATGGAGCTCGCACAGATGACCTACCGCATCGACGGGGCGCTCACGCCGCTGCCCGAGGCCATCCCCGTACGGTCGGGCCGGCATCATCGCACGACGGTCATCAATAGCGGCGGCGGTCGCGGAGGAAACAGCGACAACGACAACTACGAGCGGAACAAGAGCCGCCGCATCAAGGACATCAGCAAGCAGTCCGGCTTGGACGGGCAGGCATCCGCTCCTCCTCGGGAGCATCATGATGCATCCAGCCACCTATATTGATCAGCTCGATCCTTCGATTTTCCCTTTTATTCAATACGCCGACTATGCAGATCGCTATCCTACGCATACAGTGCAGATGTTTCCGGCATCATTCTATGAGGAAATGCGCACGGCATCGGCAGGGCTGTTCCGCGTCTTCTGCAAGGCCGCCGAGGTGCTCCAACGTGCACCGAACGACTTCGCACGCGCGATGGATATGCCGCGCGAGATTCTGCCCTATCTGCACACGGTGAACGCCTTTCACCTGCCGACGTGGCTCTCGCGGTTCGACTTCGTACTCGACGAGGCGCAGCAGCTGCACATGGTGGAGATCAACGCCGATACGCCGTGCTTCGTCATCGAGTCCTTCTACGCGAACGGCGTCGCCGCCGCATACAACGGACGCCGCGACCCAAACGAGGGGATGGAGGCGCAGCTGCGCGGCTTCCTCACGGAGGTACACAATCGTCTCTCCTCCCCCCTCGCCGATCTCGGACGGCGTGCGCTCACGCGGCGGCCGTTCGTCTTCTCTGCGTTCGACGACTATCCCGAGGATCTCGGGACGACGCTCTACCTCATGCGACTCATGCAGGAGGGCGTCCCCCACGGCGACATCCGCTTTCTCTCGTTCTATGATCTCGCAATCGACGCGCACGGCATTCCGCTGGACGACAACGCATACGCATCAGCACTCTATCGTCTGCACCCGATGGAGATTCTCGTGGACGAGCGCACGGAGGATGATGCACCGCTCGGGACGATGTTCCTCGATCTCTACCGCGCAGGCAGCTTTGCCATGATGAATCCGCCCGAGGCGATTCTCCTGCAGAACAAGTCCTTTATGGCACTGGTCTACGCGCTCGCACGCACGGGGCAGCTCTTGACGCCCGAGGAATGTGCGCTGGTGGAGCGTTACCTCACGCCGTCCTATTTCGAGGACGATTTCGATGCGCTGCGGGACGGCACATACATCCGCAAGGAGATTTGGGGGCGCGAGGGAAAGAACGTCCGCCTCGTCGAGAAGCGCGGCGGGCGCGAGGAGATGGTCTACGAGCGGCAGCCCGATAGCCCCGAGGAGATCATCTGCCGTGCGAGCAAGAAGGTAATGTATCAGGACTTCGTCCGTCAGCCGCGTTTTACGCATACGGTCGACTCTGGCAGCCTCACGGGCTGTCTGACGCTCTCGTGCTTCATGCTCTTCGGCGCCCCGTCCGCCGTGGGCGCACGGTTCTCCCCGAGGAGATCGCGGGGACGGAGGCGTTCTTCGTCCCATTGGTCATCGCATAGCAAAAGGGGAATAGGCAAATCGCCTATTCCCCTTTTCGATCATCTGTGCTATCATATAGATAACGGCTGATGAGGGTCGGTCTCCCGCAAGGGAGGTGATGTGCGTGACGCTTTACGAAAGCTATCGCTCGTGCTCGCGGCGGCAACGCTGGTTAGCAGCATCATTTCTATTCTGCTCAATCTTTAGTTGACAGAAAAAAGAACCGCCCGCGGTTCGCAGCGGCTCCTTCTTCAAAGATCTAATGATTCTAGAGGAGTGACCGACGCAACCACTCATCAGCCGCTCCTTTATATCTCTATTATAGGTTTCGGCAAAGAAAAAGTCAACCGAGACCTTTCCCTAACGGAACATCTGTGTTATATTGGTAATAAGTGACTGACGCCCGTAGGTTTTCTCCCGCAAGGGAGGTGATGTGCATGAGTCTGTACGAAGTACTTTCACTCGTGCTAGCGGCGGCAACGCTCGCGGTCAACATCATATTCTTGCTTGTAAAATAGGCAAGAAAAAAGAACCTGCCGAATATTAGGCAACGACGGTTCTTTCTTCAAGTACAAAGACTTTAGGGAGAGACCGACGTTCCGACGCGTCAGTCACTCTTTTCTATCCCTATTATATTCTACCCACAAAAACCTGTCAAGTGCGCTCGCTGTGCCGCCCCACATAGCTCCCCGCGAGGAAGAGGATGAGAGAGGCGGTGATGCCGACAGAGATCGGATGCAGGCCGAGCGGTTTGATCCCGAGAGCCATTGCCGCACAGTAGATGACCGTGCCGCCCGCCATCGCGGCGAGTGCGCCCGTGCGGTTTGCCCAGCGCGTAAAGAGGCCGAAGACGAGCACCCAGAAGAACGCCGTCTCTAGGCCGCCAAACGCGAACATATTGATGAGCCAGATGAGCGACGGTGGCGACACCGCTAGGATAAAGACGACCACGCCGAGCACGGCAGTGACCCCCATGGAGAGACGGCGCAGACGCTCCTCGGGAACGTCCCTGCCGTGCTTTTGTGCGTGGTGGAGGTAGACGTCCTTCACCACGGCGGAGGACGCAACGATGAGCACGCCCGAGATGGTTGAGATGGAGGCGGCGAGCGGCCCGATGATCGCAAAGCCGAGCAGCTCCGGCGGCATGACGTGCGCCATGAGCTGCGGAATCACGCTGTCGACGCCCCCGAGTGCCTTTGCCTCCACGCCGAGCACGCCACGCCCAAGTACGCCGACGAGGTTGACGGCGATGTTCATAAAGGCAATGACCACCGTCCCGATGATCATGGCGCGGTGCATATCACGGCTGCTGCGGTAGCTGATGCCGCGCACGACGGACTGCGGCAGGGCAATGGTGAGCGCCCCCACGAGCAGCCACTGCGAGACATAGAGCGAGATGGGCATGCGCCCCTCCGCGGTCGGGGTCAGCATCGCCGGATGCGCCGTGCGCAGATTTTCCAAAATCGCAGCGAATCCGCCGCCCGCCGCGAGGACGTAGTAGAACAGCAAGACGATGCCGAGCATCATCACGATCGCACAGCAGGTGTCGGTGAGCGCAACCGCGCGGAACCCGCCGATCGAGGTGTAGATGACGACCACGATGCCAAAGAGCACGAGCCCCAGCTCGTAGGAGTAGCCCGTCACCGCGGCGAAGAGCTGCGCCCCGCCGACGAACTGTGCGACCATCGAGGCGGCGAAGAAGAGGACGATCACGAACGCCGCGACTGCCGCGAGCGCGTCTGACCGATAGCGGTGGCGGATGATGTCCACGATGGTGACGGCATGAATCCGCCGTGCAAGCCGCGCGACGCGCGTCCCGAAGATACCGAGCACGAGGAATATCGTCATGGTCTGAATGACCGCCATGTAGATCCAGCCGAAGCCGATCTCATACGCCATGCCGGGACCGCCGACGAAGGAACTGACCGAGCTGTAGGTCGCGACCATTGTCATCGCGAGCACGAAGCCGCCGAGCGACTGCCCGCCGACGAAGTAGTTTGAGAGGAAGCCGCCCGCCGCACTCTGGCGCCGCACGTAGAAGCCGAGCGCGAGCATCCCCGCCATAAAGCCGAGGAGAGGCAGGAGTACCATGAGATTCCCGTTCATCGCTGCGCCCCCTCTCCCGCCTCATCGTCGAGGGGAATATCCGCCGCCGTATGCGCGAGATAGACGGCAAGCACCGCGCCCTGTGACGAGCACGCCGACCGACGACGTAACCGCCCAGAGCGGCAATCCCATGACCGTCACGGGGACGACAGACAGCCCGAATCCGAGTCCGATCCAGATGAGCGCAAAGAGTACGCCCACTGCCGCAGTACGCCTCGCCTCACGGCTGATGGCGTCTGCCCTTGTTTCATCCTGCATGATGAACCTCCTATGAAATTGAATACGATGCGCCGTATCCCAGATGCGAGGCAGCCGCCCCCCGGGATATGGCAGAGATGCCGTCACGCGGAACAGAGCCTGCGCGCGGCACGAGTGTTATCTTAACACATCTCATTTCCCCGTGCAAATTGCTCGACGACAATTTCCCAAAATCTACGTGGCATCCGGTGTTCCTCCTCGTTCGGACGAAAAATCTGTGCCAAGCCGAGAAACGCCATTTTATGCATGTTTTTTTATTGTGCTCCTTGATTCCACAGCAAAAGCACGATATAATTCATTAAAAGGGAATAAACATAAAATTAAGGAGGGGACCCCATGACCATCAGGACAAAACTTCTGCTCATGGGTGCCGTCATGGCGATCCTTGTCGGCGTCATCTGTGCCATCGGCTACCACGAGTCAAAAACAGCACTCGAAGAGAGCACCTCGTCGGAGATTACCGCCACGGTGGACGTCGAGGCCGCCACGCTGAACGGCTGGCTGCTCGAAAAGAAGCAGCAGGCGCAGAGCGCGGCGGATCTGCTCACCGCCATGGACGGCAATCCGATGCAGGGCGATCACAGTCTCCTGAGCCTCGCGTCCAGCGACAAGGAGGTCATTGAGTTCAGCCGCGGCTCCGAGGATGGCACATTCCTCTGCTGGGTGGACGGGGATATCACCGGAGAGATCGATCCGCGCACGCGTGACTGGTATAAAGATGCAAAGGCAAAGAATACGACCCTCTTTACCTCCGTATATCAGGATATGCTCAACAAGAAGCTGATCGTCACCGTCGCCGCGCCGTACCATACACAGAGCGGCACCTTCGCGGGGGCAATCTGCTCCGACATCGCGCTGGATGCACTCTCCGCGCGCGTACAGGAGCTGAAATATCACGATGCAGGCAAGGGCATGATCGTCGACCCGTCGGGCGTGGTGATCGCCGATGTTGACGGCAATACGCTGCGAAAGGTGTCCGACGATCCCATCCTCAAAGATCACTTTGGAGAAATGCAAGAGAAAAAACAGGGGCACTTCGTCGCGTCCAAGGACGGCGAGGATCAGATCATCGCCTACACGACCGTCCCCGAAACGGGCTGGATCGTCGCCATCGACGTTCCGGAGAGCATCGCCTTCGCCCGGCTCTCCTCCCTGCGCGCCTTCTATGCAGGACTGACCCTTGTCGGCATCCTGCTCGTCATCGGCATCATCATCGCCCTCCTCCGCTTTGCCGCGACCATCACGCGCGCAACGACGGCACTCACAGGGCATGTCGATGCGCTCGCCCATGGGCGGCTGAACCTCCCCGATCTCCCCGTCACCTCGGACGACGAGCTTGGACGGCTTGCCGCGAACTTCAACACGATGATCGGGAACATCCGCAGCCCTCATCCGTCAGGTCACATCGATCGCCGAGCAGCTTGCCGCCTCCTCCGAAGAGCTGACGGCGGGCGCGCATCAGATGGCAGAGTCCGCCACGGAGATCGCAGGCACGGTCTCCGCGACTGCGACGGGGTCGGAGAAACAGCTCCATGCCCTCACGGCAACACGAGATACGATCCACAAGGTATCGGACGACATCGGGGCAATGTCCGCAAAATCCAACGCCGTCGCCGATGAGTCCGCCGCAACCGCCGACGCCGCCAAGAAGGGCGCATCCCTGATGAACGACGCCATGGACAAAATGACTGCCATCGAGCAGAGCGTTGAGCGCTCGGCGGAGGTCGTGGAGAAGCTCGGCGAGAGCTCTCAGCAGATCGGTGAGATCGTCGAGACCATCTCCGCCATCGCCGAGCAGACAAATCTCCTCGCGCTCAACGCCGCCATCGAGGCGGCACGTGCGGGCGAGACAGGACGCGGCTTTGCCGTCGTCGCCGAGGAGGTCAGAAAGCTCGCCGAGCAGTCGCGCGACGCCGCCGACCAGATCAAGGAGCGCATCACCTCCGTCCAGAGCGATACGACGCACGCCGTCAATGCCATGCACACGGGCACCGAGGAGGTGCAGGTCGGTGCAGGTGCGATCCACGCCGTCGGCGAGCAGTTCGACAGCATCATGCACAAGGTCGATGCGATCAATACGGAGATGGCAGCGATCAATGCGGCGATGCAGAACGTCGCCCAAGGCGCGGAGGAGATCGTCCACGCCGCCGGCGAGGCCGACGCCATCTCACAGACCACGGCGGCGCACATGCAGACCATCGCCTCCGCCTCGGAGAGCCAGTCCGCATCGAGCGAGGAGATCGCTGCTGCCTCACAGGCACTCGCGACTCTCGCCACGGATCTGCAGAATACGACACAGAAATTTACACTCTAAACGACTTCGTATGAGAAGTGTCGGCAGTACAAGGGGAAACGCCCTCGTGCTGCCGTCTTTTTTTTTACATTTTCCACGTGTTCTATCACGAACAAAATATTCTTTTAATTTCAATTCATTTGTTTTATCCAAATGAAATAAATATTAGCGAAACATCTTGCCTTATTCCTCCAAAAGGCGTAAAATTATCTTATCATAGGGAAGTATGCCATTCATAGGGAAGTATGCCATCTAAGGAGAGAGAGACATGAGCATCAGACTAAAACTGTTGCTGACGGGCATCGTCATGGCCGTCCTCGTCGCCGGAATCTGCATCATCGGCTACATCACGGCAGAGCGCGCCCTCACAGCAAGCATCTCAGGAGAGATCAACGCCGTTCTCGCGAACGAGTGCAGCCAGCTCGACGGCTATCTCCGCGAAAAGGGGAAATTGGCGGACGCAACTGCCAATCTGCTCGAGGCGTTCGTCGATCGTCCCGAGCGCCTGGATCAGGCACTGGTGAGCCTCGGCTCCAATGATCCGGAGGTGTTCGACATTGTCAACGGCACGGAGGACAACCACTTTATCGGATGGGTCGGCGGCGATGCGAGCGATCGGGTCAACCCGCATGACCGCCCGTGGTATCAGCAGGCCGTCAAAACGAGCGGGCTGTCCTTTACCGCGCCGTACGAGGACATCACGCAGAAGAAGATGATCGTCTCCGCCACACGGTCGTACAGTGATCGCACGGGTGCGCTGCGCGGCGGAGTCTGCGTCGACATCTCGCTCGACACGCTGGGCGAACGCGTTAAGAAGCTGAAGTACCACGGCGAGGGCGAGGGCGTCATTGTCTCCTCCGATGGGCTCATCATTGCCTCCTCCGAGGGATACGCCATGAAACGCGCCGAGGACACCTCCGTGCTCAAAGCGCACTTTGCCGAGATGATCCAGAAAAAGAGCGGCTATTTCTCGATGGAGAAAAACGGCGAGGAGCAGATCATCGCCTACGGCACGGTGCCCTCGACGGGCTGGATTGTCTCCATCGCCGTTCCGAAGAGTGTCGCCTTTGCCCAGCTGGAGAGCCTCAAGATGACCTATGGGGTGCTCAGCGTGGTCGGCATTCTCCTCGTCATCGGCATCATCATCGTCCTGCTCCGCTTTGCCGCAACCATCACGACCGCGACAGAGGCACTCACAGGGCATGTCGATGCGCTTGCCCACGGACAGCTGAACCTCCCCGACCTCCCCGTGAACTCGGACGACGAGCTCGGACGCCTCGCCGCGAACTTCAACACGATGGTCGGGAACATCCGCAGCCTCATCCGTCAGGTCGCATCGACCGCCGAACAGCTTGCCGCCTCCTCCGAGGAGCTGACGGCGGGCGCACATCAGATGGCAGAGTCCGCCACGGAGATCGCGGGCACGGTCTCCTCCGTTGCGACGGGAACGGAAAAGCAGCTCACGACGCTCACCGCAGCGCGTGACAGCATCCACAAGGTATCGGACGACATCGGGGCAATGTCCGCAAAATCCGACGCCGTCGCCGATGAGTCCGCTGCGACCGCCGACGCCGCCAAGAAGGGCGCATCCCTGATGAACGACGCCATGGACAAAATGACTGCCATCGAGCAGAGCGTCCAACGCTCGGCGGAGGTCGTGGAGAAACTCGGCGAGAGCTCCCAGCAGATCGGCGAGATCGTCGAGACCATCTCCGCCATCGCCGAGCAGACAAATCTCCTCGCACTCAACGCCGCCATCGAGGCGGCACGTGCGGGCGAGACAGGGCGCGGCTTCGCCGTCGTCGCCGAGGAGGTCAGAAAGCTCGCCGAGCAGTCGCGCGACGCCGCCGACCAGATCAAGGAGCGCATCTCCTCCGTCCAGAGCGACACGACGCACGCCGTCAATGCCATGCACACGGGCACCGAGGAGGTGCAGGTCGGTGCAGGTGCGATCCACGCCGTTGGCGAGCAGTTCGACAGCATCATGCACAAGGTCGATGCGATCAATACGGAGATGGCAGCGATCAATGCGGCCATGCAGAACGTCGCCCAAGGCGCGGAGGAAATCGTCCACGCCGCCGGCGAGGCTGACGCCATCTCCCCAGACCACCGCGGCGCACATGCAGACCATCGCCTCCGCCTCGGAGAGCCAGTCCGCGTCGAGCGAGGAGATCGCCGCCGCCTCACAGGCACTCGCGACCCTCGCCACGGATCTGCAGAATACGACGCAGAAGTTTAGATTCTAAATCCCGCATGAAACAGGGGCTGTTGCGCGAAGCTATCAACTTCGTGCAACAGCCCTCTTTTCGTAAGAAACAATTGCTTTTCACCGAATTCACGGTATAATAACCACAGAACGACCCCAGACAAACGGCGGTGTCTTTCCCCCGAAAGGGGTGAGCGAACAGCAGAACCCACACCTGCACGCAAGACAAATCTCACCGCAGAAAGGAAGCCCTATGACGGATATCATCGACCTGCACACCCACACCGTCGCGAGCATGCACGCATACAGCACTATCCGTGAAATGGCAGCAGCAGCAAAGGAGAAGGGGCTCGCCCTCCTCGGCATCTCCGACCACGCGCCCGCCATGCCCGGGACGTTCCACGAGATCTACTTTCACAATTTCAAGGTGATCGGTCACGCCTCGTACGGCGTCGAGATCATGATGGGCGCAGAGCTGAACATCATGGACGAGACGGGACGCGTCGATCTCCCCGAAAAAGGTACTGAAAAAGCTCCACTACGGCATTGCGAGCCTGCACGATCTCGTGATCGCCCCCGGCAGCACGGCGGAGAATACGGCGACACTCGTCGGTGCCATGAAAAAAATCCCTACGTCACTATCATCGGTCACCCCGATAATCCCGCCTACCCTGTCGACTTCGACGCATTGGCGCGTGCTGCCGCAGCGGAGCACGTCCTCATCGAGATGAACAATTCCTCCCACGACCCGCACGGCAGCCGCCCCGGCAGTGCTTGCCTCGCGCGCGATCTGCTCGCTGCCTGTCGCCGTCACGGCGCACATATCCTCCTCGGAAGTGATGCGCACATCGATGCAGACGTCGGTGAACACGGCTATACACACGCCATTCTCGAGGAGATCGGATTCCCCGCCGCGCTTGCCCTCAACGATGATCCCGCACAGCTGAAGGCATGGCTGACGGAGCGCCGTGCAAAAAATGGCGTGCATGCCTTAAATTATTTTTCTTAATTGTTTCTATTTTTATTGTAATTTATTTGTATTTATCGTTATTTATTATTTTTACGGATAACGCGAACTATCTCAACAAAAAGCACCGACCAAGAATCTCTTGATCGGTGCTTTTCTCGTCCCTCCTACTCCTCGCCCTCACCCCACGAGGTGTCCGTGAAGAGATCGAGCGACTCTCCGGGCAGCGCGCGCTGCGCGGAGATCTCGAATGGAATTTTCTGCGTGCGCACGCACGCAATAGCGAACTATATTGATCGCCGTCGACATATTCATCCCGACCGCACCGCAGAACTGCTCAAAGCTCTTTTTGAGCTCGGCATCCATGCGGATACTGATGCTGGTCTGTGCCATGTATGCCATCCCCTTTACAAGTTCACACTTTCCTCTAAGAATATCATATTTCGTGCGCTGTTGCAATAGGGAGAGCCGCACAGGCACGCAGTTTTTCGCAGGAGATTTGCCTTGCTCTTGGAGAGCGCCCCCGCACTCGTGCCGAGGAGCACCGCGATACGGCGCAGGGTGAGGTCGCGGAAATAGTGGAGATCGAGCACCTCCTTCTCACGCGCCGTGAGGCGGTGCATCGTGCGCGCGAGGATGTCTGCGGCGAGGAGCCGCTCCTCCGCCCGCTCCATCGGATGATCGACGGCATACCCCCGCCACAGTTCCTGCCCGTCCGCCTCCTCCAGCGGCGCACAGGGTGCGCGCCCGTCGCCGCAGCTCACGGCGGAACTCCGCGATGAGCGCATGGTGGACGCGCGCCTTGACAAAGCCCGCAAACGGTACGCCCCTGCCGCGCGTCGTAGTCGTGCAATGCCTCGATAAAGGCGAGCGCGGCGACGTTCTCCGCCTCTGCCGCGAGTGCCGTCCCGCGCAGATACGGCGCATACGCCTCCGCGACGATCAGCCCGCGGTAGCGCGCCGTCATCTCTGCCATTGCACCCGCCTCACCGCGCACGGCGCGCACAATGACAGCGTCCTCCTCCGCCTTCGTCAGAGGCGCATGCCTTTGTTTTCCATCGAATGTCATTTGATACTCCTCCTTCAAACATTTGTTTTGTTATTTGGAGTATATCAGCTCGATGGATGCGGTGCAAAAGCACCATCCGTGTGATGGCAGAAAAAAACCGCAGATTTCTCTGCGGCAGATGTCTTTTCTATGCATTTTTTCGCCCATGCAGCACGCACACCATTTTCTCACAGCGCCGCGCTGCTCGCGAGTGACGCCATGGATGCGCTGATGACGTTCTCATCGATCTGCTGGATGCAGGAGATGATGTAGTCACGGTTCTCCATGCGGAATGGGATAAGGTGGTGCAGCCGCAGGACGCGCGTGCCGTCAGGCAGCCGTTTGTGCAGGAGAATCGTATTCTCCGCATCTACGTGGAGGAGAAGGCTCTGTAGGTGCTCCACGCTGTAAAAACGGCGATAGATCGGCAACTCGGCGGGGAGTACCATTGCTTTGCCGTAGCGGTCGAGCAGCTCCTCCATCGGGTCAAATTTGTTGAGATAGCTCGGTTCGGTGACGGAGCAGTACACCTGCGTGAGTCGCTGGTGGTCGAGGTCGAGGAGGTCAACGCGGTCGTAGAGCTCGATGATCTGGTTCATCGCCTCCTGCATCGATCCTGCCTCGGGACTGAACCGCGAGATGTTCACGGTCGCCATGAGGAAGACAGCACGCGTGTCGTCCTCGTCGCGCGCGATGAGCCGCAGGCGGACACTGTTAAAGGAGTTGCGTGTGACAAAGTCCGTATAGACCTCGCGCTCCGTGCGATCCGCTTCCTCCATCATGCGCGCGATCATGCGCTGATTTTGCTCCAGGCGGCGCTCGTAGTGCGGGGTGTCGACACTCCCCTCGTCGAGCTCGATGCTCTTCATGAACAGGCGGAACATGTGGTTCTGATAGAGGTACTTGAACGAGCCGTCGCAGTCCTCGAGAATGGCAAGCGCGAGCGCGTCGCCGATCTCAGGGGAGCCACGCCGCACGAGCGGTGTGTTCGAGAGCACGTTGATCGCGCCGACACGCGCATAGTAGCTGCCGAGACGGAACGGCTCCACCTTGACCTGCGCCGTAGGTCCATAGCAGTAGTCAATCGCCTTCGCCAGCGGGATCGGCGGGCTGAAGAGATAGCCCTGCACCTTTTTCGCAGCCGATTTCCCGCAGAAACTCGAACTGCGCCTCGGTCTCGACCCCCTCGGCGAGCGTGTGCATCCCGAGCTCCTTTGCCATGTTGACGATGGACCGGATGACAATCGCCGATTTCGGATTGGTCTCGAACGAGCGCAGGAAGTTCATGTCGATTTTTGAGCACATCAAAGACATAGTCCTTGATGTTGTTCAGCGAGGAATAACCGCTGCCGAAGTCGTCCATCCAGACCTCGTAGCCCAGCGCACGGAAGCGCGCAATCTCGCCCTGCAGGAACTTCTCGTCGTCGCCCTGCACGCCCTCCGTGACCTCGATGTTGAGCATCTGCCGTGCCACGCCGTGGCGCAGACGGACATCCTCGACCGCCTGTACCATATCCATCAGGCGGAAATCCGCCCGGAGAGGTTCACCGAGATACGCAGAAGGCTCCAATCCGGTATGTCACGCTGGATCTGTACGATGGATGCGCAGACCTGATCGATGATGTAGAGGTCGAGCTGCGGCGAGAGATGCGCGTCCTCCAGCACGGGGACGAACACGCCCGGCGAGATAACACCGTAGACGGGATCCTTCCAGCGCGCGAGTGCCTCAAACCCGCAGATCTCACGCGTCATCGTACGGATCTCGGGCTGGTAGTGAGACCATGATGTGCCCGCCCATGATCGCCTTGGAAAAATTGCGGACGATGTAGCTGCGGAAGTTGAGCTCCTCCTCCATCGAGGGGTCGAACACCGCCCACACGAGATCATAGGTGTTCTTGATGGTGTTGCAGGCGATCTTGGCACGATCCACAATGCGCGCGACGTCCGTCACATCCGCATTGGGGCGGTAGATGCCCGCCTTTAGCTCGAGCGGAAGATGCGTATCGTAGATGCGGACGTGATCGTGGATGAACTGCACCTGACGATTCGGCTGCTCGATCGGCGTCGCCACGACGAAGTGATCGTCGTTGAAGCGTGAGACGAGATCCCCTGGAAACGTCTCACGTAGGAGGTCCGCGACATAGCGCAGGAAGCGATTGCCCTGCTGAAAGCTGTAGCGCTGGTTAAAGCTCTTAAAATTTTCAATATCAAAGTAAATAAACGTCAGCGGCTGCGTCATCGGATCCTGCAAATGGAGCGACGCATGCCGCATGAACTGCATCATATTGAGAAGGCCGGTCACGGGACAGGCCTCTTTTTGACTATGGTTTTCCAGTAATGTTGTCCCCATACTCTCCTCACCTACCACCTAAGGAATCACGCCCCCCACGTCGTCTTTCCCCGTTTTCTGTGACGCAGTCACGACCCAGCTGCGACGATATGCCCGGTATGATACCGCAGCCGAACGGGAAAATCGGATCTGTGATTTCTCAGAGCGAGATACGCGCGAACTCCTCGACCATGTCGCGCAGGCTCATGCCGCTCGTGCCGCTGAGCACGCCCGACCGCTCCCCCGGTGCCTGCTTCATCTTGGCGACGATGGCGTCAAAGAGATCGTCCTCGATCGAGCCCGGCACCAGCTGCTCCCAGTTCGCGGCATCGTACGGGCGCTCCTTGACAGCGTTCTCGGGGCGCCCCGTCACCTCGAGCTCCGAGATGAACATGATCTCGCGCCGCTCGGGACTGATGTAGTAGTGCTCCAAAAAATACTTGTTCGGGCGCACCTTGCCATCCTCGGCAACAGGGGCCGCCCGTCGTATTTTCCACGAGACGCACCCATGCCTCAATCATGCGCTCCCTGCCGCTGTTCGGACGCAGCACCCAACGTGAGTTTTTGGAGTCCAGATAGTAGGTAAAGCCGTTATCTACAAAAAGCGTCTTGTATCGTGCCTTCTTTTCGCGCTTTTCCTCTGCTTTCTTCGCGTCACGCGCTGCCTTCTTCGCCGCCTTGGCGTCCGCTGCGGAGCGCTTTGCCGCGAGGCGCGCAGACAGCCCCATCGGCGCATCTGCCGTCTCTGCCGTCGCTGTGCCCTGTGCCTGCGCCGCCTGTGCGTCCTCTGACGCGGCGGCACTCACGCCACTGCCGACGGCAAACGCCATCAGCGTCCCGAGCGCGATTCCCTTCCAATATTTTTGTCATTCGTCGTCCCGCCCTTCCTGTCATCATTCATCATCGTGTCCGCCGTGCCCGTCCCCACGGGCGGCGTACATGGTGCATTGGCATATTTATGTCATTCTAATTATTTTCGACATGAAGTGCATAAATCCTTTATCAAAGAGGTAGGATTTTTTAGCAGTACGGGTATTTTATCACGCTTCTGTATAAAAAGATACTGCCGCACGATGTTTTCCAACTTCGTACAGCAGTCATACTATAGGAATCGCTGATAAAATGAAGTCCGTCAGATTGGCATAGATTTTTCGCCCGAACGAGGTGGAAAACCGGACGCAGAGTGGTGCTCTGTGGAGGATTTTCCGCCGAAGTGCGGGCGAAAAAGATGCGCTGGGAAGTACTGATAAAATAAAGTCCGTCGAATTGGTGCAGATTTTTTGTCCTGTCAAGGAGACAAACCGGACGCATAGCAGAGGCTATGTGGAGGATTTGTCGACACAGACAGGGCGAAAAAGATGTACTAAGACGGCGGTGCTGAGTTTATCAGTACTTCCCTAAGATGGCGGTGCTGAATTTATCAGTGCTTCCTATAAAATTGGCCGGCGCGTCGGCGCTCCCCCGCCGCGTGGATAGGCGGCGGGCGTCTGCCGCTCCTTGGTCACCGTGAGAATCGCACGCACATCGTCGAGCCCCGGCAGATGCACAGGCCGCGCCGTAATGCGGCCGCCACCGAGCACCTCCGCCGCACGCCGCGCCTCCGTTTGCTCCTCGGCATAGGCGCGTCCCTTCAGCGCGAGCAGGGTGCCGCCGACGCGCACGAACGGCAGCGTATACTCGAGGAGAACGGGCAGCCGTGCCACGGCGCGGCTCACGGCGATATCGTACGCCGCACGGTGCTCTGCCGTCCGCGCCGCCTCCTCCGCGCGCGCGTGGATGCAGCGCACATTTTGGAGCCCCATCACCGCCGTCACCTCCGTGAGGAAGCGCACGCGCTTGTTGAGCGAGTCGAGGAGCGTCACCGTGAGATGCGGCGCATAGACTGCAAGCGGGATGCCAGGGAGCCCCGCGCCCGTCCCCACGTCGATCAGCGTCCGCGCCCCATCAAAGAGTGCAGCGTCATACGCCGTCAGGCTATCGATGATATGCTTGACCGCGACATCCTCGGGCGCGGTGAGCGCCGTGAGATTCATGCGCGTATTCCAGTCGAGCAGCATTTCATGGTAGACCGAAAACTGCCCGATCTGCTCCGCCGTCAACGGGATGCCCGCCTCTGCCGCGCGCGCCGCTAGGATCTCCTCAAACGCCGTCATACTGCCCCCTTTCTGCTCTCAACCGCGAATCAGCAGCACCGACACATCGTTCACATTCGTCCCCGTCGGGCCCGTCACAATCAGCCCGCCCACATCGTTCAGCGCGGGATAGGCATCGTTCTCCGCGAGCGCCTCCGCCGCACTCCGCCGCTCCCGCGCGAGTGCCGCTGCCGTGCCACCATCCACATAGCCGCCTGCCGCATCCGTCGGGCCGTCCGTCCCGTCACTCCCAACGCTGAACACCGCCACATTCGGGATACCGGCAATGCCATCCGCCGCCGCGAGTGCGATCTCCTGATTGCGTCCGCCGCGCCCCATGCCCTTCAGCTGCACCACCGTCTCGCCGCCCGCGATATGGGCAAACGAACCCGCGTGTGCGTGCGTACGGGCAATCGCCGCGAGGAAACGTCCCGCCTCGCGTGCCTCACAGTCGAGCTGATCGGTCAGCAGAACGGGCGTATAGCCGCGCCGCTCTGCCGCCTCGGCCGCCGCCGCACACAGCTCACGCACGCTGCCCGTGATATGCGTCGTCACATTCGGCAGCTCCGACGGCAGCGGCGTATCAAGCAGCTTTGTCGCGGCGGCAGATAGACGGATGCCATACTTCTTCACGACAGCGTGCGCATCCTCTGCCGTCGATGCATCGGGGTATGCCGGCCCCGAGGCAATCATATCGAGCGGATCGCCGAGAATATCGCTCAGTACAATCGTAAAAACCTGTGCAGGCGCACAGTGCTCTGCAAACCGCCCGCCCTTCACGGCACTCATGCGCTTGCGCAGCGTATTCACCGCCACAATATCCGCGCCCGAGGCGAGCAGCTGCTCCGTCAGATCCTTCAGCTCCTCCGCAGGGATCAGCGGCTTTTCAAAGAGTGCACTCCCGCCGCCCGAGAGGAGAAAGAGTACCGTATCCTCCGCCGTGAGACCTTCGGTCAGGTCAAGTGCCTCCTGCGTCGCCGCAAACGAATTCGCATCCGGCACGGGATGCCCCGCCTCATGGCAGGTAATATTCGGTATATCGCCCTTGATATGTCCATACTTTGTAATGACAACGCCGCGGTCAATACGACTGCCGAGCTCATCTGATGCCGCACGCGCCATCTGCCACGCCGCCTTGCCGACCGCGACCAGCACAATGCGCCCCGTGCCGAACGTATGCCCGCGCAGAGCCTTCTCCACCGCCGCATCCGGCAAAATCGCCGCCAATGATTCCTGTATGATGCCATCCGCATCGCTGCGCAGATTCATAATCATCGCTCCTTTTCTTCCTATTATACCACACGATTCAAGAGGCGTCTTTTCCTCTTGTCAATCTGTAGGCTACCTGTTATAATAGACATAGAAAGAACGCCCCTGGCGGCATCTTTCCAAAATAGAAGATTATTTACGAGAAATAACCGCACATTTGGTCGATGGGGCGGTTATTTCTTTTGGGTTATTGCAAGTAAATATCCGGTTGCCACGACAAGCAATACAATCGCGTCAAATTCGGTCATACTCACGCACCCCCTTTCGGGGGAAAGAAGCCGCCACAAGTCCGGGGACGTTCCACATTTATTATATGGTACATCCCGGTCAAAAGTCAAACATATTATCGAAAAGCCTGTTCGGAGCACGCACTCCAAACAGGCTTTTATGATCGGAATCTTCTTGTGCGGCAAAAGAAGCAATGATAAGTTCAGTCGCACAAGGTTCGTATTTTCTCCACCGCTCGCACGATCTCGCAAACGATCGCCGCGGCGTCCTCCATCGTATTTCCTCTGCCATAGGAAATGCGCAGCGCCTCCATCGCCGCGCCGTCATCATACCCCATCGCGCGGAGCACATGGGATGGTGCATCCGTCCCCGCATGGCACGCGGATACCGCCGAGACACAGATCCCGCGCAGATCGAGGAGATGCACCAGTGCCTCGCCGCGCACATGGGGAATGCCGACATTCAGTATCCCCGGCAGATGCGCGCCGCCGCCCCCATGAACCCGCAGATCGGGCAGTGCTTTGCGAAGTTCCTCCACCGTATACGCCGTAAGCATACGCAACCGCGCATCTTCCTCCGCCATCAGCGCACAACTCTCCGCAAGCGCCGTCGCCAGTGCAACGATCCCCGCCGTGTTCTCCGTGCCTGCACGCAGCCCGCGCTCCTGAGCACCGCCCGCAATCAGCGGGGGCAGTTCCGCGCCTTTCTTCTGATAGAGGAATCCCGTCCCCTTCATCCCGTGGAACTTATGCGCCGATGCCGTGAGATACGCAACGCCAAGCGCGTGGACATCGACGGGGATATGCCCGACCGCCTGCACCGCATCCGTATGCAGGGGGACCCCCGTTCCGCGCAGCGCTGCGGCAAGCCTGCGATATCCTGCACCGTTCCGATCTCATTGTTCGCGAGCATCACCGAGACAAGCAGTGTCTCCTCACGCAGTGCATCCACGACAGCGTCGAGAAAAACACGCCCGTCATGCGACACCGGCAAATACGTCACCGCCGTACCGCACGCCTCCAGCGCACGACACGTCGCGAGCACCGACGGATGCTCCATCGCGCTTACGATGAGATGCGCCTGCCGCCCCTCCCGCCGTGCCTTTTCGACCGCACCACGCAGCACCGTATTGTTTCCCTCCGAGCCGCCGCCCGTAAAGACGATCTCCTCCGCTGACGCTCCGATACACGCCGCCGCCGATGCCCGCGCCTCCTCAACCTGCCGCCGCGCACGCCGACCGAACGCATAGGCACCGGACGCATTCCCATAATCTGTACCAAAAAAGGGCAATGCGGCGGCGCGTGCCTCCTCCGACACGAACGTCGTCGCCGCATGATCCGCATAAATCATCGCATTTCCCTCACATATTACGCACTAAAACAGTGTACAGCCCTCATCGCGAAACTCCTCCACCTTCGCGCGCAGAAACTCCTCCTCCACCTCCAGATACTCCGCCAGACAGGCATAGCAGAAGAACTCCTTCGCCTTCGCATCCAGCAGCTTCTTCGTCAAACCGATCTCATCCCTCGACAGTGCCGCGCCGCACTCCCGACAGCATTTCTCCCGCACCACGTCACCCCTTCCGCACCGTCAGCTGCGGAACGTCCTTGCCGCGGTACTCACTGTCCAGAATGCCGAGCTGCACACGGATCGTATCGCGCATCTTCCGTGCACGGCGCAGACAGTACCGCTCAAAGTCCTGCACATCCACATCGCCCGCGCTACGGACATGGGGAAAGAGCAGCTTCAGATACGCCGTGGCGATCCGCTTGATCGCCTCCGTATCGCGCGTATCCGCTCCATCCGGTACCTCCACGATCTCATCTACAATGGCCCGATAGGACATATCATCGCGCAGCTGATGGAGAATCGTGGAGAAATACTCCCGAGTTCAGCGCCCAGCCCGCGACCTTCAGATCATCCGTCATGCGCGGAATCTGCCAGCCCTTGATGAAGCCATGAAAACGCTCGATCAGCGCCGACTCGTGAAACACGGGCGGTAGCTCCTCGAACATATTCGCATAGCCGTCCTGATCCATGATCTCCTTCTTGATATTGCCGCAGAGCACCACGCCTGCATCGCCGTCCACGCGGTGCGTCCCGATATTGCACCAGCCGTTTTCACAAAACGACTTGAGTGCGCCGCGCATTTCATTGACATCCGTAAAGGTAATCGTCTGCACCTCATCCAGCACCACGAAATCGTTGCTCGCCACCAGCCCGTCCTGACGGCGCGCCACATCGTAGAACATCTTCGCGCGGCTCATCACGCCGCCGCTCGCCAGCCAGCCAAACCGACTTACGCGCCCGAAGAGATAGGACTTGCCCGTCCCCTTCGGTGCGAGCTCGATGAGATTCAGCTTCTTCTCGACAAACGGCAGAAGCCGCGTCAGCATCGTCAGCTTCTCCTCCTCATCCCGATAGCCCGCCGCATTATAGTCCACCGCGCCCAGCAGCACATCCAGCCACTCTGCCGTCGTAAAATCGCGCCGTGCATCCTTATAGTAGTCGAGATCAATCGTATAGGGGCAGAAGCTCTTAAACGCCTCAAGCGTGATCTTCCCCTTCTCCTGCGGCTTCCCCGTAGGCGGGCGGTAGCTCAGCTCCACCATCCCCCACGTCTCACGCGCTGCCGTCAGCGCATCCTTGCAGCTCTGCCAGACGTACTCCTCAATCATCGTCTCGCGCGCCGTCAGCCCAAAATCCGGCAGGGCAAACGACACCGCCCCCGACTTGATATCGATATCGACCGAGATCCGCACGAGCAGCTTCACCTGCTCCCGCTCGATCACGATGCGGTTCTTGATCGCTGTCCACTCTTCCTTGCGCGGCAGATAGCGATGCACGAACGCCGCCAGCTCCTCCGTGTCGAACACACCGTCCGCATCGGCGAACCGCTTCAGCAGCCAGTCCCGCAGGAAGGCGGGCAGACCAAGCGCCGAGAGAAAACTGCTCTTCTTGAGATCCTTGTAGACAATCATCTCATCAAACGTCTGCTTCAGCTTCTCAACCATGCCTCATACCCTCCTCTGAAAACACCGTACGTGCAGCGATCCTCTCACAAAAAAATCATCATTCATCTTCATCCCGCGTGTCTCAACATCTGCCGTAACCGTGCCGAGCAGCGTATCTCCCGTATATACCGCGAGCTCATACCGCCCCGCATGTGTGAGCGTCGGAATCTCCACCGCAAAATGCTGGGCATCCTGCCGCTCGCCCTCGTACGATGCCCCCTGCCACACGACGCGGAGCGTCTCCAGCGGCGCATCGGCAAAGAGTGCGAGCCGCACGCCCGTCTTGCGGTCTGCCGTCACCTTCGCATCGACAAGTGAAACCTGCACTGTCCTGCCGTCCATGCGCTCCAGTGTGATGAGCGGAACGACAACCTCCTCAAGGGTCGCGCCGCCATGCACCTCCACACTCGCCCTGCGGCTGCCCGCAAACCTGCCATAGTCGGCGAGCACGAGATAGCCGTTCTCCTCCGTGGCAAAGGGGAGATCATGTGCATAGCCATCGAACATACGACAGCAGCGTCCTGAATGCTCACCGCCCGTATCCGTCGGATACTTCTCCTCCTTCGCACCGAGCACCGCGAGCCGTGACGCCCCGTGATCACTCACGAGGACGAAACGGCGGTATCTGCCCTCTGCGAGCATGCACGCCGCGTGGTGCATGACCTCCTCGATCAGGGCAATCTCCCGTGCGAGGTGGATCGGATACTGCTCTTGCGCAGCATTATAGCGACTCTTCTCACCGTGCTTCAGTTCATCGAGACGCTTATCCGAGTACTTATCCCCCCTGCCATTCATCGTAGAACCCACGGTTCACCGATGTGATCGTCGGCAACATGGCGCGTCCCACCTGCACGCGGATGTGCAGATGATGATGCCGCGCACACGCAGCGATCAGCGCCAGATACTCCGCACCGAGCGCATCCAACCAGTAGAGATACGTCCCCTCCACGGGAATCTTTGCCAGCAGACTCTCACGCGTTGGCAGTGCATTGTAAATACGTCTCCTCGCCAATCGCTCCACATCATGCAGAAACATATCCTCTACACGGTTGCTGAGCTTCTGTCGCTTGTAGGCGGTAAAGTACGCCGTCAGCTCCGTATCACACGCCCCGCAGAACACATAATCTGCGGCATAGGAAGCAAGTGCGGGATAGACCTCCGGCAGCACCGTACAGTCCCGCCATGTGGCATAGCCCGCACCGTCATCGTAGGCGAGCGCGGCGATCACATCCTCGCGCTCCACCTCCGTCCCGTCCGTCAGACGTGCGATCCGCTCCGCACGGATGCGGCGATTCTGCGCGACGAATCCCTGCCAGCTCTGCCTCCTCAAAACCGCGCAGGAGAGCCTTCCGCTCCGCCGCCATCCGCCCAAAGGCAGGATCCTGCACCGACACCGAGGCGATCCCGTTAACCGCCGCCGCACGCAGCTCGTCCGCCGTCCCTGCCGTCTCCGCCACGCGCGCGAGATAGGGATGACGCGCCGCAAGTCGCGGACACGCCATCCGCAGCGTGATGAAATAGAGCCACCGCCGAAAGACATCCCCACGCGTCCGCCCATCAAAGTCCCGCGCGAGATCGCCGTCCAGATCATAGCGGCTAAGGAGCGCGGACATATCCTGCCGTCCCGCCAGCTCCTTCAAGAGACGCGCCCACTCCTCTGGTGTCCCGCAGTCCTCCGGCACAGTCAGCGTTCGAACGCGCAGCCGGAGGAGATCGTATGCACTGCGCACCTGCTGCACGGGGATGAGCGCCGCGGACAGCACCTGTCGGCTCTGCACCGTCAGTGTGCCGCCGTGCCCCTCCTCCCATGCGCGCAGGACATTCTGCATGCCGCACAGTGCCCCCTCTGCGGGCAGCTCCGGCGCGACGACCATCAGCTCCATCGTCTGCCCCGGGAGCGGCGCACCGTCATCCGACGCCGTACGCCGCAGTGCCACACGGCGCTCTCCCGCCACCATGCGCGGATCGCTCGTCACCACGCCCGCCCATGCAAAGAAGTTCCGCAGGAGCAGCACCGCCGCCCCCAGCCCGCAGGAGAGATCCTTCAGCCGCCGCATGAGGCGCTCCGCCTCCGCCACTCCGCGCAGCGCGAGATACTCCGCAAGCCCCGTGACGACGATCTGCTCCTCTGCCGCCGTCCGCGCCCGTACAGCCGCCACGACATCATCGGCGAGGGGCAGACGGTCTGCAGCGGGACACAGCGTACTGAGCGGCAGCGGCGAGAGCCCCATCGAGAGGAGTTCCCCCCGCGCCGCCGCATAGCCATCCGCCCCGACAAAGAGGAAAAAGGGCGTGCGCCCCGTATCGCGCAGATACCGCTCAATCGGAGTAAGATCCGGTATCATCATCACACCTCCCGCCTATTCATGCTCCAGTATCTCCATCCCGACCGTCATATTGTCCGCCACGAGACGCTGCAGATACTCCTTCAGCATCCGATCATCCATGCTGTCGATCTTTTGGCGCACGCGCTCCGCTCCATCGGCGGCATAGACCGCCTGCGCCATCTGTTTCAGACATTCTGCCACGTGGGGATTCCCCTGCTGCCAGTCATACGCAGAAATACCAAGTGCCGCGAGCTTTTTCGCACCGCCACGAGATCCGTCAAAAGGCTTGCATATCTGCCGAGCACATTGTGGCGAAACGCGGCATCCACCTGCGCCACATCTGTGAGCACGGCAAAGAACTGCGCCCGTTCAAAGAACGCAATCGCCTCGCGCAAATCCTCATCCCTTGCATCACTGTGCGTGAGATAGGAGAACGCACGCTGCGCAGCATCGTACTCCTCCGCCGACACACACGCCAGCACAGGCGTCTCGTATCGCTCCGACCAGCGGCGCGGATCCGCCGTCCCCGTCTTCTCCGCCCAGAGTCCGGCGAGCTGCTGCTTTAGGCGGCTGCGGCGATATGCCTCCGCACAGCTGCGCACCTGCTGACTCGCATACGTCTTCGTCTTCAGGAACAGCCCCTGTTCCACCCGACTGCACACTGTACGCTGCTCCGCCTCCGTCAGCCCCTCGAGATAGGGGGGGCATACGCCCTCCCAAAGAGCGTCTCCGCATCATTCAGCAAACGTGCGATCTCCGCTCCGTCCGCCGCGAGCTGATCGGCAAAGGAGCACAGCAGCTCGGGCAGGAGATCCTCTCCCTTGGCGAGCGTCACGAGTGCCTGCCTCAGGCGGGCAAACACAGGTGCCCCCTCTGACAGCCACTCCGCCGAGAGCCGTAGGAAGTCTAGCCGCTCCCGCCATGCCGTCCGCGCCCGTGTCCACGTCTGCAGTGTCTCGCCGAGCACGTCGGTAGACGCATGACACGCCCGATACTCGGTCAGGAGCTCGTGCAGTCGCTCCTCCCCTGTCTCCCTGCTCCACAGACAGGCATAGTCCTCCTTGAACTGACGGCGCACATCCGCGAGCAGCTGCTTCGCATTGCAGCCCAGTTCCTCCGCGAGACGCGGCAGAGCACCGTCCTCGAACGCCGCGAGAACATCCGTCATCCCCGCATCGAGACGCTCATGGGTCAGTACCGCCGCCAGCGACTCTGCCAGTTCCGCTTCCTGCCGCGCACGTTTCCCCAGTGCGCGCGCGATGGCGTGTGCCTCGCCGCCCTCCTTCGTCAGGAGATCGGCGTACTGCGCCACGGCATTGTATACGGCGGTATCCGTCACCCCCGCGAGGCACCAGAGCGGCAACTGCCACTCCTGCGTACGGCGGCGGATCGCCATCTGTACCTGTGCCACGGAGGTACACTCCGCCACAGGAATGCCCCATGCCTTCTGTGTCAGCGTGTAGAATGCGCGCTCCTCCTCCGTCATCTCCACAAGGAACGTCTCCGCGGGGCGTTTCCCTCCCCGCGCCAGAGGAGATAGCTCGTTGCCGATCATCTCCGCCAGCTTCTCCGGCGTCATCGCCTCCGTGCGCCCTGCCGCATCCGCATAGCGGTACGGCTCGCGCGCATAGTCGCGCAGGAGAAAGCCGAGGAGGAATGCCGTGAGATTGCACGGAGGGAGACCGTATTCGTTGAGCAGGAGATCGCAGAGCGCGGACGTCTCGACCTGCCCCCGCGCATGAAACATCCCACGGATATACGCATCCATCGCCTGCCGCATCCGCGCGATGGGGAGATCCTTTGTCCCCGCGCGCTCTGCGTAGTCGGGCACATCCCACACAGCAGACAGCACGCGCTTCTCTGCATCCTTGATGGTTCCTGTGACCTGCCCCGTCAGCCCCGCATGCGCGGACTGCTTCAGTGCATTCGCCTTATAGTAGCCCTCCGTCGCGTTCGCATCGAGATCAAACGCCTCGGGATACCGCCTCAGCACCACCTGCTTCAGCACATCCGATACGCCATCACTGTTCGGACAGGACATCCCATCGGGCGTCTCCGCCGTATAGACATAGAACCGCCCCGCATAGATACGGTTTCCACTCCTGTGCGAGCACCTGATTTGCTTCGCGCGACCACTTCTCCGCCTCCTGGCGGTTGTTCCCCTGATAGTAGCGCGCTGTCGCCGCGCGGTCGACATACTGCGCGAACGCCTCCGCGCCGAGCGGCGTCGCGAGCGCATCGATAAAGACGATATGCGCATAGCGCGGGTTCTGCGCCGCCGCCTTGAGCTTCGCGCGCAGCTCCGCCGCCTCCTTCTCATCCTTTGCAAACGCGATCACCGCAGGAACGCGCCACTTCTCCTCGGGGACGCTCATCCCGTTGATCGTGCGCGTAAAGTTATCCGCCGTCACCGCCATGAGTGCCTTCTGGCCATCCAGATAGCGCGGCTTCAGCCCCTCGGGGCGCAGCGTGAGGAGAGTGCCCAGCTGCCCCGTCTCCACGAGCTTATCCGTGTGCGTCTTTCGCAGCTCCTCCTTGTACTGCTCGATCTTGCCCTCATCGCCGCTGAGCTTCGCGAGCGCATACTTCGGCGCCCCCTTCGCGCGCGGTACCTCGATGAGGATGCCGTCCTGCTTCAACTTCTGCGCGATGGCGACAGCCCTCTGTTCGAGCGCATCTCCCTCGAACACATAGGAGAGATTCTGATCCGTCACCTCCAGCAGTTCGATGCTGCTGCCCAGCTGCTCATCCACGGCGAGGAGGATGAGGATCGCCTTCAACACGCGCTGCTCATCCGTGCGCAGCTCCGTCTGCTGCTCATAGGTATCGAGCATCATGCGGATGTGCGTCACCAGATTTGCTCTGCCGCGCACATAGAAAAATCCCAGAGCTGATCAACCGTCAGGAGCGGGTTCTCAGAGAGCGGTCCCGTATGATCGATGAAGTGCTGGAACGCCTTCACCTGATCATCACTCGTCGATTTGATGAAGTCGAACATACTGCGCTGATTCGACTGGAACGCCGCCGCGATGTGCTTCAGCACCAGTGCTGTCATCGGATGGAGCGGCATGATGCGTTTGATGACCTCCTCCGAGGCGATCTTTGCTGCCGCCATCACGCGCTGCCGCGAAGTGTGGAGGCGGCTGTTGAGATCATTCTCGTACTCCGCCCACTCCGCCTCCGCCGCCTTCTTTGGCTGGAACGCCGCACCGATGAGATCGAAAGCGATATTGTCGGGCAGCGTAATACCAACAGAGAGGAAGCGGTCGCTCACCTTCCGCCACGTCTCATCCCCCTGCGTAAAGAGATGTCCCGTCTCATGCGTCACGGGGATAAAGAAAAATGGTGTCTCGTTCACCAACTCCGCCAGTGACTGAAAATCTGCCAGACTTGCACTGTTCACGCGAAAATAATCGGAGAACTCATCCCAGAGGAACACGAGCTTGATCTTGTTCTGTGCGATGACATCGGTCAGCCATGCCTTCAGCATATCGACATCCAGCCGGATCATTCGTATCCCCGCGTCGTCCGAAAGCTGCATGATATGCTCCATCAGCTCGCGCACATCGTCGCCCGCAGAGAGCCGTACGAGCACATCGTCCGCCGTCATCCCGCCGAAGAGCGCCGCCCACTTCTCCTCCCGGAGCAGATCGTCCAGATATGCCTTGTTGCGTGGAATATTCAGCCATGCGGCGACGCCCTCGCGCAGCGTCCTCGTACCCGTCGTCATCCCGCGCTCCTGCAGTGCCCGCTGCACACTCTCCTGCACAGCAAAGAGCAGCTCACGCGTCGAGTTCGGCGTATTCGCATAGCGGTACGCCGTGACGATGCCGCCGTCCGCATTCCTGTGCCCGAGGAGACGCTGATAGAGATCTCCCTCCTTTTTGAGGGCATCATAGCTCTCCCAGTAGGCTCGCAGCTCCGCCTCGGGCGCATCGAGAATCTTCTTCAGCGTATAGGCGCACTGCGACTTGCCCGTCCCATACGCGCCCGAGATCCAGAGCGAGCGCCGCTCCTGCCGCGCCATCACGCGTTCCATCTTGCGCAGGAGCTCGATGAACGTCGCGTGCGGGAACGTCCGCAGCCACAGATCTTCCGACTCGCGGATTGCCGAGTCCGTCACCTGCGGAAAATAGTTCTCATCGAAATCAAAGTACGAACGATACATTCCCTGTTCCATCTCTCATGCCCCTTCCGTGCGCAGCAGCCCCAGTACATCCGCCGCTGTCCTATCCTCTGCCAGCGTGATCTTCTCCAGATCGTGGGTAAAGGCGGCGTCGATGAACTCCGGATAGCGTGCCGTCAGACCGCGCAGCATCGGCTCCGCCTCCGCGCGCGTCACACCGAAGATCTGCGTCGGACTGATGCCGTCGCGCTCAATCCCGTCGTCGAGCAGCGCCCGCAGCGTGAACGCCTTGTAGTCCCCGCACGCCTCGGCAAATTTGAACAGCCCATAGAGGAATACGCGCGCATCGGGCAGTGCGCACTTCGTACGGCAGAGCGCACCATCCTCCGTCACATAGCCGAAGTTCAGCACCGTGCCGAGGGGCGTGGCGACGAGGCGACGGTAAGCATTGACAACGAGATTGGCAGAGCGCTCATTCAGTCCATCCGTCTGAAGCATATCGCCCATTTCTTTCCTCGTATAGCTCCTGCCGATTTCCAATGCCCGCACATACCATGCAAACTGCGGATTCTCAGCGACCAAATTGCACAGCATCAGGCCCCATGCAGATACGGTATCCCAGCCAATTTCACGAATGAAGTCAAAAAAAGGTGTGATATGCAGATTGTCCGTCAGTCCCGCATCGCGAAGAAATCCCTTAAACTTCAAAAGCTGCGGAGCTGCGAGACCATTGTCCTCAAAAAAAGCATCTCCTCCCTGAAAAAATGAAACGATCCACTCCGGCTTCGGCGCATGTGCGCCGAGTGCATTGATTGATCTTTTTTTCCCTCCACCGTGTGGAATTTTCAGCGAATCATACATCAGACACCCTCCCGGCAAATCATGACAAGCCATACAATGCCTGCAATCCGTAATTTTTACCTTGCCGCCATCAAATGTCAGACAGCCATAGCGGCAATTTCCCTCACAAACAGTACAGGCGGAACAATACGCCGCCTTTCGAAACACCTGTCGAAAAATCTTCGCTTTAGACGGTTCAGACTTCAGTGCCGCTTCCTTAACGGCGATTTTATACCCGTCCCTGCACGGCTCAACTGTATAGGGGATGTCCCAATCGAGTGTTTTCATCCACTCTTTCCAATCCGACTGTACCCCCGTGATGGTGATATATGTCGTACCACCTCTCGTTTCTTCACTATATCTTTTCTTCACGCCATCGATAAACCGCCCATCCGTCCGATGTTTCCAATCTCCACGATTGATAAACGCATGAAGTTTTTCCTCGGTATACGAATCCACGCGTGATTTTTCGATCAAGTCAACATACGGGGCAATCTCTTTTTGATACGACAGATGTCGAACAAAATCGCCCGAGCTCGCAGCCAAAGGACATTCCAAACACCCAGCACGCGAATTTCCCTTTTTATATGCCTCGTTAAGAGGGACGCCATGTGCATACATATAAAGAAAAATCTCTGCTGATGTCCATTCCAGCAGGGGGAAGAATCCATACTGTCCGCGCGTCTTATCCCCATCGATAAAGTATTGATAGCTCGCCCGCCGCGCACTCTCATGCCCACGAACACCGACAAACGCCAAACCGCGATAGTCGTGTTTCCCCGTGATTTCACGCAGTTTCAGCACCTGCGGTGTACTCTTATGCACCGAACAGCACCAGCGCAGCGTGCGTGATGGCGGACCAAAGAGCTGCCATGACTCCGTCGGAGTGAAATGTGATGCCGCACGGTAAAAGGGAATTCCCTCCGTGCGGCACTGCTTCTCCACCTGATCGACGAGCGCGTAGGTGTCGGGGAACTCCATCCCCGTATCGCCGAACACGACGACAAAGCTCCCCTGTGGCAGTGCCTTCTTTACGAGATCGAGCAGGACGCAGCTATCCTTACCGCCCGAGAACGCAACGTGAAAGCAATCGAGCCGCGCGCGATACTTCTCATAGACGGCGATGATCTTCTTCACCGTCGTCTGCTCGATGAGCGTGAGCATCGGATGGTTCTTCTCTGTCATCGCCGTGAGATCTACGGGACGGAGCATCGTCCCCTCGGGCAGGGACGACACACCGTCCTCACCCGCACACAGCTCGATCTGCGGAGCGGTGTAGACATCGCCGCCCTTCAGCTTTGCCGCCAAAATCCCACGGTAGTAGTAGCAGTTCGCCTCTGCCCAGAGATACGGCGCGTCGTTCTGCTGCTCGTACTGCCAGTACGCATCGAATCCGAGCAGATCCAGCTCGGCGGCATATACGGGGCGCGGCTCCTTCGAAAGGCGCGTCGGCGAGGAGTTCAGCAGAATCCCACCCGTCTCGCTGTCATACGTATAGGAATAAATCTTAGCCCCTCACTTTCATCAGTGCGACGACCTCATTCATCTGCCGTCCTGCCCGCGCACGGGAAATATATCCCCCGTCGCGCAAGAATACCGCCACGGCATCCGCCTTCGGCTCGATCTGCGCACGCAAGGCGGCATCAGTGAGCACGTCCGTATACGTTCGAAACGGACTTTCTCGCCGAATGACAACGCCCGCGCCATCACTGTTATACTGTAATGCCCACACGGTAAATACACAGCTGAAGCGTCGGCAGTAGCTCTCCAGCAGGAAGAGATTCCACGCCTGTCTGCACGCAGGAAACGCAGCGAATGCAACGAAATCGCGCAGCGCGAGATAGTCTCCTGCCATCATCGCATCAATCACAGCGTCGGTCGACGCTGTGTCGAAGCTGACGTACGCATCAGAGACGAAATGCTCCGCATCAATGCGCACCATTGTCTCCATCGCCGCCCGCAGAACAACCGTCGGACGCGCCGCACAGGACTCCCCCTCTGCCCGCAGTTCCTCATACGTGCAGGCATCCTGTACGCGGCAGAAATCACACATCTGATCGAGCGCGGATGTGCTGCGCCCCTCGGGTGCCGCGCTCTGCGTGCGCAGCGTCAGGAGATTCCCCTTTTTCTCATAGTCCTCCGCGAGACAGAGGACATAGACCGCATCATAGAGGGCAGAGTTCGTCCCGGTCTCTAGGGCATCGTTCTCCGCGAGCACATCCTCGATGGGGAGCTCCCTGATGTTCCAGGATGGTCGCTCTGCCGAGAGTGCCGCCGCACACTCCTGCATCCGCACTTTTACCGTCTCGCTCAGGACGACGCGCGAGATATGCGTATACGTCTCCTCCATCACCCAGAGGAACTCTCCATTCTGCCCCAGCACCTGCTTCAGCGTATCGCGCGGGATGTAGAGCATCTCCTCCAGCTCGTCGTAGGTGCGGCACACAGCATCTCCCCAGACCGTGAGGATCTCATCGTGCACGACAGCGGCAATCGGCCCCTGACGCCGCCCAAAATATTTCTCCTCGAATGTGAGCTCCGGAAACAGTCGTCGCAGACATACGAGCAGAATCTCCTCGTTCAGAATATGCACCCCAACGAGATGCTCCCGATGACGCGCATAGAACGCCTCGTAAAAGATCACCTGTGACCTGCCGAGATACACCGTCACGATGTACTTCAGCCAGTCCATGACATCCTGTGCCACGAGATGAACCATCGTCCCCGCACGCACCGTGCATGCGTCAATCTGCGCCCGAATCTCCGCATCGGCAGCGCGCAGCTCCTCACCATCGTGATCCTCCCGCCAGCGCATCCGCAATTTCTCCATCTCAATGCGCGAATCAATGCGGAATCCATTCGGATAATGCCGTCGCAGGAGCTGCAGCAGTGCATCGCGAAAAAACGAGCTTCCCGCTGCCTCCACCATTTCCCTCTCACCCCATTCTTCTCTATTCCTAAAAAAGCACTCTATTCTATAGATTCGCCCCCCGAATTTTTCCTGCAACAAGCACAGCAAAAACCGCCGCAGGTGTACGGCGGCACATGCGGCGGTGGGGTTGGGCGCGGCACAAGGGTGGGGAAAGCACGCCTCCCTATTTTTCACTTGTCAATTAGCGGATCGGCTGTTATAATAGACATAGAAAGAACGTCCCTGGCGGCATCTTTCCAGAGTCAAGTGTTATATTCATAGAGAATAACCGCTCGACCGGTCAAAGCTGGGCGGTTATTTCTTTTGGGTTATTGCAAGTAAATACCCGGTTGCCACGACAAGCAATACAATCGCGTCAAATTCGGTCATACTCACGCCCCCCCTTTCGGGGGAAAGAAGCCGCCGCGAGATAACTCTCGCCCAAGGACGTTCCACGTTTATTATAGTGTACGCCCACGCCAAAAGTCAAACATATTATCGAAAAGCCTGTTTGGAGCACGCACTCCAAACAGGCTTTTCATTTTATCCGTGCTGCCATAGTTTTCCGCTTGTCAAGCTGTATGTCACCTGTTATAATGGACATAGAAAGAACGTCCCTGGCGGCATCTTTCCAGAGTCAAGTGTTATATTCATAGAGAATAACCGCTCGACCGGTCAAAGCTGGGCGGTTATTTCTTTTTGGTTATCGCGAGAATGTAGCCTGTTGCCACGACGAGAAACACAATCGCGCCAATCTCAGACATTTCGCTCACCCCCTTTCGGGGGAAAGAAGCCGCCACAAGTCCGGGGACGTTCCGCATTTATTATATGGTACATCCCGGTCAAAAGTCAAACATATTATCGAAAAGCCTGTTCGGAGCACACACTTCAAACAGGCTTTTCATTTTATCCGTGCTTCCCTAGTTTTTTGCTTGTCAACCCGTATGCTACCTGTTATAATAGACATAGAAAGAACGTCCTTAACGGCATCTTTCCATAATCGCTTATTGTTTTATCAATAACCGCTCATTGGTCAGAATGGGCGGTTACTTTTTTTGTATCGCAAGCAGATAACCGGTGGCAACGATCAGCAGAAGGATCGCATCCATTTCACTCATGCTTACTCACCCCCTCTCGGGGGAAAAATGCCGCCGCGAGATAACTCTCGCCCAAGGACGTTCCTCATCCATTATAGTGGACGCCCACGCAAAAAGTCAAACATATTATCGAAAAGCCTGTTCGGAGCACGCACTCCAAACAGGCTTTTCATTTGAATTTTCCCGTGGTTTCTTAGTTTACGGCAGGCACAATGGGCGGAGTCTGGGTAAAGGGCACGGCCGAGAATCCGCGTACACCTCCGCCTTTCTGCCAGACGCTCGAATCCATTCCGCAAAGCATTTTTGCATCCGAGCCGTCGGTTCGTGTGAGGATATACGGCGGTTTTTTTGCGTTTTTGACCAATGGTGTGATGGTACGCTCCGCACCGAGTCCGCTATCCCGCCAGATACCGACACCGCCCGCGCGGAAGGAGATATCTCCGCCGCTGACGGAGGAATTCCAGAGGGAGAGGGTATTGTCTCGCGTGACGGCAATCTCCTCCTGTGTCTCTGTTCCCTCCGCACCGTAGGAAATACGGATGTCTGCACCGATGCTGAGATTGATATGGTCTGCGCTCAGTTCACTGTCCTTGAGCAGGAAGATCGCACCACTCATGCCCCGAACCTTCTGCGCACGGATGAAGGTATTCGACAGGTAAAGCGGTGAGGTCGAGCGCAGATGATACGTCCCCGCACTCTCCTCGGATTCCCCGACGCGGATCTGAACACGTGATGCCGTGATCCCGCTGTTTTGCATGGTCATCTTTGCCGCATCGATCTCCACGTCCGTTCCATCAATGCGCGCCCCGTCTGTACTGAGTCCACCGCCACAGATGATCGTCAGAGGATGTGTGCCGACCTGCGAGATTTTGCCGCGCAGCAGGGCCGCTTTGCCCGCAGGCACACGATTGACGATCGCGCCGTTCAGCGTATCGAAATGCAGCTCATCCACCGCCGCGAGATCGAACTCCGTCCAGTCGATGACACTGTCCTCCGTCGCCTTGATTGTCGCGCCACTCGTCACCGCCGAAAGGCTTCCCTGATCAACGGTGACATTCCCTTGCGCAAGTGTGCCGCCCGACGGCATCGCCCACGCCGCACCCGTAAGCGCCGTCGTAATCAATGCCGTAAGTATCCCCATGCGCAGCATCTCTTGTTTCATCGTATTCAGCTCCTTTTCCCTACACGAAAGCATCATAACAACATTCTCTTATTTCTCTATACAATCAGTAAAATTCCTTTCGAAGTCACTGTATTTATCCGCGTTTTCCCATTTGTTCGTGCTCTCAGTTCACGACGTTCTCGGGCTTCCCTTCGATAAACGACTTCACATTGTCCGCCGTCGTCTGCATGATGCGCTCACGCGCCTCCTTCGTCGCCCACGAGATATGCGGCGTGATGATGCAGTTTGGCGCATGGAGGAGTGGGTTATCCGCCTTGATCGGCTCGGTCGACACCACATCGAGCGCAGCATACGCGACCTTGCCGCTCGCGAGCGCTGCCGCAAGATCCGCCTCGACGATGAGCTGCCCGCGCCCGTTGTTGACGAGGATGACACCGTCCTTCATCTTTGCGATACGGTCCGCATTGATGAGTGCCTCCGTCTCCGACGTGAGCGGGCAGTGGAGAAAGATAAAGTCCGCTTCGCGCAGCAGCGTATCGAGCGGCACATATTCCGCGAGCGCCCGCCCCTCCGCGCGCTCCGTGCGGCTGTAGGCGAGCACGCGGACGTTCATCGCGCGCAGGATGCGTGCGACCGCCTGACCGATGCGCCCAAATCCAACGATACCCGCCGTCTTGCCGCTGACCTCGATCAGCGGACGCTGCCAATAGCAGAAGTCGATGCTCCGCGTCCAGTCCCCCGCATGCACGGAGCGATCGTGAAGCCCGACCTGCGAGCACGCCTCGAGGAGGAGCGCTATCGCGTACTGTGCAACATTGTCTGTACCATAGACAGGCACATTCATGACAGGAATATTCTTCTGGCGTGCATACGCCGTGTCCACGACATTGTAGCCCGTCGCGAGTACAGCAATCGCCTTGAGGTTTGGGCAGGCGTCAATGACCGCACGCGTGAGCGGGGTCTTGTTCGTCACGGCGATCTCCGCATCGCCGATGCGCTCCGCGATCAGCGGCGACTCCGTGAGCGCCGTGCGGTCATATACCGTCACCGCACCCAGCGCCTCCAGCGGCGCCCAGCTGATGTCCCCCGGGTTCTCTGCATATCCGTCGAGCACAACAATCTTCATGGCATTTCCTCCTCGACTGTCCTCCGAATCAATCTTTTTATCGCTTTTTCTATTTTACACGAATTTTCTCTCACAGGGAAGAAAATATTTGATTGACAAGCGCCCGCCTTCCGTCTATCATCGTGACGACTTAGGGATTCACTGATACGTTCAGCACCAATCCAAGAGACTGTTTTATCAGCGATTCCTTAGAAAATCGCGGAGGAGGCAGGCCACACGTTCACGCCTCGGCATTTCATCAACAGGAGGAAACAATGACGCGCGAAACACCACAGCACGGCGAGATCTGGCGGCACTTCAAGGGGAATCTCTACCGCATCGAGACCGTGGCGGAGCACACGGAGACGGGCGAGATGCTCGCCATCTATCAGGCACTCTACGGGACATACGGCATCTATGCGCGCCCGCTCACAATGTTCCTGAGTGCAGTCGACCGCACGAAATATCCTGACGCCGCGCAGGAGTATCGTTTTGAGAAAGTTCATCCGTAGCGCACGAACACCCCGACGGTGTTTGCCATCGGGGTGCTTTTCGCCCTCATTTTGTCTTCTTACAAAAGCGCCAAATACTTGGACTGCTCATCCTTTGCAATACTGAGCGCATCCATGGCAGCTTCGGCAGTGATGCCCATGCGTTCAATCAGACTCCTGATATTCCTCAGCCGCTCCGTCTCTGCTCCTTGAATCTCTCCACGCGCCTCACCAAGTGCGACGCCGTCATTATAAAGCTCTTCCATCACTCTGCACATCGAAGCAACCCCCTTTTCATCTTCTTTGAAATATCGTACCCGCTCAGCAAGCACCTCATGATACATATCATTCGGATCCGTACAGAAGAAATCGTGCATCAGACGTCCAAGTGGACTGTTGCCTCGCTCCTCCCCATTGACATAAAGGACATGCGCCCCGTCTTCGAACACACCTGCTGTATCCGTAAACATACGCCGTACTTCATATACCGGTTTAGCACGCCTCCATATATCATGCTCGGTGATAAATATAACATAGGTCTCCGGGAGCGCACGGAACAGTGTCCCCTTAGCGGCCTCCCGTGCATCCAGCATACTGCTGTTGTATCGTGCGCGGCGCGGAATCGCCCCCTCATCACTGCGCTGTATCTCCACATCATAGAGGGTCTCTCCATCGGTCGCGAGAGCATCAAATCGCACCGCACGCCCGTGGAGATTCGGCACACTATGCTGAGTGATAACCTCTGTGACGCGTAGGCGATCATTATTCAGCACAATACGGAGCAACAACTCCATACAGGGAATATTGTCGTCAAAACAGCTATTAAAAAATGTATCGTCCATGAGACGAAGCCGCTTGATTCTATCAAGATACATCTCTTCGTTTCGCTCAAGCACTACATCACCTTGCCTCATACCATCTATTTCTATTTTATCTGGATCCGACCGCTTTTTCAAGCAACTTTCTGCAGAAAACCCTCCGTGCATCGTAATGCTCTGCAGCTCTCCGTCTGGCGGCCGCATTTGCATTTGATCCGAGCCTCTAAGGAACTGCGCCATTTTTCTCCGAAAAAGAATATGATCCGCGCCGGCAGCAGGCAGGGAACGAGAAGCTTTATCGCGAAATATACCAAATAATATAGATAGATACATTCGGGCATGATGGGGGATCATGCCCAGAAAGAACTGAACCGATAGGGAATGGAGAAAAAAATCTATGGATCAGGCAACACTGACGTTCATCGTCCTCGCCGTCGCGGCGGTGCTCTTTGCGACCGAGGTCATTCCACTCGCCGTCACGGCAATGAGTGCGGCAATCGTTCTCGGGCTGCTCGGCGTGCTGACGCCGACACAGGTCTTTGCGGGGCTGTCGAACCCCACCGTCGTCCTCTTTGCGGGCATGTTCATCATCGGTGCGGCGATGTTCCGCACGGGGCTGGCACAGCAGATCGGCATCGCCGTCGTCAAAAAGTCGGGCACGGATGAGCGCGCGCTGATGGCCGCCCCTCATGCTCATCACGATCATCCTCTCGTCGGTCTCCTCGAACACGGCGACCGTCGCGTGTCTGATGCCCGTCGTCATCCAGATCTGCCGCACGGCGCAGATCCCCGTCTCGCCGCAGCTCATGGCGCTCGCCATCGCCGCGAACGTCGGCGGCACGATCACGATGATCGGCACACCGCCGAACATCCTCGCGAGCGCGACGCTGGAGACTGCGCATCTGCGCCCCTTTGGCTTCTTTGAATTCGCGTGGATCGGCATCCCCTCTCCCTCATGGGCATGGTCTACATGCTCACGATCGGCCGGCGCCTCTGTCCGCGTCACCTCGCCCCGGAGAGTGCTCCCGAGGAGACTGCGGAGGAGAAAAAGGATCCGCGCAAAATGGTCATCTGCGCCGTCATCCTCGGCACCGTCGTCCTCGCCATGGTACTCGAAAAGAGCATCGGCATCGCCATGGAGACCACCGCCATCATCGGCGCGCTCGCCTGCGTCCTGACGGGCTGCCTGACCGAGAAACAGGCGTATCGCGGCGTCGATTGGACAACGATCTTCCTCTTTGCGGGGATGCTCCCGCTCGCCAACGCCATGGAGAGCAGCGGCGCGGGACAGCTCATCGCGAACATCGTCGTCGGACTCATGGGGGATGCGCCCTCGCCGATGCTCATCATCACGGCAATGTTCATCCTCTCGTGCGGGCTGACCCAGTTCATGTCCAACACGGCGGCAGCGGCACTCCTCGCGCCCATCGCCATCTCCATCGCGCAGACCATCGGCGCGGCACCGTACCCGATCGTCATGGCAATCGGCATCGCCGCCTCCTGCGCGTTCACCACGCCGGTCGCAACCCCGCCGAACACCCTCGTCCTCGCCGCGGGACAGTTCCGCTTCATGGACTACGTCAAAATCGGCCTCCCCTCGTCCTCCTCTCCCTCATCGTCTGCGTCGTCATCATCCCCCTCGTCTGGCCGTTCTAAGCGCAGCACATATCATAATGACAAACACCCCGACGGCATCCGCCATCGGGGTGTTTTCATCTCTGGAAAGCCAATCAAAAAGCGTAGTTTACGCCGACGAGGAAGGAGCGGCCGACGGTGTAATATTTTCCACTGTTCGTATAGTCACGGCGGTTGAAAAGGTTGTCCACGTCAAAGGTACCCGTGAGATCGGGCGTAAAGCGGTAGGCAAGGTGGAGATTCGACACAAGCAGATTTGTCGTAATCGGTGTAAAAGCTCACGCGATCTCCGCTCGTTCCGTTGTACCCCCGATCTCCCCAATAGCTGAGATTCAGCGCCGCCGTGAGGTCGCGGTTCTCATAGTTCACACCTGCCGTCATCTGATAGCGGCCAAGTGCACGCACGAAGTCCTGCCCTCCTTGTACTTGCGCTTTGGATTGCCGACGGTAAAGCCTGTATTGAACGAGACATGCGCGTCGATATCCTGTGCGTAGGATACCTCCAGCCCCGTATTCTGATAGGACGCCGCATTCGTCGGATAGTTTTTGCCGGTGCTGTCCTTCACCCCGACGATCTGATCGCGCACGCTCGTATGGAACACTGTCGCGGTAAAGCGCCGTCCCCTGCCGTCATACTTATACCCCGCCTCATAATTCCAGCCGAACTCCGGGGTGAGGTTCGGATTTGGCACCATGACCGAGCTCGCATAATAAAGATTGCGGAAGTTCGGCATACGGAAGAATCTCCCGATACTCGCATAGACGGCGCTGTCGCGGCTGAGACGCGTCGTCACCTGCAGCTGTGGGAGGAAGGCACTGTAGTCGCCCGCCGAGGACTTCACCCAGTCCTGCCGCATACTCAGGATCGCCGCCGTCACAGGACTGAGGTCGCGGTCATAGGAGGCGGTCGGTGCGTATTCATTCATCCCGTAGGGACCAAACTTCGCATAGGGTTTCACGGCACTGGAGCTGTTCATCGAGCTCGTATATTTCTGATTGTGATTGTCGTACGTCTGCCGCTTAACCGAGAAACCGACAAGGGTGGTACTGAAATCATTCTTCCAGACCTTCTTTATCTCCATACCGTACTGGCGGTGATGGCTCCGCTCCCCACTCCACCGTACGCGGATTGACGATAAAATAGTCGGGGTTGAAAATGGAGCGGTAATTGTAGTATGCGCTGCCCGACCATCCCTGTTTATCCTGATAGCTGAAATTCGCAAAATGCTCGTCATCGTCGTAGTTGAACAGCTTGAGCAGCTTCCCCGCCCGATCATTGTAGTGAATCGAATGGTTCTTGCCGCTGTACATATAGGGGAGGCGCATCCTGTCGTTGATCTTGTACGTCAGATTCACGTGATCCTTACGGCTCTTGCCAAAGCCGACCATATAGGGGCGTCGCGGTTCCGTTGATCGTCAGCCTCCCCATTCGATCCGTCAAATTGCCTGTCTTGCCGTAGTACGAGCGGCTGACGGCCAGCCCGACCTTGCCGAGGTCAATGGTCGCTGCGTAGTCACGCTGCCCACGGTCTCCCGCCGCGACGCGCACCGTGTTCTTATACCGCTCCTTTGTGATGACGTTGATCGTACCGCCGAATGCCTCAGAGCCGTAAAGTACAGAGCCGCCGCCCTTGACGACCTCCACGCGCTCCACCGCATCGAGGCTCATCATGTCGAGATGGCTCACATTGTTGAACGATGCCGGCACACCATCGATAAGGACGAGCGTCCCATTCTCGATGCCACGCAGGTTCACCCCTGCATTTCCCGTGATCCACGTCTGTCCATCGGGGCCCATGTTTGTGAAATGCACGCCGTTCTTGAACTTCAGCGCAGAGATCACATCATGCGCGCCCGTTTTCTTCAGTTCCTCCGCCGTGTAGACCGTCGCATCCGCCGGCGTGTCAAGCGTCGGCTTCTCATAGCCCTGCGCCGTGACATTGATCTCAGGTGTCGTCACAACATTCTGCCCCGCATCTGCCTCTGCCGCCTGTGCAGCAAGCGGGACTGCGCAAAGCACACACGAAAGACCTGCCGCCCACTGTTTCTTTCTCATCATATTCTCCTTACATATAAAAATCCTTTATTCCGCCACGCTCAGATGTCGCCCCATAGGCAGCTCCACTATGTCCCCGTAGGCGAGGTGGGCGATATCCTGTGCGCCAAACACCATATCCTGCGAAGCGTTGTAGATATAGCCCTCACGCGGGCGTACAATCTGCTGCGTGCGGATTGCTTTCACCGTTCGGAGTGCCGGATCCTCCAGATACTCACGGTTGAACTTGTCAATGTCATAGCTGCCGTGGTCGTTCCAGACGGGTACGATCATGACATCCGGGTTCACCGCGAGGATGTGTTCCTTCGTCAGCGCCTGTCCCGCCATGAGGCCGATCTCTGCCGCACCGTTGACGACCCCCGCCATACTGCATAGATGGTCGAACAGGCCGCCCTTGTTCCCGAACGTCGGCGACATCGAGATCACGAGCACGGTCTTTCGCTCAGCGGGCGGGATCGCCGCAACACGCGCAGCGAGTGCCTGACACTCGGCATCGTAGAGAGAGACAGTGCCCGCCCCTTCTCCTCCTCGCCGAGCACAGCGGCGACGAGAGAAACGGCCGCACGCCGTCCTCCTCCGAGCGTGGCTTTTCACAGGCGACGACACGTATCCCGAGATCGCGCATGCTCTCCGCGACCGCCGCATCCCTGCCCGCATCGAGAAAAACGACATCGGGATGCAGTGCAACGACCTGCTCCACCGACGGCTGATTCAGCTTCACAGGAATCTGCTCCGCAATCGCTGCGATATTCGAGCTGTTCGGATCGTCTGCCAGATGATCGATGCCGACGAGCCGCTCCGGAGGAACAAGCCCGAGCACAACATCATCCAGCCAGAGCGCATAGTTCAGCACGCGCACGGGCTTTTTTTCAAAAACAACGGTCTGCCCCGCCGCATCGGTCACGGTAGCCAGCCACCTGCTCCGCCGAATCTGTTCCGCAGCCTAGTGCGGCAAGCAGAAATAGCGTAGAGAGCAGAAGCACAGACACACGCTGCAGCTGCATCGTGGCCTCCTTTCCTACCCATCCTTCAACAGACGCACATGCTTCGCCCCGTCCTCGACGGTGACACGTGTCGCGACGCCGTACATCGCTGCGATGTTCTCCTCGGTCAGCACCTCCTGCGCCCGCCCGTGCGCGAATACGTGCGCAGCCCGCAGCATGAGGATAGTATCGCAAAAGAGCGAGGCGAGGTTGAGGTCGTGGATGGTCATGAGTACGGCGATATTCTCTCTCTTGGCGATCTCCGTGATGAGGCGCAGGATAAAGAGCTGGTTGTGGAGATCGAGGCTCGCGGTCGGCTCATCGAGGATGATGAGCCCCGTTTCCTGCGCGAGTGCACGCGCGATAAAGACGCGCTGACGCTCGCCCCCGCTCATCTCCTTGACGTCGCGAAAGGCAAAGTCCGTGAGCCCCATGCGCTCGATCACGTCGAAGGCGATCTGCTCGTCCTCCGCACGATAGCGATAGCCTGCATACGGCAGGCGACCCATGAGCACCGCCTGGAGCGTCGTCATACCGAACGCAGCATTCGTGTACTGCGGCACATAGGCAATCCGCCGGGCGATCTCCCCGCCGACAGCGCGGCGAGATCCGTGCCGTCCACACGCACCGTTCCCGCCGAGGGGCGCAGCAGCTGCGCGATGCACTTGATGAGCGTCGTCTTGCCCGTTCCGTTGGGGCCGAGCAGGCCGAGCACCTCGCCCGGGGAAACACTGAGCGACACATCGTCGAGAATCCGCCGCTCCGCCCGATAGGCGAAGGAGAGACGTTCCGCCATGAGGCGCATTGTTTCACTCATGTCAGCGACCTCCCCCTGCGCAGGATCAGATGGATGAAGAGCGGCACGCCAAGGAAGGAGATGACGATGCCCACGGGGATCGTCACGGGGTAGAGAATCAGCTTGCCGACCGTATCCGACACGAGGAGGAGCGCCGCCCCGAGCACCGCCGTCAGCGGCAGGTAAAAACGGTGATCCGTCCCGATCAAAAACCGCGCCATGTGCGGCGCGATCAGCCCCACGAAGCCGATCACCCCCGTAAAGCTGATGATCGTCGCCGTCATGAGTACCGCGACCAGCCCCGCAATCGTCCTGAGCCGCGCAGGATTCACCCCTAGACTGCGCGCCGTCTCATCGTCGCTCACCGCCATCACATTCAGCGGCAGCGCATAAAAGAGTGCGGCGGCGAGCCCGAGCGTAACGATGACGCCGCCGATGGCAACATACTCCCATGAGGCACGATGCAGCGAGCCGAACGTCCACTGAATGACCGCCGCGAGCTTGTGCTCCTGCGCAAAGAACTCCAGCGTCGCCGTCAGCGCACTGAAAAATAGTTCAGAGCAATACCCACGAGCACAATCGTCGTCGGGCGCAGCCCTGAGTGCTGCGCGATGCCATAGACAATGAGACCGCAGGCACACGAGAGCAGGAACGCCGACGTGATGATGCCGGATCGCTGTCGAGCGCCGTCCCCGCCGCGAGCACGATACAGAGCGAGGCGCCGAGCGCCGCCGCCGAGGAGATGCCGAGCGTAAAGGGACTGACGAGATAGTTGCGCGTCACGGACTGCATGAGCGCACCCGCGAGCGCCAGCCCCGCACCGGCAATGATGGCGAGCAGCACGCGCGGCAGGCGCAGCAGCAGAATGATCTTGTTCATCGCCGCATCCGCCCCGCCGTCAAGCGTCCCGTCAAAATAGCGCATCACGCGTCCATCGTCTGAAAGAGCGACGCGTCCTTCATCCCAAGTGTTGTAAAGAGATAGGCAGCGATGAGCGTCAGCACCGCGCCCGCCGCGATCACGAGCATGCTGCGCCGCGTACTCGCATGATATTCCTGTTCGAGCATAAAGACCTACTCTCCTGACAGCGGGAAGGCAGGAGAGGTATGCCCCGCGATATAGGGAAGATGCTGATATTTCTCCAGCCAGACCCTAAACACATCCTCCGGATGCAGATCCGGCAGCTGCTCGGGGTAGAGGAACTTGGCAATATACATCGTCCCAACGAGCTTTGATGCACCGCCGTGCACATAGTGCGAGAGCAGAAGAATGCGGTCGTTCTTCACCGCGTCGATCGTATCCCATCCTTCGCGCGACTTCAGTTCATTCATGATGCGCGCCTCATCCTCCGGCGTCGGCGGGATGTAGGAGGAGTTCACCTTTGGCTCGGACACTTTCACGATGTAGGCAGGGGTTGCGCTCGATGACTGCCTCCGGATTCACCTGCACATTCTTCGCATCGTCAAAGATATTGTGCGCGCCGGAGTACTCCACCATGTCAAAGAAATAGTCCCCCGGCACTGTCGTCTTGCCCTCCGTGCGGTACTCGAAATAGAGGCTCTTCTTCGGCACATCGGCGGTCTGCCGCTTGATGTAGTCGAGCTTTTCTGTAAAGAAGTCCGAGCTCCGCCGCCTCCGCCTCCTTGCCGAAGAGTTTGCCGATCAACGTGCAGTTGTCTTGGAACTCCCGCGTGTAATAGGCATCCACGACAATGACAGCAATGCCGAATTTCGACAGTTTTTCTTCCGCATCCTCCCATCCACCGTTACCTGTCAGGATGAGCGCCTGCGGCTGCAGCTCGATGATCTTCTCATAGTTCAGATTGCCCTGATTCGCGCCGATCACCTGATCCTGCTTGAACTTTCCCTTGAAGCCCGCCTCATCGTTAAAGATGTAGTTGTCGACGCCGACCACCGTGTCGATCGCTCCGACCGCGTTGATGAGCTCCGGCATTGTAGGCATTCGAAACGACGACGCGCGTCAGCGGGTGGGGTACAGTGACCTCACGTCCGATGCTGTCCGTGACCGTGATTGTGTCCGCGTCCTGCTTTTTGCTCTGCCGTCTCTTTCCCACAGCCCACGAGGGCAAGCAGGAAACAGAGGAGCAGTCCACATAGAAATAGATTTTTTCTCATCGTACCTCCTTGAAAAATTCCCCTCCCACACACGGGGGAGGGGATCCATCAAATATCCATCTGCATCGAGAATACGAGACTGCGCGGCACCCTGGATGGCGTAGTTATAGCTCGGGCGAGACATCCAGTACTGTTTATCGAGGATGTTGTACGCCGTAAGGGCAAACGTCGTCGGCACCGTACCGAGCGTCGTCTTGTACGTCATGCCGAGGTCAACCGTCACATAGGCAGGCACCTCGAGCTGCTTGGACGCATTTGCGTAGATCGGTGCCTTGCCGGAGTAGACCATGCGCAGGAACGCCGCCGTCTTTGCATCCGCCGCGTACTCGGCAGCGAGCATCGCGCTCCAGTCCGCAATCCCGCTGACCGCCTTGCCGTTATATGCCGTATTCGTCTGCTGCTCGGTGGAGATGCATCAGCCCACCCGTCAGCGTCCACTTCGGTGCGATTCTGCCGGAGACGCTCAGCTCGATGCCCTTGAGCTTGTTCTTGCCCTCCATGACTGTCGTCGGATGCGGATCTCCCGTATAGGTCACATCCATCGAGCGATCCTGCTCGATCTGAAAGAGACTCAGTCCTGCGCTGATCCCGTTCTTACGATACTTCACACCGATCTCGTTCTGCTTCGTCTTCGCGGGGGCGAGCATAGCGCCCGTGTTCATACGATTGCTGCCGACGACAGAGCCTTTATCGAAACTCTGCGAGTGATTCGCATAGAGGCTGAGATTCTCCGTCGGCTTGTAGACGATGCCATAGGTCGGAGAGTTCGCGCTGCTGTGCACGTTTGAGGTCGCTGCCCCCGTAGCCTTGTTATAACTCGTGACGTCCACGCTGTGGTGATGAATCCCGAGCAGCAGCGATGCTTTGCCGTATTCTAATGTATCGGTCAGCGAGATCCCCGAGTAGCGTGTCTGCGCTGTCTTGATCGGTCCCGTCACAGCAGAGTACGGATAGTTCTGCGTGACACTTGTCACCCCGTCGGCAAGACTGCCCGCCACACTGCCGAATGACGTAAAGCCCGTTGCTCCATTGATGATCCCGTTGGCGCGGAATCCCCAATATGCGCGATACCAGTTCCGGTCAGCGGCGAGGACGACATCGTTCTTCACCCTGCCCGATGTGGAATGTCCCCCTGCACACCGAGCTGCACATAGGAATTGCGCAGGGCAAATTTCTCCGCACTCAGCGTATTCTTGAAACGCCCCGCCTCATCGAGCATATAGAGGCGGCTCGCCGAGGTCTGCACATAGCCGCTGCCGAGATTGTAGCTGTGCCCCGCATTGAGGAATGTCTTCCAGTTTTCATTGAGCTTCTGCTCGTGGTTCAGCACAGCTGACCACGTAGAGACGGTGATCTGCTGTCCCGGGAAGCTATAGTTGCGCTTGCCGTTCGGTGGATCAGGAGACGATTACCCGTGTACGCATTCGTTCCTGTTCCATCAAAGGCAAAGTAACGCTGTCCGCCCTCGTTCTTCGTGTAGCGATAGCCGGCAAAGAGATTTGTCGTGCTGCGATTCCCCCACATGGTCGAGGTTTACATAAATATCACGCGTCGTAAGTTTCTCGCGCTCGACTGCCGTCTTGCCCTGAATGTTCTCCCGCACTCACGCGGGCGCCCCACTGCTCATTCTTGCCGAAGCGCTTGCCGATATCAATCGCCTCGCCGAGTGCGCCGCGGCCATTGATCGTCTGCCGATAGGTAATGCGCTCCTTGCCGTACTCCGCCTTCTTCGTCACGAGGTTGACCGAACCGCCCGCCGACTCCGAGTTCGTCGTTCCGTGAATGCCAATCGCAGGACCTGAGACTACCTCGATGCTCTCGACGAAGTTCGCGGGCATATTCGTCTGCGAGAAGAGCCCCGGCACCCCGTTGACCTTAAACTGGTAGGCATTCATCTGGAATCCGCGAATGGAGTAGTCATTGTACATCGTACTCGTGCTCGTACGCACGGACGGCGACATGAGCAGTGCGTTCGGCAGGGGGTTCGCCCCGTCGTCAAACTGCGTGATCGCCTTCTGCGTGATATTCGTCGTCGTGAACGGCACATCCATCGTGTCCTTCGACCCGAGGAAGCCGACCGAGCCGCGTCGCGTGACGAATGTCCCCTTCCCATCCTGACGCGCTGCCGTTACGACGGTCTCGCCGAGTATGTTCAGCTGGTGCATGCTGCGCGTCCGCCGCGCTCTCCTGCGCCGCCGCCGGCGCCGTCCATGCTGCGCCCAGTGCCGCCAGTGCGACCGCAAGTGCCAAATTCCGTTTTGTCATTGCTGTTCCTCCATACCATACACATACATCCGCTGTACGCCCGCAAAAAAGCCGTCCCGGCAGGGACGGCTGCATTTTCACACGAAAAAAGCCTGCCGTCCTGTCCATCGCAGGATGCAGTGGCGCGCACCAAGGGCGCACCGGCGTACGAGATTCGGTAGGTCTTCCGGCTCTGCTTCATCGTTGCCCTGCCTTCCCGGTTTCCCAGTGACATCATAGGGCATTCTCAGCATTACGGCGGCGGGACCGCATCGGCATTGCACCGATTTCCCTGTTACGCCCCGAGGGGCACCGAACCTGCTTATTTATATTTGCTATCGTAGTATACCGTAGGTATATCGCAGTGTCAATTACTTTTCACAGATTTCATTATTTTGCGAAGTTATATCGTTGATTCCCGTCGAGTGCATGGTCCATCGTTCGATCTGTTGCGGATTCATTCGCACATATGCAGGCTTTTTCACGCTTTTTCGCAATATGATATAATGAGAATCAAATTATATGATGAATCGCTGAACAGGAGGGTACTGCATGGCTGACCGCATTATTGCTCAGGCGGATCTTTCCGGGATACGGAACTGTCTGCGGGAGCTCGGTGAGTACATCGACACAACCAATTCCAACGTCATCACCGTCGGCAAGAATGTCGACGCGCTGCAGCAGGATCTCGATGCACTGACGGCGGACTTCCACGACTTCGTGCAGGCGCACCGTCTCTCCGCGCGCGCCCAGCTCGCGGAGACCCGTCTCGTCAAGCTGCGGCAGGAGCTCGAGCAAAAGTATGGACACTACGCCGAGATCCGCCGCACGACGAAGGGGATCCTGCAGGCGAACGATCTCGCCATCGTGCGGCAGGAGACGGTGCGCGCGGCAGGCGAGGAGCTGATGCTGCGTGCGCCCGAGTACTGGCTCGCGCCCGCGCTCGTCGCCCTCTCCGCCTGGATCAGCGACCACGAGGAGATCGCCGTGCGCGCGCTCCGCGAGGCACTGCGCCGCGACGAGGAGAAGACGGCGCTCTTCTTTGCCCTCGTCTGCCGCCGTGCGGGACGCGGTGCCCCCGCTCTGCGCTGGGCGCAGCACTACCTCATGCGTCAGGACGAGACGGCACTCGACCGCAAGGCGATCCTCATCGTCGACGCGTACGCGAGCGGGCTCCTAGGCGTGGACACGGAGGGGCCTGATTGCACAGCAGCTCGACGCATGGCTCGCCCGCCTCTCCGAGCAGCCGGGCTTTGTCGAGGCGCAAGAGAGCCGTTGGAAGGAGGCACTCGCCGTCATGCAGCCCGAGACGCCCGCCGCGTTCCACTATCCCTATCTCGAAGAGCACAGCCCGACCGTCGCCGATCTGAAGTCCACGCTCGCCGGCGCGGAGCTGCACGGCAAATTTTACGCGCACGTCCAGCAGATCGTCATGCAGAACCCGCCCATGCGCACGCTGGTGCAGGAGCTTGACCGCGTCCTCACGAGTCTCGTGACGGATTTCGACGCGGCGGAGCAGCCCCTGCGCGAGGCGGTGACGTTCGAGCAGCTCGTCGCGGACGAGGGCGGCGACGAGACGCGCGCAAAGAAGGAAATGCAGCTCAAACAGGAGGCGTTCGAGGAGCGGCGCGACTTTATGCAGCTCCTGACCGATGCCGCCATGAACCCGAAGGAGGCGCAGGCGAGCGTCGCAACGCAGAAGATGGCGCTCGCCATATCCAAGGACTGGATGCTCTCCGCCTATCGCGACCACATCGCGGAGAACCGCGCCGCCGTGCCGCACAACATTGCGCTGCGCATCGGAGAGTTCGAGGGGGAGACGGAAAACGGCGAGAACGAGGAGGAGCTCCTGCGGCAGTTCGCCGCGTGGAACGACGCCATGCGCGACCGCGAGCTGGCAAAGCTGCGCCTGACCGGCAAGCAGGAGCTCTGCCGGTGGGCGGGCATCGTCCCCATCGTCCTCGGGTTCTATCTCGGCGGCGCGATCGGGCTCGTCATCGGCGCGGTCATCGGCGTGCTCATCTACCTGAGCTACCGCAGCGCAAAGCGCGCCCTCGAAACGCAGCGCGAGGAGCTGCAGCAGCACTTTGCCGAGCAGGGCAAAACGGGAGCGGAGATCGTGCGCGGCCTCCTCGCCGAGGTCGTGGACTACCGCGAGGCGTACCGTGCGCTCGACGCCGACAGCAAAAAGACGCTGGATTACCTCACGGCACTGGACGTTTCCGCCTTCCGCACCGTCCGCGAGGGCGGCCGCAGGATACAGATATAGGGAGGCCTACGATGAACGAGCAAAATCCGTTTGCCGCGATCCCAACGAACGATGCTGCTGCGCGCGACGCAGCGACACCTGCCGCACAGGACGCACGCAGCCCGCAGGAGAGGCGTGCACGCGGCGAGTCCGAGGTGCTCGCGGCGGGACTGCCCGCGTGGAACCTCGAGCCGCCGACCGCGCCCGTGCGCAGGAGACGCGCATGATCGCCCCGCCGAACACCTACGCCCAGTGGGCGGCACTCCTAACTACCTTCGCTGCGGGGACGGCGGACGAGGAGGCAGTGCACGCCATGCGTGCGGGGACGCTCGTGTGGCAGTCGGGCGTCGCTGAGCGGTTCACCCAGCGGCTGCTCGATGCCCTGAACACGCGCATCCAGAAGGACGGCGACACGTTCTCGCGCGACCTCGCGCGCGCGTCCGCCGAGCAGGATACCATCGCGGCACTCCTCGCGCAGCGGCGCAGATTCCGCACGCTCTATGCGGCGGCCGACCTCCCCGCCCTCCCCGCCGAGACGCGCAAAGAGACCATCGCTGCCGTGCAGACGGCGGCCGACCGCACGCAGGAGTCCCTGAGGCCTCCGCAAAGACAGACCGCACGGGGCGCATGAGTGCGCTCGTGCGCAGCCACAGGGTAAACGTACTGGAAACGGAGGCGTTCTCGCGACCGCACGACAGACGTGCAGGAGCTGCTCGCGCGCTACGGCATCGCACGGATCCCCTTTATCACGCTCCACACCGTCGAGCGCGCCCGCGCTGACACTACTCAAAGAGGTCGCAGAGGAGCTCTCCTGCCCTTTTGCATCCATACGCTGTCCAAGGGCGTCTACGACCTCGCCACGGACAAGGTGCTCAGCGACGACAAGTCCGTCTACGGCGCGCTCGACTTCATCGGCGAGCAGATGAAGCACCGCGCGAACACGACCCTCGTCCTGACCGAGACGCCCGACCTCTCGACGGATACGAACGACGCGCGCCAGCTCCTCGACCTCGTGACCCTCGCGAAACGAAACGGGCGGGCAGATCATCGTGCTCACCACCGTCCCCCATCTGGAACCGCCTCCAGCGCCTCGGGCTGCGGCTCGAGCTCCCGCTGCCCGACGAGGACGAGATGGAGCAGATCGTGCGCGGCTACATCGACGACTATCGCGGCGAGATCACGATCGAGTGGACGGACGCCGACATCCGCGAGGCGGCATCCATCCTCTGCGGCGTCACCGCCATCGAGGCGGAGAACGTCATGGCGGCGCTCATCGCGAAAAAATCCATTCGGCGGGAGGACATGGACGAGGTGCGCACGGCGAAGGATCGCCTCTTTTCCGACATCTCCGGACTGGAGAAGATCACCGTCGACGAGGCGTCCGCGACGTGGGCGGGCTCACGGGACTGCGGAACTGGCTCGACGAGAAACGCCTCCTCTTTACCGCGGAGAAACGCAGCCTGCTGCGGGAAAAAGGGACTCAAGTCCCCGCGCGGCATCCTGCTCGTCGGCGTGCCCGGCTGCGGCAAGTCCCTCTCGGCCAAGGCGATCTCCGCCAGCTGGAAACTCCCGCTCTACCGCCTCGACTTTGCGACCGTGCAGGGCAGCTACGTCGGGCAGACCGAGCAGCAGCTGCAGAGCGCGCTCCAGACGGCGGAGAACGTCGCGCCGTGCATCCTCTGGATCGACGAGATCGAAAAGGGGCTCTCGGGCGCAGGCAGCTCAAACGACGGCGGCGTCTCCACGCGCATGGTTGGGCAGTTCCTCTTTCTGGCTGCAGGAGTGCCGCAAGCCGGTCTTTGTCGTCGCGACGGCGAACGACGTCTCCATGCTCCCCTCGGAGCTCCTGCGGCGCGGGCGGTTCGACGAGCTCTTCTTCATCGACCTGCCGACCGCCGACGAGCGCCGCGACATCCTGCACCTCTACATGCGAAAGTATCTGGGGCTCGACTTCGCGGGCACATTCGCCGACACCCTCGTCGCAATGACCGACGGCTTTACGGGTGCGGATCTCGAGTCCACTGTCCGCGACCTCGCCTACCGCGCCATCGCGAATCCCGCGTTCAGCCTGAGCGCAGAGAACCTGCGCAGCGCCTTTGAAAAACGTCGTCCCGCTCTCCGCGACCGCGCCGGAAAAAAATCGCCGCCATCCGCGACTGGGGACGCGAGCGCGCTGTCCCCGCGAGCGGGCGCCCCATCGGCAGCGAGACCGAGCTCAAAAAGTCCGCCGAGATGCGCACGCGCAAGGTACTGGTGTAGCCCCGCCCACCCGACAGAAAGGAACGAACATGCCGCGACCACTACTCCACCGAAACCAGACGGAACAGACACAGGAAAGCCGCCTGAGCCTGACCGCCGCCCCCGAGAGGCGCAGAGAGAGGCGCAGGAAAACGCCGTACAGCTCGCGCGCCGTCTCAAAGAGCCACGCTCCAAGGCGTACATCGACGCCATCCACAAACTCGATGCAGGCGGCGTCTCCATGAGTGCGGCGGAGCGCGACGCCATCGTCGACGCCATCCGTGCGGAGTTCCCTCGACATCGTCAGCATTGCATCCATCCCCATCGGCATCGTCGCGCAGTGCTTTCTCGGCGCGCCCCTACGAGGTGCACACCATCAACATCACCGGGGGCATCATCGCGCATTATAAGCGCGGCGAGCCCCTTCCCGAGGGCATGGAGGGCGCTCGCTCGCTCGCCGCGCACGGCGGCTACGAGTTCGTCGAGGTCTACAGCGACGGCACATACCGCGCCATCAGCAGCGACGGCGCCGTCTCCGTCGTCCATCCGCGCTGAGGAGAGGCGGGGCGCTGCACAGGCCCCCCATCGGCGTGGTGGGAGGGCCACCATAGCAGCCGCCCTCTCCGTCCTGATAGCAATATTCAGAAACGTCAAAAAGTGGGTGACCAAACGGAAATATTGTGGTATACTGTGGGCATGGAAAATTGTCAACAGTATCCTTTCTTTGTCGATTTTTAAGGAGAATTGCCCATGAAACGCGAAGAAGTCGTCCATCATCTTGAAACCTTCGACCCCGAGATCTACAACCTCCTGCAGGAAGAAAGCCAGCGCCAGCGCTACACACTCTCGCTGATGCCGAACATGAACGCCATGTCGCCGTTCGCGAAGTATCTTGAGGGCAGTATCCTCACGAACAGCTTCTTTGACCGCAGCGACGAGACCCCGACCGGCGGCCTCCACCTCGAGGCCATCGTGCGCGACCGCGCAAAACAGCTCTTTCACAGTGACCACGCCATCGTCCGCCTCGGCAACATCGTCGCCGCCTCGCGCGTCGTCTTTCAGGCGCTCCTCGCAGAGGGCGACATGGTGCTCTCCCTCAACCTGCGCAAAAAAGATCACGTTGCGGGACTCTCCTACCGCTTTGAGAACTACGGCATCGAGCCCGGCACGCAGGAGATCGACTGGGGTGCGGTGCGCGCTCAGGCGGAGCGCGTCCGGCCGCGGCTCATCATCTTTTCCCCGGTCAGCTTCCCGCGCACGATCGACTACCAGATCCTCTACGAGATCGCACAGACCGTGGACGCCTACCTCTGGGTCGACATCAGCCAGAGCGTCGGTCTCGTCGCATCCAAACTCATCCCCTCGCCCGTGCTCCTCGCCGATGTTGTCACGTTCTCCACGCGCGACTCCCTGCGCGGGCCCGACGGCGCGGTCGTCCTCACGAAGGCGGAGCTCGCCTCACGCATGGATGCCGCCGTCATCAATACGGGGCATGAGGCACTGCACATGAACCACCTCGCCGCGCTCGGCGTCGTCCTGCGCGAGGCGGCCAGCGAACGCTACCACAACTACGCCGCACAGGTCGTGCAGAACGCACAGGTGCTCGCGCGCACCCTCCCCGACCACGGCGCGTCCGTCCTCTGCGGCGGCACGGACACCCATCTCGTCCTCGCCTCCACGGCGGCGGGCGTTGACATCGGCACGGCGGTCAAGGTCATCGGACAGATGGGCATCCGCGTCAAACTCGATACCATGCCCACAATGGATCCGGGACTCTTCCTCCACGCCCTGCGCCTCTCGACCTCGAACCCGACGACCCGAGGAATGCGCGAGGAGGACATCGCCTACATCGGCTCCTGCTCGCAAAGCCGCTCTCGACCGTCCTCACGCCCGAGCAGATCGAGGCGACACGCAAGGAAATCGTCGACCTCGTCAAAGACGCCCCCCTCTTCGCCGATGAGTGGATGGGCGACCCTGAGAACTGAGCCACACAATATTTGCATAGAAACGCGCCCCACCGAGAATGATCGGCGGGGCGTATTTCGTTACAGATTTCTACCAAAGACGTAGGATAGCGGCACAAGGTAAATATGCTAAGGAATCGCTGATAAAATGAGGTATGCCAGATTGGCGTAGATTTTTCGTCCGATTGAGGCAGCAAACCGGACGCATAGCAGAGGCTATGTGGAGGATCGCGGGCGATAAGCGGGCGAAAAAAATGCGTCAAGATGGTCGTGCCGAATTTATCAGTGCTTCCTATAAGAGCGGGGAAAGCATTTCTCATAGCGAAATCGACTGGGATTGACAAAACGGGCAAAAAATGCCCGCACATAGGCGGCAGTAACGCATCACTTGCATCTCATTGGGGACTTGTGTTATAATGTGCTTGGCAAACGAGATTAGCATTACGACACGCGAAAAGCCCCCAAGGTGCGAACTTGGGGGCTTTTCTGTTCCCATTTGCAGGCAGGGCTTAACGCCTAGGCTTGTTGCCTTTTTCTCATCCGTCAAGCCATTTGCAGAGATAGTGGCAGACTATCCCCGCCAGAACGGAGAGCAAAAACGAGATTAGCATCCTTGACACACCTCCTTCCCGTGCCGGTATGGAGGAGGCAACGCATCCAGTATAGCACAGTTCAGAGCATCTGCCCAACTAGGAAAAACCACCCACCGTGTTGGCGCACGATGCGCGGTGAAGCAAGTACTACGGCGGGGCGTATTTCGTTGCAGATGAATGCATTTGATGCTATACTAAAATAAAAGGGAGGTGTTCACTATGGCAAATGCTTTGGTACAATTTCGCACAGATGAGACGGAGCGGACGAAAGCCGCTGCAATCTGTGCCGCACTCGGCATGGATCTCCCGACCTATCTTCGTATGTGTGTCTCCCGCCTCGTCCGCGAGCGCGGAATCCCGTTTCACATGCATCTGGATGACGCGCCGATGATGCGCGGCATCCGCGCAATGCAGCATGCCTCGATGATTGCACACGAAGAGGGAATTGCAGACATGAGCCTGGATGAGATCAATGCGGAGATCGCCGCCGCAAGGGAAAGGCTATAATGCATTATGCGGTCATTGATACAAACATCCTGATTTCTGCTGCACTCAAATGGGACTCCGTACCGGGGCGCATCATCCTATGCGCCTTTCAAGGAACCATTTACCCACTCCTGAATGAGACTATTTCGCGAGTATCGGGAAGTCTTACTACGTCCAAAGTTCCATCTGACGCCATCTCTGACAGACGATCTGCTGGCGGCAATGCAAACGCATGCAATCTGGCTCAACGCGCCTGCACTGTCCATCGAACTGCCCGACCCGAAGGATCGCGTTTTCTACGAAGTGCTCATGGAAAGCCGTAAAAGCACTGAAGCAGTCCTTGTCACAGGCAATATCAAGCATTTTCCATCAGAAGAATATATCCTGACACCGCGAGAAATGCTCAATCGACTGATTTAGCAGACAGCGCCCCACCGAGAATGATCGGCGGGGCGTATTTCGTTTATGCTTTTTTGCTGAGAAGCGACTGCACCTCTTCGAGCGACTTCATCTGATCGGCATAGAGCGCATACCCCATCATGGATGAGGCCGCGAATTTGATGGCGAACGGATACTGCTTATGTGCAACAAGATTTGCCATTTGCTCAACCGCTGCTTTTAGCCTTGTCTTGTCCGGATCATGGTTCGCGATGAGAAAGATCAGCTCGATGTTCTCTTCGGATATCGTGATATGATGCTTTTTCCCCGCCATATCCGAAATCAGTCCAAGCTCGCATTTCTGCCGGAACACCTTCGCCATATCCGCACAGAACTGATGCATCGCCGCGCCGCCGACAAATGCCTGAACATCATTCAGATGAGCGACCAGCCCCGCCGAACCATCCAGCGCGTCATCGCCATACTTCATCTCGATCACAGCTAGCGTCGGTGCTCCCTCGTCCTTTCGGGCAGACGCGGTCGACGGCCATTTCACAGCGACCATATCAAACCGCGCATTCGTCCCCTCTGCATCGCGATAGACATACTCCACATCAGCGATATAGTAATCCGTCGCGTGCGAGATCGCGCCATGCCGATTATTCTCCCGTACGACGACCTGCTGGAATTCCCGCTCATACTTCCGATTCTTCGCGAACCAGACATCCATCGCATGCTTATACAGCGGGATATGGTCGACTGCCATGCAGATCGAAGGATTTGCCGCCATCCCCTCATCATACTTCGTATCAAACGTGAGCGTATAGCCAGTCGCGCTGCGGTCAATGCGAAAGAGGCTGCCGCCGCGATAGTAAATATTCGCCGTATACTCCCCGCGAAATTCCAAATCAAGGGTGTCATCATTCTGCACGTACGTGAGCAGTTCGTGAAGCGGGCCACCCTTTTGAAAATCGTTGAACATCTCTTCGCCCAATGCTCTTTGAACCATGCCTTTCACCTTTCTCTCTCATCAAAAGAATATCGCTTTGACAAGAATAAACAATATTACTCTTCTTTCAAGTTCTGAAAAATATTTTTCTTTTTCTACTTGACATTATAAACTAGAGCATATATAATCCAAATATGTTCACAGATAACTGAATCCATTTCATCAAGCAAGAATATGTGAGGAGTGTTATCATGAAGAATATCCAGCTCTTACTGAACGACGATGAGTACGCCCATATCGCAGAGGCCGCGGAAAGGCAGGGCATTCCTGTCCTCGCGCACATCCGCGCGCTGCTCCTCGGCACGGAGGATGCGTTTGCGGCGACATACGCCGACACGCTGCGCCGTGTCGAGGCACTGACGCCGGGGACAAAGTTCAGTCTAAAGACCCTCTTCGGCACAGACTGGACAATGCCGCGCGGAACAAAACTGACCCTCGGCAGAGCGTTCTACGACATGGTCGACGGCGGCAAGGTCACCGCGGCCAAGGCACTCGGCAAGGACAGCTCGAACATCATGCAGTACGTGCGCGTGTAAAGGAACACGCACGGAATAGGAGAGAGAACGGAGGAACGCATGAATCTCAAGGAAGCATTCCAGATGCAGAAAATCCTCAGTCGCCTGCTGGAGGAGGCTGCCTCATATCTGGACGATACGGACAACGTCATGACAGTGACGGAGAAGCATCTGCGCAGCAAGGTCGTCCCCGAGCAGGCGGACGAGGACGTGGACTGCAGCGAGAAGTTCTACATGGCGTACGATCCCATGACCGTGCTACGCGCATGGCACGCCCTCATGGAGGAAAGGAACGGCTCGGGCGCGCCATTACACAGGCAAAAGCGACAATGACGCTGAACTTCGACACCGCCGCCGAGGAGAACAAGGCACGCCGCCGCTTCCTCAAGACGCTCGCGCGCCTATCCGAGCAGCGTTCCACGAGCAGGATGAAACGCGGCGCCGGGAAGGGCTACGTCTTTAACAAGGACGGCAACCAGACCCCCTACTGCTACGACATCGAGGTAGTAAAGACGATCGACTATGATCGGAATGCCGTGCGCCGCATGCAGGAGGCACTTTCAAAAACGGCAGCGGATACGTCCCGTGCGCTTGACGAGGCGCTCCTCAATGTGCAGGTTGACTACACGCTGCAGCTTCCGATCACGATGCCTACCCTCGGCGAAGACAGCGCCGAACGCCGCCTCGTTGAACGCATCTTTGGCTGCGATGGCACCTCCCTCACGGAGATCATCGAGGCACTGGAAGGGAAGTAGGGCAGGTGATTTAGATGACGGCTGCTCCGGCAGGGGCAGGGGTTACACTCCCGGTTCAGGTGCAGATGAACAAAGAGGCTGCACGCCCCCTCTGTGTGTGTCCGCACACAGAGCCCAAAACATGGTATAGACACTCCCTGTGAGGAGAATTCAAATACCACCCCCGCGCCGCGCCTTGGCATCGGCGGACCATGCCGCAGGGCGGATGAACGTGGGGCCGGCGGGAGAGACCGCCACCACACTTCACCGTGTAAAACGCAATGGCCAAAATACCCAACGGCGTCCCTGAACGCACAGAGTACGGATGCAGACAGCACCGTACAGCACCCTGCCGCAGACACACGCTGCGTCAATGCCCCGTCCGCACGCACTTTCCCCAACACCAAAATACGCTTTCGCCCCCTGAATATATGCTCGCTTTTGCCGCCTCCTGCGGGAGTACGGCACAATGGGGAGCCCCCTGCCTCTGCCGGAGCAGCCGAAAGCATCAAAAAAGACGCCCACACAGGCGTCTTTTTTGATGGAACAATTCTTAAGGAAGCACTGATAAATTCGGCACAACCATCTTGACGCATCTTTTTCGCCCGCTTTTCGTTAGCAAATCCTCCACATAGCCCTCGCTATGCGTCCGGTTTGCTGCCTCAATCGGACAAAAAATCTACGCCAATCTGGCTGACCTCATTTTATCAGTGCTTCCTTGATCCGATGTGCCGCTGCCGATACCGCACGGATCTCCCCTGCCATCGGCGCATGTTGGCACGGAATGTATGGTCTCAAAGAATCTCCGCGCGGATATAGCCCTCGCGCACACCGCCGTCGCTGCACGTGATGTCCTCGGCGGCGAAGGTCTCCGCGAGGACGCGGGCGATGATCATGCCGGGGACGATGTTGTGGAGGCGGTCAGGTGCGGCGCGCAGGAGAAGGGCGGTGTCGCGCTCCTCCAGCGGACGGCCGCTGCCGAGCATGGCGATCATCGGCGCGAGTGCTGCCGCAGCGATACATCGTTGTGACTCGGCCGGATAGAGAAGCGCATGGAGGCGGCTCGTGCTGCTGAGCACGCCGCCAAGCCCGATGAGATGCTGCGCGCGCAGGGCGCACACCGCAGGCGTCTCCGCGAGGACCTCCCGCACATCCGCCTCGATCGCCGCACACTCCGCGGGCGTCGGAAAGAGCCCCGTCACATGAGCGCGTCGCAGGGCGAGCGAGCCGAGCGGCAGACTCCACCGCTCTGCATCGTGCCCCCTGCAAAGGAGACAATCTCCGTGCTGCCGCCGCCAATGTCCGCCATGATGCCGTCCGCATAGGGAATGCTCGCCGCCGCCCCACGAAAGGCGTACTCCGCCTCCTCCGCGCCCGAGAGCACGCGGATGCGGACGCCTGTGCGCCGCTCGATCTCCGCGAGCACCGCAGCGCGGTTCGTCGCCGTACGCAGCGCCGCCGTCGCGAAGGCATGGACGCGGCCAATGCCGAGGGCGTCGATGATATCCACGAATCCGCCGAGGATCCTCACCGTCAGGTCAACGCCCTCGCGCGTGAGCCGCCCATCGGCGAGGCAGCCCGCAAGTCCCGCCGTGTGCTTGCGCTTCATGAGCATCGTAAACGCATCGCCCTCGATCTGATAGACCGCCATGCGGATGGTGTTCGAGCCGATGTCGATGATCGCGTGGAGCATCGTGCTACCTCTTGAGGCCGCTGCCCGGAATCGGCACAATCACGCGATAGTTGTCGGGCATCCCCTCGGCATAGAACGCCTGCGCCCCCGCGAGCGCCGCCGCCGCCGTCAGCTCCGCATAGATACCGCGCTCCCCGAGCGCCTTTGCCGCCGTCAGGATCGCGCCGTCCTCCACGGCGATCGCGTCGCCCTGACTGCTGCGCAGCGCCCAGAGGATCGCCTCCATGCGCGGCGGTGCCTCCACGCGGATGGTCTCGGCGATCGTATGCCGATACGGCGTGCGCGGGAACCCATGAAATGCATCGACGACAGGCGCGCATTTCGTGCTCTGCACACCGACAAAATGCGGCAGGCGACCGATCTCCTCGAACCCCTGATAGAGCCCGAGCAGCATCGTCCCGTTCCCAATGGGGACGAAGATATAGTCGGGCACAGTGCCTCCGAGCTGGTCATAGATCTCATACGCCATGCTCTTGACCCCGTCGATAAAGAGCGGGTTGTAGATATGGGAGGCGTAGTAGGCATCGCCGAGCTCCTCCTGCGCCATCGCCATGGTATGTGCACGGCCATTCGGTACACGGACAATGTCTGCCCCATACGCTGCAATCTGCTTGACACGCTCCGCCGACACATCATCGGGGACGTAGACGCGGCACGCGATCCCCGCCGCTGCCGCATACGCCGCCACCGCCGCACCCGCGTTGCCCGCCGTGTCCAGTGCCACCTTGTCGATCCCAATATGCGTCAGCTCCCCGATGAGCCGCTTGCCCCGCGATCCTTGAACGAGCCGGTCGGCTGGCGATCCTCCATCTTGAAATAGAACCGCCGCCCGTCCATCATGCGCGGCAGGAGGGGCGTCGGCATCTCGCCGAGCGTCACCCCGTCATGGACATCCTTTGCATCCATCGCACTCTGGTACAGACGGAACAGGCCACCGCACTCACATTGAAACGAATGCGTCGCAACGGGATACTCCTTTTTGCATTGTTCACAGAAAGTGCATCGTAATCCTCCTATTCCTTCCCATCCGCAGGCGCGGCAGGCACGCCCGCCGCATACATCGGCGGATCGACATCCTCGGTCAGCGCATGCGTCCCAAACATCGTCGTCAGCGTCTCACGCGTAAACCCGTACGTGGACGCCGAAAAATCCTGCCGCGGGTCGTAGCGGTTGTTCGGCGCACCGAGGAGGCCGCAGACCGTATCGTACATCATATCGTTCGTAAAGTACGCATCCCGCCGCCCCGTCAGCGTCGCCGTGCGGCGCGGCATCGCAGCGCGGTATTCGGGCGAGAGATAGATGAACATGGGAATGCGTACCATATCGAACTTGAACACATCAGGATTGTGCGAGATCTGCAGATTCTCCCCATGATCGGAGAAGTAGACCATCGCGCGCAGGTTCAGATTCTTCTCTGCATAGGCAAAGATCTCCGCGAGAATATGATCCGTATAGAGAATACTGTTCGCGTAGGACGGCGCACTCGTCGCCGTCGAGTCGCCCGCTGCCGAGTCAAACTTCGCCCACGTATCGGGGTAGCGGTTGTTGTAGTAGATATGACTGCCCATCAGATGCAGGACGACAAAGTTATTCGCCTTTGGATCAATACGTGTCAGGTACGGGAGCAGGCTCTCGTCATACTTTGTCGTAAAATTGTAGGAGTCATCTGTCCACTCCGCCACGTCTGCCGTCTTGGCGACCATCGTGATCGCACTGTCGAACTGCCCATAGCGCCCCTGATTGCTGAACCAATACGTCTTGTAGCCGATCTTCTTCGCCACATCGAGGATCGACGCCGACTCATAGAACTCCTTGTCGTTGTACTGGCTCTTCTCCGTCAGCGCGCGCTCCAACACGGGGACAGTCTGCGTCCACGAGGAGTAGACATTCTGATAGATCAGGAATCCGTCCCGGCTCGCCATGCTCTCCAGCCACGGCGTATCCTCGTACGGGAAGCCCGGCGTATAGGCGTGCATATAGTCGCGCGACGCCGACTCACCGATGATGAAGATCACCGTCCCCGGCGCACGTGCGGCAAGCGTATTCTCCAGATCAATGATGAGCGACTCGTAGCGCTCGCCCTGATTTAGTCCATACGACTGCGTCTCTTCGACATACGATGTCACGTCCTTGTATACCCCTGCGATCGAGCACTCGGGCACAAGGGCAAAGAGAACGCCTGCCGCGACCACCATGACCGCGACGAGCGCGCCCATGCGCGAGCCCTCCGCGCTCGGATAGATGCGGCGCGCGAGCACGAGGTAGCTGCAGTAAAGGAGATAGATAAAGAGGAGCAGCAGCACCCCGATGCCAAGCGCGGGCAGCGTCCCCACCGTCGACTCGATGTAGTCGCCCGCCTCGTGCCAGTTCGTCAGATAGAGCGCCATCAGTGAGGCGGGACTGAGCGCGTGCCAGACCGTCATATAGTACGCGATCTGCGTCAGCGGGATGAGTGACATGAGAAAGCCGAGCACGGCGAGCAGTGCCGCCGTCACGCGGCGATGACCGAGCCGCAGGAACGCCCCGCCGAGTGCGGCGAGCGCGATCATCTGCGCCGTCCCGATAAGAAAGTCAAAGTAGATCAGCGACTTGTACCAGTCCTGATGGTACGTCCACGCATAGAGCAGCGGGAACGTCAGACACCAGAGCAGCCCCGGCACCATCGCCCCGACCATCCCGCGCGAAAAGAGCGAAACACCCGTCCCGTACTGCAGCAGCATAAGGACAACAAGGACAGGAATGAGCCCTGGGAGAAAATACTCCGCGCCCATGTCCTGTCCCATATTGATATAGGCGGCGACCATGACCAGAAAATAGATGCCCGCCGCCGCCGCATAGCGGATCCACTCATTGGTCCGCTCCACACTTAGCTTCATGAACGAATACTCTACTCCATAATAAAGATCTCAAGATCCTGACGACCGAAGGACAGTGCCTCCGCGTGTGTATCAAAGGCAACGTCGATACGATAGCCATTGATTGCATAGCCAATGTCCTCTGCCACAGCCTCGCCGTAGCCGGGGATAAAAACGTGGGTCCCGAGCGGGATCACGGACGGGTCAACGGCGATCACGCCGCGGCGCACGAGCGTCCCCGTCGCCGTATGTTTGCCGTTGCCGGGATCGTATGCACTGTACGCCGTTGCCGACACATAGACCGAGCGTCCGCCGCCGCGGCTCACCTGCGGGGGGGCGCTCCTCGACGATGCCGAGGGCCACGGGGTCATAATCCGCCCCGCCCGACAGCGCGTGGTAGGTCGCCTCGCCGCAGATCCCATCCACGGTGAGCTGATGCGCTGCCTGACAGCGCTCGATCGCCTCGCGCGTCATGGGGCCCGCGATCCCGTCCGCCGCCCCTGCAAGATAGCCCCCCTGAATCAAGAGTTCCTGCACATGCTTTACCGCGCCGCCGCGCATCCCCTCCTTGACGAGGATATGCGCCGCCTCGGCGGGCATCTGCACCACCAGCGGTGCACAGACTGCCAGTGCCGTTCCTGCCGCGAGACTGCGGCGCAGCGTCCTCTGCGTCCGCCGCATCACGCGCCGACGACCAAAAATATGTTTCAGAGCGAAAAGGAGTTTTCGTATCTGTGTCATTCGGATGCTCCCTTCATTTCTCAGCGCGCTGCAAGCCATTCCCCCATCGGCGGCACACCTCATACGCCTCGATCGGCGGTATGGAATCCGTGCCCTCCACGCAGCGCATCCATCTCTTTTGATAGAAATATTTTACTATAAAGAAGGAAATCCGTCAAACCTGCGCCAACTCGATCGCAGGAGCACGCGCGATCAGCCCGTCCTCCGCCGCATACCGGTAGAAACAGCGCAGCCCCTCCAGCGTCTCCGCGTCCAGCTGCCAGACCACGGCGTGACCGAGATACGCCGTCAGCTCCGCACGCGTAAAGCGCCCGTCCGCGAGCACCTCACCGATCGCCGCGTCCTTCACGCGCGCCCATTGGCGGAACGCCCCCGTGATGCGCCCGTGCACCATGCGGAGTGCCGCGGGGTGCGCCGCCGCGAACGAGCGCGCCGCCGCCCAGATCCCGAACACCATGCGCAGTCCCGTCAGCAGCTTCCACTCGCGCGCGAGGTCGTAGATATAGATTCCCTCCGGCGGATGATGGTAGAGCTCCAGCGCATCATCACCGATGAACATCGACGCCGCCGCGCCCTCCGGCACGGGGTCAGCGGGCGTGAGCGGCCGCACCTCATACGTCGGCGCGGCATCATAGCGGCGGTGCAGAATGATCTTCAGCAGCACATGAGACGAGGCGGACTTATCCGAGAGCAGGACGCGCTGCATCCCGATCTCCTCCGCCGGCACGCGGCTCACGAGGAGCACGCTCCGCACATCACCGTCCGAGGCGATGCACACATCGGGCAGGATGAGCAGATCCTCCGCATGGCGCGCATAGGTGATCGACGACACCCCCGACACATCGAGATTCTTCGCCTCAAGCCGATCGTTCAGCTGCGCGGGTACGGCACGCAGGATATCCAGCCCCTCCGCCGCCCCATGCGCGAGCGCATACGTCAGCGGCAGCACATTGAGAAACGCTATATGACCCACGCGCGGCACCATGCGCAGTCCTCCCCCTTTCCGAGTTACACCTCTATTATAATCCCAATGCGCCAAAATGAAAATATATCTTTTCCATTTGTTTGGTCGTCTCTAGGAAAATACTGATAAGGTGCTTGCCTCCTGATTGACACTGCCAAACTTCTCCTATATCATAAAAGTGAAAGAGGAGAACGACCGAAGGCGTCAGGCTGTCGGCGGCATTTGCTGTCCGGCGGGGGTGACCTGTAAGCATGGACGCGGCGTTTCCTCTTTCTGCAAATCTAATAGCTCGTTCCGATCTGCGCGATCTTGAGATCACCGCACTCATGATCAAAAATGCCGTCTTGAAAAGATACAGTCATTCGGAAAGGGTTCTGCAATACACACCTGACGCACCGTGGGGTTTCTTACAACGCACACGGCTTCAGCCGCAAATGTGACTGCGTTGACTTCGTGCCGTCACCATGTTACAATATGATTAATAGAAGATGCTTATTCCTCTTCCTGTTTGCAGATCAAAACTTGTGGTGGAATCGGCTTCACAGAAGATGTTTGTCTCTCTTCGCCCGGGCTCATAACTCGGATACGTCGCGGGAAAACGCCTTTGGGAAGACTCCCCTCGGCCGCACTAACGCCTGTCTTCGGACGTGGCGTAGCGGCGAGGGGAGATTTTTCATAGTAAACGCATCAGCATCCACTTCCGTCTTTACATTCCGCCTCACACCTGATACAATAGCGGCAGATAAAGCATTGCTGTCTGCAACAATCGCGGGAAATGAGTTCCCGTAGGACTGCTACTAGGCAGTGCTTTTCTTTTTGTTCAGTTACGACGCATTCCCATTTTTTACTTGCTCGGTAGACCGACGAAAAGACGGACGATCATCCGTCTCGCTGCCCATTTCCCTGAGCGCAACAGATCACATTGGCAACTATCTCCCGCTCCTCTGCCCCAGACAACTCAGATGGCGCTCTTCACCTTGCCCAAATCTAACTCGTCTGCTATACTGAGAACATAACGGACTGTTTCGTTAGTGGAGCATGATGACTCCCAGCCGTACCCGTTCGGGGTGCGCCTCAGCGAGCAGTCCTCTTTCTGTGTACAGAGCATATCTTCACGCGCCGCGTCGAGATCGACCACTGTCTTTAGGAGGCACGGATAAATTCGGCATGCCATCTTCGTACATCTTTTTCGCCCTGTCTGTACCCTCGATCCTCCGCATAGTCTCTGCTATGCGTCCGGTTTGCTGTCTCAATTGGAAAAAATCCACGTCAATCTGGCAGGCCTCATTTTATCAGAGATTCCTTTACATGCTTAAACATATCTGATACAATGAATACAGATAAAGCATCTTGTGTCGTGCCTTTGCTAAGGGAATCGCTCTTAGCAGACTGCTCCCACAGGATGCTTTCTTGTTCATATATAGATACATGCCTTTGCTACATTCTGTTCGACGAACCATAAAAGCCTCCATCCATTTTCAACGGAAGATTATCTGTAAGGCACGCATTTTCTCTCCCCCTCTAAATCATATTCCCTCGGGAAAAATAGCTTCCTCTGAATGTCCCATCCCACGACATCTATTCGTACGGTCGAACACCTCAAACGCGGCATCGTATGATACACTGCCAGTAGCTCTTCGTTCTCGTCAACCGCCTTAGAACAACGATTGACATTCTCAAGATACTTTGCGATAATGCATCTAGAAGCTTGAGGTGCGCCTCCTTTGGTGGGGGGCTTGAACGCACTCTCGAGCTTTGGATTGCTGTGACTTCGTGCAGATAGACCCCGATATTCTCTTTTCGTCTTGCCCAAATCTACCTCATCTGCTATACTGAGAGTGCTAAAGGACTATTCGTGAGTGGAGCATGATGCCTCCCAGCCGCACCCGTTCGGAGTGCGACTCAGCGAGCAGTCCTCTTTTATTTATATACCAATGATAACAGAACATGCCCGCACGCCTTGACAATATCTGCCGCCGTCAGTATACTTGAGAAAAATGAGCCTTGCAGGGCGGATCGTCCCGGCGCTTTGTGCCGTTGGATAGCTTTCACCCATGGCAGGGCTCTTTTTTATGTATGCAGAGCATGTCTCTAAGCACTATAAAAGTATGATAGTGCTTCATTCTGTCCAAACAGCCTCTCCCACGTAAATTTTCTATAGCATCTCTTCAATACAATTAGAACAATCACCGTGCTTCCATTATTCATTCCGAAAATCCACAACACGCAGATATCCCTTGTCTTTTTAGCAGTGAAGGTGTACCACATCTCTTAAGAAGAGGCTGAACCTCCGCCCTCTATTGGCGGGGGCTTCCTCTTTTTGTAATCATTTCGTTCGCTGCGCTCTCTCAACTGGGTCACGACCCATATAATCATGACCACCCGTCAAACGGGTGGTTTGCACGCCCCTATAAGGGGATAATACCGGCCAGCGTCTAAAGGCGCTGGCTTTCCCTTTGTTCAAGCCATATTGCCTTTGACTCGTCACTGCCCTTAAAAGGGCGGTGGTACTACCTGCTTCCCTTAAAAGGGTCTTCGTACTCTTTCACGCTGAGTTTATCCAAGGCAATGTCATGCTTTTCCTGCTCTTGGATATATTTACGTATCGTTGCTTCATTCAACCCAACGGTACTTACGTAATACCCTTCCGACCAAAAGTGCCGATTCCCAAACTTGTATTTCAAGTTGGCGTGTTTATCAAAAATCATCAAGGCACTTTTCCCTTTGAGATATCCCATAAATTGTGATACACTGATTTTCGGTGGGATACTTACCATCATGTGTACATGATCCGGCATAAGGTGACCTTCCAGTATCTCCACACCTTTATATGCACATAGCTGCCTCAGGATATCTCGAATACTCTCCTTGTACTGCCCATATATGATTTTCCGCCGATATTTCGGGGTGAACACGATATGGTACTTGCAGAGCCACTTTGTGTGGGATAAACTGTTTGCTTTCTGTGCCATTAAGCATCTTTCCCTTCTTTTTCTACTGGCTTGAACATCCTTAGTATAAGCGGGAAAGATGCTTTTTGTATAACTTTTTATCTTCCACCCGCATAGCGGGTGGGTTTTTGTTTCGTTCGCTACGCTTTCTCAACTGGGTCGCGACCCATACAAAAAGCGCAGGAAATCGTTTTCCTGCGCTTGACCACGCTTTCATGTCCAATTGGGAGAACACGCCGTCGGTGTATGTATATGAGAAATATGCGTGATCAGATTGGTCAGATCGACTTCGACAACAGCGATTTTCATGGCACTCAGCCCTCTCCGCTGACGATCTTGACGCCGCTGCTCGTCCCGAGGCGCGTTGCCCCTGCGGCGATCATCGCCTCAGCATCCGCGCGGCTGCGGACGCCGCCCGACGCCTTAACCCCCATCACGGGGCCCACAGCCTCGCGCATCAGTGCGACATCCGCCGCCGTCGCGCCGCCCGTGGAGAATCCCGTCGAGGTCTTGACGAAGTCCGCCCCCGCCTCCTGCGCAAGGCGGCAGGCCGTGCGCTTCTCCGCGTCGGTCAGGAGGCAGGTCTCGATGATGACCTTCGTCAGGGCCTTTCCTTTTGCCGCAGCGACGACGCCCGCAATATCCGCGCGCACATAGTCGTCGTCCCCATCCTTCAGGCGGCCGACAGGGATCACCATGTCCACCTCCTCCGCGCCGTCCGCGATCGCCTGCTGCGTCTCAAATACCTTCACCGCCGTTGGCGTCGCGCCCTGTGGAAAGCCGATAACCGTGCAGGTCTTGACGCCCGTACCGCGCAGCCGCGCCGCCGCATAGGACACCCAAATCGGGCTGACGCAGACGGAGGCGAAATGATACTGTTTTGCCTCGCTGAGCAGCTGGTCAATGTCGGCTCTCGTCGCATCCGTTTTCAGCAGCGTATGGTCAATCATCTTTGCAACGTCCATGTGTTCCTCCTGTCGATATGAAAAGTTTTTTCGGCTCATCGTCCACAGCACTTCTTATATTTTTTTCCACTCCCACAGGGGCAGGGATCGTTGCGGCCGACCTTCTCCTGCCCTGCGGGGAGCCCAAGCTCTGCCGCGACGCGCTCCAGTTCCTCCAAAAATGCCGTGCGCACGCTCTCATGGGGGAATTCCTGCGTACGGAACTGCTCACGCAGCTCCTCCACTGTCATCGTCCCGCTTGCGAGTGCTTCGCGCATCCGCGGGCCGATGCTCGCCGTCTGTCGCTGCGTGAAGTCATGCGGCATCAAGCCGGAAAGCTCGGCCGGCGTATGGCCGCGATTGGAAAACAGACGCGCGTGGTTGGTGTAGTCCACGCAAAGCGCGACAAATTCCTCGACCTCGCTGTCACGCTTCATGACAAGCCCCCACTCCTCCGCCGCGCCAAGGAGGAGATGAACATCGCCGTCGACGCGCACGTCGAAAAAGACCTTCCAGAGTGCGCGCTCTCGCTCACCTAGGTACCAGTTCTTCGGCATCCGTTTCATCAGAAAGGCCGCGAGCCTTTGCTGCCACGGCGTCGCCTCGACGTACCGCCAATCCGCATAGTACAGCATCTCTTCCTGTGTCGCAGGCACATAGAGCGGCTTTCCCCGCTGCTGATTTATAACTTCTTTCACCTACATATTACGTTGCTTTTGCAGCACTGTCAAAGAAAATTCACAGGCAAACGATCCGCCGCACTGCTTTCCGGTCTCCGCTGTGCGTCAGTTGAAAAAATGCCCACCTCCCGCTATAATGAAGAGAGAATTCATTAGCAAAAAGGAGCGCTCACATGAACGAACTCACCCTCAAATACGGCTGCAATCCGAATCAGGTGCCCGCACGCGTCTTTGCCGACGGCGGGCTGCCCTTTACTGTACTGAACGGGCGGCCGGGCTACATCAATCTGCTCGACGCGCTGAACAGCTGGCAGCTCGTGCGCGAGCTGAAGGAGATGTCGGGGCTCCCCGCAGCGGCGTCCTTCAAGCACGTCAGCCCGGCGGGTGCGGCACTCGGTCTGCCGCTCAGCGAGACATTGGCGCGTGCGACACACGCGGCGGGGCGCGAGCTCTCACCTGTGGCGTGTGCCTATGTGCGGGCGCGCGGCGCGGACCGCATGAGCTCCTACGGCGACTTTGCCGCCGTCTCCGATGTCTGCGACGAGAGTCTTGCAGAGTTCCTGCGCGGCGAGGTCTCCGACGGCATCATCGCGCCGGGCTATACGGACAAGGCTCTGGAGATTCTGAAGTCCAAGCGCAAGGGCAGCTATCTGGTCCTCCAAATGGATGAGCGCTATACGCCGCCCGCAATCGAGCGCAAGGACGTGTACGGCGTCACGTTCGAGCAGCAGCGCAACGATGTGAAGATTACGGAGGACTGCCTCACGGATCGCCCGACGGCGAACAAGGACATCCCCGATGCAGCCCGCCGCGACCTCCTGCTCGCGCTCATCACGCTGAAATACACGCAGTCGAACTCCGTCTGCTACACGATGGACGGACAGGCGATCGGCGTCGGCGCGGGACAGCAGTCACGCGTCCACTGCACGCGCCTCGCGGGAAACAAGGCGGATATCTGGCAGCTGCGCCAGAGCCCGCAGGTGCTCGCGCTCCCGTTCCGTGACGATGTGCGCCGTCCCGACCGCGACAACGCCATCGACGTCTACGTCGCGGGTGACGAGGACGACTACGCCCTGCTCGCGGCGGACTGGCAGCGGCTCTTTACGGAAAAGCCCGCGCCCTTTACACGCGAGGAGAAACGCGCCTACCTCCGCACCATCAAGGGCGTCGCGCTCGGCTCGGATGCGTTCTTCCCATTCGGCGACAACGTGGAGCGTGCCCATCAGAGCGGCGTCTCCTACATCGCGCAGAGCGGCGGCTCGATCCGCGACGACAACGTCATCGCGACCTGCGACAAGTACGGCATCGCCATGGCAATGACCCACATCCGCCTCTTCCATCACTGAGGACGACATTCTCTTATGGGAGAACGAGAAAAATGCTCCATGTGAAAGGACATGGGGCATTTTTCATGTATATGTTATCGCTGTGTTGAACTCTCCCGCTCTATATTCATGTATATTGGACTATTATTAAGCCTCCCTATTTGATTCGTTGTCGAAACCATGTTATTATTTCTATGTTTTAGATAACGATTTTCATTTTCTTATCCTAGGAGGTACATGGAATGAGCCGATCGATGCACCGCCTTGCCATGCTCAGCATGGTGTTCGGTACAGCGTGCTTTAGCACACATGTGTATGCAGCAGAACCCGTACCGGAGGACACGCACAACGCATCCTCCACATCCACGGAGAGCAGTGCGTATGAAGCCACTCTCGGAGAGACCGTCGTCACGGGCTACCGGACGAGGCGTCCGCTCACCCTCTTCACGAACCCGCAGCGCCCGCGCCAACCGATCCCTGCATCCGACGGCGCAGGCTATCTCAAGGCCATCCCCGGATTCTCTGTCGTCCGCAAGGGCGGGGTCGGCGGAGACCCGATGCTGCGCGGTATGGGCGGCTCACGCATTGTGATGTATATGAACGGCGGTATGATGTCGGGCGGCTGTCCGAACCGCATGGATCCCACATCGACCTATGCGTTCCCCGAGACGTTCAGCCGCATCATCGTGAACAAGGGTCCGCAGAGCGTCCGCTACGGTGCGAGCGTCGCGGGCAATGTCGTCTTTGAGCGCAGAACGAAGCGCTTCGAGCGTGCCGGCGTGCGCGGGAACGTCTCCATCCTCGGCGCATCGAATCATCGCTTTGATGATCTCATCGACATCACGGCGGGCGATAAGGAAGGCTACGCCCGCTTTATCCAGACGCGGAACTATTCACGTGACTACGCCGACGGCGAGGGGCGCCGCATCCACTCGGGTTACGGCCGCCATAGTCTCACAGGCATCGTCGGTCTTACCCCGGACACCGACACCCTATTCGAGGTCTCCTACGACCGCAGTCGCGGCTGGGCAAAATACGCACACGGCATGATGGACGGCAGCCGGTTCGACCGCGACAGTTACGCCGTGAAGTTCGAGCGGGCGCATCTCTCGCCCGTCGTGAAAAAACTCACACTGAATTTCAACTACAATACCATCGACCACATCATGGACAACTACACCTTCCGTCCCGGCGGCACGCGTGGAATGGAGGTAAAACGCACGCAGTACAACATCCGCAGCGTCCTCGACATGACGTTCTCTCCGCGCGATACAGGTGCGGTTGGTATCGACATCGGTCACGAGGAGCACACGTTTACCCCCGCGATGAAGGGGGTGCCGCGCGGACGAGAAAATACCGACATGACCATCGGGAATCTCGGCCTATTCATGGAGTACAACCATAACCTTACGGAGCGCAGCCGCCTCCTCAGCGGTCTGCGCTGGGATCGTGTCACGAACCACTACCACCGCTACTTGACATTCACCCCCGGCAACACAACAGACAATGCCGTCAGCGGATTTGTCCGCTGGGAGCGTACGTCCAAAAATCGCCCGCTGACATTCTACGTTGGCCTCGGGCACGCAGAGCGGCCCGCCGACTATTGGGAGTCCTACCATACATGGCGTATGCATGGGGCGCTCCATCCTGGTGCAACGCGCCCCGCAAAGGAAAAAAACACACAGCTCGACCTTGGTTGGGTCTATGCGGGAAAAAAGACAAATGCGAGCCTCTCCCTCTACTATGCACACGTTGACGACTTTATCCTGCGCAAGCCCGTCGGCGGATACGGCAATGTGGATGCGCGTCTCTACGGACTCGAGGCGGAGGTTACGCGCACCGTCTCCCCGCGCTGGACACTCGGCGCATCGCTCGCCTACACGCGTGGCGATGACCGCACGAACGATGCACCTCTCCCACAGATCGCCCCGATCGAGGCGAATCTCACAGCGAAGTACAGCCACAGGAAAATGGAGGCAAACGCCGTCTGGCGCCTCGTCAGCAGGCAGAACCGCTATCATAAGGGCTACGGCAGCGTCACGGGCACGGACTACGGCCCCACGGGCGGGTTTGGCATTCTCTCGCTCAGCCTCGCCTACCGTCCCGACGAGAACCTGACGCTCTCTCTTGGCATTGACAACCTCCTCAACAAGACCTACGCCGAGTTCGTCAACTATAGCGAGCCCGCCATCCCCGCGCTCGGCATCTCTGCCGGAGGTCACATCACTGAGCCGGGACGCACCATCTGGTTTAAGAGCAACTACAAATTCTAAGGAAAATCTCATAGGGATTACCGGTCAGGTAAAGTCCACCGATTGGCACGAATATGCTTACCTACATTGACTTACACCTACCTACATCTACCGAAAACGCCGCAACGCACGCGGCGTTTTTCTTTCCTCTTCCCCTTTTT
>BNJV01001046.1_pt1 | contig 266991 bp, 342 predicted proteins | sample 8540591 | NCBI WGS metagenome assembly BNJV01 (sample SAMD00202457, study PRJDB9452) | human saliva metagenome | host: Homo sapiens
TTAGCTCATTAAGCGTCAAAGCGTGTTTGATGGATTCTTCAACGTCATCGTATTCGAAAAAAACTCATAGGAATTGTTTTTTTGTCCTTTGTAACGATTTTTGCTGTTGATATAGCCAATGTCGAAGTCTAATTTGTAATCACCGTAACGGCATACACCGAAGTGTGGTTCATAGGCGGATTCATAGAGGCGATCAGGGTGAACCCATGTTGTTTACATTTACAGCTACGGCTTTGAGCCAATCGCCTGTAATGGTTAAGGTTGAGAGTTCGTTGTCAAAAATATAGCGGAGCCCGTTTTCGAATGATTCGGGCTTTTTGTAAGTGATAATCGATAGTGGTCCACAATCGGTGCGCGTGGCTTGATGGTTTTTAAATAGTTCGTCGAAGTTAATCATTAGTGGTTCCCTCGTCTTCGAATTTTTCGTGATAGGTGATGCATGATTCCCAATCTTCTTCGTAAGTGTTCGAATAAGCAAAGTGATAAAAACTTGTTTCATTATATGCTAGGTGAAACCTATAATATCCCAGTTCGTTATCAATGTCTATTTCTGTTGTCATTATATCATTAGGATCTTGAGTTCCATTTTTATGAATATAGTCAATGAGAGCTTGTTCTTGGTTGTTCGTATGACGGAGCATTGATTCCAGGTTTTTCAATGATTCTAACTCTGAGTTTGATTGTTCACTCAAAAGACATGTGACGTTTTCAAGCAATATATCTGTAGGGAATTCTTTATAAGGTGTTACTGTATGATTGTCGCCTTCATATGTTTGTCGAGAAATGTACATAATAAGTTTCCTTTCTAATTTGTGTCAAGTTGTTCCAGAACGTAAGTCAAGAGGTTTTCTCGTTTAACTTTATCATAGCTCCAATTGAGAATACCTAAAAGTTCATAATTGTCTAATGTACACTCGACTCGTTCTTTTACTGTTTCATACGGTACAGGTTCTAGGTTTTGGTTTTTTAATTCAGAGAATTTTTGAGCGCCTGTCAAGGTTTCATAATAGGCTTGACCTGTTGACTATTCAACAGTAATGCGAGCTTCATTGTATGATGTTTTCTGAACTGGTATTCCGAACCATTTCAAGGTAATAGGTGTTGAACGGTACTCTATTTTAGTGATGCGTCCTTTTGATTTGTTGTGATTGACACCTTTCGGCCACTTTTCGATAAAGTTATCTTTTGTGAGTGTTGCGTCTTTCGATGTTGAATCGTTTTTGTTGGTTGCTGTAATCGTGACGTCTGCACGGGCATCGTTTGGGTCATTGGTTCCGAGTAAGGTACCCATCAGGGTGTCATTGGAGCTAAAGAATTTTTCTGTGTCACCTTTGGTGATTAGTTTTTTTGGATTTAATGTCATATCATCCGTTGTAACTGTAACATCTGCGTTAATGTTGTTTTCGTAAACAATGTACCATTTTTTGTCTAAATGTTTTGCTACCTCTTTATAATTCGTAAAAGATCCTGTTTTGTCAAATATGAAGATCACTACAATGAGTGATATAAACCATAACAATTGCCAAGGATGCTTTTTACCGTGTTTGTCTTTTTCGAAACTAGTCACGATAATAACGTCACCTATTGCAATAAATGCAATCAGTGTGAGTAACATTAATATTCCGTACATAGATTTTCCTTTCTAGTCCTCACCAAAGAGTTGCTTGGTCGATGGATCTTTTTGCCCTTCGTATTCGATGGTGATGCGAATTTCTTCGTAGTTCACTTTGTCGACAGGGGTATTGAACCATTTTTGCGTAACAGGCGTTGAGCGATATTCGATTTTGGTGATATGCCCTTTCGACTTGTTCGGTTTCACCCCCTTTGGCCACGTTTCAATAATGTTGCTTTTTAGAAGTGTGACTGTTTTTGTTGTTGAGTCAACGTCATTTGTGGCGGTGATGTTGACTGAGGCTTCATTCTTATTATTCCATGGAAATGATAGACCTGGCATAAAACGGTCAAAGTCTTCTTTTGAAACGGTACTTTTTGGAGTAATGGGCGTATCTAAACCTCTACATGATTCTATTTTCACGTCAGCGTTAATGTTATTTTTATAGATGACGCGCCATGATTGTTTGGATTGTTTTACGTCTGGTGTTTTTGACAATACCGTAGTTGTGGTTGTAGTGAAGGCGAGCGATAATAAACTGGCTAATACAATTAGTATTAGAGACGCTAGTTTTTCGGTTTTCTTAGGTGTTTCTTTGCCGATAGGTGTGACAGAGGCACCGGCCAGTATAAATATGATGCTGATAGTAACACTTACTAATCCTGCGTACATAGGTTTTCCTTTCTAATCTTCGAGATAATCCAAATATTCATCCCAAGGATCATCGTCGAGGACTTCTTTATAGGCGGTGTAATTGATATAGTCACCGGGTACGACTGCGACGATGTTATCGTGTTCTGGATCACCTGCATCTTCAAGTGTTGTGAAAATACCGTGTAAAACAATTTCTATGTCGAAACCATCGTCCGTGTATTCGTGTGTCAGGAACATGTATTGTGACAAATCAAGAATATCGTTTGCCACGAGTTCTTGAACGGTACAAGGAATGGTGTTATTTTCCGAATATTTTTCTTCTTTGAATTCGAGTTGATCGAGTGGATGAATATAGTGACCGCCAAGCCAAAGCAATTCTAGTAGTTCTGGTCGGTTGGTTTTTTTGTTGATGCGATACTCGATGTCTTTGATGTTTTTATCATCACGTTGTTTAAAGCGGTTCAACTCAATGTTTTTGCGCTTGTTGAGGAAGTCAATGAGTTTGTTGTAGTTCATCGCTTTAGGATTTGGAATAATTGTTAGCATGAAGATTCCTTTCTATCTAGTTGTTCGATGAGTTGGTCAACAGCAATGTCTGAGTGATTGTGAGCTATATCTGAAATAACCTCGTTGATTTGTTCGTATGCGAGTCCGATGACGGTGTTTCGCAATTCATATTCCCAATCATACCATTTGGCATCATCAACTCCAGCGAGTTGTGGTCCATGATAATGGAGTGAAAACGGGCTATATCTTGAATATGGAATTGTTTCATCAACGGGTTTTATTCTTGATGCAAGTGTGGCACGAGTTTCTTCTGAAACAATGCGTTTATTGTCATCTTTGGACCAATTTTCACTATCATCACATGCAAAATATTTGTACCCGCTTTGTTTATAATGGACATAATCAAGTTTGAGATTTCCAATACCACCTAGCATTAGAAATTCGATTTCGACGGTTGGTTGCGTGATAACTGTAAAGGCGTAACCTGTTTCGTCGATGATATCCTGCATGTTTTTGCTATCAAGGTTGAGACACTTAATGAATTTGGGTAAATCTTGTTCATTCAATACTACTTGACTGTTTGGAATATCACGCAAATAAATACGATTTGTCGCAGCACTGTGTTCGAATTCAAGTTTGATGAGGTCTGCAATCGTTTCCAAATTGGTAATTGTCAATTCACCATCAAAATAGTTGGTATGGCTAATGGTATAGGGTTGTAATTGTTTTTGAATTTCTTTTAAGAAATATTGTTTTAGAACATTTTGTTCTTTTTGTGAAAGGGCTGATTGTTTCATAGTTTTTCCTTTCTTAAAGTTCTTTTCGGAAAATGTCAACAGGATCATCATCGTCTAAATAAACCGCGGTTAAGAGTTGGTCTTTGTTGCCGAAATTGTCAATATGAACGAGTGCGTCTTCTACGGTTTCATCGAGAGATGAAACGAAAATATCAACGAGACAGTTTTTACGAGTTGAGTCAACATCAATAACTAGCTTGCGTTCAGTTCCCGGAATGACAAATTCAATCATTTCTTTTACAGGAAGTGGAACGGCTTCAATATCCGCTGTGAATACGATTGGGTTTTTTGTATTGATAGTTGGTACACCTTGCTCGAACATGCGATTCCATTCTTTTTCAGACAATGATTTTGTATCATCGTAGAGATCGATATCTTCGCCTGTTCCGAAATCCCACAAGTAATAATCGAGGTTGTAACGGAAGTGCTTGTTTTTGAGCAGTTCGATTGGTTCGATGATATGTGAATCTAAAATAACGCTATCGAACAGAGCTAAATCTGGAAAGTTTTCGATTGATGCAACACCGTTGAAGAAAAGTTCTGTGCGAGTAGTTGATGTTGGAGCGATAACGGTTTCTGTTGTGTCGACGTATTTGATTGTTGCCCCATCTGGCTCAGTGTAGGGTTGATCCCACGTGATTTGTGGGTTTTTGATGTAAATTTTGTGCGTTTTAGTCATAATGTAGAAATAGTTATTACTTACTTTTTCTACTTTTGTACTAAACAGGCTGTTTAGGTCGTTTTGTGAAAGTGATGTTTCTAATTTGTTCATTTTAGTTTTCCTTTAAAGTAATATCGAAAATAAAAACGACCACGAGCATGGCTCGTGGCATTTTTAGAATTTCGTGAGAGGAAAGGGCTTGGGCGAAGCCCATTCAAAAAACCTCGTGTATACGAGGTTGCTCTGCTGTCAGCTTTTTCACATCTTAGGGAGGTGTGCTGTCCTATCGTTAATAGTGTAGCATTTTGGCGGGCGGTTGTCAATTCTTTGTCAATCTGTGGTAACGGATTTTAGATTACCTCATAAACTTTATCAAAATTGACTCGTTTGACTGGATAATATTCACCTTCAACGCCTCGGATCAAAATTTCTGTAGGATACAATTTTTCATTACCTTCTAATGTGTTTATTAAAATATATCCTTGTTCTTTGATTTCTTCAATTAGTTCATTTCATTGAAGAAAAGTCAAAGGTTCATTTGAACTTACCGAATATCCTACAAAATCCAGAACCTCAACGATGTCTTGTTCATTTAAAGACTTAAACTCTACGCATTCTACTTCGTAAACCTTTTTGACAAACGTATTAGTGGTATGTGGAACTCTATAATACGTTTTTTAGAAAAAAATCTCATGGTCGATAGCCCAGAAGGATTTGTCTGTGTTTCCTTCGAAAATAACCCAATTCCCGTATTTCAACGCAATTTCTCCACGTTCTTTCTGGATATAGATTGTTTTATCGGTCTCGTCATATCGAACTGGTTCGTTTTTGTTTGTTCTTAACAATTCCAAAAATTTGTCGAGAATGATGTTATGACTGTAATGGATTGCCATTACCTCAATTGGCTTTTTACGCGCTTTCATTTCTATCCCCCGTTATTCAGCAAATGCAAGTTTGTCGATAACATCGGACATGACCTCGAAGTTATCTTCGTCAAGCAAAGACTTCAGTTCGCTTTCATCTAGTTTGTTTATTGCGATGATAATACTTCTACTATCGAATTTAGATTGAAGTTTTTCTACATTGTTCATGTTTCCATGTTTTAGCACAATTTTTTTAGTTTTTTTCTGGGGAAATTTGAGAAATTTCGTCCGGAGTAATAATTGTAAGACCGTGTGTGAGTTTTGATATTGGTACACTGTTTACCATTTCAACTAAGTCCGCAATTTGTAGTTCTTTAAAAGCTGTTAATACATTTCCAAGAGGCACCTTAGACAGTAAACTAGGTAACGATTGACCTGTTTGTGTTTCAACTTCATTTACTTTATTTAATAATTTTAAATCGAGCATATATTCTTCCTCACTTTTTAGTATTAAAATAGCATTTTTAGCGAGTTTTGTCAAGTTTTACAGTTCCACTACTTTAAATCCGAATTCATTCAAGCTTAATTCGGCGTCGTATGCGCAATCATAGAAAAGTAAATCGTTTTCGATGGCGTCATCCATGTTGTCTGTTTCTGCGAATTCTTCGTTTGCGAGGTCGATCAATTGATCTTCTGTGAGGTTTTGTCCGACGAGTTCGCCGTTTTCGTTGTATACATTGTACATGTCTGTTTTTCCTTTCTAGTTTAGTCCGATGTCACAAGGTTTGTTGCGTGGGACGATGCTGAGTCGTGAGTTGTCGAAGGCTTGCTTTTCAGCGTCTTCTTGTGTGTCGTAGACGCCTTCTAGGACGACAATATCGCGACTGTCGTAATCGATATGGGTGAGAACATATTGAACGTCATCGAGTGTGAGAATGTCGTTGTCGAGCAATTCTGGCCATTTGATGCCAGGAATGTCGGTCGAATAAATGCCGTCAAAGTTCAACTGTGTCGAAATGAATTTAAAGCAGTGGTCTTTTGGACGGTTTTCGGTAGCGTGCTCACGTTCATAGTTTACGATTACGAAACTGTTGCCGGTTGTGATGCTCATGTCCGTGATGTTGTAACCGGTTTCTTTTTGGTAAGCGTTTGAAATATATTCGAGGTTATTTTCGATGTAGATGGCGAAGGCATCGTAATCGAAATTCTGTGGGTCGATTGCAATGGTTGTTAGCATTGAGGTTCCTTTCTAGTTAAAAATAAAATCAACGGCTTCTTTGACAGTTTTAAATGTTTTTTCGGTGATGCCGAATTCGTAATAGTTTGCAACAAGAAATCCATTTTTTGAAAGCATAATGGTGAATGGGATGTATAAATCCTTTTCCATTAGTTCGATTGCGTTGGGATTGATAACAATTGTGTAGTCCCAATGATCATCATGTTTATAGATTTCGTCCACGATTTCTTTGTGTAGTCTAAAATGGTTTGCATTTGACATCCTTTCTATTTGAAAATGAAATCGACAGCTTCTTTAACGGTATCGAATTGACCTTCCTTGATTTGGTCTTCGTAGTCCGTCCAAGCTTTGAAGGAACCGTCTACGAATGTAAAGTTGTCAACAACTGTCCAATCTTCATCTTCGTAATATTTAATAATTCGAATTGCGTCAGGTGTGAATGTAAGGGTGAATTCGTCCTCATATCGACGGATTTCGTCCACGATTTCTTGTGTGAAGTCTAATATAGTTTGCATTTGGATTCCTCTCTAGAACCAGTGAATTGGTTGCCCGTTTAGCATGCTGATAAGTAAGTTGTTCAAAATGGCGCCCACGAGGAAGGCTGAGGCGACAATAAGGACTACATTACTTAATAATAGTGCGACTAAAGCAGCAATCACCTCATCGTTCGAATATTGTTCAAGTTTGGCATGTGATAAGTATTTAAGAAAAATGAAAAATAGACCGAACAGTAATAGCATAAGGCCCAAGCCGGGTAGAATTCCGAGTTCAATCAGTAATGGCATTAGGTCATTCTCTTGTGTACAATCCATACGATTCACCTATTCCAAAACGAAATCGACTACTTGTGCGATGGTTTCGCGTTCGAATTCCATGATGCTATCATCGAAGTTAATGACGATATTAAAAAGACCGTTTTCAGTCAGTGTAATCACATAGACGCGTGAAAATCGTCCAGTTTCCTTGATGAGGATCTCATTAGGTTGTACGACAATATCGTTGTCGTAATCAGGTTCACGTTTATAAATTGTGTCTACAAGTGGTTTTACGTAATCTAAAATGTTGTTCATTTAGGGTTCCTTTCTAAATATTTCGTAAAGAATGTCTTATTAGATATCGGTTTTGTCATAAATCCATTCACGAATAATGATATCCGCTTCGTCATCGTATGGAATTTGTGATTTTGTTTCCAAGTTCCCATAACCGTTGAAGCGTACATAGTCGTCCGACCAATGAACGTCTCCGAAAATGGCTGCGCGAACGGCACTAGCTGGTTCTTCAGAGAAGTAAAGGTTGTAGAATTCTTCGTCATGGGGCATCCATTCCGACATGCTCAAGTTTTCTTGTGCGACGCTTGGAAGTTGTTCGTAGAGTTCAGCTAGGTCATAGTCGAACAATTCATAGAGCGTTTCGATGAGTTCTTCGAGTTCATCTTCATCACGTTCTGTTGGTGTGGCGATGATTGTGACGTTTTCGCCATTGTAATCGATTTCAACGGTAGTGATGATGTATTCACCCTCATTTAAGATGAAGGGTGTAAAATCCGTCGCTTTTGTGAATTCGATTGGTTCTTTGTTTTTTAGGTTAATAGTGATGCTGTCAATTGTCATAATTATTTTCCTATCTATATTGTTCTGGCCAGAGATATTTGGCTTCAGTTGATACAACAGCTGTTTCGATGCTTTCGTCAGACATAGCGTTATAAATGTCTTCCGAAATCGGAACGATCTCAAAGCCGTGTATTGTTAAAATTGTTTTATAATCATCCGGATATTGCTTGTGATAAGCTAAAATTTCTGGATCATCTGTCACCTCTAATATGTTAAAAGCTACATTTCAGCCAATTTGGAAGGATCCGCGCTCGCGAATCCCATCCTTAGCTGATTTAGGTCTTGGTCTAAAATTCCATAGTACATTTATTTTTCCTCAATTTCTGGATATTGCAAATCGCCTGCGCTGATTTCATCGCTAGGATATCCGTTAAGTGCTCGGTAAATAGCCATCTCTACGCGTTTCAAACTTGGTTGATTTGCGTAAGCGAATGGTATGTTGTTTTCTTTGCATACATTCACAATATCATATGACATGCTGTGACTGATACCTGTTTTTGCAATAATAACGAGATCGGTATTGTCGAGCATTTTTGCTTTACCTACTTTGTATCCGGCTGAGTAGGTTCCTAATTGTTGTACTTCAACGGAATCGGCACCCGTTTCTTTGATGAGGGTGTTTTCAATTTCTCGAATCATACGTGGTGGGATTCCGTAAATAGCAACTTTCTTACCAGTCAAGTCATAGTCAATCGAAGAGCGAGATTCTCGCTCTGTTTTTGTACGTTTGCGGACTGTACTGGTATTTTGTACAGTAGTTTCGTTATCATATCCACGATAGACCCAGTTGATGTATGGGTATCCGTCTTCTTTTAGGTATAAATCTACAGTATCTCCAGCATGGATGTTGAATCGATCCGCCATTTGACGCAAGTAGAAGATATCGAAAGCGCAACCGAGTTCCTTAATGGTTTGCCCGTTGATATCTTTTGCGATATAGAGTTCTTGCGAGTCAGGTTCGAGTTCTACAATGCCGTGTTTAATGTAGTGAAGCGTTGGCGCTAGAGGATCATCACCGAGATTTTGGTTGATAATTTCGTGCGAGTCATTACGGAATTCGACTAATTGTCCATGATGAAGGTCTAGCGCACGATATTCACCAATATTTCCTGTGAAGATTTCAGCACCTGTGTCATCACAGACGGCATAATAGCCGGGTTTTAGATGCACAGTACCTGTACGGATGTTCGGTACAGATGTTTCTTGCGGTGTGTTCTCGCTCGTAACTTCTTGCGGTTTTTCTGTAACGGTTTCTTTTTGAATGAGAGGGGCAAGAAATTCACCGAATTGTTGATCGGTGTGCCCCATGAATTGTTGTGCGGCGATGACTCGTGTCAGATGTCCCGCCAAAAGAAGATCTTTACAGCGTTCGCGCACGAGGTCGTCAAAGTTGTTTCGCATATAGTTTCCTTTCTAGTGTTTCTTTTACAAATCTTCTTCATTATCTTCGAGGTAGTAATCGATTTTGATGCCGATGATTTGACCGGCTTCATTTTTTGCCACGTAACAGTCGTACGAACCGTCGCCGAGTCCCGATGACGTGACGACTGAGTGTTTGTCGGTCCAGATGCAGTTGACGGGTGTCGATACCTTGTAATCGTCTAGGGACTCGTCGTAAATACCGTATTGGAAGCCTTCTCGTTTGAGTTCCATTTCTTGATGGAATAGTTCTCGATACACTCGGTTTCCTAGTTTACTATCAAGTCCGTCTAGTTCTTTTTCTAGAGTGATTCGTTTTTGATGTAGTGGTTTGATTTTATCAATGAGGTATCGCCCAACAGGTGTTACAGGTTGGCGTTTATAGGCGAATGTTTGGATGCTATCGTACCAACGTTCATCGCTTTTTTCATCATCTTTGATGTGAGCGAAATGGTTATAGTCATAGATACCGGCTTGACCTGAATCAACACCTACGCAGATATCTGTTTCTTCGAAATCGTTTGGCTCTTCAACATCTTCATGCCAAGCAATGAGTGCGGAGCAACGATTACCCCAACAGTTAACATTTAGATTTTCAGCTTTGGTGTGCCAAGTCCCCGGTTTTACATTTTCAAGCACACCTTGACACCATATATCAAGGTCGTAACATGGATCTGAAACCATGACTTTATCACCGAGTTCGATATCGCGTCCGTTTTCAGATGGTAATGCTATATTAGCGCGTGTATAGTCATCGTACCATGGATCGCGGAACCATTTTTGAATGTCGTGTTCCAAATCATAAGTTTTGATTTCAATAGTATAGATGTCACAGGTTGTTTCACGGACGACTTCACCATGTGCTACAATTTTGAAATGGATGATTTGGTCATTTTCACTATCCAATTTCCATTCTAGTTGGAATTCATCTGTGTTCTGCCAATGTTGTTCGAGTAATTGTGCGAGTTCTTGTACTGAATGATATTTGTACATGAGTGGTTCCTTTCTAGTTCATTCCTTGGTAAAACAAGTAATTTAAGTCATCGATGATTTGGTCAATAATGTTATGGAAGCGTCCATCGATATTAGTGAGTGTGTAGGTGCCAGCTTTTGGGTCAAGTTCGATTTCGGCGATTGACACCATTTCGTAGGGATACTCATTAATCAGTACAGATGGATAAATGGAAATGGTGATTTTTGAGTCATAAATTGTAATTTCGGTAAGTCTGTTTTGGCTTGTAGAATACAATCGTTCATTGGTTGTAATGATGTCCGATTTCATCAACAGTTCCATTAGTGTTGCAAATTTAGGTGTTTGTGTGAAAGCAATCAATTTGTTTATGACAATGGATTCGCGGTTTAAGTAGCTGTATAAGGACATAAAGTTTCCTTTCTAGTTGTCTAAGCGGTTGACGAGTTCAAGCCCGCCGGGAATTTCACTCATCATTTCTTCGAATTGTGAATAAATACGTAGTGGTTGTGGATGGGTTTTTAGTAGGTCAATCATTTCACGCTTATGTTCGCGATAATTGTCCATACTCGTGAAGCTGTTACACCATTCATCATAGTGATTGATGAGCCAATCGGCTGAGTAGATGTCGCCGACACTGTACAGGTTTAGTTCGAAGAGCCGTTCAACAGTGCATTCATCGTCCATTTGAGTGGTTTCGATGATTTCGGTATGTTGGTCTTTCCACATGAGTTTGATGGTTTCATGCGACAAATAGTCGGTTGAATAGTCTTCGTCGGTGTAGTCGAAGGTTGCTTCGAAGTTGTACTGTTTCAAGTTGTCACGGATAGCATTAAGTGCAACTCCGTAATCATGATTGAAATGTCTTCGAAGAAGTTTTCAACTACGTGTCCGAATGAACCATTACCCGTACCATCGAAATGTGATTCGTAGTCATAATAGTCATCGAATTCTTCAAGGATGGCATTTAGTTTGTCAAGTGGTTCGGGTTGGTTGATAATGGCATTGTTGATGTCTCGAATGAGAAGAGGCATATTTGCTAAATGTTGCAGATAGAGCAAATATGCGGCGTTGATATTGGTTTCGGCATAGATGGAGACTGTGCCGGATGCGGTTGTTGGATTAGCCATGGTTATTCCTTTCCTAGTAGTTTACGTAGTTCTTGATATTCAGCTTCAGAAATTCGATATGCGTGATTGTCGGTGCAATGCACAAGACCTCCGTCGTCATAAGGTTCGATCATGACGATGGCATCTAGGTTAAAGATGTGTTCGTCTAAATGTCCTGGTTTCATAAGGTTTCCTTTCTGGTTTTTTGGTGAGGTTTCAATTAGATATTGAATTGGATCCAATAATAGTTTTTTGATCCAAATATAGCTGAGTAATAGAAGTAATGCTGTCAAACCCACATACCAAATAAATACGGTGATTTGAATAAAAAGTGATACGATCATTTGGTTTCCTTTCTAATTACCACCAAAACATTCGCTGAACTTGGCTCCACGTTGACCATAGTGTTTCATCATCATTCATATAAGTACGTTCGATGAGCCACTTGCGCCAGTATGCTTGTGGTTTGTTGTCGTAATAGTGATAGTACATATTGATTTGTGCATGTTTGAACCATTTAAGCCCTAATCGCAAGAACAATTTCAAGTCTTCGAGTCGTTCTTGGCTAAAGAAGCGTTGTCACATTTTGAATAAGTTCTTCTTGAAACTTAATCCATGCAAAATCATCAATATTGTCTAGGTTTTCGATGGTTTTGACAATGTTCTTGCCGTCTGAATCGACTGCGTTTGGGTTGTCAAGTTTTAGAGCAGCATAGATATAGAGAATGACTGCGTGACTTAGACCCCATGTGATGGCTGACCAGAAACCACGTTTACGATAATGCTTTATGTGTTTATGATACGGTTTTCGAAAACGTTCTGGTTTGAAGAACGGGTAGTGTTCTTCTAATTCGTAGATGGTTTTTCGAATGTCTTCTGGTAGCTTATAATACATGTGCGATCTTCTTTCTAATTTTTTTAGCCCTGATCGTTTTCCTCCGGTTCGAATGGATATGTGTTTGGGTGCGTGTTGTTTAAATCAACTGTTAAATAATGATTTGAGTGAAACCTATCGCACTGATACCCATGGCTACGTCATCTTTGTGAAAACCTTTTTTGAATCCATTTTTAAAGACCGCATATGTCGCACATACCGAAAGAAATGCTAAAGCGCCGAAAATAACAGCTCCCGCGAATGATTGGTCAGCATTTAGATTCAATTGTGATGCGATTATATTTCCCATTTGCGTTCCTTTCTATTTCGTATATTGCTCAATTTCTGCGATTTCGTTCTTGACAAACTGAATGAATTTGTTGAGCTTGGTTTTATCGACAGAAATTTTGTGGAATGTATGATGTTTGGTTAAAAGCGGGTCGCACATCGAGTTGACTATATCGCTACGATAACGATGTCCTGAAATTCCTTTCAGAATGTGAGCTTCGTCGTTAGTGATATTTAATTGTTGAGTCAAACTATAAATTTGGTTTTGAGCAAACACCAAGAACCACGGATTAGACTGGTCACCGTCGCGCACTTGTTCGAGTACTGTTAGTAACTTTTCATAGTGTTCTTTAAGTCGACGCTTTTCAAGAATGAGCTTATACAAATCGGTCAAGCCTTCGTAGACACGCAAACGTTCTTGGTCAATCATTCGTTTTGCTTGGTTGAGCTTCTTGATAATGTTTTTGTGGTTTGTATCTTTTGCAATCGTCAAAAGAGCTGTTTGACGGGGATTTTCACGCCACTTAATGTAGTTGGCGTGACTCATTAAATTGATTTTAAATTGTTCTTTTTCGCTTTTTATATAAACGTATGGTGCGAGGCCATGTTCGCGAATGAGTTCTTCAAGTTCGGTTTGTGTAATCATGGGTGTTCCTTTCTAATTAATTGGTCAAAATGCTATAGAGTCGCGTGATGTCATTTGGTGTATGACCGTCATAGTGGGGCGCTGTTTCCAATTCAATCACGTCGAATTTATCCCAGTGGTCGATATGATAATGATACGTGAATTGTCCATCGGGTGTGTTAATCCCCACGATAAAATAGTTTTCGAACATTGTCCCGTCGTCATGAAGTTTCGATTTCCACGAAATTGTTTTATTTTGGTTACAAATGATTGAAAACAAAATCATACGATGGTGATATAATTCGTTGAAACTATGATAACCGTCAGACAACTCACCCCTTTCGGGAAGATTGAATATTTTGTTTTGTATTTTTGCAAAATCGGACATGGTGGGCATTTCTTGTTTATTCATAAAATTCCTTTCTCTAGCACATCGGTTACATATAATTCTGACGGCACTAAATGTACATAGACATGTTTTAGTTCATCTTCGTTGAAAATTGACAACGGTGAGGGTTTTAGGAATTTCACAGTACCTTCAATCCATGTATCATTATTTCCACGCTCTTTTGCGCGTTGTTTGAAAATAGCTTCAGATTGCTCAGTTGGAAGTGGTTTCAAATAATGTACGTCGTAACCGAGTGCGATGATACCGTGGACGATATCTGGGTTTTGTGCGGTGAACACATAATCGTACTTTCCTGATTTGACAGCTTCGTCAATCGCTTTTAGGTAATCCGCGAGACCGTTTTCCTTTAGTTTACGGTTTGGAATTCCTTTAAATTCTTCGGATGTCAGATGTTCGTAGCCCGTTTTATCGAAGAAATAGTCAGAGCTCTCAAGGTCGAGAACTTTTGCAGGATGATTTTGTGCGTAGTATGTCTTTCCCATGCAAGGAAAAGCTAGAATGATTTTTGTCATAGTTTCCTTTCTATTACCAATCGACTGTTCCGTCATCGTTTACGATAATCATTTCAATAGTCATATAATTGAAGGTTTGTTCGAGTCCTTGTTCAATAACGTCATCGATTTCTTGGTCATCGTCTCCGTACCATTCGTCGAGATGTTCGAGTAACCATTGCGCTGCATCGTCTGCACTTGTCGTGATGTATTGGCGAGCATAGGTTGATCTCGTGCGCCAAGGGTCATGGTAATAAATTTCAAATAATGTCATTTGGGTTTCCTTCCTAGTCTTTCACCATTTTAATTCGTTCAAGTAGTTCTTGAATCGTAGCATTTAATACGAGTGGACTTTCGATAGTTTTATCTGTTGAGTATTTCACGCCGACGTATTCAACAAGCTCTTGTGTGTTTTCATCATATTCACAATATTGAATACGCACACCACATCGCATAATATGTTCATGGCGTGGATACGCTTCAGATGTCACGCTTACTTTGATTCGTAAGTCAGGCGTGATTGAAATCGTACATTTCGTTTCATCTAACGGCTTAACACCCGCATAGAAGGGTTCATCTAACAAGACTGGCCCATAGTGTGGTTCGAGTTCCTTATAAATGCGTTCTGCTAGGGTTTCTCGCGTAAGTGGTTCTTTTGTGAGTGTGATAAATTTACGGTGTTTAGTCGGACGGTTGTCATTTGGTGCAAAGTCTTGGTTGTTTTTCGATACCAACTCATTGAAGATTTCTTCAGCGAGTTCTTTTGCCTCGGTTTCGGAGTAAACCTTGTATGGATCTAGATAGGTTTCCATTTTATGACTAAATGGATTTTGAGGCATTGGATATAGATATTTTGAGTAATGGAGCGTATGGGTGAATACATCTCGGTAATCCAAATGATAGTCGACCTTTGCCTCACTGTCACGGAATCGTAAATAAGTCATTGGGCTATATGGGCCATCATAGGATTCATGATGGAGATAGTCGTGTTCATCATCGATTTGTGGTTTGAGTGATTCGAAGCGTTTATCATAGTAAAGCACGAAATCGTTGTCTTCGAGAATGTAGACGAGTTGTTTTAATACGCGTGCTACGTTTAGTTCTTTGTCCATGCGGGTTCCTTTCTAAATCAGGTCGAGAAAAATTTTACGAATATCGTCATTAGTGACTTCGAGTTCGTATTTATCACCGTTTTTCTCAATAGTGATGTATTCGATGCCTTTCGGCGCAACACCATTAAGTTCGTCTGCAATATCTTCAATATTTGTTTTTAGTGTGTCGAGGTCGATTTCTAGAATTTCATCTTCAGTTAGATAGTTTTCCAATTGTTCCATGAGTTCTTTACTTGTCTCATCCGTATTAATCCGCCAGCAATCATTGTGTGCATAAACGAGAAGTTGTACGATGATGTCTGTTTCAGGTGACATAGTTGAATAGGTGTTTGGAAGTGAACATATCCACACCCGATTCGACTGTTACTGTATACGTGTCTGTTGTTTGCGCTTCTTTAATTTTTCGTAATGTTGCCATGGTCTAGTATTCCTTTATTCCTAATTTTTTAAGGTAGTCTCTATAAATATTGTAACTATTTTTGTAATCGTTTGCGACAAGCAAATCTAATAAGCCGCTGAATTGTTTGACCCAACCAGTCTGTTCAGCGCGTCTATGATAGTCCAAGATGAGGTGAATAATGTTTGCCGATAAACCCAACGTCCATAACGGATTATTGAGCATGAAGAGTTGGGTAACCGTTAATGTTTTTTCAAAAGTTGTCGGTTCTTTTAACAATCCGTCACGTTTTAATTGATAGTCATTTTTATTATAATGACCTTGTTTGTGTTGTAAAATGAAGTCAATTTGTTCTATTGTCAAGTCAGATATGCAGCTGAATCGCATAGCAATTTCGCTATTTTCTGCGTCAGTACGATTAGCCAGTTTTATGAGATATTCTGGGTCATTTCCAGCGGCTTCTAATCGAACCGTATATTTCTTATCGTTAATGAATTCATCGCGGAAGAGACCTTTTTCGGCTAGGGCTTTTCGAATAGATTCTTTGCTGTGATGTTTCCAGAAATCATAATATTCAGAAGCATGTCCGTTTTGAATAAGTGTGCGAATTACTTCGGTTTCACCTCGTCGTAACAGATAGTCGACTTCCAAACCTCTGTGTGCGATTTCGAGTAGAATATCCAGTTTGTCTTTTTCGATATAAGGCTTCAGGTCGGTGATTTCACCGTTGTCAAGTTTTTCGATAAATTTTGCTAGTCTCATTGGTTTCCTTTCAATATCGGAAGAGTGGTTTGTTCGGCGACGTGATTGTTACTTCACTCGAATAATCATCGTTAAATAGTTGGTGACATGTAGCAATAGCGTCATCGCGGTTTGTGTAGAGCCCATACAACCAACCGCTTCGATGTGTATCTAGCTTTTCGTCGTAATTCTCTTTCATTGTGCTAACTGCGGTACAAACATCATATACAATGTCGGGCAATGCCTCAATAGCACATAAACTATCGTCACGAAAAATATCCCAATTATCGAGAAGATCATAAGTGACATCAGCTAAGATAGACTGTCCGAAACGGTCGTCGTTCAAATGGAGCATGTCGAAGGGTTTTGAAACTTTGTGATTTTCGACAGTTGTGCAATGTTGAAATAATATCCCGTCCTCGATGCTATAATAAATATCCGTTAATTGTTTGTATTTTGTGAGGATGTCTAATCGGTAACTATTAAGGAGTTCGAGCAGACGGTTTGGATGGAGGGCTTCGATGTCAATGTGATAGGTGATGTAATAGTAGTCCATGTTTTGCCTTTCTTGATTTAGTTGTTACAATAGCTTTTGCAATTGATTTTGAGCGATTTCCAACCGCATTACAGCAACTAAATCATTTGTGCCGTAAGTATTTCGAGCTCTGCGAATAATATTTGCTTGTGCTTTGATTTGTTCCAGATGTTTGATGATGTCTTGGTGCTGTGTCATATTTTTGTGCGCTTCATTGTTACGCATTTCAGCTTCAATTTGTTCTATCGTTTCGATGAGTTCACCTAAGTGATATGGTGTTAGAGTGATAATTTTTTGTAATTGTTGGTTTATGTGTTCCATGTTTTTCCTTTCTACTAGTTCATGAAGAATATGGGGTTTGGGGCTATGCCCCATTTTACAGCATTGCGTACGCAATGCCTGTTTAGTTTGATTTCGTGATGAGAGAGGGGATTGGGGCTTTGCCCCATTAAATAGCATTTTTTGCGTATGCAAAAAATGCAAAAAAAATTAGGAAATAGATATCTATTTCCTAATTCTTCGGATAAATGTAGGTGTAGCTTCCACCTGATGATGGGTTAAACCATCCACGGTAATTTTGGATTCCTGCAGGGTTCGCAGCATAGGCACTACCACCATAGTTTGCTTCAAGTACTTGAATCATTCCGTCTTCACGAACATCGGTTACAAATGCAATGTGTCCATAACCCCCATCATTCCAAGAAATGAGTGCTCCAGCTACTGGCGCATTACCTGTTTTGAAGCCTGCAGCTGCGGCGCTAGCGGCCCACTGACCACCATTACCCCAGTAATCGCCAGCCCACGGTGCTAATACCTTAGCACCCCATGTACACTGACCCCATGGATATGAGTTCGCATGCGGTGTGTAGTTTGGCACATAATGACTGACTACAGGTTTCCCTGTTGCAATGGCTTCGTTTTTCTTACGATCTGCTTCAGCTTTTTTGGCTTCTTCAGCTTTCTTAGCTTCTTCGGCCTTTTTGGCTTCTTCAGCTTTTCTGGCTTCTTCAGCAACTCGGTCCTGTTCAGCTTTTAATTCGGTTTCCGCATTTTTTAGCTTCAACTCACATGCGTCTAATTGACTTTGAATATTTAATTTCTGAGCTTTCGCGTCAGTTTTCCCTTTTAAATTAGTTAACTGAAGTCGGATGCTCGCCTGATTGACCTTTAAAGCATTTACATCTTCCGATAATTTCTGAACTTTTGTTTTCGGCGCCTGTTCAGTGGTAGGCGTCGCGGATTCATCCGCAAATACTGTCAACACGCTACCTTGGAGTGATGCGAGTAACACACCACTGGCAACGAGTTTTTTCCACGTTTGTGTCATATCTCTATGGATCGCGTTCGATCGTTCCTTTCGTTTTGATACCATTAGTATATCACATTTCTACCAAATTTACTACTCGCTATTGTTACAGTTCCGTTACAATTTAATGACTTTTCCGCTATAACAATGTTTTCCTTTTTGATAGAGTGCGTTTGCTTCTTCTCGATTTAGAAGTTTATATACTGATAGTTGCCCATTACTCAAAGTCTTTTCGTACGTGATTTCATCAGCTTCAGAAAAACTTGCTAAAGTGTTTGCATCAAACAGTTCTTTTTCGGCTGCCAAGGTCATATCAACAATCAGTTGCATGACACCTTCGCGAAAGGTGATTGGGGTGGTAACATTTAGTTCACCATCATACTGACTCACATATAAGTACTTAACTTCCATGCGCTGGGTCCTTTCCTAGTTGCTTGATGCGATCAGGTCTGAAGTCTGACCATGGTTCGCCAACCTTGGGGTATACCACGGGCATTGCTAACTTGACGTCTTTTCCTTTTTTTAACATGTCGATGTATTCGTCCATTTGTCCGCTTTCTTCGATGTTTACTTCAATATAAGGAATGTTTTTCACGGTTTAGTAGCATTTTTTTGTTTGCTTACACTTGACACAATTGTTTTTGGAATACACAATTGTATCGTTTGGATTTGATTCTTTTGTAATCATTCGATTCCTTTCTCAAAAAAAATAGAAACATGTGTTTCTATTTTTGAATGACTTGTCTCAGCCATTGGTGTAATTCATGACGGTCATGGTGATATCCACTCATATAGGAATCGATAGTGGCTTTCATATCCAAATACTGTAAGTTTTTCAGCATAATTCTTGGCTCATATCCAGCCTTCACTCTCCCGTTACGAGTAAAGATACTATGGTCCTGTTCATGAAACATAAATCTGTGATATTTTTTCTGTTCCTCTTGGAGTTTTTGTTCATATCTGGCGATTTGTGTCGTTAAATACTCAACGGTTTGTTGTTGCTCCTCCGGATAAGTCACCACATCGACTAACGTTTCTACACATTCTTCTTGTAAGTCTGTGCATATGGTTTGAAGAAACGTAGGTGCAATATCACATTCGTTGATGATTCGCATACAACCCCCGATATCACCTTTATTCAATTTTCGAGTTAGCTGTTTCATATTTTCTTCAATATATGTAATCAATCTAGGGGTTCCTCCATTCGACCTCGTGTCAAATCCGTTAAGCCTTTTTGATGTCACTCTTTCAATTTTTGGTAAATTTACCCTCAGAAAGAGTAGCCATGCAAAACGATGGGATTGCTGGGTCATTTTTACACAATTTAGCATAATAAGTTGACGGTGTCAACCCGGTCATACCATTGGTGGTGTAGTCTTTAAACCCATTTGCATTTCCGATATCATTTGTCAGTTGGACAACGAATTCATAACGTTCTTGGTCATTCGTCAATCGATAAACCGTCTGTTCGGGTGTTTTTTGCATATATCTCAACAAAGGGATATCGGAAATTCCGAGATCCCTTGTCAAGATGAGGACACGGCGTGCCATGCATCACCTCTTACCAGATTGATGCGGCTGTATCTTCGCCTGCTTGTTCTACAGATGCCCCTGCAGTTTCACCTACAGCATCTTCTTGTCCAAAGATTTTACCACGTCCACCGCGAACAAAGAGTTCTTCTGGTGATTTGTCACGTGCTTCAAGTTTCAAACGGTAGTACAAGTTACCTTGGTGTTCAGACTCAGTGAACGTAACTGTTACAACCGTACCTCCTTTAAGATAGTAGCCGAGGTTTCCGTCTGGGTTTTCATTGAAGTCAAACAATGAATAACGACCATCTGATGTTTCGATGTTTGCGAATTTACCTGGCATGTTTACTGTGAATTGCACTGTTGCTTCTGGGTTTGCTCCGATAGCAGCCACAACAGCAGCTTTAATTTCTTCTACTGGTGTTCCAACATTAAAGTTTGTAGACGCTTGGTCAGACCATTGTGCTGTGTCATTTGCTTTAAATGCGAAGTATTTGAAACGTAGAGTTCCTTTCTTTTGCGGGTTTTTAGACTGACTGATCTTCACGGCAAACAAATCAGCTGGTACGCTTTCCAATTCACTCGGTTGAACAGACAATACCAAACGACGTGATGGTGTACCATCAATTTTAGTGCTTGGGAAGATTGATACAGGTGCAGTATAAGTAAATGTTGTTGACATATGATGTCCTCGTCAGACCACACTTTATGTGTGTTGCTTCTACCCGCGGCGTCTGACTGCCTTTCTTTATTTGTTTTGTTAAATTAGTGTTTTAAAATTAGGTAGATAATCTTAGTCCGACTCATTTTTACAAGATGTTCGTCACACACCTCAACCTTTTGGTATCATCATTATATCATGCATGATAGATACTGTCAAGGAAAATTTGAAAATTTTATTGATTTTTTGAGGTTGTGGAAACCTTTTTAATATCATTAGTATATCACGATGATATCTGCTTGTCAATAGTTTTGTAAAAAAAATTACAACCATTAAGATGGTTGTAATTCATTGCGCCACACGTCTGCAAAGTTTGCAATCATGTCGACGTATTCTTCTGTATCCAGTTGTTCTTCAATGGCCTGAAGTTCATCTTCAGTTTTCTTGAATAGTGACGTGTTATCCATATGGACATGAGCTGTGTGTGACAAGTTGGATATTTTTGCTCACCAAGAATAGAGACAGATCCCTTTTCCCGTTCGTCGTTAGGTTTTCCGTAACCGTTCAAGGTTCGGTAATCACCAACACGAATTGCGTCAGCAAACTTATCCAATACCTTGAGTTTACCGAGTCGTGAGACGACACTAGGGTCACCTACTGGTGAATTATCCGGTAATGTTTCGATCATCTCATCGTAGTTCATACTTGGTTGACGTTTTGCTGTTGCATATCGTTTCAACTGAACACCTTCTTTTGTCAACCACGTACGGATAGTGCCTGGATGTACCTCATCATTTGAGTCAATGAAAATACTTCCACTAGTTGGTCGCATTACCCATGCCGTCATTTTGATAAAGGTAAACAAGTCAACTTCATCCCTATATTCCTTCAAGGCTTTGCGGATGAGGTCTTTGTCGATTGGTTTATTTACGATATCATCGTTTTGAAGGTATTTCACCAACACGGCATCGACTAGGGCTGGGTGGGTCAATCGCTTATCAACCACGGGTCCACCGTGTGATGTTAAGGTACCACCACGAGCCGATAACACCTCACCTTTTTCTTGGTCAATTTCGGCACGGTTGTTTGTGTCTTTCGAAATCAAGAAACATGGCTCTGGGTCGATTTGTACTAACAACTTCTCCAGTTCTCGGTCTACGATTTGTTTGTTCAATTCTTCATCAATATCAAACACATAAATACCATCCGTATTCGATGATGGCACTCGTGCACCATGAATGGCCAAGGCCTGTGCGATGATCCATGTCATCAACTGACCAATAATCCGCATTGAGACCGCTTTATTATTTGCACGCACTTTCGTATCAAATCCACCGTCCAGTACACCTGAAGCTGAGTTCAAAATCAATTTGTACCCTTCTTGCATGATGTTTGTTTCAATCCATTCACGGGATTGGAACTTGATGGTTTTCAGTTTTGATTTGATGGCAATGCGATGCTCATAAATTTCACGATAAATATCCTTACCGTGACCGTCATAGAAGACCCCCATGTTGATCAAAAGCATGGGATAATAGCCGGCGAAGTCTTGGTGGACGCTTTGTCCTGCTGATGTATATCGATACCGTTCTAATAGTTTCTCACTCTTAGATTTCTTATCGTAACAAAACGGTGTGAATTCTTCCGGGTCGATAATTTCATCACATTCTTCCGTCTGATGGAAAAAGTATGGAATTTCGTGCATAAGGTGGGCTGGATAACCCTCAACCACTGTCCGTGATTGAATTTTGATCAAATTGTACAGTTTCTGACTCACTTCTTTTTTTGGAATGAGTGAGACATATTTGTACTTCTCTTTTAGCTCTTTAATTTTTGCCCTATCACGCATTAATTGCTCGATAAAGATTTCAGCACCATGGATACCTCCTGATGAGAAGTTCACGTGCGTATATGAATCGACACCATTCGCGTCAATTAACGGCAAGTAGGTACCAAAAGTATCCAGCAACTCACGACGCTCTGCTTTTTCATGGGGCGCAATACCATATTGTAAAAAGTGGTTTGTTGATGTGTTCCAGTTTTTACCTCTAAATGCATCATAGAAGTTATAGATGGACATAAACTTTGCCAAATGAGCTTTGGCGGCTTTTGGGTTGTTCTTCAGAACCACTTGATAGACATTTTTGATATACCATTCTTTTGCGTATTCAAGGATGTCAAATTGTTCAATACCACGCTCTTTAGCAATATGTGGTGCCGGATACATGAAGTGGCAGGTTGGATAATCTTCAATCGGTTTATCTGGAGCAATAATGTTTTCTACAAACTTTGCCGATGAGGAATTCACGGTCACACCATTTCGATCCAATCGATCACCATATCGTTCTAGCAAGGCACGACGAATTTTTTCAGTGATTTCAAGTTTTGTTCCTTTATAAACGACATCTCGAAACTCTGTAATATCGTTGATATTATAGAGTGTATCGGAATAAATATCGTCCGAATGTCCTGATTTATTCGATTCGCTTTCGATAATAGACCCGCCCAGCATGCCGACCAAGGTCTTCAAACCAATCATGATACGTCCACGATCGACCATAGTCTCGTTCAGGTATCCCCCGTCGACTTGATTAGCGTATTGTTCATAGGGTAAGGTGGGAATGCGGTGTGCTGTATTATCAATCAAACTATCTGAAAACTGTCGCAGTTTAGCTGGTGTTGTTTGTGTTCGTCCAGCGACTACCGTTCGCTCAAATAGTTCATCATTTGAATATCATAGGACAAACCATTATATGAGTAATACCAGCCTTCTTTGGGTTTTACCTCTTCCTCTTTCGTCCCTAGAAACTGGGACAATAAGGAATTGCTACCCATACTCGGAATGTGTCGCTTGAAATGCCACAATAGCCGTGAAGCGTCATGAGCAATGTTAAACAACTTGTGTTTCAACCCTGAGTCCTCACACGCTTTTTTAACAGCTAAGGCATCTTCAGCACGCTCTACCAAGTAATGCATTTCAAGTTCATTATTTTCATCATATAAGCCAGCGCAGAAGAAGTTATCGTAGGACTCAATATCCCAAAATAGCTGTTTCTTGACCATTAGCCGCGTCCTTTCTCAACCCGAGTAAAGACCTCGTACAATACGGCTGCAAAATCAGCGTTACAATACAAAGCTGTATCCGCTCGACGAATCAACCATAACTTCATCAACTCTGCATTTTCAAACGTAAAGACCTCGCCTGCAATGGCGATGCGGTAATGTCCGTTTGGCTCGAGTTCCTTTACACGCATACCTGGTGCAGTATAGTTGCAGTCAATACGCAATCCGCCGTCAGGTGTTCGCACATCCAGTCGATATCGGCGTGTTTTGGTGAATTTGATAATTTGATTTTTTTCAAATACGGGCACTCGCTTCACTTTGTGTTGTGATGCGTATGTGCGCAAATTACCTTTGATTTTTTCTTTCAGTGCGTTGAATTGTTCTTGCTCCATTCATTGTCCTCCTTCCTATTGAGCCATTGCCTGTTCGATTTCCAAATCTAAGTTGTAATGGATCGGTGTTGTAAATCCATCCTTCTTGATTGTTTCAATCATATGAGGTAGGTCATCTTTTGTGTCCATATAATGTTGCAACTGACGTTCAAGACCTGAGTAGTTTCGTTTTTCCTCAGGGAGTACGATTTCAGCAGCAAATTCATTATACACTTCGACATGACTCATTTTTTCATCTTTGATGGTGAAACTCATAATGGGTTCACCTGAAATGAGAAATGTCATATTGTTTTCATCAAATTTGATTGTCATACGCTCTTCCGTTTCTGTTTCAATTTTCAGGTCATCGTTTGTTAGTTCGGTAGCGGTGTCAATCACCATTCCCTTCTCTTGTGCAATTTTTAACACTTCTTTTGTCGTTTCACATTTCATGTATGCAAACTTCTCAAACGGCAGTCCACGGAATTGTTCTTGTAGGTGTTCAATGTCATTAATCGCTGCAGATACATTTACACGCAAGGGTTCCGCCCCGAATTCACGTAAGACATCAAGGCTTGTATCCAAGTTGTATCCATTGATGATAGCATCATTTGCCCGCAATACGTTATCGGCGAAATCTTGGCGATCCTCATCAACATATTCAGCATTTGACGTATCATAATTCGCTTCAAACGTGTCTGACCAGTCTGGAATTTGTAAGCATCTTCCGTAGTCCATGTTAACTGGTGTGGCAGTATCCGTTGTGACATCATAGGCGACGACAAAGTTGGATGGGTTATTTAATCGGTCCATGTTTCCTAACAAAATGTCAACTGACGCCTGTTCCAATAAAAATTGTCGGGCAGTGTTTTCGGGTACTTTATTATTCGACAGCAATCGAACCAACGTATCCAGTCGTTCCTTTTGCGGTTTGTCCACTACTGTTTCAGCGTATTCTTCGATACTAATAGCGACATTTGATTCAATAGCACCGTTACTCCCGATAGAAAGAACTCGCTCTACTTCATTGTCCTTTAGGAATACGTCTGAACGTGTCCCACTAACTGGTTGACCTTTATGTTCAAATACTTCAAATGTATAATCGGCATGTCGGTGTGTGCTGACTAAATTGCGAGTCACACAGGCGGCAATACTTTCTGATACAGAAGAGTACTTATAATCAAACTTGTTTTCCCATTCACCTGAAATGGCTGGGTTTAGTTCGTCTAACTTAACGAATTGGTCAACTCCGTCAATTGTAACGATCCCTTTATGTTGTAGTCCGTTCAATTTCTTGTGACCAAAGTTTTCTAATGTAATCACGATATATTCCTTTCTAATGAGGTTCTATACTATCATTATATCATAGTTGGTAACTATTGTGCTATAAAATCTATTTTCTCTATTTTTACTGAATGTGCTCATTAATCCATTTTAATTCATCATCCGTAAATTTTTACCGATCCTGAAAATTCTTTTTCGATTTTTTTGAGCAAATCGGTTCGATACAGTTTCGACACTTGTATACCGACAACCTCCCCGCGTTCATTTAAAACGCCAGATCCACTACCTCCTGATTCGACATAATTGTCCGTCACCCACAAATGGTTGTGTTCATCCGTTACAATGGTTCCTGTTGTTTCATATCCTTGTTTCATTTCCGTCAACCGATGGATATCCTAAAACCGTCAGCTGAGTTGCTTGGACCATTTTGGCAAGAGGATAATAGACATGCTTCGTATCCATAGTAATGATGGCCAGATCATCATAACCACCTCCGTCATATTTGTTTTTATAACGGGTCACATTTTTTACCGATACGATATGGAGATGCCCATCGTCGACTGTTATGGTTTCCGGGTCTTTGTGACGCTCTTGATCATGCACAACATGAGCGGCTGTTAAAATTTTGTTCGGTGCGATATAGACACCACTACCAAAACCTACAACATCATCATAATTTGCCGTAATTTTTACGACAGGAGTTTCATGAAAGATTCGCTTTTTCATGACCGCCACGGGTTGCATGCTGTGTAATGTATAAGCAAGTGGTTTTTCGTAAAAAAAAGCAAGGCCTAAAAGACCTATGCTCATTGTCATGATAAAACTGGTTGTTGCATTCATACGCATGTTGGTGATAACCCCGTTTCTAACATCAACTCAGACGGTTCTAATTCAGGCCGTTGTACGGCTACCCGTCGATTTGTCGTGTAGTATAGCAGGATGTCCTTTGCACGTGTGGTTGCCACGTACATTAAGCGACGTTCATCTTGCAATTCTTCAGGGTTATTGCGCATTGGAAATACACCGTCTTCCACACCGACAACAAATACAACCTTCCATTCTAAACCTTTGGCTCCATGAATGGTTGCAATGGTGACCCCTTCGGGATGTTCTTCTTTGACGCTGGACGCCATATCAAATGTAAAGTTGGTTGCGATGTCAAACAAGGTATATTCTTGATCACCTTGTTCTTCCTCGTACTTAGTCATATACTCATTTACGACTTGGTGCAACATTTCAACGTGACCCAAATATCGTTGTTTATCCTTCAATCCATCGATCCAGGTCAGATATCCCGTGCGCTCCAATAAGAATTCGACAGCTTGTTGAAGGTTCATATCCTTGTTGTGCTGAATAAGTTCATTGTACACGGTACTGTAAGCCTGAACTTTTTTCTTCAAGGCTGGGGTCAATTCGTCAATATTATCCGACAAGATATATTCGACCAAGGATTGTTCGTGTTTTGCCGCATTTCCTTCAAGTTTTTTGAGTGCTACAGCACCAATTCCTCGTTTTGGTCGGTCTAAGGTTGCCATAAAGGCATAAATGTCCTTAGGGTTTGTCATGATTTTCAAGAAGTTCATCATGTCAACCATGACTTCAGATTTCATAAAGTCTGCGAATTTCGTTGTATCATTGATTGGGAGTTGTGCTGCGGATAACTTTTGTTTTAGGATGGGTAATGCTGCGCGTGAACGAATGAGAATAGCCATGTCTTCATAGGCAATTCCACCTTGCTCATGCAGGGCTTTGATTGTATTGAGGACGTGCTCTGCTTCTTGACTATCATCGGCTGTTTCATACCATTTGATGGCTTTGAGACCTTCGGGTGTTCGGTGTGCCTTCATGGGTTTTCGACTTGATTGCCCTTCTGTGTTAATGGCAATCACTCGGTTACCGATATCCAAAATTTCTTGCAAGCTTCGATAGTTGGTTGACAAGTTATACACTTTGTATACTTTCGTATACTCATCCATAATTTCAGGCCGTCCGCCTCGGAAGGAATAAATGGATTGGTCAACGTCCCCTATGAGGGTTAGTCTTGTTCCTGCGATAGCTTGAACCCAAGCGTCTTGCAAATAGTTTGAATCCTGAAATTCATCAACAATGGTATGAATAATGGTTTGTTTGAACGAGTCGAGCAAACCATTTTGTGCCATCAAGTAACTCACAAACAAAATCATATCATAGGTGATGACATTGGTTTCACGTGAGTGTTCAATTGACTCCTTAAAAATGTTATAAAGGGCTTCAACCACTTCGCGCGCTTCGACTTTGTTCAATCGAGCAAAGTTAAAATCCTGATTTCGCAGACGTGCATACACATCCTTATCAAATTTACCCGTCAAGAGGTTGGTTGGGTGTGCATTATTGACCAATGAACTGAGTGTTCCCGCAATTCGACCGTATTCCGTTTTACCAAGTGATTTGCCATCTTGATAATCTGTCGGTTTTAACATCCATTTACGAAACAATTCGGTATATTCGTGGGCATTTTCGAGCAATCGTCGATAAAGTACCTTGGTTGATGATTCGTCAACGATTGAAAAGTTTGGATTTAACCCAACTTCGATGGCTTTGGCACGAATGAATCGACTCATGATGGAGTGATAGGTACCAGTAATAACCCGTTTCATTTCATCATCGGTCAAAGTTTCAGACAGTTTATCACGTAATTCATCTGCTGCATTTCGAGTGAATGAAATGAGCATAACATTTCCTGAAGGATAGCTTTTGAGGATCTTTTCTAGCACGACCAACAAGTGTGGTCGATTTACCGGACCCCGCTGCCGACGCTCCGATAACGATTTCATCAATTGGTGCGTCAATCAAGGCCTGCTGTTCTTCATTGTATTGCATCAGGCAATACCTCCTTCTTATTAACGCTTATCAGGATACATCTAGAGGTGTTATGAACATATATGGCCCGTTCCAATAGGTGACCTCATCTGTGGATTCTAAGTCTGATTCCGGTTCGTGCTTCATTAACTCCGCAACATACATTGGTATGCTCGCAAGTGTTAAATGTTCATATGACACAATAAGAGCTTGCAGTTCATTTGGTTCTTTTGATACGTATCCATTTTTAAGCTTCTTCATTTTTTTATCATAAATTCCGTAAGTTGTCAATGGTTTTACCTTTCTAACAAACACGTCAAAAGACCTTTCGGCCTTTTGACTATTTGAATGCGTTTGCGAGGTCTGCGATCGCTTCTTTGAAGCTGTCGCGGACAGCATCGCGAACAACCTGACGGATTTCTGATTTGATTTCTTTTACAGTTTCTTCATCTAACAATACTTGTTCTACTGTTTCTTTTTGGTGTTTCTTTGGCACCTTTTGCTTTCTTCGCTTTCTCGGTTTTTAGCTTCAGCTTCTGCCTTCGATTTCGCTTCAGCTTCTGCCTTGGCTTCAGCTTCTGCCTTGGCTTCAGCTTCTGCTTTGGCTTCTGCTTCAGCTTCTGCCTTCGCTTTAGCTTCAGCTTCTGCCTTGGCTTCTGCTTCAGCGTCTGCCTTCGCTTTTGCTTCCGCTTCTGCCTTGGCTTTTGCTTCAGCTTCTGCCTTGGCTTTTGCTTCAGCTTCTGCCCTTGGCTTTTGCTTCAGCTTCTGCCTTGGCTTCAGCCTCTGCCTTTGCTTCAGCTTCTGCCTTGGCTTTTGCTTCAGCTTCTGCCTTGGCTTTTGCTTCAGCTTCTGCCTTGGCTTTTGCTTCAGCTTCTGCCTTGGCTTTTGCTTCAGCTTCTGCCTTGGCTTTTGCTTCAGCTTCTGCCTTGGCTTTTGCTTCAGCTTCTGCCTTGGCTTTTGCTTCAGCTTCTGCCTTGGCTTTTGCTTCAGCTTCTGCCTTGGTTTTAGCTTCAGCATCTTCTGGTTGTGTTGCGGCTTGTGCCAACAAGTCATCAAATGATGTTGCTGCGTTCGGTGCTTGAGTAGCTGGCTTATCATTTTTCCCCGAAAATGTCTGTGTCAACACGATAATTTTTCAGTTTCATTCGTGTTTTCCGTTGTTTCTTCGACTTCAGCTGGGGTTTCAGAAATACCTGCTTGTGTCAATAAGTCATCAAAACTTGGTACTTTTACGGATGGTTCAACCGTTGCTTCTGTGACCGTTTCAGGAGTTTCTTTCTCTTCCGTAGTTGTTTGTGATACTGCTGAAGTTGGTACCCCTGCTTGTGCTAAAAGTTCGTCGAATGATGCGCTAAATACGTTTGCCATGTGTTTTTCCTTTCTTATTTAAACGACATACGTCGGTCCCAAATGGAAATTAATTGACGTACTTGTTGTAGTGTTTCTGGTGTTCGTTCTTCAATGACACCTTTGATCATATCAAATAAGTCATCTTCACTTTCTAATTGTTGTGCGATATTACGTTCCAACAACCAATCTTTATCTGCTTGCAAATCTGTCGGTAGTTGTTGCAACAAGGTCCGATCACCTGTTGTGAAATATTGCCCAAAAGTTTTTGCGACATTGCTTGTTAATGGCATTGTCGTGTAAATTGGATGCATTACCGCATCCGCTTCACGGATTAATTCTGTAACAATCAACTCAATCGGTGTCCAATCGGAAATGTTTTTATCCTGTGCTCCCGAATTCACTTTTGGAAACAAGGCCATCATTTGTCGTGCGATTAATGATGCGAATGTTGCTTCTTTAAGTAAATTTGTGGTTCTCAACACCCGGTCTACCATTTGTGTGAAGGTGTTCACTTTTTCGTTCAACCGTGCGGATACTTGAGCCTGTTGCTCATTTCGTCTACGAACAATATAAGCATTGATAGTTGGATAACCGATTTCAGCTAATTTGTTGTTTAACAACGTTTTGTAGTTTTTATATGCAGCCGTTAATTCCTTATTGTACGCCTTCATGGAATTTTCAACCAAGGCTACAAGACGTTTTACTTCTTTTACGTCATCGGGCGTTAAATCAGCATCACTTTCAATAGATGGCAATAGTCGATTGACTTCGGCTTCAATGGCCGTCCATGTTTCAGCTGATACTTGATAATTTGACATCGGGGTCCTTTCTAGAGGACCTTACCAGTCCTCGCCTAATGGAGCTTCCCAATCGCTTGGGCGCTCATAAAACATACTAGATCGGTGAATTTCATAATATTTACCGTCTGGTTTGAGATGATCTTTCACATAAGCGCGTGCTTGTTGTTTTGACAAGTGTCGCATATTTTGAACGGCCCGAAATAGACCGCCCGCCATATCACGAGGAATGAGTGGATAATTTTTGCGCACCCACTTATTCAACTCATCAGAGGTTAAGGTTTCAAAATTGAAACCATCATCCAACAAACTCACACCCGACACGATATATTCTCGGAGCCATTCTTCATCGTAGTTTCCTTCGAGAAAAATGACATCAAATTTATCCAACCCGTATAAACCTTTTCCGGTGTCGGATGGTTCCAAGGTGTCTAAATCTGTTGAGTATAAATACCGTTCGTCTCCTTTGGTTAAAATATACGCGTAATTAATGATGTCCCAATGTTTTTGGGCCAGTGCTGTGACATGGTATTCGCCACAATCAAATTCGCAGTTTTCAGGAATAGTGTGGACGTTCTCATAGTCACGCCAGTCAAGTTTACCTTCTTCGTCCAATTTCTCACGCACACCTTCTGGTAGATATACGTCTTTTCCGGCTTCAATAAAGGCCCTGACTAATGGTTTATTAAAATGATCCGAGTGTTTATGGGAAATGAATACATATTTGATATCATCAAACGATGTTAATTGTTCTAATTTTTTTTTCGTTAATCCTGCATCGATCAGGATGTTATCAATCAAAACAGCGTTCCCTTTAGATCCTGTTGTTAAAATTCGATATGTAATTGTTATCACCATCCTTTCGATTTCATTTTCATGCAACTTTTTCAACTTTATGATATACTATTAGTAGAAATCAGAAAGTAAGATAAAGGAGCTATAATTATGGCGATTGATTATAATGCCCAAGCGGAGGCGCGCCTTTCTCGTATGGACGAACTCTTTCGTCGCGCAGAAGCCTTCCAATTTGAAATGGCAAAATTACAAGAAGCGTATGGTATCACTCAAACAGAAGAATTCTCTCAAATGCCTGTTGATGACCAACAAAATATCATTGATGATGTAATGAACTCTTATGAAGCATCACAAACAAGCGTTCAAGAAACTCAAGAAGCTTATGAAGACATCAATATTGATGACATTATCAACTCAATGGATCTCGGAATCCAATTGTAAGGAGGTGTTTCTATGACTTGGACTACTATCGAGCACTTGCTCAATCATGACCAAGCTGTTGAGCGTGTTGCTGAACGCCTCAACAATTCGCCTCTTATGTTGGACTGGATCGATGACCGCGCCTATGATGAATGGAACGGTGTCAATGACCCCGAGGACTTAGCAGAAGGTGTTATGAACCAACTTTACGGAGTTGAAGGTCAATTCCAATATGTTACGGCTGAAGCACTAGATGCTCTACCAGACCAGGCATACCAAAACTTGATAGACTCGGAGTTTATGTCTTGGGGTACGACGTGTGACGATGTTGCAACTGCAATGTCTGCAACTGAACAACGAAATGGTGACGTTCTCACCTCTCAAGAAGTGCTTGAAACCCTTCCTTATTTCGGGATTGAAAAACCAGCACCTATCCTTGATGATTATGATGCGTCTTTGCCAACGTTTGTTGCCACTCATGAGGGTCCTATGAACTCAACTCAAGAGGCCTATAACCAACTATCTCCTGTTCAGCAACAGTTTTTAGCAACTGCTTCTGAGGGTGTTGGTCGGTCATTTGTTGTTGATTCAACTCGTGAGTTTGCACATGGGGCCGAACAATTCCGTTCAGATAATCCCATTATCCAAAGTCCTTATTCGGATGAGGAAAATATTGCGCTTATCAATGAGTTGTTCAATCTACAAGACGACGGAAACAGTCTCCAACAATAATAAAATAAAAAAGCCCTTTCGGGCTTTTTTATTATCGAGTTACGACGATATATTTTTCAGCTACTTTGGTGACCAATTCAGTTGGACGGAATGGTTCATTCACTGGTCGACGAACATCTTCACCGATTCGTGTGGTTACGTTCAATTCAATCACGGGGAATTCATTGCGGTGTGCAATCGCGGTGATTTGCAATTGACGATTTGCTTCGTCAGTGAGGTTGTCTGGAAGCTCACCGTCATTGAGGTCGCGTACCAATTCCGCAAGGCCAATACCTAGCTCAAAGTTACCATTTCCTGCTGCCGCAAAGTTTGCTGCTAAGTTTTGCACGCGTTCAATCAAGTATTCATCACGTTGAAGCAATTCTGTCAAATCACCTTCATCGAGACCTGGATACATGAACTCAAGGGTACGTTGCTCGTCACTTGTCAGATCGTAATAACCTACTTCATCATCTTCATCGATATACTCATCATAATCGTCATCGTTCAATCGAACAGTATAAATAACAGGATATTCATCTTCATCGTCTTGGAAAAAGTCGACCCCAGCTGTAGCTGCGCGTAGGACGAATGAGAAGGTATCTCCGTCTTCTACCAAGGTCCAGTTTTTGAGGTTTTCTGTGGCTACATTTCGCGCAATAGCGTAGTTTTCTGCCAATTCTTGTACAGTTGCAAATCGGATTTCTTGTCCGTTTGCTTGCATAGTCACTGTTCCGTCTTCTGCAAGGTCGATAGGCAAGATGTATTCTTCGTTGTTAAAGTTAAAATATTTCCATGATAGATTTCCTTTCAATTATAGTGAAAATTGTGTTTTAAATACTGATCCCTTCACCGCAGGATCAGAAAACTGAGTTAACCAATAGGCGACATCAATCACGTCAGTATTGACATGACCGAAAACAACTTCAAGTGTACCCGAATTCAATCCGTCGTAATCTGTTTTGGATTGATAAGCGTCCAAAATATGATGGGAATGGATGCGCATAATAGGCACACTTTTTACAGTTTGATACCAATAGGTATCATCAACAATGGTATTTGCGGATGTGTTATATTGTGGTAGAATCACAATCTTCAAATCCCCGTCGTAGGGCAAAATAGGAAACTGCCCATAATGTTGTTCGTAATCATCGTTCGTGACGATTAACACTTGAGCTTCCAAATTTGCCATTTTTTGCCATTCACGAAAATATTTCGCAATCACTCGAAACATTGGCAAATACTCATCAAAATCAATTGGATGTCCGTTATCGAACATTCCAAGTGATGTCAATGACCATTTCTTTGATTCCTTGTGAGTTTCAGGAATGGCTTGAACAAATTCTTGAAATGGATTCACGATACTGTCCTTTCTTTATTATACCATTTATGCGGGAATTGTGCGAACTTTTGTGGTGAAGTCCTCGAGATTGCTCTCATACACATTTCCAACGAGTTCTTTGTCATTCATCAATGACATGACAATATTTGCAATGATATCCCCATTGCGTGAGTTTGCCATCATCGCTTGTGGCTCACTTTCTACCACTTCATCACATGACCGAACAATACCTGGATTGTTGTCTTCGATATCGTTCAAATGTGGATACACTTCAAACATGTTTGCCAATTGTGTCAGAATCCCATTGTCAAACGGATTTTTCTTATCCGTCACCAATTCACTCGATGTCCACACCACTTGGCCACCTTGGTTGTTGTTACCTGAATCAATGGCCACATAAGATGGTAGGTCTTTGAGCACCTCGTTGATCAGTTTTCGGGTAGCTACATTGTCAACAGCTGAAATGATGAGTGGTGTTCGATCATCTGAATTGATGAGCACATCGGCAAGGAAACTGTCGCTATCCGAAATGTATTCCGGATGAGCTTCGATTGGTGGTGCGTCCAAAATAGTTTCACTTGTTGTTTGAATCAAGGCTTCTGCTTTGTTTTTTCCAACATCGTTTTGTCCGAATTGTTGGCGTTTTAGGTTCTTTGGTTCAACGATGTCACCGTCGTACACATGAATGGGTGTATCAGTTCCGGCTAGTAACCGGACTAAGTTTGTAAATGTAAACCCGCCAGTGCCTCCAGCACCGACGAGATGAATACTTACCTTATCCAAGGTTGGGTGTTTTAGCATGTCTCCCTCCGTTCTACTTTTTGGATCAATACAGGTTCTTCGGAAACTTCGATCGTAGTTCCAACAATACCTGTTTCTCCACTTTTCAATTTCATTAAAACATTGTTTCCGTACCAAATCATTTGTTCACCGTCGCGTTCTTGATAGGTTGCTTCGTCCAAGGTCACTTCAATCATATGTCCATCGTGTTCAAATGCAAGTACGGCATTTTCAAGTGTCAACGGTTCTTCATCTATTGTCTGAGTTTCGTCAATATGGCTTTGGCTGAGAGCTGCCGCCAAGTAGTCAGAAACAACATCGATTTGTTGATCGAGGTCGACAAACAATTCTACGATACCTTTATGGGCCACTTTTAATATTCCGATATGTTTCTAGGAACATTTCGATGATATTTTTCTTGCAACACGTCAGTCGCAATATAGTAGGCTTTTTGTTTCACGCGTTTGCCCGATACGATTGATACGGTTTTGTGTTTGGATGATATCAGAAATTTCAGTGTTCAATTGATATTGAATGAGTCGATTTGCCTGAACTAAGTCCAAGGATGATTTGATCATGTGTTGAGGAACGATAACAATATTTTGTTTTGTATAAAGTTCATCAATGACGTCCTGGTAATCCAATTCATTTTTTTCATCTGAGCTTTGGTGAGGGCTTCCACACCCAAAGCCTTCGATAATTGAATAGCCACTTCAGGCGTATTCACAACAATTAGGAAGGTTTCTTCGGATTCTTTTTCCAAAATGTCCTTCACAATTTTGAACTTCTCAGTATCTTCAAGTTTTGGTTTCTGAATCAAATTTGATGTTGCAATTTCTTCCAATAAATTGACATCCAATTGTGTCAAATACTCAAGGAAGCGTACATTTTTTGCAGCTGCCGTATTCAAAACGTCATAAATGGTTTGATTTTGCAATCCGTCATTTAGGTTCAGAATGCTGTTTGCAATCTTCGTCGCCAACATGCGTGATTTGTAAATGTTCACATCAGATACGATTTATGTAAGCGTTTTAACAAATCCAAATCGTGTTGATTGAGTGGCGATGTGGTCTTAATGACTTGCGCCTTATGTTGCTCTGCTTGCTCTCCGAACAATTCAGTAGCAATTTGCAATGACTGCGCGGTTACAACTGATGTCGATACCATTTTGTAGAACAATTCAAAGTTTGGTACGGATAGCATTTCTGTATCGACATCACTAAGAAATTCACCTTTGGTGAGTTTATATTCTAAGTTATTATCACCGCCAGAAAATGGATCAATGATCACTGCGCCATAACGACGATAGAAGTAGGATTCACGTCCACTTCTTTTCTCATCATCTTTTGGCGTCAAACAATCATCACCAACAAAGGATGGATCAAATTCACGTCCTTGTTTGACTTTGATATCACGTGCCATTTCTTGCAATTCGTTCTTTAGCTCGCGTCGTTGTGATTCCACAGCTCGGTTATACATCGCAGCGGTACGCTCTTGATCACCCCATTTTTGGTCGGGGATGTTCAAGAATTGAATGGTATTATACCATTGCTCAACAGTAAAGTCGGCTAAGGTACCCGACAAGACAAAGGTTCGATAGGTTTCATACACATCAATGGTTTCATCCGGTACTTTTTGAATAAATTTATTCGCATTGATGGTTCGCGTAACTAATTGGTGAATTTCATCAATAATTAAATAGTCGGAATCGATAGTCAAAGCCGGTGGTAACATGGTATTCACATGAATGGCGTTACTTCTCACAGTAAACCCAGCCAGATAAATTTTTCCATGGAATTCATAGTCACCTTCTTGGATGACGTATGCATATTCACTTTCGCTGATTTCATCCAGTTGAACAAACAATTGGAATGTTTTCAACCATGATGATTTCATGGATAAGGTTGGCGCAATAATATTAATGTTTGGCAACATTAATTGTCGTAAATGAGTTTGCTCATATTGTGTTTTTTCTAGTTTTTGGACAGCATGTTGTGCCGTCAACTTTTGAGCATACATGATCGATTCGACCGTCATCAAGGTTTTACCTGCACCCATATCGGATAAGTTATAGAGTACTCGTTCCTTACTATTTAAAATCAAACCTGCATGTTGTAATGAATTAAACTGTTGGGTTTCTGACAGTGCAAAACCACCGTCATGTAATTTTTTTCCGTAATCCATTCATAAGCTTTGTTTTTGTTTCATTCGTTCAATGAATGCGTCGTCAACCAGCTCGACGGTGTTGTCTTGCTCTCGTTTAGCGAGTTCCAAGAAGTGAGATACTTGTTCCTCTTGAGTCATCAACTGAAGTTCTTGTTCGTGAGGAAATGTTCCCAGAATTTCTTCTGCGATGATTTTCAATTGACGAGCATTTAACCCTGTGAATAAAATTTTTGCGATATACTTTTTGCGTTCCGGATGCTGATACAACACGTCAGCAATGGTGCTGAGTTTGTGCCCTAGTTCAATTTTACCGTAAACGGGGTATTCTTCAATCAATCGCCGTAAAGCTTCTGCGATTCGACCGCATTGAGCAAACCGTGGCAATAAACTTTGCGAAATAACTGCAATGCCAGGTTCTGAAATCATATGGTTCGTCAAATCTTGATCGGTATCCGTTGTTGTTGTAGCCCAACCTTCACCATCATTTATAGGATAAACATCGAAGTTCATGTTCCCTCGATGGTCTTCATAAAATGATACCTGTGCATATGGTCCGTCTTTTGGAATTTTGATATCACGCGCTACAATAACGGTATATCGATTGTAAACCTGCCGACTTTCAACGGTTCCGATATATGACAATCGCACACCGTCTTCATAAACGATTTTGTTTTTTAATACGTTGTCTTGATGATTTTCAATGTACATGTTGCCCCCTTTAATTTTTATTAATTTAGATAGACAACCCGTTTCTCACCTTCTTGTTCAGGTAATTTTGTCGATACACTATCACTAGCGATAATGGTGTTGGGTTGTTCTCGTTCTGTTGTTTTTGTTACTTTAAATCCAGGTACGACCGCATAAAAAATGCCGTCTTCGGTTTCTTTACGGATCAAGTGCCTGTTTGTTGCAAATGCTAATGTCTCAAATCCTTTGGTACCAGGATATAGAAAGGATTGGGTTTGGATGGATACGTCCGCAAACGGATTTCGTTTATTCAAAATGACACGCCCGTCAGTTGGGGTCGTGGGTTTTGATGACCCATTACGATATTCGAAATCGTCTTCATCATCAATTTTTGTGTTACTTGCATAAAGTTCATTTAACAAATACTCATCAAATAAGTCACGCCAATCAGAATAGGCTTTTAATGTTTGTCCTAATGACATATGAGCTTCTAATTCTTCTTCTGTGAATTTTAGTTCATATAATTGATCACGAACTTCTTCATAGTTTTCATGGTCTTCTGCAATTTCTTCAAAAATTGGTTCCAGCTTTTGCTGGTCGGGTGTAAAATATCCATCGTCCGTCTCAATGAACGGAATTTGTTTTAACTTGTTAAATACAAATGAACTGACATATTTATTCCGCATCGTCGTCGCCCTCCTCTACTTGTTTTATCAAATCTGTTTGTAATGTTGGAACAACAATGGAAATTGGAGCTGTTGCTGTTTCTAACATATCCAAGCCTTCTAGCACCACTTCATGTGTGTTTTCATAGGTATCACAATAGGTACGCCATACTTGTTTGATGTTACCTAATAAAACAGCCTCTTCGTTATCACAATAATAGGTGCTCTTTTCAATCCATTCATCAACATCTGATCGACGGTATACGAGAAGATTCGCTTCTAATGCGTTTTTTTCCACGTAATATAGGCAAGGGGTAAATCACGAACACGCCCTGATTTGGTGGACAATCGTGTCCATAATTTTTTACAAAATTTATCAAGGCTTTTGACTTCAGTCCAATTTGAAGCGGATGGTGCTTCCCGAAAATAACCTAATGCCCATGTCATCAATGCTTGATAATCATCAATATCTAATTCCTCAAACAATTCTTTGAATATGAACGTGTCCAAGTTGGCATAATATCCATCGACACGCAATTCTCCGGTTTCTGGGTAGTACTCAGCTCGTTGTTCACGACCCCATGATTGATGTGTCACCCTATACACTTCCGGATTTCCGTCCCGTTCGAATACTTGATAGGTGATATTATCACCGAACATATTACGGTAGATATCACCCGTCGGAAACTTTGATACGTGTGGTAATGTTTCTGTCATTATTTTTCCCTTTCAAATACAATTGTAAATAATTTGTCTGCAATCGAAAATGCGTCAAAAATGTTATATTTTTCTAATAATTGTGCACACAAATCCCACACCGTGTCATTTTCGATATAGTGGCAATCCTGTGTGTTTACTTCAATATTATAACACGTAGCTAATCGCCTTACTGCTCTATCTTGCTCCGGTGTTATTGGGAGTTTAGCACCTCCATGATTAATGTTTCGGTCGTTATACAGAAACAAGGTTTCTAGTGGATCCATCAAATTATGTGGATCTACAAATGGAGGAACTGGAATATTCCCCAAACACAAACAACCACTTTGTCCATATACGTGACCGAACGGCATAGTGGTATTGTTATAGGATATTCTATACTCAATGTGACTTGATATAACGCCTTTGTTTGTTACATCAGAAATATATAAGTCCATGGATGGAATGATTGTTTTACGAACTTCACCCATAATTTTCATATTTGCAGTATGCATCCCTACGTGATAGGCTCGTTTTTCTCGCCGTGCCAGTTTTTCAAGCGCCTGTTCGTGGATATTTTCCTTTACTTGTTCAGGTACTTTATCTACAACTTCCATTATCTTTTCCCTTCTTGGTATACGCTGAGTAAATACTCTGCAATGTCCTCGATATCCGTTTTGAGTGCTAGTACGGTCGATTCTAGCATGAACGGTTGATCACCGACATACATATATCCGTTGATGATTCGGATTGGCTTATCGTTAATACGTCCGAATGGATAGTCATTATTACCGAGTCGTGAATACGAATTAATACCGATTGTATCGTTGTTTCGACTAACCACGACCGGTTCGATCGTGACATTTGTATTTGCCCCAATCGCTCTAAACATATAAGCGTGCAGGTCCTGCCCAGTCGCTTTAATGACCAAATAGTCATAACGAGTTGGGTCCTCAATGTTTGGTTCTCGCAATACTAATTGATTTTCATCATCGTCCGTGTATCGTGCACCGTCTTGAACGGTCAAATGGATAGAATAACTAGTGTCTAAAATTTCTTCACGTTTCGTTCGTTCTTCTAGTTCCAAAGTGGTATATGACCTGTTGGTAAAACTGATAAGGACAGGTAATAATTCACGTAACAGTGCTGATTCATAGCCTGTTTCGGTTGTTGCTTTATGTAAGTTTGGACACCGTTTTGTCACGACTGGGTTTTGAATATCTTGAAATCGCTTATTTTGTGCCAATTTTTCATAGGTGATGATGTCCGTGATTAATTGTTTGATGATATCTAATGCATCAGTCGATGTTGCGTTCTTTCGTTTGATAATTTCTGCAATTAAATCCATTCATGTCGCCTCCAGTTTGAATAAGTGTTTGATTAATCTTGTCCGTTTCGGATTGATTATGAGTTGGATTCGCAAGAATTTCTGCGAATGTTGCCATTAGTTTATAATTCCTTTCATTTTATTTTTAATCTGTATAAAGTGTTGTTATGATTTCGTGAGAGAAAAGGGGATTGGGGCGAAGCCCCATTAAAGTATCGCCCATCGCGTATGCGATGGGCGAAAAAAAAAAAAAAACAAGTGATTATAATCACTTGTTTTCTAAAGTAACGGTGCGAAATTCGCCTGATACTTCTGCATGTCCTCCGGTATCAATCGGGATCAAGTCCCCATTCGGCGACACACCAACCCAAGTCATTGTAACACTAACCGGTACTAATTGGTCCCCTTGATAATTCGGTGCAACATATAGGTCAAGTGCATTATCAGGGTTTTGACGCATCCATTTGTCCAATTGCTGTTCATAAAACAACATTCCATCCGGATTTTTTTCATTTGAACCCTTCTTTTTCACACCACGGTTCAAATAAGCGGTTGCGGTTACCAAGTTTCGTGGGTCGTCATTGACACCAGAAAACTGATATCCAACAAGATGGGTACGGTCATTCGTTTTTATTTGGGTTTGACCAACCCGCTGGATTGGTTAGGATCCGTTGAGGTCGTTTCACCCCGTTACGGTCTGGTTCTTGAGCATCCTTTACTCTGATATGAGCATAAGTTGCTCGCCCAAGACTGTCCAAATCACCTAACACAAATGTTGCTCCGTAATTCACACTCCCAACTGTCGTTGAAGACGCTTCATTGCCTGTTAGGATTTGATGTTCGGAAGCAGGTTGGCTAGTGTTTGGAGCAGGCTCATTACCATTTGAATCAGGCTGGTCGCCATCGTTGTGAGGAACTTCCACAGCTGGAGTAGATTGAGCGAGTTGAGCAGTTCTCTCACTTTTGGGTAACACCTCATGAAGTTTATCCATCAATTGTTGTGGTGTTTCCACCTTGTTATACCAAGCGAACACACACAAGGATAAGATGAGGAACGTGATAATCCCACCAAACAAATGATGTACAACCCCTTTGATGATACCTGTGATCAAACCAATAATGGATGAGATTGCAATAATATAGAGGAGAATCATATTTACCTTTCTAACTCGAGTTTATTGGTTTTCTGATGATTCAGTTAAACCCGATTGAGTGGTTGATTCGGTTCTAGTTGAATTTTTGGTTGTCGAACTATCCGATGTTCGGTCCGATGAACGACTGGTTGATGTTCGTTCCGATGAACTGGTTTCGGTAGTGCTTGGAACTGTCCATGAGTTTTCCATGAGGATCTCTGGCTTCGCATCAATTCTAATCCATTCGGAATCTCCCACTCTCTTTCCATTATACACTATTTCAATGACTTTGTCTTCATTTTTGTGAATTCCGTCTACTGACCAGCCATTTTTGACAACATCCTCATAGGTTTTCACATCACTTCGTTTCACATATAATCCGTCTAGTTCAGACACTAATGATTTGAAGTCCTTATATGATTTTTGTTCCGCTAATACTTTATTATTCCGTAAAACTTTACCACCTTCAGCGTTTACTGCTTTCAATAATTCAGCCATCTGTGGAAACTGTTTTACAGTTTCTAGTTGCGTTTTCAAATCATCCAAATTTCGTACGGAACCTGGGACACTCAAGGTATCTCCTTTCACTGTACCGTACTCAGGAATGACGGATACAAGCACATTACGCAAGGCTTCATATTCATCCACAATTTTATTTAGTTTAGCTACCATTTCTTTGTCTGCATTACGATCGTGTTCCAATACTTCACGATTGAGTTCACTGATTAAGTCACGTAGCGTTTTGGTGTCAATTTGTTGTGTGTAATGTTCAACAAACCCAAAGTAGTTTCGGTATAAGTGAAGTCGCGCGGTAGCATCAACCAAGGTTCCTGACTTGAGGTTCTTGGACTTCACAAACTCATCAGCTTGTTTCAAAACTTCGTCTGTACTCTTCGGGAGCGTCAGCTCTTTTTCGATTTTAGTATTCGTTGAAGCTACTTTTTCAGACATTTCGATGTATTGTTGCTTCTCAGCTGATGGATAATCGGATACATATTCAGGTGCGATTGCTGACATATTCAAGTGCTTCATACTATTGTTCCAGTTTTTTGTACCGATATACAAACGTACAATGGAAAATACAAGGATAGCACTGGTCAAAACCCCAAGAATTAATAAGGTTCCAAAAGTTGTTCCAACAACTTTCTTTTGATGTTCCTTTTTCTTTTTATATCGGGACATGCGTCCTTCTGTGATTGTCATGCTCTACTCCTTTCCATTAATCAATTTGTACACTTCATCACTCAAGACACCATTGTTTTCAAATGAAGCAGGATTTTTCTTATAAGCGTCATATAACGCTTTTTCACGTTTGGTTAATTTGTCATACCAATCTTTTTCTGCTTTTGTTTCCGGTGTCATTGATTTGATACTTGGTACATCAGGGAGATCTGAGATGATATTTCCGAGGTTATTGTTCACATCACCCGCGTCTGTCACTGCATAATAAGCTGATAAATCGCTTCCTGACAACAATTTAACGTTGGCTGGTTGTGCCCAATTTGGAACGTCACGTCCCCCATTTAACAATAACTGTAGCGATTTTCCAAGTGCTTGTTGTCCTTTAAAGGTATCAGGAATTTGTGGGTCCGAATTTGGTGAATCATATCCCATCCAGACAGATACACTATATCCACCATTTGTGATGGAGTCATACCACACGTCAGATCCACCGGGACCGTATGTATAGTTATTATTGACACCGTCCCCAAATGCGACAGATCCTGTTTTACCAGCATATCCGCTATATTGTGGAATATTTGCTGCGGGTGCTGATCCGATTTGATCTTTCGGTACACCACGGAGCATTTGTGTCAATACATAAGCAACGGATTCATTCATGGCCCGTCTACGACGTGGTTCAATTTTTTTAGTGGTCCCATCGACAAAGGTAATGGTATCAACAAAGCGAGGTTTTGTGTATACCCCTCCATTGTTAATTGCGTTGTAAGCGGCTGCCGCTTGTAATGGCGAAATGTTAAGTCCGATACCATCGTTAGCAGAATAGGTATCTTTGACGTCCAAATCAAGCCCACTCAAGAATGTTTTCATACGATTGCTACCAAGGATTTCATCATCAATACGAGCAACAGGCGTATTTAGACTCCACCTTAAAGCTTGTTGTGCATCAAGCATCCCATATACAGCCCCGCCATAGTTTTTCATCGCAAAGTTGGTACCGGGATAAACATAAGGACTTGTATCGAATCGAGAAGCTGTGTTATACTTGTCCCCGAAATATTGGAACAAAGGTCCGTAGGCGGTGAATGGTTTCATCGAGGACCCTGACGAGCGTGTTTGCTGGGTGGCGTGGTTCCATTCGGATGACCCGCGTCCACCAACCATACCAACCACAACACCGTCAACATTCATAACAGCTACGCCGACTTGCAAATTGTTATCTAGATATTGACCACTGTTTACGGTGTCCTGAATTTGCTGGTACAGTTCCTTATCCAAATAGGATTTGATATGGAGTGTTGTTGTTTTGGTGTCATACCCAAGTTCTTTTACTTCATTCAATACTTGTGATGTATATTCTTGGTACTCAGCATTTGTTGCTTTTTGAGCTTCTTGCCAGTGATATCGTGGCGCTAAGGTTTGCTTCAAATCAACTTTTAGGGCCTCTTTATATTGGCTTTTGGTGATGAGGTTTGCATCCAACCATACACCAAGGACAATTTTTGTCCGCTCTAGCCCTTTATCACTCAGATAAAGGTCATAGCTTGTTGGCGCTTGTCCTAATCCGACAATATAGGCGAGTTGCGCAATATTTTCCGGTGTTGTTTCTTTTAGTTGCTCCGGTGTTTTGTTGAAATAAGCAATCATAGCAGCTTTGGCTCCAACGGTGTTTTCACCTAATTCCAACTTGTTGATATAATAGGTGAGAATATCTTTTTTCTTGATATTTTCATCCATTTGTTTTGCTAAAAATACTTCATGAATTTTGCGCGTGATAGTTTTGTATCCCACACCTCCATTATAATAGGTATTTTTAATCAATTGTTGCTCGATGGTGGATCCTCCACGTCGACCCAATACACCGTTTAACATCCCTGTGACTGAATAACCCTTACTTGTCCAAAACTTAGCGTCTTCGACTGCGACTAGGCCTTTGATGTACAGGGATGGGAGTTCGTCATAGGTTGCTGATTTGACTAATTTATCAGTGTCTTCGTAAATGATATCACCGTTTTTATCAGTAATTTGAGTTGTACCATAAGTATTCAGATATACTGCGTCAATTGGCGGTAGGGTTTTGAGTGTGTGATCGATATAGAATAACCCCGCGGATAATCCTAACAACCCACATAGTCCACCACAGATAACGGTCCATTTCAAAATGCGTTTCCATCTGTTTGAGGTTCGTAACATTTTCTTCCCTTTCTATTAAAAGGAGACGCTAGAAGCGTCTCTTAATGTCTTGTTTTATTTCTCACGCGTTTACGTGGTTTTCGTTTTCGATATTTTTGGAGCTTTTCTTTGACCTTCACATTCATTTGTGAGTGGTTCGGTGATGTCGCTAGTAGTGCGTTTTGCCACTAGCGGAGCGCTCATTCTTTCGTTCGGAATTTCATATTCCAATACTTTCATTCCTCCGCGGTCACCAAAGACATCAAATCCGATCACTAATACATTTTGTGTGTATCGATGGAGTTGTGATGTATGGCTCATATCATCATAGCCCATAATAAAGAATAGTTTTTGATATTCCGGTTTGATGAAAATGGATTCCAACTGTTCGAGGTCGTTTGGTTTAATTCCTCGTTTTCGTAGGTTCTGATAGCGGGCTATATCAAACTCGCCATCAATAATGGTTTTAAGGTAAGCTTCTGCCATTTTTTTACCAATGTACCCAAGTAAGACCAAGACGAAGAGCACTTCAAGCACATATCCGAAAGTGTCCGGCATACTTGCCAATGTAATCTGTCGGAACTCAATTAATCCGGCAACTAGTGACACATATCCAACTAAGAAATAGATGGCCCGTTTTAAGTAATCATTATTACCTGTTACAGCTGTATATACAATGTTTCCGACTGAATAGCCCAACCAAAATAGGGAGATTGGCAATAAGTGAATCATGTCGATCGTTTCGCGTGGTATGTCCTTTAAGGCCTTTGACACAATGACAATATAAAGGGCTGATAATACCCCGCATGATACAGATATCAGGATTTTGCGTAATCCATTTAATAATTTGTCACACCATATAGTGCGATAAACCTTGCTCGTGTTTTTAACATAATCGTTACCTTTCTTTGTTTCTACCACTAGTATATCACAAACTTACCAAATCCGCAAGCTGAAAATTTCTTTTTGCTGATTTTTTTTCAAAAATATGGTATCCTAATAGTGACTAGAAAACACGGAGGAAATTATGGACTATAAAAACCCTTTAATTATTAAATTGACCGATAAACCATCGAGTCGTAATGAATCCAATCCTAATGAATTTAATATTAATACAACCCAATCGTGGAAGTTGTTCAAACGTGATTTGCATCGAGCTGCGGAAATTTCTGAATTTGATTACATTGCACTGACCTATGACCAAGCTGTTCTCCAACCTGATTCACAGGTATCTCGTAAAACCCTTGATATTTGTTCTAGTGAAGTGGGTCGTGTAGCGACATCTCACCAAGCACCTGCGATCACACGGTTTAACAAACAAATTTATCAGTTGAACGCTCGCTTTGATGAAGGTCAACCGTATGCTCCTAGCAATCAGGAAATCATTGATAAATATCAAAGTTTTGAATCTAATGATGCTTGGCAACATCACCAAGCTGGTGTGTGGTCCAATTTGGGAGCTATTAATGGTCTCAATTCCGGAGGTTATGGTGAAAACCACTTAGCCATCCTTGAGAACCCAAGCCGCGGTCTTGATAAGAAAGATGTACAAAACTTTTTCTCACTTCGAAAAAATAAACAACTAATCCCTACCTTGATGGGTGATGATATGGTTGGTATGCCTGGCGTCAAAGCTCGGCGTACAACTGACTCCTTTTACGTTGGTGACACCCTCGTTGGCCAAGGTGCCTTATCACTAACTACTATGGATAGCGGTTATATCATTCCGATGGTCAATAAAAATGGTGACATGGCTAAATTCCAAGTTGGTTCTGACGTCACGGCTTATAACCTTAAAGTTCAGGCCAAAGCTGAAGATGGTGTTTCTATCATGAACAGTGAGTTCTTTGATAAAAAAACACGTCGATACTTGTTTGAACTTGAAGACGGTACTAAATCGGAACTTCATGCGGTTGAGGCCAATAATACACGTGCCGTTTTTGAAGATGTTAAGGGTCAGTTTGAAATTCCAATTAAAGGTGACCTCAAACCAATCCTTGAGGAACGTGGATATAAAATCCCTGAGCTCATTGACACCATGAAAGTGGTTCCCAATTCAAAATATGCTTGGCCAGCACCAGGTAATATGATCGGTACAGCTATTAAGGGTGGTATTGATGTACCAAAACTCGTTTCACCTAGTGAAGCTGGTTTTATTCCCGTTCGAGAACCAAAAGGCACGGATGAATATACCTTGCTTGTCGTAGAAGGTGCCCTTAAAGGTCAAATCGTTGCCAAATATCTTGACCATCCTGAAGTCGCTGAGGTAACGGACGCCATTACTGGTGACCCAAACAAAGGTCTCATTGTTGCCCAAGTTCCGGGTGTTAGTAAGGCGTTTATTCAATCGGCGCCTGCTATCTTCGATACGAAAAATGTAACGGATACGGTCATCGCAATGGATGCTGACGGCCGTTACAACAGAAATGTGGCCAAAGGTATTCACGATGCAGAGCGTATTATGGGCCAAAAAGCCCCGACGCGTATCATGTCATGGGATCCGGATCAAAAAGGTTTGGACGATGCATTACTAGCCTTGTCACGCAAACAAATTGAGTTTAAAGATATGGATTTGACTTTTGGTAAGGCGGCTGAATTATTCCCGCTTGCTCATGCTACTCCACCAAACCCATACAAATTAGATGGTACACGAGCTAACCGAACCAATGGTGACGCTCAGTGGCAATTGGATTACCGCGAAAACCTCGCTGATCGTGAAAACCGCATGAAAGCGATCCAAGAAGCTTCTCACCCAGAACCTAATGTTGCAACCACTAGTGAACCTGATGTTGCAACGGCTAGTGAACATGAACAGTCAAGTGTGAATGATACGACAAACAGTGAGGTATCTACCGAGGCAACTCAGGTAGCGGAGGCTCCGAAACCAACAATGCCGCCGGTTTATCAAGTCGCTCAGAGTGATTTAGATCGTATCACTAGCAAAGCTTCTGGTGGTGAAATTAGCGAATCAGATATGCAAGAGTTCCTTCAATCGGTATCTGACCTCACGAAAGAGTTGTGCGATCGCGTATCAGAGTTTGCGAAATAATAAAAAAAACAAGGATTTATCCTTGTTTTTTTTAATCCACTGGGCTTGCCAGCCACACTTGCATGACTCCTCGTTCTGAACGGCACCACTGAAGAATAATTCCTTCATGGTCTTCCATGTGTTGGTGCATATAGTTAACGACTTCATCGTTTACGTTTTCTTCTTCACGTGCGTACATTGAGGTTTCGTATACATTATCAAAACGATAAGTTCGTGCCGTACCGTTCTTGTCCCATACACGGAAGGTTCTACCGACTTGGGCATATTGAGCCAGTGGTGAAAATACTCCAGGATTGTGTCCAGCCATATAGGTGACGCGACCGTCATGGTTATCCAATTCATACCAAGCTTGCCCAACCAAACCTTGGTCAATATAGGCTTGTAAGGTTTCAGCTGATTCGATAAAGAGGTTACGCGCCTGTAACGTACCAACGGGAATGAGATGGCCGTTCACTTCAAGCATATTCACGTGTGTTACTTGAGCTGTTGGTTGTGCTTTCACTTCTTGTTGTTTTGCTTTTTTTGTGGTTTTGCCACGGCTGTCACTTTCGGTGTGGGTTTTGGATGTTTCACTTGGTCGATTGGTTGCCCTGTCGCAATCCAAATAAATGTCAATAGTGGTAGTGTAAAATTCATTTTTTTGTTTTCGCTTTCTTATTTGATGTTAAAGAAATAGCGGGATTCGAACCCGCGTATCTCTAATAGGTCTTAAAGTTTGATTCGAATACGTGGTTATATTTATCGCCTACATCCTTTACGGATTCGATGGTTGTTAGTGTACCACGTACAATGTGTCGTTGTTGTGCAGAAATATCCGTACATGTTACTAGAGTAATAATGTTTTCGCCCGTCTCATTTAGCACACTCACCTCTTTAGGTGAAACATTTGTAATCGAGTCGATTGTGTAGACATAAACATTTTCCAAGTCTGTCAAATAAACCTGCATACCAGGTTTTGCCCGTAGTAACGGTGAAAACAACAAAGTCTCACCGTATGCATTTGAATAATGGCTAGCAAGGGTGTAATTTCCGGCACCCATTTTTTTGGTCAGGCTTCATTGTCGCTGCACCAATTAACAAATTTTTGATCCGTCACACCCTTAACAATTGGCAAGTTAATACTTAAATCAGGTACTGAAATTTCACCAATCATGGGAGCCTTGGCTTTATTTTGTTGAGCTGCTAATACTGATTCAAGTGAAATGGATGAGACAGCAGCATAGTCATAGGTTGCCGGTGCCTCTTCCGCTTGTTTCACTTCTTTCGGCGTCAGGTGCTTGAGTTCTGTTTTTACTTCTTTGGCTTGTTCCTTCATCACGTGGTGTTTTGTTGGATTGACCAACAATAAACAAATACCCACAACAAGTAAGCAGATGGATAGCGGAATTCGCAGTTTTTCAAATACATTCCTCATTATACGACACCTACTTCGCGTAAGATTTGTGACCAGGTTTCGAATGTATATCTGTCTAATTCTTTATCAAATTTTACAGATAAGGTATCTGTTTCTGTCACATTGATTTCTTGTCCGCCGATATCTGCCACATAAATCAGACCGATATGAACTTTTCCAACGTCGTTTGAATCATCATTGACAATACCAACCAACCCCAATTGGAGTGGTCGTACACCGATTTCTTCTTCCAGTTCTCGATAGGTATTTTCTAGTAACAATTTGTCACCAGATAACCCTTCTACAGGGTTCATATGGCCTCCAACACCTACAGACGCAAGTCCATGTAGTCGGTTTTCTCCCCCTCCGGTTAATCGTTGGTAAACCAAGGTTTCACCTTTAGCATTTTTCACAATGACGTAGGAAATCAATTGCTTATAGGTTGGGTCTTGTTCCATATCTCCGCGACGTTTTACTTCGATGTTTCGCAACATTAATTCTAAATATGGTGCAAATTCATGTAGTGTACGATACCCTTGTACCTTACGTGGTAAAAATTGGTCTCGTTTCACTACTAAAATTTGTTCATCATTCTTGTTCATAAAAAGCCTTTCTATTCTGACAATGATAGGACCATTTGTGGCTTGACACGTCCCATAAATTCATTTCGTTTTAATTCACACTTACACACAATGAGCCCGTCATTTCCTTCTTCGATTCTGGTTTTCAACCGATGTGCCAACTCAGTATCAAATGTGAGCACTTCCACACCATAAATTTCTGCTTTAAATGTTTTCCAGAAATTCGGGTTGTAATTATATTCTTGAATAGCAAACGGGTCGAGCAAAAATGTGAATTTCGTTTCTGCTTCAAAACCTTTACCGAATGGTTTTAGTTCATCAAAGAAGTTCAACACATCCATTACATTTTGTGCAAGATTCATGTCTGATGAGACATTGTAGCGCAATGTTTCATCGGTATCTTCTCCGTCTGTAAAGGCAAATGTCATTCGATTCATTGGTACGATGACGGTAGGCACTGACTCAAGTTGCGACATGACTTCTTTCAAGACGTCAGTGGTTGCTTGGTCAAATAACTCCCTAAAGATTTCAAGGTCACCTTTGCGAATCGCATATCCCGCAGCCTGCGCGTGTCCACCTCCACCTACGACTGTCCCTGGCCGTAATTGTTCGATACGATCGATAATCATTGGTAGAGGCGCCATTTCAGTTGAACGTGCGCTACCTGAAATGATTTTATCATCCGATAACCGTGGGTCAAAAGTAAATACGATGGTTGCTTTCTGCGTTCTACCCGCAAATGACCCGGCCACTAAGCCTGCGATACCGTGAGGTGCATTCACTGTGATGACGTTTGAATAGGTTCCTAGGGTTTCAGGGTCAACTGAGGCAATCGCCTCATCACGTAATTTCGATTTAATTCGTTTTGATGAGTTAATTCACGAATATTCGCTTCACGTACATTTGGATCCGCATGCATCAAACCCTTGAAGGCTGTTGTCGGTGTTCCAACCACTCGGCGTGGTGCATTCAGCAAGGGTGAAATATACCAACCAATCAATTGTTCATCGGTCGGTAAATAGGATGGTTTCTTCCCTTCAGCTTTGCGTTTTTCATTACGAATTTGTTGCATGTTTGTGACCAAATCATATAGACCGTCCATAACATTATCGTAACCAGGTACGCCCGTTTTTGGCAAATGATTACCGTCTTGAACTTTGTTTAGAGCCATCATGGCTTCTTTTACCATGAAGTGGTTTTCATCTAAGATGGGCATGACATCGGCAACATTTGCAATACCTGCGAAAACAACTAGTCGGTAGATATCCTTCTTCCATTGTGGTGCATATTTGTTCGCATACGCTGTCATTGTTTTCCACGCTACCGTTGCACCAGCATTCCCTTTAAATGGATAAAAGTCAGTTGGTACGTTTGGATTTACAACCACATCGGCGTTTGCCACTTGAGTTGAACCTAAGTGGTGGTCGGTGACAAGGACTTTGATTCCTTTACTATTCGCATAGTCAATACCATCAAACGCGTTTGTCCCGTTATCCGCTGTCAAAATAAGCGATACATTATTATAGGTGTTCAACATATCATCGACAGCTTTTGGACTCAAGCCATATCCGTCCTGCATGGATGGGATATAAACCCGGTGATTGATGTTGAATAAGGATAATGCAGCTGTTAATACGGCCGCTGACATAATACCATCGGTATCATAATCGGGGTCCACGACTAGCAATTTGCTCGGGTCTTTGTCCTGTTCGAGTTTAAATGCATGAAGCTCATCAATGAGTCGTTCCATATTTGTGTAAAGGAACGGGTCATGTAGTGCCGTATCTGGTGTCGCAAAAATGAGTTGATTCAATGTTTCTTCCGACCATGACAAGGACTCAAGAATGCGTTGTTTAATTTTATTTTTCACTACGCATTAACTCCCTTTCTTTTGTAGTGTTTGTTTCATTTCGGCCTCAAATCCTTTTACGATATCGGCTTTTGTGATGGTCAATTCGCCACCGTCTTGAACGAAGCGGTCATTTTTGGCAAGAGTGATTCGTTGATAAACGTTTCGAACCAAACCACCGTTCCCTCCGTTTGTGACGCGACCATTTGCATCAGGATGTGCCAAATTCAATTCAACCAATTTAGCAAATAATGGTCGGATAATACGCGGATCTACATCTGAGGCATATTGGTCATCATGTTGCTTACGCATTAACTCGAAAATTTGGGCCATTTCATCAGGTGTATAGTCATCAAACTCGATCCATTGGAACCGTCGTGACAAACCGGTATTGGATGCGAGAAACTCACGCATTTCTTTCGAGTAACCGGCAGCAATGACAACTAAATCATCTCGATGGTCTTCCATATAACGAATGAGGACTGCAATCGCTTCATCGTTAAATGTGTTTTCTCCTTTTTGACGGCTAGTTGATACGCTTCATCAATAAACAGCACACCACCAAGGGCCTCATCTAATACCCGCGCAACATTTTTTGCCGTTTGTCCTACATATCCTTCAATGAGGGTATCATTCGTTGCAAATGTACATTTGTTTTCTGGGATTGCACCCACTTCAAATAAAGCTTGTGCAACGAGTTTTGCTACCGTGGTTTTACCAGTACCTGCTTCACCAGCAAAGATCATGTGGTTTGAAAAACCTTTGTTTCCACCCACCTTAATACTGTTCAACAAACTGCGTAACTGTTGTTTCACATTTCCCAGTCCAATTAATTCATCTAATTGTTCCATAGCTGTTTTGGTAACAGAGTTGGTGTTGATGTCACTGCGTACCAATTGTGTGGTAGTATCGTCTACATACCAATAGTTTTGATCTTCAACGTCTTTAAACGATAATGATGATTTATAGGCATTATGTTTGATGGTTTGCTCAGTGTTGTGTACATTTGTCACATTCACATTGGCTCCTGAGAAGTAAAAACCGACAGCTTCAGACGCCTGTTCCACTTTATATGCATCAATCTGAATATTACCAGTTCCATACACATGATAATTGTTATTGGTTAAAACGGATAATGGACCATGCTCCGGTTCCTTTTTATGTTGCCGTTGAGTCATTTGAAACTTGCTGACTTTTTCTGGAATTTGTTCCGTCAAGACAACCTTGTTCAAAGACGCGTCTTGTACACGTACATATTGCCCAATTTCAACATTTTTCATGTCAACATTATAAAAGGTTGTGGATGCAATATGTCCACCATTTACAACGGTATCACCAGCAAACAAGGAACATTCGTTTCGTTCGTCCGTTTCAATGTCTTTACCATAATATGAATATACATTCGAATCATTCAACGTGATTGACGCGTCTTCATCCACTACAACTTTTGTAAGTGTGCAGTTGGTCATGGTATGATTCTGACCTGATTTCACCCAGACAACTGGATAAAAGGCTGTAACCGGCCCATCAATTGATACATTTACATTTGACATTGTAACTTTATCATGGATGACCAACCCATTGGCTCGTGATCCAACTTTGAAGGTCAATCCATCCAAAATGACTTGACTCTCTAGTTGTAAACCTACGGTTCCGGGCTCAACGTTCCAGACATTCCCATTTCCTTTGATGGTCAATGGCTTTTTGATGGTGACCGATTCATCAATGCTTCGATGAATTTCGATCACATCATCGTATTTAGCTTTTTCAACGGCTTCTTTGAGTGTTTTACATTTGTTAAACGGATATAATCCGCCAACATGATAGGTCGTCATTCTTATACCTCACAAATATTTTTATTCATTTGTTCAAGCATTTCATCTGTCAAAATGACGAAATATCGTTCGGTCGTAAAGCTGATTCCTGTGTATTCACCAAGTCCGGGAATTTGTGTCAGAATTGCTTCCATTCGCCACGGTTTGAATTCCTGTGGTTCACATTCAAATACAAGGGTTGTTCCATTATCTGTATTTACAGATACTTTGTCAAATGTGATTTGTCGAACTGTTCCGTCAGTCATACGAAATGCAATTGTATTAGTTGGTTCAGGAAGTTGACCTGAACACTGAATACGCATTTTTTGTTAACATTAGTTTTTTTCCTTTCTATTTATTGTATCATAGTTCTTGTTTTTCGGCAAGCATTGTCGGCTCATATATCACGCGTTCCGTCATGCGTTTGTATGGGATAGAGATGATTCCTGGAATACCCACAAGGAGGATGTTCACCATGTCCCACAAGAGGAAGCTGAAATGGAAGTGCAGAACTTGCAGCCACGCTCGTGGTCCTTGTGGGCGCGTGTCTTTAATTGCTTGTCGGTAATTCCATGTCCGTAGATAAGCGCTTGTCACTCCAATCTCCGAAAGGCGAATACTGAAATAAGTAATGATCATCAAAATGAACCACATATTTCCTAAGATATTAGGTGCGTGTGTCACCTGTACCAGTACCATACCGATGATTGACAAAGTAGGATAAAATAATCGTCTACTACCCCTCCTCACATACACCGAAAATGGAATCATTTGTTGATTGTAGATACTTTGGTCCAAGAAATAATCTCCACACCATTCACCGAATATACTCAACGCAATAACTACCAAATAGTCGGTGACTGGTGTTGTTTGGCACCATAGTCCCAGTGTTCGGCGTCAAAGTTCAAACTACGTGCAAGTAAATACATTGACACCACAAGACAAACGATGGACACGGTTCTGATGCTTGACGCGATCAAAATGCTCGGTCGCTTGAGAAGTTCCTTGCGAGCAATTCCTTTTGCCTGCTTTAGTTGTTTTCGATTCATATTGATTACCTTTATTTAATAGTAAGTAGCCAAGTGAGGGTTGTCACGACAGCGATGGTCCACCAAATGAGGCTTCCGGGAATACCAAAGAATTTTTGACCAACCTTGTAAATCGGCTGAAAAATAAATCGATGACCCTTAACAACTTCTGCACCATTTCCATAAGATCGATATTGTTGCAATGGATAGAACCATGCAATCCCCGCTGTTGAAAAGGCGTCTGCGACCAAGTGGCTCATATATCCTGTTGCAAAGCCAGTTAACAGTGGCAATAAAAATAGGGATGTCCATGTTGTTCCCATTGGTTGTGCGATATACGACCAACCAGTAAATGCTACGACAATTCCCACACCCCATAGAGTATGGGTCACCCCACGGTGCTTGATGGGTAATTCTTGGTCGATGTCTGGGTAACTAGCACCCATTAATGTCCCAAATAGTAGTACGATTGCGACAAATAAGCCACCCATACCACTAAATGGTTGTGTTTGTGCCGAATCCAAAAACATTTGTGGCAAAGTTTGTTGTGTTGTTTGTTGGTACAATAGACCAACCCCGCTCATGGTTGCCACACCAAAAGCTTTATGTGTTCTACCTAACATTAGTTGTCATTACCCTTCCTTAATGTTGTTCTTACTAATTTGTCAATTTGATTATTGCGGTCATTCTTGTTATGCGCCCGCACATGTGTTACTTGAGTTCCACTTTCTTGAATAAGTTGTTTCGTAGTTTTCCACAAATCAACATATTTTTTTGGCTTGTATTCGCCACTGATGGTTTTGACGACATATTCCGAATCAGTATAAATACGTAGAGCTTGTGAAGGATAGTCCGTCAAAGCCATTAAAATGGCAAGCATTTCTGCCAAGTTAGCAGAAACGTTTGCCAACCGTTTGGTTTTTTGTTCCGTCAATACATGATTGGTATAGGCCATATATCCACATACGGCATAGGTGTTGTTGGCTGATCCGTCGGTGTAGATGTCGATCACTGTGTCGCCACCTTTCCAATACGGTCATAAATGTCGGACGCCGTATTCGATACCGGTTCACCGTCTTTGGTACCCATGGTGTACATGGTTTCGTGCAAGGTTCCCTTGTTATCGAATTTGACAATTGATCCATAATGGTCCAATCGTTTATTCAACTCATCGGCTAGTTTTGTCTTATGTTTCAAGTTCACAACTTGTACATGTTCCACATGCCCTCGTTGATAAGCGGATACCGCACGTAACATGTTGCTATGACTTTTTTTACAAAATTCACAGTCAGGGTTGTAGGTCACATATACGACTCCTTGTTGTGGGGCCTTATTTTCCGCACCTTCATAGATGTTGATACTTGTTGTCACCGTTGCCACATTCATAACAAATCCAGCTCCTAGTGCCACCATCATACTTCCAAAAACTACTAGTGCAAGCCAATAAACCCAAGCTTTCAAGCGGTCACGCATGTAATAAATGGTTTTGATAATACCAATACCATCCCACAAAATCATTCCACATGCAATCAGGTTCAATGTAAATGGTACAAATGTTGCGATGTAGCTACCATTCATCACATAGTATAATGCCCAACTAATGAGCAGTAAAATAATTGATTTATATGGATTTAATTTTTTTCCTAATTCGTTCACTTTGTTCATTTAATTTCCTCACTGTTTGTGTATCCGTCTTCTGGGTGTGGAATGAACCCGTTGCCACCTTCAATCATCAATTTAGCTGCATGTGGTTCACAATTGACCGCTTCCTCTGTCAATGACGAATCCCCGATATAATATCGTGTCGCATTAGCCATAAAACGTGGTAGATACAAATCGATAAAATGTTTTTGTTTCAATTCGTTATCAGGAAACAGATGTTTTGATAAAGGTTCAATCACTTGATTCACCACTAAATGGGCATATACTTGTGTCAAGTCATAAATTTCTAAATCCCCAACATTCACTTGAGATAACAAATTATCCATCGTTTGCGTAATTTGCGTAATCAAATTTGATTTGTCAATATCATTTGCTTTGATGACTTCCAATAGGTAAGCATTGTCCTCATTTCGTAGGATATAAATCCCGTTGTTGTATTGTGGGTCTAACATCATGATGACGGGTCCACGTGTGGTTGCCATTTCATTTCCTTCTGGGTCTTCCACTGTTGTATACCCAAAGTTATAAATTGTCATCAACTCGTGATCTTCGAGTCTTCGATTTTGCAATTCCACATCCAGTTCTTTTAAGTTATCTTGCAATTTTTCGTATGTTTCAACACTCAACCTGTGTGCGTCTAAACGTTGTAATTCATTAGGTTCCATTTGGCCCTCCTTTTTCTTTATATCACTATTATATCACATATCTTCTAGAAAAAGCTGTCAAAAAAAAAAGACTGAGGAAATAATTTCCTCAGTCATTGGTACGTTATTTACGTTTACGTCCAACGAATGCTGCACCAAGTGCGCTCATGAAGCCAGTGACAATTGTTGCAATTGATGATGCATCACCAGTGTGTGGCAATTCACGTTCATTTGCAAAGTATTTGTTTGAGATTTCACGTTTCACACTTTGTACTGTTTCAGCTTTCTTCACGTCGTCAGCTTTCTTCACGTCGTCAGCTTTCTTCACGTCGTCAGCTTTCTTCACGTCGTCAGCTTTCTTCACGTCGTCAGCTTTCTTCACGTCGTCAGCTTTCTTCACGTCGTCAGCTTTCTTCACGTCGTTAGCTTTCTTAGCTTTTTTTCAGCTTTCTTAGCTTCTTCAGCTTTCTTAGCTTCTTCAGCTTTCTTAGCTTCTTCAGCTTTCTTAGCTTCTTCAGCTTTCTTAGCTTCTTCAGCTTTCTTAGCTTCTTCAGCTTTCTTAGCTTCTTCAGCTTTCTTAGCTTCTTCAGCTTTCTTAGCTTCTTCAGCTTTCACGTAGCCGTCGATATCGAAACTTGGTTTTTGCTCTTCAGTTGGTGCTACTTTAGGAGTACCAGTGTAAAAGGTCACCATCTTTCTTGATGTTCAACAATTGTTCCAATTCGAACAAGTTTTGTACACGTGCGTATTCGCTTTGTGCTTCATCAAGAAGTTTTTTTCAGCTTCAACAAGTCCAGCTTGTGCTGATGCTTGACGTTCTTGTGCGTCTTTCTTGTCTTGTTCAGCTTGTTTGAGTTCAGCTTTCAACGCGTCCAATTGTCCAGCCAATTGAAGGGCTTTCTCACGTGTTGATTTAGCAAGTGTCAATTGGTCATTTAATTTGGTTGATTTGGCTGTCAATCGATTTACTTTCATTGTCAACACAAGAAGTTCAGCATTTGCATTTTCAAGTGCAGCTTCTTTCGCTTGTGCATCTGATTTCAACACATCAAGTTCATGTTTCGCTTGCTCATATGCTTGTTTTGCTTGTTCATTGCTTGACGCAACATTTTCATATGTTGCTTTCAACGTAGCCAATTTTGCAACAAGGGTTGCTTGTTTGTTTTCACTTTGTGCTTTTTCAGCTTCAAGTGTTACTTTCTTATCTTCCAAGGCTTTCAATTGTACACGAAGAACGCCTGAATTATCCGTCACTTGTTTTGTGACAAATACAAAGTGATGTTCTGGCAAGAAGACCATTTTACGTCCGTGGAATCGTGGGTTCAATCCGTCTGATTCATCCCATGCACCCCAGTTATCCCAGAATTGATTTGAGCTTTCACCACCATCATTGAAACGTGTTTCGTATACATCATAGTAGCTACTTGTGTTATCACCTGGAACGGTCGTTACAGCGACAGCACCGTATTTACCAGTTGATGTCAACAACAAGCGACGGTGTCCATAGTTGCTACCTGTTGCGTTGTTGAAGTCAGAGTACCATTTCAAGAGCATTTTGTAAGCCAATGATTTATGTGTTGTGATTTCATCCATGCTCAAGATTGTTTACCACCTTCGACACGGATAGCTTCACCCCATCCATAATATGCACCAGCATTTTCACCACCGTCAGTTACGGTATTGTGCAATTGTGTTTTGTGGCTCAATACATCATTTTTAGCCATTTCATTTGCGCGAGCTTCCGCGTAGTCCAAATATGCTTGATTGAATGTGATGTCACCAGAAATTCCGTTTGCATGACGAAGTTCATTCAACAATGAGAGGAATTCCTCTGAAAGAGCTTTGTTGTCTACTACATAGTCAAACTGACCAGTTTTCTTGTAGTGGTCATATTGCTCTTGAGTGATTTCTTGTTCAATTTCGCGAACGCCTTGGAAATCAACATTTTCCATTGTTGATGGGCGGTTCTTGTTGTAAGCATAGTCACCTGCTGAAGCTTTTGGTTGTGCACCGCGTTCTTCAGGGTTGATTGTAGTTGTTTTTGTTTCTGGCGTGTAATTTTCCAATTCAGATTTTTTCGCACTGATTTGGTTATCAACGGTTTGAATTTCATCAGCTTTTTGCACAACAGTTTGTTTCACTTGCTTGATTTCATTTTCAGTGTTAGCAATGTTGGTACGAACTTCAGCGTCACTCACGCCTTGAGCCGCTTCTCGTTTTTCAGCCACTTCGGCTTCTTTTTCAGCTACGTCTGCTTTTGCTTCATTACGGTCAGCTTTAGCGTTGTTTACATTACCTTGAGCTTCAGCTGTGTCAGCTTTTGTATTCACAAGTTCATCATCAACTCCAGCTTTTTCAGTAGTGGTTTTGGCAATGATTTGGTCTTGCTCTTTTACAATTGCATCCGCATTTTCAGATACTTTGATGTTGTCTTGAGCATTTTTTTGATAGCTGTATCGGCTTTCGCTTCATCAGCTTTTGCTTGTTCCAAGCTGTCGTTTACAAATTTCACATTGTCTTTAGCTTGCTCTACGTTTTGTTTAGCGCTATCGACGTCAGCTTGCGTTGTATGTACTGATTGTACTGTGCTTGCAGTTTCTGTGGCTTGTGGAGCTTCAACTGTGTCCGCATGAGCGACAGTATTTACACCAGCAACACCAGCAATAAGAGTTGCACCAAAAGCAGCAGTTTTTCATTGTGTTTTTTTCATAAAATATTTACCTCGTTTTTGTTTAATTTATTTTCAAAAAGGATATGGGGCTTGGGGCAATTTGCCCCATTCACTTTTCACTCACGTAGGTGAGTGAAAAATTTTCATGGCTCCATTATATCATAACTGTAGTTGATTTTCCACACTTTTTTGGGGTGTTTGCACAAATTCAGATTGAATTGCGTCCAATAGGGTGTCCAATCCGGCACGAGAGATATCAAGTTCTCCCTGTTTGATGAGTGTTTGCAGTACATTCACGATTTCGGTCAATTGACCGTTTGGTGATTGTACTTCATAATCGTTTAGTTTTTCCATAATTCACCTTCATTTTGTTCTCCCAATCCTTTCTGATATTTTCATGATTGGATTGGGGCTTGGGGCAACGCCCCATTTAGACTTTTTGCGTATGCAAAAAGTAGGGTTCGTGTACTTGCAGGTATGCGTTTAATGTGTTAACCATTAAAAATGTTACCGTTAATAGTCCGACACCGCCAGGCACTGGCGTGATACTACCTTGATAGTTATGTTCCTTGAGGCTATCGGTGTCTATATCACCGACAATTTTGTTACCGATTTTGTTGATACCAACATCAATCACAAGCTTCGTATTCTGTAGTTCTTCGTATCCGACCGTTTTTGGTACACCTGTGGCACTCACTACAATGTCTGATTGTTGACATAAAGTGGTTCGTACATCTTTCGGCGTGGTGCTGTTACATACCGATACTGTCGCACCCGCATTAATTAATTCTGCTGCTAGTGGCTTCCCAACAATATTACTTCGTCCGAGTATGGTTACAGTTGTACCATTCAAGTCCGGATAAACCTGTTTGATGATAAACATGACGGCTTGTGGTGTACACGCCATGTGATGTGGGCCATCAATTAATGCGTGGCCGAGATTACACCATGAAAATCCGTCCACATCTTTTTCTTTAGGAATTTTATCCATAATTCCTGCCACATTTAAGTGTGCGGGTAGTGGTAACTGCACCAAGATACCGTCAATTTCAGGATTGTAGCCTTTCACCTCGATAAAGGTTTCAAGAATTTCTTGTGTAACGGTTTCTGAGAATGTGATATGTTCGACTTCAATCCCTACTTTCTGCAACACGCTTTTTGTTACGCACATAGATTTCACTTGCGGGGTCTGTGCCAACTGTAACGACCAGCAAATGAGGTGCACGCTTACATTTTGCGGTTGTCTGTGCAATTTCATCTTGAATCTGCGTTGACAATTCTTTACAATCAATTGTTTTCATCACTTGCTCCAATCTATCGGCGTCTCACCATTTTCTTCTAAATATCGATTGATGTGAGAGAATGGTTTTGACCCGAAAAATCCACGATAGGCCGAAAATGGGCTCGGGTGTGCCGCTTTCAAACACGGTTTTCTCCCATCAACAATTTTCTCAAGTTCTTGGGCATTCTTTCCCCACAATACAAAAATAATGGGTTGCGACAAACCCGCAATGATATCCACAAGCGTATCGGTGACCGACACCCATAAGTCTGTCATTCCGTTTGGTTTACCCTCCTCAACTGTGAGGCTTCTATTTAATAGAAGAACGCCTTGTTTGGCCCAGCCTGTCAAATCTTGTGACGTACGCTCAATACCGATGTCGTCTTTCAACTCTTTTAGGATGTTTCGCATACTTGGTTGTGTTTTTGCGCCGTCAGGTAATGAAAACGATAGTCCCTGGGCTTGCCCTGGTGTGTGATAAGGGTCTTGCCCGATAATGACAACCTTCACATCTTCCGGAGCCACTAGTTCCAATGCTACAAACACCTTTTCCCTTGCTGGATAAATAGGTGGTGTATATTGCTCATATGCACCATCATAAATGTCATCACGCAATTGTACAAAATCATCCCCTCTTTCGGGTGTTTCATAATACAATTCGATCCATTTTTGTAAATTATTTTCCATAATACCTTTTTACCTTAAATTGAGCGTCTAATTAGACGCTCGTTACTTTACAATTTTTGGCTGTGTTGCCAAACTTACAATATCAACCGTGCTATTTTTTCCATCGGTAATTTTTACCAACTTGTGTTTTGTGGTATAGAATGCTCTTACACCACCACCAGCTTTTCCTTGTTTGGAAATATCTGATGTTTTCACACGTTTAATGGCACCGGTATCATAAGTAGCCACCAAAGTTTCTGTGACGGGTGCGATATAAATACTTTCTGCACCATCTTTGTCTGCTTTGATGGAGGTTCGTTTTGTTTTGACTTCAAATTGTGAACCGTCAATCCGCTTAGCCGTTCCGTCATTATGGACAACCACCAATTCTTGCTTGAGCAAATCTTGGTATGCGACAACGTATAAACCTTCCGGTTTTGCACCGTCCATGTTCCAATCAAAGGTTAGAATACCATCTTTGTGGAATACACACCATGCATTCATTTCATCATTTTCGGTAGCGTCATCAACTGATGCGACAATGTCACCGTTAAACTCTACTTGATAGTCTGTTGCAGGTTCAACACGTTTCACACCCGTAGCACTCATTGATTTGACTGGTATTTTATCGAGGGCAATGGTTTTGCCATTCACAACAACGGACTGGGCACCCTCAGGAATGCTCACATATTTCACCAGTTCGACATCTGTTTTGATTTTGCCGGATGCTACTTTAGTGGATTTTGATTTTGTCATGAATTTAGACATATCACTACGTTTCATCGACCCGTCAGAATAAATGAATAAACCGTTTGCCGTGTCAGGTAGTGTGACAAATCCTGCTGGTTCCACACCGGGTAGTAGTTGATTACTCAATACCCCACGTCCGGTTGTTGGTTTCGTATCAGACAAATGCAAATTCCACAGTACACCATCGGTACCGAAGATACCCATACGTCCTTTACTTCCAACTTTTGTGGCACCGTCAAATGATTTTTCCTGAATTCGAATATATCCATACTGATCCATATTGACATACATAGGAACCTCAGGCGTCTCAATTTGTGATACTGTGGCAAATTCGGCGTCAACAATTTTTGTACGACGTTCTACCGGATATTGTGCCGCGGTGCGTTCATGATTTTTGATGATCTCATTTCTACGCTTGATATCGCTCTTTAACATTCCATTCACAAAGGCCAAATCCTTTTGTAGCTTTTTACCTTCATCAACAATAGCTTGCATATCCATTTTACTAATACGATAAATGGCTAATCCTGCGATATCTTCTGCTTGAATTGGTGTGAAACGGAATGAAGAAACGGTCTCATGGTACTCTTTCGGTAAACCTTTTGGCTTTTCTCCTGTTTTCAAAATGGTTTCCAAGTGTGCGCGTCCGTTTGATAACTTGGCACAGGCAATTACTTCATTTACTACTTTTTGTAGAATAATACGTCCTGATAACACTTCAATGCGACGTTCGATGCGTGCTTTTTCACGTTCATATTTCGCAATCAAAATAGCTTGTTGAAACTCCGCATATTCGTGCAAATATTGTTTCAATGAATATCGTGAAATCGTATGGTCATTCAAAGCCCTAAAATCATAGGTCATGGTATCTTCTAGCGGTGTCAAGGCGAACAATAGTTGTTTCATTTGTTCGGGGTCTGCACCTGCGCGTAACGAGATCTTGATATCAATACCGTCTTTTCCGGAGTGGTTTTCAACTTGTGAAATGTTCGGAATTTTCGGAGGAATCTTCTTCCCTTTTTTGTCCACAGTTTCCATGGAAGCTGTTGTGATATCAGCAATGAGGTTCTCGACAATACCTGACTTTGTGAAAGGTACTTCGACCACGTGCAAGGCGTGCTCTTTACTTGAGTAGGTCATTTTACCTCGGATACGAAGTCGTCCCTTACCTGTTTCATACATGCTGAGTAATTCGCTTTTGTTGATAACAACGCCACCCGTAGGAAAATCAGGTCCGTGCAAGGTTTCAAGTAGTTCTGCTGTTGTGCTCTTTGGATTTTTCAAATACTGAATAATCGTATCGCACAATTCACCCGGGTTGTGTGGTGGAATGGAACAAGCCAATCCAACCGCAATCCCACTAGCACCATTCAACAACAATACAGGAATTTGCGCAGGCATAATAACTGGCATTTGTTCTGAATCATCATAGTTCCATTCATAGGGTACAATATCAGGAGATAATAATTCACCCAATGAATCCCCGGCTGGTGTTGTTCGACTTTCGATATATCGACCTGCCGCTGCTGGGTCACCATAAATAGAACCATTGTTACCTTTCACTTCGATCAAACAGGCATTATTTTTCCACTCTTGCGACATATTCACAATAGCTTCTTCAACTGCAACGTCTCCGTGCGGGTGCCACTTACCAATGATGGCCCCAGATAAGCGGGCCACCTTCACATGTGGTTTTTTAGATGTCGCGTTTGACTCAAAGTATTCAATCATTGAATTTCGTTGTACGGGTTTTAATCCGTCGCGCACATCGGGAAGCGCCCGATTTTTAATTACTTCGAAACCATAATCGATGAAATTTGATTTGAACACATTTTCAACGGGTACGATTTCGGTTGTTATTTTTTGTTTTTTAGACATTTTTCCCTCCTTTAATCGTCGATGAAGAATCCGCGACGTGCGGCCACATCGTTACCCATCAATTGTTTAATGTGTCGTTCGAATAGATCATCATCTTCGATTTGACATTGAATCAATCTTCGTGTTTCCGGGTTCAAAATAGTCGTTTCGACTTGTCGTTTTTCCAACTCTCCGAGCCCTTTGTTACGGTGTACCTTCTTAATTCGGCTCCGATTTTTCTTCAAAAATTCGGTTTGCGTAGCGTCATCATAAACAAAATGTTCTTCACCATTTTTTAATTCATTTACGAACAATGGGGTTTCAAGGAAATATACATACCCTTTTGTGATCAATTCTTTTGCATATCGTGCAATGAGTGTGAGTAGCAATACACGAATATGTAATCCATCCACGTCCTGGTCGGTTGCGATGATGATTTTGTGATATTTCACTTTTTCAATATCAAAATTGGCACCAAAACCAGCACCTAAAGCTGCAAAGAAGGTACTAATTTCTGTATTCGCTAGTGCACGTTCAATTGTAGCTTTTTCTACATTGAGGATTTTACCACGCAAGGGCAACACTGCTTGGAATTTTGGATCTCGATTTGACTTGATACTACCAGCTGCGGAATCCCCTTCGACAAGGAAAATTTCTGCTTCCTCTGGTTTTCGTGTTTTTGCAGCAGCTAACTTACTAGATGTATATAGCTTTGCGTCCTTTTCATCAATTTTGACATTGCTGGTTGTTTCTTTTGCTTTTTCCCACAATTCTTTGATGATGGAATCAATCATTTGTTGAACAACTGCAATTTGTTTGTCAAATCCATGTAAGCCTTTTGTGAACACCAATTCCGAAACAAATTTTGTCACTTCACTGGACACAAGTTTATCTTTCGTTTGCGGTTGCAATTCAGGATCATCATGTTTTTAGGTCAATGACTGCATAAAATCGGTCTTCGACGTGCTTCCGTTTGAACAATTTTTCCAACTCTGTCACTTTATTGGCTTCTAGAATGAGGTTGATACGCGCTTTGTTGCGATTATCAATTTCATTTTTGAATGTTTTGTAATAGTGGCGTAGTAAGTCCAGACATCCAGCGTAAAAACCACTTTCATGTGTCCCACCTAGTTTGTTATAGGTGGTGTTGGTGAAGGCTAGGACTCTACCGTTTTCTTTTTTTGGATAAGCCCATGGCCAAGTTTAGTCGCATGTTCACTTCATTACCCATAACTTGGGCGCTTCCATCACCTGATAAGGACACCACTTTTCCTGCTAAATCAGACTTATCATCGTCCTTAGCAATTAATTTCAAATAATCCACAAGACCTTCTTCAGAATGATAAGTGATGGTTTCATCATCTCGCTCATTTTCAAAGATAAGAGTTGATCCGGGATGCAGATATTGCATTTGATTGAAAAAGTGTTTCAATGTTCCGGCTGATATCTTTGTCACACGTAAAAATGTTGGATCCGGTTTAAAATGAATAACTGTACCGGTTCGATTGGTTGGATTTGCTTTGTGAGGTAATTTTCCATTTTTCAATTCAATAGCAGGAATTCCGCCATTCTCATATCGATCATGGTAAATTCCATCTTCTTTATAAATGGTTACATCAAAAAATTCGGAAGCAAAGTTGGTTGCGGCGGCACCTGTACCATTCAATCCGGCAGAAAACTGTGAATTGTTTGCTTTTCGGTTGGCCCGCATTTACCACCGGCACCAATACGAGTGAAGGCTAGTCGTTCTTCAATTTGCCCTGGATTTGCTTTACTTTCATAGGGTGAAATACCACGACCATAGTCCTCTACCGTCACACTATTGTCTTTGTGTAAAATGACACGGATTGGATCTTCGGGGTTTTGGTAGTTGCTGTATTCATCATATGCGTTATCAATGACCTCTCGGACAATTGTTTCGAGTCCCAGTTCACTCGTGTCCCCGATATACATACCGGGGCGCTCACGAACTTTGTCACGGTCTGATAACAAAATGATTGTATCTGACATCGTTTCTCCTTATAAAGCCCCGATAGTATCGGGGCATTGGTTAATCTAAATCTTCTAGCAGTTTCACGGCTTCATTTAATGAATCGAGATCCGCATCACCTGCGTCATCTTTATCAACTGATAACGATGCAAGGCGTACGTCCACTGAACCCAAGCGAGCGGCCATTGTTGCATTTGCTTCAGCTAAGCTTGCAAAATCATTTGCATTTTTAGTAATGGCATGTGTTAGGGTTGTCATGTCTTCCTGCATGGTGCTAAGTGATTCAATCAAACTACGCATGATTTTTAGCTGATTCATGGATTCAAATTTTTGTTCCACATCCGCGTGATGGCCTGCTAGTGCTTTCATTGTATCATCACTTTTCGTATTAATCAAGTCTTTTACGTCATCAATGGCTGTTTCGTCTGTGATGGCATCAACCAATACACTGACTTTTTCATCAACTGACTGTTTGAAAGCGTCGGATGCGTTGCCCAATTGTTGTGAAAGTTCACTTGCGCCTTGGTGTGTTGCGTCGGTCAATTCCGTCAATTTGTTAGCCACATTTTCTTCCAATGAGATGAGGCGTTTTGTGGTTGATTCGGCGGTATCCTTCAACCACTCATTTGTAGTTTCAATGTTGTCGATACGCTCTGACTGACGTTTTTGTTCTTCACGCATCACTTTCATGGTTTTTGCAATTCCAGTGGTTGCGGTCAAAATGCTGGACAAAATTGTATTTTCTTTATCGTTCATTTCTTACCCCTTTCCGAACAAACGTGCGAAAAATCCATGTTTTTCTTCTACCGGCTGTTCTTCGACGTCGCCGATAGGTGACTCATCGACTTCATATTCATCGACGGATGCGTTCGCTTCTACCGTTTCAGTATTATCGATGTCAGCGTGTTGTACGTTTTCATCACTATCGTTTTCATCACTACCGAGGTCATCAGACTTCAATGTTAACAATAAACCTTCAACGTCCATATTTGCCAATTCACGGAATGAATTTGTGATATCTTCCGCACTTGGTCCAGAATAAAGTGGGGATGCTTGGCATACCTTTTCATCGACTGATGCAAGTGTGGATTCTACTGTTGACATCAATTCAGCAAATGATTCATTCATATCATGCAATTGTTGGGTTGATGTTTCGAGTTCTTTTGCTCGTTCTGATACACGTCCCAAGATGACATCAATCTTTGCGTTTGATGCTCCGTTTTCATCATTCACATGTTCAACAGTTTCGTGCACCGCACTGAAATGTTCTTCCACTTTTGTCAATTGGGTATGTTCCATATGACGGTTTGCGGCGTGGTCAATATTTTCGATACGGTCTGACAAAGCACCGAGTTGTGTCAAATTGGTCAATTGTTGACGCTCAAGCTGGCTTGTGGTTTCTTCCAGAGCTTTGTCAAGGCTTGATCGATTACTGTTGTATGTTCAAGAAGAGCATGCAAATCTGCTTGCGTATTCTCTTGACGCGATTTCAAACCATCAATGGTTTTGACCAGTTCTTCACTTTGAGAATTGACTTCGTCATTTGAAAATTGATTAGTGTGTTCGATATACTGCGTGAGTAACTCATTTGTATCATCCAACTTTCCTTCTACTTTGGATTGGATGACACCTACCACATCAACTTTCTTTTCTACTAATCGATTTTGGTGTTGTAGCGCGATGACATGTTGTGATAAATTTTTCATTTCTTCCATCTTATTCTCCATCCTTTTCAGTAGTTTGGCTCATTTCGATCAAGGTATCCAATCGGTCTTCAATCAAGTTCATGCGTTGAACAACACTTGCAACAAAAGTGCGGTTCTTTTCAGATTGTTCGAGAGCTTGTTGGAATGAAACATTTGTGTTAGATAGGTTTGCCATCAAGGTATCAATTGCAGTGAACTGTTTCTGTGCTTCAATGCTTTGTGTTTCACCCATTTTTGTTACCAATTGTGTCAATTCACCAACATTGTCATCTAATGTATCGATTCGTTTTTGGTAGGATGGATCTGATAAGGTGTTGTTTAGACGGTCGATAGCTTCTGACAATTCCGTCATGCGTTTGGTATAAGCATCGTAAACACTTGAGATGTGTTCAATGATCATATCCTTGTCTGCACCGTGAACGGATAACACACTGTCTAATTTTTCAGCAAATGAGTGTTGCAATTCTTTTAGTGCAACTTCGTCCACATGGTTTTCATCAATTCCTTGTGTCAACTGCTTGAGTGTATTGAGGATTTCATGTTGTTCAGCAATCACTTTCAACAAATGTTCTTCGTTTTGTTGAGTTTGTTGGTGCATTTCAACAGCGGCCTTTGTGGTTGCAACAGCTGTTTCTCCAATACCCACTAACTTATCAGACATTTCATTTGTTTTTTGAGCTTCTTGCTCCAACATTTCAGTAATCACTGGTAATGTGGTTTGTACATCATATTCTACTTGGTTCATTATAGTTACTTATAGCGCTTTAGCGCTTCCTTTCTTACTTATCATCAATTTGTAATGCTGTCAGCAACCCTTGTTGCTGTTCTTCCTTCATATCAATACGTGGTACAACTTCTTCATCAGCTGTATCTTTCGTCACGATATGGATAATTTGTACGGGGTGCTTTTGACCCGAACGATGGAGTCGCTTATTTGCTTGACGATACACTTCGTTACGCCAAGTTTGCGAAAACCATACGATAATATGTCCACCGTCTTGCAAATTTAGTCCATGACCTGTTGACATCGGGTTTGCGAGTAATACAGGTATTGCCCCTCGGTTCCATTTCTGGATGACTTGGTTGGCATTGGGATCTTTGGTATTTAACAAAACGGCATCCGGAACTGCTTTCCGTATTCGTTCTAGGTCCGACACGAAGTTATAAAACACTAACACCGGTGAGTTAGATACGCTCAAAATTTCTTTTAATTTGTTAATTTTGGCATCGTGAAACACGGTATATTTCCTGTTGGTTGTACTTGAGTCGGAGTCGTACATGGCCCCTGTCGCAAGTTGAAGTAATTTCGATTTCAAAATGGCTGAATTCGACACATTCACCTCATTTTCTCCGGTACTTACCTTTATTTGCTCACCTTTTTCAAGTTCTTTCAATTCCTTACGAATTTCTTTGTCAAAATAGTCATATACTTTTTTTGGACTTTTTTTATCCATATAGACATACTCATTACTGTATGTCACATCAGGAATATCAACCAACCCCGCACCTTTCATTGAAATAACATAAGGTTCAATTTTTTCATAGATCGTCTCTTCCGCTCCCGGATTCAGCTTCCATGAAAATACAACACCGGTTTTCGGATTGATCACATCAGGTGCAAAAAGTGATTTCGATATTGGAAATAGGTGTGACCTAAATCATACTTGACGTCCGGGTTGATAATCACCAACTGTGACCATACATCTAACAATGAATTAGGTGCTGGTGTACCGGTTAACCCGATAAAGTATTCCAATCGCTCGCTCAAATCCTGCAAATGCTCAAACCGTTTTGACGTTGCTGATTTAAACATGGATAATTCATCCACAACAATCATTTGGAACGGATTGAGTTGGTCCGAAAATGCCTTTTTTACGTGCTCCAATTGTTCTGGATTGGTGGTGAGAATAGTAGGTTTTGTGACTTTTCGTGCTTTTTTTCAAATAAGGCTTCACGTTTCTTTTTTTGGTCAACCCGATGTTGATGAGCACATCAATATCATATCCCCATTTCTCAGCTTCCCGAGACCATGTGTCAAGTGCTACCATTTTAGGTGCAACAACGAGAATCGGTTTTGTTGGGTTCAGTTTTTGGGTTTGGAATAACTCATTGATCGTCGCTAATGTAGCTAAGGTCTTACCCAAGCCCATATCAACAAACAATCCGACACGTTTTCGTTCAAAGGTAAAATCGACCAGCTGTTGTTGGTAATACCGTAAGGTTGCACCATTCGGTGTTTTGAGGCAATCTTCGACATTGATTGCTTTTGGTGCATAATCTTCGACATTCACTGTTCGACCGTCTACAATGACACGCTTTGTTCCGGGTAACTTGTTTAAACTTCCTGTGTCTCGCTTCATTCGCTCGAGATTTGGATAAACAAATACCAATTCATGGAGTTGATTCGCCTTCTCCATTTGTTCTTGAGTTGGTTCATCTACCTTCATCGTATTTGGTCGCAATTTAACTAACAAATCTGAATTTGTGTAAATCGTCTCCGTGTTTCCCGCCCACGGCTTCAACAAGGTAATGGATGACTGTTGTAACGGTGGGCGTACAATGATAATTTTCAAATCATCACCCCTTTCTATATGGGTGATAACCACCCAATCTTAACGGCTTATAGCTCATTCGGTGCTCTGGCGTGTACCCATAGTCGCTCAAGGCTTTTTATGTTGTGCCGTTCCATATCCGGTATTATTAGCAAATCCAAACTCCGGATATCGTTCGTCTAGCTTTTTCATCATTTGATCATGAATGAATTTTGCTACAAGTGACGCACAAGCAATGGACAGTGACTTTGTATCACCTTTTATGATGGTTTCTTGTGTTTTAGGTAGATCTAGCTTTTGCCACGGACTACCGTCAATGAGTAACACATCGGGTTGATTTGTGAAGGATTGCACAACTCGAGTCATAGAGGCGTGAATAGCAGGGTTGATTCCCAACTTATCCACTTCTCTAGCAGGTGTGATATCGACACGCACTTCAATTGCTTTGTCGTAAATCTCACGTACCAATCGTTCGTGCTCGGTTTTTGGGATTTGTTTCGAATCATTCACTTCTGGAAGTTCAACAGTCTTTGGTAAAATGACACCTGCTGTCACAAGTGGTCCAGCTAAACTCCCTCGTCCGACTTCGTCCATACCACACACTAGTGTGGCTTCATACTGACGTTCATGTGTCAAATCAGGCATCTAGTTCCACCTCCTCAAAGGTCATATTGAGGATATAGTTTTTTGTACCAGATAAGGCTGTCGACTTGAACCGGGTTTCCGTGATAATCTTATTGTTATCATCGATCAACAACCCCGCGTCCACAAAACCGTCAATCAATGCCTTAACTGTTGGATACCAGTTAGGTGCATCCATTCGCCTCCGTGTTGGTGGATGAACATCAATGGTGACAATACATGGTCGTTCCTTTGTGTATCGGGGTTCGTCCCATGAATATCTATGCGGTAATTGTCTCAAATAACTTGTAATAGTAGCTTTGACGTGATGGTGAAGCCTGTCATTCGCCGAAATCATCTGATTTCCTTTTTTTAAGCTTGTAAACCCTTTCTTGGTTTTACGGCTCAATTCAAATGAAAACGTTTCACTCATTACACATCACCCTTGAAATACTTATAGACCATAGCAGAAATGAAACGAACATATCGTGATAATAGTTCATTGTACAGGTCTTCTTGCGTCACACTGTAAATATAACTCAAATCATTTCGTGACAATTCGTCTTGTGATTCTTTTGGGATAGGCACTTGTTTCAACACGACAACATCTTTCACATCAGATAGACCATACTCATCGACTTCTTGACCACGATATTTCTTCTTGTAGGCTGTTGCGGTGGCCGTGAATTCAATCATATCACCGGGGACGAGTGTGCCCGCCATGACCAACTCCCGCGTATACGGAACCCACAAATGGTCCGCCATGATGCGTCGACCACCCTTTTTCTTCACTTCTTTTAGCATCAGTGTTGGTTGGTCTTCTTGCGTACGCCCTGGACGAGACACGACAGCACGCATGGTCATGGTTTCTCCTGCATGACGTTCAACCGTTCGTCGGGTGACTTGTTTTTTGCCTACTCGTAGGATATCATTCACCACTTGTTTGACAGTACTATCGAGATCTTCATTTTTCACCACTAGGAACCGATCCGGTTCTAGTTTGATTAATTCCATATACCCGTCATAAACGCGTTTGAGGAATTCATTGTCCTCGTATTTATCCGTCGTTTCGGCTCGGTCGTTCCGTCTGTTTGATGCTTCGTCTAACGATACATCTAGAAAAATGGTTCGCTCAATCCGCACATCCTTTGTGATATACCGTTGCATGGTACGAATCATATCGATATCAAGCCCGAGACCATATCCTTGGTAAGCCAATGTTGAATCGGTATACCGATCAATCAAGATATAGTCATATAATCCGACAGCTGGCGACAATACTTGTTTCACCATATCGTTTCGAGCTGCCATAAATAACATGAGATCGGTGGACATGTGTCGCACCGTATCTGATTTGATAAGGTCACGAATCGATTCACCCATGACGGTTGTGCCGGGTTCTCGCAACACTAATACTTTCTTTCCTTTCTTCGAGGGTTTCTTTGACTCCGGAAATAGTACTTGTTTTTCCAGAACCATCAATCCCCTCAAATGTGATTACTTTCGCTTGTGTCATAACGTCCTTTCTGCAATTCTTTTTGCTGTTCGTAGTAGTCATAGACCATTTCATCATCAATATAATATCCGTATCCGGACAAATAATCGATGAATGGTTTTACCACACCATATTCATCAGGGAAGTTATCTGTATTCACTGATTTACTAATATGTAATGTATCAATTCCATCTTCATTATCGATTGCAATTTCAGTGTTGTACTTGTGGGATGGGGCTAATAGTTCTGTCAAGTCTTCTGCTTGTTCGTATCCCATTTTAAGCGCAAAACAAGATAACCCGTTGATGTCTGCTGTCGCTAATGTTGGTGTCATTTGCACCTCTTGTGGGACACCATTGATATAGGCTTTCGTAACAACTACGTCCACCACCTTGGTATATACATGAAGTGCACCATCGATAAACCGCCATGTGTCTAAGAGTAAGGTTGGTTGTTCCTTCACCATAAAAGCTTCAAATCGCCCACAAACTGATGTTACAGCTTTCTGTGCAATCTGTTCACATGGAATGGTATGATGTACTTTCGTTTGCCCATACTCAATTGGCATCTTGTATGACTTTTCGGTCACAATTTCATTACCTATGTGAACGAATACTTCCACGGGTACATATAAATTCTCCTGTGTCATCGCTTTCGTGCTAATGACAATGTCGGTTCCATTGAATTGAATGATGCTATCCTGTTTATATTCACTAATAAGTGGAATCATCGGATAACTCAAATCAATCAGAACATTTTGCGTGTCATCTGTAACCATCTTCATTCGTGGTACAGTGCCGACAAGGGTGGTTGTTTCAGATTTCGGATCCAAATAATAAATGGGTAATTCAGTGTCCCTTAAATAGTCGGCTAAGGTTTCGTACCCGTCCGCCTGTTGTGTTTTGTGTAACTTATTGTATAATTGTTTAAACATAATTACTTTTATCACGTACCTTTCTTTTGATATCTTTAGTATATCATAGTTCTATCACTTATGCAAGTGCTAAATTGGTGATTTCATTAAAATCAACTCACGTTCGATCTCTTTTTTCGGTACGATAAACTGATGACCGTCATGAGTTGTGAGTCGTACTTTTTCACCATTCACATTTGCAACCTTGAATTGATATTGCTTATGCGTTTTGTTTACTTCATAGGTGATCTCGGTCGGTGTAACTGAGGTTGCATGTGCTTCATGATTCAAACTTTTTGGTTCGTTTGGACACCCCCAACACACATATAGTGTTACGACACATACAAGAGCACAAGCTCCATAAGATACGATATTGGCTTTCGCCATCTCGCTCATCTTGTTTTTCTTATCCAAACACCATAAACTGATACCAATCGCTACAATACAAACAAGCAACCATACAACGACTGCTGTCAGCGAAATATCTCCTTGTGGGTTTTCTACACCCATATATTTAATAGTTCGACCATGGCCTAACCTTTCTTATTTTTGTGACGCCAGATTCTAAAGGCAAGTAAACCAAGAACTGCGGTCAACCCCGCGCTGATACCTTTTAATACCTTGTGATTTACCTGTGTTGCACGTTTATATTTTCGACCTGTTTTACGTTTGTATCCCATGCTACGCACCTTTTTCCGTTAAAATTTTTGACATTGTATAGTTTGCGGTTACATCAATTGTGTCAATCAGTCGTGTAATTGGTTCTTTGTGCACCCCGCGGCCGGATTCAAATGTCACTACTACATCACTACCAGTTTGTTCAACATCTGTGATATATCCATTGTGTGCAACATCATCAGGATTTACTTGCATTAAATAAAGGATGTTCCCTAGCCATGACGGACCAAAATCGTTCGGACGACCTAGTTCTTCTGCCTTATCTACTTGGTGAACAAACTCTTGCGCGTCTTTCTCTGCGTGAAAGTGAATGTTCATTGTTGTTTTATACCATTCTTTCATATATAATCCTTTCTTTGTTGACTTTCCCGAAAAACAAAACGGGAAAAGTTTTTAATTATTAAAAAAAAAAAGAAAAGTGATATCTCACTCTTCTTCGGCTTGTTTCTGCTCGATGTATGATAATGCCGTAGCAACAAATGTTTCGGGATCATCTGTCACAATATAGGACAAGAGCAATTCTCGTGCTTCTTGTGGTAAAGCGTCTACGGTTCCTGCAAGCAATCGAGCTTGTTGTTCTACGTCACCAACAGTAACCACACCTGTTCCACGGAATGTGTTTGGGTTGTGGTATGCGAAAATAAATGTTTCATCCCCTTTCACATTTTCAGTTTGTCGATTAAATTCTTTGATTAAGTTTCATAACAATATACCCCGTGCAACGGGTTCCTTTCTATTTGTTCAACTGCACGCATTGCGCTTAGATACGATGTCTAATTGTTTGATTTGTATATGGATCATATTCGTAAATATACTTAGGCTTACCTGCTGTTTCAATTTCATGTGTGATTCCGTCAAACAAAGCAACGGTTCCAGCACCTGCCATAATAGCAGCAATCAAGCTTACTCCGAATAATGTCAATACAAATGCAATGATTGTCCATCGAAATGTAAAGCGAATGGTTTTCCAAAATAAATATGTCATAATAATTACCTTCAGTTTTTCCCAGCAAGTGCTGGTTCAGTTTCGGGTTGAAATCTGTTAACTACCATCAGTTTTTCCCACATTGTGGTTCAGTTTCAGGTCGAAATGTTCTGAGATCCTTTCTATAAGTTGTTTTTTTTTTCATAAAGGAAGAGGGGCCGGGGTGATAACCCCGTTTATTTCCCCACAATGTATATTGTGGGGCTAAATTGCCACCTCATATCGATAAGTGCGTTCACTTGGTTTCTTATCCCCTTCATTTGGGTGATAGTTTGTTACTTGTGCCGTGGTTAATGGTACCCCGAAGAATTCAACATAGGGTGTACCGCTCACGGGTGGTAAAATCAAACCAACAGGTTCATCTTGTGCTACATCGTGGATTTGTTGCAATAACAAATCTTTATGCCTCAAATAAACATGTGTGTTGAAAATCGTCCAACTCATATTTCCAAGTTCATATCCTAGAACTTGTGCCATGCGTCGATGTAATACACCATATTGGGCCCAATTAAAAGGTACACCAAGAGCTAAATCTGCCGAACGTTGTACCACATTGAGATGAAGCTTATTTTCATCATCCACTTGCCAATTTGTGAGGAATACACAAGGCTCCAAGGCCATTTCATCGAGATCATCTACATCATACAAGGTCGTCATAATCCGACGTGACCGTGGATTATGCATCAACTCGTGAATAACATATTCTACTTGATTCAGCTTTACATCGCGGTTGGGTACTACACGCACTGGTTTTCGTAGTTGAGCACCATAGGCAGGTCCAATGGTTCCATCTGATTTTTCCCACTCATCCCAAATGGTTGATCCCGCTTGGCGAAGTTCTTCTACATTATTAGACATCTTTCGCCAAATCCAGTCCAACTCGGCCAACATAGATTTTGTTGCTACTGGTTTTGTTGTGATGATGGGTAATCCCATCTCTGGTGTGAACATCACACTAACCGCATCTGGTAGGTAAATAGTGTGTGCAGGTTGTCCGTCAGCATAATGAGCTCGAATGTCACCCGTAGATTCGTACCCGCGCATTAGCACGGTTTTTACGAGTTGTTTATAAATGTCGTCTATCTGTGTCATTGATGTTCCTTTCCGTCTCAATCAGGTTATAAACGATTTGTTCAACACTTTGTTGTTTGGTGTTGATCATTTTTCTCCAGTGTTTCTTGGATATACAGTCGCCTGATTTCTTTTACGTTACCGGCTTTGTGTTGCGTAAAGTATTCTAACTGCACTTTCTTATTTTGTGTAACACGAATAATAAACACATCCATATAAATTACAAAGCCACCAACGTCGAGTTCCGTTCGGTCTTGCAACAAGGTTCCATAATCAACATTGACATCACTTAATAAAATAGCTGGCAAAATCAATCCGTAATCATCAACTAATCGTACAATCTGTTCGATGGATAGTTGTTTTAGGATTTCATTTGCGTGAACAAATGCTTTTGTCTTTTTGTGAGTAAGCAGTGGCAAACCACACATGTCCATGCTTTCATTCAATAAGGTGGTCAACAAAGCCACTTCATCATTCATATGTAAAGTCCTTTCTTTTTCTATCCTTATTGTATCATGGACATGCCCGTTTGTCTAGTCCTGCATGATGCTCTCACGCCATTTTTTTCATCGAGCTTCTTTTGTTCGTCTAATTCTTCCTCTGTATAAGTTTCAGGAAAAACGTCCAGCCAGTCTTCGGTGAGTGTCCCCTTCAGATGAATATGGTCGACCAATCTCACCAGATCACCAGCGAGGGTGTCGACATCCTGATAGCAACCCACTTCACAAATAGCCCCACCTGGCATGATATAATTCGGATTCAAACAAATTCTAATCGGTCTACCCGGATATTTGTCCAAACATTTCTGAGCTAAGGTTTTTATATGGGTTGTTTTTGTACATTTTTGGTTCACTGTAACTGTTGTTCCGATTTCGGTGCTTTTAAATGACCAAATGACATCCTTTCTTTCTATTACAATTGTACAAGGCCATTCGGCATTTGTGAGTTCTTGTAACAATCGAGAATTTGGATTGATGGCTACTGGGTGTCCGACGCTTTTTAACATGGTTAAATCCCCAGTTGTATCACCATAAGCGTATGACCGTGATAAATCCAAATCGTATTGTTTTTACAAGTTGTTCAATCATTCGTTGTTTGGATTCAGCATCCCACATAGGTAATACTTCCCCTGTGTAGGTTCCGTGGGCGGTGAGATAGGTTGCACCAAACCACAAATCAGCACCTAAGGACTCGGCCATTTTGGAAACAATGAAATCAGGTGATCCTGAGATAAAGATGATTTTGTGTCCTTGTTCTTTGTGCCAAAGCAATTCTTTGCTTTGTATAATTGTATAGCTTTTTACCATGAGTTTCAATAACCTTATTAGTCACGAAGGATACATCTTCGATGGTCAACCCTTTTAATTGTTGAGCATACACATTCATAACACTTGATAAGTATTTTTCGTAATCCTCTTCACGGTTTTCCCATGCATGTTGGACGGATGATGTCAACAATTTCGCTTCTTTTGGAATGACATCATATTTCACTAAATGATTAAAATGTTCAACGGCGAGCGAGTCCCGGAAAATGGTTCCGTCGATATCAAACAGTGCTGCGATTTGAGTTCCCATTTTATGTGTTTCCTTTCATTTTTTTTTCACTATTTCACAAACTTTTTATATTGTCGTTTAATAATTGGACAACTGCTTTTAAAACTGTCCATTTTTTTGCTCCGTTTGGAGAGATTTGGAGAAATTTGGATTGAAATTTGGATTAAATGTCAGCGCTTACAAACATTGATAGTACTGACTTTCTATTCTAACCTCTTCATTTTGAAAAAAAAGTAAGAAAAATTTTGAAGTGAGGTCAGAAAAAATTTTTTTTGTGAAATCGATGCTTTGATATTCAAACAATTCAAAATCCCATTATACCGCGTTTTGAGAACGTTTTCAAAAAATCCAAATTTCAATCCAAATTTCTCCATTTCACAAACTCCATTTTCAAGTTTGTGAAATTTTTATTTCTGATTGAGCCATTCAAGTACGGCTTGTTCCATGTCACTTTCTGTTTCAAAATCACGCAAACGAAAACGTTTTTTTTCTTCCGTTTGCCCTTCAGCTTTAACAAACCAAAATTGACCTTCTAGCACATCGCAATGTGACACATTGACACCACACCGAGATGCAATTCGATTTGCCAATGTTTTGAGGTTAATACTTTGATAGTGGTACATACTTTCAAGGTCACTTTGACCTGTTAGGGTGTTTCGATATAAATTATTTTTGTCCATAAATTGTTTCCGTTCCTTTACTTTAATATTGTTAATTGAATGCCGATGGTTTAATCCGATGAATTAACGTTTTTGTTTCTGTCGCATATTGTACTGCGTTTCGTGTACCACCTGGTGTACCGTCATAGATCGCAATGAGAATGTCACAAGCGTCTATCATCCCAATGTTTCGTTGATTTAGTATATAGGCATAGGACTTGTCGTCACATCCTTGACTATACGTTTTTACATCATCGGTTTGTGTCATCAGATACCGCCATCGACTTTGTGACTCAAGGGGCCATAAACTTGCTTGATTCCAATCAGGAATATCAGCAATAAATGTAATCCGATCAGGATATTGGTCACGCATTTTGATAATGACTCTCGCCCAAACGGTGTCAGCCCCCAAGGCCATTCCTGAGTGCAACTCAAGTTTGTCACAACGACGAAGGGCTGTTTTGATTAGTTTAATCAGTTGGTTTTCCATTCTTTCATAGTAGGGTTGTTGGAGATCATAGCCTGCGAGCTTTTGCGGACGATGTCCTGTTAGTGCCATGGTTAATTTTGTCATAGTTCATTACCTTTCCTTATTTTACTAATATACAATACCTGTATAAATCTTAGTGGCTGAGCGGTTTCGATAACAAGAGCATATAAAAACCCTTATGCTCTTCCTCTTTCTTCCTAAAACCCGGTTTGGCTGGATTGCCTCACACATTGGTTCGGGTCAATGACTTTCCCCAACACCATATCCCCAACACCATGTCTGTCAAACACATTGTCTAGGTCAATGGTCCCATAACCCAACCAAACATCCAGCTACCGTTTCCGCCACACCCACCACTGACTACATGACCATCAAACCAAATCCGATGGCGTTGTAAATCATATGCAGTGGAATACTAGTTGTCAGCTTATCCCCGCGTAGGTAGCAAACACCTAACACAACCCCCATGGCCGAATAATAGGTAAAGGGAATTAAACTCATTTGCCCCACATGCTCGTATCCAAATAAAAGGCTAACAGCAATGAGTCGGGTCATTGTTCCCATTGGCCCCACCAACAAATGACGGAATACATATTCCTCCACTAGTGGCGCAATCACAACAACAGCAAGGCCCAAGCGCACTACACCCAGGGTTTTCATGCTCCCTTCAAGGGCTTCTTGGTTTGCCATTGGTCCTGACACAAGTGACAACATCCATCCACTCATAAACAGAACACATAATCCAATCATTATATAGTAGAAAGTTTGCTTGGTTGGTTTTTGAAATGAACTCGTCACCTCAGGATTTCGTCGCTCCAGCCACATCATGTAGGTCACACCTAGGGTCGCGCCGATCGACCAGCCAATATCAATTGGAGCCAACCACAAAATCTGTGCTGCTAAAGCAACAAACCCAATTGCCAAGGCCTTCCATCTATTCATACCCATCATATTTTTTTCCTCTCGTTCTTGATTTCGTGAGAGGAAAGGGGTTTGGGGCAAGCGTAGCGCCGCCCCATTTATGGGGTCGGTACGTATGTACCGACCCGCGCCACGGATGGCGACGGCTGAAGCGAAAATTTATTTTCGTGATGTCGTCGACGCGCGTGGCGCAAAAACCGAAATATTCCAATTTACCCCACAATACCCCGCAAATCCTATCATCCATCCGAATTCTTCATTCTATTCCCACCATCTACCGAATTTCACCGAATCACACATCCTTCACCGTATCTGTCGCAGACCTTCCTAGAGGACCCGTTTTTGCCCGTCATTCCCTCCATTTCACACCATTTTCCAATTTTTTTAAAAAGTAAATTTTTTTCAAAAAAAGTGTTGACATGGGACTTCCACTATGCTATACTTTAGATGATTAATCGTGTTCGATTATTGACTCAAACTTCCTGAGTGCCCACAGGCACTCGTTTTTTTGTTATTGGTCGTTGTAACCCTTGACACACGTTCGTCATCATGGTATACTCATCATGAAGGGACATTCCTTCCTTGGTCTTATTGGCCATAGCCTTTTCTGTGAGCGCCGCGAGGGCTCGTTTTTTTTCAACTATTGACAACCTTCCCACCGTTTGATATACTAACAGTAGAGGTTGTTCCTCTGTTTTGAATTTTTTCATTTTTCCCTGGTGCCAGCGCGCACCGTTTTTTTTTTCGTCAATTTCTCTGAGGACCACTTGACTTTTGAAAACCACCGTGATATACTGATTATAGTCCAACAAATGGCCAAATTCCATTTGTTTTTTTGACCTAAAATTTAATTAATTCAATTGACCCACATCAAACCTTGACAAATAATTCAAGGCTTGGTACACTAAGATTAGGAAAAATCCTAATCCAAATCTACAGAGAAGGAAGTGCGTTTATGAGCCAGTTAAATTTAAACACCATTAATCGTCGTCGCTATGAACATAAAGTGACTAAAAATGCTAAACCTGAATTCATTCAGTTCTTGAGACAAGCCGCCGCTAAAGAGGAATTCTCTGAAGCCTTGTATGCCTTGTTCTCACAAGCTGTCATTGAAAATACATCAATGGCATCCAAAAAGCCATGTAGTTTACGTATTTCTATTGCTCGTAACAATGGGAATATCTTCGTAAACCACGCCAAAAAACCAGTCGTAGAAGCGTACATCAACCCGATCACCAACTTGTTGGTTCGTGAGGATGATGTTCGTATGGATTTGGATTTTGACGGAACTCGTGACCATATTGTGTTTACGCCTCATCACCAATTCCAAATGTTGGCCTTTACCTTTGCGGCTCATGCCATCCAGGACTATATCCGTGATATCACCTCACTTAGTCCAAATGAGCTTGCAGCCCTTGCCATCAAACCGATTAACCAAATTATCATGGAACTCAATCAGTTCTTCGAAGACGGTACAGCCTTGTACAAAAACATCTCAGAAGAATTGACCTATCTTCACACTCCAAGTGTGCCGCAAGCCAACCATTTTATGGCATTTGCGGATGATCGAGATCCTGATTATTTGGTGACTGGTCGTGTTCCTTATCCAAACCCAATGAACTATTTGGACATGGACACTCGTTTGGTCAACCGCTTTTTGGACGCCTTTTTTGACGAAACCAACAAGGCGCGGTTCTCTTGGTATATGGGTGCGGCTCTTCGCAATATCCGTATTGATGACCCATCTGTATCTAAGATGCTCATGATCACATCAGCCCATGCAGGTTCTGGTAAATCAACCCTTGTGACAGCTTTAGCCAATGCATTGTTCACAAAAACATTCGGCACGATCAATGGTGACTTTGATGAACATTTCAGTCGTGATAACCGATTCTCATCAGAATCCCTTGTCAATACACGGATGAACGTCTATCTGGAGGCTGAATTTGGTGCACCAACCAAAGACGGAAATAACCATGACTTCAACCAAATGAAAGTATCTGCTATCAAAACCATGATTACAGATGGTTTCATGGGTACAGAAGAAAAATATGAACGTCGGAAATCCCAACGGGCATTTGGTTTCCACACAGTCCTCACCAACCACCCAGCACAAATCACGGATGAAACAGATGCTCTTCGTCGCCGTATTTTGCCATGCCTTGTTCGTGCTAGCAGTATGGAAGAAAAAGCGCGTGCTCTTGGGCTTTTCGGTCAAAAAACCTTTGAAACTTGGGTACAAGACCACGCTCTTGAATTTGCAGTTTATTTCGTCCGTCATCACATGGAACATGCCTATGACTACACGGAATTCTTGTACAATTCGAAAGCCTTTATCCGTGAAGTGAACCACTATAAAACACGAGGCGCTTATAACTTGGATCCTCTTGCTCTCATGCAACGAAACAGTGATAACGTATTTGGTATGCTTGATGTCCTCAAAGACCATTATGACTTTGATTTGGATGCCTTTATTGAAGCGGTTCAAACCACTACTCCTGGTATCAGTTATGGTGATATCCGTATCACCAACAATACCTTGTATCTCAACTCCGCTGTTAAATTCTTGAGCCAATTCACCAAGGTACCAGATACCGTTCGTGATGTCCTCATCGAGGTTTACGGCGCTCCAGAGAAGAAATACCAAAAAGACCGCTTTGTGATCCCTATGGAAATTACCGATCTTGATGACTTCCGTGAAACACAAAAAGCTATCCAAGCTCACGATGATGCTGAACAAGAAGCTGAACAAGAAGTTCGTGTATCTACGAAAGCTGGAGACGTTGTCTTGCCAGAATTGACCAAGGACATTCGTCAAGCGCTTGAAGTTCGTGCACAAGAATTCAAACAAGCGGATGCTGAAGAACAAGAAGCCAAAAAACAAGTCCGTGAACCACTATGGATGCAATATGTGGATAAATCAACCTTGGTTGATTACAAACCCCTTACGGTAGACAACGATGACGCACCCGCTCAATTTACTGAGTCAGGAAGCTTCATCGGATTAAATGTTGACCCTAACGTCCGTATTGCTCAAAAAGAAACGGCTGATCTCACCCGTGATGAATTGGTTCAGTTGGTAGCTCAATACGCCGAAGATAATGAACGCACACGCAATTTGGTCGCTGACTTATTATCCAAAACAGGTATGACGCCTGAAAATTAGAAAGGAAAAAACACATGGTAAAAATGCAAACCTTGTGGGGCGAACCCCTTTACACGCTCAAAGACCTTGCCGTTGCGAGTGATGTACCCATCAAAGTCATTAACAATTGGCTCCAAGATGGGGATCTAAAAGCATTTATCACCATCTATGAAGCCGCTTCGGGTCGACGTTACTATCGATTCGGAGCCCCTCTTCATTGGGAAGTCCCGAAGCATGACTTCATCTACGACTTAGAAACGGTGGTGGATCACACATGAAAATTACACAACAATCAAACTTTGGTAACACACCCATCGTTGCCAATGTCACCTATCGTGATGTCGGAGTGTATTTAGGGAGTGGAATCGTCGGAATCCTCCTCTTTCTCACACCCCTCTTCAAATTTAATTTTATCGCGATTATCGGTTATTTGGCCTTCGTGTCCGTCCTTCTTGGTAAAACACCAACCGGACGCTCCATGGCCACTAACCTCTACGGGATTGTGTTTAAAAACCCATTAAAATGGTTGTCTCGCCCCTTGCCACGACCAATACCTTAGGTCACGGTGTGCGCAACATCGAAAGCGAACCGGATATGGATGCCTATGGCATTCGCCTCATGTCGGGTAACTACGCCCTTGTTTATGTCGCAACCAGTGGAATCAATAACTGGTCCACTATTGATGACTACGAACAACAAGCCTTGTCCGTTAAACAGCTCTTTAACGTCATGGAAGGTGGCGAAGGTCTTGACATTATCACCAAACATGATAGCGATACCGGTATGATGGCCCTGAAAGAAACCTTGGACCGCACGGAGAACTTTGAAGGTGATGATTTGAAGCGCATGAGTAACCGTCGGAAAGGTCTGCTTATTGCCGCAGGGACCAGTGACGTCGGACGAAGTGTTCAACAATATTTGGTCCTCAAAGTAAAGCCCAAAAATGTGAAACGCTGTATGAAAGCCCTTCGTGGTACGGCTCGACTCATCCGACCAGCTGATTATCCAGTAGATGTGCTCCTTGCCGCTATGGGATTTGAAGGTGGACCACAAGAAAAGGAGGTGACAACGGATAATGGCGAAGAATAAGAAGAAGAAAAAGTCTAATGACAAAGTTCGTCGCAATCGCGACATTTCCATCGTTCAAGATATCAAAGAACCGTTTTCGTGGTCACGCTTTTGGGATGAGAAAGTTTTAGCCAACTGGATTGCCTTCAAAGGCTACCTTGATCGTAAAGGGATCCTCTACCTCCTCATGAGCCCCTTCCGATACAGAGCTCGCCGGATTGTCGTCCTTTGGCTCATTGTCCTTTGTACACTGGTCGGTTTGGTTCCTCGTTCCATTCAATTGGTCAACGACGCTAAAAAACAATACCGTTCCAATGAATTTGTTATTGTCAAGGACAAAATCTTCCAATCCGGTCGATTTACGGTGACACCGCTCATGTCTTCACATAAGAACAATGTGCACGTCATGACCTTTAACTTGATTGGTGACTCCTCAGCAGGGGTTCCATCAACCACTGATGGATTCGATGTACGTATGACACCACGTAACGGAATTTCAAAACCAGAAGAAATTACCTATCGCTATCAAGTGGTGCCGTTTGATTCCTCACAACGGATCCTTGTGGTAGAACTCGATTTAAGCCACACGGAAAATACCGGTGGTGTCTATGACTTATGGGTCAATCAAAAAGGCAAACAGGATATGCAAGACCCTCTTCAAATTACGGTTTCTAAACAACAAGAAGCATCCCCACTCTATGACGGTACGGTTCATTTGTCAGCTCTTTCCTCCAAGTTGAGTACCAACTCATCGGATAATTTGGTGAGTACAGCACAAACGAAGTTAGACGACCAACTCCAAACCTACAAGATTGAGTACGACCGTTTGAATGCTCTTGGTACTGAAATGGTGATTACGCCGGATCAAATGAAACAATTTGCGAAAGATAACGCTGTCTACGGTGATATTACTGATAAATCTACGACAGATAAGGTCGACGAAGCTCCTATTAAACAGTTGCCAGAGCTCACGGCCCCTCAAACAGGTGTTATTATTGATGGTAAGACCTATAGCGAAGCTGATTATCGCAACTCAAGTGGTACAGGAGTTCAAGGTTTGGATCCTCGCTATGCGGATGACTTGATTACGGCTATCGAAAACGTTGGTAAGGTCGTATCAGCCGTGTCTGCCCTCAATCAGGCACGACTCACCAAGTATACCGATCTCTATGGATTGTCACGTACCTTGTCTGCAACCTTTAGGGTCTCACAATATACCAAACCAGAAACCATTGCCAAAACGAAAACACCATTACCAGATAACCGGTAAGGCTTGTGTTTCCAATGGAACTATGATATAATGAAGATATCAAAGTAAAACTTGAAACCGTACAGAAAGGAACTGGATTTAATCCAACGTAAAAATATGGACTTATTAACCTATGCCGTATCGCAAAAATTGCGACAAAACAATGACATGTGGCGATATCTTGCGGAAAATCAACCGGTCCCACAAGACTTGATTGCGGATGCATTCGCATCCGTTATCGAGGCTTATGAGGACGATGAAGCCGTACGACTCACATCACACTATGATGACTATCTATCTCATCACATCCCTGTTACCTTCACACCAAATGGGGCAGGAATTCAGGTCAGTGGGGAAATCGATGATGTCGCTCTTGAAGTGCTGAAACTCCTCCATCATAAAGAAGACCGAGATATTGTGGAGCAAACCATCCACTCGATCACAAACACTATTAGCCCGGGTCGCGATGCTGAAATCACCGACATCGAAACCTTTGCTAGCGAATTGAAACGTTCCGTACATGAAAACCATGAACGTGTGCACCAACTACGCACCGCATCAGAATTATTGGATGATGAACCTGCAAGCGTTGTTGTACATGAACATGTGCGTGACTTACCAGACGTTTCAGATGTTGTCACACCTATTTATGAACCAGTGCATGAACCTCTAGCTCAAGCTCTTGCCGATTTAGAAGCAGCAGAACGTGAAGCGGATCACAAAGTGGTGCAAGATGAGTTCACCTTCCCAACCAATCATGAAGCACCTGAACAATCCTTCATGGAGGCCTTGGACGAACCAGAATTCGAATTGTCAGATGCTCCTGAAGTGAGTGAAGCTCCAGTAGAAGACATCGAATTGCAAGATGCTCCAGAAGAAGCTTCAGCTGAGGGCTCAGTTTCAACTGATGAAGAAAAACAGACGCTGGTGTGATCGCCTCTGTATGGAACGGGTTTGTAAAAGATATTCGTGACAGTGGTCTTCATGAACGCATGGACTTTCAAACACCACTCGCTATGGCGAAAGCATAAGAAAGGATAAACAACACAAATGAGTACACTAACAAATTTAACCTCACTAGGGGTTAAGGAATCTGAGATTCGCTCAGGTGAGGTTGTTGAACTAGATGTTTTAAACCTCAAAGATGCGAAGAAAAATAAATGGAGCGAAGTGACCAACGCAGAAGACTCGTCTGACGTGATTTCTGCTTATGCGGGTGACCTTGCAGCCACTATTCAGGCTAAAGATGCCCTTGAAGATGAGAACGACGAGTTGGCCGACCAAGTCAATCATTTAAGTGAAGAAAATGGTCAATTGACACAAGCTCTCCAAACAGGTGGACACGTTGACCAACGCATTGATGATTTCACAGCTCTTATGGATGAAATGGAAGCCAACTTGAATGAACTCATGCAACGCAAACAAATGGATGACGCAGAGCTCAACGACCTCCGTGAAACGGTCGGTAAAATCAAGGACGAAAATGAACGCTTGAACAACGAGTTGACCGAAGTCACCGCTGACCGTGATAGCCTGAAATCATTGCTCGACCAAAACGGAGCAGACAAAGATGCTCGTATTGCGGAACTCGAAGCTGAACTTTCACAAGTACATGAAGATTTGTCCACGAAGGAAGCAGAATTGGCCGACTACGATGCGGCCTGGGATGACCTGGAACGTGATGTCAACCGCGTCATGAGTAACCTCTATGCGCGTGCTATGGAAGCTGGCGTCCAATTCGAGCAAGAATAAAGAAAAGAACCAGACGGTTCTTTTTTTCTTGACATAGAAATCAAAATATGGTATGATAATAGTAAGGCTAGAGAAGAAGTCTGGCCTCCGCCATGTGCGATACGTGGTTTGTGTTTTTATTCTCCAGGGGCTTGGCCCCGTTTTTTTTTGCTATTAGTTGTCTGGTTCATGTTTTACTTGCATTCCTGTAATCACAGTGATATAATAATGGTAGGAAGTTTGATGCGTTGAACCTTGGTCACACATCAAACTTGGACCTTTCACGCAAAGACGAGGTCCGGTTATCGACTTTTGATCACCAGTGGGATATTTGGGACTACGTGAGAACCAATGAGGCCACAAGCGGGGCAATAATGCTCTGTCGTACCCCACACGGGTGCGTGGATTGAAATTTGCTCAAAAAAATAGAACAGGATGTCCTGTTCTATTTTTTACTAGCACCGATCCAAATGTTGTCGTCATCCACTAGGGTTTTGAAGCGACGAATTCCTTGTTTGGTACCGTGTACAATGGCTGTTGCAAAATCCTTACTGGTCCAATCCCGTGGTACGAAAATCCCTTCGTCCACAATGTTCATTCGTAAACGTTCGCGCAGTTGCTTCATCCAGTAATCCACTGTCGCTTTCGGATGGCATTCTTTTAGGGCTACTTGAGCAGAAAGGGGATCCAAAATTTCAGTATTTTTGAAACGTGCTTTTCCGGTCAAGTAAAGGATAATAGGCACTTCATCTTGAGCGTCAGCGAGGTAATGAGCCACAACTTGTAAGACAACTGACTTGACATTCCGTTTGGCGTCACGGGCACCCCCGCGTTCATTGTCTTTACTGGTTCGGTCCTTAACGATATACGGAATAATATCAGGAGATACCAAAATCCGACGTTTATCGGTTTCCACAATGGACAAGTTGGCGTCAAGGTCCCGCTCAGCAATTTTCATCATGGCTTCTTCTGGCAAACCAAGGAAAGGTACGATGTCGTCAATACGACCAAGAACGGCGGTTTCGAAGCGGTCATCATCAGCTAAAGCTTTATAAACCACTTCAATGTCAATACTGTCATCCTCGCCGTCAAACCGCTTCTTGTGCTCATAGACTTCAGATCCTAAGTTGGTGGTGATAAAGATAATATTCCCTGTAAAGGAAATAACACGGTTAGGGTTGTTGGCTGCCGTCAAACGGGCATCGTCTAGTACTTGCAAGAGGTTGTTGATGGCTTGCCGGGATGATTTTTCAATTTCGTCGATGAGGATCAGGCCATTTGGAGCTGACCATGCTGCTTGTGCCAAATCATCCGCAAAGCTAACAGCGTCCTCAGGACGTGAATAGCGAGACATATCAAACCGTTTCATTGGAATGTTCAATACTTCAGAAACCACCTTGGTGATTTCGGTTTTCCCTGTCCCGGTAGGTCCCGTAAAGAGCAAACTACCACGAGGACGAGTCGGGTCGTTGAACCCGGCAAGGATCATTTCCAAACGATCCATTACCTTTTTCACCGCTACGCTTTGGTTATAGATGCGGGTGTTCAAGGCTTCACGCACATCGTCGACTCGGACTTGGTTGTCGATATCAATACCATAAGCCCGGCGAATAACACGATTTAGAATGCGACGGCAGAGGACTTTGTCGCCCGGGATATCCAATTCCTTGTTGGTTGCATATTCACGAATGAGTTTTTCCGTCCTTCATATACTCGGTTTTGGTGATGGTACCAATCAAGGAGTTGAAAATATCGATCGAGGCCCGTGGTTGGGAATTGGAGAGCAGAATTTCTTTTGAGGTGTCATAGACCGCATCAAAGATACCGTCTTCTGCCAACTCTTCCACTTTGTATTGTTTGGCCCGAGATTTTAAAATGTTAATAACAGCTTCACGCGGAAGTTCAGAAATGGTCATCCGCAACAACCGTTGGTCTAAGGCCCGGTTTGGTGCAATCCATTGGTCATATTCCTCAAAGGTTGTGGCCGCTACAATTCGAAAACCATTGTAGGCTGATTTTTCAAGAATCGGTTTCATGGCTTCGACCGCTGTTGGTGAGAGCATTGGAATTCGGTGGAACTCGTCGATAAAGAGGGTCATGATGACGTTTTGTTCCCGACAATACTGCGATACTTCAGCTACCAAGTTTTGAAGGCCATTGGCGAGTTCGGCATCCTTGTCCCCTTTGTTGTCCTCGATGATTCGTTCCACATTGACAGAAATAACGAGGTAATGGATGGACTCGTCATCATAAGTGAACCCTTGCATGAAGGCCGTTTTCCCTGACCCGGGGTCACCCAAAAGAATGACGTTTGCTTTTTCAGGGTCCCTGAGGGCCAACCGTAATTCTGTCGTATCCCGACCGAGAATCGGTGCCGCCGGAAACTCAATCGGGCTTCCCGCTTTTGCTAGGTGGGGATAGTCATGCTTCACTCGTTCAAATATTGCAATTTGTTGTTCAATTTGTTTGGAATGTGCATTTATTGCTTCCTTTCTATTATGCTTACAACTTATTATAACACAAATCACTCAGAATTCCTAGCCATTCCTTTCTTTTTCGCAGGTTTTGTGATATAATAGTGATAGAAATTAAAGGAATCACAAACCATGAATGAACGAAAACAATTGGTCATGGACACGGTCCTTGACCACTATCAAACTTATCAAGAAGCTTACGAAGACGCCGAGTATTGTAGTCAGGCAGAAGCCCTTCTCCATATGCTCCAAGGAAAGAACGTCTTTCTATCAGGCGGTGCGGGTTCAGGGAAATCCTATACCCTTGAGCGTTTTGTAAACTGTATGAAAAAATTACACCCAGGTATTCATATCGCTATCACGGCTACGACTGGGATCGCTGCCCTAGGAATTGGTGGAACTACCATTCACCGAGTTTCAGGACTTGGGATTTGGAAAGGCACCTATGAGGACTATTTGTCCACCTATGGTGATACATCGCCTTGGTTTCGACGGCAACAAAGAGAGTTAAAGGAAATTGATGTCCTTATTACCGACGAAGTCTCTATGCTTTCAGCACAAGGCCTAGGCTTTGTTGTGGACCGGCTGAGAGACGCCCGAGGTTCCCTCCCACAAATCATTGTGGTTGGGGATTATACGCAGTTGCCCGCAGTTGCAAGACCTGAAGACATTGAAGCTTATGGGCCCATGGTTGCGCAAACCTCCTATAAATGTCCTGCTTGGAAGGAGCTAAATCCCACTATTTGTTATTTGGACAAATCCTGGCGAGCCGAGGGTGACGACACTCTGAAATTTATACTGGACAACATTGCCACGGGTAAAGGGCGCACTCCTGAAAATATCGAAGCTTTATCGTCCATTGCTGTCACCAAAGATGTGGAAGCCTCAAACGCTTCGATTTTGATGACGACCAACCGTGATGTGGACGCTCATAATGCTCGTCAACAAAGTTTCAATAACGGACGTCAAGTTACCTATTCGGCCATTTACGACTCACCCCAAGCTGAAAAACTATGCCAAAGCTTTGGGGATTCCAGATGAGCTGGTTTTGAAGGACGGGGACCGGGTGATGATTACGCAAAACATTGACCCTAGTTCCGAGACTCGTGAAGCCCGCATCATTGATATGGAAACGGGCGACGTGGCCAACTTCCCCATTTGTAATGGGATGATTGGCACCTTTGTTGCTGGAACTCGCCCAAAGGTCATGTATGAAAAAGATGGTAAGCACTATCTCATTCAATTCTTAGACCGACATGCCTATGCACAAACCGAGGTTCGCCAGGTTTCAACGGGTCAAGGTAGAGTCCCTATGGATGTGCCCATTTTAACGGTTCTTCAATATCCGATTAAACTGGCTTACGCTATTTCGGTTCACAAATCCCAAGGCCAAACATTGGATCATATTTGGTGGATTTGACCCGATGTTGGATGCCAAACCTTGGGTATGTCGCCCTTTCTCGGGTCCGTTCGGTCGATGACATTACCCTCATTAAGCGGGGTGCTAAAGTTGGCTCGCCAAACGCCTTGTTAGTTACCGAGGAGTCCCTCAAGATCAAACAAGAAATTCTCGAGGAATCGCTTCGCAATCGCATTCCTGACCCGAAACGAGCGATAGAAAACATCCTTAACTATGAATTGCCGTCACGCACTCGGTACTCACGCAAAAACAAAGCCAAGCGCTTTGTTTAATTGTGTCTAGCAGCTTGTGGATTCGCAGAAACTATGATATAATAAAATAAATCAATAACCACCCCACTAAAGTGGGCGGTTTGCTTAGCCTCTTTACAGGAGTTGACAAACCGTGATTGATTAGCCTCAGTTTTAAACTACGTTACTTGTAAATATATAGGTACCGTGGGATATCTGCCTAGTCCCACGCTCTACGCCTTATCATTAAATCGTTCTGATTGGTAGGAACCGTGTGATAAGGATTTAAAACTACAAGTTAACATTGGCGAAGGCAACAAAGGGTTTGTTTATACCCGCTTACCGCATTAAATAAACAGAAATCGTTAGAAAGGACAAATATTGACAACACGAACAACACAAGCTTGTGTGTTAGACCGACAAGGTAAACCGTTGATGCCAACTACACGTCTTGGCAAAGTTTATCGTCTATTAAAAACACAAAAGGCCCATATCGTATCATATGAGCCGTTTACTATCCAGTTGGATTACGAACCTGATACGCAGGTTATCCAACCGATGACGCTTGGCGTTGATAGTGGCGCTATTCATTCCGGTTACTCTGTAGCCAATGAACACCGTGAATATTATAGCGCTGAAGTTATTGCTCGCAATGATATTTCTAACCGTCTCTCAGAACGGCATATGTATCGGCGTAATCGCCGTTCTAGAAAAACACGATATCGTCAACCACGGTTTAACAACCGTAAAAATAAGAAAAAAGGCTGGTTACCACCATCCTTAGAACAAAAAGTAGCTGTGCAAGTGAATGAAATTGACCATATCCATCGTTATTTCCCTATTGAAACAATCATTGTTGAAACCGCTGAATTTGATATTCAAAAAATCAAAAACCCGGATATCTCCGGTATTGAATACCAACAAGGTACTTTACAAGGTTATAACATCCGTAATTACCTACTTGAAAAACATGGACGTAAATGTTTCTATTGTGGAAAAAGGGTTTCTGATTTTGAAGTAGAACATATGTTTCCGAAATCACGAGGTGGAACTAACCGCATTGATAATTTGACTTTATCTTGCCATGATTGTAATCAGAAAAAAGATACACTAACAGCAGAAGAATTCATTCGACAAATTTTACCTGATAAAAAAGCAGCTGCAAAATTAAAACAATTGCCGAATGAAAAACGATTGTTTAAATACATGGCCTATATGAATGCTACACGATTGGTTCTATACAACACCATCAAAGAAAGATATCCAAACGTCAAAATGACGTACGGTTATATTACCAAATATAACCGCATTCAAGCTGGTCTTCCAAAAGCGCATCATATTGACGCTAAATGCATTACTGGTTTTGCAACCGTTCCATCTATGAGTCAAACAGTTGTTAAAGTGAAAATGCGTCGACATAATCGTCAATTACACCGTGCAACCTTTAGCAAAGGACATGTACGTAAAGCTGCATGTTTACCAGTAACAGTTTTCGGTTTCCAATTGTATGATCTCGTATTGTTTAATAATCATCGTTATTTCATTAAAGGTCGTCGAAGTTCAGGAGCATTCGCTCTTGTTTCTGTAGAAGGATTAAAAGATGAAAATCGAATGTACAAAAAATTAACATTATTGGCACATACAAATGCGTATTTAACTAATCGATACGTCAATGCGTAAAAAGAACGCTAATAAAAACATAACAAATAAAATAAATGACAAGAAAGGAGTTGCCTTGTGGCTAAAAAGAAAAAACCCACAACCGCGGTTCGAAAGAAAACCAATTCTTCAAAAGGTCCCTCTGGTCGCAAAACGACCTGTTAAAGCAGGAACCAAAAAAAGAACAAATCCGTGAAGAAAAAAGGTTCGAATCGTAAACCGGTCAAAACTTCTAAAAAGAAAGCGAAATTATTTGTCCCTACCAACAATCGTGAAAAGTTGGTCGACTTGGGACTCATGAAACCACTCGCCTATTTATCAGAAACCAAACCGGCTTTTAACGGTCATTAAGAAAATGCATCACGTTCAAGGGCGTCAATATGAAATTGACTTTGAACCAACGGCTTATTCAACTATGTTGAAAATGCATTTGAAAGTGCATCAAACCAATGACCTATCGCATACATGGTCCCTTATTTTATGGAACATTAACCAAAAAGATATTCTCCCCGATGGTGTCTCCGTCACCTTTGTCCGTTCCTTTGAACGCCGTGACAACGAATTCACCAAAAAGCAAATTACCCGTCGCCGCCGTTTGGCCGTCCTATCCTCTGAATCAGGTGAGAACGTGTCCAAACAATCTGCATCGGTTAGTTATGATTTGGGCTTGCTTCGAGCCATTAACCAAGGTGACTCGGTTGTTGGATTTGCTGCTGAAGCTTTTGTAACCGCTCCTGATGAACAAACCTTGGAAGAAGCGGTATCCGCTATTTCAGACTATGTTGCCGCTAACGATGAAACCCGGGGGATCCACTACTCGCTTGACATTAACAAGTTGGCACAACCCCTTCTTACCTATGGGCCCAACAAACAGTCAGGAAATAAGGATGTCATGTATGATATGACGTCCTATGACGCGGCCATTTCGGCCTTGTTCGTGGATTCCGGTGGTGATAGGACGGTTGGTTCAGAATACGTTGGTGTATCTGTCGGAAAACTCATCCGCTCTCACGCGGCCTATAACTTCAAGAATCACCGGGCCTTGATTGTTGGAAATGATACCAACAATTTGACCCACACTATTTCAGATGAAAAGAATGAGCCAAGTCAAATTTATTTGTCGAAGGTTGCATCACGCGCTTATTTGCTCGAGGGTCATAGTGTAACCCATATTGTGTGTGACCATATGGATAGTGTGGATCATCTCATGGCCTTTGAGTTGGACCCTGAAAATAAAGTTCGGATCGATGCCTCTAAAGGTTTGCTCAATATGATGGAGCCGATCAAAACAAAAGACATTGAAGAGCATCCGGAACGGATTATTTCACGGTTCCCGGTTCATATTGATAACATCATTGCCCTTCTTGGTCAATTCCGTGATGTAGAAACCATTACGACCACGGATAAATTCGCAGCCATTGCGCGTGACATCGCCATCCAGTTCTTCGTCAGCCAAAAATATTGGACCTATGACGCGGAACACCATTTGGATGATCTTCGCTTCTTTGGTCTCCATGACCAATACAAGATATTGAAAGATTTCGGTGCTTATGTTGCCCAACGGCTCAAAGTCAACCGTGATAAACGCTTGGACGATGCCTTGTCAGAACTTGACATCATTATCAACCGTACCATCCTTCCAACCATTCCGGCCTTGAACACCCAAACAGATCCTATCATTGATACCCTGGTGGATACCAAATACCGGGTCCTTGATTTGACGGGTATGGGTCAAGGGGTGTTAACGACTGTCAACAACCCATCTATGAACGTCATGATGATTGCTTATTTAAACGTCATCCTACCAGCACTAAAGAACGGTGACTTGGTGGTCATTCATGGAATGAGCCGGACGGCCAAGATTGCCAAAGTCATTCAAGACGCGCTTTCGTCATCCGGTACCAACATCGACGTCTTATTCACCGAAAGTAATCAAATATGACGGTCAAATGTATGGATGTACTTGACTCAGACTTAGACTTCACTATGGTCAATCTATATGATAACCGTGTGGACAAGTTGGTCAACCGTGTTGGTATGGACGGTGGATGGGCAACGGACTTATCCCAAAGCAAAGCAGCCTACTTCGTTAAAACGAAGTCAGGTATTGACTACATCTATCTGGATGATATTTTATAGGAGGAGTTACGTCCTAGCACCAGGTTTCCTTGACTTGCTCGCCCATTCATGGTAATATAGGTATATAAAGAAGATAAGGAGGTATTGAACCGTGAGGTTAAACGTTCAAGTTCGACTATATCCAAACAAGACCATGCAAGCGGTTCTTGATTCCTTATGTGATTACAGGCGTTACTGTTGGAACCAAGGTCTTGAGCGTTGGAATACCATGTATGAAGCACGTTTAATTGGACTACCCATTGAATTGCGAGCTAAAATCAAAGCATCACTCACAGATAAAATTATCCAGTTTTCTGAGGAAGAACAAGCCCTTCGAGCTCTTTTTCCTGCACCCGCTGAACGTAAAGTGCGAGATGAATTGGTAGCTCAAAAAGCCGATTGGCAATTTGAGTTTTCTGCACGGGTTTTACAACAGGCTATTAAAGATTTGGCAGTAGCTTGGAACCTCTTTTTTGAGAATCCAAAAACGGCCGGCAAACCAGGTTTTCAAAGTCGTAAGAAACCCAAACAAGGTTTCAAAACGGACCGCGCTAGGATTATTGATGGTCGTTTAGTGCTCGATCAACCAACCGCGTATAAAGGTGAGTGGTCGAGCATCCGTTTTAAAGGTGCTTCTATTCCTGATGGGAAATTGAAGCTTTGCGCTGTCACTCGTACCAAAGGGAAATATATCGCAACGATGACAATGGATGTTGAAACCGTAGCTCTTCCTAAGACGGGTAAAAAGACGGCGGTTGACGCCAATGTCGACCATTTTGACACAACAGAAGGTCAAATCAGCTTAAAACCCGAGTTGTTAGAACCTCTGTACGCCAAAGTTCGTACCTATCAACAACAACTCGCCCGAAAACGCAAAGTCAATAAGAACTATCGACATTCGAAAGGGTATCAAGCAACGAGAGCCAAGTTGCAAGCAACCTACGAACGAATTCGCAATGTTCAAAATGACTTACTCCACAAGTTTACCACTGACTTGTATCGTGAGTTCGATACCGTCGTGATTGAGGACTTGGATGTAAAAGGCATGCAAATGAAAAAGAAGGCTAAAAACCTTCATCGTTCCCTTTTTGGTCGCTTCCGTCAATTTATGGAATACAAGGCTGAAAAGTTTGGAAAAACACTCATTATTGCAGACCGTTTCTATCCATCCACTCAACGCTGTTCTAACTGCGGTCACATCAAAACAGGTGATGAGAAAATCACACTCAGTGGAAATCAAAAACATGGTACTCAACATCATGAATATGTTTGTTATAAGTGTGGTCATGAAGATGACCGTGACCACAATGCAGTGCTCAACCTATTAGCGCTGGCCAAATAAAATGAAAGGAATGAGGCTGGCTCGGTCTCTGAGGATTGTTCCTCTTGATGCGTTAGGAGGTTACCTCTGTCGTTACCACCACGTTGTGGATACGGGGATGTAGCTGTCGACGAACGTGAGAAAAACCGATGATAAAAATCTACTTATTTGTCATCAATTGACTAGGTTTTTCGGAGCAGACCATGAAACTTACAAAACCTTTTAAATCTATTGGTCGCCTCTTGTTTGGAACTAAGACCAAACGAAGGTTGGCCTTATATGCAGCCTTACTCACAGCTACAGGAACCATTGGCATGGCATCCGCCACCGCTTATGAGGGTGTCAACTTGCCATCCATTCTTCCGACGGCCTATCAAGACGCACAGGTGTCCATCGATTCTAAAAAATCAGATGCGACGGGTGCGAAAACCGATGCCGGCAATGCTGAGAAGAAAGATGAGAAAAAAGCCGCGGACGCCGCGGCCAAGGACGCATCAAAGAGCGCTGAAGCTTCTCAACAAAATATGGTGACCAACATGAAGCACTTGATGAGTGCTGGTAACTTTGGTTCCGTTGGTTTGGTTATTGGGCCAACCTCAGGGTCATCATCTAAAACCGATGCTTACGGTAACTTGACATCATCAGCTACCCTCGATAAGGCTGGCATGGCGACGTTTGATAACAACTACATGGGTGGTAGTGGTAAGGTTTACGCTTATCATACTTTCGGTCTAGCCATGACGCACTTGAAAGACACGGCCAAGAAAACGCCTGTTGGTGCTATGTATACCGATGAAACCGTAGCTGGTGTTGAAAAGATTGCTAAAGCCTTTGCTAAATTCGGTTTGAATGTTATTAGGGAATATAACCCACTACCGGTTATCGCTTCCTTCTACGACTCAAGCCACTTGAATAATGCCGCTTATACTGGTCGTGGTAGTGATAGCAACTCCCTCATTCAAATGATTAACGCTAACCCAATGGTGTCTGGAGCTATTCGCGTGTTCGGGGACCCTGTTCAAGTTGGTGGAGCTTCCGTCAGCCGTTCCTTTATGATTACAGGTGTCATTGCCTTTGTTTCGATTGGCTATGCGGCCTTCTTGAAACTGTGGAACGGACAACGTGCCGCTATTCAAATGCGTAAAATTTTGGTGCGGATTGCGGTTGCATCTGTTGCTGTGCCGCTCGTTGCTATTTATGGTGCCAAAGCCATGTCTTGGGCTAACCAAGCCTTAAATAGTAATGAACGAGACCAGGAAACCGTATTGACGGAAAACAACCTTAACATTTATGCTTGGTACAAATACCAACTTCGGTCTACCACCAGGTGTCACACTTAAGGTTGAAAATGGTTATTTCCAATTTGATGCGCCAACCATTAAAGCCATTAATGAATATTCCACTAAAAACAATACATCTGCCACTGGTGAGAACATGGGTGACCAACTCATCGGTTCCTTGTTCGGTGGTAAAAAGGATAAGAATGGTAAATTGACGACCGGTTCTACCATTAAGGTTGCCGCTGGTATCAATGATAACAAAACCAAGATTACCTTCTCTCCAACTTACGGTCAAGTGGGTGCGCAAAAGATTGCTGGTGGTGCGACTCCGTGGGATGCTTCCTCTATTAGTCAATTTGCTGAAGCGCTTGGTGAAAACAAGAAGTATGAAGGAAAAGACAAGGAAGACGTTACTGCTAACCAATACGTTAATGTCACTGGCTTGTCAGCCGCGGCCACTGGTGCGAAAGACGGTACGTCTTACACCTATACCGGTAATGGTCAGTATGGTATGAGCCCACTTGCGGCTTATAACTTGATGGCTACCAACTTCTCAAGTGACGGGATGGTTGTATCGACCAATACGGGTAACATTACCACACCAACAGTTGCCGCAGGGATCATTTATGGCTCCGGTCGTGAACAAAAATCAGCTCCAGCTATCCTGAAGCTGGTCATGATGTTTACCATGGTTGGTGTCGGAATGAAAGCCATTATGTCCATTCTATCTGCTGGTTTTGGTGGCCTCTTTAAGGGTGCTGCTGGTGCGAGCCTTGGTTCAACCGCCGGTTTTGGTACCGCAGTTGGTGGATTACTCGCTCTCGTTCTTGGTATGCTTGGACTTTCGGTTATCATGACCATTGCGCTTGATTTGGTCGATGTGGTTTGGACCTTTATCTCTAAACTCTTGTTCTCAAGTGATACCATGAAAGCGCTGGATGAAATTGCTGGTGATATGCTGGGAGGTATCGGAGACATCCCGATTATCGGTGGAATGTTGAAGAGTGCGATCACGGGGATTGCTTCCCTTGTCATGACCGTTATTGGGGTTATGATGCTTCCTCAGTTGATTAAAACACCGATTACCGCATGGGGTGAATTCATGTCAGGTATTCCAAGTAGTATCTCTGAACGCTTCGCCGCATGGGAACGTGCCTTTACGGGTGACTACCATGCTGGGGGCGGTAGCTTCTTCGGCGGTGGTCGTGGAGGCGGAGGTGGAGGCCTCGGTGGAGGTGGTGGTACCACGTCTGCTATGAAACAGGCTGAAGCCAAAAAACGAGCCGCTCGTGGTAAAGCCATGACAGTCGGAGGTGCCATGATTGCTGGTGCCGGTTTGTCTTACCTTGGAGCTAAAATCTCCAACAAAGCCGATAAGATGGGTAAAACCGAAGGCGGTAAGGATGAATCCATTGCAAATGGTGATGAAAAAACTGATGTTAAAAACGAGGCTGAAATTCAAGCACAAGATCTGGAAGAAAAACAAGAAGATGTCTTCAACGAAGATGAAGGCGGTGTGCAAGAAGAACCGGGTAGCGAAGATATGCCACCACTCGATGAACCACCACTTGAGACTCCTCCAGAACCTGGTGACTTCGAAAGTCCAGCTGGTGATGTGACAGAAGTCAACGAAGAACATATGGACGACGAGGATAGCCTTGAAGAAACGTCTGGTGACGTTCAAGAAAACGCTGAAGGTGATGTCTCTAGTGACTTCGGAGGTCCTGGTGAAGCGCCTAGCGGTGAAGAAGCTCTTGGTAGTGGAGATCTACCTGAGGGTGGTTCAGCTGAAACTGCTCTTGACGGTCCAGAAGGTAGTCTAGTTGGTGACGCCGGTCTAGCTGGTGAAGCTGGTCTAGCATCTGAATTCAAAGAAGGTGCAGATGGTAGCCATGAAAAAGACCATTCTGAAAAAGACCAAAAAGACAAGAGCCATTCTGAACGGAACAAAGACCGGACAGATAGCCAACGTGACAAGGGCGCTGCCGGAGAGAGCAAGTCACTCAACAGCAATACCCAAGGTGGTGAAACGAAAGTGGATCAAACCAAGTCCCTTTCTAAGAACGCTAACAATGGCCAAACAACCCTTAACCAAAGTGGTACGATCAATGAAACAGATGCTTCTAAAGCCTCTCAAGATTCGAAAACTTCTGCTGATTCAAACACAGAAGCGAAATCACTTAGTCAAGTGGCCAAAGGTGGCAACACCACAAATGTCGATGCCAAAGACAAAGGCCAAGGCAACAAGTCTAAAGACAAGACCAAGGGTGAAGGTAAACGTGAATCACGCTTATCTAAAGTTCGTCAAAGCATGACCAAACAAAACATGGTCAACGCTGTCGGTAAAGGGCTTCAAGGTCTTGGTGGACAAATGGTTGGTTCTGAAAACCAAGGTAAAGATGCCCTCAAGATGATGGGTGCTGGTGCACTCCACGCTGCAGGTGGTCTTACTGGTACTCAACGCTTCACTACACGAACCGCTCAAGGCCAAATCGATAAGCGCAATGAACGTTTGCGTCGTGCTGGTAAGGATGTTCCAGACAACTTGTCTGCTGTTGGTGAATCACGTGAACAAGCTCGGAAACGTGTAGACGATCGCATCCGCTCACAAGACGAAATGATGGCTGCACAAATGAGCCAAGATTATGACAACAAGAAAGACCAAGACGCTAAAGAGCGCGGACGTCGCGCTGCTGAAGCTCGTAAGAAACGGTCTGAAGGCAAAAAATAATCGATGAAAAGACGACGAAAGTCGTCTTTTTGTTTTCAAACGCTTGCACAAACATCAAACATATGATATACTAAGAGTGTAGAAAAAGTTGAACGCAAAGTACCCCAACATATTGAAGACAATCTGTACGTTTAGCACAACTCGTCTACAAAACATTTTGAAAAAGAAAGGATGACTCGCGATGTTTCCAGTATTAGCAGGTGATATTTGGCAAAACGTCGGTAACGGACTCGACGGATTCTTCCGTAACGGTCTTGGTGGTCCTGGTGCCAAAGGTTTTGGTATCGCCATCCTCGTTGTCGGTTTCGTGTTTGCTGGTATTTCATTCGCCGTACATAAATTCAATCCGCAGTCTAAACTCCCAGGTTGGGTATCATGTCTCGTTGTAGGCGTGGTTGGTTCAATCTTGATGGGTGGTGTAGATGGTCCAATGACCCTCTTCAATCAGGCTCGTGATACATTGTACGGATGGCTTGGTATTTCAAGCTCAACCTAAAAACACATAAGAAAGGCGCCGAGTCGCCTTTTTTGTGTTCCAAATTTGCCAATACTGTCCCTTCTATGATATAATAAAGATAGGTGAAACTGACTACTAGAAAGGAAATCGAATGTCTAAACACATTAAAAAACAAGTGATTGCAGCCGGTGCTGTAGCGGGTCTTGGTGCTCTTGTTGGGACCGCTCAAGCTGATACCATTGTCTACTCCAATGCGGACCAAGGTGCAGAAAACCATAACATGCAAGCAGCTATCTCCGGTAATAAAAACCGAGCGGTCAACGCTGAATATGATAACTATGTTGCACAACTACAAAGCGAATATACATTCTTGAAGCGTGGAGGTGAAACAACGGATGTAGCTGCCGAACTTTCAAAATTGAAAGCTTTGGAGCCTACCTTTAAGAACCTCCAAACACTTCAAGCTCGTATCGTCGCTCTTCAAAAACAAGCTGTCCAAACAGGTACTGGAGTTGAAGTCTTGACCAAACGCGTCGCAACCGAAACTGAACTGAAAGCAGCTGTTGACCAACTAAAGGACAACATCTCTCGTGCTGAAGGGGTACTCGCTCAAAGTTCAACCGTATCTATTGATAGCTCTCTCACGGATTTGGTGCGTGAAATCAATAAGACCATTGACCAGGCTATGGAAACCGGAAACCATTATGAGGACGGTATCCTTGGGAATATGGATAAAATCCATCGTAAAGCCTATGAAAGTGCCCAAGTCGGTACCATTAAATCAACCGATGGCGACAAAGCCGGTCTCGTGGTTGACACCAAGCAAACAACCCGCACCAACTTGGTGACGACAACCGGTGAAACCGTTGTTCGTCCAACTCAAGTAGCCACTATTGCTGATGCAACGCGTATTCGTGATGAGGCTCTCGCTAAGATTGCTGAAACCAACAAGGCGGACGAAGCTCAAGTGGTGAAGGCGGGCACTTACAAAGATAATGCCCTCACCAATATTGATGCCATCAATCAATGGTTGCAGTCAGAGCAAAATCGAGCTGATACTGTTCAATCAGAAATTGATAAGAACATGAGTGCGACGAAAGCCTTAACGGACACCAAAGATAAGGCGATGAAGGCTTTGGACCAAGCCGAGCAAATCATCAAAACGTCAGGCAAATCCCCAAAAAAGCCATTGATAAAATGCTTGAAACTGTTAAACAAGCACGTGCCCAACTGGAAGCCTCTAAAGTGACTCAAAAAGTGACGGCAACCATTACAGAAGCACAAAATGCTGACTTTGGTGATATTGGCCGTAACCCGAGTGACATTAAAGCCGTCATGGATCAAAAAAACCAAAGCTATTGAAGGCAAGGTTCAAGAAGCTCTTCAAAAAAACTGAAAGCGTCTAACCAAGCTGCTCAAGGCCCAATCGATGCTTGGGCCCAAGATACCAACCAACAAGTATCTAAATTTGTTGAGAAACTAAAAGCTGGAAAATTCCTAGGGCAGGTTGATGAAAGCTGGTTGTCAACCCGCAAAATCTACCAAGCCAATGTTAAAGGCTACCAAGGTTTCGTGAAGAAGGCTCTCGCCCTTACAGAAGAAGATACGGAAGGTGTTTTGACCAAAGCAGGTAATGTGTGGAAGGTCAAAACAGGCACACCAACTCCGAAAGCCGCCGCTGCCCTTTATAACGAACGCTCTAAACAAGGGTTATCAGAAGGGTTTGGTTCGGTTATGTTGCCATCCAACAATGTCAATGACTTTGTGACTGTACAAGGTACGAAACTTGCCAACTCACAAAGTTTTGCGGGTGGTGCACAAGGTATTCTTGATGCTATTATCGGTAAAGGTGAAGTCAACCTTGATACTGGTAAACGGTAGCAGATGACCCAGTTATTCAGGATATCAAGAACCAACACATTGGTGCTGTTGGTAGTGATAAGACCTTCCTTGTGGTATCTGACCAACCAACCGCTACCTTCAATCTCAAGGACTCCTTCCTTTATATGAACGAAAGTGGCGAACCAAAAACGACTGATATGACCTTGACCTTGTCTGTCACAGACCATCAAGGAAACCCATTGGGCCGTGAAAGCATTAACGGTGGGAATACCCATATCAAGTATTTCTATTACTTGTCTGTAGACGCTGCGTCAGGTAAGTTGGTTGCTGGTGGTGGCTATGTTCCACTACTTGGTGCTGATGGAAACACAGGAAATCACAATGGCGGTGGTTCTGGTACGGGTGAATTGATGCTCGGTAGCGCTAACAACCCAGCCAATGACTCAGGAACCCTCCAAGACTGGCTCAACAGTAGTGCCTACTTCTTCTCACCAACCAACCACAACAACCCTTATAATGACAAAGGAATTCGCTTGTCGGTTGATGTCAAAGTCAACCCGGTGGCTGGAAGCTACGCAGAAAACTCACCACTTTATATCGCAGATATTGATGACCATCAAGCGGTGACAACAGGTGGTGACGTTGTGTTGTCTGAAAGTGCGGCTCCTAGCTACACAGGTAATGGCGTTTTGTCTGACCAACCGTCTAAAGGTGCTCATAATGGGCATGTCAACTTGGATGAACAAGCTATCATGACAACCGAAAACAAGGTTGTTGGTATTTCCCACGCACCGGCAGGTACACCGTATCAAGCTATCGATATCGCTCTTTTTCAGCCCATGGGGTGTCATTGGTGGTACGCCAAGCTTGAAACTAGGTACGGTCAACCAAACTGTTGAAACCTTTGATATGGCAGATCCGAGCGCTAAAGCCCACACAGAAGGCGAATATGCGGTTAAGAAAATTGTGACCAAACTCATCAACAACCGCGACATGAACCCGACGCCACCTGTTGATTTGACCATTCCACAATTTATGGTGAAATCAGCTCAATCCGATGCCGACGAAGAAGGAAAACGTGGTTCCTCAGCCAATACCATTGTCGTTCGGAAGAAAAACACGAAAAAGGTTGGTTCAGGTAACTCGCTTGTTGTGAAACAAGGTGTTCAAGCCCGAGTTGGTTCTGGTAACTCTCTTGTGGTTCGTGCCAATGGTAAGTCTGTCCGTGCTGGTTCTGGTAACTCCCTCGTTGTGAAAGAAGTGAGCCAAACCAAATCAGCCGGTTCAGGTAACACCTTGATTGTCAAATCTATTCAAGGCCTCGTCAAAGCGACCAACGGCGAAAACGGGTTAAAACTCACACCTGTGAGTGACCCAGTCCTTCGCAACCAAAGCCAAGTGACTTTGAACGTGCAAGTGGACGCTAGCCTGAAGGATGCTGCAACAGAAGCCTTCCATGACTGGAAGGTAGCCCTTGCTGAACACGGAATTGACTTGAACATTACGACCAAACCAGGTACGATTGGTCTTGCGGTTCTTGATAGTGACGACGTGACAACACGCGCTGCACGTACTTTAGAGTCCAAGAACGTTTCAAATGATTCCATGTTTGAAATGAAGGGTCTTGCAGGTCTTACCACAACGACTAGCAAATTCGCTGTTGTGGATTTGGATGCGGATGACAAATTGAACAAGGACGGTTCCTTCACCGTCAATGACCTCCGCAACACCAAAATGGTGGTTCAGTTAAACAGCGAAGCCATCAAAGATCGTGCCCAACAAGTAAAAGTGTTGAAGCATGAATTGGGACACGTCTTTGGTCTGTCACATGACGACAAAGACCCACTCATGATGACCCATTACGGAGACGGCTCTTTCACCGGTCAAATTACCGCTGAAACGGCTGCCAAAGTTGCCCAAAACTTACGTGGTGGCATTCTCTGTGAATGTGGTGCATGTAGTGCCTTAAGAGCCTAATAACACTCAATCAAATGCTGGAATTCCGGCATTTTTTTGTGAGCTCGTTCGTTGTCAATTGGTTGTTATTATGATATAATTTAAAGTAGTACGCGAAAGGAGAAATGCCTATGTCTCAAGAAGAAGGCCAAGTTCAAGAACAAGAAAACGAACGTGACCAAAAGGAAGAAAAAGAAAAAGCCGGTCAAGAAGCCAAGGACAAGAACGAAAAATCTGAGGAAGCGAAATCAGATAGCGACGGTAGTCCACCTGAAAAAAAGAAAGCCGATTTAAAAGGAGCCAAAAAAACGCTGGCGGAAAAAAATCGCTAAATTCGGAAAAAAACCAAGCCAAAAAAAACTTGGTAACGAAATGGTGGAGTCCGATGAGGACCTGAAACAAATCAAGGATACCGCCAGCAAAATCAAAAAGGAAGCGAAACGCGCTAAGAAAATTGCCAAACGTGGTTTCAAATTTATCGCCTGGTGTGTGTCAAATCCCTTAGGTTGGATTGTAGGGCTTATCTGTCTCACAGTGTTCACTTCTATGGCGTCAAGCCTTACGGATTCTATGAAAAAGGCCGCAGAAAAAGGGGATTTTGCATCCTTGTCGGCCCCAACCCCTGATGAATTGGGTGACGATAATCAGGATGAAGTGGATAACCAATCAGATGCCAATACCGATGGACAAAAAGCCACCGTCATTTTGATGGACTGTGGAAAGAAGGACAAGGCCAGTGGGGCGTCAACATCGACGTCTTCAGAAGGGGCCTCTGATCTGGACTGGACGAAAGAAGGAACTACCGCCTATAAAAATGCTAAGGACATGTTTGAAATGTGGACTGGCGAAGGTGGACTTTCAGGTGAAGCCGCTGCGGGTATCATCGGTTGGGTTCAAACCGAAGGTGGTACGGGTATCGTTGGGCGTGCCGAAGGTCACTACGGAGCATCTCTAGAAGAAAACTCCATTAAATTTGGTGTTGTCCCAATTCCTTCAGGAGCTTATCCTGAAGGTGGTGGTGGTAGTTATCAGTTCACACCATACTCTGGATATGCACCCCTTAAGGATGGTAAATGGGAAGATGCTAAGTTCATGACCAACTGGGTTATGCATCACCGCCTACCAAATGACTGGATCCCTTACGCTGATAGTGTTGGAATCATGCACGATATGACAGGGACGCCACACACCTTTGAGCAGTTCGCTCAAGAAACGGATCCGGCTCAAGCAACGCTTATGTGGAATTCCTATGAGCGTGGAGACCAAAGGGTTATTCCAAAAGAAAAGAAAATGGCAGACGCTAGAAAAGCGAATGAAATTTTCAACACCAAGCACGTCAAATTCGACAAGGCCAAATTTGAAAAAACCTTCAAACGCAGTGCGGGTGATAAAGGGTCTAGTGGTTCATCATCTGACGGTAAGAAAGTCAAATGTAAGGAATCCTCAACAGGTAGCAACGGGTGGCAAGGAAAAGGTGGTAAGCACAATTACCACAACGGTCAATCATGGAAACCAGATGACCTCCCTGCTGATCTTAAGCAATACGCCATTGACCCAGCCTCTATGGGTATGAAATACCATGGGGATTGGGCATGTAACCCGAGTGGGATCTGGAATCAATGTACGGACCTTTCAGCGTCCCTCATGCACGTGTTGTGGGAAAAAGATGGCAAACACCCAACCCAATTACAAGGGGATGGTTGGCACGTAGCTGACAACTGGGCGGCCACTTTTGGAGGTAAAACAACATCGACTCCAACGTCTGGTGCCGTATTCTCAACAAGTGCCTATAACCATACGGGAGTTGTTTCCCACGTCTTTGAGGATGATTCCATTCTTATTATCGAACAAAACTATAATAGTTACGGTAACTCTTCATCTGGTCAAGCCGGTGGCGACTACAAGAGCTGGAACTATCGTATTGTATCGAAAGAAGCTCAACAAGCCGATGGTTACAAATTTTACAACCCAGGTGACAACGGATTTACTGTCAACAAAGATGCGAAATCACTTGGATAAGAAAGACAGGCTACGGCCTGTTTTTTTGCTTGAGTTTTTCCGGAAACTGTGATATACTAAAGATATCAAATGAAAGGACTGTTCGCCACATGGCTAAAATTGATAAACCAAATGAAACACAATCCCGCAAAGATCGCTACCAAGACGATAAACCATCGTTCTTTCGACAACTTCGTGAAAAATACTGGGACGGTCCCGAACCAGAAGAGTTGACCTTTGCAACCAAACACCAACACGGGCGCAAGAAGGACAAGAAAAAAATTGTAGTCTACTTCTTGCTCGGACTTACCGTAGCTTCAACATTGGGAGCACTTGCGACTCCCATCATTCGAAACATTCAGGCTCCTAAACCAAAAGAAGAAATGAAATCAAATGTCACAGCTGATCAAGCCCTTGAGCATGAAAAGGACAAGGTGACCAAAGCTTCTGAAGAAAAAGCTGAAAAGGCTAAAAAAGAAGAAGCTGCCAAAAAGGAAGAAGAACAAAAAAACCATTGACCAAAAAAAGTCAAGGAGGAGCTAGAAAAAGAAAGCGCCAAGGTGGTTGAGGAATACAACAAAAAATTAGAGGAAGCGACCAAGAGCGTTCAATCCGCTAATTCTGATGCGGCGAAAGCCAAAGCCGATAAAGAAGCCCTCCAAAAGCAGGTAGATGAATTGAAGCAACAATTGGCACAAGCGCAACAAAACAAACCTGCACCAAGCCAGCCCTCACAACCAACTACGCCGTCTAGCTCTGATCGAGTGAATATTCCGCAATAGGGGGATTTATGGATATTTTAGAACAAATTAAAACGGTTAACCCGAGCGTGGCTCCCGCGCTCTTTCGTTTGTTAATGAGGGATGAATCGGTTGCCTATTTACGTGAAAATAATGGGATTATCGGCTTTGAAATCCTACCCACATCAGAAGAAATCGCAGGTTTTGCCTTGATTGGTATGCGTAAACGTACCGTTCTTGCTTACCGTAGTGAGGATACCAAACCTCGACTCATTATCTTTCCGTCTATGGACAAGCTCTTTAACCACAGCTTTGGATTACTAGGGCTGACAGCCAAAAAGGTTTTCATCAAGTCGGATAACTTTCGAGGTAAGGTTTTGGATGAAGGAACCATTGCGGATTTGGTTCGTGACCTCACACCTCCTGAAAAGAATGTGGAATTGCCGGACCAAGTAACGGAACAAATGATCCGTATTATGATTTCGGAACATTCCGACCAGGAAGAAGAAGACCTTGAAGCGGCACACGCTTCGCCTGAACGGTTTAAACCGATTGGAAGTGCGGCACCGATTCCCGAACCTAAGGTTCCGTCACATGTACCTCCAATTACGGACCTACCTCCGCTTGAGAACCCTTACTTCGCGCCGGAATCTGCCAAAGTCGTTGACATGACTCTCACTCCGTCCGAACAAGTGGAACAAGAAGTGTTTGCGAATGAACATTCTATTATTGACTACGTCACTATGGAGTTTGGGGTATCCAGGGAACTTCTTATGAAGTTGCTCAACGCCCTCCTACTTAAACCCAAGGTTTGACCAGCGAGAAACGAACACACCAGTTCCAACAATTGGTCGCTAAACTGTTGAAAGAAAAACCCGAAGTTATCACTAAATAAGGACCATCATGGTCCTTTTAGAAAGGACGAATATGATTAAAGACAGAGGAAACCAAGTCATCGTTCGAAGTCAATTTAATATTCATGGCTCACGCGGTAAATCGGTGAAACCCTTTATTACGGATTATGTATCACGGGACTCGGCTTGTGATACTTCACTTGCCTATGCAAGTCCGACAGGATTTGTCGAACAAGGTGACGGGGTTGCCTTTACCCTTGATAATACGGCGATTTCACGAGCTGAAACCTTACGGATTGCGGATGTGGTGGAGGACTACTTCATGGAAGGGGACCGCGCTATCCAACAAATGGTTATCTCTTTCTCTCTCTCCTGACTATCTGAAAGAACAGGGGATTGTTGATGATGACACGGTCGTTCTTCAAAAAGGGGATTACCGTCATCAGTATGACGATGTGCGCCTTCGCCATGCGGTCCGAGCTGGGGTCCAGTCTATGGTTGATTTAGAAGGTTATCGGGACCCTCAGATGGTGGCGGCCATTCAACATGACACCCTTCACCTTCATGTGCACGTGGTGGTTTATGAAAACTACCCTGAATTGTCACGTATGAAAGGAAAAGAAGAGCGTGGGGTCATTAAACCATCGAGCTTTAACCAGCTCACTCATGACATTGACCGCCATTTGACCCTGACCAAAGGTTCAACTGTTCCCAATGAACGAAAACTCGTGCCTGAGAAGAAGGCCTCGCCAAAACCCTTGCCAGAGCTTCCACAAGTGGATATGACCCCATGGCTTCGCTACATTGAAATTTTCAAAGAAATGGAAGAAGCACGAAAAGAAGCAGAAGAAAAATCACTGGAAGAAGAAGTGGTGGAAACCCAAACCCTCATTGATTTGGATGACTTTATGAATGATTTCTATGAGCAATCACGTCGCAAGCAACAGCAAGAAGACAGTAAACACAAGGCAGTGACCATGGTTGACAAAGAACTAGATTTGTGATATACTACGTGCAACACTGCACAAGAACAAACAAGCGAAATCGTGCGGTTTTGCTTGTTTTTTGATATAATGGAGGTAGATAAAATAAGAAAGTGAGAACATATTCATGAGTTTACGACAAAGTGTCAAGAAAAGCTTGATGGACTACCAAGATGCGCGTGTGCGTCGTCGTGAGTTGCTGGGGCCCGATGCCTTAGATACCTTATCCGACATTAGTAGTGCTACGGTTGACGCTACCAAAGAAAAAGTCAAATCTGTGGCAGTCAACTTGCGTGATAAGTTTAACGAATATAAGGATGAACGTGTTAAACCCTTCATCGAGGGGATTCGCTCTCGCATTGCGGATATTCGGGACAACTTACGCGAAAGCGTTAGCGCAGTCAAAGACCAAGTCCAAGAGGATGTTGATGCGATTAAGTTTCGCACCAATCGCTCCAAACAAAGCTTTGTAGAAAAAGTACGTGGAGGAATTGACAACTTCCGTGGCAAGATGGCGGACCGTTTAGATACGGTTGCTAGTGTTCTCCGTGGTGATGAAAAAGCCACTGTTTTAAAACAAGCTCCTGAGGAATATATTGATGGAGAATTGGTTGAACAAACGGCTAAAAAACGTCGTCAACAAGTCCAACAAGCAGGTGAGCTGTTCGAGGACCTTCCTGATAATGTTGTTCGATTAACCTCACCAATCACGCGCCTTGAAGCGGTAGCTTCTAGTCAACCAGACTTGGCGGAAAAACCAGTGACAGAAGACGTACAGTCTCTTGATTCTACGGAACCACCAGTCGAAGAAGTACCGGAAGAAACGCAACGAAAGCTCAAGGACGTGAAAAACGCTCCGAAAGAAGCCAAAGACTTGACAGATGAGGACATTGCCTTGTTTGCTCAATATTACTATGCCAACCACGGAGCGGCACGCCAAGCGATGGAAGTTGTTGATGCCAAAGAAGAGCCTACCTTTGCGGATTATGCAATGGCGGCCGGATTCACGGAATTTGCAGGAGCCTTTCGTTCCAAAGAAGCTCCAGACCTCTCTAAAGTGGATGAACATCCGGAAAACCTAGACAAGGTTCAACAAGCGGTGCAAGATATTGACCAAATGAAATCCGCTCAAGAACGCCTTCAAGCTCTCGAAGCTGAACGTCTCATCTTACGCAATCAGGTGGCTGAAATTGCTGATAAATATCAATTGGACCCTGAGGCTATCGAAGTTGGGCAAACAGAAGTGTCTGTCAAATCCATGGAACAACAATTGGAAAAATTAGCGCCAACTGAAGAAATAGCTAAAGAGGTGCAAGAGGACTTAAAGCAAGAGTTCCCAGACCAATCCTTCCAAGTGGATGTGGGTTATCAGTTTGAACCTGAGTGGGTGGCACAAGAGCCAGAAGACATGCAAACATTCCCAGAACCTGCACCAGAAGAACCTGCTCAAGAGTTCCCTGAACAGGCACCAGAAGAACCTGTTTTTGATGACGCTTATTACAATACACTAGAAGTCCCTGATATCGAGCTCACTGAGGACGACTTGTCGGAATTCCGACAAGATGACTACACCATGCAACCATAAGAAAGGAAACTTATGTCAATCCATACAAAATCGCTCCTTGTAGGAGCATCTACATTAGCGAGTGTATTAGCGGTGCAACAAGCCTTCGCTGATTCATCACTAGAAACAGTTACAGAACCTGTAGAGAAGGTTCAAATTCCGGAAAATCTCCCTCAAGGGGACCCACTTCCTGATATCGTCGAAAACGGACTAGCACCCAAATTAAAAGGGTCGCAAAGTATTTTAAACAAACCAACCGTGACAGGCTCTGATTTACGTAATGTCCGCGGTGATGGCTCCGATCTTCGAAAAATCAATGTGACCGGCGCTGTCCGTGGTGATATTGTCTTTATTCGTACAGAATTCGCCAGTGGAATGGTCATGAATGGTACAGGAATTGTGGTCGGAAACAATACTATCCTCACTGTTGCTCACAACTTTATTGATTCGGACAAGACCAATCAAGTCTTTGATGGCGTGGTTAAAATGACCATCACCATTGGTTCCAATAGTGAAATTCATACTAATGGAAAACCAGACACAACGCGTGCCAACTTCCACCATACGACATCGGGTACAGAAATTACGGTCAATAAAGAAGACTTTGACTTCTTCAACCTTGCCCAATATCAATCACACGTTAGTACCAAAGGTAGTGGTAGTGGCGAGAAATGGAAGTATGATATCGCTATGATTAAGCTGAAAACACCGTTTAACGCCGTTGCCGAAAAACTGAATTTGGGAACAGGGAAAGCTCTTCAGCTAGGAGATCCACTTGAGTGGAAAAAGATGCACCCTGACTACCAAGCGCGGACCATTGGCTATCCCGGAAATCCTGGGACCGGTGAAGACAAACTGTTCAGAGAACTCCCTGTCAAAGGTATGCTCTATGAAAACACCGGCCAAAACATTTCGTTAATATCTCCAGATGACAGAAGCGCGTACTTCTGGCAATGGCCTGGTACTCAAATCCACGGAATGTCCGGTGGCGCTTTAGTCAACCCGCAAAATCAATTAGTGGGGCTCGTACAATTTGGTACAGATGGGCATGACAAAGATGGCGGTGGTTTGTTGTTCACGGACAGCTACCAAAATTGGATCAAACAAGTGTTGAAAAAGAACGCACTTACAGGTTTCCACACGGTAGATGGTAAAAAATATTACTATGATGAAAACGGTAACCCTGTTATCAATGATAAAAAAGTGATTGGTGATACGGAGTACACCTTCAATGCCTACGGTAGCGTCACTAATGAACGTGACGTCACGGCTGAACGACTAGCCCGTGAAAAGGCTGAAGCAGAAGCCAAAGCTGAACAAGCCCGTAAGGAAGCTGAAGCCAAAGCTAAAGCAGAGGAAGAAGCTAGAAAAGCTAAAGAAGCTAAGAAGGCCGAAGAAGCACGTAAGGAAGCTGAAGCCAAAGCTAAGGCGGAGGAAGAAGCTAGAAAAGCTGAAGAAGCTAAGAAGGCCGAAGAAGCCAAGAAGGCCGAAGAAGCACGTAAGGAAGCTGAAGCCAAAGCTAAGGCGGAGGAAGAAGCTAGAAAAGCTGAAGAAGCTAAGAAGGCCGAAGAAGCCAAGAAGGCCGAAGAAGCACGTAAGGAAGCTGAAGCCAAAGCTAAGGCGGAGGAAGAAGCTAGAAAAGCTGAAGAAGCTAAGAAGGCCGAAGAAGCCAAGAAGGCCGAAGAAGCACGTAAGGAAGCTGAAGCCAAAGCTAAAGCAGAGGAAGAAGCTAAGAAAGCCGAAGAAGCCAAGAAGGCTGAAGAAGCTAAGAAAGCTGAAGCTGAAGCCAAAGCTAAAAGCAGAGGAAGAAGCTAAGAAAGCTGAACAAGCACGTAAAGAGGCTGAAGCCAAAGCTAAGGCAGAGGAAGAAGCTAAGAAAGCCGAAGAAGCTAAGAGAGCCGAAGAAGCACGTAAGGAGGCTGAAGCCAAAGCTAAGGCAGAGGAAGAAGCTAAGAAAGCCGAAGAAACTAAGAAGGCAGAAGAAGCTAAGAAGGCAGAAGATGCCCGTAAAGAGGCTGAAGCCAAAGCTAAGGCAGAGGAAGAAGCTAGAGCTGAACAAGCACGTAAAGAGGCTGAAGCCAAAGCTAAGGCAGAGGAAGAAGCTAAAGAGGCTGCAGCCAAAGTTGAACGACAACGCCGGATTGATGAGTACAATGCTCAATTAGAAACCAAATTACAACAGCAACGACTCGACGCGGAAGCGAAAGAAAAAGCCAATCGTGAAGCTGAAAAAAGCGCAAGCGGTGGTTTCAGATGCTCAACCGGACACTCCAGCGGTTGTGGCACCAAAACAACCCGTCATCACAGCTAGTGAAGCACAAGCAGCATCTGATACCGCTCAACTCAAATGGGATGCCTATCGGAAACAACAAGCTCGTGAAGCACAAGTTGTACGTGAATACGAAGCGATGAAACAAGGGGGTTCGAAACAGGAATCTACTGTTCCCACGTCAACTGTCGACGCTAGCACCTTAAATGAGAAAGACGCACAAGCGTCATCTGAACGTGTCAATCAATTACTTGCTGACCTCCATAACACGTCTAACCATATTCGAGAAAGCCTCGGTAACACACATGCACGTGAAGTTGGTCGTCAATACGGTCACTCCGTGAAGTCCAATTTGGAAGGTATCCGAGCAGGTAAATCCCTAGACGCAGTTCGTCAGGACTTGCGTCAACACCTCAATCAAGTGGCTGATACCTTACATACATCACGACCGGATGACAAGGCGATTGACGATGCGGTTCGTCAACTGGAAGACGAAGCCAATCGAATTCATACAACACCTAAACAGGACGCTCCAGCCACACCAGCTCAACGGATTTATACACCAAATACACCAGCAAATGGTGCAACATCTAACACACAAACACCATCAAATGGTGTAGCACCTAACACACAAGTGCCATCAAACGGTACGACATCTACCGCACCATCAAATGGTGTGACCACCTCGAGTGAGTCGGTTGTGTCTAAGGGCACTGCACCGCAATCCACCAACTCGAATACCAGCGCACAGGCAACAACTACGGATACCTCGGCTGATACGGCTAAGAAGTTACCACCAACTACGACGGCTAAGGAATTACCGAAAACAGGTGACACTTCCGTAGTAGCACTATTCGGATTGCTCAGCCTTTTAGGTGGGTATGGTGTACTGCCAAAGAAACGCTCATAACAAGAAAGGATCAATTTCGATCCTTTTTTTTCGTTCGGAAAAATCCGAATGTTGACTATTTATTATACCGGCCAAGTTTGTGAATTGGATGATTTTGGATGGTAATTTGGATTTTTTGAAAGCGTTCTCAAAACCCGGTGTTATGGGATTTTGAATTGTTTGAACATCAAAGCATCGATTTCACAAAAAAATTTTTTCTGACCACTCTTCAAAATTTTTTTCTAACTTTTTTTTAAAAAATATAGAGGTTAGGTGAGAAAGTCAGTCATACCAGCGCTTGTAAGCGCTAACAAAGGAATCAAATTGGAATCCAAATTTCTCCAAATCTCTCAAATGCCCCTAAAACGGCCAAAATCTACGAATTAAATCGCATTTTTCACCCAATTTGGACCATTGTTCGGACGTCCCGAACGTTTGACCAATCCAACCCTCAAAATCACTTACTTTCGAACCAAACGTTCGGAAAAAATTCACGTCGTTTACCCTTTGCAAATTACGCAGAATATGATATAATAGTGATAGAAACAAATAAACAGAAAGGAACCATATACATGGCGAAACTTAGACGAAACTTTGATGACGAAGTCGAAGAAGATGAAATTTATGACTCAGATTATGATGATGATGAAGAGGAAGATGATTACGACGATGAGGACTATGACGACGAGGACTATGACGACGATGAGGACGAAGAAGACACTGGACGTTCCAATCTAGTGAAATACGGAATCATCGGTGCCGTTATTGTAGCCATCATCGGTGGATCCCTTCTCATTCGTGGAAACCAACCCAAAAAGGATACCAAACCGAAAACAGAACGCGTGGAGAAATCATCATCCAAAGCGTCACATCCAAAAGAAACAAGCTCAAGTAGTTCAAGCGCTGTAACGTCAAATGGTGAGAATGCTGAAACAGCTAAAGCGTCACTTGAACGCCCTGAAGCGCCTGCTACCGATGAAGAAACTTCTACAATTGCTGGTAAAATTGGTGAAGCGGTTGAGAAAATCAAAACAACGCCGGGTCTCAAGAATGACCAAGCAAGTGGATTGTTTTTGACCAACAATACCATGCTCACTACACTTCAAACCATGATTGGAAATGGCTATCAATTTGACCAAAGCTCTGTCAAGGCCTTTAAGTCAGACAATGATAACGTCCTTCAATTCTTGGCCACCTTCAAAAAAGAAGGTCAATCAGATATTACCCTTACTGGTAACTGGTCACCTGAATTACAACAACTTGGCTTTGTCCAAATGCATGGTGATTTGAAAATCGACTGGAAAGATAGTGGAACACCACAAGTTGGTGACGCTGCGAAAAACGCAGAAGAGTCCGACAAACCACTTCACCCAGAAGACATCATTCAACACTAAACAACACAGGAGAATCATGAATCAATGACCACCCACTAAAGTGGGCGGTTTGCTTAGCTCCTTTACAGGAGTTGAGAAACCGTGATTGATTAGCCTCAGGTTTAAACTACGTTACTTGTAAATATATAGGTACCGTGGGATATCTGCCTAGTCCCACGCTCTACGCGTTCTCATTAAACCGTTCTGATTGGTAGGAACCGTGTGATAACGATTTAAAACTACAGGATAACATTGGCGAAGGCAACAAAGGGTTTGTTTATACCCGCTTACCGCATTAAATAAACAGAAATCATTAGAAAGGACTTTGTCAAACGTATGACAAAAACATTAACAACACAGACAATACAGACAATACAAGCTTGCGTGTTAGACCAACAAGGTAAACCGTTAATGCCGACGACACGTCTTGGCAAAGTTTATCGTCTTTTAAAAGCTAAAAAAGCCCACATTGTGTCATATGAGCCATTCACTATCCAGTTGGATTACGAACCTGATACGCAGGTTATCCAACCAATGACACTTGGCGTCGATAGTGGTGCCATTCATTCAGGTTACTCTGTAGCCAATGAACACCGTGAATATTACAGTGCTGAAGTCATTGCTCGTAATGATATTTCTAACCGTCTCTCAGATAGACGTATGTATCGACAAAATCGTCGTTCTAGAAAAACACGATATCGTAAACCACGGTTTAACAACCGCAAAAACAAGAAAAAAGGCTGGTTACCACCATCCTTAGAACAAAAAGTAGCTGTACAAGTGAATGAAATCGGCCATATCCATCGCTACTTTCCTATTGAAATAATCATTGTCGAAACTGCTGAATTTGATATTGAAAAAATCAAAAATCCGGATATTTCCGGCATTGAATATCAGCAAGGAACCTTACAAGGATATAACATTCGCAATTACCTTCTTGAAAAACATGGACGTAAATGTTTCTATTGTGGAAAAGCGGTTTCTGATTGAGAAGTAGAACACATGTTTCCAAAATCAAAGGGCGGTTCTAATCGTATTGATAATCTAACCTTATCTTGCCATGTTTGTAATGAAAAGAAAGGGACACTAACCGCAGAAGAATTCATTAAACAAACTTTATCCGCCAAAAAAGCAGCTACGAAAATAAAACAGTTGCCGAATGAAAAACGATTGTTTAAATACATGGCCTATATGAACGCTACGCGATGGGCTTTATATGATGCTATCAAAGAAAGATATCCAAATGTCAAAATAACGTACGGTTATATTACAAAATATAACCGCATTCAAGCCGGTCTCCCAAAATCACATCATGTTGACGCCAAATGCATCACTGGTTTTGCAACTGTGCCATCTATGAGCCAAACAGTTGTTAAAGTGAAAATGCGTCGGCATAACCGCCAATTACATCGTGCAACTTTCAGTAAAGGGCATGTACGTAAAGCCGCGAGTCTACCAACAACTGTCTTCGGGTTTCAACTGTATGATCTCGTATGTTTCGATAACCATCGGTATTACATTAAAGGTCGTCGAAGTTCAGGAGCATTTGCTCTAGTTTCTGTCGAAGGCTTAAAAGATGAAAATCGAAACTATAAAAAATTAACATTATTAGCACATACAAATGCGTATTTAACAAACCATTACGTTAATTGATAAGAAAGTGATGCTAATAGCAAAACATAACAAATAACATTAATTTACAGAAAGGACGGCCCAATTCCTCCCCCCGATTAAAATCGAGGGTCTCCTCGGGTCACTTATATGAATTACATGGAACGCAAACGCGAACGTCTCGCACAATCCTTAGGGGTCGAAGAAACCAAACGAAACCCCATTGAACTAGACCATCAAGCCTCACCTTTGTTTCAAAGTTATCTCTTGATGGCTGTTGGTGTGTTACTGGTCCTATTTCACTTGAATTTTGCGATTATTCGTGTATCGGGCCCATCGATGCAACCAACCCTTTATAACAATAATATGATGATTGTTTCCAAGCACCAAAAAGTTCGACGCTTTGATGTGGTTGTCCTTAAAGAACGAATCACCAAGGATGGTCCATCTAAAAATATTGTGAAGCGGGTCATTGGTTTTGGTGGCGACCGGGTTACTGTGGTGAACGGTCAGTTATATGTCAACAACAAAGAATATGATGAATACTATTTGGATAGCGATAATATCAAAGCCTTTAAAAAAACCAGCTTTGAAATCAAAGTTCCCAAAGGCCATTACTTTGTGATGGGTGACAACCGTGATGTGTCCAAGGACTCACGAACGGTCGGTTCCTTTGAGGAATCAGCTCTTGTGGGTGTCAAAATGAATTAACTGATAAAATAAAAACGGAAATCTCGGTTCCCGTTTTTATTGTACTTGGCTTCGGTGGCGACCGAGTAACAACGGTTAACGTCAGTTGTACGTCCATAACAATGAGTTATGTCCTAGCACACATTGATGACACATCTTGACAGCCTACCAAATATGATATATTCATTATAGAGGTAAATAAGCTGAAAGTATATAGAATTCATGACATGACCGAGAAACTCGGCGTTAGTATCAAACATTGTTGTGGATACGGTATTGATTTTTTTATTTGCATTTTTTTCGAATAAAAAAATGTTATACTTATAATTGTTGGAGACGTTCTCTAATAATTTAAAACAATTAGGTGTCAGGCTCGGGAAGTTTTCGAAGTAATGAGAAACTTTTTGCAGAAAGTAGCTTATAGGTCTGCTTTGTCTTCGATAATTTAATTATTGAAGACCCTCGCCGACTAGAAAAATACTATATTTTTATATAAAGTATATTCTAGCTTCGAACTATCCAAGGACTCACGAACTGTTGGCTCCTTTGAGGAATCAGCTCTCATTGGTGTCAAAATGAACTGATAAAATAAAAACGGAAACCTCGGTTCCCGTTTTTTTTTGTTGTACTAAAGTATAATAAAAACCACCAATTGGTGGTTTTTGCTTTATTCAGCAGCGACGTTTGTCACATAATAAGCTGTTACGTAGTTGGTGCTCACACCGTCTTTATCGGTTACAACGTAGGCAAATGGTTGGTTGTCATACAATAGAATGGTATGATACAAATCACCAACCTTATAGGTTTCCATTGATACTTTTTCTTTGTCTTTGACCTTGATGGATTTGTTAATGGTTGGAAGGTCTTTCTTCAAGTTTTCTTGAATGGATTTGGCAGTATCATCATCGGTTTGTTTCTGAGCCTTGGCTGGTTTTGCTAAAGCGTAATCCATGTACATATCGGTTGCGGTATCTGGATTGTAGGTTGTTACACCGACGATGTATCCACCGCCGATGGTTTCGGTTGTTACCTTGTAAGGAGTACCTGTGGCGTCGGCTAGTTTTTTCAAGTTAGCTGTAAAAGCTTTCAGGTCTGTTTGATTGCTTTTCGTGGTTGTGGTTACTTTCACATCTTGTTGTGGGTGTTGGTTTGCAACTACTTGATAAATCACCGTTCCGCAAACGGCTACCAGAATTCCAAGAAGTGCTCCTAAGTAAGGAATCCATTTTGGTATTGGTTTATGTTCACCAACACGAACTTCTTTTACAATCACAGGAAGGGGTTGAGTATCTGACAAATCAACTTTGCCAGTGTCTTTCAACTCGGGGCCGTTATATGTTACTGGGGTCGGCACCACATTCAAGGGTCCATCATTAGAGAGTTCATCTTGGATAGTTGTTTCTTCATCTAGTTGATGTGCCTCTTCATCGGATATATGACCTTCGGTGCGTTCCATGATGGAGACGGTGTCCGATAAATCTAACGGAGCTTCCGTCACCGATGGTTGTTCTTGTGTCACCTCTGTTGAGGGTTGTTCAATTTCAGTTTGTTCGTCTGTGTAGATACGTTTGGTTTTGTGGCTATATTTGCTCATAAGTATAGCTTCTCCTTTCTTACTATAACTAGTATATCATCTTCTTCTTTTTTCGTCAAGAATTACGTGCCAAAAAGTTGAAAATCCTTCAAAAAGTGGTATAATAGGTATATAGATAATCGAGGTGGCTCAAGGAGTTCGATGAATTTTGGTGAAAAATTCCCTTATGCTCTTCTCTTCTCACCTTCTCCCAAAAGTTTGTCGAAGCTGGTTATTGGGTACGCCTTCTCCCAAAAGTTTGTCGAAGCTGATTGTGGGCCACACCATCTCCCAAAAGTTTGTCGAAGCTGATTGTTCCACGCACGCACACCTTCTCCCAAAAGTTTGTCGAAGCTGGTTATTGGGTACACTATACCTCAATCATTACCCGCACGCCCAGCTCCACATCAACTCCCACACCCCACACCAACTATACACCCACCATACACAATCCCACAACCCCGCCCATACCTCTCCTCCTGCGAGTTGACAGCGACGAAATGTGGCAAAAACCGGTAGGTTTTTGGCTCATGAGGCACTGGAATGCTCGCAAAGGGCCCCGTATGGGGCCAAAAGTCCACGAAGTGGACACCGCGCGTCGTACAAACAAGGCTCGAGCTTGCTCGATGTCTGTTTGTTGCGAGCGCGGGCGCAAACGAAGGTGGATGAGGTGTACGGCCCGTATGGGTCGTCTCCGAATCCTGCCGAGGTTGCGCCGTCAAAGTTCCCGCAAACCTTACAATATTTCCGAAAATCACACAAACAGTAAAAAAATTACCTAACTCACCCACCTACCACCTGATGGTTCCAAAAGTCACCGAACTTCACCGGATTTCACCGGACTATACACGGTAACTCCTAATACCCCCGAATGAAAGGAAACACATGCCTAAACTAGCAACTCCCAAACAAAAACTTAACATCTCCATCACCAGCCGTATGAAACGGCGTATCCAGGACATCGCCAAGGACAAGGGCATCTCCATGAACGACCTGGTTGTCCACGCCCTCCAAGATTTCATCGACCGAAGTGACGGAACTTACCAAAATGCTGATCTCGTGGCTGACCGTCTCAACCAAGTCCTCAACTCCCAAATGGCCGTCATCAACCAACTCAACCAACTCTCTCGGAAACTGGATGATTAAAAAACCGGCAAAAAAAAAGGAACCCGAAGGTTCCGATTATCCGTGGAATAGGTCGAACCCATCCAGACCCATATATGGATCGTATGAGTCCTTGCGAGCTTGCTCCATCGAGGTTTCCTTGAAGAGACCAATGAAGGTCGATACGTCTTTCATGGTGCGACCATTAAAGTGAATTTGCAAACTTTTTTCGATCAGGCCGATAGCCTGACGTTGTTTGTCCGACATATTTTCGGCAGGAACCGTTCCATTTTTACGGCGCGTGTATGGAGTCAATTGGTGTTCACGGAGCATCACAATGTCTCCGCTCGATAAACTGAGGAACGTCCACACGTCCCCAACAATGGTTTCATCCCGTTTAATGACGATGCCAAAATCGTCTCCACGGAACACAAAGTTCCCCAGACGAATAGCCTGCTTGTTTTGTTTCTGTGTCATGTTTCTTCCTTTCGTGTTATTCTTTTGCGGCAATAACCTTACGGCTGAAATCACGTGCCAATTTTGCGTTGAGGCAATCCCCATTTTCCACTAGTTCCTTGATGCTTGTTTCATTCACAACATCAAGCAACATCCGTTTCAATTCATCCAACTCGAGCCCATTGAATTTTTCCATAAGCATCGGTGGGTGCTTAGGTGTTTGTGACGACGCCGCATGAAATAAATCGCGGACAAATTCCGAAACAATCGACTGTAGTCGCAGCCTCAAAAAGGCATATACCTCATCATGGTCATCGGTGTTAAATTTGTACAGCTCAAGTGCTTTTTTTCGATAAATTTGCAGATGATGATTTTTGTCATCACTACTAAAGCTAGAAAAGTTCTTGACAATTGCCGAGTCACGTTTGACATCGAGTGCAAAAATTCCAAGGTCTAGTTCTTCAGCAAAATGACCGTCTGGTCGGATGTTGCCAGAGTAGTCATTGATAGTGAGGGGAAGCTCTAATCGTCGCACACTCCAAGACGGAATATTAAAATGTTCTGCGACAACTTTTTTTGCAGCGTCCACGTCGGTGAAGGGCTCCGTACCTTTTAATTTTCTAGCTTCTTCCAACAGTTGTGTTTTGGTAAAAATACCGTTTGAACTACGATTATAATAATAAAGTGTGATGGTATAAGTGTTTTCCATTATTTTCCCCTTTCTATTTTACGACGATGCAAAGCATGTCACGTTCGTATTCGGCAAGGTGCGTTAGCACACTTTCGATTTCCATTTCAAGAACCTCGGCGCGTGCTTCTTCGTTCGCGAACAACCGAAGACCTCGGTAGTCATAGCTGACCGACGCAGGTGTCAAATTGGCGATGATATGGTCTTGGTATGGACGGAACAAGATTCCAAGCTCAGAGGCTGTATCAATTCGTTCCAATCCACCTTCATCCTCCAAATAGTTGGCGAGAGCAGGTTCACCGGCTACGGTATCTTGAGGGATAAGAACGATCACTTCATCTGTCCCGATGAGGGGTGTTAATTCTTTAAGTTTCATAATTTTCCTCTTTCTAGTTGACGGGTACTGTCACAATGGTGAAGCGTACGTCCGCGCGTTCGTAAACATTTTCGTCTACCTGTTCTGCATGACAGTTCTCAACAACATATTGTTGAGCAGCTTCATGTGTCCCAAAGATGAGCGGGAGAGACAATTCTTGTTCTCGGCTCTGAAGGAACTGCTCACGTTTACGACGACCGCGTGAGTCATCTGTTTTATATTTGTATGTAATGCTATAAACTTCCATAATTCTAAATGATACTTTCTACTGTATTGACGTCTTCCCAGGGTTGAACCCCGGGATTCCCGTTTACCTTGAGGTAAACGCGCTCAGTTCTCGTCTCCAACTCACGGATGAGTCAAAGGCGACTGCTCAAGAGCAATGACCTGCTTCGGGTAAAGACCCGATCTCAGTGTGTGTCTGAGCATTGGAAGTTTCACAAGAAGGAAGACACATGTTAAAAACACACATCGTCCGTCTCAAAACCTCTTTATACCGAGTAGAAAGAAGAGGTTTTGTCTTGTGCGGTGACGAAGGAGCGTCAGTCCCTCGGGGTTAAGGTCTTGTCCTTGACCATTTTTAGGTTAGATACCAAGCTAAACGCTCGGTTTTTGGAGTTTGTTGAAGGAACGCCTTCATTTGCTCATAGAAATCAGGAAAGTCCTGATTTAGTTGTGCTTGTTGGTAGTGACCCTTCTCAATATGTCCGATGAGAAAGGCCGAGTAGAGATCGCGTTGTACACCTGTGTATTGCTCTGACAAGTCATATACGCGAGTGGAAAGAGGTTTCTTTTCAAAGGTTTGAGTGATGTGGTTGTATTGGCTTGGTTTCACCTCTTTTGGTGTAATGATTTCAAATTCAATACCGAGTTGGAAGGCTCTTGTTTTGAGAGCTGTTTTAAAGGTGCTAGGGGCGGCCCTAAAAATGGCTTTTCCGTAACGCTTTTTACTATAAGGTCGATTGGTCTTTGGATTGATGCGGATGTCTCGACTTCGTTTCTGAAGTCCTTTGACACCCAGCTCTTCCATCTTAATACATGACGCCTGTGACACGATTCGGCTAACTAGCTGTCCTTGAAGCTTTTTACGCTCTTCAGATAAAGAACGATAAGCCTTGCGTCTTCGATTTCGCAAACGCATTTGTCGATTGGACGGGCGTTTAAACCTGGCACCTTTCTTGATTTACCACGCTCATCATAGCACTCAGGATTATTGACCCGACGACTGCGTTCAATTCTTTGGTCGAGTCGTTTTAAGTGCTTTTCCTTCTGAGTGATATTCTTTGGTACTAAATCAACCAAGGCCACTTTACTTGGTGACACAAAGGCCACTGTTGAAATACCCGGGTCAATACCGACCACACCTTGACCTTTAGTTACCTTTGATGGTGGAAATCCCTGACATACAATCTGTAGATAATAAACCTTTTTTCCTCGAATGGTCTTTCGAATGATTTGGACATATTTGATTTTCTCACTGCGTAACAAGCTCATTTGTTGGTATTTGTTAAAGGCTTTGACTGGGATATCTACAAAAGTTGAAACTTTGTGGATATGGAGTCGATAAGCAATGCCTTTTCTATCCGAAGGGACCAAACGTGTCGCTTCTGTATTCACACGGTTTCGATAGCTGACGTCTAAATCGAACTTACTTCTAAACCGTACCTTGTGTGGTTTAATTTGATAGAAAAGAACCTTCTCTAAAGTTTTATAAGCGTAACCAGCAATTACTTGAATTTCACCTGAGTTGAATTGTTGATAGGGTGAACCAACTTTTCGTCGTTGTTGACTGAGACGTGCGGATAAACCGAATTCGGTCAAGCTATAAGCTTTTCTTAATTCAAAAAGAGCTTTATTATAGCATTTGACTTGCTGTTTCAGGCCTTTGGCTGTTTTCTTAGCTTTTTCCAACTTGGCGATCCCTTTAAGCGCGAGACGCCGTGCTTCTAACAGTTCTTGATAATAAGAGTTTCGCTTGAGGTCTTCAAAACGTTTGAGTCCAAAGCTCAGTGCCTCGTTGTAAGCACTGTTTGAAATACGAAAACTTTTTTCCAACCGATTCGCAATCGACTCAGGCAAATGAAGCTTGGTCGAAATCACATAACTTGGGGTTCGCGCTCGCATGAGGCACACCTCCTTTCTCTTTACTTCTTATTAATAGTATATCATAATGATATCAAACATCAAGCTTCTACAGTGTACAGACCACTGTAATAGGTGCCAAGCAGTCACTTGCTTGTTTCATACGGTCAATGAATTGGTCAGGTAGCACAATAAGCTTGAGCTTGATACCAAATTCTTGTGATGCGTGCTCGATATCCAAATGTCCCATACCAATGGCTGGCGACTTGATTTGGAATTTGCGCTCAAAGGTCAAGTAGTGACCGGCATAATTGAGGTCTAGTTCCCAATTGGTAAATGGCAAGCGTACTTGTACACAGTCCTTGGTGATAAAGGTGACAAAGCCATTTCCGTCGCTGTATTCTAGTTCCATGCAATCCATGTTGTCAGCTTCATATCCGATTTCACTTAGTTTGTCAAGTAGTTGTGTAAATTTGTCCATAGTTCTTCCTCTCCTTGTGAACCCGACAGCGTCGAGTTCTATTTTGTTATTCCGTGTTAAACGTTTTCCCCTCTCATTCTTTTGTGTCAGTTAGGTAATAAATTGTATAATGGTCTCTATAGGCTTCAGTGCCCGGATGATTACCGTCTTCTACAAATCCCTGTTCGACAAAATATAGAATGAATTCACGTTCATGTATTTCGGACATGACCGCTTCCTCAAACCATTCTAATTCCAGGTTGCCACAATATTTCTCGATATATTGACGATACAATTCAACATTTTTAGCATCCACCAAATAAGCAACCTTGTCATATCGCAAGGCTAGTGGTTTTGATAAATCAAAAATTTGTGTTTCCATGTTTGTTTCCTCATTCTTTCGCATAGGCTAGTGTGGTTGCCAACATGACAATTCCGTTATCTTTCTCACGCGCACGATTGACCGTCCAGCGATTGCAAATGGTATAGGTTCCATCGTTTGGATGGATTTCGAGATACACGCGCTCATTTGGCTCACGCATCATCTCATCCTTGATATAGTTCAAATTATATGGATTGTCATAGTCCCAATGGAGCCAATCGGCTTCTTCAAACAAATTTGTTTGATAGTGCGGGCGAAGTTCTTTAAGTGCACGAATAGCGCGCATAAGAACCGTGTGAAACTCGCATTCGATAAAAACAGTCTCATACTTTGTAAGTAGCGGTTCCATGTCTTTTCCAAGTTCTTGCGTTCCAATCCATTTGATGTTTGCCATATCGATACCTCTTCTTTCTCCTAAAAAGCGAGTGACCTCGCTTCTACAGGTTGATTTGCCTGTTTTGTTGCCCGGACTTTTCCGGAACTTTAATTGCTTTTTAATAACCGTACAATTTCATCTGTAGGTCCCGAATCGCTTGTGTTCGTTCTGTTGGCTCAAGCGTTGATTCAAAAAATGGTTCAAGCATGTCAACGTCCAACTTTTGTGCTTTGATCATACCTTTTAGTTGATTCATCATCCAAATTTCGTTTGGGGAGAATCGTTTGGCCCATGCTTTGTTTCCTGCTTTAAACAACTCAAATTCAGTCATGTCTTTTTGTTCATCTGACAGTGGTGATTGAAGGGCTTTCAACTTGTAAGACAAGTTTCCAATCATACCCACGTCATAACCATAGTTGTCGCTTGTTTGTTTGAGATATTCCTTGACCTGCTTAAATATGTAGCAAGAAAGGCCTCATCAATATCATACTGTGCATCCAAATAGGCGCAAACAACAGACCAATAGTGCATATCTTTGACATATTCGACAAACCGTTCAGGGTGATGAAATAGTGTTAAGGTTGTGATTGTTTCTTCCATTTTGTTTCATGCTCCTTCGTTGAAAATTTATTTTCAAAAAGAAATCGGGGTGTGGGGCAAAGCCCCATTCAGGCCTTTCGTGTATGCGAAAGGTCAAAATCCGAAAAAAAAAAAGAAAGGTTCAAATGAAACCTTAATAAATTGTATGTGTGCAAGTCGGTTCAAGACCAGTTTCGTCCAACATAGTAGATTCGATATCGTATGTAACGATGTGAGCTTGTAGCCCTGTGGATTGCTTCAACTCATCCAGTTTGTTGATTCCAATCGGCTCAGCGATTTCATACGCCACCTTAAACAGTTGTACTTCGTGAAAGTTATCGAAAATAGCTTCACCTAATTGTACTCGAGTTGTTTTGCGGAGCAATTCGGCTACTAGTTCACGGTCTTCTGTGTATTCCATATTTTTACCTCATTCTCTTATTTACAAACAACCCATTCATGGGTGATGTGGTGTTCGTGTGCATAGGTTTTACGCGCCAGTTCACGAGCTTCATCTTCGCTTTCGGCCCAAACGTGATAATAACGCTCGGTACATTTATTCACGCCCCAATTGCATTTGTAATCATATAGGCGCATTTCAGAATGCTCTTTTCGGTTCACCCGAAAGTTGGGTGCGGGTCTACCACTATTGTAACGTTCTTCATCAACGCGTTGAATCATAGCTTCCATGTTTGTTACCTCGTTCTTTCTAATATTATACGAATGACGGGAGTCGAACCCGCAAGATAGGAATCGAACCTATATCGGTGCTACCCGAGTACCCAGACCTGTCTACCAATCCACAGACAGCAATCCATTCGTACTAAAAAGGGAAGAGCTACTTCCCAATAACTCAGGAGGGATTCGAACCCTCCACTCACTCCAGCTGAGTCTATTTATTTTTTGGATATGGTGGAACACCTTCGATGGTTTCAGTGTGGCCTTTTCCAAGGCTCACCAATAAGGCTATTGGCAACACTAAAAATACAAATACACTCATCAATGATTCGATCATATTATTCACCTCGTTTAATTTTTTCAAATAGAAATAGGGGTGTGGGGCAAAGTCCCATTTGGGACCTTCCGAGTTGTCGGAAGGTCATTTGTTTCCCAACACAAGAGACTGAAAGACCTCTTTTCCAACCCAATAGTCGTGCGAGCTGGCGAGCAACTCACCAAAATGTTGTTCAAACTTGTCCAGTACCCCTTCTTCCTCGGCGGCCCGATAATAAGCATTGATATTTCGGAGTTGATTGATCGACAATCCCTTTGCCCACGCAGGGTTTCCTGCCTTGTACAAGTCTGCAGGCGTCATGTTTTGCTCAAGTGGGTTTAATTCTTGCGCAAAGGCCCGTGCCTTTTGTCGATAGGCTAATTTAGTAATCGTTAGCTTGTCGTCAGGCTTTTTGCCGTTCAACATCACCTCCAAGCTATCGATCGCCAGATAGTCATCGTAATAGGTGCGTAGGGACAAAAAGTTGTTCAATTCTTCAGCTGTCACGTTTGGATTCCATTCAACCTCACCTTTAATCCGATACCACTCATCACTACCGACGTCTTCTCTTTTGACGCGGCGTTCCGCTACTGGTTCCACTATTCGTTTAAAACATTTCCGCATTTTTCTTTTGCCATATTTCCACCTCATCCTTTTTCCGATATTTCTCCTTGTGAGGTGTCACCTCACATTATTTTTTTAGAGATATTCCTCTGTTCGTTCAGCAATGGTTTGTTGAAGTTCTGCTAACGCGTCGAGTAGCTCTCTAAATTCTTCTGTAGACGCTTCTTCCAAAGCGTCGTTGAGTTCGTCAATCAAAATTTCGTTTCTGTGCTTTTGGACGTATTCGTTATATTGTCTGTCCATGCGTTCATTGCTTCGTTCTTGTGCACGACGTTCTTGCATGTTTTGTGCTTGTGTTCTGCGTGTTTTTCCTTTTGGCATAATTTTACCTCGCTTGATTTGTTTTCAAAGAAAAATAGGGGTATGGGGCAAAGCCCCATTCATTAAGGTCCGAGTATTCGGACCTCTGAATGACGTTTTAGAGCAAACCTTCAGTTGGCTCATAGTTGATAGTTGTCATAGTAACCATAGGCTGACGAACCACGCGGTCGTCCATATAACTTTCGATTTCCTCAACATCGATAGTTGGATGGATAAACCGCACAACAAATCCATTTTCGCGAAATTCGTTCAAGGTTTCCAAATCAACGGTTTGTGGTAAGGTAGCGACCGTACGAAAGGCTTCAACTCCGTACATAGTGTCAAGTTTTCCAACTTCGATGATGGATGCATTTTTGATATTAGTCCAAATAGTCCGTTCATAGTTGTTCAACCGGTCTTGGTCCATGGATGATGGTTGAATCCAAGCGGCTGACTCTGGTGTTTGTTCGAGCAACTGTAAAATGAGTGCTTCTTGTTCTTGTCGTTTGCTCATATCATTTTTCCCCTTTTAGTTTTGTGCTAATTCCAAAGCTTCGTTGATATCATGTCCTTCCAAACGAAGGTCTCGATACTTTCTAACGAACGTCATGGTTTCGCTATAGGCCAATCGATATTTGTAGATAACCGTATCGAGCAGATAGGCCACCTCATTTTCAAAGGTATCCAAGTGGTATTTTATGAGGCTCACTTTTTCAAGGTCGCTACCTGCAAGGTTGCTAGCCCAAGCGTCATACCCGGCCTGGTATAATTGACCACAAGTCATGGTACGCGCCATAGTAGGCACTTTCTCATTCATAGCCTTTAATTTTAGCCGTAGTTTGTCGAGTTGGTAGTCATCAACATCAGCGACAGCTTTTGGTTTTTCAATCTGCAAAAAGCGTGTGAGTAGTTCTTTATCTGGATGTGTGTCGGTGTACAACAAGTTGTAGTATTTCCGCCAGACCGCGGCGGTTATTTTATCCGTTAACATGATTTTACGAAGGTGTGGATGGTATTCCACGACAGCGGCACGGACACTTGCTCGTTTGTCTGTCATGAATTCATCAAGAAAGAGCCCTTCTCTGACAAGTTCAATAGCAACAATAGCATATTTGCGGGCTTTTTGGTATCGTTTTTCGAGTTCTTTGTCCATACTGTTAGCTCCTTCGTCATAAATTGATTTTCAAGAAAGTCTTGGGGTATGGGGCGAAGCCCCATTTTTGACCTTCCGAGTATTCGGAAGGTCAATCTTGAGCCAAAGAGACAGCTTCTTCAATGTTGTGTTCATCCTTGCGAAGTCGTCTAAATCGTGACAGGAAGTCCATACACTTTCCATACGATAATTGATATTTGTTGATCATCGGGTCAATAAGAGCCGATACTTCAGGGCTAGCTGCGTGTGGGTCGATGTGTCGGGAGACATTCGGTTCAGCATCGGGGTCATCTGGGTCAAGATGCCAGATAACCTCGTAAAGCATATCCATATCATTAGCTGTCAAACCTCTCGCCCAAGCCTTATATTTAGCTTTGTGCAATTGTCCACAGGTCATGGTGTGAGCAATGGTTGGAAGCTCTTCAGTCATGGCGTTCAATTTGAGTTGCAAGATTTCTAAATCCTCCGGACCCACGACGGTGACTGTCACCGGTTGAGGAATTGCTAAAGCGAGTGAGCAAAGTCACATCAGGGGTCACATCGTGCCAAAGAACACTAAAAAAAGCTTTCCAGACCTCATCGGTCACATCATCTGTCAATAGCATACTGCGCAAATGAGGGTGGCACTTGACGATGGTTGCACGAACCTGTGCACGGTTGTCGTTTACAAACTCGTCAAGTAAAAGTCCGTCCTTGACGAGTTCAATAGCGACACCAACATGCTTGCGCGCCTCTCGAAGTTTTTGTTCTAATTCCGTTGTCATAGTGGTTCCCTTTCTTATTTGTTTATTAATGCAATCACACGCGCCAACAATATCCATCTCATCTTTCTACTCTCGACCACTTTGTTCGTTTTACATTGTCATCTAGTGCGCTGTTTGCCGACATACATCTCCATCATGTGGGTACAGTCAATCATACCTTTGGCTGATGCGAAATCATCGAATAAGTCATAAAAGGCTTCTCGTGTTCCGGGTCTGTTATACTTGTCTGATGCGAGGGTATAGACCAGTATTTGATGAATACTAAAGTTTCGTGTCCACAAAACGTTTCCCACTTGATGAAGGTCGCGTGCGTTCATTGTTCGTTCTAGGACTGTTGGTTCAACTCTAAGTCCTGCGAGTTTTAGCTGGCACGCCTCTTCGTAAGATGCTTCAAGTCGACCATCGGCCTTGCGCACAAAGATTTCGAGTAGCTCTAATGTGATGTAGGCCATGTTTAGAATGACCTTCTTTGCGGCATCAAACTCATAGTTTGTCCCATCTAAAAGTCGAAAGGCATATTCTGGATGTTTCTTCAGCACGTTAGCGCGTACCATGCGGTCACCATCCCTCAAGAACTCTTCTGGATACCATCCTGCCGAGGCTAAGCTGTCTCGAACGTGATGTGAGGTATGTTTCTTCCATTTTGGGTAGTATTCTTGCGCGTATCCATTATCAATCAGGGTACAGATGGTTGACACGTCTTCCAGTTTGGTCAACTCATCCACGAATAAACCGTTTTTAGCAAGATAGGTGCGATAGGGGCCATGTGTTTGCGCTCTACTGTCCAAATAAGGTGTGATATCTTTCACTTCACCTAATTGAACCGCACGCTCAAATTCGTTATAGGATAATAGTGTCATGGTGTTTTGTTCCTTTCTGTTTGCATTTGGATGAATGCGTGGATATCTTCGAGTGACTTCCTGGTTGATTCCTTATACAAGACTTCGTAGATATCATCCAGTGTTAAGTCTTTGGCCCATAGAGGTAACTCGGTGTCATAGAAAACAAAATCTGCAAAAGAAAAATGCAACAACTTTCGTTGTTGCATAAATTGTGATTTGTTCCTACGCATTAATATGGTGTGAGACCCGCTTCGTTTGAAAGTCGGTTGTACTCGACCCAGTCACGCGCGTGGTATAGTTTACCGAATGTCGCTTTGAACAGCTCCACTTCGTTGTTCTTTTGGGCCAATTTGTATCCGTCAAGGATTTTACTGATGACATCGCTCGGTACGCCATTAACCCACAAAGGATTGTCCATAGCGAGCAAATCATATGGTGACATAGTGGACTCAAGAAGAGATGCCTGTTTCACACTGGCCTCATAGCGGAGGCGAACAACTTTTGTGTCTGCACCATAACGTGGAAGCTTGCTTTCTTTGACATCTAAAAAGACCTTCAAGATGGAAAGTGGCATATCTAAGTTATTTTCGATGAGGTGAAGGGCGCAATACCATTCAGACTCTGTGCGATTGAGAATTTGAGGAATATATTCGTGGTAAGCACGTGCCACAGCTTGTCGAACATCAGGCTTCTTGTCCTTGATGAAGAAATCAGGCCAGTAACCTTCAAGCGCAAGTGCGCTGCGAACGCGGGCGTCAGGATGGGTTTTCCAGGAGTGATAACGGTCTTTGGCATAACCCTTAGAGATTAACATTTCAATAACCGTTGGTTCGCCCTTTTCAACTAGGGCATCAACTTCGATTCCTCGTTCTGCCATCACTTCGCGAAATGACACAGGGCTTTTTTCCAGATGGTTTGTGAAGTCTGTAATTGTTCCCTTGTCCAAAGCTTTGATAAAGTTATCTAGTTTACTCATGTTTTTTCCTCGCTGTCTGTTTGTTTTCAAAAAGAAATCGGGGTGTGGGGCAAAGCCCCATTCAGGCCTTTCGTGTACACGAAAGGACAAAAATACAAAAAAAAAAGACTCGGCTATGCCGAGTCTGGTTAGTTTTGGGCTAGTTCTTTCACAATTTCGACAATGACATCGATTTTACGCTTATCAACTGGAAGCTCAGCCTCTGTTTTCTTGTTGCCATATTCGACTCTGATATACGGCTCAAACTCATAGCCATAGTCTTCTTCGTTGTCATAGGCGTCACAATCGGACAAGAGGTCCAAGAAATAAAGGTCCTCATCATCTAATAGAAAGGCTGAGTGCTCGTTATTCATATACAAAGTGAAACAACCGTCACCATAGTTGGTACCAATAACGTAGCCACCTGGTAGTTGTTCTTCAGCGTTTAAGTATTCCCACCATTCATCGAAACGCTCTGAGTTCCAGGTGTCATTCTCATCCTTCATGTTGAGAATACCATAAGTCCCACCATCGACACCGAGTACATCCGCAAGGTCCATGGTTGATGAGAGTTGGTCAACATCCTGGGGTTCCGACTCATGGGCAAATAAAATCGCACAGTCGTAGTCACCTTCATTACGAAAAAAACTTTGTAAACGTTGTAGTTCCCTGGTTTTGCGGGTGTCGCTTTGTGGAAGCGTTCGCCAATTCCTACCAATGGATCCAATGTCGTTGTTGCAATTAATTCTTGATACATGTGATTACCCCCGAAGTTTTTATTTCAAAAAGAAATTGGGGTATGGGGCAAAGCCCCATTTTTGACCTTCCGAGTATTCGGAAGGTCTCGGTTCTGCATATGTTAAAGACCAATCGACTCTAGGAATGTGATACCCGTCAAGAAGTGGTGTGAGTGTGCAATAATTTGGTCGAAATGTCGGTCAAACTTGTCTACGGCATTTTTGCTTTCAGCATGTTGACGATAATTCATCATATTGCTTATTTGTTCGATTGACAACCCATTTGCCCATGCGGGGCTTCCTAATTTATAGAGTTCATACGGAGTCATCGTTTTCTCAACCAAGCTTGTAGGATGCTCCCGTGCTTCGATGAAGGTTATGTACGCTTCGTATTCGTTGTAGGAAAGGTCGGCGATGGTTCCGTTATCTACATGTTTTTTAAATTCCTGGTGGTCCAGTATTTTCCTGTTTTCCATAGTTGATTCCACTTATTTAAACAATTCTACTTGATTGTTTTTTAGCTACGATATTTCTATACCGTGGGTTTGCTCAGCTTTACCAATCGATGCGAATGGTCAGGAATGGTAGCCATTCGTCATAGCGAACGGTGTAACCCTTCTCAGCCAAAGCCCTCATGATGCACTTGTTTCGTTCAACGTCGTCCTGCGACTCAATGTATTGGTCAATTGTGGTATAACGATTGCCCTTCTCGACAGCTTCGTCGATTAACTTGCTGATTTCTCGAGTTCCGCTTCGATTTTTGCTTTAGAGTTTTGTTCGCTTCGCTCTCTGGCTTCTTGTGCAGTTAGCATAGATTTTCCCTTTCGTTTTGTTTACACTTGTCCATAACGTTCCCAAAAGGCATCAGTACCTAAGGTTTCCCAGGCACTAAGGAACTGTTCTTCGTTGGTGAAAAATAGTTTGCTGCCATGCAGATACAAGATATCTTTTATCATTTCTGGTGTCAAACTGCTGACCCAATGCACATCCCCGAGTTTGTACAAACTCAACTCATCCATGGTTTTGGCAAGGAGTGGTGCTGGTGTCATGGTTGCTTCGTATTTGAGTTGTAGCGCTTCGATGAATCCGGATGATAGTCCCAAACCTTGCGGGAAACAGTTGATTCGCTCCAGGTAGATTCTGAGATGTTCCGCATTGATATGACGCTGTTTATAGTAGCTACGCGCAACAGCCACTAATGCTTTGAGTTAGCATTCGGAATGATCTGCTCGAAGTATTCTGGATGTGCAACAGCTACTATTCCACGGACACCGTCATGCTTGTCGTTTGCGAAAATCTCGGGATAGTAGCCGGCCTCAGCGAGAGCGATGCGTACGCGTGAATCCGTGTGTTCTTTCAAGGTCTCATATCGTTCTTTCGCGTATCCACCTCGGATAAGTTCAATGATGGGTTCGATTCCATCGGTGTTTGAAAGTTGTTCGATACCGAGTCCATTGCGAATTAATTCCGCATGGATTTCGTTCGTTCCTGTTTGGACGTAGTAATCTACATCAATTGGAAGTCCTGCTTTTAGTTCTTCCTTTAATTCAGTCAACCGTTTTTTCATGGATATTTTCCCCTTCAAGTTTTCGATATCATTTCGGAAAGAAATGGGGGTGTGGGGCAAGGCCCCATTTATCTCAGTCCACGTATGTGGACTGGGTCCTCACCACTCAATTCGTATGGTGAGGAGCATCCGTGCAACAATGGCCCAGGTGGCATATTTAACTCTGTAGCCGTTTTTGGATAAGGTTGCCATGATTTCGTCGTTACGTTCTTTTTCTTCACGCGTTTCATGACCAAGGCCCTCGATAAGGACACTGTTTCGGCCATTTTCGATGGCTTGCTCGATTTCGATCTCGATATCCTGAAGTTTTTCTTCCAGTTTCGTGTGTTTCACTTGTGAACTTTTGTTTCTAGCTTCTTTCGCGGTTAGCATGACTTTCACCCCTTTCAAAATGTTTCGTGAACCAGTTTCTTTAATCGCTTTCCATTATTCGACATGTTTGAAATATCGATTCTACCTCTTCTCGGGTGAGGTCAGCCTGTTCAAGTTCCTCCAGTTCCTGACAGATTGACCAGGTTTCGTAAAAGGTCAGGTCTTTAGACCATAACGGGTTATCCAAGACACATAGGTCGACGGGGCTCATGGTTCGTTCGATTAGTGTTGGTTCCTGGGACGCTACTGCGAGTTTGACTCGCAGGTAGTGAGTGTTGATGGACTTCGTCTTTTTGTAGTATGCGATTTGAGCCTCAATAACCTCAGGTTCGATATCAATCAGGTCATCCAAGATATTATTTATCAGGTCCATGTCTTCGGAATAACTGTTGTACTTGATATAGGATGGGTCTGCCTCCATCACCTGGCGTCTAATACTCTGTGTATCATCATGGATGAGAACGTTAAAGGCATACCCACGTTCGAGGAGTGCGGTTTTTACTGCCCAAGTCCCTTCTCTCGCCCATTCCGCATAGTGTTCTGAATCCAATCCTTGCTCGATACGCTTGGCGCATTTTTCACCCTGTAACATACGGTTTGCGTAATCAGGGTCTGAATATGTTTTGGTCATTTCACTCACCGTCCTTCCTTGTTTTTCTTGTCATACCACGCAGAGTCTTCTCGCTTCCTCAAAACTGAGACCATCACTCAAGCATCGTTGGATGTCCCAAATATTTCCAATGCTCATTTTTTTGGCCCATAGTGGGCTACCTGAGTCATACAAAGCTTCGCTAGTCATCGTTGTTTCCATCAGTGTTGGTGTGTGTAAGGTCGCTGATAATTTTGTACGAACGGCTTTAAGTTGAAGTTTTTTTCAGGTCGTAAACCCGTAGTGCATTTCAATAGTTCGGTTAAGATATGCTCTAATATATCTGTGTCGACGTGGGGCTCACTATAAACAACACTGTAAAGTTCGTTCACATTTTTCGACATAGGGGATACCTTTTCTGATATACTCCATTCGACCTAGCATAGCGTTGTGTCGCACGCCCGCATCACCATCTTTGATGAGGGTATCGAGCTCGTATCCAAATGTGGCCAATTTCCGCCGAACGGTTACTGAAGCTGTCTTTGCCCACTCCGGATATAATTCTTGGTGGCGACCCGCCATGATATGACCAATCATTTCGGATACTTCCATTGGTTTTGGTTTTTCCCAACACGCACTTTTATGTACAACTGTTGGTTCTTTCAGTATTTGTTCCATGATATTCCCTCAATATTAAAATCAGTACTTATGCCTGGACGCATCTAAAGATTTGTAACTTCCTTGCATGGTCATTCACGTGCTCAACACACCGTGAGAATTCCATGGCATTTTTTGGTTTGATTGCAATGTCGTCGAACAACTCAAATGGTACCTGGTCAATACCTACCATATTTTTCAAAGCCGATTCCGCATGTTGAACGTTACAAATGGTGTCAACAGAAAAATTTCTGACCCATGCGGGGCTGCCTATTTGGTAGAGCTGATAGACTGTCATGGTTTTGTCGAGTGCGGTCAATTTGTATCGATACCCTGCATATTTAGCATTGAACCCATTCGTATAGAAGTTACCGATACCTTGTACATATGGTTTGTCGCCATTTTGTTTTTCTAGTAACTTCGTTAGGGTTTCTTCATCAAGCCCCGGGCACCGCATGCACAAATTAAAAATACCCCAATATTGGTTATTATTCAACTCATCATGTAACAAGTGACGGGCATATTTAGCGCAATAATCACTCGAGTATTGAATGACAGACATACGCACATCAAAACTTTCATCATGTATCAAACGTTCTGGGTAGTACCCATGCTCAGCAAAACTACATTTTACTACAGTTGACGCGTCAGACAACCATGCGTCGTAGTTCTCACGTTCCTCACCTATGAGAATACAGTTCAGCTTGTATAAGTCATCGATTTTTTCCATATGTTATCCTTTCTGTTGTGCTGTCTGGTTGCGCACCCAGTTCTTAGCTGTTTGTATCCTTGCGTCATTTGACGCGCAATGTGTGTCGGTTAATGATTTGATGACAGTCCCAAAGATCGTCCGCTGTTGCTAAGTCATCAAAAGCATCGTAAAAGATATCCATTGTGTCAGGTGATAGAAACTGACGAATAGTTGTGTCGTACAATTTGATTTGATGCGCGCTGAGGTCTTTCACCCATAGTGGGTTGCCTAATTTGTGAAGGTCTTTTGCTGACATAGTGACTTCAAGGACTGATGGTTTTGTTTTTACGCTAGCCAATTTTAACTGATAGTACTCCGTCATCTCATTGGTGTCTTCGTGACCCAGAGCTTTCAGGAAGGTTTCGAGTTGTTCTCGTGTGAGATGTGGCATGCGCCGAATGATTTCTTCAGCCGCTCGAAACTCAAAGTTTGTATAACTGAGCAGTTGAAAAGCATATTCCGGGTGCTTCTTGAGTACAGCGGCTCGCACCAATTTGCTGCGGTCACGCAAAAATTTTTCGGGGAAATATCCTGTCCGTGCCAACACTCCAAAGGGGATTTCCAGCCTCGCGTAACTGTGCCCACGTCATGGTTGATGCAAGCGTGGTTACAGGGAGTTTCATAGCTTCATATTTTTCAGCTAAAATTTTGTTCAATTTCCGATAACGTTTAATCACTTCCTCATCAGTGTCTTTGATTTCTTGCTTATAGTCCAACTCAAAGCGTTCAATATTTTCCATGTAGTAGTCGTACGCTTCTTGCTCAGGAAACCGTCGTTCCACAAGCACTTTTTGAATGGCGATAAATGTTTCGATTCCCGGTTTTCCAATCAGGCAGTTTACATATTGCGGATAGTACAAAAACAGCTGCCGCACGAATTTCATCAACTGGGTCATTTGCAAGAATTTCCGCACATTCTTCACATTCTAACAAAGCGCGTCGTACTTTATAGGTGCCTGCTTTAGCCCATTCAAGCCATTTGTGTTTGGCTTCTTTTGTGTAGATGAGCATAGATTGGACTTTTTCGTTTGTACTTTCTGACAAAATGTCTAAGCAGTATCCGTATTGGGCGAGTGTCTGCATGACCTCGGGGTCACCTTCACGCGCCCAAGTTTCGTATTGTTCTTTGGCATATCCGTTTTCGATCAGGATTCGTTGAACACCTGGTTCATGTGATTTCGCAAGTTTGTCGAGGCACAAACCTTGGCGTGCCAATTCTTCACGGAAACCACTATAACCAATTTTGTTACCTTTGAGATATTTGGCATAGTTGGTGATTTTACCAGCGCGCAATTTTTCAGCAAATTCTCTTTGGTTCATAGTAGTTTCCTTTCAAATCTTGTATTTCGAAAAGAAATAGGGGTATGGGGCGAAGCCCCATTTTGTCTTTTCACGTATGTGAAAAGACAGTATTATGATGAGGTTCGGGACAATTCGGATTTTTCCCGTATGGTGCCTATTTGTGATATAATAATGTTAGAAAATAGAATGTGAAAGGAATGAACATGACCTATAAAACAGAAATTGAAAAGGCTATTGTCGAACACTTCACAAGTCCAGAAATGCTTGACCTGTATGACAACATGAAAACTTGTCGTATGCCAAATATGTGGATTGGGTATTTAGATGACAAAGACCATGTCGATATGGCTGTTGGTGTTGTGAATGACAAATTACACATCGTAGCCAGTGAAACGGTTCAGGAAAGAAAACCTCTTGCACCGGTCTTTCCACTCAATCGCTTTGAGCGAACGGTTACGAAAGAAGTGGATGCGGATGAAGATGCCATCCGAGTCGATTTCACAGGGGATACTCCGGTGGTGATAGTTCGCGTAGGCGAACAAAAGAAGCAAAAAAAAAAGAAAAGGCTACCTGGTAGCCTAATCGAGCGATCTTAATGGTCCCCAGTTGATACGTTCACCATCGTATACATCATCATAGATGTCGATTAGTTCGTCGAGACGCCCTAGTTCAGCAAATGTAGTGCGATAGCGATGCAGTTCCTGTGCGAGTTCGTAAGGTAAGCCAAACACCCAATGAGGGTCATCTAATATGAACAACTGCTTTGATGTCATTGTGGCGCGAATGGTGTTAATATCTGTCCGATAAGCCTTCGCATAAACATGCACGACGTCATTTTCGCTGGCCCCGAATGGTGATACCATTTCGACAAAGGGAAGGATGAGTTCAGGTGTTGGGTTCTCACGAATCAAGTATTTGATGTGCATCCAATCATCCCAGTTTCGTAAGGACAACAGTTCTCTGATATATTCTGGATGCTGTTTGAAGGCTGCATTCCTCACGCTTTCATTTTTATCCCTGATAAAGACTTCTGGATAATATCCACGTCTGGCAAGAGCCCGTCTAACATCCCCATTTTCGTGAGTTTTCCATACGTCATAATAGTTTTCCGCATATCCATTTTCAATCAAAGTGACAAGAACTCGTGGTTCGTTTCGTTTAGCCAGCATATCGACGTGATGACCATGTCGGGCTAACTCAACCCGTAACATTGCATTTCGTAAACTCATGCATTTTTCGAGGTCATATTCACCGCGTTCAATGTCACGTTTAATTTGTTTTAATTCTTTGCTTCCGATTCGAGTCATGTCTCTACCTCCTTAAAAGAGCCACCAGAGGCGGCTCTTTTTATTTATCATTGTTTAAGTCAACTGATGGTACAGTTGTTTTAGCTTTTTCGTCGGCTTTTACTAGTTCAACTTTTTCAAAACCGAACATTCCAGCAATCATGTTTGTAGGGAAACGGCGCACCTTGTTATTGTATGTGGTTGCAACTTCATTGTAGTCATTTCGAGCGACAAAAATGCGATTCTCTGTCCCTTCAAGTTCCGTAATCAAGTTTTGCACTTGTTGGTCAGCTTTGAGTTCTGGATAGTTTTCCTGCACTACGAGCAAACGTGAAATAGCTGAGTCAAGTTCACCTTGAGCTTGTTCTTTTTCAGCTTTGGTTGCTGAGTTTGAACCAATTTTTGCACGAGCATCTGCAATGTGTTCAAAAATATCACTTTCGTGCTTCATATAACCTTTAACGCTATTAACTACGTTTGGAATAAGGTCATATCGTCGTTGCAAGGTTGTTTCAATTTTCGATTGTGCCTGTTCTACTTTTGTTTGAGCCCCAACAAGGCTGTTGTAGGAACCGCCGATGATGAGGGCAATGAGTACAAAGAATCCTACGATTCCACCAATAATTGTATATGTTTTGTTCATTTCTGTTTTCCTTTCTGTTTACCAACCGCTTGAAGCGCCACCGCCTGAGAAGCCGCCACCTGAGAATCCTCCGCCAGATGAACCGCTAGTTCCACCTGAGAAGCCGATGAATGAACCACCTGAGCCGTCTCCACCAATACCGATGATAACAACGATAACGAAGAGAATAAAGCCGATGAGGAGGATCATTCCCACCATATCGTTCGAGGAGACAGAATTTTCAGATTTGATTTTCTTGCCGTTGTTAGCATCGGTGATACTTTTGACGGCATCAAGCACCGCACCGTCATAATCCTTGCTCCGCAATTTTGGCTTCATATTGTCCAAAAATGGCTTTGCTTTGGATATCCGTCAGTCGAGTAGCTAAATTGTCGGACACTTCGAGTCGTGACTTCTTGTCATTGATAGCGAGGAACAAGAGCACGCCGTTATCCGTTCCCTTGTCGCCGATTTTCCATTTGCGAGCGATTTCTAGTGTGGTGTCTTCGAGGTCTTTGTCATTTAAGTCCTCCATGATATAGACACCAATTTTTAGTTTTTCATTAGTATTATCCGCTTCTTCATTCAATTTGTCAATGGTTTTGATGGTTTCTTTTGACAAAACTTTCGCTTGGTCATAAACCGCTGAGTTTTCGGGTTTGTCAGCAATTTTTGTTTTTCAGAGCAAGCTGCAAGGGTGATGAAGCTGCAGAATAGAGCCGCTCCAACGAGCAGCCGTTTTACGAGCTTAGACATAGGTTTTCCTTTCTATACATAGAGTTTAGCTCTTCAGCCATTTAAAAATAGAAAAAACAAAGGGCCGAACGGTCCTAAGATAGCTTTAATAGAATTTCTTGAAAAATGCTTGGATGCTCTTTTGCGAGGGTTTCCATGATGGTTTGCTGAGCGGTTTTATAGACCTTGAACTTCTCGATATCGCGTTCGGTCAACACCGGAAGCGTTCCTTGGTCTAAGTTATCCGTCAAATCGGCAAGTTTAACCATCATGGCATCGACATTTTGGCAAATACGGTCGATGTAATCCTCATAACTCACATGTTCTTTGTCATGCGTCAAAAAGTCCAAAATGGTTAGTACAGATTCATCAATACCTTGTTGTCGTAAGAAATCAGCGTCAAATGGTGTATCCTCAATGACATCGTGGAGGATGCCCGCTACTTTTTGCGTTTTGGTGCGAACATAGGTTGCATTGTTGGCTACCCGCAACACATGGAAAATATACGGGTCACCATTTCGTCGTTGGACATTTTTATGGGCCATGGTTGCAATTTCCAAGGCTAGTTGCAATTGTTTATTGTTGGTCATGCGTTGCCCCTTTCTATTTCTTTCCAATATGATATCACGACTGATATCGAAATGCAAGTTTTCTTTAGAAAAATAGGAAAAGAAAAAAGGGCCCGAAGGCCCCGTAAATTAAGATACGTCTGCAAGTTGAGTCATGCGAGACATGAAGTCAATAAATGGTTTGTTGTAGCTAGTGTCGCCAGTTTCATTGTAGAACAAGGCTGCCACACATGTCGGTACAATTGCACCGTCTTTTGTTTCAAGGAAATTGTGAGTGATTTGGTGAGCAACTTTAACCTTAGCGTCATCAGACTTCATTGTATCCCAGAAGGCAATAAAGTTTGATACGTCTTGTTTGGTGAATGTTGGGTTGCTTTCTTTCATTTCAGCAATCCATGAATCAACAGTAACGATTTGTTTTTGAAGTTCATGTGATGCAAAACGGTCTACCAATTTTTGGTCAACCGGTTTTCCTGACACTACTTTTTCAAGCGGAATAGTTTCCAAAGTTTCCCACATCATTTTAGCAAAGAGTGGTCCAGCGTCATAACCGATTTGGTCGCTAATGATACTTGCTGTGAAGGCACGGTCGCTCTCAAAGGCTCCAGATTCTTCCAAATCCTTCAACATGTCTGACAATTGATGCCATCCCTTAGGCGTACGCATGCGAACGTCATCAGTTGGCTGGCCGTAGAAGAAACCAAAGTGCTTAGCGTCTTCGAGGAATTGAATGACGAATGGATGAATGTCATTTTGCTTAGCCCATTCCAACCAGTCAAGACGGTCTTCCTTCATGTAAATGAAGTTAAAACGTGTCAAGTGAGCTGGGTCCATTTCTGTTGCAATGTAGTCCGTGTCTTCGTAACCCTTCATCGTGCTAGATGGGTTCATAGCAGCAATAAAGCGAACGTTTTTACCAAATTTTTGACCTTGAATTTGAAGCTCTGTCAAAACAGTCATCCACTCTGAGATAACTGGGATTTGTGCGCGTGCAATTTCATCACACATAACAATGTACTTTTTGTCAGGGTTGTCGATGATTTCTTGGAATTTGTGGTGCAAAGCATATTTAACCAAAGTTTTTTCAGTGTTGTCTGCATCTTCTTCATCCATATCTACTGGTTGACCTGACAAGGCTTTCACAATCATTTCAACGAATGATTTCAACATTGCCTTCATGTCACCATTTTGCGGTACAGGAAGTGCGTTATCCCCTTGGTTTTGTTGGGACATGTTGAAATAAATCAATTCAGCCCCGAGGTCTTTTGCCACTTGGTTACCGATAGCTGTTTTACCGATACCTGTTGGACCTACCAAACACGGTACGATTTGTTGGTTGCGTCCTGTCATGTGAAATTTAAGTTTTTTGATTGCCATTGAGTTGTTGTCCATGTTTCAGTTCTCCATTCTGTTTTTTAATATCTTTTTCAAAGAAAAAAATAGGGGTATGGGGTGAAACCCCATTTGAAAAAAAGGAGGTCCGAGTACTCGGACCCCTTAATCATGCGATTTAATTCGAATAATTTTATTGCGGTTGTTGCGGACAGACAGTTCGTTATTATCTGTCAACAACCAGGTGTAGTTTTTATAGCCATGAGTGTTGATTTCATACTCGCCTCCACCGTCAGTGAAAATGAATACTTGTGTTTCACGAGGGAATTTGTTTTCCTTCAAGTAATCAAAAACGGATTGGAAGGTGGTTCCACCACAACCGTAGCGTGTGAAATCAACTTTGCGTGCGTTTGTCCCGTCCAACTCTTGAACATGTGCAATTTCTGAGTCAAATTGAAGATGGGTGATAGGCATGTGCAAACGTTTGATGATTTGAACAAGTTCGTTCATGAATACTTCAGCTTCTTTCTGTGATACAGATCCTGAAATGTCGTTCGCAAAAACTGTTGGCATCACTTGGTCAGCTAAAGTTCCTTGGCGATGAAGGGCCATGGGGTCACGACGGTATAGTCGGTTTGGTGACAAGCGTGTGCCTGTAATATGTCGACCCATCTTTTTCTGCACCTCTTGTTGCCACTTAACTTGTGGCGGACGATTTAGCTTTTCGATGGCAGCTTCAATGTGAGCAGGCATAGTACCGCGACCACGGGCCTCCGCCGCCGCATTTTCAAATACTGCACGCACTGAGACATCAACTGGGATGTAGTTTCCGTTTTGTCCCACTTCAGCGTCTTTCCACGGTTTTGCGGAACACATACCCGCTGGATGATTGTGACCGTGTTGTCCGTTTGACTGCTCGCTCTGACCATTACCTTGTTTGCGATTTTTGGTCTTCCAATTTTTTACGGTCTTCTTCGGACATATTTTCGACCAACATTTTGTAGTAATACAAAGAGCCCGCCTTTTTGTCAATTTCTGACACGTCTTTGTGGGCCAATTTAGCAATCCAATCGATTGAAACCCAGGCTGAGTGGGGTTTACGTAAGTGTTGGTTGATTTCGCAATCGGCTGCGATATTTGAAATGGTGTTATCCAGTTTTGCATGAACATTCAAATGGTCAAACAACAAGTGATAACCTTCATGACGCAAACCTTCAAGCATTATTTCAACTGTGTAATCCTGTCGGATTTCCTTAGGGTTGAAGAGCAATGTCAACTGGTTGTTTTGGTAGGTCACGGCATACATGGCATCAAGCTCCATGTCTACGCGTTTTGCCAAAAAGTTAAAGGTGAATCCCCAGAAGTTGTCATCAGCTTCTTGAGGGATGGTGCTGTTTGCACCCACACCTGCTGATTGACGAGTCAAAATGTTTACCAAATGCTCAACAAACTGTCTCGCTTGGTCATAGTTTCCCGCCTTTAGGATTTCTAATTCTTGATGAATTTGTGAGTTCATTTAGTTTTCCTCCATAGTTTTGTTTTTCAAAAAGAAATTGGGGTTTGGGGTGAAACCCCATTTTAGGGCCTTTGCGTACGCAGAGGCCCTATTGGTTCAGGTAGTTGGCACATGCCAACAAAATATGCCCGTGACACCATTTTGCCCCGGCTTGTCGCGATGTTTTTCCGTTGGAGCAAAAACATGCCACATTTTTGTCGTGCAGGTTTTTGACAGCATTCCGAAAACGTTAGTCATCTTTAATTTTTTGCGCCAACCATTCTCGGTATGCCATACAAACGCGTTCCCGTTCTTGTTCGGATTTGTTATTCATGGGAAATGGGTTCCCATACATGGAGCCTCGCCCAATGTAGACAGTTCCTTCTGGTGCGTTCCATTTTGAGAATACCCTATGCCCGTATTGAGCGAGTACAGTATCTAAATACGTATTTTCCATATATCACCTCAGACTAGGGTTTGAATCATTTCGAGCAAGTGTTCTAATCACAATCTCGACAGTAGGTATGTCCGTCGCGACTTGCTGGGGCACCACACATGCATTCCTCCAATTCGCCGTCATCGGCGATGTCACAACAATACTTACACATTTCCAACTCTCCGAATTGTTCAGTATCATACTTTTGCAAATCATGACACCAGTCCTCGCAGTAATCACATTGCCCGTAAAATGTATTTTCCATAATATTTTCCTCTAGTTTTCCATTTTATAAGCTACACCTAAAAGTGCGATGACAACTCCAAAGCACAAGTACATTGCGTACTCGCATTTTTTAGCATCTTTTGTACGACCCTGAGCTGTAAAAATTCCTTGTGTAACAGCTAGCCCGCCAATACAAACTAGGACTAGGATGAAAATGATTGTTAATGCTTCGTATACCGGGTTCATGGGACACTCCTTACTTTTAATTAGTTTTCATGTAGAAATTGGGGTCTGGGGCGAAGCCCCATTTAATCGACCCTGGCGTATGCGAGGGTCGAAAAAAAAGAAGGTAAAGACCTTCTTTTACGCATCCATGTCGCTGTCATAATAGTATTCATCCAACCAACCGTCGCGTTCGTTCAGTTCGTCCACGCTCACAAATGGATGCGACTGCTCCCAGTCGTTCATCCAATTTATGATTTCGCGAATGGTCATTCCGTTTGCCCAGGCAATATTTTTAGCCTTATACAATTGTTCGCGAGTCATGGTTTTCTCAAGTTGAGTCAACTCTGTTTCGTCGGCTGCCATTTTCATCCGCATTTCGGCACGGTAATCAATATCCGTGTATCCCCCATAATCATAAGGGTCATTCCAGAGTTTGCTGTTTAGGACATTGATATGTGATAGCATTTCATCTTCCGTGATGTCCACTTTATCAAGCAAGAATTCGCTCACGGCAAAAATATGGCCATGTTTCGACGAGTCGATGATCTGCGATAACAGTTCTGGATGAGCCTTGAGTGCCGTATTAACGACGCCTAGTTTTTCGTCATCAATGAACCGCTCAGGAAAGTATCCTCGACTGGCCAATTCTCGATTTACGGCATAGCTGTTTTGCTCTATCCATTCTAAATAATGCTCTTCATCTTCACCATTTCGGATTTTCTCAAGCATTTCGTCCGGTGTGTACTTGTTTGTCATGTTGTTTCCCTCTAAAGTCTTTCGTACTTCTGTTGGAAGAGTTCAGCTTGAAGGGTCATGAGGGCAACAAAAATGCGGTCACATGGAACATCGTTTAGACCGTAGGTTTCTGTTTCCAGTTCTCGGTCGTCGAAGCTGTATTCTCCTGGCTGCCCGCAATCCCCAATACCTGCTGCAATAATAGCTCCGATTTGTGCCATGGTGAGGGGTTCATCCGAGCCATCTGTTCGATAGAAGGTCGCATGGGCATATTCAGGTCCCATATAGCTTTCGAGGTCAATGTGACCATAGGGGGTTTTGCAACGACCGAATGTGTATAGTGCTGTCATATTGTTCCTTTCTAATCGGTGAAGAAATACAAGGTTTCTGTTTCTGGGACACTTTCCAAATATCCCATAATGTATTCCCACTTGTCGAGCAAGTCTTCGTCGATTTCCTTTAATTTGTTTCCGTTAGAATTTCAAGTGTAATGCTCATTTATTGTAGTTGTGGTCGTAATTTCCATCGAAATAGCGACGCTCACGGAAAATTGGGTTGTTTTCCGGTGCAATGTTTTCAAGGTAATGAGAGAAGAGGGAACCCTCCACTCCAATCTTAACAATGGGGTTACCGCTGTTCAACATATTTTTCAATTGGCGGTCCATTGCCTCCGCAAATTTGTCAAATTCTTTGTTTAAGAATACATAATCTGTCATAGTTTTTCCCTTTCTAGTAGGCGATTTTGATTTCTTTTGATGGTTTGATACGGATATCGACCAGGTCTTCTGGTGTACCCAACACATAATCATCCGCGCTTCGGTCCGCATTATAGTCACGGCCATATTCAATTTGTTTCATATCGATGACAATTGTATCGCCGTCAAATGAAAGGCGTCCGTTTCAAGGCCGAAGTTGAAATCGTAGCTGTACATTTTCCCGTCTTTCGACTTGGTTACGAAATCCAAATTCCGATGAAGCGCTGGATACAACAAATCCATACGAATTTCTTCGGTATAAGTGAGTCCAGTTGAAAATGTATAGGTGACATCGAAATGGCGATAGCGAGTGTTGTCGTCAAGACCCAAGTTCAAATAGTCAAGAATGTTCTCTACACTTTCACCATAGTTTAATTCGTTGGTAATGGCTTGCAATTGGTCATAGTTGACATTGATGCGATACAAAAGACTGGCCAAGCGATTGAGGTTACGAGTGTCACTCAACTTATCCGCCAAATAGTCTTTGACTTCGTCTGAGGAGAGGCTTTCATACGTGATATCGTAGTAGAAACGACCTGTACGACCGATGAAATATTGGTTCAATTTGTTGTAATCGTTAATTGTGATTAAATAGAAATGGTGATTATTTACCAAGCCATCAAACAAACTTAGGAATTGTACTTGTTCATCTTCCGTATCCTTCTCCCCTTTGTTGAAAATTTTTTCAAATTCATCGATGAGGATGAGGGCTGGTTGTTCGATTGATTGTAAGAATCGTGGCAAGCCTGGTGTGTTTTCGGTGACGAGAATGGTTGGAATATCATGTTCCAAGAGTTTCTCTGAGACGATACGCGCCGTCATTGATTTTCCGGTTCCTTTGCGACCACCTAAGATGGTTCCAAAGTTTCCATCGATTTTGTGATAGCGATCCAACATTCGTTCAACCATTTGCAAATGGTTTCCGTAGACCTTTTCTGTGGTTTTGAAGTTTGGTCGCATGCTAAGGCTATACCCACTCATAGGGTCGAAATTGACATCGTATGTTCCTGCCGGAATTCGATCCTCTACTGTTAGGTCATCCGAGAAGATGCGAAGCGTTGAGCCTAGATTTACTACTTTCATATTTTTTCCTTTCGGGTTTCAGTTTCATGAAGAAATGGGGGTTTGGGGCGAATGCCCCATTTAAGGCTTTTGCGTAGGCAAAAGCTAATCTGTCACTTGTGCGTAGTTCGTTCGACGTGCGCAGCCCGTTCGATACGCTTAGCTCGTTCGATGTTTAAGACCATGGTCTCATAGTCACAACCCGTTCCATCGGTAATCAAGTTATTGAAGATGGGAGAAACTTTCGCACGTCGACCCTTAAACACCTCTTCAGCATATTGAACATTTTCAATCGCATTGGCAGATAATCCCCGCACCCAGTGAGGGTTTCCTTCATCGTATAATTGTTTGCAGGTCATTGTTTTTTCAAGCAACGTCATCCTATCTTGATGAGCGTGCAACTGCAACTTGAATGCCTTTATTGTTTGTGTGGCACGTGTTCGGTAATACCCTAAACCTACCGGGATTCCGTATGTAATAAAGTCTGTCAGGGCGTCCACGTCGGGGTCAATGGTTGTTTGTAGAGTTTCATAGATTAAAATCCACTCATCTTGTGATAGTCCCCGTATATGCTTGTGATGTGCGAGAACGTATTTAATGGATTCTGGGTGTTGCGTCATGATGGTCGTTCGAATGCGCACATTTCGATCTTTTGCCAGCTCCTCTAAACAATATCCGTTTTGTGCAAGAGCCTCCCGAATATAAAAATTGTGAGGTGACTCATCCTCAAGCCACTTCTTGTAGTGGTCCTGCTCTTCCCCTCGTTCAATAGCCTGACATCGTCGTTCAATTTCCTGGTCACTTAACTTTGTTTTCTGTTTCAATGTTATACCCGCTCACCTCCGATTTGCTTTACCTTTTCGCCAAGGCTTGACCTCGGCAACTCCTTAATTTATACCTTATATCATAATTAAAATAAAAACCGACCCAAAATGGGTCGGTTGTTTTGGTTTATTTTGTGCGACGTTTAGTGTAAACCGCACCGCTCAATCCCAATACACCTAGGGCGTACATAGCAAGACTTGCTGTAGCACCTGTATTTGGAAGTTCTTTTTCACCTGCTTGCACTACACGTACAGGTTCTTTTTGTGGTTCTGGCTTAGGTTCTGGCTTAGGCTCTGGCTTAGGCTCTGGCTTAGGCTCTGGCTTAGGCTCTGGCTTAGGCTCTGGCTTAGGCTCTGGCTTAGGCTCTGGCTTAGGCTCTGGCTTAGGCTCTGGCTTAGGCTCTGGCTTAGGCTCTGGCTTAGGCTCTGGCTTAGGCTCTGGCTTAGGCTCTGGCTTAGGCTCTGGCTTAGGGCTCTGGCTTAGGCTCTGGCTTAGGCTCTGGCTTAGGCTCTGGCTTAGGCTCTGGCTTAGGCTCTGGCTTAGGCTCTGGCTTAGGCTCTGGCTTAGGCTCTGGCTTAGGCTCTGGCTTAGGCTCTGGCTTAGGCTCTGGCTTAGGCTCTGGCTTAGGCTCTGGCTTAGGCTCTGGCTTAGGCTCTGGCTTAGGCTCTGGCTTAGGCTCTGGCTTAGGCTCTGGCTTAGGCTCTGGCTTAGGCTCTGGCTTAGGCTCTGGCTTAGGCTCTGGCTTAGGCTCTGGCTTAGGCTCTGGCTTAGGCTCTGGCTTAGGCTCTGGCTTAGGCTCTGGTTCTGGAGTTGGGATTTCCTCAACTTCACCAGAAGCACGACCCTTACCACCTACGAGCGCGATGTTGGCACGGTAGTTGTCAGCAAGCTTGTCACCTTCATTTGCGGTCAACCAAACTGCGTTGACAGGGTCAGTGGACTCTTTGACTGGAGTTTTCAGACGCGTACTGTAGTTGATGTACATCAACTTGTTGAGTGTCTTCAATTTTAAGTCAAATCCACCATTCAAAACGTGAAATGCGTCGAGATATTCTGGAGCCGCGACATCGCCTGTCCATGTTTTGACATCATCAACTGTGCGAAGCTCAAGACTACCTTCAACATATTCTTGGTTCGCTGTCCAGCGGTCTTTCAAGATGATATTTTCAAGTTTATCCTTTGCAAGATTGAAGCGGATGGTCCATTTCAAAACTTGTGCATCGTCTTCTGATTGTGACCCCCATTTGGAGAATTTCTCTTTTCCTGGGTCGAGTTCAGGCTCAGCATCAACGTGTACTTCTTTAACGGTTCCGTCGAAATTAGGATGTGTGATTTCGCCTGAAGTGACAGCTTCTGTCCACTTGGCGTCAAACGTCATCGCCATTTCTTTGTTCAACGGATTTTTCGAAAAGTAATCATTGAAAACTGTTGTTACAGTTCCTGTTGCAATGTCGGTGTTCGCATGCCCAATGACTTCGTTTGATGGGTTCATAACGTCAAAATCGAAGTTGGTACGGAAGGACACTTCTTCCGGCATATGGAATACGACTTTGTCCCCTTGGTTGATGGTCATGTCGTCAGGAAACTGAATATTTTTATACTCAACTTTAAAGTTGTTGTATTTTCCTGTTCCATTTCCTGTTTCACCTTTGGTGAAATGCATATCAACATTTGGGTTTTTCACAGTAATTGTATCACCCTCTTTAGTGACTTCTGTAGTTGCCGTGCTGATTGTTGGTGTTTCGTTTCCTGCTGGCGCTTCAGTTGATGCTACAGCTTCTTTGCGGTAAGGTTTTCTGTTGCGATCGGCCCTTCCGGTACGTCAGCTTGAGCTTCGGTTGGAGCTTGTGTATCTGAAGATACGACTTCGGTTGCGGGTTCTGTGGCTTCATCCGCAGAGACTGTGGTCGATACGCCCATCATGAGAGCTGCTGTCAAAATGACACCACACAATCCAAATGCTTTAGACTTTACGAAACCTAATTTAATGTTTTGATTCATGTATTTTTTTCCCCTTTTTGTGTTTTATTTGTGCTTTTACTTGTGATAGATATTGCTTTATTTACTGCAACTCACTCACCCCTTTCGGGTTCTTATTCTTTAGTTTGGTTCGCGGACGATTTTTGCGATTAGTAGTCCTCCGGCACCAATGGTTAAAGTAAACGCGATCAGCCATGCGATGGCAATTGCTTGCAATTCTTTCTGTCCGGCAGTTGAGTAGACAACCATCAGAACCAGCGTCATCATTGCAAGCGAAATCGATGACCATTTAGTGATGATGGTCAAAACTTTTGTTTTGTTATCCATGTCGCCCCTTTCTGGTTAATCCTTATTGTCATAGATGCGTTGAATGGTATCAACAACAACTTGACTTTTCTCACCCATTTTACGCCAAACGGCATATGGCACCAAGTCTAAAGCTGATAAGTCTTTAGGCGTCAGGTCGCACATGTTATACCATAAGAAGTCCGCTAAACTTCGGGCATAGTCATGGATGAATTGCCAACGTTCGTGTTTTGCATTCTCTAGTTCAGTCGTACCGTCTTGTGAGGTTTGACTCAACCGATGCACAAGATCATTTAATTCTTGGTACTGTGAGTTTTTATCCAGAATCATGTTTTTTAGCTTTTCGTACATGTTCGTCCTTTCTTTTTGTTTTTTTTCTCCTTGGCGCCACAATTGTGGCTTAGTTTAGGCTCAGGCTTAATTTTTGGCTTAGTTTTGGGCTTAGTTTTGGGATAGTTTCCAGTAAGTATATTCAGTTACGGCCGTAACTTTTACTTCTCGAATAGCATGTTCCAGGAAGTTCTTTGGTTGTGGTTCCTGAATCATGACGTTCAAACCTGCGAGGCAGGCGATGACTCCGTTGATTAAACATATTTTTTCCTTTCTAATAAAAAAACGGTCCGACACGGGCCGTTTCAGGTTTATTGACCGAATACTGATTTTAATTCGCTTTTGACATAATCAGTAAATTCTGCAAGAGCTCGGTTCACTTCTTCGTCATCATATACTTCTGCTTCTGGTAGGATGATGACGCGTTGACCTTTTTCGCCATTTGTGTGAAGTACGTATGACACTTCACCGTTCTGGTAAATATTGACGGTTAAATTATAGCTATAATGTTTGAGATGCATTTCGGCACCACCCGCGGAATAGGTTTTACACCACATCTCAAACAATTTTGGATTGCCATATTTTCCGACATACATGGTCGCCAGTAGTTTGTCGACGGTTGATTTTGCAATTTTTTTCGCTTCGACACGTTTCATTTCGTGCACCGCCTTTCCATATGGTACCTGTATTGTACCATATGGCGCAAGGGTGTCAAGTGCACTACCGTAAAGTATAATACTTCTAGACTTTACAATCAATTTTGCCCTGAAAAGTCTTGAGGCTCTAGGCGTAAGCGCATTTTTAACGAAAAAAAAATATTTTTTTTTTTTTAAAGTTGTGACAATGCGCGCCCTACTTTATAACATTCACGATAGGTTGTTTCGTCATCCCGGAGCATGACCCCTTGTGTGACGGCGTATCGAGAAAACCCGAGTTCATTATCACGCGTCATGCGAAGGAAGTAGCCTTGTGTAATGATGATGTATTCATCATCTTTTCGGATGAGTAATTGCCCATCAAGGTCCGTTAGCCCTTCTTCGATTTTGTCAAGTCCTGGGTAGATCATATAGCCATCGATTTGTTCCGGATAATCAGGAATGCAAATCATAAGCTGTTGAGCAATGGATAAGCCCGATTTGACTTGCGCGTCTTGCTTCATAAAAGCCTCAAACAAAATTTCGCCATCGAGTAAAAAATGACGCAGATAGAACTCTGTTTCACCTTTATATGATGTGCGCACACTAATGGTGAGGTGTTCATTTTCAAGGACACCTTTGTACACCTTATCCTTATGTCGGATGGTCACTTCTCCAGTTTTTGGACGATAGCTCCCTTTAAAGTCACCTACTTCTGGTGCGTTGATGATTGGATCATAGGCTTCCAAAAAGTCAGGAAATGACGGTTTCTCCACTAAAAAGGTTGCTGTTTCAGTTCTGTTAAAAAATTTCATTTTTACTCATCATCCTTTTTCTGATAGCGTTTCAACCAATCCTTGCTATGACCACCTGCCAATCCAGCAAAATACATGCCAATGGCTCCAAATAGTCCAAATAGACCTAAAATGGCCCAGATTCGTGGTAGGTGGTATTCATTTACCGCCCATAATAGGTAGATGCTTCCAAAACCTAGGATGAGGTTAATCCATTCTCTTGGTGTTGGCATGTTCTCACTTCCTTTCTTAGTATTCCAATACGTAACTATCTGATAATCCGATAGTTGAATATCCAAAAATGGTCAACTCCATAGGTGTGATACCTGTCAGCGTCGCTTTGATTTCTGAGTTACGAGCAAGGTATCCCACGCGGTGAGCTTCACCTGTTTTCGTACGCACAACAACAGCGACTGCGGTTGGGTCGTATTCATTTGTTGGTTCTGGTACTAAAAGTGCTTGTGTGTGAAATTCAATGACTCCAAATTCACTTTCTTCTGGCGCAACAGTTTTTCCTACTAATTCTACAATTGGTTTTTGGTCGACGAATGTAACGCCGACGACTCGTTCTTTTGTCATATATTTCCTTTCCTTATGCGATATGCACCCGATGATAGGCGCGTTCACATTCTTTTCGTGTGTGGTGATGGGCAATTTGTGCATTTGCTAGTTTGTGGTTACATGTGGGGTTGTCACCTTGTACCACAAATGGTAGGCCCGTCGGAGTTACGATGACGATGAGGTCATCGGCTTCAAAAGTTGTTGTTTCTAAAAATTCCTGAACTGTCATGTCAATCCTCCTAGGAAGGGTGAATGAATCACCCTGCTTTATGCGCGTAGTGGAGTTGCTCCATGGTTGTAGGCATAGTGAGCCACGCCTTTAAAAACATTTTCATTTTCAATGTCACTAACACGATAAGGTGCGGCAGCCTTAAAGGTTTTTACACCCCAAATAAGGGCATTAACATACAAGTTTCCGGCTTTAGCGGCTTGGTTAGCGCGGCGTGTAGCCCAACCTTTGTTCATTCCATTTTCAACAAATAATTGACGAAGTGTTTGTGTATTTTTCATGTGAAATTCCTCTTTTCCAAGTTTTATAGGTTAGACGGCACCAACCCCCGGTCAGAGACAGCTGGGATTGATACAAATTATTTTTTCAGGGAGAAATAGGGGTTTGGGGCAAAGCCCCATTTTAGTCGCTGTCGCGTAGGCGACGGCGATGTTTGTCATGCCTGCGGTAAGCCTTCCCGTTTTTAGTGACACCGCTTCCAATAGCTTTTGCTCGTAGGTATCCTTGCAATTCCTCAGGTGTCATTTTTCGTGAGTTCGGTTTGACTTTGATTGTGATTTTTTCCACGGCGCCACTTCCTTTCGTATTTTTAGTTTTCAATTCACTTACCTGCACCTTTATTGTGAAAGGTCCGGGTTGTTTTTTGTTTTCATAAAGAATTAGGGGTTTGGGGCATAGCCCCATTTGGTGGTCTTTTGCGTATGCAAAAGACCAAAAAAAAGACCAAAAATGGTCTTTTTGCGGTTATTGTACTGGAATTTGATCCATCATACGGTAGTGTTCAATAGTTTGACGTCCTCCCGGGGTTGAAACCCCGGGATTCCCGTTTACTCCATGGTAAACGCGCTCAGTTCTCGTCTCCAACTCACAGATGAGCCAAAGGCGACTGCTAAACAGCAATGACCTGCTTCGGGTAAAGACCCGATCTCAGTATGTGTCTGAGCTTGGAAGTTTCACAAGAAGGAAGACACACGCCTAGGCACACATCTTCCGCCTCAAAATCTCTTTATACTATGTAGAAAGACGAGGTTTTGTCTTGTGCGGTAACGAAGGAGCGTCAGTCCCTCGGGTGTTACTGTCTTGTCCTTGACCGTTTTTTTTAGTTTAAATACCAAGCTAAACGCTCGGTTTCGATTGGTTGTTGAAGGAAGTCCTTCATTTGATTATAGAAGTCAGGAAAGTCCTTTTCTAGTTGTTCTTGTTGGTAGTGACCCTTCTCAATATGTCCAATAAGAAAGGCCGAGTAGAGATCGCGTTGTACGTCTGGATATTCACCGGACAGGTCATACACGCGAGTGGAAAGAGATTTTTTATCAAAGGTTTGAGTGATATGGTTGTATTGGCTTGGTTTCACATCTTTTGGTGAAATGACTTCGACGTCTATGCCATGTTGTAAGGCTCTTGTTTCAAGAGCGACTCTAAAGCCACTTGGAGCGGCTCTAAATATGGCCTTTCCGTAGCGCTTCTTACTATAAGGTCGATTGGTCTTTGGATTGATGCGGATGTCTCGACTTCGTTTCTGAAGTCCTTTGACGTTTAATTCCTCAATCCGGATGCTTGACGCTTGTGAAACGATTCGGCTGACTAGTTGTCCTTGAATCTTTTTACGCTCTTCAGATAAAGAGCGATAAACCTTACGCCTGCGATTTCGTAAACGAACTTGTCGATTGGACGGGCGTTTGAATCGGGCACCTTTCTTGATAGTTCCATTTTCCTTATAGCACTCGGGGTTATTGACTCGTTGACTACGCTCGATTTTTCTGTCTAGGTCTTTCAGGAGTTTTTCCTTCCGAGTGATATTCTTTGGTACTAAATCGACCAAAGCAACTTCACTTGGTGACACAAAGGCCACTGTCGAAATACCCGGGTCGATTCCAACCACTCCTTCCCCTTTAGATACCTTTGACTGTGGAAATCCCTGACAGACAATCTGTAGGTAATAAACCTTCTTTCCTCTAATGGTTTTTCGAATGATTTGGACATATTTGATTCTCTCGCTACGCATCAAGCTCATTTGTTGGTATGTATTAAAAGCTTTTTCCGGAATATCTACAAAGGTTGCTATTTTATGGATATAGAGTCGATAAGCAATACCTTTTCTATTGGATGTTTCTATACGTGTCGCGTCCTTATTTGTGCGGTTGCGATAACTAGCGTCTAAATCGAACTTACTTCTAAACTGTACCTTATGCGGTTTAATTTGATAGAAAAGAACTTTTTCTAAGGTTTTATAGGCTTCACCGGCGATGATTTGTATTTCGCAAGCTGCTAATTGCTGGTAAGGCGAACCGGGTTTTCGTCTCTGTTGACCAAGATATTTTTCAAGTTCGAATTCGGTCAAGCTATAAGCTTTTCTCAATTCAAAAAGGACTTTGTTATAACATTTGACTTGCTGTTTCAAGCCTTTGGCTGTTTTCTCAGCCTTTTCCAACTTGGCAATTCCTTTCAGAGCCATACGCCGGGCTTCTAATAATTCTGGATAATAGGAGTTTTGCTTGAGGGCTTCAAAACGTTTGAGTCCAAAGCTCAGTGCCTCATTGTAAGCACTATTTGAGATACGAAAACTTTTTTCCAACAGCTTTGCAATTGATTCAGGCAACAGAATCTTTGTCGAAACCACATAACTTGGGGTTTGTGCTCGCATGAGGCACACCTCCTTTCTCTTTACTTCTTATAATTATGATATCATAAATGATATTAAACGTCAAGTTTCTACAGGCTCAGAAACTTGTGGATGTATCTGATGAGTGATGAAAAATGGACTACTTAAACCATTTTATTCGAAAATATTATCGGCTTGATTCATCCCTGGGTTTGAAACCCTGGGCTCTCTCGGACCCTCTGTGTAGAAGGAACTGTCAAGTGTAAATAATAAAAAGAAATAATTACTATTCTTCTGTATCAACTAAAACTGAAAAATAATGGAACCAAAAGGTTCCATTATTTTATTGTACAGGAATTTGATCTATCATGCGACAGCGTTCGATGGTATAGCTCGGCTCACCTGGAAGGCTCACTTTGCGGATTTCTGTTTTGAGAAACCAGTCCCAAACAACATAAGGTGCTTCTACGTCCCCTTCCACGTCTTCATGAATGACGGTGCGAATGATTTCGTCAGCAAGCGGCATGAAATTTTCGTAGGTTGCTTTTCCGCCGATAACGTAGACGTCTTCGGTTTTTGCGAGTTCCACAACTTCAGCTTCATCCACAACACGCAAGTTTTGAAGGTCGCCAACCGCCATGTCCAAAACACCCATTTCTTCAAAATTCATGAAGCCTCGTGCGTCATACAAAAGGGTCAAGCGATTCGGCAACAAGCGTCCTTCAAATCCTTTGAAGGTGTTATAGCCTACAACAACCGCATGTCCTTGTGTGGTTGTTTTAAAATGCTTCATTTCGCTGGTAATGCGCCATGGTAGTCCATCGCCCTTTCCAATAAATCCGTTTTGGCTTTCTGCCCAAATTAATTTTAAGCTCATGCTTTTTCCTTTCTAATAGTCGATGACCCAAGTGATCCATACCTTGTCCTCTACCGGTACGACAGAAGTCGCCCGCAGATGAACGGTATTGAGGGCCTTAATAACAAGTTGAATGATGTGTGGGTCAACGGATGGGAAGGTGAAAACTCCGTTCACACCTTTCACCATGGCATCAACCGCCTCATCCAGTTCCAATTCCAATTCCTCACGCTCATGTTCTGACACTTGTGGCAAAATTTTGAGCAAGAACTGGTACAATTTTTTTCGGAGGAGTTTTTATTCATCGTCGTCGTCCCCTTCCGTTAGTTTTGTAATACGCTCAGCAACGGAACGACTAGCCTCAAGGCGTTCTTCATAGGTGAAAAGTCCCACGTGTTCGTTCGCTTCAGAAAGTAGATAAAAACCCTTGATATAGGCTGTGAGCGCTTTGGCCAAATCAAAGGCTTCTCGACTTTCGGCATAATAGAGCGGTGCGTCCTTATGAATATACCATCCAGCTAATTTGCCATTTGCGAGTGCAGTGATAAAAATCCGCTCACCCAGTTGTTCGTTGAGCTCAATCAAAGTGTCCATCAAGGTACCTTCATCCCGAGCGGTTTCTTGTAGGGTATCAGTGAAAATCGCGAGGGTCTCGCGCAGTTCGTGAAATTCGTCCATTAAAATTTTTCCCTTTCTAATAGTAACCGCCACGACAGTTTTGTCACCCGGCTTTTCGCTGTTTCATTGTTGAGTTCGTTCTCACTGTCAACTGCGGTTCCGATATCATAATTTCAATCCACGCACCTGTACGGGGGTGCGACAGAGCATATCGCCCCGCTCGTGGCCGTATTGGTTCTCACGTAGTCCCAATCTTCCACTTGCTATCGTCTTCGATAACAGGACCTCTATGCTTGACGTGAAAGGTCCGGGGTTCCTTAGAGTCCACCAAATGTTTCGGCACCGGCCATAGCCGCTGTCCCTGCTAGGTCAGCTGCGGCTTCATCTGACAACTCAACGGAATCGTCAACACTTCCATGCAAGGCGTAAAACTGACTGATAAATGAAAGCAAAGTTTCAGCCATATCGCGAGGTGAATCAGTAGCCTTACGCACAAGCGGCGTTTGGCGGAAAACATAAATCCCATCATTTGCCCTTGAGGGTTAGCTGAGATGATGATTCCTTCGCGTTCATTTTCGTCCAATTCTAGGACACCTGCAGCGGTTTCATTAGCCTGACGCGCTTCGTGGATGATTTCGTTACAAGCAGAAATAAAGTCATTCAATTGTTCGGTTGTGTATTGTTGTTCAGTAGTCATAGTGTTTTCCTTTCTTTTTGTTCGGAAAATCCGAACGATAATAATGTTTTTGACAATTGGATTGAGTAAACGTTCGGGACGTCCCGAACAATGACCCAAAATGGGTGAAAAATACGATTTAATTCGTAGATTTTGGCCGTTTTAGGGGCATTTGGAGAGATTTGGAGAAAATTGGATTCCAATTTGGAGAACTTGTTAGCGCTTACAAGTGCTGGTATGACTGACTTTTACCTCTAACTCTTAATTTTTTGAAAAAAAGTTAGAAAAATTTTGAAGAGTGGTCAGAAAAAATTTTTTTTGTGAAATCGATGCTTTGATGTTCAAACAATCCAAAATCCCTTCATACCGGGATTTGAGAACGCTTTCAAAAAATCCAAATTTCAATCCAAAATCGTCCAATTCACAAACTTGGCAGGTATAATAAATAGGTCAACGTTCGGATTTTGCTTATCCTTTGTATGTCGTAGCGAGGTCAATGAGCAGAGTTTGGAACTGTTCGTAGTGTTTGACTGAGGCCATATAGTCTGTTTTTAAGTACAACAGATATTCCAAAGCCTTTCGCTTGTTATCTGTGCGGGCTTTTGTTAAGCGATCCATCCAGCGTTTTTGATACTTTTCAGAATCGCTCTCAATCATCTGACGAATAACTTCCATGTCCAAATAAGGTGCCATGTCGATGATCCAATCAGGGAGCGAATCCACCACATTGTGGATAAGTCGTTTCACTTGGTCCCGCATGATGCGTGTTGCACTTTCAGGATCATCATAGGCCATAAGCATGAGGTCTAATTCATCGTTTGACTTTCATCCAAAACTGCTTCATACAATTGTTCCGGTTCATGAACGGGTTGGAAGCGATAACTTGCAAATACTGGTTGCAAATCAGGATATTGTTCCAAGTCATCCATCAAGGCGCAAACAACTTTTTCGTGTTTTCGTTCTTTAAGCAATATACGCTTTAGAGTTTCTCGCTTGTCTTCCCCGGTTCCACATACCGCACCTTTAATGGTACGTGGCGTTTTGGCTTTTGGAGTTTGTGGTTTGATAGGCAAACAAGCTTCTGCGATATCCCGTGCTTCATCTTCCGGGAAGATTCGCACCTCACGGTTGAGTCGTAGCTCCGTTTCAGCACTTTCCCAGAGTCCACTCGCTTGTGTTTTTCGGAGCATTTTACCGTATAGGCGGTCAACATCGCAAATTGCCACAAGCCCTTGGCCTGCAAAGATCCGCGCCCATTCGTGTATGCTTTTCTTGTCCATTTGGGTTCCTTTCTATAGGTCATAGATGCTGTAACCTGCATAGTCTTCCAGTACGTCAATTCGATAGTTGAGACCGTCCATGGCTTTTGAATAGTCGTTACGGGTTTCGACGACAAAACCGGGGTCGTACCACATGTACGTATAATCCCACGGATTTTTCCGGTTGTATTCGCGCACGGCTTTTTTTACTTCAGGTAGTTCCTTCAAATACATACCAATTGGCATATTGTTTTTGAGTTTATTGGTCCAGCGTGCGACGAGGAAAATAGCTGCCCGTTGGTTGCTTGTGTATTCCATGTCTAGGTCCTTTCTAATTCCTCACAAAACCTCAATGAGTCCACGTGCAAGTGTATCGTAGTCGGATGCTTGTTGTAGCAACTGGATGAACACTTCATCACTAATACTTTCCCTCATAGGAATGATGAAACATAATTCAGAGATACTATATGGCCGTGCCCATAGGGGGCTTCCTGACTCAAATAGTTGTGCCACGCTCATGGTCTCTTCGAGAATGGTCGGTACTGCTTTTGTGGCTTCAAGTTTTAGGTCAATGTTCTTTAATGTGGATTTATATTCGCAATACACTCGATACATTTCGAGTTCTTGTACCGTAGGGCTATGCGACAAATAAATGTCATGAAGTTCATTATCTGTGGGATAATGCATTGCGTGTATTTCCTTTCAAAAAAAAAAGAAGAAAAAGCTCGGGAAACCCGAGCTTAATCAATTTTTATAAATTTGTTCGCGTTCGATAATGACCTTTCCGTTGGTTCCTTTTTTAATGGTCACTTGTTCCATCCAGCCAGTACCGTTGGAACACCAATCATTTGAGTAATTTTGCATTTCTCGATAGGCAATAGCGGCGTCACTGAAGGCACCATTACAACAAGTGTGGGCATTGGAACGGTCACCGTGATGGGTATAAATTTCGTAGTAAACAATCGTATCAAACGATGATTTTGGATAGTTGTTAAACTGTTTACTGTCAAGTTCGTCACGATATTTTTCAGCCTCGTAACGATTGCTGAAGATTTTCTCGTCTACGACATAACTTTCATGAATTTTTGTCCGTTTCATAGTGTTTTCCTTTCACAAAAAAAAAGAAAAAGCCCGGTTAGCCCGAGCTTAGTCAATATTCACATCTTCGATGGTCTTATCATCACGGAAGCCTAATACAACAGGGAAGCGAAGAGAGCGTCCACCGTTTTTGTTTGTGGTTTCCTCAAAGAACTTAATTTCAATAATTTTACCAAGGTATTCCTCTTGGTTGTTCCAAATGTGTTCACGTTGTTCTTCGGTCAAACCAGAAGATACGTTAAAGGTATTGTCTTCGTCCAATTGAACGATGAGGGACTTAAGGCCACCACGGTTTTTACCGTCAATAGCTTCCTCAAAACCAACAACCAAGAGGTCGGCTGTGTGCATTTTCTTCACTTTTAGCAAGCCTTTGGTGCGTTTGGTTTCGTATTTAGCATTTGGATCATTGAGCATAACCCCTTCAAAGCCTTGAGCGGTTGCATAGTCACTCCATGCTGGAATGCCAGCTTTGTCAGCTGTTCCAAGAACTGGAATAGCACGAACCAATTCCCCTGCTGTAAAGGTTTCAAGGTAATTTTTACGGCGTTCAATATATGGAAGTTTTGACTTTCCAGCGGCAAATTCTGCATAAGGAAGGGCGTCAAAAATGTTGTAACCAAGGCCGTCACATTCACCATCAGCTGAAATCATTTGACCAGTTTTTTGGAAGCGTTCACCACTTGTCCATTTGTTTTCAGGATCTTCAAGGAGCAATTCGCCATCAAAAATGAAGTGACCGAGATTTGCATCCACAACACTTTCAATATCTGCTTTCAACTGGCTAAGCCCGTCAATGACTTTTCCCTTTACGAGTTTTAACAGAAATCACTTTTCCGTCTTTGACCTCAACCACTGCACGGAAACCGTCCAATTTTTGCGTGACAACAAAAACAGCGTCATCTTTATACCCTTGGATTTTTTTGTCATAAGGGAAGGCCAATTGAACGTCAAATACAGGGATGAAATCAACACCATACACTTTGTTGAGGAGGCTCGCTCCAACCGTTGTGGTCCATGATTTTCCAATGACTTGAGCAAGAACATCTTTTGTGTGTTCATCGTATTGGTTGATAAAATACTGCACCATACCGATTTCATTTTCAGTTCCGGTATTGTGTTCCAACAAATAGTCCAACAATTCTGGAAGGGTCAAGTCGTGAGCGACCTGCTCAACAGCTTTTTGAATTTTTTTAGTGGACAAACCAATGACTTGGTTTGGATCACCCAAAAAGTTCAAAACACGTTTTGTGACAGGGTCTGTCACTTCTTCCAAAATGCTTGTTTTGTCAGAAATTTTGCTAGCTTCTTTTAGGTTTTCTAGGGTTGTTACTACTTTTTTCATAAATATTTAGTACCTCGTCTTAATTGTTGTTTCAAAAGGAATTAGGGGTTTGGGGCGCAGCCCCATTGAAAAGCCGTTGCGTAGGCAACGGCGATGGTTCTCTTCTATTATACCAAAATTCTTTGGATTTTACATCTGGTCGGTCATGTTGGTAAATTGCAAAAAGAAATCCCCGAAGGGATTTCCTTAGCGTACACCACTCACACGAAATACTGGATTTTTCGTTGTCGATGCGGACCGCAGCGTAGCCCTCTTCGTTACGGTAATGACGGAGCCCGTCGTTTAAACCAATAAGGCCACGGGAGCTGGTTTCAACGTAAAGCGATTCTGGTAGTGCGCGTCCGTCAATGAGGTGAATCGTACCGCGTACCTGAAGACCATTCAGCACCTTAAAGCTGACCATTTCAGCGGCACCAAACATGACTGAGTCTTCGAGCTCTGCTTGCTCTTCATGGGTATAAGTTTCTAGGCTCATACCATGACCCAAACCGTCACGCAAAACATTCATTGCGGTGATCGCATTCAAGCTTTCAATGTCGGTGACTGAGATACGTTGGCTGGTGCGGGCGAAGTAATCAATAGCGACAACAAGATATTTGACAGTGCGTTGATTGATAATCATAGGATTTGTTCCTTTCAGTTTTGTGCAAAGGTTACTCAAAAATAACCAAGTAAGAGAGGCGGATTTGTTCGGTGTTCCAAACAATCATTTCATTGTTGATAACGCCTTGCGTTCCACCAGTGATATAAATGGAGTCGTATCCGCCCTTGCGAGCATTGGACGGGATTTGATGCCGGGCAATGGAATTATTTGGTTTGTACTCATTACCCATAGCCGTGTCAGCGAGGAACATGTAGGTTGCATTTCCTTTAGATGAATGTCCCCAGAATCCACAAGCGTAGTTCAAGGCTTTTGTGCTCTGGTCAGACAGGTAAACACCGTCTCCAAACATGCGTCCTGTAATCCCGTAGCGACTATCGTTTGATTTTGGACAGAATAGCCCTGTTCGCAAAATGTTCAGAACGTTTTGTGCGGTTGTACCGTGCCATAATTGTTTGACATTACCAACTTTGTTTTGTACGGCTGTGTAATGAGCTTCTTCCTCATCGTTGTATTCGATGGCAAGAGCGGCCTTCACTTGTTTTTGTGATGCCTGGCGGTGACGGTCTTGTTTGGTTTCATCGAACATGCGTTTGATGGTATTCAGCTCATCGGTCGTTGCTGCACGAAGTTTTAACTTAAAGAGACCTTTGAAGGCATCATCTTCGATGTTGATTTCCTTTTCGTTTTCCAAGCTCTTTTCGTAATCCGCCACGTGTTGTTTTAGGACATCGAAAAGTTCTTTTTCATGCTCCCAGTCAGTCACAACTGTTGCTAATGGTTGTCCAATGCGAACATAGTGAGGGATGTAGGTGAAATATTCCTTGATGAGGGTGTGTTCACCCTTCATGATACGCTCCAGCAAACCTTCAGCCTTGGCAATTGTCTTACTGGTCAATACACCAATATCCGTTTTCACGGCACCTGACGCTGTCATTTCGAGCTTGTATTTACCGTCGAACAAATCGTGGGTGTTTGCTTCGACCAATTTTTGACAAAAGCTTCTACTTCTGGGTCTTGAGCAATAGCTTTAGCCACTCGCTCGTCTTTGTTGGCAGATTGACCCACGTCCTTACCTTCATGTGTGTCAACTTCGATGTAACCTTTTTTGATTTTGGAGTTGATCAATTTATCATAAGATGCGCGTGTTCCGGCTTTTTGACCTTTGGTGCAGGTGGCGCCGATTCGTCCGTATTCGTAGTAAATGGTTGACCCGTCATAGCTGGCCTTGTAGTATTTGTTGTGGTCACTCCCACTACCTCCAGCTCGTCGGTCAGCACTATCCACACAAACTAAGGTTTTTGTGATTGTTGCCATGGACTCATTCCCTTCTGTTATGTTTTCAGGAAGAAATAGGGGTTTGGGGCGAAGCCCCATTAAAAAGCCTTTGCGTTAGCAAAGGCGATTAGGATTTACGAGATTTTTGAAGCTGTTGACGTAAACGTTCACGCATTTCATCAGAAATAATACGTTTCTTTTTGAGCTTACGACTGAGGCTGTAAGACCCGTCTAATACTTTAGCACGTAGGCTGATTACGCGGTCACCTTCGACTTCATGGTCTAATAGTTCCATTCCGCCGTCCGCAATGATGCGTAAATAGTGGTTAATGTCGTGGACGTAGTTAGTTTCGACAATGGTTTCCTTGGTTTTGGGGTCATACCAAATGTGTGTTTCTTGTTCATCTATAGTGTATGCCATTTCTTTACTTTCCTTTCTAATGACATTGTACCATAAAACAAAATTTCTTTCTACAAGTCGGTTTTTGCTTGCATTCCTGTAATCACCGTGATATAATACGGATAGGAAGTTTTGGTGCGTTGTCCTCCGTCACGCATCAAGCTCTGGACCTTTCACGTTTCAATAGAGGTCCGTTATCGAGACCCGATAACACGGAGTGGGCAATTGGGACTACGTGAGCACCAATTAGACCACAGTAGTGCAGGAATGTGCTACCGTACCTTTATATAAGGTGCGTGGATTGAAATATAAAAAGCGTTGGCTTTGTGATCAGGTCCCTACTATCGCACCCAACACAGGTGTGTGGATTGAAATATGAGGTGAGAGAAGGCCCACAGAGGCACCGCGTCGCACCCAACACGGGTGCGTGGATTGAAATTTCATGTCGTCCGCTTTGTGGATACCCTCACTGTCGCACCCCACACGGGTGCGTGGATTGAAATGACCCAGACTTGCGCATTAAGCTTTTCGGGCGAGATGTCGCACCCAAAACGAGTGCGTGGATTGAAATGTCACATGGATTACGGCGGATATTATGTTGTCACACCAACGTTGTTGTGTGGATTGAAATCTGTGGTACATTGTTCGTTCGGAGTAGTGGAATACCATATACGCTCGTGTATGGACACAATCGCACCCCTTAATAAGGGTGCGTGGATCGCAAAGTGACCAATGATAGCCATACGGAGGTGGCGTCACGTCACACAGTCATAAAATGCCCAAGAGTTGGGCATTTTATGATATAATTGTGATATATTAATAGAAAGGAAATCGAACGTGTGAAGTGGAAATACTTAGTGCCTTTGGCTTGTATTGCCCCTCTTGTGTTCTCGCAAGCCTCAGGGGATGATAGTTCGTTAACACAACGAATCGAAACCACCAAACAACAAATTGAGCACACACAAGAGGAGAAGTCTCAGGCCGAGCAAAAACTTAAGCTTCTATCTGTCAACTCCATCAACCATGAAAGTGCCAGACAGGAGTCGGAACGTTTGGTGGCTAAGTTACAGGATAAAGAGAACCGAACGCCACAAGAAAATTCGAAGTTGGTAGCGGCTAAAATTGAACTCGTCCAACGACAAGGTTTGGTGGAACGCACCCAGCAAGCGGTTGATAAATTGCAAGGTGAGGTTCACGAAGCCGATGAAGAATTGGCAGGTTTAGATGTAACCCTTCAAGCTTTGGTTGCTGAAAGTCAGAAACCGAAAGAAGTTGAAAAACCAAAAGAAACCAAAGCGGTTGACAGTAGTGCTAAAATTGCCAAAGGTGGTCGTAGGGCCGATGGTCTTTACCAGCACGTAGCTGAAGCGCGTGACCAATTGGCTAAGAAATTTGGTGTCGAAATTGGTGGCTATCGTCCGGGTGATACCGATGGTATGGGTACCGGTCACGGGGACGGTCTCGCACTTGATTTGATGGTGGGCGACAACAAAGCCTTGGGTGATGAAATTGCTCAATACGTCCTTGCTAATTATAAAAACTTGAATGTATCCTATATCATTTGGCAACAACGCTTTTGGGCCCCGTTTAACTCTATCTATGGTGGACCGGGTCAATGGGGTTTGATGCCCGACCGTGGTGGCGTTACGGCCAACCACTATGACCATGTTCACATCTCATTCCAGCCTTAGAAAGAACCTTTCGGTTCTTTTTTTTTGCTAAACCCGCATAACCAAGTACTTGCGGGGCAAATCCTGTTGTGATATAATAGTGATATAGAACTGACGTGGTCAAATGACTATGTCATTATCTTTAGAAAGGATACCACATGCAACAAAAGCAAATTTTTGGATTCCGAAAATCCAAACTCACTAAAAACTTGACAGGCGCGGTTCTCGGGGCTGCCCTTCTCGCATCCGTTGGTGTTGCACAAGCGGATACTCCAACTGAAGGAAGACAGCCTGACCGAATCACGGAAAAAACCAAAGTGACCTTTTCGGTGAATGACTGGTCAAATAACCAGCTTCCGAACAAATATGATCCTATTGGGGTCGATAAGGTTGAACCAGCCACCTCTGTCATCCAAGTTGGTACCAGTGGTACGGAAGTATTACCTAAGAATTCCTATATCAAAATCACTCAAGAAGCGACAGGTGTTGAATTCTTGCTTGCCAATACAGATGTTCAAGTCCAACGTACGAGTTCACCGGTGAATGTGACACCTCGGGAAACAAGCGGTACCATGTCGAAATCGGTTACCACTATTGACATTTCCGGTATGCCCGCGGGTACGGTACAATCCTATACAGCCGCCTTTAACTCCATGGGAGGCTTTTATCCAGTCAGTACCTTAACTCGTACCTATGAACTGTATGTTGATGGTCAAAAGGTTGACACCAAAACCTTCAAGAATACATTTAAGGAAGTCAAACCAACCGTTACTGCTACAGCATCAGAATCACATACCAAGTTTGAAGGTGGTCGATTAGCTGGAGAATTGGGTACCGAAGAAGCTGGGATGCACGTATTGTCAGTGACTAAAAACGTCTCTCGACCTGTTACCTTACAAATTCAGGTCCCAGACGGTGTTGTCCCTGTTGGATTCAAAGAAGCTTCTGACCGTCCGATGCAAAAAGGGTTACCAAACGGTGCAACATTTGAGGACGGTGTATTGACGATACCGCGCTACTATGGAAACCAATACGAAATTCCGATTTTTTCACCGACACCGGAGGTTCTCAAAAAACCACTTGCGGTTGATCCAAAAAACCCAAATACTAAGCCTTCTAAAAACGTTACCTTCCATGTGACCATGACGGTTCCGACAGATCCTGAAAACAATCATTACACCACGGTCGAAACAGATGCTACCACGCGTGAAGTCACCAGTGATACAGCTATCGTTTACGGTCAATTGACGGTTCGGGATACACATTCTCCATATGGTACAGAGAATGACCCTGTCAGCGCTAGTACCTTTACATCTATCGTTCACGGTTCTGTACAAGAATACGCTACCAAAGGCTCAACTGTCATGGATGTCCATCCGGTGTTGATGCAATTGGATCCGACAGGTGTTATTGACCCTTCTGGTCTGACTATGACCTTCAGTATGTATTCAGATGAATCCAAGGAACCTTTACACTTTGAAATTCGGAATGCCGATACCCATCAGGTGTTAGTTGCTGATTATACAGCTGGTGTTCATCAATTTGGACGTACGGTGAGTGAAGAAAGCCATCGATATTCCTTATACCAAAAACTTGTTGGTTGTTCCTAAAGCAAAGGCTGACGGAACCCTACCTCAAATTTATGAGGATGGTACCAAAGGGACTACGAAAATTCACTATCGAACAGATGTAAAAGGTCTCAATCCTCAAACGTATAGAGATAAGGTTGTTGCCAATGCAGGAAAACCACTAAAGATTGATACTAGTTCCCAACTAATGGATACTAAAGTACTCACCAAAACCTTGTTAGCTGATACAGGGTCCACCTTTGTGACCTATGTCCCTCAACAAGTATCTTCCACATCAGCTCAAAGTACTGTTTACATCGGTCAAAACGCACAACCATCGAGTATCTTAGTACCTGACCCTAGTAACCCTGGTCATTACAAACAACCTGTTAAAGGTTGGACGATGACGAAATATGCTCAGATGGAGAACAGCGCCAATGGTAAAGCCTCGGATGCCTTAGTTAAAGCACTTGAGAAAATTCCAAGCGAACAACAACCTAAAGTGAAGTTCACACTCCCTGAAGGAATTCACTTGATTTCGAAGTCCCGAGAGTTGATTGATGGTTCATCCACATCCGTTATGCAATTGATGAGTGGGGTCGGATTGATGGCTGAAGAAGGCTTACCGACCGGTACCTATGAAGTTCCTTATGAACTTGATTTGAGCATGCTCCCTAACGGCTCTGACTACACAATCGTTGGTGCAGATAAGGATAGCAAAGTACTCAAAGGTACGCTCAAACTTACCCTCTATAACCATGACAAAATTTCAACATCATCTGAAATTAAAGTTGGCTCCATTTGGCGTCCATACAAACTAGATGTACAAAAAGATGCGCCATTTACTGTTCGCTCAAATGTTCGCATCGGGCAAAAAGTGAATTCGCAGTTCAACGCCCTTGTGTATATTCCGAAAAAAGGCCGTGACAATACTACGATTGACACCGTCTTGACAGGCCCTGTTGGTTATGGCGACAATAATGGTCCAATTCCTGCTGATTATAAGTGGGCTATTGAATACACTACAGACCCAATCACTGGTGACCGTGTAGCGGATAATAAGAAGCTAACATTCACTAAAAAGGTAGATGACTACTCCAAAGTGACAGCTGTTCGATTTGTCCTAGAAGCGCCAATGCCGTTGATGTCTGGATATGGTGGTACTGAAGGTTTTGGCCTTCAAAAACTGAACTTCCCACTTGTGACTCATGATGAAATCACACCGACATCTGTTGCTTACTATCGTACGTCACTGGTTGATTCGGAACACTCTTACGACTCTGACTTCGCCGCCCTTGCCGGTCCAAACTTTGTCGACCACGATAAGGTCTTAGCTAATTCGAAAGGTTCTGTTCGTCAGTTGTTCAAGGAAGAAGGAACTAACAAGGAATTGGCTCCACAAACGGATACTGGTATGAGACCTGTTGGTGAAGCACTCAGCTTGACGCATCCGAAAACCATTCAGTTTGAAGGAAAAACTTACGAATTCATCCGTCAAGACAAGGTGGATCCAACGAAAATTCCAGATGCTTTCCGTGAAACCATTACCTACTTCTATAAGGAAGTACAACCAAAAGGAAACGTGGTTCAGAAATTCGTCGACGAAGCCGGTAAAGAAATCAAAGCATCTACAGATACTGGAGTAAAACCAGTTGATGAAGCCATCAAATTGGAACACCCAACTACCATTCACTTCGAAGACAATGATTACACCTTCGTACGACAAGACAAGGTTGACCCGACTAAGATTGTCGAAGGGACGCAAATCATCACCTACATCTACAAAAAGGTTGAAAAACCTGTAGAAAAACCAGTCAAGAAAGTGACTACGATTTGGGTGACTGAAAAAGGCGACGTGTTAAAACCTCGTACTGATGGTGAACAACCTAAGGAAAACTTTGACGGTTATGAATTCGTTCGTACCGATAAGGACAAAGACGGTAATACCACTCATATCTATCGCCCAGTTGAAAAACCAGTCAAGAAAGTGACTACGATTTGGGTGACTGAAAAAGGCGACGTGTTAAAACCTCGTACTGATGGTGAACAACCTAAGGAAAACTTTGACGGTTATGAATTCGTTCGTACCGATAAGGACAAAGACGGTAATACCACTCATATCTATCGCCCAGTTGAAAAACCAGTCAAGAAAGTGACTACGATTTGGGTGACTGAAAAAGGCGACGTGTTAAAACCTCGTACTGATGGTGAACAACCTAAGGAAAACTTTGACGGTTATGAATTCGTTCGTACCGATAAGGACAAAGACGGTAATACCACTCACGTTTATCGCCCAGTTGAAAAAAACCTGTAGAAAAAAACCTGTCAAGAAAGTGACTACGATTTGGGTTACTGAAAAAAAGGTGATGTGTTAAAACCTCGTACTGATGGTGAACAACCTAAGGAAAACTTTGACGGTTATGAATTCGTTCGTACCGATAAGGACAAAGACGGTAATACCACTCACGTTTATCGCCCAGTTGAAAAACCTGTCAAGAAAGTGACTACGATTTGGGTTACTGAAAAAGGTGATGTGTTAAAACCTCGTACTGATGGTGAACAACCTAAGGAAAACTTTGACGGTTATGAATTCGTTCGTACCGATAAGGACAAAGACGGTAATACCACTCACGTTTATCGCCCAGTTGAAAAACCTGTAGAAAAACCTGTCAAGAAAGTGACTACGATTTGGGTTACTGAAAAAGGTGATGTGTTAAAACCTCGTACTGACGGCGAACAACCTAAGGAAAACTTTGACGGTTATGAATTCGTTCGTACCGATAAGGATAAAGATGGTAATACCACTCATATCTATCGCCCAGTTGAAAAACCAGTCAAGAAAGTGACTACGATTTGGGTGACTGAAAAAGGTGACGTGTTAAAACCTCGTACTGACGGCGAACAACCTAAGGAAAACTTTGACGGTTATGAATTCGTTCGTACCGATAAGGATAAAGATGGTAATACCACTCATATCTATCGCCCAGTTGAAAAACCAGTCAAGAAAGTGACGACGATTTGGGTGACTGAAAAAGGCGACGTGTTAAAAACCTCGTACTGATGGTGAACAACCTAAGGAAAACTTTGACGGTTATGAATTCGTTCGTACCGATAAGGATAAAGATGGTAATACCACTCATATCTATCGCCCAGTTGAAAAACCAGTCAAGAAAGTGACGACGATTTGGGTTACTGAAAAAGGTGATGTGTTAAAACCTCGTACTGATGGTGAACAACCTAAGGAAAACTTTGACGGTTATGAATTCGTTCGTACCGATAAGGACAAAGACGGTAATACCACTCACGTTTATCGCCCAGTTGAAAAACCAGTCAAGAAAGTGACTACGATTTGGGTGACTGAAAAAGGCGACGTGTTAAAACCTAAGACAGAGGGCGAGTTACCAAAAGAAAACTTTGACGGTTATGAATTCGTTCGTACCGATAAGGATAAAGATGGTAATACGACTCACGTTTACCACAAGGTTGAAAAACCAGTCAAGAAAGTGACTACGATTTGGGTGACTGAAAAAGGCGACGTGTTAAAACCTAAGACAGAGGGCGAGTTACCAAAAGAAAACTTTGACGGTTATGAATTCGTTCGTACCGATAAGGATAAAGATGGTAATACGACTCACGTTTACCACAAGGTTGAAAAACCAGTCAAGAAAGTGACTACGATTTGGGTGACTGAAAAAAAGGCGACGTGTTAAAACCTAAGACAGAGGGCGAGTTACCAAAAGAAAACTTTGACGGTTATGAATTCGTTCGTACCGATAAGGATAAAGATGGTAATACGACTCACGTTTACCACAAGGTTGAAAAAAACCAGTCAAGAAAGTGACTACGATTTGGGTGACTGAAAAAAAGGCGACGTGTTAAAAACCCTAAGACAGAGGGCGAGTTACCAAAAAGAAAACTTTGACGGTTATGAATTCGTTCGTACCGATAAGGATAAAGATGGTAATACGACTCACGTTTACCACAAGGTTGAAAAAAACCAGTCAAGAAAGTGACTACGATTTGGGTGACTGAAAAAAAGGCGACGTGTTAAAACCTAAGACAGAGGGCGAGTTACCAAAAGAAAACTTTGACGGTTATGAATTCGTTCGTACCGATAAGGATAAAGATGGTAATACGACTCACGTTTACCACAAGGTTGAAAAACCTGTCGAAAAAAACCAGTCAAGAAAGTATTCACTTCTTGGGTGACTGAAAAAGGCGACGTGTTAAAACCTAAGACAGAGGGCGAGTTACCAAAAGAAAACTTTGACGGTTATGAATTCGTTCGTACCGATAAGGATAAAGATGGTAATACGACTCACGTTTACCACAAGGTTGAAAAACCTGTCGAAAAACCAGTCAAGAAAGTATTCACTTCTTGGATGACTGAAAAAAAGGCGACGTGTTAAAACCTAAGACAGAGGGCGAGTTACCAAAAGAAAACTTTGACGGTTATGAATTCGTTCGTACCGATAAGGATCAAGATGGTAATACAACTCACGTTTACCACAAGGTTGAAAAACCTCAACGACCAACAGTTGAGACACCGAAGGAATTACCGAAGACAGGGGATACATCAACATCTCTCGCACTGATTAGCATAGCTCTGTTGGCTGCAGGTCTGCTTGCTAAACCACGAAAACGCCGTGACTAATGAAAAGGACTCTCAAGAGTCCTTTTTTTTCTTCATTCACCAAACGGTTGAACTCAAAGTGTTCAAAAATGGCGATTTGGTATTCGAAGTTTATACAAGTGGTCTGAGAAAACCCAGGGTTTCAACCCCGGGATGAATCAGTACTGACGATATTTTAAATATTATGGTTTGTTGGTAGTTCATTTGCATTTCTCAACAAATGAATCCATAAGTTTGTGAGTCTGTAAAAACTTGACGTTTGATATCATTTATGATATACTATTAGTAAGAAGTAAAGAGAAAGGAGGTGTGCCTCGTGCGAGCACAAACCTCAAGTTATGTGGTTTCGACCAAGTTCCATTTACCTGAGTCGATTGCAAAACGGTTGGAAAAAAGTTTGCGTATCTCAAACAGTGCTTACAATGAGGCACTAGGCTTTGGGCTCAAACGTTTTGAAGCCCTTAAGCGAAACTCCCATTATCAAGAATTGTTAGAAGCACGGCGTCTCGCTCTTAAAGGGATTGCCAAGTTGGAAAAGGCTGAGAAAACAGCCAAGGGCTTGAAACAGCAAGTCAAATGTTATAACAAAGCCATTTTTGGATTAAGAAAAGCTTATAGCTTGACTGAATACGGCTTGTCTAACTATCTCAGTCAACAACGGAGAAAACCAGGTTCGCCTTACCAGCAATTCAACTCTGGTGAAATTCAGGTGATTGCTGGTCAAGCAATGAAAACTTTAGAAAAAGTTCTTTTCTATCAAATCAAACCACACAAAGTAAGGTTTAGAAGTAAGTTTGATTTAGACGTCAGTTTCCGTAATCGTGTCAACACGACGGGAACACGTCTTGAACCATCCGATAAAAAAGACGTCGCTTATCGACTCTATATCCACAAGGCTTCAACCTTTGTAGATATTCCAGTCAAAGCTTTTAATAAATACCAACAAATCAGCTTGTTACGCAGTGAGAAAATTAAATATGTCCAAATCATTCGAAAAACCATTCGAGGAAAGAAGGTTTATACCCTACAGATTGTCTGTCAGGGATTTCCACCATCAAAGGTCACTAAAGGCCAAGGAGTGGTGGGAATCGACCCGGGTATTTCGACGGTGGCCTTTGTGTCACCAAGTGAAGTTGCCTTGGTGGATTTAGTACCAAAGAATATCACTCAGAAGGAAAAGCACCTGAAAACAACTCGACCGAAGAATTGAGCGGAGTCGCAGGGTCAATAACCCTGAGTGCTATGATGAGTGTGGTAAAATCAAGAAAGGTGCACGGTTTAAACGTCCGTCAAAACGACAAGTTCGTTTGCGAAATCGCAGGCGTAAGGCTTATCGGTCTTTATCTGAGGAGCGTAAAAAGCGTCAAGGACAACTAGTCAACCGGATAGTTTCACAAGCATTCATCATCCGGGTTGAGGAATTGAACGTCAAAGGACTTCAGAAACGAAGTCGAGACATCCGCATCAATCCAAAAACCAATCGACCGTTTAGTAAAAAGCGTTTTGGAAAAGCCATTTTTAGGGCCGCTCCAAGCGCCTTCAGAACCGCTCTTGAAACAAGAGCCTTCCAACTTGGTGTTGACGTCGAAGTCATTTCACCAAAAGAGGTGAAACCAAGTCAATATAACCACATCACTCAAACCTTTGAAAAGAAACCTCTTTCCACGCGCGTCTATGACCTGATGGATAACTATCCAGGTGTGCAACGCGATCTCTACTCGGCCTTTCTCATCGGACATATTGAGAAGGGTCGCTACCAACAAGAACAATTAAACCAGGACTTTCCTGATTTCTACCAACAAATGAAGGACTTCCTTCAACAACCGATCGAAACCGAGCGGTTAGCTTGGTATCTAACCTAAAAATGGTCAAGGACAAGACCTTAACCCCGAGGGACTGACGCTCCTTCGTTACCGCACAAGACAAAACCTCTTCTTTCTACGCAGTATAAAGAGGTTTTGAGACGGACGATGTGTGTTTTGAACATGCACCTTCCTTCTTGTGAAACTTCCAAGCTCAGACACATACTGAGATCGGGTCTTTACCCGAAGCAGGTCATTGCTGTCAGGCAGCCGCCTCTGACTCATCTGTTAGTTGGAGACGGGAACTGAGCGCGTTTACCATGGGGTAAACGGGAATCCCGGGGTTTCAACCCCGGGAGAACGTCAAACCTTCGTGAAACAAGACCACAGACCAGGACAAAGATGGTAATATTAGCCACATCTACCGTAAGGTTGAAAGACGGATGATGTATCGACATCACTCGGACTTTTAGCATCGCTCTAATGGTTGTAGGTCCACTCACCAAACCAAGAAAATGCCGTTACTAGCGAAAAGGACTTTATAAGTCCTTTTTTTTCTTGTGTTTTCGACCAATTCGTGATATAATAGTGATATAAAACTGAAAGCAGGGAATTCTATATGTCACTTGATTTACAAGAATTACTGGCAAATGTCAAACCCAATATCGTGACGCCACGACTGAAGGAATTGACGGATGTCAAAAATGACAAAAAACCAAAAACACTGGCCCAGCTATTACTCAAGTATTACCATGATAGCTTGGATAATCCGGTGGCCAAACAAATTTATCACAAGGGTGAGGTTCATACCATTCGGTATTTCGATATTGAACCACTTATGACAGGGGTATGGGCTGAAATGAGCCTTATTTTGTTGAACCTGTCCTTCGCGGAACAATGTGATGTCATTGATGCCCTCTACCCTGAAAATGCCAAGTTGGCGGCCAAAGCCTTTGCCATTAACTTCACCAAAGACGCAGGCTCAGAAACTGTGGTGCCGGTTCAAGATGAAGATGTATCCGACCAATTGCGCTCGGTGAATGTTGGAATTGCTATGGTGCTCGCAACCCTCACAACCATTGGTGGTCAACTTAATTCCCATCCAGACCTTATCGCTCGCTTTTATGGCATGATGGAAACAGTTGCGAAAGAAGCCAAAGAACGAGACCAGTATCAGGCGAATCTGAAACGGAGCGAGGATGCGGCGCATTTTAGGGACCGATAACTTCAAGCCTAGGTTTCTAGGCTTTTGTGTTGTTCACAATAGCCTTTTTGTGATTTTGCCTGTACTTTGTGATATACTTAATACAGCAAATAGAAAGGTACGATTAACCTATGACAACCAATTCAGTATTTTCTTGTGACGAACAAGACAGCTTAGATTATAACGGCTATAAATTGTATCGCTTGGTGCTGGACAATCCTCCAGAACATTTTGTGAAACGTTTCCCTGACGACTTCGACCCCTCCACTAATCGAATGGTTGGTGGATATGTCGAAAGTGCAGACGGCTTTAAATGTGATGATGAATATCATGTACATTGGGTCGACCAATATTCGGTCGTTGCCGGCGCGCAAATTCCAGAAGGAACTTTTGTGGAAAAATCATTGCTTGAAAACGTAACTGTCTTGGATGGTGGTCCTGGTCGGATTATTGAAACTATGGCTACCAACTCGACCATTCTCAACCAGACCGATGAAGTGGTTATCACCGATTCACTATGTAATGTTCAATGTGGTGACGCTACCATTACACGCTCGACCCTTACGAATATTGCGGCCTATAATTCCGTGATTGAGGATTCTATGTTGTCAGACGATGACCGCGCATGTGTGTCTGAAGCACATTTGACTCGTGTGGAACACGAAGGTCCCTTGGCTGGGACCTGGTCGGATATCTCCAAAGGTGACCTTACTAAATATCGCATCAAGTATGCTATTGATCGAGGTCCTTATCGACCAACCGATGACAGTTTCTGGCTGTTCCAAGACAAGAACGGGCATATGGCTACCTTTGGTGAGTCCACAGACAACAATGGTGAAATCCCATTTCCTGATGGCGATACCACCAAGGAACGACTTTTGGAACAATTAAACAAACCATTTGCTGCCCGTCCGTCACGTAAAGTTGGAAATGATAGAAGCATTGCATTGGTTGAAAGCTTGCCAGCTGAAGTAACCGATGTTGTCCTGTCTGAGAACGATTTGGCGGATCTTACGACCGACCAACTGACTCAATAGTTTGTCACACAACTGTAACGGAACTGTAATGCGGACTTCCTTGCTTTTTGAAGAGCCATATGATATACTAAGGATATCATAAAGAAAGGCGACTCACTAGTAACCAACGCATTCTGGGCCTGGTCTTGTACCTGACTCATCGTTGCTCGGCTCTTGAGTTCGAACAAAACTTAAATGTTGAAACCTGCATTGCTGGCACTTATTTCTCTCCCGTTTTTGACCAGTGCCCATGCACCAAAAACACACGACTGCACATTCTCCACGACCAACCGCAACCTATGTGGTACAAGAAGGAGACACCCTCCAAAGTATTTCAGAAAAAAACGCTTTTGGAACACGAGAATTTGCAGATGAAATTGCTTATCAAAAATCGATTAGGTATCGGAAACACGGTTCATGCTGGACAAACCCTAGATTTGACCAACACACAAAGTGTGCAAGTATCAGAAGGCTTCCGTGATGCTTGGGTCGAAGCTCGTATCAATGACTTTGCTTCACGACTCTCTACCCAAAAACCAGAAGACGTGGCTCGTATGCACCAACGCATCGCTGAACAAGAAGAGGAAGCGAAAAAAGCTGAGGAAGCTCGACAAGCAGAAGAAGCGAAGAAGGCTGAAGAGGCTAAGAAAGCTGAAGAAGCCAAACAGAAAGAAACAGAACGTAAGAATACACCAGCCAGTGTTGCCAAACAACCAGGTGGCTCCGTCGTTTTATCAAACGGAAATACCGCAGGTAGCGTTGGTTCGGCAGCTGCTGCCGAAATGGCTCGCCGTACAGGTGTCCCAGCTTCCACATGGGAAACCATTATTGCCCGTGAAAGTAATGGACAACCAAGCGCTTATAATCCATCCGGTGCGTCAGGATTGTTCCAAACCATGCCAGGTTGGGGATCAACAGCGACAGTTGAAGATCAAATCAATGCGGCAGAACGTGCCTATAATGCCCAAGGGCTTAGCGCTTGGGGATTTTAAGAGAACAAAGACCGAATGGTCTTTTTCTTTTTTCCCTTTTCCTTGTTCAATTTTGGTATAATGAAAGTGAAGAAAATTAGTTAGAAAGGAAACAGTATGGATCAAAAAGCACCCTTGACGGCGATCAAGGACCTCAAACAAGGAGATATTATTTTAGCCAAATTGGTGTTCGAAGAAAACACCTCAGACTACTATCACGGGCATCGGGTCTACGATGTTATTACCCATGCCGTTACAGATCCTCGAGGAAATACAGCTAAACGGCGACCTGTGATTTTCATGGGCTCAGATGGGGATGATATTTTTGTGGCACCGATGACATCCAAACACGGAGCTAAAGCTGATGAAGCTCACCAACTCCAGTTGTTAGATACACCGAGTGCTCAAGAAACGACGGATGGCTCTTACGTTGAAATGACCAACATGCGAAAGCTTCATATGGAACCAGATTGGCAAGTCCCTCTTCTTGACCATGTTGGTCCTAATGATTTTCGTAGGCTCAATTCCCGTTATCGGTATGATGCAGAACGTTTTGCCCACCATTTGGATTGGAAGAATGCGTACATTTACTTACCTGACAAAGAAAAATACCATGAACGGTTGGAACAGTCAGGCTACGAAGCAACCGATTTCGGCTGGCAAAAAGGTGACCACCAGATTATGGAACGTGGGGACTTCATTGTCAGTCACCGTGAAGTGTCCCTTGAAGACACCATTCAGGCTCATCACCCACGAAGTCACATCACCATGCGCTCATCAGCTGAAAAAGCACCCCTATCACCTCAAGTGGATCTGTTACTTGATGATGTTCGAGAATTGCTGAAGCCTATTCCACTTGATTTGACAGCAACCACTGAAATTCCAGGCGGATTGGACGCAATTTCAACACCAGGTCGTACGCGGATTCAAACCTTGGCTGCGACGGATCACGGAGCGGTATCAGAACTTGGCCATTTTGTCCTCAAAGTCAATCAGATGGATCAGGATTTACTTCCTCAATTTGTGACATGGTATGAAGAGACACACGGACTTGAAGTGGTGGACCCTGTTGAAGTGAAAACCGATTTTGAGGGGCTAGGTCTATCAAGCCTTCTTCAGACCCAAGACTTACCAACAGCTGAAAATGAATTGGCACAATGAACAAACTAGTCACATTTGTGGCTATTTTTTTTTTTGCGCATTTCTTACTAGACAATCCGACCTCAATTGTCTATTTCCGAACATTCACCTTTTTTATTATACCGGCCAAGTTTGTGAATTGACGATTTTGGATTGAAATTTGGATTTTTTGTAAGCGGTTGCAAATCCCGGTATGAAGGGGTTTTCAATTGTTTGAACATCAAAGCATCGATTTCACAAAAAAATTTTTCTGACCACTCATCAAAATTTTTCTAACTTTTTTTTCAATCTTAAGAGGTTAGGTAAGAAAGTCAGTTATACCAGCACTTGTAAGCGTTAACAATACATCCAATTTGGAATCCAAATTTCTCCAAATCTCTCCAAATGCCCCCAAAAAAACGGTCGAATTTTACGAAATAAATCGAATTTTTTTCACCCATTTTGGGCCATTGTTCAGGGATGTCCCGAATGTTTTTCCAATCCAAATGACAAAATTACTCAGTTTCGAGCTAAATGTTCGGAAAATCCGAATGAAAAATTTTTGTTCGTTTCACGAATTTCGGTTGCGTGTTCGAACAATGTGTGATATACTAGTGATATAACTAAAAATGATCCTTGTGATCAGGAAAGGAACTACATGTTTACTAACAAACGTGAAATTTTTTCATTTAGAAAATATAAAGCTTACGGGCTAGCCAGTGCGGTCATTGCGGCTTTCTTTTTGGCAGGCGGAGTTGCTTCGGCTGATGAGGTAACAGCACCTACTACAACGCCGGCGGTTGCACAAACGGCACTAGTGAAGCAAGCACTACAACTCATGAAGCAAGTACTGCAACCAACCCTACAGTCAGTGCGGGTGAAGCACTACCTACGGTAGCCACAACAGCTCCAGCGGGTACAGCGGTCGCTTCTACGGAAACCCCTGTAGATGGCGCGACCTATGCGTCTGATACAGCCAAGCAAGCCGTCAAAGAGAATTTGGCACCTCTTGCACAAAACACAACTCCAGCACCAACAGCTGCTCAAATTTACAAAGAGGACCCAGCTATTGCGGCTAAATTAACAGCTGATGATAAAGTCGTTGAAGCTGAAAGCAAAGAAGCTTTTGATAAATTGCCTGATGCGGTTCGTCGACGCGTTAAAAGTGTTACGATTGAGAAACAAGAAAATGGTAACCTTGGTCATACGGCTTCTATTTCAGGTAATGTAACACTCAATGCACAATATTTCCATAACGATGGAAAAGATAGCGAAACGGAAGTTCTTTATCACGAAATTGGACATGCGATTGATGGGGCAACCTATAAACGTAATGCGGATGGCTCGGATTACTCGTTGTCACGTGATGCCGCCGTACAACCGCTCATCCACAAAGTCTATCCCGGACAAGTGAACTATGAAGGTTGGGCGTCTATGTTTGGAACCTATATGCTCCAAAAAACAGGACAACGCGAAATTAAAACCGATTTGGACCGTCAAATCAACCAATACTTCACAACCCTTATGGTCGGGTTTACTGAGCCTGATACAAAACTCCAAGGTGAATTTGTTAATGTGAAGACGGGTGATTTGGATGTCACTGTTTCAACTCGCTCGGCTGATCGTACTGTTGTTGCGACTAGTGCTGATAATGGTGTTAAGCAATTGAATAATTTAACCCCACACGGTTTAGACATTACGGTTTCAGGTAAGGGTGCGTTGACTGAAAATAGCTATATCGATGTAACCGTTGAAACGAATCTTCCGGTAAATGACATTAATAAAGATGAGATTTTGACGGATACGTTTAAAGGTACATCTTATGTTCCAACTCAGGGTGATTATAAAAAATCAACACAAACGGCTCGTATTTCGTTAGCTGGTTTGACCGACGGAACACAAAAAGAATATGTGATTCAGGCGAACGAGTTTCATAAAGATGCGCCTGTGATGTCTAATCTTAAACGGATTGTCACTTATCAAGTATATATTGATGGTACTCTTCAAGCGACAAAAGTATTGACAGATACTTTGATTCCTACTGAACCATTAATTGATGGTAAAACGAGTGAAACACAATACGTACGGACACGCGGTGAGCGTGTTGATGCTCGATATCTTTTTAACGAGTGATGATAGTGTGATTCGTGTAAATTCAAAACGACCATATGGTGTTTATGAAGTTACTGTTCCGGATGATGTTAAAATGACTTTGGGTCAAGATGAGTCATTAGAATCTTATCGTGCGGGTAATAAATATGTGTTACCACAGAATGTGATTGATACGAAAAAAATTCGATTTAACACATCAGTTGCGGCTAGAAAAGCACTGGATGCAAATCCTGATCAAAAACGATTAGATCAAACGATTGCTGTTTCTTATTATTATAGTGATAAGAAATTTGAAGATGTTTCGACTGCGAAAAAAATTGAAATGTCTAGACCGTTAGTGACTCTTCTGAGTGATGTTATTCCAGGTGAAGGTCGTATAGACTTGGGTATTTCTATTGAAACCGCGTGTTTTTGTTCTTTCAACATCGAGTGATAATATTGTGAAGGGTACATTGAAAAATGGTACTACTTCTTCTCCGAAGAAAGCTGTTGCTGTAAATGATACGATACTCACGTTGAATATGGATGAAAAACCGCTGAACGAAAATTCGAAATTCATCCTACAACCGATGCGTACTGATCAAGGTTCAACTGTTGCTCGTGAGTTTCGTGATTCAACGATGAAGGTATCGGTCGTAGACGCTGATACTGGCGTTAAAATTGGGGTTGCTGAAGCGTATAAGGCTTTAGATATTCCAAAGACTACGAAACGTTTGAAATTACATGTTGAAACGAATGAAAAATTAGGCTATTTGGCGGATAGTTCTCTTTCTGAGTTGAATTATAGTGTCACATTTAAGTCTAATGCTAAAGACGCTATGTCTTGGAAAAAAGACATGGATCATCAAAATTCTAATTTAACGGAGACTCGGTTTAAATTTGATTTGTTAGATGATCAAGGTGGTGCAATTGTAAACAAAGAAACAAAATTGTCAATTTTTAACGACAAAGCGGTTGTGAATGTTGGTGAAAGTACATATGTTGTGTTCACACCAACATCAGTTCAAAAAGATTTGTTCTTGCCAATCTTAACATCTAAAGCGTTGCGTGATGATCTATTTCCATTAGCGGCTCTTGAATATGTGAAAGTGGATGATTCTAATAATATTATTCAGAGTCGTGTATTCTATACTGGTCCGATTGAAGATGAATCTCGTCGCCCCGCCGCAGGTTCGTATGTTGATACTGTTTATGACGGATCGCCGGGCGTGTATAGCGGTATTTGGTTCAAATCAGAATTACCTGCGGGAACAAATGTATATGAGATTCCGGTTCATTTGAAAATGAAGGATCCGATTTATGCATTGAATGACAAGGTGGCCTTGTTAATGGTGAGAGTCATGGATACTTACGTGTTTTGACTTATGATGCGAAGTCACGAGTAACGCTTTCAACGATCTCGTATAAATCACAGCATGGTAAGAAAGTTGTTGTCGACGACCAGTCTAAAGAAGTTACATTGTCTAGTTACGTGTATAATATGACAGATAATAGTGTAACCGATTTGTCGGCGATGGCGTACATTCCTAAATCGAATGTCGATGGTTCAACAGCGGATGCAAAATTGGTTAGAAAGATTGATGCTCCTTCAGGATGGAAAGTGTTGTACACCACAAATGATATCAGTGGCGATTACTCTAAAGACAGAAATCTAGCTTTTTCAGAATCTGTTGATGATTATACGAAAGTGACGGCACTTAAGTTTGTTGCAGATAAACAGATTGCTCCGCAATCGGGGCAACGTTTCGACGTACCTGTTCTAACGAAAATGACGCGTGCAACAGATACTATGTCTTATCGAACAGTTCTATTGACAAATGATCGTGAAGTGCTGTCCGAACCGGTCGTGGCTACACCAAATCCTAAGTCGTTGATTACGAAAATCACAATCAAACATGTCCTAGATCCGAACGATGAGATGACTAATAAGTTTAGAAATATGATGTTAGAACTCGGTGATCTTCAAGATTACGATTTGCAACGAACAGGTGTATTAAAACAACCTGTTGCACGTAATATCGCTGCAGGATCGACAGAATCAATTTCGAAATTATCGTCTAAGACAATCTACGAACCGTTCGATATCAGTACATTCGGTGACGGATTGAACTTCGAATATACTCGTGTTACAGCTGAAACGACAGAAGATCTAAAGCTCAACTGAACTCTGAAACTCTCAATGTCGACAAAGATACAACTATCGAAGGTACTGGTGTGACAGGTTCTGAAGCAACTATTACGTACTATTACAAAGTTCAAACTGGTAAACTAGTTGAACGCTTCGTCAACGAAGAAGGTACAGAAATTGCTCCAACGAAAGAGTCAGCTAAGTCAGTCGCTTACGGTGAATTGGTGCCGACGGGTCATCCAAATACAATTGAGACTGAACGCTCTACGTATGAGTATGTCTCAACTGATGCTCCAAGCGTCTATACTTCTCGGATCTACAATCAAAAATTCGGAGTTGTTGAAGGTACAACTACTGTTACATACGTTTATCGAAAAGTTGCAGATAAGATTATCAACGGCTCTGTCATTGCAACTTACAAAGACACCGAAGGTAACGAACTGGCTCCACAAGAAAATGTGAAGACGGATGTTCCGGATGGTGAAGCTTATACCACTACGCCTAAGACCATCAAGTCTAGTGAAGTTGTTGAGAAAACACCAGAAGGCCTTACCAAACGTACGACTACTTCTTATGAATTGACAGAAACACCTGCCAATGCGGAAGGTCATGTCGTTGGTGGTAGTGTGACAACGGTTCCTTATGTTTATCGTAAGAACGTAACCGTTCAAACTTATGGTTCGGTTATCGCAACCTATAAGGATGAGGAAGGTAATGAACTTTCAAGCACTGAAAAAGTTGCTACCAATGTACCGGGTGGTACTTACTACGCGGCCGCAGATAAGCCTATTCAAGGTTCAGCTCAATCGAAAGTGACACCTGAAGGACGCACTGTTACCATTACAACTTACGAATTGATTAAGACGCCTAATAACGAAACAGGTGAGGTTCGTGATGGTGAAATCATTGAGGTGCCTTACGTATATCGTAAGAAAGTTGTAGAACGTTTGGTTCCGGGTAATACACCTACTGTCGAAATTCCTGAGTTGAAAGTGACGCAATATCAAACGGAAGATGGAGCAGACGTCAAAGCATCTGAACAAGGCTTCGTCGATGCACCAAATACCATTGACAAGTATCAATTCACTGGTACAACCAATACCAACGAAACTGGTGATGTTCAAACACATATCTACAAGTTGATTGAGACTGAAGTGCCAAATGATGCCCCTCAAGTGGATGTTCCAGTACTCAACGTAACGCGTTACGTGAATGAAGAAGGTACTGAAATCAAGGATGCTGAAACAGGTCTAGTACCTGCACCTTCTATGATTGGTGACAACTATCAATTCACGGGACGTACGGAAAGCACGGAAGATGGAACAGTTCAAACGCACGTTTACAAGGCAGTTGAACATGAAGTACCAAACGATGCGCCTAAACGCCTTCCAGAAGAACTTCAAATCACACGCTTTGTGACAGAAGATGGAAAGGATATCGCACCTATCGAAAGTGGTATTGTTGGTGAACGTCCAGTTATTGGTGACTACCAATATACGGGCCGTAGCACCCACGAAGAGGGTATCCATACCCACTATTACAAACTGATTGAACATGACGTGCCAAATGATGCACCTCAGGTTGATGTTCCAGCTTTGAATGTTACCCGTTACGTTAATGAAGAAGGTAGCGAAATCAAGGATGCTGAAAAAGGTCTAGTTCCTGCTCCGTCTATGATTGGTGACACCTATGAATTCACTGGACGTACAGAAACCACAGAAGACGGTACCGTTCAAACTCATGTTTACAAAGTCGTTGAACATGAAGTGCCAAATGATGCACCTCAAGTCGATGTTCCAAACTTGTTGGTAACGCGTTTTGTCAATGAAACAGGTGACGAAATCAAATCTGCTACAGATAGTTTTGTGGATGCTCTTCCTCAAATTGACAACTATGAGTTTACGGGTGTAACCAAGCTCAATGATGGCAAAGACGTTCAAACGCACGTTTATCGTTTGTCGGTACATGAAGTGCCAAACGAAGCCCCAGTTGTTGAGGTTCCTGAGTTGCAAGTAACTCGTCATGTGGATGAATTCGGTAATGATTTGGTCAAGGTTGAAAAAGGACGTCAAGCTCCGAAACCAACCATTCGTGACTATCAATACACGGACCGTACGACGGAAGAACATGGCATTACCACTCACTTCTACGCACCAATCAAACATGAAGTGCCAAACGAAGCTCCGATTGTTGATGTGCCTGAATTGACGATTACACGTCACGTGAATGAAAAAGGCGACGAACTACTTCCAATTGAAGAAGGTTCGAACGGACCACGTAAGACAATTGGCGATTACGAATATACAGGTCGTACCGACGTTGAAGGTGGAATCACGACTCACTTCTACGCACCAATCAAACATGAAGTGCCAAACGAAGCACCGAGTGTTGATGTTCCTGAATTGAAGATTACACGTCACGTTGATGAATTCGGAAACGATTTGGTCAAGGTTGAAAAAGGACGTCAAGCTCCGAAACCAACCATTCGTGAATACCAATACACGGATCGTACAACGGAAGAATATGGTATTACCACTCACTTCTACGCACCAATCAAACATGAAGTGCCAAACGATGCACCGATTGTTGAAATCCCTGAATTACAAATCACTCGCTATGTGGACGGAGATGGTCATGACCTTCAAGACCCTAAACGTGGTCATCATGAACCAGAACCAAATTGGGTGATTACGAATTCACAGGTCGTACCACTAAGAAAGATGGTATCACTACCCACTATTACCAACGAATTCCACACGTGAACGAACCAAAACGCGAAGTTACTACAGTTGAAACTCCAAAACGTGAATTTCCTACGGTTGAAACTCCGAAACAAGAAGTTCCGGTAGTTGAAACACCGAAGGCTGAAACTCCAGTATCGGATGAACTTCCTCACACAGGTGATGAAGCAACATCTGCTGGCCTTGCTCTCGGTGTTAGTCTTCTAGGATTACTCGGTTTACGTCGTAAACGCGAAGAATAGTCGAAAAAAAAACAGCCACGAAAGTGGTTGTTTTTTTGTTGGTTCTTTACATTTCGGTTTGTTTGTGATATACTAGTGATATCCAAAAGAAAGGAATTTTAATTTGCATGCAAATTCGTAAACGTAATCAACTCATGGTGGGAGCGACCGCTCTGGGCTCTCTTGTAGCAACCGCTACAACAGCTCACGCGGAAGAAACCGGCCGTCGAGTTGAAAAAAATTCCCTTCCAAACCAAAAACACAAAATGATCCGACGCTCGCTAAAGGTGAACGCAAGGTCATTCAAAAAGGTGTGGAAGGCGAAAAAGAAATTATCACTACACAGGATAGTACGACTGTCAAATCACGAAAACCAGCTGACGTTGTGATTATCTTAGATGGTTCTACCTCAATGAGTGGAAACTATTTGAAATCCCTCCGTGCGGCACAAGCGCTGGTCAACTCTTTGTCAGATGACGACCGTGTGATTGTCGCCATGTACACGGCTAATACCGCAGAATCCTACATTGCCGGAAACAACGGTTATCAAGGTGGTACTACGGTCGCTTTGACAAAAGCTCAGGCTTTGGATGGAATCAATAAATTGATGGCTGGAAATCCAAGCAATGCCCGTGGAGACCTAAATGACTTCCTTGGTGCCTTTGGTGGTAAAATCGATCCAGCTCTTCAAACGGAACAAATTGGAACGACTTCCCTTCGTGAACCAAATCAGGTACTAAAACACCAATGGAGGAATTGATCCAAAAACAACGTCGTGCTAACACAACCTTGTCCATTGCTCAATTCACAGATGGTTGGGAATCACAAGAAACTATTGACACCTCCTTTGTTGACTATGCCAAGAAGAACGCTAAAACCTTTATGAGTATTGTTTTCCCAACTGGTGGGAATGCAACAGCGGATAATGCCTTTGGCTCAGCTGCTAAAATGACAGCTGCTGGACATCCGAATGTCTATAAAGCGGTAGATGACAGTAAAGTTGCAGCGGATGTTGTCAAACAATTTGAAAACACTGCGATTGATGTCATCAAAGGTGAGCCTAAAACAACCGAAAAGGTCATCAAACAACCGGTAGACGAAATCATTGCAGTTGGTACCAAGGAAGCAGACCCAACTAAACGGACGGAAGAAATTCCATTTAAGACCATCACTCGTGATGACCCAAGCCTTCCAAAAGGTGAACGCAAAGTCATCCAAAAAGGTGAGAACGGTTTGCGTGAATTTACCACAACACCGGGTTCATCTACCACATCCACTCGTAAACCGGTTGACGTTATCGTCCCTTATGATGTGTCAGGCTCAACATCTGGTGGTGAATCAGAATTGGATCACTTGGAAGCCGTCGCTAAACAAGGGGCTGATGATACCCGTTATATGATTATTGGATATGATGATGGGAATGCTAAAGATGGGTTTATGACAGCCACTAGTGGTAATGGTGGAGCTAAACTCTCTAAAATTACGAAAATGTTGTCTAAACAACAGATTTTTGGACTTTGTTGCCAAAGTTCGTGCCCTCAAACCACAGTCTAATCAAGACGGTTCTTGGCCATGGGATAAAGCCATGCGTGCGCTAAACTTGTACGATCCGGCCTACATGAACGATGATGGTACCACAAAACAAGCGGGTGTTACCTATGAAGCCTTGTTTGACCAAGTTCGTGATAAAAAAACAAAGAAGTCGGAATTCTCTGGTTTACTGATGAATGGGAACCTACAGAAACATTGGATACCTCTTTCTTTGATTGGGCGCAAAAGAACCATGGGGATCACTTCTTAACAGTTGTCTACGGTGGTGAAGGTTCCAAATCCTACCAAACCCTGAAAGCAGCTGGTCAAAAAGAAGTGCTGACGACAGCAGGTAAGGATTCAACTGCCCTCGCAAAAGAAATTGCGGATAAGTTTACGAGTCTCGTGACTATCACGACTCCGGGCAAAGCTACGACGACTGAAAAAGTTATCAAAGAACCAGTTGATGAAATCATCGCAATTGGAACACAAGAAGCCGCTCAAACAGACCGTAAAATCATCAAAATTCCATTCAAAACCGTTGAGGAAGAAGATGAAAACTTGAACGAAGGTGTACGTAAGGTCGTTCGTCCGGGTGTTGAGGGTGAAAAAGAAATTATCACTACAACCATTCCAGCATCAACCCCTTCAGTTGTCAAAACTGCATCAGGAACCGTTGATTTTGATATCAAAGCTGGTACTTCTACCTCTAAGGAAACAACCCGTAAACCAGTTGATTTGCTTGCTATCATTGATACATCTAGTTCTATGGTAAACAACTTTGGTCGTGCCCTTGATTCAACCCTCGCTTTGGTTCGTTCATTGAATGATAATGACCAAATTACCTTTGCTCATTATGGTTTCAATAATACGGATACCTATAATACTGGTAATCGTCCAGCCAATAGCAATATTATCGGGGGTTCCAAGTCAACCTATCAAGGTGCTATGACCCAACCAATGACCAAAAAGGATGCCATTGCTTATCTTGAAAAGGCTAAACAATTCAAGGTGACTCCGGCTGGTGTTCACTTGAATGAATTCGTTGCGGACATGAAAAAACAAGGTGTCAAGTTCCGTGAGGATGAAAACAAGAACTACCAAGACATTTATATGGAACATCATAAAGCCGACAGTACCATCTCCGTTATCCAATTCACTGATGGTTGGATGGAGACAGAAGACATCGATAAGGACTTCGCTGACTGGGCAACCAAGAACGCCAAAACCTTCATGACCGTTTCCTATAAAAATGATTCCGGTGCCAACGGTGGACCAACGGACCGCTCTATCCGTAAAATGACAGAAGCGGGTCACAAGAACATCTATGATGAACGCAAAGAAGCGATTGACAATGCCAAAATCGTTCAACAGTTCGAATCAACGGCAACTGAAAAAGTAACGGTTACGAAACAAGATGTGAATGTTGATGTGGCTTTGACTATTCCTGCTGGAGCGAAACTTGAATCAGCTCAATTGGCCACACCAAGCGGTCCTGTGCAATTGACCGTCAACGGTAATATTGCTAGCTATTCCGGTAAGAAAATTCCTGATGGTCATTACACATTGACCTATAAGGTTTCTGGTAATGATGGGGATGTGAAAGTGGTTGTGACACAAAACGGAAAAGAATTGCTTTCTAAAACCAACACCCTGACAGGTGGTACTGCTAATGCTTTGCGACTGACTAAGAATTCAACCGCTAAAGACAATGGGGACGGTACCTATACTCAAACCATTACACTTGACTATGATCCAGCCCGTGATGGGGATCGTGTCGAGGATCCAACAATTGAGGGTTCAGATACACATCATTATCAGATTGTGTGGAGTACCTTGGGTGGTAATACCGCGAAATATCGCAAAGTAAGTGTGAAAGATCCGACTGGTAAGGAACTGATTGATCCCAAAAATGATCAGATCCTTTCTGGGTTGACTTATCCGAAAGGGACATACACGTTCACTTATACCTTCGAGCTTGAAGATCATCCAGTTGCTGGGAATATGAAAGGTCGATTGAATATCGGTAAAGCCAAAGCTGAAAAAGTGGATACTTTTGAAGAGGTACCACAACAACCGGCAACTCCAGCTAAAACGACTACCACTGAAAACATCATCAAGCAACCGATTGACGAAATCGTTCATATTGGTATCGGTGGCCAAGTCACTGAATCCAAGAAAGAGCCAATTCCATTTGCAACTGAAATCATCGAAGATGAAGCCATGATGGAAGGGGAAGAAAAAGTCACCGTTGAAGGAATGACGGGTGAAAAAGAAATTTTGACAACCTACAAGACCAAGAAAGGTCAAAAAGTAGGAAATCCAATTTCAACATCTGAGCATGTTACCAAACACATGCGTACCAAGATCGTTCACCGTGGTGTCAAAGGTTCTGTAACGGAAAAAGAAAACGTCGAATTGCCATACACAACCAAACTGGTTGAAGACGATACACTTCCACTAGGCGAACAAAAAGTTGTCCAAGCTGGCGTGAAAGGAAACAAAGAAATCACCCGTACATGGACTACTCAACGCAAGTTGAAAGTGGGAGATCCAACGACTTCTGAAAAGGTTACGAAAGAACCGGTTGAAGAAATCATTCATATCGGAACCCGTGAAGGGGTGATGGATACAGAGTATGAAGTCATTCCTTATGAAACCCGCTATGTTGATGACCCGACGCTTGAAGCTGGTAAAGAAGTGGTGGTAGTTGAAGGTGTCAACGGTCAAAAAGCCATTAACAAATTCTACTCGCTCGCCAAAGGCAAGGTCGTGTCTGAAATCGATGCCCAAACCCATGTTCTTCGCCACCCAACCGACAAGGTTATTCACCGTGGTACTGGCGTGAAACCAGAAGCTCCTAAAGGTAGAAGAACCTAAAGGTAGAAGAACCTAAGGTTGAAGAACCCTAAAGTTGAAACTCCCTAAAGGTAGAAAGCTCCTAAGGTAGAAACTCCTAAGGTCGAGAACCTAAGGCTGAAGAACCCTAAAGTGGAAACTCCAAAAGTTGAAGACTCCTAAGGTGGAAACGCCTAAGGTTGACAGAACCTAAAGTTGAGACACCTAAAAGTGGAAACCTGAAGGTAGAAAACACCAAAAGGTAGAAACACTGAAAGTGGAAACTCCAAAAGTTGAAACACCTAAGGTAGAACCTAAAGTGGAAACTCCAAAAGTTGAAACACCTAAGGTAGAACCTAAAGTGGAAACTCCAAAAGTTGAAACACCTAAGGTTGAGAAGCAAGCACAAAGTGCGAAAGAGCTTCCAAAAACCGGAGATGCAGGTATGTTAACGAGCCTCTTCGGCGCTGGTTCTATTGCTCTCGGTGGACTCTCCATCCGTCGGAAACGTCGGAAATAGAAACGAAAATCAAGCCAGATGGCTTGATTTTTTTAATATTGCGTGCATTTCTGCGGATTTTGTGATATACTAGAGATAGAACAAAGAAAGGATATCATTTTTTCATGAAACAATTAATGAAATCATCAGCTATGGTTGGTTTGACCACCTTATCAAGCCTCATGGCTACGGGGACTGCGTCTGCAGATACCCAAGACCTCGCACTCCACGAAAAGGGTGATGATGTCAAAATGGAAGCATGGCGTACGGATGTTGCCCGCGTAGAAGCTGAGAATGCTCAGGCGGAAGCTGATGCTAAGAATGCAGCTGCAACCACTACTGAAAGCGCCACTACAACTACTGTGTCTGACGACAGCGGCAAACGTGAAGCTATGGAAGAACGCAATCGCGTGTTGCGCAACCAATACCACGAAAAATATCGTGATTACATGGATGCGGTAAACGAAGGTCGTACGGATGTTCCTGAGCCAACGAAGCCGGTCTATGAAACCATGTTGCCTGCCTCTAAAGCAAGTAAAGCAACCTCTACAGACTTTACCATTGTTCGTTGGGATGAAAAAGCCCTCCCAAACGGTCCACAATTGGACTTTTATAAGGAAGCTGGTGATACTACTGAAACTAAACCAGCAACGCCTACTGAAGCGAAACCAAAAGGTGAAGCTCTTGCTGAAGCTCCAACTCCTGAAAATGCGTTGACCTTGTCTGAAGGTCTCACATCATCAAGTAATTCTAAAGAGGTTGCAGGTGACGTTCCTACGCCGGACAATGCCTTGGCCAACGCTACGGAACAAAAGTCTAAAGAAGCTATTGGTGAAGCTCCAACGCCAGAAAAAGCTGAAGGAGCTGATACACACCTTGATAAAAAAGAGGACCAAACATCGAAAGATACCAAAGCTCCAACCAAAACATCTTCAGGTGACTCCGTCAACACCGCTAAAATGGACAAGAACAAATTAGTGAAGGTTCGTTGGGTGGACGCTTCAGGAAAAAGACCTTAAAAGCTGCTGAAAGTGCGTCCCCAGCTAATTTACCAACTCATGGAGACATTGATGGTTATACTTATGTAACCGCACGCCAAGATGATAAGGCGGGTGAGGTCTTGTACGTGTTTGCGAAAAAATCAGGTGATGAAGTCAAAACATCATCTAAAGAAGCGGAACAACAAGCTCCAGCTAAACAAGAAGCTAAACAAACACAACCTGCTCAACAAGCACCATCAGCTAGTGCACAACCAGCACAAACACCATCAACTAATACACCAACTCCTGCACAACCAGCACAAACTTCTGCACCACAAGCCAAACAGGCTCAAGCACAAACTTCTGCACCACAAGCAACTAAGACAACCGAACTCCCAACTACGGGTGATGCTGGTAGCATCTTAGGAGCTTTGAGTGTGTTACCTGCAGCGCTTGCAGGACTCGCCCTTCGTAAGAAACGCGAAGACTAATCTAAGGGACGCACGTCCCTTTTTTGCTTTTGTGAATGAATCCATCAAGACGCCCTTCGGGGTGTCTTTTTGTTCGGTTAATCCGAACGTTGGCAACTTTATTATACCTGCCAAGTTTGTGAATTGGGCGATTTTTGGATTGAAATTTGGATTTTTTTGAAAGCGTTCTCAAAACCCGGTATAAAGGGCTTTTTGGATTGTTTGAACATCAAAGTATCGATTTCACAAAAAAAAATTTTTTTCTGACCACTCATCAAAAATTTTTTTCTAACTTTTTTTCAAAAAAATAAGAAGAAGAGTAGAAAGTCAGTCATATCAGCACTTGTAAGCGCTAACAATTAATCCAAATTGAAATCCAAATTTCTCCAAATCTCTCCAAATGCCCCTAAAACGGCCGAATTTTACGAATTAAATCGGATTTTTTTCACCTATTTTTGGACCATTGTTCGGGACGTCCCGAACGTTTGTCCAATCCAAGTGGTCAAATCACTCACCTTCGGGCTAAACGTTCGGAAAAATTCGGTTGCTTCCTTCACTTGCACACTCAGTTAATTTGTGATATAATTGTGATATCAAATGAAAGGATTTATCGATCAATAACCACCCACTAAAGTGGGCGGTTGCTTAACTCCATTAAAGAGAGTTGACAAACCGTGATTGATTAGCCTCAGTTTAAAACTACGTTACTTGTAAATATATAGGTACCGTGGGATATCTGCCTAGTCCCACGCTCTACGCGTTCTCATTAAACAGTTCTGATTGGTAGGAACCGTGTGATAACGATTTAAAACTACAAGATAACATTGGCGAAGGCAACACCAAGCGGTAAAATCACTCACCTTCGGTCTAAACGTTCGGAAAATTCGGTTGCTTCCTTCGCTTGCGCTGTCAGTTCATTTGTGATATAATTGTGATATCAAATGAAAGGATATATAGATCAATAACCACCCACTAAAGTGGGCGGTTGCTTAACTCCATTAAAGAGAGTTGACAAACCGTGATTGATTAGCCTCAGTTTTAAAACTACGTTACTTGTAAATATATAGGTACCGTGGGATATCTGCCTAGTCTCACGCTCTACGTTTTATCATTAAACAGTTCTGATTGGTAGGAACCGTGTGATAAAAATATAAAACTACAAGATAACATTGGCGAAGGCGACAAAGGGTTTGTTTATACCCGCTTACCGCATTAAATAAACAGAAATCATTAGAAAGGACTTTGTCAAACGTATGACAAAAACATTAACAACACAGACAATACAAGCTTGCGTGTTAGACCGACAAGGTAAACCGTTAATGCCAACGACACGTCTTGGCAAAGTTTATCGTCTATTAAAAACAAAAAAGGCCCATATTGTATCATATGAGCCGTTTACTATCCAGTTGGATTACGAACCTGATACGCACGTTATCCAACCGATGACACTCGGCGTTGATAGTGGCGCTATTCATTCAGGTTACTCTGTAGCCAATGAACATCGTGAATATTATAGCGCTGAAGTTATTGCTCGTAATGATATTTCTAACCGTCTATCAGATAGATGTATGTATCGACAAAATCGTCGTTCTAGAAAAACACGATATCGTAAACCACGGTTTAACAACCGCAAAAACAAGAAAAAAGGCTGGTTACCACCATCCTTAGAACAAAAAGTAGCTGTACAAGTGAATGAAATCGACCATATCCATCGCTACTTTCCTATTGAAACAATCATTGTTGAAACTGCTGAATTTGATATTCAAAAAATCAAAAATCCGGATATCTCCGGCATTGAATACCAACAAGGAACTTTACAAGGTTATAACATTCGTAATTACCTACTTGAAAAACATGGACGTAAATGTTTCTATTGTGGAAAAACGGTTTCTGATTTTGAAGTAGAACACATGTTTCCAAAGTCAAAGGGCGGTTCTAATCGCATTGATAATTTGACTTTATCTTGTCATGATTGTAACGAAAAGAAAGGAACATTAACAGCGGAAGAATTCATCAAGCAAACCTTACCTGTTAAAAAAGCAACTGCAAAATTAAAACAATTGCCAAATGAAAAACGATTGTTTAAATACATGGCCCATATGAACACTACACGATGGACTTTATATGATGCTATTAAAGAACGATATCCAAATGTCAAAATGACGTACGGTTATATTACCAAATATAACCGCATTCAAGCCGGTCTTCCAAAAGCGCATCATATTGACGCCAAATGCATCACCGGCTTTGCAACCGTTCCATCTATGAGTCAAACAGTTGTTAAAGTGAAAATGCGTCGGCATAATCGTCAATTACACCGTGCCACCTTCAGTAAAGGACATGTACGTAAGCTGCATGTTTACCAACAACTGTATTTGGTTTCCAATTGTACGATCTCGTATGCTTTAATAACCATCGTTATTACATTAAAGGTCGTCGAAGTTCAGGAGCATTTGCTCTTGTTTCTGTAGAAGGCTTAAAGAATGAAGAACGAATGTACAAAAAATTAACATTATTGGCACATACAAATGCGTATTTAACTAATCGATACGTCAATGCGTAAAAAGAACGCTAATACAAAAACGTAACAAAAAAACAATTAATTTATAGAAAGGACGGCCCAATTCCTCCTCCGATTAAAATCGAGGGTTTCCTTGGGTCACTTGTATGGAAAAATTAGTCATTATTTGCGAAAAACCATCGGCCGCTCGAGCTTTTGCTACTGCCTTAGGCGGGCGTACCGGCACCTTTGAAGGTGATGAATATGCCATTACGAACTTGTATGGACATATTATGGAACTCGGTAAGCCTGCTGAAGTAGCTGTTAAAGCCTATAAAGAGACGGTTGGTGATTTTGGTAACACACAAGGAATTCCATGGTCTCCTGATTATTTCAACTTTTATGACAAAAAAGTGAAACCAAATGTCGGAGACTTTACGGGTTATACGGACGCCTATAGTGCTGTCCAACAATATCTCAATGCTGGATATATTCCTGTTATCGCGAGTGACATTGACACCTATGGTGAAGGTGACTTACTGGTTCAAGAAATTCTCGACTCTCTTCATTATAAAGGGAAACGCTATCGTGAATACCACGTCTCAGAAACACCAAAAGATGTTCAAAAAGCCATTCGTGAGAAAAAGGAAGTGACCGACAAAGACCCGGCTTATATGACGGGGTTTACACGCTCAGCCTGTGATTTCTTGACACAACAATATACACGGGTTGCAACTATTGCCATTCAACAACAAGGATACCAACTACCTGCTGTTGTACCCTTTGGTCGTTTGCAATCAGCTATTCTGACCATTGTCGGAGAACAGTTGGATGCGATTAAGGCCTACAAACCATCTTCTGTGTGGGAAAGTCGATACAAGCTCGATAACCTCATTCTGACAGCGCCTGATCTCCCTCAGTTTGCAACGAAGGAAGAATGGGAAGCCGGAGGGTTGCCTCTACAGGCTAAAGTCAAAAAAGTCAAGGAAGTTCCGGGGTCAACCAAACCTCCGAAACCACTTAATTTGACCAAGTTGTCCGCTATTATGAGTGGGCATGGTATGTCAGTCAAACGAACCCTTGAATTGGCACAGAAAATGTACGAGAATGGGGATGGCTCCGGTCGAAACTACCTATCCTATCCTCGTGCGGAAGAAGATTACGTCACAACTGAACAATTCAATGCTTTTCTCCCTCATGTGGATGAATACATTCAATTACTTGGACTCCCTCAAGCGGCCTTCACACACAGAACTCCTCGCCCAACTCACGTTAAAGACTCTGGTGCCCACGGGGCCCTCAGACCAGACGCGGTACCAAAAAGCTTAGATGAACTAGACGCTAAATTTGGTAAAGGTGCGGGGTTGCTCTACAAAACTGTTACCGAACGGTTCCTTCTCATGTTTCTTGAGGATACGGAATGGGTCCGTCATGAATACGAAACGGTTGAGACGACACCTGTCTTTAAAGGAAATGTCAAAGTCATTACCAAACAAGGGGTGGTTGATCCGGATGCAGATCCAGAAGATACGGTGACCACGCTTCCTGATTTGAACAAGCTGGCGGAACTCTACCCGCATGAAGTGAAATCTGTGAAGCCAGCTAATCCAACTACGGCTTGGTTATTGAAACAGCTCGTTAAGCACGATGTTGGTACGGCCGCCACACAAGCAAAGACCGTATCTGATATGACGGGCGCTACAGCTAAACATCCCCTCAAAGATGGTAAGGTCTTGAGCTTATCGATTCTTGGTCAAATTGGTTATGAAGCTGCGAAAGGTACCCTTATCGGTTCCATTCAAGGAACGCGTTTCATGCAAGAATGTATCACGGCGGTTCGTAAAGGCGTCTTGACACCTGAACAAGCTATGAAGAAGTTCTCAGAAGCCATTACCAAAGATGTGGAAGTACTTCGCTCCAAATCTTACCACTTGGATGATTTAGGGTTGCCGAAGAAAAAACCAAAAGAAATTGCTCAGGGCGTATGGAACGGTCAAACCATCCAATTCAACCGTCAGTACTCGAGTCACCGCTTTACGGATCAAGAAGTGGAACAGCTCCTTGCTGGTCAAAGCTTGACCATTGAAATTACGACGGACAAAGGAACCTTTAAAGTGAAAGGTGCTCTTGCCAATCAGGAATACCAAGGTCGTCGCTATGTCGGCTTTAAGGGTGAATTCGTTCGGGATGATTTAGCTGAAGGCGTATGGCAAGGTAAACAAATTCGATTCAAAAATCAATTTGCAGGTCACCTCTTTACACCAAGTGAAATTCAACAATTGTTGAATGATGAATCCATCACCTTTACAACTGAAAAAGGAACCTATACCGGTAAATTGGAAGTCCAAAGCTATCAAGGTCATCAATATGTCGGATTCAAAGCCCAATTCCCTAAGAAGGAAGGGTATGTCTATGGCCAATTTAAAGGTCAGGAAATTTCCTTCAAAGGTGAATTTATGGGTTACCGATTCACAGACGATGATATTGAAAAATTGCTAGCTGGCACGAAAATTGCCTTCAAAGGGAAATCGAAAGCTGGTAAAGAAATGATGGTTGCTGGAGGACTCGCGCAACAAACCTACCAGGGGCGCAAATTCTGGGGTTTCAAGCCTGAATTCGACGAGAAAAAAGGCGGATTTGGCGGATAATGAAATCCATGCAAACAACAAGAAAGGAATCTATTAGCTCATGATTGAGATCGTACGCAAAGCCACAACGACGGATCTTTTCCGTCACCTATTTCCATTTTTCATTGTGATTCTAGCCTTTGCTGGTTTCACATACTATATTGTTCGCAGTCCGAAAGACAAGTTTCAAGGAAACTTGAGACAAATTCTTCTCGGTGTCGGTTTCGCGGGTGCCCTTTGCTAACGGGTGTGATTGGACTATTGACCAATCCTTCCTATTACAAGGTAACTGATAAATACCACACTATTGTCCATGTCAAAGAAAGCTCCATGAATGTTGAAGTTGTGGACGAAGCAGCCAAATCACGTGGACTTCTCTTTCATGTTAAAGACCATGGTAGTCAACAAGTTCGTAAAACCTTGGGGATTACGGATGCGGATGATGACCGCGTTTTGTTGACATGGGAAGACAAAGGTCCTCATGTTATTTCTGTAAAACCAAAAACCATTAACCTTCGTACCGATGACTACAAGGTTGACGCTAAAGTTAAAGAAGCGTTAAACAAAATTGTGGATAGTATGGCAGGTGCCTTTAAGGATTTAGCTGGACAAACGGATGGTTCGACGAACGAACAAGAATCAACTGATGAATCAACATCGACCGATGACACGGACAAAGACGAACCTTTTGTTGACGATCCGGATGCGACGTCAGAATCAACATCACAACCTGCTGTGTAAAAAATTTCAAATTTTTGCTCAAGAAACTTGACGCTGAGATAGGGTTGTGATATACTAGTGATATACAAAAGAAAGGATGCTTTCGATGAAAATTTATAAAGAATATGTCATCTTAGGTGTAGCCCTTCTTGGTGCCTTAGTTATTGGTACAATTTATCTAACGGCGCCTGAGGACCACCGTCCAACCGTTGACAATGTGATCCCCACGCCATTAGATGTTTCGGCTCCTACAGATTCTGCTACAGATTCTGAGGACTCGTCTACACAAACAGAAGAAAGGACAGACGAAGGAACAAATCCGTCTGATGGTACAACTGATGCGCTTCCAAGCTAATGTGACCTTCCGTGACCATGAACCAAAAGCGGTTGAGGACACACGTATCAAAGATTCGCTTGTGAACTTGCTTTCCCTCATTAAAGATAGCAACCCTGAGTTGCTTCAAGAGGCGATGAACAGTCTTCAAGCCACAAACTAAGAAAGGAATAGAACACATTACATGCTAGTACAACACGCAACACCGAGCACATTAGAAGAATCACAAGATCAACTTCTCCTTGCTGGTAGCAAAATCACCTTTACGGATATCTATAACAAAGAAATGGAAATCCCTTTGGTGAGAGGGAAATACTATCGCGCAGATGACGTGGATAATACATTTATTCTATTAAATGGTGTTTTGACCGATGTCAGTCAACAAGCGTTTCGTAAAAACAAACAAATGGTTGATTTACAGGAAGAAATTACCCGTTTACAGGATGAACTGGCCCAAGAAAAAGCTGAACAAGCTCAACGCGCTGATGATTCCGAGCGTGTTCAAACGCTAATCGCACAGGTTGACCAACTTCAAGAAGCTCTAACGAAACGTGAGAACGATTTGAAGATCTTGGCCATTGCATCCAAGAAGAAAATCACTCACCAAGATCAACTCATCCAACAACTCAATCAGGAAGCTGATGAAATGGGTGACTTGATTGAACAATTGGTTGCTAAAATCCATACACTTGAAGCAACCAACGACTAAGAAAGGAATTTCAATGACACAAGTGGTAAAACAAAATAAACGCAAAAAAACAAATTTTGATGGCGATGGGAATTGTTGGCGCTGCTAGCGTTGCAACGCTTGCTCAAACAGCACATGCAGATGCACAAACACAAACAGCAGAAGGATTCGACTTGACCAAACAAGCAACTACTTCACCATTCCCTGTTATGTTTGACCGTCCAAGTGGTGTCAATGCCGCAGCTCTTGCAGGTGCTGTTCGCACCCTTTGGTACTGATTCAAACTTGTATGCATCAGCTCTTAAAGCTGTTCCAGAATTGGGACAAGCAAATATCAATAGCTTGCTCAATGATGCGCTTTCTGACAACGCGGCAACAGCGAAAAACAGCTCGCGGAACCATTTTGAAACTCATCAACTGGTATAACAGCCTTGGTGGTTTCCAAATCAAAAACGCAAGACGGAAAAAGCTTATACCGTTGACAATTTGGACGAACCAATTAACACTATTGCTGTTGGATTTGCAAATCCAGAAGCTAACAAAAGCTGTATCAGATAAAATCCAAAAAGACTTTGGAAACATCAAAACAACTGGCGATGTGATGAAAGCTCTTGACGCTCACCAAGCTGGATTGTCTACTGCTTACAAACAAGCCTTTGATGCCTATGCGGCTAAAGTGAATGCTAAAGGTGCTGACCTAGCTAAATTGACTGAGTATGAAGCTTTGAAACCATTGCTCAATGCCTATGAAGGTCTTTATGCAAATGGTGCCGCTGCTCTTCGTGGTGAATTGCTTGCACAAAATGGTACCAAAGAAGCGGCAGTTGCTTTCTTCGAATCAGCTGTCATTACTGGTCAAATCGATAACAAATCAAACGGGGATACGGACCAAAACCAACCTAAGAACGTGAAAACTCGTTGGGTGGATACGGAAGGTAAACCACTCGCACCAGAAGAAACTGGTAAAGACTTCAAAGGTGAAAAAAACATTTGATGGTTACCGCATCCGTGAATCACGTACTGAAAAATGGTATTCGTACTTACGTTTACGAAAAAATTCAAAAACCAGTAGAACCTAAAAAAGGTCCAGATAAAACTATCTGGGTTGACAAAGAAGGTAAAACCCTGAAAGCCGAACAAGAAGGTCAACACCCGGATAAAGAAGGGGACGACATTCCAGGTTATCGTTTGGTTCAAACCAAAACTGAAAAAGGAACAGATGGTTCTGTGAAAGTGACGAACATTTATGAAAAAGTTCGTAAACCAGATACTTACTGGTTTGACAGCGAAGGTAAAGAATTAAAACCAGTCGCTAAAGAACAAAGCCTTCCTGATAACGATGGTGTTTCAGATGTTCCGGGTTACCACTTGATTCGTGCTTACACGGTTACAAAAGCTGACCTTGCCGGAGACCTTAAAGGTTCTAAATTCCAAGAGGGTGACATCATCAACATCTACGAGAAAGATGCTGAAAAACCTGTCGAAAAACCTAAACGTACTACTTGGGTAGACGAACAAGGTAATAAATTGAAAGACCCTCAAGATGGGGAACACCCAGACAAGGAAGGCGACGACGTACCAGGTTACACACTTGTTCGTATCGACAAAGATAAAGACGGTAACGTAACAAACGTCTACAAGAAAACTCCGGAAAAACCTGTTGAAAAACCTAAGAAAACAACTTGGGTAGACGAACAAGGAAACAAACTGAAAGACCCTCAAGATGGTGAACACCCAGATAATGAAGGTGATGACGTTCCGGGTTACACTTTGGTTCGTATCGACAAAGATAAAGACGGTAACGTAACAAACGTCTACAAGAAAGCTGAAAAACCTGTTGAAGAAGTCCAAACTAAATGGGTAGACGAACAAGGCAATCAGTTGAAAGAACCTCAAAAAGGTGCACATCCTGACGTAGAAGGTGACGATGTTCCGGGATACAAAATCCTTCGTACCATTAAGGACGAAAAAGGAAATATCACTAACGTCTACGAAAAAGTGAAAACTCCTGAAAAACCTAAGAACACTACTTGGGTTGACGAACAAGGAAACCAATTGAAAGAACCTCAAGAAGGTGAACATCCTGATAATGAGGGTGATGACATTCCGGGTTACCAATTGGTCAAAGTTGACCATGACAAAGATGGTAACGTCATCAATATCTACAAGAAAGTTGCTAAGAAAGTAACAACTCACTGGGTAGATAAAGATGGTAATCGTCTTGCTCAAGACGTGACTGGTGAAGAATTTGACAAACAAAAAGACTTCCCAGGTTATCATTTGGCTGACGTTCGCACATCTAAAGACGGCACTGAAAAATTCTACATCTATGAAAAAGATGAAGCTCCAAAAGCAAAAGAATTGCCAAAAACTGGTGATGTCAGCGGACTTGCAGGTGTTGTTGGTACAGCCCTTGTAGGTCTTGGAAGCTTTGGATTCCGTCGCAAAAAAGGAAAGAAAGCTGAATAAAATATAAAACCGAGCGTAAAATCGCTTGGTTTTTTTTTCGATATATGATATAATAGTGATATATGAAAGTAGCAGATTGCCAAGCGATCTGTATGAAAGAAAGGAAACAATCTACATGAGTCTTTTGAAAACAAAAACAGCTCTTGTTTTAGGTCTAGCCGGTGCCTCAGGTCTTGCGGCTGTGCAAACAGCCATGGCCGATGAAGCTACTCCCGCTAGTCGCACGACTGATAAAGTCGGTCACCTTGATGTATCTGTGGATGACCAATCCCTTCGTGATGCTATTTCACTAGCTGAATCACAAGGCGTACAAGTGTTCCGTGATGAAACACGTGTTCGCACAGGAAATGCGTCTCAAACCACTAAACACATCAAAGAAGCGGAAGACTATTACAAAGAACGTGCTAATAATTTGACAGCCGTCACCAACAAATACAAGGCTGACCTTGCGACCTATAACCAAAAGGTAAAAGAAAACGAAGCGGTGGCGAAAGCTGCTAATGCTGAAGTCGATGCCTATCGTACGAACTTGTCAGCGGTTGGACGTAGCATTACCTTTACGTCTAAAACCTATTCAGACGCTAACAAACAAACAGCTATTACCAATTTGAAACAAGCGGTAAAAGTTGGTGAACAAGTACGTGATCTTCGCTCAGCCATTTCTGACTATGAATCCCTACAAAATTCATTCGTTGGTTTCCAAACACAAGCTGACCAAGGAAATATCAAAATTAGTCGCGAAACAGTGACCGTTAAGAATGCTTCTGATTTGGCTAAATACCGTGATGAAATCACGGCGTCAAACAAAAAATTGACTGATTATGTCAATAGTTTGGGTAGTGCTAATGGTACAGTGGCAGAAGATAAGAAACCAAGTTTCAAACTCTACACCTTTGTCATTGATCCTGCCTTGCTCACTGAATTTAACAAACCAGTTGAAGCTCCAAACTTTGACGCAGCACCGGTTGAAAAAGGTTGCAGTACCTCAATTCACCTATGCCTTTCTACGATATTCGCCAAACAAGTGATGCTGGAGCAGATATCGAAAACAAAGATGGTGAAAAAATCACGATCAAATCAACAGCCAAGGATGGTGGAAACGTTCATCAAGCCATGGTCAATCAAACCATTGCCATTGCAACCACAAATGATCCACTTCCTGCCGGTCGTTGGGACAAATACCATGTCTTGACGGTATCTGTCAACTTGCCAAAAGAAAACGTTGAGCTCAACGAAGAATTGACCAAAGTCCCAAAAACCCAAATTGGACAACTGAAATCAACAAAGAAACTGGAAAAGTCATTTTCCGTGCAACCGATGATTACTTGGTTGAAATCAACCAAAACCAACGTACTCGTCAAGGTACCATTGGTGGAATGATGAACCAAGCCTTTGATTACAAGGTTCCAAATATCTTTGTGAAATTGCTCAAGGACAATACGGACTATGAATTCTCTAGTGACGTCATGATTAACCATGAATACAAAGCGAATTCAGGTAGTGTTCATGTTCGTACAGACCAAGCTGACCCACAAAAACACAACAAAAATGATAAGGGTGTTGTGATTGATGGTAAAACCGTCTTCTTCGGCTCAACCAACAACTACAACATTACATGGGACTTTGACCAATATAAAGGCGTGAACATCGACAAAGAAATGCAAGAAAAAGGTCTTGACCTTCTTGATTTCTATCCGTCAGACGCCCTTAGCTTCAATCCGAAGAAACATAAAATCCTCTTGCAAGACGGCGGCACAACCATTGCAGTCGGCCAAGAAGATGGTACCTTTAAGGACGGAAACGGTAAAACTGTTGACGGTTTATCATGGAGCCAAGTAGATAGCTACAATGGTATTGACCGCAAAGGTCCAGCCATCAAGGTATCCATCAAAGGATATGACCATCCATATTATAAGAACTATGTGGAACAAGGTAAATCCCTCAACGTCGTCATTCCAATGGCAACGAAGATTGTGGACCAAACACCTGGTGTCATCGGTGGTGTTTACGGTGGTAACTCTTATACCAACGTCGCTTACCAATCAGACTTCGGAAACATCTACAAATCAAATGAAGTAACAAACACCGTGATGACAATGGACCCGCGTAAGGATGCGGTTCTTGCAGTATCACAACTCGAATCCCTTGATTTGAAAGCTAATCCAAAAGCAGCGATTGAGCACAAGACCTTCTTCCAATATCGTGCTTCTGGTTCTAAGATTGCGCTTGATATTCTAGGAAGAGCCCCTGAAACCTACTCGATTACGGATGCCTTCCACAATGCTGACCAGTATGATGGTGTTTACTTTCGTTGAATCAAACGGTGAAATCCAATTCAAACCGGGAACACCACTTTATGCTAAATACCGCAAACACGGTGGTAAACTTCCAAAAGACAGCGATGTGACCAAATACACCACACAAACAATCGTGCGTGATGTCTCTAAACGTGGTGCAAACACACCAACCAAGGCTACAAGTAATGCAGATGGTTTGATTACCATTGTTAAAGTGGACTTTGACCAAGACTTCCTTGACCAAATCGATCCAGAAAAATCAACCTTCCAAATGGATGTCTTCTTCCAAGCGAAACGTGCGAAGAACGTTCAACGTGTTAATAACATTTCCAAGAAGAAGTCAATGGCTTGATGTTTGACTCAACTGAAACGGTAACCAACACATCTGATAATGCGGTTGATACGCTTCGTAAAGATGTGGATGGTTTGAGCAACAGCTTTGGTTCAACCTTGTCTGTTATCCGTCGTGAAGTACAAAAGAATGCTGATACCATTGTGGCAAATAAACGCAACCAAGATGCGTTCAACAAATCTATCGTTGAAACCTTGGCGCAACATCATCGCCAAATCGATGAAAATACAGCTACGATTTTGTCAGTCCGTCGCTTAGCGCAAAATAATGCGGCACGTCTTGATGTCATTGAACCGAAGCTTGTTCAAACTGACTCTGAATTGACCATCTACGTACCAACTGTTCGTACAGATGCTGATGCTCTTCTTTATGCAACCAACCACGGTATTGCGGCAGGTAGCATTAAAGAAATCAAGCTCAATGCGGCAAATCGTTACGTAGTGGTATACAATACATCTAAGACAGCTATCAATGGTGGTCCTGAAGCTCTTGCTCGCCCAGAACATGTGGATAAAGTAGCTCAATTCATGAAGACCATTGCCATCCAAAACCAATCCAACCGTGCAAGCGCTGATAAAGCGGCTCAAGCACAAGGAATTGACAAGGACAAGGTGGCTGCGGTTGACGTGGACGGAAGCACTTACAATTACGTTGTGGACACACGTGAAGACGTAAAAACACCAGTCGCTCCTATCGAAGCTCCCAAAGCGGAAAGCTTCACGCTTGATATTCCCGTCGCTTATAGTGAAGGCTACAAAGTGAAAGCACTTCAAGATGAACGCTTGAAACCGTATCTGGCTTCAGCTAAATACACAACAGACACCAATTATCGTTTGGTATTGAACCTCGCTGGTTCAGTCTCACGTGACCAACTGGAAAGTTTGGTGAAAACCATTATCGATGAATACGCTAAAAAAGCATAAATCGATTTCCGAAAAACCAGTCATTTGACTGGTTTTTTGCTTGCAATTTAGATAGAAAAGTGATATACTAGTGATATAAATAAAGAAAGAAAGGTAGGGAATTTATGCTCGAATCAGTCTATGACTCAGTGGAATTTGAGGGTGCCAAAAAACTACGGTCTTATCGTAAAACACTAAAGAAAATTAATCAATTCACAGACCATTATCGAAAGCTTCCCATCGAGGATCTCGAAGCGGAAGCCAAGAACTTCGGCACCATTGACCTGAAAAACAAGAAAGAAATCATTCGGCTCTATGCTTTGGGTCGTGAAGTATGTTACCGCCTGCTCGGTAAATTCCATTATGACGTACAAATTCTAGGGGCACTTGCGGCGCTGGAGCGTCAAATGGTTCAAATGTCAACCGGTTCTGGTAAAACCTTGACCTTGATTTTGCCGACATTGGCTTATGGATTAACCCATAAAGGTGTTTCGGTCCTTACCGTCAACGAATATTTGTCTGAGCGTGACTGGAAAGAAACCCGTGTTATTTATGACTTTTTCGGTTTGACAAATAGCTATACCAATAACAACGAAAGCCCTATGGCGCAACACCAAGCCTTTAACTGTGACATTACCTATTGTACCAATTCAACCCTTGGATTTTGCCTATCTGAACTCCGCGCTTGCGTCAGGTATCGGTCATGATGTGAAGCCCATTGCTCGACCGCTACATGCGGCCATTATCGATGAGGTAGATGAAATCCTCATGGACGATGCACGAAACCCGCTCATTATTGCCCAAAGTGTGGATATGGGTGCTCGGCTCGATACGGTCGAGCACAACGGGCGTGTCTATAAGGTTTCGGACATTCTCGATAAATTACGAAACTTAAGGCTCTCGACTATCACGACGATGATAAGGGTCAACCGAGTATCGGGGACAAGGCTTGGGACGAAATTTATGAGCTGTTTGATTTGGACGATACGGTTTTTGAAAATCGTCAAATGGTCCATGTCATTCACAACTCCATTGAAGCCATTTTCAAACAAAAGGCCTATGAGGATTACATCGTCGCACCTGAACCTGATCCAGACTCTGGTAGTCGAGTGATTTTGATTGACAAGGCGACGGGGCGTTTAGCTCGTGGACGAACACTGAACGATAGCCTTCATTCCTTTGTTGAAATGAAAGAAGGGGTTTTCACAGGGGTTGGTTCTGAATCGTCGATTCAAATCACCTATCAAGTGCTTTTTAACCTTTTTCCTCATGTGACAGGGGTGACGGGTACACTCGGTAAATCCTTCAAGGAATTTCAGGAAATTTACCAAGCTTCCTGTATTCAAATTCCTGACAGGGTTCCTAATCGCCTTCGCCAACAAACCCATTTGTTTATGACCCGCCAACACTTGTTTGAAAAAATGGTGGAACAAATTCGCCTTTATCAAGCGTCTCGCCATCCGATTTTGATCGGTGCCGCGTCAGACGTTGAGGCAGAAATTGTGTCAGACTTCCTTCACCATCGAGGTGTGGACCATGTCCTTTTGGTATCAACGGACACCAATGAAGACACGGTCATTGCTTCCGCCGGTGAAGTCGGCTCCATCGTTGTTACCACCGATATCATGGGTCGTGGTACAGATATTCATATCCAAGAAACGGACTATGAACGTGGTCTTGTTGTCTTACAAGTTGGAGGTCGTCCGAATTCACGGGTGGAACGTCAGTTCGCAGGACGTGCCGCACGGCAAGGGGATCCGGGTCGTTACCATCGCTTATTGACGGTTCCAGAATTAGAAGAACTTGGGGTTCTTGAGAGCGCCATGGCCAAAATTACCAAAATCATTCGGGAACACCGTGAATACATTGATGATTATACCGGTGATGTCTTGCTGGACGGCGCTGCACCTTACTACCAAGAAGTGGTTCAGTTGATTGATGATGCGTTAACGGCAAGTGAGTCGGCGGAATCGTCCCAGCGGATTCAGGACTTTTCCGTTTCGTGCTTGACTGACTTGATTCAAGTAGCTTTGGTAACAGAAATGGACCATTATCGTAGTATTGTGCGTGAAGGCTTAGTTACGAAAGAAGCGGATCCGGCACTTGATGCCCTTGCGATTTTATCGCTTCCGCATAGCTTACGGAAGAAGAAAAAAGCAGTGAAAGCGTCTCGTGCTAAATGGGAAGGTGTCGACCAACAACAGTTGCTTGAAATTCTCTTCGCCCATACAGAACATATGGTACATGAAGTGTTGCCAAAAATTCGGCAGTATTCGGAAGATGCCTTAAAAACATCTAATTTAACCCAACTTGGGAAAATGAATACCAAACCGGAAGATTACATGAGTGGGCTCATGAGTGAATACATGGAAAAGGTGGAAAATGAAAACCTCATTCCGTATCCAGAACCTGAAAAGTTGTCTGAAACCTCTTCCAAACAGTTGCAAAGCTGATGGCTTTGTGATATAATAGTGATATCAAATAGAAAGGAATTGTTGTGAATGGTCCACGTTACCGCACAGAGCCGATACGGTGCTATTAATACCTATAAAGCGAATACGCATGGGTTCAATCGAGTTTTTCGTGCTATCTTAGCGGTGTTGGAAGACTTGTCAAATACCTACCAATGTTCCCCTGAAGGTGCATTGGCCCTCATTCGACCTCACTTGACTTTGGGTTCATTAGAAGTTGTGGATGAACCGATGGATGTCGATATTCGACATGACGAGGAAGGGTTGAAACGATATCTGGAAAAGGCCCATTTGGGTCGCCAAGGATTCTTGCTCCAAGTGGTGGATCTTTTGGTTCGCCTCAAGACCCGTGATGGCTATGAAGCCTTGTCACAAATCGAACTTGCTGCGATTCAAGCGCGAGGTACTATTGTCACTCAACCACCCGTTGAACAACCGACTGCGACCCAAGTTTCAACTCAAACCGAAGTTTCTGAACCTGTTCAGAGTCCCTTGACTCAACCAACAAGGGCTGACAAGCCGAAGAAAACATTCAGGACTCGGAAAGCGAGTACACCGCCCACGAAAGTAACTCCTGAAAAACCGCCTAAAGTGACATCGAACAAAATTCCTACAGACACATCGTCTGAGGATGACTTCGGTCAATTGTTACAACGGAGTCGCGATACACTCGCCAAAACCAAAGAAACACTGGCACAAACGGGACAAGTTGTCACAACAAATCCACTTCTCAACGATTTCTTATAATTCAGTTGCGAAGATGATAAAATGAAAGGAAACCTCTCTTATGGCCCATGAAGCTAAAAACAAACGTCTCTTAGTCACTCTCCCTCAAGCCCTTGTCGATCAGCTTGACCGTAGCAGTGAAATTACCAATTTAACCAAAAGCCAACTCATCATCTTGTGTGTCAAAAAATGCTTGACCTCCATCATTGATGAATATGAAACTCCAGATGTATAACAGAAAGGAACTATTAAATGAAATGCGCATTAGACATTGGAAACTCAAGCGTAAAGGGTATGCTTCTTACCAATTCAAACGAAGTCATTAGTCCATTGCGGTTCCCCTCAAGTGTTGTGACCGTCGCTGATGCCAAATATCTAACGTTCACCAATGAAGATGATGTCTATATTCAAGTCATTGATAGCCCCTTGGCTCATATGACAGATATCGTTGCCGTTGGTCAAAAAGCCATTGATATGCCTGATTACCGGGAATATGATGTCACATCGACCTCCTACAAAGCCAATCATGAAATTACGACCAGCTTACTGTTTGGGGCTCTTGCGCCCTTTATCGAAACGATGTGGAAACAATTGCCCTTGCTGTGTCTGTCCCAATTGTTGAAGCCAAGTCTATCGGACTTACCGAGGATTATAAAAACCTCCTGACAGGTAAACACATGGTCCGCATTTTTAAAGAAGCTGGCGTTCGTGATGTCACCATTGATTTCACCATGGTGGCTGTTCTCAATGAAGGTCAAGCTGGATTCTTAGGACTTCTTGATACGGTCGATAAGGACTTTCGTGCAGACATTGATGCCGTTTACAACTCAATGGGTGAAACGGATCCGGTTGCCGACCTTGAAGACTTCCTGATTGTAGATATCGGTGAAGGTACAACGGACTTAGCCGTTTTCCGTGGCAAGCGATTTAATCCTGAGTATTCTTATTCCATCACGCGCGGATATGGAAACTTGCTGGAGGATGCGATTGCGGTAGCTTCACGTGAACACCTCACCATTGAAAGTCGCAAGGACCTTCAAAAAGTGCTCGAATCAAACAATAAGCGTCGGGCAGAGCGCCGTGAAATGGATGCAATATGTAGCACCAACTAAGGATAAGTTTATCGAAGTGGTGACAGATACCATTCTTAAAACCTACGGAAAACGTGATTACTTTGATGCCATTATCTTTATCGGTGGTGGATTCACGGCCCTGACAGGTTACCGTGTGGATCTTGGACAAGTCCAGATGAATGATACGGATTTGTTTGACACGCTAAATGAAAAACTGCAAAAAAACCACAAATCAGTTGACCTCTTGTTTGGCGTACCAGCTCCTTATTCTCAAGGGATTAACGAGCGTGGACTCACACAAGTGTTGACCAACATGCAAAGCTAAACCGAAAGGTTTGGCTTAATTTTTTGTTGTCAACGGGATAAATTTGTGATATAATGGTGATAGCAAAAAGAAAGGAATAATTTGCATGCAACTTTCCAAAAAAATGTCTATGGTGGGTGCAACACTCGGGGCTGTAACGCTAGCAAGCCTTGTACAGACTGCATCTGCTGAGACCTATCAATCCGGTCAAGAAGGAAAAACCACGCTTGACTTCACTGCTAAATCAACAACTACAACATCCACTAAAACAGGACATGAACCGATGGATTTGATTCAAATTGTTGATTTGTCTGGTTCACTATCTGACGGGGAATTTAAAGGCCGTTTTGGTTATACTGGTGCCCGACGTCAGCAATTAACGGACATGATTTATGTCATCCAAAATAAATTGACGGATCAAGACCATGTCATGTTGGCCTTTTTATGGTACCAACAACCAAAACTCCTATGAAACCAATGGCCAAGACGGTTCTGCCGTCACTAGACTCTTGTCTAAGGCAGAAGCTCTTGACATTCTCAAGCAGTTACTCAACAACAACCAAGTTATGGAAATGGCCCAATCGTGGACCTTGATTCCAAACGTTGTTGCTCCAATGCTCGGAGATAAGGCTATTAAAACAACTGAACACAAAGGTTTTGAACAAATTTATCAAGAACAGCCAAACAAAAACAAGGTTGTTTCAGCCCTTCAATTTACAGATGATTGGGTTGCCGATGAAACCATTGACAGTTCATTCGCTGACTGGGCGAAGAAAAATGCTAGAACCTTTTATGACCGTCGTTGACGGTGGTGGCGGTTCTGTCCAAAAAATGAAGGCCGCTGGTCACCCAAATATCATGGTCTATGGGCTCACGGACCACAACAAGGCGGGTCGTTCTGAAGAAATCGCCAAACAATTTGAATCGACTGCAACGGTTACTACGACGCATACCACTAAGCAAAGAGGACGTGTCGAAATCACACCAGAAGCTGGTATTACCCTCAAATCGGCTGAAGTGGTTGCTCCAAATGGGACGAAGACAGCCCTTACTATTACAGGTAACAAGGTATCTGCTGACCTCGGTGAATTGCAAGACGGTGCCTACAAAGTGAACTATACCTTCGCTGGGGACGTTACCAGTCCAAAAATATCGTCGGTACGGTTCAAGTGGATGGCCAAACCGCGGCCACTAAAACGGATACAGTGAATCCGAAACCAGAACCGGTCAAACCACCAGAACCTGTGAAACCAAAAGTGACCGAAGAACGCCGTACAGAACCAATTCCATTTAAAACCAAAGAAGTGGAAGATGAAAACCTCAACGAAGGTGTTCGCAAGGTTGTCCAAAAAGGCCAGGAAGGTCTTCGTGAATTCATCAAGACCACGACCACAGTTGGAACCACTACCAATGTTCCGGGTACAGCGAAAGATACCTTGACCTTTACTACCAAAGCGTCTTCTACAACCAATACAACTGCGAAACCACGTAAGATTTTGCTTGCACTTGACTACTCAGGTTCCTTTGCAGGTGAACAAGGTCAAAAATATGTTGCAACTCTTGCTAAACGTGTTGTGAACTCAATGAACCCTGGAGATGAAATTTCCATTATCGGTACAGCTACTACATGGGATTGGCTCCAAGACGAATGGACATCTAACATCATTCCGATTACTGGTGATAAGGCCAAACTCTTAGACTTTATTGACCATCCGAAAAACTACAAATATAAAGGCGAAAAAGTCACGGACTTGAATACCTTTATGAAAGCGGTTGGCTATAATGGTGAGTACAAGGACTTCACGGTTGTATCCTTGATTGATGACACCGGTTTCACCATCAACGAAGGGGTTGACAAATCCTTCCAATACCCAATCCTGAAAGACTTTGTAAGTAAGGGTGGTACGGTACTTGGTTATATCCCTGCCGTTGGTGATAAAGCGAATGGTGATTTGGACATTACCGAAAACACCATGAAGAAAATCGGTGCCAAACACATTGAGTACATCGATTACAAAGATGGTCAAAATGCGGAAGCTACTGCCGATAAATTGGTTAAATCCCTGACTGAACAAACTGTTGTAACGGTTAAAGGTGGCGATCAAAAAGTGACCTTCACGTCAACCGGTAAAGGCGCAACCATTACCAAAGCCACCCTTAAGACCGCTAAAGGTGATCAAGCGATTCCTGTTTCTAATGGACAACTTCAATATAACGGAACCCTTCCAGACGGTACCTATACTCTTGAAGTAGAAGCATCTGGTGACGGTACGGTCGATGTTGTCGCAACTGTTGATGGAAAAGAAGTCAGCAAGAAAACGGTGACGGTTAAAGGTTCTACGCAAACCGCAGCGACTGGTGAGCCTGTTCTCACTAAAGAATCAACTGCCGTTAAAAAAATGCTGATGGAACCTATACACAAAAAAAATTCAAGTCGTGTCGGATCCGAAGAAAACTAAGATCGAAAAACCAACTGACCTTTTATTAATTATGGATGGTTCCGGTTCCCTTCTTGGTAAAAATACTAAAAATGGTCCACGTGTCCTCGAAACCGCTATGAGAGATGCGCGTGCGCTGGTTAATTCTCTTCCGGATGGTAGCCAAGTGAGTATCATGTCCTATGCAGAGAACAATTCTGATTCGTATCGTACACCGTATTATACGAAGTTGTTGTCTAAAACGGACGCTATTGCTATGCTAGATGACATGATTAAATTAACACCAAAAGCGACAGAGGACTGGTATCGTGTTTGGGAACCTTATGCCAAGGCACATGCTGACAAATTCTTACCTGAAAAAGACATGCCGTACGAAGATGCTTATCAAGCACAAGAACATAAATTGGACAATGTATCTGTTGTACAGTTCACTGATGGCTGGGCATATAAAACCTACAATAATGGTGGATATTTGACGGAGGATATTGACCAATCCTTTGCTAAGTGGGCTAAAGACCATGCCAAAACCTTTATGAGCGTTGTTTATCCAACCATTGAGGACAAAGAACGACAAAAGGCCAACAACTTCACGGAACCATGGTCTATCATGCAAATGAAAAAAGCCGGGCACCCAAATGCTTACAATGCGGATGGTGTTCCTGATGCCAAACGAGAACAAGACATCATTAATGCCTTCAAGCATTCAGCTATCGAAACCCAAGAAGTGTCTGGTCGCTTCATTATCGATGGCACCAAAGGGGCTGTTCAATTAACGGATATTAAATTGACGGATCCGAATGGGAAAGAAGTACCGTTGAAAAATAGTGGGGAAACCAACCCATATGAATTCAATATTCCGGGCACTTATACCCTAGTCTATAGCTTTAAACCTCAAAACGCAGGTGATATCAAGGGTACTTTCACGATTGGTGATAAGACTGTCACTAAAACGGATGTCTTTACCGTACCTGAAGCTAAATCCACAAGCAATGAAACCAGTCGTGTCATCAAGGAACCCGTAGATGAAATTATCCACGTGGGTATTGGTGGAACAGTAACTGAGTCCAAGAAAGAACCAATTCCATTTGCGACTGAAATCATCGAAGATGAAGCTATGATGGAAGGTGAAGAAAAAGTCACTGTCGAAGGAATGACAGGCGAAAAAGAAATTCTGACCACCTATAAGACCAAGAAAGGTCAAAAGGTTGGAAATCCAATTTCGACATCAGAGCATGTTACCAAACACATGCGAACTAAAATCATTCACCGTGGTGTCAAAGGTTCTGTGACCGAGAAGGAAAACGTAGAAATTCCATACACGACGAAAATCGTTGAAGACGACACCTCACCACTCGGCGAACAAAAAGTTGTTCAAGCGGGTAGCAAAGGAAACAAGGAAATCACACGTACTTGGACCACCCAACGTAAGTTGAAAGTTGGTGACCCAACATCAACTGAAAAAGGTGACGAAAGAACCTGTTGAAGAAATCATCCATGTTGGAACCCGTGAAGGTGTCATGGATACTGAGTATGAAGTCATTCCTTATGAAACACGCTATGTTGACGACCCGACACTCGAAGCGGGTAAAGAAGTCGTCGTAGTTGAAGGTGTGAATGGCCAAAAAGCTATTAACAAATTCTACTCGGTTTCAAAAGGCAAGGTAGTATCTGAGATTGATGCTCAAGCTCACGTCCTTCGCCATCCTACCGATAAGGTTATCCACCGTGGAACTGGTGTCAAACCAGAAGCTCCAAAAGTGGAAGAACCTAAGGTTGAACCTAAGGTTGAACCTAAGGTGGAGACACCTAAGGTTGAAGAGCCTAAAGTGGAACCTAAGGTTGAAACACCTAAAGTAGAAACACCTAAAGTGGAAGAACCCAAAGTCGAACCTAAGGTAGAAGAACCTAAAGTGGAACCTAAAGTGGAAACACCTAAGGTAGAGACACCTAAAGTGGAAACACCTAAGGTTGAAACACCTAAAGTGGAAACACCTAAAGTGGGACCTAAGGTAGAAACACCTAAAGTGGAACCTAAGGTAGAAACACCTAAAGTGGAACCTAAGGTAGAAACACCTAAAGTGGAACCTAAGGTAGAAACACCTAAGGTTGAAACCAAACAACCACAAACAGCTAAAGAACTACCTAAGACTGGTGATGCTGGTATGTTGACCAACGTCCTCGGTATGGGTGTGATGGCTATCGGTGGATTATCTATCCGTCGTAAACGCCGTAAATAGCTTAGAGAGACGGTTTTCCGTCTCTTTTCTGTTTCTACTGATTGTTTTATGGTATAATAGGGTGAAGACTTAGAAAGGAATTTCACGAATGAGTACATTTAAAAAGCTCAAAATTCCAATGGCCCTCCTACTGACCTCGGGTGTCGTAGCTACCACGCTCGCATTTGGCGTAAACGAGGTTGCCTCTGAAACGCGTGAAGAGGCTCGACAAGGTGAATCTGAAATTATTGGTAAATCGGATTACCTACCGGATGTGTTGGGTCGTGTTGGATATGCAATATTCATGTCCAAACAACGCATGTTGGATAACATTCGAGCATTTAAACAACCCGAAGTTGATTTACTCCATGCTGAGGTGTTTGTGGCTGATTCGCTAGACAGTCAAGTTGAATTACCTGATGTGGCCTATTATGAGGAGTCCATCGGCGAACCCGTTGTCTCCGATATTGACCATCCTGACCTTGAATGGGATCCTCGATGGGTTCGGAACCCAATTGTTGAAGGTCACCCCACAGTTCCAAGTATCGGATACGGCATAACACCGCCAGCGACCGTTGAACCTGCACCTGAGTTACCAGTTGAACCTCCAATTGCGGAACCGTCGGTACCTGAGTTACCAGTTGAACCTCCAATTGCGGAACCGTCGGTACCTGAGTTACCAGTTGAACCTCCAATTGCGGAACCGTCGGTACCTGAGTTACCAGTTGAACCTCCAATTGCGGAACCGTCCGTACCTGAGTTACCAGTTGAACCTCCAATTGCGGAACCGTCGGTACCTGAGTTACCAGTTGAACCTCCAATTGCGGAACCGTCGGTACCTGAGTTACCGGTTGAACCTCCAATTGCGGAACCGTCGGTACCTGAAGTTGAACCTCCAATTGCGGAACCGTCGGTACCTGAGTTACCATCAGATATGCCTGAACTGCCTTCAGATATGCCTGAGTTACCATCAGATATGCCTGAGTTACCATCAGATATGCCTGAACTGCCTTCGGATATGCCTGAGTTACCTTCGGATATGCCTGAGTTACCTTCGGATATGCCTGAGTTACCATCAGACGCGCCGATTGCCCCAGGACTGTCATGGGATGATATACCTCCAGCGGAACCACCAACATGGGATTTTCCGCCGACTCCGAGTGATATACCACCCGTGGAAGCAGGCCCGTTGACGCCATCCGCACCGAGTTCTGGTCCGATGGATGATGTTCGGTTCAGAGAAGAAGTCGTAACGCTTTCTCGTGGGCTTCGAACCGAGTATGACCCTCAATTGCCACAAGGTGAAACACGACTCGTAGAGGGCTCTGACGGGCAAGTCATCAAATACTACAAGGATATCTATCGCGACGGGAAGTTGTACGCAACTGAATTGGTCGAGGAGAAAACTACCGTCGAACCGGTCGCTGACGTCAAATATATCGGAAGTCGGCCGTCGCAAGGTGCAACGCGTGTGGTCGATTTCCAACAAGGTGAGAGCGTTCTTGGTATCAAGGTATTGTCGCTGAAAGGGGATGTTGAAGGGTTCATTGGTAAAACCTATGAGGACTTGATGACGGAATCAGAAGACGCCCGTTACAAAAAAGCTACGTCCCAAATTGATGCGTCCTTCGTTGGTCAGGACCCAACGGAGCCTGCGCCGTTTGACCAAGTTCAAGCCTGGTTGGGTGCGGGTGACGAGGTTGTCAATGTGTACAATTCAACCAACTTGGTGGATAAAGAAAAGGTCAATCAGTACTTAGTTCACTACATCAATATGGACCGCGAAAGCAAAGGCTTGAAGAAGTTGCAATACGAACCTGAGTTACAAAAATTGACTGAAGTTCGAGCACAAGAGATGGCCAATTATGGACATATTCGCTATCGAGGTCTTGCCCATACCCGCCCTGATGGTTCTAAGTGGACAACGGTGCTCGACTTACTCCCTAGTGATTACAAATCCTATGGTTTTGGTGAGAACATGTTGGCCTACTCAGTACTGTCGAACCCTTATCAACTTGTCAGCGAACAATGGATTGCTAAACGCTTGTTTGAGCAGTGGAAAGCATCACCGTCGCATTACGCTTCGATGATGAATCCAGAATATACTCGGACAGCGGTATCATTCAAACTGACAACACGCGCGGGTGCCAAAAGTGAAAACGGAACAAACTGGATGATTGCGGCTGAGCTATTCAGTTAGTCCTTCCGCTTGCACCCCCCCCAATATATGATATAATGGTGATATAAAAATGAAAGGAACCTATTCATGAAACAAACATTTTCAAAACGCCGTACGATTGTGACAGGTCTCGCGGCTGCTGGGGTGGCCCCAGCACTTGCTATTACCGCGCAGGCGGACACGGAACCATTCCCGGCTGAGTTGACTCAGCTCATGAATGAAGCTAAATCCCTCAACATTCAAATTGTGGAGGGACCAGACAAGACATTTGGTACAAATGTCGACTTGCAAACTTATTACGATAACTTGGTTCACCAACTTCAGGACCTTGTTATCAAAGCGAAAGAAACCAAATCTGAGAATGAAAAGGCCCAAAAAGCCTATCAGGACGCTCAAGCTCAATACGAGAAAGATTTGGCCAACTACCAACAAAAAAACAAAAAAAGAATACGAAACACAAAAAAACACAATTTAATCAGGACTCCGAACAATACCAAAAGCTCCAAGCTGACTATCAAAAGCAATTGGCTGAATACCAACAAAAACTGGATGCTTGGAAACAACAATCGAAGGCTGATGCCGACGCACAAGCGAAATACCAAGCTGATTTGGCCCAATACGAAAAATTGAAAGAAGCTGATGCGAAAGCTCAAGCTGAGTATGAAAAAGCTAAGGCTGAATTCGACAAGTCAACGGCTCAATCAACCCAAAGTACCAACGAGTACAACAAGTTGAAAAAAGCTTATGACGACGCTATGGCTGAATACAAAACGAAGCAAGATAAGTATCAAGCTGATTTAGCCGAGTACGAGAAGAAGAAAGCTCAGTACGACAAAGACTTAGCAGCATATAAAGCTGCTAGTTCTAGTGCATCAGCTTCTGACGCGGAATACAACAAGAAATTGGCTGAGTATGAGAAGGCCAAGAAACAATACGACGCGGATTTAGCTACCTATAACCAAGCCCAAGCTAAATATCAAGCGGATTTGGCGACCTATCAAGCACAAAAAGCTCAATATGATAGCGCTATGGCTCAAATGGAGGCTAATAAAAATCAACAAGGTCATTTGAGTCAAGCTGCTGCACAAAGTCTGGTTTATCGCTCAGAACCTACAGCTCGAGCTACTGCATCCAACCTTGTAAATGCTCAACCAATCACGCGTGCGGGGCTTCAACGCGCCTTCGACCGTGTTGGTGTTGATCGTTACTACATTGACGAATTGGCCAATAACAAGGATGCCTTCAACATTGCTATCAGCTCGACAGGTTCAGCCCAAGAGAGCATGCCAACAAACGGTAAGCAAGGGTTGGGTGCCGGCAAAGACACAATTACAGCCTACCGCATTGGACGTAATGGGTCGGTCACCGTGGATTACACCAATTTGAAGAACTCTAGCTACAATGGTGAACCATTGTCTAAAGTGTCAATGACTATCTCTATCGACCCGAGTTCACAAAATATTTCGGACAGCGGAATTCTTGCCTTCACTCAGGATCCAAAACTCGGGTTCAATGTTATGTTCCGTCGTGGCGATGATAATAACAAACGATACCTGTTGAAATTCAATGTCACCATGAAGTTCTATGACTCAAAAGGCAACCTCATCAATTTAACTGATGAAAACAAAGCCCTTCTTGGTATGTCAAGTTTCAATAGCCATCAAGAACCCGTTGGTATCGTGGAAGGTTTTGCTCCTGGTCAAGGTACTTCGGTCATTGGAATTACTGGCTCATCCATCCAAAATCAAGGCGGTCGTTACTACTCCATTAAACCGGAAAATACTTACGTTCAGTTTGGTCAAGGTAATATTGACTCAACAGACAACCCATACTTTTGGTATTTAGGAAGTGTATTGAAAATGACTGGAACGTCACCGACATTCCAAGTCTTCTCTGGTGACCCAACACAAGTTGGACGACCAGAACCGAGTCAATCATATCTTCCGGGTCTTTGGATGACAGCTACGTCAGAACTCGCAACAACTGTTGCTATCAAACCGGCAGAACCTAAGGCTCCTACTAAGCCGACTGAACCTGTAAAACCAACGAAGAGTACAACAACAGTGCCTACGGCTCCGGTTGAGCCAACTAAGCCGACAGCACCCGAAAAACCGAAAGTGACGCCACCGGTCTCACCGAATACGCCAACCGCGAATGAGCCACAACCACCAACACCAAAAGCTGGTGAAAAACCAAAAGCACCAACGCCTAAAGTGGGTGAAAAAGCCGAAAGAACCACAGGCGCCAAATCGTCCGCAACCAAAAAGACCCTGCGGATCCTGCTACGACGCCACCGACTAAACCTGAGGCTCCAAAAGTCAACACAAATCCATTACCGCCATTCACCGTTCAAAAAGGTTCCGTGACAGAACTTAAAACAACGCGTTGGATTACGGTAGCAGGTCAAACACTCAAATCACCAGTGGTTGCTCCTGATTTTAAACCGAAGGATAACTTCCCTGGTTATGAGTTTGTGGAAACTAAGGTTGAGGGGTCAGTCACAACCCATATCTACAAACCTGTAGAAAAACCAGTAGAAAAACCTGTTAAGAAAGTGACCACTATCTGGGTGACGGTGACTGGTGAGGTATTGAAACCCCGTACGGATGGTGAAAAACCAAAAGAAAACTTTGACGGTTATGAATTCGTTCGTACCGACAAGGATAAAGACGGAAATACCACACACGTGTACAAACCAGTAGAAAAACCTGTTAAGAAAGTGACCACTATCTGGGTTACTGAAAAAGGTGAGGTCTTGAAATCTCGTACTGATGGTGAGCATCCGAAAGAAAACTTTGACGGTTATGAATTTGTTCGTACCGACAAGGACAAAGACGGTAACACCACACACGTGTACAAACCAGTAGAAAAACCTGTTAAGAAAGTGACCACTATCTGGGTTACTGAAAAAGGTGAGGTCTTGAAACCGCGTACTGATGGTGAGCATCCGAAAGAAAACTTTGACGGTTATGAATTTGTTCGTACCGACAAGGACAAAGACGGTAACACCACACACGTGTACAAACCAGTAGAAAAACCAGTGGAAAAACCTGTTAAGAAAGTGACCACTATCTGGGTGACTGAAAAAGGTGAGGTCTTGAAACCTCGTACTGATGGTGAACATCCGAAAGAAAACTTTGATGGTTATGAATTTGTTCGTACCGACAAGGATAAAGACGGTAATATTGTTCATATCTACAAACCTATTAAGAAAGTAACGACCACATGGGTTACTGAAAAGGGTGAGGTATTGAAACCTCGTACTGAGGGTGAGCATCCGAAAGAAAACTTTGACGGTTACGAATTCGTTCGTACTGACAAGGATAAAGACGGAAATATTGTTCACATCTACAAACCTATTAAGAAAGTAACGACCACATGGGTTACTGAAAAGGGTGAGGTATTGAAACCTCGTACTGAGGGTGAGCATCCGAAAGAGAACTTTGACGGCTATGAATTCGTTCGTACCGACAAGGACAAAGACGGAAATATTGTTCACATCTACAAACCTATTAAGAAAGTAACGACCACATGGGTTACTGAAAAGGGTGAGGTATTGAAACCTCGTACTGAGGGTGAGCATCCGAAAGAAAACTTTGACGGCTATGAATTCGTTCGTACCGACAAGGACAAAGATGGTAATATCGTTCACATTTATCGCAAGGTTGAAAAACCTAAAGTTGAACGTAAGGATGATAAAATCGTCTACACTCCACAAACAGCTAAAGAATTACCGAAGACCGGCGATGCTGGAGCTTTGACTAGCTTCTTTGGTGCTTTGTTTGCTGGTGGTGGATTCCTAGGACTCAAACGTCGTAAGAACCGTAAATAACATGTCTAACCAACCTTCGGGTTGGTTTTTTCGTTCAGTTGCAGAGCAATTCGTTATGTGATATAATAGTAATATATAGAGAAAGGATACCTATACATGAAAAAATTGATAAGAAATCTGCGGGACTAGCGGCTTTACAACTAGGTACAGCACTGTCCCCATTGACTGTTTTGACACAAGCGTCGGCGGATACCGTTGAAGACACGGTCACCAAAGCTCAAAAGGCGGGCGTCACGGTTAAAGTGGAAGACAAAGGAGTTGTCAAAACTACCTCTAAACAAGAGGCTGATGTCAAAAATGCGGAAGCGGAAGCGAAGCTAAAAGCCGAAGCTCTCCAAGCGTCGCAAGTTATTGACCAGTATGTCTGCCGAAAAAGCCAAAGTGCAACAGCACAATCAGGAAGTTCAAACTCGGTATGAGACTGAGGTGAAAGCAGAAACTGAACGTGTTGCATCCCTTGAAGCTCAAAACCAGAAAGATGCGACTCAAAATGAGGAGGCTCGTAAGGCTTATGAGGCTGAAAAAGCTAAGGTTGAGGCTCAAAATGCGGAAGCTCAAAAAGCTTATGAGGCTGAAAAAGCTAAGGTTGAGGCTCAAAATGCGGAAGCTCAAAAAAAGCTTATGAGGCTGAAAAAGCTAAGGTTGAGGCTCAAAATGCGGAAAAAGTTCGCACCTATGAAGCGGAGTTGGCTAATACCAAAGCTGAAAAACGCTAAAATTTTTAGCTCAATATGAGGCTGAACTTAAAAAAAGCGAAAGAAGCGAATGCGGCTAAACAATCAACTTCCGATGAAGTTGCGCGCATTCAAGCAGAAAACGAGAAGGCCCAAAAAGATTATGAGGCTGAGTTGGCTCGCGTCACTGCCGAACGAGATGCGTTGACGAAACAATACGAAGCTGCGAAAGCACGTATTGAAAAAGAAAACGCTGATTCAGCTCAAACAGCGACGACAGACGCTGCCAAGATTGAGGCTGATTATCAAAAAAAGCTCTTGCGACCTATAACCAAAAAGGTTCAAGAAATTACAGCCAAGAATCAAAAAAAGCACAGGCTGATTACGAAGCGGCTAAGAAAGCTGTTGAAGCGAAAAATGCTAAACTCGAGGCTGATTACGCCGCGGCTCAAAAAGCCTATGAGGCGAAATTGGCTGAAGTCACTGCCAGCAACAAAGCTAAGCAAGATGCTTATGATAAAGCCTTGGCTGATTACAAAGCTGGAAAATCAGATACTGTGACCAACAAGGAAAAAACCTTGACTATGGAAGTAACCAAGGCTCCGACTGGTGTCACGGTTAATCCGACACGTACCATCGAGAAAGATTTGACGAACTCAACCAATTTGGATGCGGATTTGAAGGCTGCGGAAGCTGAATTTAAGGCTGAAGAGGCTAAAGTTACCGCTAAGTTGAATGAATTTGCCAATACTCCTGCTGAGGCCCCAGTTGACCCAGCGGCTAAAGCGTTGGTCGCGAAAGAATTGAAGGCCGCCAAAGATTGGGCAACCGACCAAAATCAATTAGGCCAACCAATTGGTGTCAAATACGTCATTAAAGAACGCCTGGTGACAGGGAAAGACGCTACTGTCGATGCACTTAAAACAGCATACGATAAAGCTAAGGCTCAAATGGATAATGAGGCGCTTGTCAGCCAGCATTTCGACTCTGCAACACGTCCTGGTGGTTATAACTGGACAGGTTCTAAAAACCGATTCCTTCAAGCATGGGCGAATATCAAACAAACCTACACAATGTACCAATCCGACGAAGACGCCAAAGCGGCAGCAGCTGCCAGTAAGAAAGTTAAGGTCGTCGACTATGATTTGACGGAACTAGATGGTTATGATAAGGCTAGTAAAACGACCGCAACGGGTGGCGTCAACGATGATAAGGGTATGCCTGAAGACGTCACCGCGTGGCGTAATGCTTCAACAGCCAAACGCAAAGAGCTTGGTGCCGCGAGTGCAAGTTCAACTGTGACCCCAGGAACGCCGAAGCCCGAAGTGATTGACCCAGCAACTTACAAAGCCAAAGTCGATGAATTTAACAACAATCTTCCAGCTATCCAATCACAAGTCGATGCCTATAACACGGTGCGCAAAGATAACTTGGTTCCGCTTCTTGCAGGAGACTTGAATTCGTCTCTTGGTTCGTCTGACTCGGGTAATCGTGTCATTAACGATAACAATATGAAGTTCACCACGTCGTCAAATAACGTGAAATATCTTCGTTCGCAGAACTTCACAAACCTCAATGATGCCATGACGAAAGGTTTCGATATCGCCAATGATGCAAATAGTGAAAGTTCTACACCGGTAGAAAATAAATTAGCTAAGGTTAATTTTACAGCTGTGCGTATTCCGAAAGGCGAATCAGTAACCGTTGAGTATACACGCAAGGATGGTAAAGACTATCTTTCAGCACATGATTTTGTTCGCTCAACTATGTTAGTCAGCGATGGTGACTACGCGAAGAAGGATACCTTTACGAAGGCTGATGGACAGGCCTTGAATAAAATCCGTTATACGGTTCGAAACGACGGGTCCATCTCATCAAACGGTGACCTCATTGTCTTCTTCATGAATGACACTGCGGTACCTACTTACTTTGGTATCTCGAATATGGGTTCACCTGAAGGCTCTAACCGCTTCAAATTGATGTCTGATCCTCGTCAAGCCTTCGGTACCACAACGACCACTGAATTTTTGAATAGCGGAAATGAAGCTTTGCGTGCGACAGTAAACGAGTTAAATGTTGTATATCCGGACAAGACGGACCCGAGCACCTTTAAACTGTTGCATGGTCAACGATACGTTAAAGGAACCTTACCAGCTGTGGATAGCGCCCCGGTGAAAGAATTCGTTGCACGTCCAGATAGTAACTCAGGGGTTCAGGACCACGGGGTTACATTTGGCAACAGCTTGAAACCAGTGTCCACGCTCAAGGATTTGGCTACCAACTGGAAAGATACTGAGTCTTGGGTGTCACGTCAATTTGGTTGGGATGGTGCGAAGCTCATCACTCATCAAAAGAGTTTCAATAAACCAAATGTGGACAAGGCGGTAAACCCGACAGCTGGTCGCTATCAAGTTTCTGAGGTGGAAACAGGATTTTTCAATGCGTCTTCAGCCACAATTGTGCGCATTCCGACGGTTGAACCATTTAAATATCAATCCAGTGAAGCAACCTATACTAGTGTTCGACCTGCAGGAGAAATAATGAATATGAAGAACTAAAGAAAGGTTGATAGGAATGTCACATAAAATTATAAAGCTGCTCTTCCAGCTCTCGCGCTTAGTGCCACCGCTGGTGTAGCACAAGCTGACGTATTGGATGATGCTATCAATAATGCGAAGGGTGCGGGGTTCACAACTGATGTTCGAACTCGTACTGAGAAAGTATCTAGCCAAGCTGAAGCTGACCGATTAAATCAAGAAGAGGCTCTTCGGGTACAAGCTCTTGCTAAACGTGTCCAAAGTCAGGTGGAATCGGCTAAGTCGAGCGACCAATCATTAAAACAAGTGGTCACTACGGTACTCACTGACCAGACAAAAGTCAGTGCTGAAAGTGATGGTCAAAACCAAACAATCACCAAAGAAAATGCTAATAATCAAAAAGCATACGAGGATTCTGTCAAGGCTACAGAGGCTAAACATGCTCAAGCGCAAGCCACATATGAGGCTGAGAAGGCTCGCATTGCACAAGAGAACGCCAAAGCTATTGCTGACTATGAGGCAGAAAAAGCCAAAGTTTCAACCCAAAATGCTGAAAGCCGGAAGACCTATGAGGACGCACTTAAACGTATTGCAACCGAAAATCAAAAGGCTAAATCTGATTATGATGTAGCCAAACAAAAGGCTGAATCTGAACTTCACACGAAAGAATGGAATGACGATAAACTTATCGAGGACGCTAAAGCGGCAGGTGTCACCGTTCGACCAGCTAAGGTTGTCGATAAGGGTACTGTGAAAGAAAGTGAATTGACTACCATTGGTAGTGAATACGATAAGGCCATTTCTGAGGTTCGTGCTAAGTTAGAAGCGGCCAAGAAAGAATTGGCGAAAGCAGATGTGGAATTCAAAGCCAATAATGAGCTCAAAAAGTTCGTCACTGACCAGCGTGCCGCTATCAAAGCCATTCTTGATGAGGATAATGCGAAGGCTGATACGACTCGCATTCGTACGGTTATCAAAAATGGACCTGTTATCGAAATGCCGATAAACTTAAAGAAACATACGCTAAGTTGCTTGAAACTGTGCGAGACGACCGTGTTCGGATTTATGGTGATGCTTTTGATTATTATCGTTCGAAAGGTGTGTCCGACGATGAGGCCCGCGAACGGGCTCGACAGTCTGCAGCTGCCTATTTTCTGCCTCTCTCGCGTACCATCGAGGACTACAAACAATCAGTACTTATGACCACGGGTGCTAAGATTGTAGAAGTACCGATCGATGAAAAAGTGCCTACCCTTCCTGTCGGTGCCAATATTCGGGACGAAAACAACCCTGATGCCGTAGCTTTTCGGAAAGCTGTAGATGCTATTGAGAACAAGGTTTATGAAATTTGGAAGTCTAATGAGGTCGTCCAAGCGCTTCGAGAAGCCAATGGTGCCCTCGGGCCTGGTGTTACCTTGTCAGATAATTATGAGGAGGACTTGAAGAAATATGAAGCTAGTCAAGAGAGTCTAGAAGGACTCCGTTCACACTTCGGTCGAGGGCTCCTTAATAGCGATTTAATCGATAAGAATAACGACGATATTCGTTCAGAGGCTGGCGCGTATGCGGTCGCAGCTGCGTCAGAAGTCGGTCGTGGTGGAAATCAGAACGCCTTTATTAACGAAAACAATATGGAAATTGTTAAATCTTCGGATTCGGTGCAATTCTTAAAGAGTGCACATACGGATTCTGGCGCCATGTTTGACGTTCGACACAGTGTTGAAACTTCCAAGACCCCTGTATATTTCCCGCTTGCAGAAGCTCGAAATCCATCAGTATTGACTGAAACCACTTTGGTTCGGATTCCTAAAGGCCAGTCTATCACTGTCAAATATACGCTTAAAAATGGACAAGCATATTTGAAAGGTAAACAACCTAAGGACAAGGCTATAGCTCAGTTCTTTGCCAAAGAAACTGCGACCCAATATGAGCAAGAATCAAAAAAATTGACGGATGATGATATCCAGGATGTCTATACGATTGAGGCTACTATTACCAATAACGGAGCGGTCCATGATGGTGATATTATCGTGGGTGTGCGAAATAATACGGTCAGCCCATTCTATATCGGTGTATCCAATGGTTCTCGCCCGAGCGACCGCATCCAATGGAAACTGCCTCAAGATGAGCCGTCTATGGCGTTTAACTACCGATTGGATACATCCTTCCGAAATCAAAAAGGTCAATTATTGACTGTTGGAGTTCCCCAAGCAGAATACACGACAACGCCTCATTTGTACCATGGTCACCGCATGGGTTATAGCGCTCGGTTGAAATCATCGGCTTACTATGTCACAGGTAATTTTGTGCCGTTAGACAAAGCTGAAGAATTGGAAATGGTCGATAAAACCGACATTAAAATCCAACTTGATTCTGATACACCTTCGTCTAACTTGAAGTGGAAGGGGTATAACTTTGTTACAGACCCTGTAACAGGTTATCCAAATGTCTCACTACCAGAGGGATGGAAAGATAAATATATGTGGAAGACGCTCAAAACCGGCATGTCCGATGATACGACCTTCTCCACGACGCACAAAACGTACAACAAAGTACTTCTTGATTGGGGAGCAAAGGATGATATGAACAACTGGTCAACCTTACATGAAGCTGGAGAATTTGTGTATCAATTGTCCCAATCAACCAGTGGTTTAGTTGATTTTGACTTTACGGTTGTTCCTCGGCCAATTAAACCACCAACAGAATTGAAAGTTCCAAAATTGAACTTGGAATTCGTGCGCGAAGTCACTCTTCCACAACCAAAACCATCCGCACCTGTGGATCCCGCAACTGTGACATCCATCGAGCCAGTCAAGTGGGTGGCCAAATACACCAAGCCATATACGGAAAAACCACCTGTTCCAAAAGAAAATCCGGTAGAACCGCCTGTCCTTCCGGAGCCTAAGAAGCCGGAAGAAAAACCACTTCCTGCACCACCAAAGAAAGAGGAGTTACCAAAACGCCCTGATTTGAAGGCTATTGCATCAGGCTCGAACTCCTTTGTGGTTCGTTCCCGTAAAGCTGTCCGGCCAACAATTGCTGTCGAACGAGTCCAGTACGTAGCTGAGGGTCGTGTGTCATCAGCTAATTCACTCGTTGTCCGCACACGCAATGATGTGAAACGAGCTGGTTCTGGAAATAGCTTCATTATTCGTCGGATGTGACGAACAAAACCTTAGACTAAGTCTAAGGTTTTTCTGTACTCCGTTTTTCCCCTTCAAGCTCCTAATGTGGTATAATAAGGTGAATAAAGATGAGAAAGGAATCATTATGAGTACAACTTGGAGAATCACCAATGATTCAATTAAACGCTCAAGAAAGGCGGGGTTGGAATCCGGTCAATTCCATATGGCCGATGAGACCCTCTTTTATGGCGTAATTGAGGAACCCGACCAAAGTCGCTGGGATACCATTCGGGAGACCTTATCGCCTGAGCTGGTGTCTAATATACTTACTTCTAATCACCGGTATGAGGGTGAGGTTGATAGTTTATCGTCTCTCGATATCCTCGATAAGGTGGCTGGTATGGTTTCAAACGGCGTTTCTGAGGCTGATGTCTTCCCTCTTCTTGAGTCCCGAATTGCGCGCGAACAAAATGCACCTCGACAACATAATCGGAATGAATTCTGGCGAACCATTGACCAACCGCCGAAAGAATGGATGCAACAGGACGCGTATTTGGCGCGTCTAAATGAAAACCGAATTTATCTATCAGGACACGGAAAAGAAAGCCGCCTTATCGATTCTTGTTCCAAAGTTCTACAAATCACTGAGGATGGCCAGTGGGTTGAAGGTCGTATGGGTGCAGGTGTTTCCTTGAAGTCAATGGCTCTCATAAATTTCCGTATTCAGTGATTCCTGAAGATTTGGCTACCAAATATTTTGACGAATTCCAGGTAGAAACAAATGTGCTCAAGCGTAACGATATCTATTTATTGGAATACGGTATTAATGAAGATAAGGCTAAAATCTTTACGTTCCCCCATAGTGACCAGTCCGAGAACAAGGTTCAAGCTATGACCAAATCATATCGTCATCGGCACATCACCAAATTGGTCGAGGACGGGCAACCCGTGGACAATTTCGAATGTACACCCGATATTGAGAAAATCCTTTTGACCTCAAACCATCTGACACCTACACAATACAACGATATTCGGATGGCTATCTTAGATGACAGTCTCGAATTGGCCCTATTCGATTTGGTTGACAACACCACACAATTGGGGCAATAATTCGAGTTTATATGACAAATAGAAAAACCTTAGACGATGTCTAAGGTTTTTTGATTATCCTTCTTGGAAAATTTCCTGGATACGTTGGTTGAGCGTTGTGTTCTTACTCACTAATTCAGATAGTTTCGCAGGCTTCACATCGAACTCTGTATTGTATCCATCGTCAAGTTGTTCGTAGGTTCCGACACGAACACCAGAGATAACGATGTTATAAACTTCACCATCCCCAGCTTTTGGAACCATTTGAACACCCTCAACAGGGAGGTTGTCCAGAACGCCTTGTAAGACGGTCTCGAGTGCGTCACGGTGGTAGGAGTTCATGATATCAAACAAGAGGTCCCCTGAGTCATACCCTGTATAGTTCGGGTTCTTGGTGGCTTCTTTGGTGATATTTTTAGTGAACTCTTCTGGCGTCAAACCACGTGTTTCCACTTTGAGTTTCTCTTCTTTAGGATATTCGCGACGCATCGAATTGATGAACCGTGAAACAGCGATGACATCATAACCCAGAGGGTTATTGTCTTGCTTGTCACGATAAATTTGGGTCAAATCACGCAACTCTTTGTCCATAGCACAACGAACAAGTTGTTCTTTAAGGGCGTTCAATCGGGTAATTTTCTCACCTTTATCCGCCTTCTTATCCTTAATGACAAGAAGGGCGTTCATCATATCTTCAGCGATGTCCGCATAAGACGTTGTATTAGCCAAATCTCGGCGCTCAGTACCAACGCGACGTTCGTATTCTTCGAATACCGTGTTCATCATAAGGTTGGCCAAATCTCCGTTACGTTCGTTTACAGTGACGTTATGTTTGGCAGCAATCTCAAGATAGGTCTTCTTCACTTCTTGGGCAATTTTCGCTTGAGCGACTAGCGCTTGTACCATCGCTTCACCATCGATGATATTTTCAAGGATGTTGACTGAGTCCGCATCATTGGTTGATGGTAAGGTGTTATCGGCATATGGCCCTGACTTCGGTTGTGGGAGTCGTGTGTGGAGCCCGGCCGCCATCGGAGTGATAGTGTCTAGTTTGTTCAATATGGCCATCTCACCTTGAGAGAAGGTAATAGAGTTACCAGGTGCGGCATTTGCAAGGAACAAGAGCTCATTGGATGTTAGTGCAGTTGTTTCTTCGACACCGGTGTTGTAGGTCATAACAGGTTCACCGACGGTCACCATGTCTCCAATTTTATGGGCGACAGAGCGTCCTTGGTTTCGGGTGATGTGTTTGGTACCCGACAGTCGCACCAATTCGTTAATCAACTCTTCGTCGTTTGACTTCAAGAAAATGGTATTGGCGGAGTTGGCACGGATAATCTTTTCAACGTCCTCTCCGTAAACGGAACGAAGTTGTTGGAAGGATTGCAATACGAAGGTCAACTGCAAATCTTGTCCCAAGGCAATAGACGTCACCGTATCGATATTCGGGATACCGTTTCACCAGAACGAATATTACCAAACTCTTCCAGCATCAGGCGAGTTCCGACAATTGGTTTCCGGTTGGTTTTCACCACATAGGAATCCGCATAGATTTCATCAATAATTTGTTTGATGATAACGAGTACGTGACGTTGGTATTGTTGCAAGTGTGGTGGCGTAATCGCAAACAAGAACTTAGGTCGTTCACTATAGAACACCTGAGAGGATGCGATGATTGGGGATTGAACCTGCTTCAAGCCTTGAGTTGTGTAGTCAATCTTGGTTGACGCATAGGTTGAAACTTTCGGTTCTTTGGTTTTAGGGTCTAACTCAACAAGGAGCCCACCTGACACAACCTTTTTCTTGGTGATTGGGTCGATGATGTAGCTGACACCACCAGCCGTCTTATATCCTTTGATGAATTGGAAGTAGAAGGTTTTGGCAATAGCCCCTTCTGTTTTGATATCCAATTTCAGATAGGTATTGTCGGTTGGGAAGATACCTTTCAAATAACACCATGTCCAGTTGGACGGGCTGATTCGTTCTTCGTGCTCGAAGTCGCTACCTTCCATTTTCTTGGTAAAGTTCTTATCCTTATAACATGACCAGTGTGCCAACTCTTTTGTGATACGGTATTCTTGTACGAATTCAGCATCAAATTGGACACCGAACCGGCGAGGGAAGGCCATACCACCGACGTCAAAAGAGTCCGTTAGGGAACCACTCATGAGGGCTCGTGTGGTGTTATCCGCGTAAACGGACAACCCGGTCATGAGTGATGCGTAGATACCCGCCAATGTTTGCGGTGCACTTGCAATCTGTTTGATGGCGTTGTTGGCTGTGATAGCCTGACTCCGCAAGTTATTGGTGGGAAGCATTGCCACTGCGTCAAAGGCGAGGGTAAACAAGTCCTTCTCGGCGACAGGCGGCGCTGATGGGTCAATGTTAATGAAATCAACGTCTTTAGAAATCTTTGCCGCCAACTCACCAACAAGGGAGTAGACGTTAAAGAGGGTGATTTTGGAGTAGTTCTCATTGACGGATTGCTCAATCAGTTCAGGAGCTACATTGTTCTTATAGCCTAGGTAACGGATATAGCGCTCTTGGTCGATATAAACGGAGAAGAGCATGTATACTGCACGGCGGAACATGTTACCCGCAGCGGGGTTCCAGATTTCACCGTTATCTGGCCACAAGGTATCCACAATCCCGTCGATCAAGGCTTGCCCTTTTACGTCGTCATTTCGACGGAATTTTTGAAGGGCGTTAATGAGCGGGTTAAATGTGTTGGTCAAGTTCGGGTTCATCAAGTTGAACTGGATGACTTCGTAACCCCGAACCGTTGCTGGGTAGTAATATTTACCGATCAATTCACGTATGTTCACATTCGGTCGCAAGTCGAATGCAGCTGTTAAGCATCTTACGCTTTCACGCAAGTCCAGATCATTTGTTCACCTCTTTCGAGGGACGGATTTTTCTTCCCGCATTAGCTTCGGGTTCTACTCTCCCACAAGGAGATGATCGTTGAATGTCCTAACGAGTAAAGAGCCACTTTTTAGAACCTGATGTATAAATTCGGTCATATCCGCACTTTGTATCCGTACGGTGTGGCATTTCAATTTCAATGTATTTTTCAATTTCTGCTTGGGTAGCAAAGGTTCTATGGTTGCTCAACTTAGCAACAACTCCTGATTTTGCTCCCCATTTGGTAGCGATTTGCCAAGAATAGGTGTCTAGTGGATCAGTCCATGAAACAAACCGAAGTGACGGACCTGTTTCCCCAATCAGTTTCGCACCAGCTTTCTCATAGCCGTGACCGTCTCCCAAATCATTATCTGAAAAGGTCATGACTGTTTGGGTCTCAGGGTGTTCTCGAAAGAAATTGGTAATGAGTTTTGAAACTCCTCCGAGAATTTGTACGGTTGGTGCAAAGCATAATCGTTTGAGCTCAGCCTCGTCACCCTTCCAAACAAAGGATGCGGCTGCAACGAGTTCGTCACCCACATAGAAGCCCCAATATTCTTTAGCCTTGGCATTTCCGCGTGCGTGATGTTCGTCAATGAAGGCTCGAACTTGTTTGGTGTTTTTCACAGGTTTCACTGTGACTTGCCGTGCACCGATTTTACGTTCACCTCCGAACAAACGGGCAAGGAGTCGTGGCCAGGTCGTTTTCAGAAACGTGGTTGGCTCCAAGTCTTGTTCCCACCATTGGATGAGGGTGATGCCAGCGTCTTTGGCTTTTTGGTACTTCTCAAAATGATAAGTTTTACCTTTGATGTGCCCAAACATGACTCGACGGCTATCTGTAGCGTACAGATTGCTGTTGTGAGTTTGATTAGGGTTGCATTCAATTCCGAGGTCAAACTCTGGAAGGTAGAAATCCAATTCCAACCCGTCCAAGATGGTTCGGTCGTTTCGCTTATAGGCGATATTCGACGCATCCAACTGAGACATGACCAATCGTTCATATTGTGATGTTGCTTGGTATAGCTCAGGTTCAACCTCTATCAAATTTTTGTCGGCGTAATGTTTGAGCCATGGTCTACTGAATAAATTTCGCACGGGCAATTGGAATAAGGCGTCGGTCGGATATTCAATCAACGTTCCCGTAACATTTGCGTATGTTTGCAAAAGGTTCTCAATATTCTCTGTAGCGTCATAGCTCATGGCAAAATCGCGTCGTCGAATATTGGCATATTCTGGTGCAAACATTTCAGAAGAATATGGGTATTGGTGTTTTTCAGCCATATGCTTCAATACCTTCTCCCACGCTTCATCTCGCGTCAACTGGTTGAATAACATGGTATACCAGGCATCAGTTTGACTCCTTAGTTCAAACGCATATGCAACACCATATGTCTCAAGCATGCTTTGCTTGTGCTTCTCACGAAGTTCTTCAGACTGCATGTTGTGCTCAACACCATAGCGCGCGAGCATGGTTTGTTTCTGTTTCGCACGAACTTCTTCATTCAAGGACGGATGGTCGGTACCGTAGAGCTTTTGACTGGTTTTCTTTTGGGCGCTCTTTTTGTGAGCTTTCCACAAAGGTTCGATGTCACGGTCAAAACATGCGGCGAAGACCTTTTTCAAGTCCTTATAGTCGAGTCCATATTTGACAGACAAATCGATGCGGTCCAGCTCACCTCGGCTATAGGCTTCGATATCCGCCCACAACTCTTGGTCATCCTGGTGGTCAGTGATGAAGCCTTCTAATGCTTTCGCTTTTGAAAGTCGTTTTGGCTTCTGGGATAGAATGTTCTCAACATCGGCTTGATTGGTGACAACAGTTCGCAACCATTCGGGTCGAACGTGTCCGACACAATACAAGCGTTCGATTTCGTCGAGTGTCAATTCTACTTTTGGAAAATACATTGTTGTGTTGGGTAATTTTGTTAATTCTTCAGTTTTCTTCATATCTAAAGTATATCACAAAATTTGCCCCTTGTCTACTCGTAAGGGTCACTGCTAAACTGCCATTGTTCCGACAAGGAAGGTTTTCACCAACTTGTCATCTTCACTCTTTTTTCTGCTTTCGCGACATTCACGCTCACACTCTCGTGTCACGTTGTAGTGGTGAAGCTTTAGGCTTTCAAAGCAATTAAACCGTAGGTTTCCGCCAATCACTTGACGGACCGGGCTAACACCCTTAGGATCGGTTGTAAAGATATTCCACGGGTTTTTCTCCCGTGTCCAGACATCAAATGCTGGTTCGATATATGTTTGACCCTTACCACCACGGGTAATAGCAATTAATATCGTATTCACGGGTCGGCGGTCATAGAAGTAGACGCCGGCTGGTCGAGCGGTTTCGGTGTCAAGTACGTAAAAGTTATTGTTAATGACGTCAGCGAGCGTATCATACTCCATACGACCATATTCTCCGACGCGTTTTCCAGTTTTTTTGTCTTTAGGGTTAAAGTCATAGTCACGCGCGTCATAGAAAATCCGAAATTCTCGAGGAACCCCACTCATGTCATAGAGTTTATGGGCCAACTCTTCATCAAACATGGGTTTTGTTTCATAGACGATGTTTCCCTCTTCATCCCGTTTGATGAAACCGTCGACGGTTTGTCATAGACCGGTACCTTGATTTTCTTAATCCCCTTATTGGACACCATAATGTGGCTCATGAGGGTTGACGCGTGTCCGTCAAATCCAAGTCCTACGTCAGGTGCAACGTCTAGTTGTAGGGCCAAGTGATCCACGGTGCGGACATAAGCGTCATCAGGTCGGTCTTCCATGTCGTCATCGATATGAATGGCGTTTTTGATGAGCCATTGGGCACGTGTCTTCTTATAGACAACCCCACAAATAATGGGTGTTGCAATAATGGCTAACGGAATATACCATTTTAACAAACCATAATTGTGCCAAAATCCGGTCTGTAGTTTCGCGGGTTTCATCATATCATTCAGGGTTGCTAGCAAATACTGTAGTAAAATTCCAAGGACGATGACTCCGGCAGGTGGCCCGAAATAGGATACTGGTTTATACCACTCAGGATCGGGTCCTGCTTTTCGTTTCTTGACCCGATTCAGTTCCTTTTTGTTGTCTTTGGTGTTTCGGGCATTGATGGTATACTTGGTGTAATCCCGCTCAGCGTGACGCTGTTTCTTTCGACGTCTTGCAGACATGGAATCCGATGCGCGTGAGGCAGCATCTTGTGCCATACGCGTTGCTTGACCGGTCACACCTGATAGTTTATCCTTCCAACTCACGTGACACCTCCTTCAACAAAGCCTGCATTTTCTTAGCAGGGTGCGTCAAGCGAGTGACCGCAAGACTCGGTGGGTCTGTTCCTAGTAGAGCAATGATGGACAGTTTATCCACTAAATGGTAGGGAATAGTATCCAGTTTGCTTCGACCATGTTTATAGTTATACAAGGTCGTGTAAGGAACACCCGTCAACTTGGATAGATAGGGCAACTCACTTTGCTCAAGAAGGGTTGCGATATCCTCTAAGGTTAAATGCTTGGTTCCAGACATTTACCAAACTCCTTTCTTTTTCAGCCTTTCGGCGTCTTACCTATAGTATAGCACTTTTCTTGCAAATTAGCAAGAAAATCCGAACATTTTAACGTCTGTAAAATCCGAACGTTGGCATTTTTATTATACCGGCCAAGTTTGTGAATTGGACGAATTTGGATTGAAATTTGGATTTTTTGTAAGCGTTCTCAAATCCCGGTATAATGGTATTTTGTATTGTTTGAACATCAAAGCATCGATTTCACAAAAAAATTTTTCTGACCACTCATCAAAAATTTTTTTCTAACTTTTTTTCAAAAAAATGTAGAGGTTAGTAAAGAAAGTCAGTCATACCAATGCTTGTAAGCGCTAACAAAAAATCCAAATTGGAATCCAATTTTCTCCAAATTCGCCAAATGTCCCAAAAAAACGGCCAAATTCTACGAATTAAATCGTATTTTTTTCACTCATTTTGGCCATTGTTCGGGATGTCCCGAACGTTTCCCCAATCCAAGAGGTAAAATCGACTTGTTTCGAGTAGAATGTTCGGAAATTGCGTATTTCTCGCTATTGCGTTCGGTTCCTAAATATGATATAATAAAGAAAAAGAAAGGATACATAAATATGGATGTTCTTTTAGTGTTTATGCTTTCAGGATATTTGCCCTCGTGTTGGCACTCATTGTCGGAATGATTGCAGTCGAATGGATTCTGTTTGAACGAGCCGGCGAACCCGGTTGGAAAGTGCTCATCCCTTTCTATGACAGTTTCATCCTGCACAAAATTGCTTTTGGTGAAGAAGCCAAATGGTACTGGTTCCTTTTGTTGGTTCCTGGTTATGGCATCTACATGCGATATGCCTTCACGAAAACCTATGGATATTCGACCGGAATGGCCGTCTTATCGGTTTTCTTCCCGATGATTCTGTCCATTGTGATGGTTCTGCAAAATGCCGAATATAAAGGTCCGATGACCCACATCCTCAAACAATAATATCCGAAAGGATATTCTACTTAATGTCGGTTATAACCGACATTTTTTGTTATGTCCGTTCTAACAGACATCTGGTGCCCGATTTCCAAAAATCCCATAACAGCAAGTTTCGTGATATAATAATAGTAGAAAACAGAAAGGAAACACGCGTATGATTAATCAACAGATTAGTGACATGATGCGTCGAGATACCCACTTCCGTGAACGTATGGAGGAGTTGGGTTATTCAAATAAACCGATTGTCGCTGTTATTGATTGGGGTGCGGAAACTATTTTCACCCAACAAACTAACTATAGCTTCAATAATGTATCGTCTGATTATTTGGATCTGTTTCGTTCTACGATGACACAAGCATACAAACGAACACCTTTGACCGAGGATGCGGTTGCTCTTGCTGATGAGTTAGTGGAGTCTGCTCCAGAAATTCCACATAAGAAAGCTCCAATGCGAATGTCTCGGGATTTGTTCCATAATATGTTTATGTATGAAATGTTGTTGTTGAATGAGCTCGAAGGTCATTTGGAACTATCAGAAGACAATACTATTCATTTGGTTGACCGTCAAAACTTGACGCAAGGTGTAGACCATATGAAAAAGCAGATTTTGAAGGAAAATCCAAAGAAGGACGAAATGGAGCTCGTGCTATGACCCTAGAAGACCTCTCTCAAGCTTATTTTGGGACAACAGATTATGAATCCATTTTGTCTGAGTTGGCTCCATCGTCCATTCTCGTTAGACGGTTTCACGATGAAGCTAAACGACTAAATCTCATACCAGAAAGGAAATAATATGGCAAAAAAACGACCATATGTTAGTAAACTCAAGATGATGCTCCCAGAACGGTCCATGACCGAATGGGCGGATCAACTAACGGAATTTGAAGCTGAAGAGCTTTTGTCGTATATTAATCGACCAAACTTATCTCTTTACCCTGACCGTACAACGGTGCCTTACGGATTAAACGTATCGACAGAATTCGGCTCTATCCATTTAGACCATACTTTGAAACGGGTTGACAAGGTATATGTGGGTGGTGTTGCATTTGAACCCGTATCAAATGATATGGAAGTAATGAACACCCTGCTTGACGGTAATCCTGCTGATGCCCTCCAACCTCGTGCAGCCGTTCGTTCTCGCTCAGGGCGAGGTCGTCGCGTTCGTAATACTCGTGATAATGAAGTACCGTTTGAAGACGTTGCTAACCGTGCACGCGAAGATCTTGAAAGCAGGCCTGACCTACGCTACCTTATTCACTGAAATGTCAAGCGTCTTCTCAGGTAAGAACTTTGATATTGGGGACGTGATGAACGAACTTCGCACCAATCAAGTGGACGAAAAAGATATCCCACGCTTTTTGACAGAGGATTCAACCTATAAACGTGAAATCGTCTCTCAACTCTATGGCTTGAATTATGGTACGGCCCAACAAGACTACAAATTTTCACCTGTCAAAGCTGATGACTCCTTCCTTGGTCGCTTGATGACGCGTCTTGGAGTGGAAGAAGCTGAATATGATGAAAAGTATGGGGTTCTTAAAGTTGGTGACCGGCATATCACTAACCTTCCAAATGTGGATGAAAATGGTGTGTTCTCAAACCAATCCGTTCGCTATATTCCATATCATATTGGGTATTTTGCTGAAGGTGAAGGGACACGCGTTGAACGTTTGCGTCATATTGACCCAGTTGAACGTGCTATTTCAGCCGTTGAACTGCAATATAAACTGACCACTGGTGATGTCAAATTTAAGACCTTGCTCGATGTATCACGTAACCTCCCAGACTTCGAAAACCATCCTTACGGGGAAGAAATTCTTGAAACCTTTAAACGCAAGGTTGTGCTCGACAAATCCTACCTTCAAACCAACTCACTTGTTGCCGAATATCAAAACCGTGCGGATGACTTAGGGGCTGTCGCTCTGACTATGCTTGACGATGATGCCAAAGGTTTGATTGACCCTCTTGGAACGTCAAACGGGGGCAATATGGGAGCTATCTTCTACTTGACAGAGGATGCCCAGTTTAATCCCGATGGTACCTTTACTAAAGGTCAAGCTGAACATTCGCCTGTTGGTAACGTCATGAAGAACTTCCATATCGATAAGGATAACTTTAACCGTCACCAAATGAGTTTCAATGCGATGTTGACGTCAACTGATGTCAAGGTATTAAATGTAGCTTATTCTGAGTTTGCCATGTGGAATGCGGAAGACGCTCTCGTGTTGACCGATAAAGGGGCTGAGAAACTAGGTGCTGCAGCTGGTGACAAACTAACCGATATGCACGGAAATAAATCCGTGTCATCCCTCATCATTGATTCAACCATGGATGCGGATACCGCTAAACAAGAACGCTTGGAACACGCGGTTGAGTTTGCTAAATTGAACCCAGACCTTGATATGGTGGTTTCACCAGTATCTCTTGCTTCTCGTCTCAACATGGGGGTTGCCATGGAAGGTCTTGCTGGAGAAAAGAAAGACCTTCATTTACCAAATGGTGAAGTCGTCAAAGATGGGATCACACAAGTGGCCTACATGACCCTCCCTCAAACAGCTGAACACAAGTCCAAAGATTATGGACAAGAAGGAACGGGTCGGAAATATTCAACCTTGTTCCGTTATGCTCTATCATCAAAGTTGGTGATGACCTTTACCGCAAAGGGATCGTCCACGAAGAAGTTCGTAACCACCACATTGATGAAGTTGCCACTCACTTCGATCGACTTGGGATTAGCTTCAAGGACGAAAAAGCACTTCTTCGCGAAGACAACGTGAATGGCTTTGTGCCTGACCGTGTGACGGTGGATGCTCATGACTATTCATTCAAATCCCCAGCGGTTGTCCGTTTGTCCTTTATCAATCAGATGGAAAACAACGCCATCAACATTGACTTGGGTGACATGCATGTGACAAGTCCAATGACGGGTGAACCAATCAAGGATGAATCCGGACGTAACGTTCTTCCAATTCGTGTTCCAGAAGGTGAAACGATTCCTTATCGTTATACTGAAGTGTTCAAACAACTAGCCGTTGGAAACGAACAAGGTCTACAAGTTGCTTACAATAAAGCGGTTGCTATCGACTATAACAATTTGACAGCCAAAGACAATGCGATCAAAAATATTGATACCATGACCTTCTTTGAAGGGGCCAAAACGGAAATGATTTCACCAGACCCTCGTTTGCGCCTCGGTCAAATTTCAACGTCTATTGATGATAGCCGTGTTATTTTCCACCGCGACCCTTGTGTACAATCCGGTAACGTTATTTCAATGGAAAATGTTGGTGGAAATCATCCAAATATGACCCACATCCATCCGATGACGGTTTCACAGGTCGATGGTGACTTCGATAGCGATACGGCTGGACTCAACGGTTTCAAAAACTTGCGCCTTGATGACGCACAAAAGGATGAATTCTTTAACAAGTCATCCGTCTATGAACAACTCAATCGTTATGGCGAAGTGTTCCTAGGTACTGGTAGCTCTCACTTTAAGGCGACCGTCCTTGCAAATGGCTTAGATGATAGCCAAGTCACCTTCAAAGATGGTAAATCCAATATGGAATTGGCGCATGTTGTTGAAAACTTGTGTGACAACATTGTTGACTCAGCTAATTCTTACGGTGCCTATGCATTATCATTTGCGGATGAGCACACCTTGAAGGACTCTCTCGGTCGCTTAGCTGATGATGGCATCAAGGGTAACCGTGCTGACATCGACCGTCACTTTGAATCAGGTTATACCATTGATGAAGACCGAGCTTTGATGAAGGCCTTGATTGCCAAATCAGAATGGACGGGTCTTGCAGGTTCAACAACCAACAAGTTGATTGCTGGTTTTGGTGATAAACCGGTTGACCCTGAATTGACGCGTGTTGCAATGGACGTGACCTATTCTATGACCCAATCAGTTCTTCAGTTGAAGAAGAATGCGGATAAATTGCCAGAAATTGATGACAAAATTTCACGAATGAAATTGGTCATGGATGGACAATATGACTTCGAAACTTCTCGTGCAGAACTTCTTGACATCACAGAAGGTCTTGCTCCAGCTGAAGCTATCAACAAGTTTGTGGATACGGTCTATGACCGTCAACGAACCATTGCACGTGAAACTGGTCAACCGATGAACATGCAGTTTGGTGCTGGGGTTCTTCATTCTACTGGTAGCTCTAACGCAGCCTTTGCCTTCATGAGTGAAACGACATTCAACAAACATATTCAAAAGAATATGCATGTTACTGGGGTGACCAATGAAGCGGATGGTTCTCAGCTTAGCAATGAGGACTTGACTCAAATTCTCAATGACTTTGACGCACAACAAGGGGGTGCCCATGGATTATAAAACAATTGGTAAACAACTCCAAATTGAAAAGGACTTGTGCCATAACTTCTTAGACGGTGGGGTTCTCAGCCGTGAGGCTGGGATTTCCCGCTTCAATGAAGAAGCTGAAAAACATGGTTTGAAACCACTGCGTGATCCAAAAGGCTATATGACTTTGGATGATAACGTTTATCAGGCCATCAAAGATACCTATGAGGAAAAATATGAAGCCCGGGCTCAGGATATCGAGGATGGTTTCTCCCTTGGTACAACCTATGCAATGGACTATGTATTAGACCATTTGGACAGCACGGTACGAAAGGACAGCAAGCGTTTCTTGCCAGAAGGTATGGTGTATGGTGATCTTCGCTTCATCAAAAACACCCCTGAAATTCAGGACAAAATCGATAAGGTTGTTGACCGTCGCGTTGAAATGACCTTGAAATACTCTATTTCACGTTCTATCGACGATGCGGATTTCCGTCGTACCTTCGTCCTTTATGACCAAGCAGGTAAAGAATTAGCCGAAGCGATTCAACCGTCTAATACTCAAGAACTATCAATGTAGAAAGGAAGCTCATGGAATTTTTACGTATTCAACTAGAACCTACCGACTACCTTTCCAAAGATTGGTCAGGTAGTGCAGGTGTTACGGAAATTGTTACAACAGATACCATGATTGAGGGTACACCTCAAGGTACCTACGTCAGCGGATATATTGTTTCGAGCACGGATGAGCATGGTAACCGCTTCTCTAGTACGGATTTACCAGAACCATTCCGCTTACAGGGTGACCCGCAAATGGCAGAGCGTATTACAGCCATTGAAGCTGCTGACTTTGATGCGTTAGATAAACTCTTAGATGAAGAACATTCTCAATTGGATGAACAAAAAGCCCTCCGAGACTGGCAGGATGAAATTGTTGCGGATTATGACCGTGAACTGTCTGAAGCAAAGAAACAATTCGCACAAAACTATCTGGCCTCAGGAGCTCGGAATTTGGATGAGTTTGACGCTAGAACCTATGATGCCACCTTCGGATTATCCGATGACCAACGTACCGCAGTGATTGAGGATTTGAACACTTATGACAATCTACAATCCCGTCGGCGTGCTATTGGTCGTGAAATGGACCGAGCGTATGCGCGTAATGACCACCGTACCGACCGCGATATCAGTAACCTAGCATTCGAACGTGCTGGTATTATTCGTGATATGAAACGCCTTGACGAGGAATATGGTATTACCGAATCCGCTCACACGTCACAAGCACATGAATCACACGAAACCTTCCAACCGTCAGACTTCATTGATGAAAGCTCACGTCAGGAAGCTCAACTCGCTAATGACTTTGGTGACATCACCGAGGATAATGTTGATGCCTTCATGACGGAACTGGATTTGCTCCGTGACGATGGTCTTGTACAATAATTAGAAAGGAAAATTGATGGCCACTTATTGGAAACTATCTAGAACTTCTATTGGTAATTACGACTTTCGTAAAACCCAAGTAGAGAAAGATGCGCGATATTTATATCGACATGGTGATTATTTTGACACGCGAGATGAAGAAAGCACGTTTCGCCGACGCTCGGTTGACGTAAGGTCTACTGAATTGTTAGAGGATGTTCATAACACACTCAGCAGTGAGTATGTTTACAACCTGGTCCAGAACAACTATAAATCTGATGATGTGTCTGAAGTCACAGTCGATAAACTACTCAAAGAATCTGTGCATCTGAAGAAATTGGGACTGTCAGAGGTTGAGTTAAGTAATATCGCTTATTGGCGGGACGATGATGAGTCGTTGATGACAGTCCCCAAACCGTGGACACACCACGACGCATATCTTGTAGGTACAGGGGAGAACTATCGCATTACTCTTGCACCTATAGGGGAATCGAATAAAATCATCGACACCCGAAACCAGAGACTTCAATGAACTGGGATGAGGTTTGGGAGGATTTGGGTGTAACAGCCGATGAACTTTCTTTGGGTTAGTACTACAATAAAAAGCACTCGACATGAGTGCTTTAATTTAAAAAAACGGCAAAAAAAAGAACACGGATGGAAGGAATCGAACCTCCGCTAAAAGTTTTGGAGACCTTTGTTCTACCTTTAAACTATGCCCGTATGATATGGAAGGAGAGGGATTCGAACCCCCGAACCCGAAGGAGCGGATTTACAGTCCGCCGCGTTTAGCCACTTCGCTACCCTTCCGTAGAGATACCCACCTTGATGGTGGGTATTTTAATTTACCACACTTCTTCGCCGACTGGCTCGTATGGATTACGATAGTTTGCGTTAATCAAGCCGTCCGTGCCGTCTTTTCGGCGATAGACGACGCTCACACGTCCCGTATCTTCATTGACAAATACGAAGAAGTCGTGTCCAAGAAGGTCCATTTGGATGGCAGCGTCTTGAGCCGTCATGACTTGAACATCTAGTGTCTTGATACGTGCGAACACTTCAGCATCATCGATGGCTTCTGGTTCATTAAATGCCTGTTCTACTCGAACTTTGTTACGGTTTTGCAACTTAGTTTTGTGTTTTAAAATCTGGTGCACAAGTTTATCGACAACCAAATCGAGACTACCGTACCAATCGTCTGATGTTTCTTCAGCTCGAAGAGTAACGTTTTTGTGAGGGATGGTTACTTCAGCTTTGGCCCGCTTATTGGGATAAACCTTGGCCGTGACATTGACTGTCACAGTCTCGTCCTCAGAGAAATATTTCTCCAATTTGCTGAGTTTAGTTTCCGCATAGTCACGGATAGCGTCGGTGATGGCGATGTTTTCGCCACGGATATGATATTGGAACATATGTTGTCCCCCATTCTATTAGTATCAACGGTCCAGACGGAACTCGAACCCGCGACCCCTTGCGTGACAGGCAAGTGCGCTAACCATCTGCGCTACTGGACCAAGTTGACGCCTAACACCCTTTATCGAATAATACTCAAGGTTTCTTCGTGCCGGGATATAGGCGTCTTGCTCAATTCGTGGCACCCTGCGACCAAGTACGTATTTTTATCTTAGGGAATGCATATCTTAACCTCTTAGTGCTCAAGGCTTCGGAGGGGGTCTGTTCACGAATTGAAAATACGCTGTACGGGGATCGAACCCGTGTTGCAGGCGTGAAAAGCCTGTGACCTAACCACTAGTCGAACAGCGTATGAGTTTTGGGTCACTGGACGTTATCCGTCATACCCAGATAAATGAAATCACTCCACAGACCATCATGGTCTACTTTTACGATTTCATAATTTTGCATTGCTTCAAACAATTCAGGAAATGTTTTATCCGATAGAACATTTGGGTTATCATTATATACCGTTATGTCAACGTAATAATAATTTTCATTTCCTTTTTGAAAAACTGAGCGCAATTTTGTATACTCATATTCGGCAAAATCACTAACTAGTCCTTTCGGCACATAAAAATAAATATGTGTTTCTTGATTATGAAAATTAAAATCTTTTAATTTCATTTTGATAACGTTCCTTTTTATTGATATGATACAAACTCCACCAACAGGTCTCGAACCTGTGACATCGTGATTAACAGTCACGCGCTCTACCAACTGAGCTATGGTGGATAAGGAAAACATCTATATAGAGGATTCGAACACTCATGGCCATGTCTGATGCCACCGTAGTGACTGCATCGCCCATCGTGACAATTGCACTTCCGCAATGCACGATTGCAACCTTGCCATATAGTTGCCATATACAGATGTTTGCGTCGCAGCAGACGTCCCTGCGACTAGCCATGCCATTGACCTGGTTTCGACCTGTGGGCTTTGGGTGTTTCCCGGGCGGTCTACGTTCTGTTAATATCACTTGAATCCCCAAATTCAGAGGTGATATAGCAATGTGGAGCGAAAGATGAAATTTACTTCAATAAACTTTCGATACAGCTCATCTTGCGATGCGTCCATAACTATATCGAGAGCGTTGTGGTTTTAACGTCTTTTCCTTGACGTGTTCGGAGCGAACAAAATGGATGCTTTCTATACTAAAAAACTTCTTGTTTTGGATTATAACTCTTTTCTTGATACAATTCGTCTCACGACGTACCCAATATTATATCAATGCCGATTGCAGGATTTGAACCAGCGACCTACGCGTTACGAGTGCGTTGCTCTGCCAGCTGAGCTAAATCGGCTAATTGAGTAACTCGGCAGCATAGAGGGAATCGAACCCCCATTTAGCCTCAAGCGTAATCATTCTATTCGCGACTAGATTGATTCGATAGCTTTTCAGCCGGATCGTGACTGTACAGTCTAGTCCTTCCAATATCAGCATATCGGACAAGCAAGACGCTATCGCCTTTGATAGCGGAGCCCAGCAAGGCCCGTAGGTTATCTTGAAGGTAATGCTTGTTTTTGTTCCGATAGCCTATATGCAAACGGAGTTAGTCATGTGACGTGCCGGGATCGAACCGGCTAACGCTCGTTCCACAAACGAGTGGCTCACCATGTTGCCTTACGTCACCACAATGATGTAGCTGATGAGAGCCGCGCGGTCTCTCATCACTCGCCCCAGATGCATCCGCATCCAGACTACATCGCGACGACAGTTCTTCCCAACAGCGGGGATGGCATGTCGTTGCATCAAGTGCACTCGGGAAGAAAGATTCCACATGATAGCAGTTTCTCTCCATAATCCCATGCCTGTTGACGGATTCGGACCGCCGACCCTCTGATTACACATCAGATGCTCTACCAACTGAGCTAAACAGGATGATGGCTCAATAACTATAACCATTTAACACATATGTGTGGTTTTAATGTCTTTTTCCTTGACAGTTTGTTTTTTTACAATATTTTTTTCAAACTCTGCGTTTAGGCTTTCGATAAATGTTTTTGTCGTTTTGTTCTAGTTTATCGATGACTTCATCCATGCGCTTTACTAATGTCATATTTATCCCTCGATTGTTTTTTTCTAGGTTGCGAATAAGTTCGACAGTTTGGTCAATAGCTTCTTGTGGTAGCCATTCTTCGATGTTTAGAATTGATTCGTCTAAGATTACTTTTTCCATGGTGCTCCCCTGATTTGTTCGTAGCCCGAATGGGTATTTATTTATTAATTTCTAAATCTTTGAGTTTAGATGATATAGATACCATGATATTGATACTAGTTTCCAAGTCATTAATCACATCAAACGTTAGAAATTCATACTCTTCTTTGAACACATTCGTGTAGAATTTTTAAAACGTTTGGTTTAACGTCTGGTCGCTCTATCACATGTTGTTTTTGCGTTGTTGAAGTAGTGAATAAGTTCGCTGTCAGATAGTGCTTCCAATTGTTTTTTTCTAACTCATTCATGAACTTGTGCAATGCATTTTGATATTCAGTTAATTGTTTATTCATATTCATTTCAACCTCGTTTAAGGAAGGTAAGGGATTCGAACCCTCGCGCGACATTTCTGCCACCTAACGATTTAGCAAACCGTCCTCTTCAGCCTCTTGAGTAACCTTCCAAGATATCACGTGGCGAGCGTGATGATATGCAGGCACCATCTGCAAACTTTTGTTAGTTGTGCTGTTCCGGGCACGTTCACGCGTTTTGTCCAATCATCAACCTTGGAACCAGGTTGTAATTAAGTGTCGGACATGGTTAAAGCACCCCTTTATAAACTATACAACGTTTACTAGTTGGGTATCATTCATCAGCACATTAATGAGTGATGCGAGTTTTAACGTCTTTTCTTTGACGTTGTTGTGGCAATGTATGCTTTTGAGTTTGTCTTTTGGTCAAACTCAGACTATTTTTCTAATAGGTCTTCTAGGTCTTCTTTTGCTTTTTTATATTCAGAGCGAAAGGTTTCGTCTTGTTCGTTTAAATATTTGTCAAGGAAATCATCAAATTTTTGCATAGTTACACCTCGTTTATTGGTATAGATTGGAATAGCTGGATTCGAACCAACGCGTCAAGGAGTCAAAGTCCTTTGCCTTACCACTTGGCTATATTCCATAATTATTGTATGGCGCAAGGTGGAATCGAACCACCGACACACAGGGCTTCAACCTGCTGCTCTACCGACTGAGCTATCGCGCCTACGAGGGTACTTCTAACGCATCTTGTACCTTATGTTGGTGAACCTTACAACCAAGAAGTTTTTGAACGTCAACCCAGTACAGTCAGATTGATTTGTTCGCGCATTTTATTACTTAGAAACTGTACTTCTGAAGTAAAAGGATTTAAGTGCTTATGGTACTAGTTTCCCCATAAGTGGCATTGCCACAGACACTTATTACATAAGAGTAATAAGGTTACACATAATGACTTAACAACCTTATTCAAATTGTTAAGCCTAAAATGCTATGAATTATATTCATGCAATCTTTTTGCCATGACTCGTACTGGGTTCGAACCAGTGACCCTCGGATTAAAAGTCCGATGCTCTACCAACTGAGCTAACGAGTCTAAGTCGGGGTCGGGTTTAGTTTTTACCGACATCCTCTCTATAACAATGGTTATTCTGCCACTAGTGTGATGGGTCAGTACCATCAACGGTCCACAGTGTCTCGGTATTGTAAAGCAGGATAATCCTATCCCAATTTTTATATCCCTTGTGGATTTAACATGGCTTCTTCTGGCGCAATCTTATAGTACCTTTCGGCACATCAACCACTTTCAGCATTTGGACTTGGATGTAGGCTCACATTCCCACATCGTTCCCTGCTTAGATTCCCAGAAGAACTCTAACAATTACGTTGGCACATACCGCTATCAACTCGCCTTCATCAAGGCTCAGAGCACCTTTTGAGTGTTGTGATAACGTGCGTTAGGTCGACAAACCTATTCCGCCACAAGACGGGACACCACCCGTAATGCAACCAACTCACTGTTTGATAAGCGACTAGCTATTCCGACTTGGCCGTGTCGAAACATTGTTGCTAGGTGAGGATCGGTACCTCACTACCATGTTGACTGTTGTATGTCAAAAGATTGTCATACCGCAGACCGACTGTTATGTCCCGTCTTATAGACCTGTCACCAAGCTTCAAGACAAAAAGATTACGATTCCTCGCGTGATATGTCCATCAGATTTCTCATCAAACACATTCGCCCACATCTTGCACTGGCAAGCTGGCTCGACGCAAGGCTAATCCCCGACGGGACTACATGCATTACCATTAAAAGTCATAGAGGGAAGCACATCCTATCGCAGTCCATTTCAGACCACTACGAACGAACTCTTTTGGAGTTCGCCGGATGTCACCTGCGGGCACAGTCACCTACACGTTTCCCGATTATACGAAGAGCTTGCGCTCTAAGGACTTTAGCGACCCTCTTACAAGCATCGCACGCCGTCGTGGCACTGATTTCTCAATCGACGTGAGTTTTAACGTCTTTTCTTTGACGTTCATGCGACATCATTGCCACCTGACAGTTTTATTTCAATCCACGCATTTTACGATGCGATACGGGTTTTAACGTCTTTTCCTTGACAGCTTTTCATTAAGGAGGATGTGGGATTCGAACCCACGCGCGTTTTTACACGCCTGACGGTTTTCAAGACCGTTCCCTTAAACCAGACTTGGGTAATCCTCCAAAATCAATCAAAATCGGTATTTAGCCTTGGGAGCTGGACCTCCCAGATTCCAATACAATCAGTTGCATTTCAGAAATCAGCACTGAGTCTGTCAACCGCAACGAAATCGTCGTTGGCGATACCATTGTATTGTACTCAGGATACTTCCCTCGAAGCCCTTCAACCCCAACACGCAAGTCTTGTTGGTTTGGACACAAGTCTGTTCACTCTGCGCTATGAGTTTGAGGTTTTTCGCTAACATGCTACTAAACTTCTTTTTATCATTCGCGGTTTAAGCGCTACTAAGACCATCGCGTTTGCTTTCTCTTCCTGACCGTTTTACGGGTGGTTGATTTGATTGATTTCTTTATCGTGTATTTAGTACGTACAGTTGTACGTAATCGGGAAGACAGGATTCGAACCTGCGACCCCCTGGTCCCAAACCAGGTGCTCTACCAAGCTGAGCTACTTCCCGATCAGAAGGACCCGTTTATCTGAGGTAGGTCAAACCTCTACCATATCCTGCGCACAGATTCGGTAACGCGAGTTCTTTTAAGTCATTCTCGAAATGACGATATTTTGGGGTAACAGAATTTAATTAGCTGGTTGATTGCTTCATTCTTCCGCTTTATTCTGCCTACTGTCTCCCGTCCATGAGTGAGACAAGTTCATAGACGTGCCCGCAGTCCAGACGAGCTTAGTTTTCTTGGTTTTTGTCTTCCAAGTTCGAGGGTCGGAAAACGCATTACGATGCAAAACTTACGCCTCGGTTCGCCCACAGCGTTAGTGCACTTGTGTGGGATTTACCCCGCCTGAGTTTTATGACGTCATCGGGATATTGGTCAGGACAACGCGTGACACCCTTTTCGAGTAGTGCTCGAGGCTTCCTCGATTAGAGATACACGCATTGTTTATACATCGTACGGGATTCGAACCCGTGTTACCGCCGTGAAAAGGCGGTGTCTTAACCCCTTGACCAACGATGCAAGATGTATGTGAGTTTGCAACTCAAACGGTCTAGACGGGACTCGAACCCGCGACCCCCTGCGTGACAGGCAGGTGCGCTAACCAACTGCGCTACTAGACCAATTGTAACCACAAGCGCGAGAGATGCTCGTGGCTACACACATGTGTTTGTCAGTATCGTGACTCTATGTAGGAGTCACTTACATTTAGGGGATAAACCCCTTCCAAAATTTAGGTGCTATTTACAGACTGCCGTAATATAAGGTCTGCCGTCGACGGCCGCTAGTATTTGCACCTATTGACTATTGCAAGCCAATCGGGGACGAGCCCCTCAGAAACCGTGGATGCTTCAGACACTTGTCCTACTCCGCATCCACTCGATCCGCGCATGTCGTTACTATGGCGGTGATTGCAGGGGCGGGATTCGAACCCGCGATCTTCGGGTTATGAGCCCGACAAGCTACCTCTGCTACTACCCTGCTTTAACTCCTAGCACATACTTGCCGGTATGTGCTGGAGAATTACATTCCAAATGGTAGCCTTCTTCTACCATTTTTTTTTGACGTCTTCCTGGAGTCGAAACTCTAGGATTCCTGTTTACCAGAAGGTAAACACGCTCAGTTCTCGTCTCTAACTCACGGATGAGTCAAAGGCGACTGCCAAATGGCAATGACCTGCTTCAGGTAACGACCTGATCTCAGTATGTGTCTGAGCTTGGAAGTTTCACAAGAAAATGCTGAGGTAAGATAAGCATCGTCCATTTTACCGGACCTTGTGCAGTGACGAAGGGGCGTCAACCCCTCGGGTTTTAACGTCTTTTCCTTGACAACACGAATGGTCAAATCACTAAGGTATTCCCTTGATAATTTGTTAAAAACGGGCGCAAATATAGGAGATTTTCTTTTTCCGTTATACAGTGTATAGGAAGTGATTAATGAAAAAGGTTTTCTTACTATGCAATTAGTAACTGTTTTTTTTTCTGAGTAGTTTTAAGGTCTTGTTCGTGACCGCGCCCGGAAAAGAGAACTTTTACGTCAACTCATGACGTGGTGGTCGCTGCTTTGATCGCTTAGCTATCAAAACTGACCACCAATGCCAACTGCGGGGATCGAACCCGCGACCTCATCCTTACCATGGATGCGCGCTACCTACTGCGCTAAATCGGCAAAAATGTGCGTCTACCGCACAAGGAGGCTCACATGGCCGTTCATCTGTGGCTATCACATCGTTTGTCCATGCTTGTGATAATAGTATATCACACTTCTTGCAGATACGCAAGAGAAAATCTAAAGATTTTTAGATTTTCGAAGGGAAAAAGGGGTTTGGGGGCGAAGACCCCATTTAGTGTGTTTTGGTGTAGGCCAAAACACAAAAAAGATAAGAAAAAGGCCTTTCGGCGCTTTTTCTTATCTTTTTCATATTTATTCGGCGTTCACGATGATAATTCGCAGAACTTCTCCGTTTGGTGTTACTTCTTTTGTGATGGTTTGGTGTTTATTCACACTTTCGTCATTTTCTACGGATTCCCAAACTACGTACGTCGGCAAATCATTATCATGTTCGTATGAAATGATTTGATAATCACCAGCGAGCAGGTCCTCTAAAGCAGTCTTATCACTGGCGGGGTCAACACTATTGACAGCTGTCTGGAGTTGTTTCAGTTGTTCAATGTACAAATCAAGTGTAACGGCTTGTGCAGTACTATCCTTAATCCAGTGTTCGTTCTTAAACCTGAGTGAATTCGTGATACCCAAGGCCTTAAAGTTGGCAATTGCGCTTTCCGGAATCGTAAGTACGTCATCGTTAAAAAATGTAAGTGTTAGCATATTATTTCTTCCTTTTTCTTTATTTTGATAAAACCAAATCCCGAGGTCAGACCTCGGAATTATTCATCTTAGAATCCTTCGATGATTTCAAGGGACAAGCCTTTTTGCTTGTATGCTTCCATGGTTTTCATATCAAAGTGTACGTCACCGTTTTCTGTATTAAACAGTTTATGGACACGGGCACTTGATACATTTCCTAATTTGTTGCTGTGTCTGAACCAATACAAGTCACGAACAATCATGGAACCGTCTGGGCGGGCAGAGGATTGATCGTTCACAAACAAGGTGCGAAGTGCTTCTTTGATAGATACGGCGTCTTCTTCTGTAAATCCTGTTTTGTCAGCAAGGTTGGGACTGATACTACCTTTGATAATGTAGGTTGCTTTTTCCACGTAATGTTTCATACCCATGGTGTCGGATGAACGTCCGTTTTCCGTTTTTGCTTCCATACCGTTGGTACTACGGGTGATTTGCATACCTGATACGGTAATTGGTTCAATGGACGTTGCCATACTGATAGACACGGGACCACGTACTCCGACAGACCGTCCTTGATAGGTGATCAATTGACCGAAGCTACGAATGTCCATCCAGTAGTCACAAATGGTTTTTGGCGACTTCTGTGTCGGGGCTCTTCTTGTCAATGTAACTCTCAAACCGTTTTTGCAAAGATCGGAATTCATCATCGATGCGTTCATTTGCTTGGACAAAAATTGGGTGACCGAAGTCTTGGAGGCGGTTACGGATTTTCCGTTTGATAGCTACATCACTGATGAGACCATACCCTTCAGCGTCTGTGCGTGGCATGTTTCCTGATAAGGGGTCACCATTTGGGTTGGCATTTTCAACATCAACAACAAGGACAAAGTCAATTTTATTTTGTAGGGTAGTCATATTATTTTTCTTCGCTTTCTTTTTTAGTGTAATATTCTTGGATTTGGTTGTTATATCCAAAGATAAAGTCGTAATCTAATGGTTTAGTAAAGTTTGGGTCGTCGGCTTGTTCTGACAAAAGGTTCAGAACTTCTTGTTTCTCCTTACTTAGTTTGACAAATAAACCTGGTACGCGTTTTCGTAAAAGCATAGCGCATGCTGAGGTTGGTTTTACCCGCACCTGTTGGCAAGTCTAACCGATAGACCCCGGCTGTATCTGTGATACTTCGCCCTTTAATCGTTTTCGCCAACTCGGTTCGAATGCAATTGAGAGGTGTAGTTGGGTTTTGAAAACCTGCATATACATTCTCAATCTTATGCAAATATATGTCCCTGTGGTCATCTGTAGGTGGTTCAATGACTGTTTCATAGGCGTTGATGGTGTCCAGGATATCTGCGTTCCTTAAATAGGACAGGTATAATCGAACAAATTGAGCCTGATAATAAGCCTCTTCGACTCTCGTTTTTGCGTCCAGCTTTGCAACCGCTTTCTTATGCTCATATACGCCTTCTCTAACAAATCGTCAAGGTCATTATAACCATATTCAATCAAATAACCCTCTAATTGATGGGCATATTGTTCGACAACGTCATAATGATATTCATCTTTGAGGAGCAACCGCTCATAAAGCTTATTCCGTGCAGGACTTGTCGCATTATACACGTCAAATAAACTATGGTGCGCTGCGATAACATAGGTGATAATATCCACAAAAGGTTCATATCCAAACAAAGCTTTCGCTCTGGTGAATAAGTATCTTGCTCCCGCATAGGAATGGTCGACATGCATCTCCGGTTCTTGTTTCAGTTTTCGCTGAAACTTTGGATCCGCTTTTCCCAAATCATGGTACAAACCTAACAAAAAGAGGACATGGCCTTGACCAATGTCCTTTGCATTTTCGCGAGCGTCTTCCGCTACATTATAGGAGTGACGAGCTAAGAGTTGTTCTTTGTTTCCGTCTTTGTGTGCTAATACTGTCATTTCTGTTGTCCTTGAATGGGTGTAGTTAGGGTTTTCTCAAGTGACCAACCAAGTTTCAAGCGAGCCCAATAGACGCCCTTGGTGATACCATAGGTTTCAGCCAGTTCGTCAATTGTTTGGTAGGTGTTTCCTTTATGGTCCTCAATCACTTTGCGTCGGTTGCGTACCGGCGTTGTTAAAGGTCTCCTCAAGTGACCATTTTAATTTTTCGAAGTCGTTGGTTATAGGCTGTTCGTGTGATACCATAGTGTCTCACCATGTCCTCAGTGCTTTTTGAATTGTTGACCTTTATGGTCTTTTGACACAAAAAGGACCAAACCCTTGTTCCGGGTTCCTCAAATAGTTGAGGAATTCTTCATGTGACAAGGTTGCATGTGCTCGTAGCACAGCGGAATATGGTAGGTTATAATGTTCTGCCATCTCTATGAGCGATGGGAATACTTTTGCCGTCTAAGCCTTCGTATTGGCGTTGTTTCGAAATGATTTCTTCTAAATTGTAACCTCGTGCCTTTTTGTTGCATGTAGGAGCTATAGTTGATTCCATAGTGCTTTGCAAAGTGCAGTCACGGTTGGATATTCATTTCCTAAATGATCCGTTATGGGTTTTAGACCTTTACTTGGTCTTAGAGCTTCTTCAAGTGTTTGTCCTCTACTCAATCGACTGACGCAAGTATCAGGAACAACTTCATATTCTCTACACATAGCCTCAAAAGATTCGTGCTCAATCCCTAGGTGATCGATGACGGGGCCGTCTGGTCGTTCGTATGGAATGATTTGTTTTGCCGGGTTTGTTAGGGCCTCTTCCACCGTTTTTCCTCTTCGTCTACGCTCATGATACACGTTGTAGCTCACATCATAAGCTTTGCACATATCAGCTATGGTGGCATACACATTTCCTTTGTGGTCTTTTACCTTCTTGACTTTGGTTATCGGTTGTGTCAAGCATTCTTCGAGTGTTCGACCTGTTTGCTTTCGATAACAATAGGCTGACGTGGTAATACCATAAGCTTTGCACATGGCGTTGAGGGTTGGATACCAATTCCCTAGATGGTCTTGCACCTTTTGTGGTTGGTGGATGATTTTGTGTTCCAAAGCTTCTTTCATACTCGCACCTTGTCGTCTCCGTCGATGGTAGGTAGCTTCCGCGATGTTGTACGCTTTACACATAGCTTTTACTGTTGAATAGAAATTTCCCAAATGGTCACGCACACCCTTTGTTGTTCGTACATAGGTCGCAACGGGTTTTGTCAAAGCTTCTCGCATGGACCAGCCAGCTCTTCTACGTTGCTGATAAACATATGGCTTAATGCCATAGTGGTCACACATGTCTTTTATGGTTCGGTAATGATTACCTTCGTGGTCTGTTATGTTTTTCATTTATTCTCCTTCATTCGATGTAAGCACCTGCTTGGATATTGATACGCTTATTCATTTGAGCAAGATCGATATCGCCATCGGTATCTTTTGCAATGGTTTGTGCCAACTCATAATCATCAGTAATTCCCACTACACATGTGTCTGTTGCATACAAGTCGTCAGCGAAGTCTGCGGTCACGACAAAGATTGGTTTTTCTATGATGTTGTTTTCGATGAGTTCATCCATTGAAATGAAGTCCGACACATCTTCGTAGTCAAAATAGTTGAGGAAAATTTCGCGCCCATCGTTTCCGATTAACGCAATGAGATCCTCTTCTTCGACTTCGATCTCCAGGTCTTTTAGTTTGCACTTTAAATAGTTACTTTCTTTATCTGGATGTTTCGCAATCCATTTCAAAAAGTTTGTGGCGTTAAGGTTGACATTATCTTTTTCGATTTGTGTTCTCATGAATGTCCTTCTTTCTTAAAATCTGCAACGTGGTGAAGCACCGACAGTTGATACAATCGGCTACGATTGTCTTCACAGAGATAATCCTCCATCAATTGCCGTGGTGTCGTTTTGTAGCCCGGTGCGTCAAGAACAATGACTTCGACGTCTGGATAGGCTAGTGAGTTCAAAATGGCGTCTTTGAGCGGTTGCGTGCTACTTAGTTCCAATAACTTTTTGGTATTAAGCACGCGTTGATTGATACTGCCAAACATTTGATTTTTTGTTTTTAGTCGGTAGATAAAACGCCCGTCAACAACGTAGTCTAGCAAGTTGAGAAGTTCTTTTTGTGCGTCATATTCGTCTTTTCGCCACCAGTCTTCGACGTCAAACCCTGTCCATGAACAAATGGTCACTTCAGGAATTTCAGAACGAATTCGTTCAATAATATCTTTGGTGTCTTCGATGTTTTCGGGAACAAGTGGGTCACCACCTAATAAACTAAGGTTGGGTTTCATGCCCCGTTCCATGAGCTTTTTAAGTGCAGTGATGATGGTATCAGCTGCTTTTTCATTGTCCCAGTAGAGTTCCTCTCGTCTAGCCCAAGTGGATTCATTCCAACAACCTTTACAGTGGAAGGAGCAGAAATTAAAAAATACCGATACGACTGGACCTTGTCCGAAGTCGTTGTCGATATCGAATTGACTAATTTGATGAATGTATGCCATGAATGTCCTTTCTATAAGTGAATTTTACGCAAAATGCGCTCTAATACGCGGATGTAAGTTTCATCATAAATAATATGAATACATGGTTTGATATAAGTTCCGTCGGGTTGTGCGCCACCAACAACCGTTACGGCATAACAGGGCTTCCCTAAATTATAAGCAACATATTGCCCTGCAACTTTAGCACGGTCAAAGGTTGCGAACTCCATGACGACATGGGCCATATGACCATTGTATTCTTCATTCAGTTCTTTTGCAACGAACACTTCCACTTCGTCACGGACGGCGTCATATTTACGACTGGTACGGTCCATGTGAGCGTATAGGTTCTTTAGATGCTTGGCATCGTGTACGATATTGCTATGGATTTGCATGTTGTATCCTTCTTTCTTGTTTAATGATTAAACGTATGGCCCGACTTGCACGGGCTGGCTTTCAAGGCGCATACGTCACACGATTATTCACCGTGTAGTTCAGCATAGGAGGCTTGTCCGAGCTGACCGCGTTCGACTCCATGACGAACACGTTCTTTGATTTCTGACCACTTACCGTCATTGACAGCTTGTACGCCAGAACGTTTAGAATATGTGAGATATCCACACACTCTCTCTACAACTAAGATGTCTTCGCTTCCGCAATTGTCGCAGGTCATGAGGAAGTCCCCATGTTCGCCACATTTTTCGCAGACAGAGCTAATGACATTGACACCAAAGTACATACCTTGGCGCATAGCATAGTTGACGATAGCTTCAAGAGAAGCTGGTGATACACCGTAGTTAAACTCGGCGTATGAGATGTGCCCACCTTTAGCAATGCTATGGAATTCTTTTTCGTAATCGATTTTGTCAATCGCACTTGAGTGAATCCATACAGGTTGGTGGAAACTGTTTGTTAGGTAGTCACGGTCTGTGACACCTGGGATCACACCAAATTGTTTGGTGAGGAGTTTTTCCCATGTGAATACTAAACTTTCAGCAGGTGTGCTATAAAGCGCATACGGATGATTATCCGTTTGACTACGCTCGATGCGAATACGATTCACATGTTCGAGGAAGTCAGCTTGCATTTGTTTGCGTTCCTCATCCGATAGGTTTTCCCAATCAGGTCCGACCATAGCATTGACCATTTCGTAAAGACCTGTGTAGCCAATAGACGCTGTTGCACCGTCTAATAGGCGTGAGTCTTTGACTTGTTGGTCAGGGCGAATACGTTGCCATGCTCCACCTTCACACCAGAAGAGTGGGTTGGAAGATCCGTAAAGGTTTCCGACACGTTCGTATCGCCAGTTTTGAATATCGAAGACCATGTTGCTGTATTTCAACAAGGGCGTCGAATTTTGCTTTGTCGAAGTTGCCTTCAGCATCGCGTGCTTCAAGAGCAAACTTGACAGGGTTGATGGACACGGCACCGATATTGAATCGACCGTCGGTAACGTCTTTACCTGTTTCAGGGTCGATAAATGGTGACAAATGGGCACGACAGCCCATCGGCGCGATGGTTTGTCCGCTACGTTCGTAAACGTCACGGCGGTAATGTTCACCTTCACCGTCATATTGCATAGAAAGATAGTCAGGATAAAGTTTCTTAGATGAACATTCAAGACTTAGTTTGTATAAGTCATAGTTTGGTGATGTTGGATCACCGTTGATTTCGCTTCGATACATGAAGACAAGTTTAGGGAAGACATCGCGGTTGTCTGGTGACATGCGGTCTTCTAGGATGGCGCGTGTGATTTCACGTCCCCATTTACTTGTATCCATACCAAAGCTGATGGTGGTGAACGGCGTCTGGCCCAATGCGTTCTGCGTTTGAGCAAGTTCATAGGTGTAACTTTGCACACCTTGTTTGATTTCTTTGAGTGTTTTATCGGTTGCGTAACGTTCGGCATCAGCAATACCGTATTCTTTGGCATCGTTTAAGTAATGCTGATATGATTTTTCAGCATACGGTGCCAAGGTGCTGTCAATGTGATTGACAGTGAAACCCAATAATGTTCCTAATAGAGCGTCAATCTATTAGCGTGAGCGAATCACGGCTTATCTTTTCAGATAAGTTCAGATTAAATCTTCATCCTATGTGTATAGTATGTGTATAGGAGCTACATTTTTCTTCCGTCAGTGACTTACGGATTTACTCTCCCTCAAGGAGATAATCGTTGGGGGTGTGCCATGGATGTCTCTTTAGGTCACGTCCCTGCTAAATGCCCATTGTTTGCGAGGGTTAGCACCACATAAGTGGCTTTATTTCAGCTTACCTCATTCTCAATGCTTTTTTCCGTCTTTCGACAACCGTTCAGCTTAGTGTTTCCACTGACTGTTTAGGTGATTGAGACTTTAGGGTGTTGCAAGCATTAAATGTAGGAGCACGCACTCATTACTGAATACGCGGGTCGTTTCTTACCAAATTGGTTCCCAGACGCTGCGATGGTTACGCTTGATAAAATATCAAAGGCTGATGACACGTGTTTTGGTTCATGTGTCGTTTTGTTGTTGATTCGGAAGGCATAGAACCCGTCTTCGTGTTCTTTATCCTTCATCAAGTGTTCTAAGTCGAAGAGGTCACAGTTAAATGTGTCCTTATAGAGGTCACCCAAATCCGCTTGGGTGTGAGCTGACTATATCATCATCCTAGTCGTTACGTAGGATGCCGCATTTTGGCTATTACACGATTTACCTTGTCCTAATCTCAGGCAAGTACGAACCTGTTTGTTTCACCAGGGGCTACTCTACTCAGTTATTCTCTATGAACCAGTTATTCATAGATATCCTTTCGATAGTCGATTAACGTTTATGACTAGCATAAGTCGCACAGGATTCTTTCGTTCCCTGTTAGCCGTTCCTTTCATTATCATTTCCTATAATTACTGTGTCGTAGGAACGACACCCCTTTAGCCTTTCGGCACGGGTTAACGCGGTTTTTCCATAGTTCGTTACCGAACTAGGCCACAATCTGTTCATGGATATAAATGTATCCTTCTTCGTGAGCCTTCAACCATTTAGGGTTCAAGACGTGACGCATGAGTTTCTTCATGGTCATTTCGTTGATGAGTGCTGACTTGGTCGAAATCACTTGTGAATCTTTGTTGGCATTCTCATTGTACGAACCGAAGCGCAAGCCTTCCGCCTCATTTTGCAATTCATGAAATGCGGTCGCTCGGTCACGTTGAGCCTGCCAGTAACGTTTATAGGCCGTATAGTTGGCAAATCAACCTTTTTCAAGCCTCCCATGACAAAGCGATGGAGATCGCTGGTTGCAACAGTGTCATGGTATTTAGATGTATCGAGCCAGTGAGCCACTTCAGACAAAACATCGTGCAGTTGTTCATCGGTCAATTCTTTACCGATTGATTTTGCAGCCTTTTGACAGGCGTCTTCGATGTATTTGGCGTTGAAGTCGGAGACAATTCCGGTCTTCGATACAACCTTCAATCGATTGAGGTCAGAAACCTTCAATGATTGTTTTTGTTTATGATAGTCTTCGTAAGCTTTTGCAACATCAGCATTGACTTTACGAGCGGCTTCGATAGCTGTAAAGTGCAAGTCTTGTGGAAGAAGAACGGATTGAGCTTCAATGTATTTATACACTTCATTCTCAATTTGTTTGAGTTCATCATCCTTGAGTGTGTAGTGGATGTCTGATGCAGCCGCTTGTAAAGCTGTCAATAGTTTTGTCATTCGGAACGGTTCTACACGACCGTCTTTCTTGACGACTTCAATATTAGTTAGCATAAGCCAACTCCTTTCCTTATCGCGGGATACGGGTTGTCCTTCGCGAGTAATCACGTTTGTGTAAACACAAACAATGACCGGTGTTTCTCAACTTTCGGTCACTTTTATTATATCATGGTTCGTGTTTATTTGCAATGCTCTGGACACGTAGTGCGTGTCGGGATGGCATTCCCAATTTCCGAACGTTTAGCCCGAAAGCGAGTGATTTTAACACTTGGATTGGTCAAACGTTCGGGACGTCCCGAACAATGGTCCAAATTGGGTGAAAAATACGATTTAATTCGTAGAAATCGGCCGTTTTTGGGTCATTTGGAGAGATTTGGAGAAATTTGGATTGGAATTTGGATTAATTGTTAGCGCTTACAAGCGCTGGTATGACTGACTTTTACCTCTAACTCTTAATTTTTTGAAAAAAAGTTAGAAAAATTTTGAAGAGTGGTCAGAAAAAATTTTTTTTGTGAAATCGATGCTTTGATGTTCAAACAATTCAAAATCCCTTCATACCGCGTTTTGAGAACGCTTTCAAAAAATCCAAATTTCAATCCAAAATCGTCCAATTCACAAACTTGGCCGGTATAATAAAGATGCCAACGTTCGGATTTTACTCCACATCAGATTTTGACACATTGTAGAAGTTTTCGTCAACTTCGATTTGATACTGATGTTTCGTTTCACTAACGATTTTGGCGGTTACCTTTTCTTTCAATTTCCAGTTATCCACTTTTTTTCATCAAATGTGATGAGTTTGCCCACCCTAGTGATGATATATGCGTCTTTTGGTTGTAATTGCTTCGCTGTTAGTTCTTGTGTGAATCCATAACCAGCTACGAGGAAAGCCACGAATACAATACAGGTTGCAATGGCCGGAAGCGTGGTTCCCAAAATTGCCTCATCGGCATTTTTAACGCTTAGGATCCAGGCGCTGACCCCCATGATAAGTACGATGAATGCCACAACGGTTAGTACCGCGTAACTCGCATCTGTTAACAAAAATGAATACATATTAGTTATTTCCTTTCTTTACGTCGGTTTTTGAAATTTGGTAATAGTCGCCGTGATATCAGCTTGATAGGTGTTTTTGCTTTTCTCCAATGACTTTACGGCTACTTCCTTGTTCAAGGTCCAATTGTTTGTTTTCCGTGTGAATTGGATAACATTCCCGTCTTTGACTACATCGTAGTTATAAGATACGGATGTGGTGTTCGCTTGAACCAGGTCTTTGGGGACGGACGACACAATATAGGCTTTGTTTAACTTTTTAGTCATATCATACAAAATATAACACCCAATTAAACAATTAGTCCTACCACAAGGCTAACAATATATTATCGTCTGTGAATAAAAATTGGTACCTTCGTTCTTCTTTCCATTTAGTTTTTTCCTTCTAAAAGGTTTTCAATAGCCTTTTTATCGGCTGGGTTTTTCGGTTTCAGGTGTACTTTAACGAAACTCTTTTCCGTTGTTAGTACGGGGAGCCCTAGAGGTCTGTATGTGTGTTTTCGCGTGCCGTATTCGATTTTGGTAACGATTCCGCCTCTGTCGCCTACGATTTTGTCTTCGTCAATCACTTTCGAAATCGATTCCGTTCCCTTCGTGACAATAAGTTTATTAGAGTGGCTTGTGAGACCAGCTAAAACGAAACGAAGATTGGCTTTCGATTCAGCTCCGCCTTCATAGGTGTAATCAAGATTTTGGTAGACAACTTTTGCATTGTCTTTGTTGTCATAGATGGTGTGTACGCTTTCCGTAGTTTCAGAAACATTTGGGAAGAATTGTTGGTTTAAGAGCCCTGTGACCGTTGCAAGCAATGAGTAGATCATAATTGCAAGAAGTGACCAAAATAAAATTTTGCTCGGTTTTGAGTAGTCTTTTACATCTTCAATTTTGCAGATATTGCATTGAATGAAATTGAACACACAGACTACGATGAACGAACCGAGGAATAAATAGGGTGCTATTTCTAAGTGCATTAGTCATTTCCTTTCAATAAATTTTCGATAGCCTTTCTATCAGCTTCGTTTGTTGGTTTGGTATAGATCTTGATAACCGGTTCTTCACCCGTTGCAAGAACGATGCCGAAATGTTTTACTTGATAGTGACGGGTACCATATTCGATTTTATAGACCTTGTCGGTTTTGTCACCACGAACTTCGTATGCCTTCACTTTTTTAGTGATGGTTTCTTTGTTTTTGGTGATAACGAGTTTGTGGTCATAGTGTTCGGGTACGGTGTGATTGAGTAGGTCGCTCAATTGTTCATCACCTGAAAACGCACGTCCGTCAGCATAATAAGACACTTTGGCGTCAATTTTATTGTTGTAAATTTGATGAACCTTGTCAACATAGGTTGCTTTAGCTTTGGTTGGTGTGTCGAGATAGCATGCGATTGACCATAAAGGCAGACCAATAGCAAAAATCCATATTAGTAATGCCATAAATGGGTGTTTTACGTCTCTATCCTTATTTAATATACCATATATCGCCATGATAATGACTGGCGTAAAGGTGCAACCAATTTCAATAAGATCCGCAGTAACTGTTTTTTCCATAGGTTTCCTTTCTACTCAATATATCTGAACCTTGTGTCCAATTCGTTAGTCAGATGGTCAATGAATTGACGTTGTGTCATGGTTGGAAATTCATCTAAGTGCGTGAACAGATAATCGATAACGTCAGAGAGGTTATGTGTTTCTACTGAGTCATCGTATCGCTCATATAGGTATTGGTCGCCGTTTCTGAAGGTGATTTCAACAGAAACCAATCCGGGTTCCCAGTCGCCGCCACATGTTGGGCATGTAGCTTCAATGTATTGCTCATCTTGTTCTTTCGGGTGAATTGCTTCGACGGTTGTGTCTTTTAGCTTGAATAACATAATTGTCCTTTCTAATCGATGTCGTCGATGTGCGCGATGACAGACGTGTAAGTAACGTCGTCCATAGTATAAGCGTCGTAATAATCATATTCGACACTCACCCAAACGTGGTCGCTTGGGGTTCGTTCAATAAGGAATTTGAAACCTTGAATTTCGATGTGAACGTTTTCTTAAGTTTTAGAAGAAATGAAGATACGTCGTCGTATTGGTCGGCGAATTGTTTGATTTCTTTTAGTTTTGGAAGAAAATCTTGTGCTGTTTCGCACACGTCATTTTTATACAAAATTTTTTCGATTTCATAGGAAATCATAGGCAAAAGACTGGGTGCTTTGACCAAATACAAATTATCACAAGTTTCTTTGTATGCATTAATGTACATTTCATTACTCCATTTCTAGTTTCGTTCGTACCAGTAAATATGTGTGAAGGTGTCTAAATAATTCTTCGGATAGGGTTTATCCATGTTCGGTACAATTGAGCTTTGATACATTACTCCGTCTATTTCTTTGCAGAGGTATCCATATCCGTCATAATTTGTATCGTAGTAGGCATCGTCCAAGGTGCGTAAGATACCATCTGTGAGTGTTAGGGGAGCTAATATTCCTAGCCCATTCTCTAGGTTCGTTCTATCGGCAACAAATCCGTCCTCGATTAGTTCATATCGATGTACTTGTGAATATTGTAATTCGTTATCTTCTCGATGAAGTTCACTGTAGGATGCGGACTTGTAGAAAACAAAACCTTCGTTTAAAAATACACTCTCCGAAAACATCAATAGAATTTCTTCTGCCAAGTATGGACAATACATTTGGTGTTCATCGTTTACATCTGTGCAGTCAAAATCCCACGAAATTTTTACAACCATGCGTCCATCGTTTTGATTACGCCCCAAATAGGTGACGTCGAAGTCTAATTGTTTCGTGTCGGTATGGGGTCGAAATCCAGGAGCGTATTGATAAGGTTCGTCAGAATCACCTAATCCGAATAGTGCAAGGTTCTGTGAGGAGTCATCACGATAGATTGGAAAGAGTTTGTCGATAACGGATGTGATGTATCTGATGAGTGCGTCACTGTCTGATACTTGGTTGATGTTGACCAGGGACGGTTGTTCAATTTCTACTGCCTTTTCTCCATGTCGGCTACGTTGCTTCTCCATGATAATCTGATTGGTGTCTTGTTGCATTTGAAGCCATACGTCATCAGTGCAGAGGGCTAAATAAATGTTTCCGTTGATATGTTCGACCATGTAGCTTCCTTTCGTGTTCCAAAGTGGTTTAAAACATTTGTCATAAATAAAATTAGTTCTTGTTCGGATTTAACTGTTTTTGGGAGTTGCAATTCCATGTGGTGAATGGACCAGTTTGTAATACCGTGTTTTTCGAGCCACTTCACGTCCTTACTGTCGAATTTTTTGAAGAAAATAATGTTTGCTTCGACATATTGGTGGTCTACATTGCGATTATGATTTTGCGGATAAAAGTCAAAGAAGACCTTTCCGAAATGCATAGAGAGTTGTTCTTTGCATTGTTCGATATGTTGAACTTTTTGTGGCAGTTTTTTTCAGCGATGGTTTCTAATTGTTCTTTTTGTGAACATTCGCGGTCCCCCTTTCATTTGACTTTGTTTTTCAACGCCGATGACTTGTTTGAGCGAGTCGATAATGGTTTCCTGTGTGAGCAAGTGCGTTTGATATTCGTCCATGAAAACGCTCACATTTTTTCCGTCAAAAATAATTCGTGCTTCGAGTGCTAATTTTTTCGGTTCAACTGCGACTGTAAATTGATAGGCGTCGTAGCCTGAGAATTGTGAGGTTTCTGTCGGTTTTAATTTAATAAAACCTTCGTTATCAAAAACGTTGATAAGGAATTTTTGGCTGTGAATTTATTGGATAGTGCTTTTCTGAGCATGCCAAAAATTCGTTCTTGTAATATGAACTCTTTGATAGCATTTGCTAGGTTTTCTGTTTGTTGTTCACGTTGTGCGAGTGCGTTGAGTTGTTCTACTAGTGTTGGCATAGGGTATTCCTTTCTTATTCTACAATTTGTGATACTGCGTAGTGTGTCATAAATATTCCCTCTATTCGTCGGTTAATAGTTTTTCAAGTTCTTTTTTGGTTTTTTGGTCCTTGGACTTCAAATAAACTTTCACAATGGGCTCTTTGTGTTCGCCGATTCGATATCCGAATACTGATTGCGTCCATGTTCTCGTACCGTACTCAATTTTATCAACAATCCCGTTTTTATCACCGATGATGTCATGATATTTGACTTTTTTAGTGACATCAGTCTCGTCCTTTGTTAGTTTTAATGTGTGGTTTTCATCGGTTTCATTTTTCGTGCGGTTTTGTGCAGATGTTCCACCTGTATAAATTTTGTTATCCACTATATAGGTGACATTGGCACCTATGTCATTGGCATAAATTGTTTTGACTTTATCTGTATGCGGGTAAGTGGATAGGTCATCCGATGCATTGATGGCAATCGCTAACCCTGAATAAAGTAAGAAAAATGATACAATCGCTATCGTGCTGGCGACTCCTATGAGAACGTCGGGTGCGTCACACAATAGGAGGACAACGGCGATGGCCACTGATATGAGAAATATGATTCCCGCGTTAGACATAAGATGTGCAAATTCATTGGTCGCTGTCATAATGTTCCTTTCCGGTTAATTGTTCTAGTAACATTCGGTCTGTTAGTGTTAACATGCGTGAGCGCGGGTATTCGGGACCGAATGCACCTCGTTGGAGTTGGTGTTTTTCATAATCATCCATTTTATAACGGAAGCCGAACAAATGTTCATCATCATGCTTCGCGGGTTCTTGATAAACGGGTTCTTGGAAATTGCTGAGCGCATGCCATTCATTATCAAATTGTGCGAAGAATGTTTGGAAATAGGTGTAATTTCCTGTGTGGATACGTTGTCTGATATTCGAGCTGTCGTTGTTGATATAAAGTTCAAGACAAGCACCCACAGCTTGTGAGCGAGACGCACCCGCTTCGCAATGAACAAGAATGTGGTAGTCGTGTTCTTTTGCGAAATCACCAATTTGTTTGATTTTGAGGGCTTCTTTTTCAGAAAATACTGGTAAATCGAGTCCGGTTTGTTCTTTGATAGATACTGTCGGGTCTAGTTTGTCCGCCGCTAAATCAATAAAGGGGACGCGAAAAAAACGGCCTTTAGATTCTTAATTGGTCGAAATACGACAGGGCAATCTTCCTCATTTCGAATATCAGTGATGGAAATAATGATATAATCTTCTTTATCGAAGTCAAAAGGCCCACCATAATGGGCTGCTAGAAATGCCTTTTCGGCGGAGAGTACTTTTATTTTTACCATATCGGTGGTTCCTTTCAATTCGTTGTTTTTTAAAAACACAACGGATACTCGGTAAAGTTGTCCGTTGTGATGGTCAATAGCGTCAGTTCGTAGTTATGGTAGTCAGCATCTGGCCAGAATAGTCTGGCGCTTGAAATCAAGTCGACAGCATCCAACCCTGATGATGCGGCGACTGCCTCAAATTCATCCAGAAAGCCCAATTGTGCAAATCGTTTCACTATCGGTGCGATATCTGTTTGATTTGTTTCTGCAATGACATCATGTTCACTTTGGAAACAATAGCTAATATACCGAATACCGTTATCGGGTGTGTTGAGCGCATGGTCGAATGTGGCAAATCGTTCTAGAATCATTGCTGTGATGTCGAGCGGTTCTTGGCTGACTGTGAGTTCTTTAGGGCGAACTTCGTATTTAGCTTGATAATAGTCAGTGGTTCCTTTATTCCCAATCAAAATAAGTTGATTCATGATGAAATCATTTTGATTTTGAATAGTTTGTTCTTCATTATCAGCTCGCATGACTCGGGGTGTTGTGACAAAAATCGTTTCGATGGTACTACGATGGTTTCCATACTGTGATGGAAAAAGCAACTTTGTAGTTTTATCGAACACGCAATTCGGCCAAACATCGTGATGGTTGTCACCTGAAAGATATTGTTCTAGTTGATATCCTGTGAAGGTGACGAATGTGTCTGTTGTGAGCAGGTATTTCAGAAACACATTGACATCAATTTCATCAGGGTTGTTTTCTTTGTAGCGGTCAATGAATTCTGGCAAATTGAGCTTATCCAAAAATTCGTTGATAGCTATCACAAGCCAAATTGGTGTGCGTGTTGGAATTGGTGCCGCATCGTGCGATACAGCTTGCGCATCAAATTGCTTGTAGTAGCTTTGGAATTCATGTTTTAGAATGAACCGCTGAATGACTTCGGAGTTCCCTTCTATTGCAATGTTGTGGTTTGACATGCGGTTCCTTTCTGTACTATTATAATATATGAGTTCCTCTAACTATTCCTTGCGGTTTCAACAACGATTTATGCCGGAACTTGTCGGTGTACATAGAAAGCGTACCAAAATCATCCGTCATTAAATCGGTGACAGGCATGTCGTATACGGTGTCTGCCAAGAAATCAAACAAGGTTTCGAGGTCAATAGCATTGAATTTGCCCATGTTCATGATTTGGGCATCCGGATTTGGTCGTTCATCGGAGATAAATATATCGTGCACAAAATTGTTCAGGATGTCTTTTGCTTTTTCTTTAATTAGCGCGTAAGACGCCGTGTTGTCGAACTGTTTATTGATTCGACCAAGTAATTGTTCAGCTTTATCAATAAAGACACAAATGACCGTTTGCTGTTCGGTTGATAATTTGTGAAAGTTTGCGACCAAGTCTTCGGAGCGCGCAACTTCAGTTGCGAATGAACCCAAGTCTAGTGTTTGTGTCATTGTACCGTCAGGTTTGATATTGCCGATGAAGTCAGCGTTAGTGAGTTCGACAATAACCTCTCTGGCGTAAGAACCACTCATGCGAATGGCTTGACGGGCGTCATCAATTGTGTTTACATTTTCATCAATATGAGTTTTGACCCTTTCAATTAGTTCGAGCGACGTATACAATCGAGATGGGATTCTGCGAAATCGACTATCGTCTTGATACTCGTACATAAGTACTTTATATGTTTTTTTCCATGGGGGATTCCTTTCTAGAGGGTTTTTTTAAGTGAGTAAACAAGGTCTTTGTTTTCGACAGATACAAATTGCTTTATATTGGTCCAACTTATCATAGATATGTTCAATGTTGAAATTCGGAAGCGCTAGGGCGATGGCGTCATGGTTTTTACGACCATCTCGGTCTCGAGCAATTAACCGAATGAGGAAAATAAGTCCTTTTTTTCTTGTTCATATTCGTTTTTCTGAACGGAGATCTTTGAATATTTCGTCAAAGGTGTACGCACGAGCTTGGACGAAATCCTCGCCCACTATTTGGGTAATATTTTCTGGTGTCAACTGTTCATAGGTGTAGACGGGCATAAACTTCTTAACGGTTTCGGGCTCAGTAATCAAATTGATTGGCTTACCTAGATAATACTTGTCTTTTGCATTTTTGAGTTTGACTTCATGGCGATAGCCGTATTCGCTGAAGTGATTGTTTACGAAGTTCTCAAAGGTTAGTTCGTCCGGTTCATCGGTAAGCTGTTGGATAATGTCAATTAAGATTTCAGTTGAAATACCCTTTCCTCGACTGCGATCGCCTCCGTAACTACCATATGCTCCCGGGTCCGCGGGTTTAATTGTGAGTTCGTATCGTTTATCGTTGTGGTACATTGTGATGGTAACATCACAAAGTTCACAGGTGTTGTCTGCCCATGTGCCGTTAAATTCACTTCCGGTATAGTATTCTTCTTCGATGTTTGTGATTTCGAAGTCTTTTAGTGTTGCAATTGTCATTTGGACTTTCCTTTCTAATTGTTCACATCGAATAATCTTTCTGTTGATGTGCTTGGTGGGGTAAAATCAATAACGATTTTTGACTCGAGGTTCCACTTCAGGTTTAAATGGCTTTTCCAAACCAATAGGTTTTTTTGCAGTTCCTTCACCATAATATATGGCTTTGATGTGTCCGGTTTTATGATTTGATGCCTTGTTCTTTACAATGATATCGGACTTGAGGACCGTCACCTTTTTGGTTGTACTGTCTGTGTCGTTTTTAGCTGTGATTTCTGCTGTTTGGACATCGTCCAACATGTCGATATCATCATATGTGAGGGCGGTTGTTGGTGAAACCGGTCTGTTCCACAAATCATCAATTGTTGTGTTTGCGCCAATGTCGTTTTCGTACACGGCTTTCCATTTTACGGGTTCAGTCCGTACCGTATGAATATTATACTTGCTCGTGACCACAGCGGCTGTAATGACCATAAGGATAAGTGCCATGATGCGGCAGTCGTGTCTATTCTTTTTAAAATCAACATAGTCATCATCAATTCGCCGTTGCCATGACGTCATCGATTCACCGATATATTTTTCAGGCGGTCGATGTCTTTGGAGTGAAAGACACATAAATGTGAACAAAATGGTGGATAATATATAGATAGCGATTTGAGTATATAGTTTAATTCAATCCCAGTCATTTAAGTTCCTTTCTCATTGTTAAAATTAGTCAAATGGTTCTCGAAATTTTCCCCAGATGACTTCATCAGTTTGTTTTACTGGTTCGTATGTACTTGTCGACTTCACTTTTTGTACTTTTATAAACGAGTAGGCTACCTCACCAAACTGGTTTGGTGACGTTTTCTTATAAGTGATTTTAATAATGTCACCTGCTTTGTATCCAGTCGAATCGTATCCGTCAAAAAGAAATGCAATCTTTTTGGTTGTGTTCACAGAATATCCGTCATCATAGTGGTTGATTGATGAGATTTGATATGTGGCTGTATGTGTGGTTGTGTTTTTGATGGCGTCTTTGTTGTTTGTGAAAAGCGTTCCCATAAAACATAGCACGATGATAGCCATAACTGTTAAGCCGATTCTGGCTATTTTCGAATGCCAATACATAATTAGCGCCAGTATCAAGAGTGCCATCGCTGCGATTGCAACTAACCAATTCAGGTCTGTACCGTATGTTATATTAAACATAATTTTCCTTTCTTAATTCGTAGATGATTTTTGTTGGCCAAGGGATGCCATCAATTTTGAAGTATTTTTGCAAATACGGCAGATAGGTTTCATCGTATTCGTCACAATGGTCTATAATTTCGTATCCGTGTGGTGTGCAAATCCATTTTTCAATTAAATAGGGGTCAATAGTGTATGACTCTTGTGATTCGCGCTCGAGTGAATTTAACCCCCAAACGGTATGGAAGAGAATTTCATAGAGCTGTTGAGGGCCACCTTTGTAGATATGTGGTACGATAACATTATCAGCGTCATCTTCTAATGGTCGCAGGGTGTTGATTACTGAGTTTTTAACGAGGGCATCAACCCATGTTTTTACTTCATCGTTTACTTCATCTGATGCAACTTCAAGCGTGACAGGTTGTCGTGATTGATACCCTGGGCCCCAATCACGAATAACAATCACACCGTCAGGTTTGAGTGCCTTATCGAGAATGGCAAAGGTTTCTCTGCGTTTTGGTCGTGATAGGTAACTCATCAGTTCGTGGAAAACACTTGACAGATAAATTACATCGAATTCATCTTCTGTGTTTTTTTGAGTCGTTCTTTTTGTGAGAAAATCAATGTCATTTTTCTTTTTAATTGGTTTTGAACGATGTTTGACACGTCATAGGCGACGTAGTGAGTGCCGGTTTGTTGCACTTGTTCGATGAACTCAGGTGAGAAACCAGAGCCGAAATCAAGCAGTTTGACGCCTTTATTAAGGTGTTTTTCAATTACACCGAACTTAGACAAGGCTGTTTTTGTTCATGCGTTCTTGATAGGTTTTTGTTGGTGTGGCTTTTCCATTTGGTTCCTTTCTTTCAGAAAAATTTTTCAGAAATAGTTGACAAGGTGCTGTTTCGTTTGATATAATAGTTTTACTATCAAACGAAAGGGATTACATTATGTCAATTAAATCTATTGCGATGCTCGCGGTTGTTGGGCTTTCAACCTTTGCCTCAATCGGAGCTGTATCTGCGGATACGAATACGACAACTTATGGTCGTTATGGCGTTAATCTAAATATTGATTACACCAATCGTCCAAATGAAGACCAAGGTGAACAATACACATCAACTGGGCGCATCGTCCGCGTTCGTGGTGTGAGCGATTGGTCGCAAAACTCTTGGAACAACGAAGGTCAGAAAGTTTACAACTTTACAGCCGAACTTGGTGAGCAAATGCCTGAATCGTCAGATTTCCTCGGTAAATACAACTATGAAGGAAATATCCATGTAGATGGAATGGAATTCCGATTCTGGTCCATTAAACGTTAAAAGTGCGTGCGATACGCACTTTTTATTTTTCTAATAGTTCTTCGTAAGCACGTTTGAAACCTTCGAAAGCGACAACGAGAGCGTCGTTTACCGGTGGTGCAACGTGCAAGACTTGTTCGAGTGAAACGTCATATTCGTCAAGAATGTCTTCGATTTCTGACATTTCGTCATCTGTGACGTAGTGTTCGAGGTTTTCTTCGCAGATGTAAACACGGTCGTTGTGCATGTCGACAATCGTTTGGGTCAATGTGTGAATTACATGGTCTTCTTTATAGGATAGCTCAAAAGTTGT